>Ga0209643_1000081_pt1 | contig 245863 bp, 212 predicted proteins | sample AutmiccBRH37_all_FD_187383 | JGI IMG/M metagenome (GOLD analysis project Ga0209643, IMG submission 187383) | Deep subsurface microbial communities from Mt. Terri, Switzerland - Autotrophic microbial communities BRH/37_all (SPAdes) (version 2) | ecosystem: Environmental > Aquatic > Deep... | reverse complement strand
AAGCAAAAAGAACAAAAAAGGAAGGGGAAGAAGAGGTGTTACATTTTCTCTTTTTAAGAAAATGAAGAAGAGAGGCTACGCATTTTCAAACCGCCTCTCCAAGAACATTATCAGGCCGCCGCTGACAGATTGAAACATGATTTCTCCTTTATTGTTTTTATTCCCATTGGTCACTCCCCGCGCGGGAGTGTGGATTGAAACCCGTCAAGAAGCGGAAACCTGCCAATTGCGGTCAGTCACTCCCCGCGCGGGAGTGTGGATTGAAACCGTTTGCCGGTCGGTAATTTGACCGGCTTTTGGGGTCACTCCCCGCGCGGGAGTGTGGATTGAAACAAACGGAAGAAGTGAAAGAGTAGGAACATTCAAAGTCACTCCCCGCGCGGGAGTGTGGATTGAAACAATGACAAACGTTGTATTTCCAACAATAGCACCGGGGTCACTCCCCGCGCGGGAGTGTGGATTGAAACAATCGTTTCCATGTAAGCCCCTGTTGATTGAATTGTCACTCCCCGCGCGGGAGTGTGGATTGAAACTTGACGAATACGAAAAAATAGACTCAGCCCTCAAGTCACTCCCCGCGCGGGAGTGTGGATTGAAACCGGATGGGAGTGGGTAAAGGTCGCCGGTAAGAGCGTCACTCCCCGCGCGGGAGTGTGGATTGAAACTAATCAGTCATTTTACCGAGCTTCAAAAATTCGGTCACTCCCCGCGCGGGAGTGTGGATTGAAACGCCATTTGCCGGGGTCGGGTCAGAAGGATATCAGGTCACTCCCCGCGCGGGAGTGTGGATTGAAACCCGCCATTGATCCCAAACTCAAAGAGCATCTTGGTCACTCCCCGCGCGGGAGTGTGGATTGAAACGCTTTCTCCCGAAATGTTTTTGAGCCTGGGTGAATGTCACTCCCCGCGCGGGAGTGTGGATTGAAACAGCGTCCGGCAAGGGATCAGCCAAAGGCTACCACGTCACTCCCCGCGCGGGAGTGTGGATTGAAACCCGGGGATGATAAAAGTAATATTTCGGCCACACAGTCACTCCCCGCGCGGGAGTGTGGATTGAAACCGGAGATGAAACACTTGCCGGCACCAGCGGCGATGTCACTCCCCGCGCGGGAGTGTGGATTGAAACATCGAAAATGATATATAAATCTGGATGTGTAGAAAGTCACTCCCCGCGCGGGAGTGTGGATTGAAACACTATAAGACGGAAGGAAGTAAAGAAGGGTGGAGTGTCACTCCCCGCGCGGGAGTGTGGATTGAAACAGAAATCTGGGTCATATTACAACCACTTGAAAAGTCACTCCCCGCGCGGGAGTGTGGATTGAAACATATAAGCGAATATCCTTTGCACTCGTTAGAAGGTCACTCCCCGCGCGGGAGTGTGGATTGAAACCTTCAGCATACTCTGCGCCGACGAACGGAATCATGGTCACTCCCCGCGCGGGAGTGTGGATTGAAACACCGGCGGTATCGCCAAAAATGAAAAAAGGGAACGTCACTCCCCGCGCGGGAGTGTGGATTGAAACCGATCATGGTTGCAGATATATTTTGAAATCAAATGTCACTCCCCGCGCGGGAGTGTGGATTGAAACCCATATTGAGCTATGCCGGACAGCCAGGACGGTGGTCACTCCCCGCGCGGGAGTGTGGATTGAAACAATTCACGAACATTCCAGGCTAATAAAGGATATGGTCACTCCCCGCGCGGGAGTGTGGATTGAAACGCTGATGATGCAAACGTGTCTCGGGCTACTGGACGTCACTCCCCGCGCGGGAGTGTGGATTGAAACAGCAACCCGCCTTCGACGGTCATATCCAGTCCACGTCACTCCCCGCGCGGGAGTGTGGATTGAAACCATTGTTGGGTCGTGCAGCATATCATCTCCTTTGTCACTCCCCGCGCGGGAGTGTGGATTGAAACCTGCATGATGCGTCGAATGCCTTGCTTCTTCGGTGTCACTCCCCGCGCGGGAGTGTGGATTGAAACTTGTTCATGTTCGGTTAACCTTGTGCGAGGTTGAGTAACTCCCCGCGCGGGAGTGTGGATTGAAACGATGGATGCAAGCCCTGATTTGTATAATCCTGTAGTCACTCCCCGCGCGGGAGTGTGGATTGAAACATCGAAACAGGCTACATTTGCTTCAACTCTGTTCCCCGCACCCGCGGGGATAATTTTCTCCCCACTCTCTCCACCAATCCGAACCCAGGATTTGCCTATCAAATATCGAATCATTATAATAAACTCACCCTGAATCTATATGCCGTGCCAGGCCCACAACAAGTGCTGAAACCGCCAAAATCGAGCGAACGGGAGGCTGAAAATGAAGATATTGAAAAAACACGTGTGGTTTTTGATCGTCGTTTTGCTGTTGCCTGGAGTTGCACCTGCGGGAGAGATCGTTGACGGGATCTACCGGAAAAAGAATTTTGAAGGGTCAAGAGACCGGCGGTATTCGGTATTCCTGCCGGAAGGGTCCGGTGCCGGTGTAGCTCTGCCGTTGGTGGTCGTCCTGCATGGTTGCAGTCAGACCCACCGGGACATCATGAAAGTCACCCGCTTCAACGAACTGGCCGAGGCTGAAAAATTCATCGTTGTCTATCCCTTTGTCACTTCATACGACGGCCTGCGCAATACCAACTGCTGGGGATACTGGATTGAAGATGAGATTCAGGAAGGAAGCGGAGAAGCGGCCGACATAGCAGCCATTATCATGGAGGTTCAGGACGCGTACGCCATTGATCCTTCCCGGATCCATATCACCGGATTATCTTCGGGCGGCGCCATGGCCACCGCCGTCATGGTGGCCTATTCGGAAATCATCGCCTCGGGGTCGCCGGCCGCAGGTATCGCCTATGGGGAAACGGAATGTGCCGTGAAAGGCGTATGTTTCAACTTCAATCTCTTCAAACCATCGACATGGTTGTACTGGTGGTCGCCCAAATTCGAAAGCACGGAGGAGACCGTTCAGGACATGGTGACGGAGATGGGGGCCGATAAACGTCTGGTGCCGCTGATGGTGCTTCACTCCACCAGCGATTCCAAAGTCGACGTTACTGCTGCCAGGAACAACGCCGAGGCCTGGGCTACGCTTTTTCAAGTAGACATGAGCAATCCTGTGGCCAGTGAGGTCGGCGAGACCGAAGGCGTGACCTGGCAGCACCACCGTTACGGCAGTTACGGCGACGGCTCGGCCATCGAGACTCATTTTGCCGATGGCCCGGGGCATGCCTGGGTTGGCGGCGCGCAAGGCGATTACGCGGAACCCGATGGACCCGATTGGGCGGCCATTGCCTGGGAATTTTTCAAAACACACCCCATGATTGTGCAATGAGACAGGACCGGGTTCCGGATCGTTTCAATTATGCCGCTTCAACTCTGCATGGCACAAAGCGATGCAGAGGAGTGCCGAGAGGATCTCTGTGGCTGCTTTTGGTCAGACGGTTGATGTTGATACCATACACTTCACCCTCATAGTCAAGGCCGAAGCCATGAGGAAGCAGCACCGTTCCCCGACGGACGTCGCCGCTCATTTCGAGCTCCCCCACTTCGCTGCCGGCCTCGGTGGTAATACGGACCTGCTGACCGTCGCAGAGGCCGAGCGCCCGGATATCCTCCGGATTCATTGCAACCGTGCAGGCTTTTTCGCCATCATTCCAGGCGGGATTTCTCATCAGCGTATTGGCGTTGTATTTCATGTGGCGTCCGGCATTCAGGATAAGCGGAAATTGATCGGGCAGTTGAAGATCCTCCTGCTCTTTTACGGCGTTCAGTGCTTTTGCCTGCTCTTCCAGTTCCGGGATATACACCTCGATTTTTCCCGATGATGTACCGATTCCGGCCATGGGGTTGTCCGTATCGGCTTCACCTACCCAGAGCCCCTGCGGAGCATCGATGATGGCCTGAAAAATGCGATCACCCTGATCGATTCCCGGCTTGAACCCTGCACGCTCCGCATTTTCCCGGAAAGACCCGGGTGCGGTCATCAGCATGCCCCATAGCGCTGCCTTGTTGGCGCTGTTCCACGCAACTCCCAGTGTTTTTGCCAGGATGAATGTCATTTTCGATCGAATTTCCGGCTCTCTTGCCGCCCATTCCATCAGTTTTGCACCGAAATGCAGGCGACTGCCCCGAGAGGCCTGCAGCACTTCTTCAGGTATTTCCGGGATAAGCCCAAGCTTGTCGGCAATATCGGTGAAGATCTGCGATGCTTCCCGGCAGTTCTCCGGCGGTTCCACCAGCGGTTGACGCATCTGGAAATAGACTCCGGGGTAGGTCCAGGGGAAAAAAGTTCCGTCCCAGGATTCGTAGGCGTTCCGGCAGGGTAAAACATAATGGGCATATCGCGCGGTTTCACTCATGACGATGTCGCATACCACAAGCAGGTCGAGCTTTTCAAAAGCTTTCTCGTATGCAGAGGTGTCGGGGTACGAGCGAAGCGGATTACAGCCATTGACATAGACGGCTCTCAGGCGCTCCGGATGGTCATGCATTATTTCTTCCGGCAATACCGCCGGCGGAAAGGATCCGGCCGCTGCGGGAGGCAAGTTCGTTGCGACGGTCCGCCAGGTTTTCGGGTTTCTTTCATCGGCGTGGAAACCGAGGGGCATTACCATGCCGGGGATCAGATTGCCGCCGCGCACCCCGAATATTCCGCAGATCACGCCGAGAATATTCATCAGATAGGAATTAAGCGTGCTGTGGCGGCCCATATAGATCCCTAGATCCGGGTGCACACACCATCGCATGGTGGTCATCAGCCGGCACAGTTCGACAACCTCGCGGTAATCAAGTTTACATACCGAAAGAGCCGCGCGGATATCCATTCCCGCAAACCATGGCCGGATTTTCGCAAATCCTTCAACATGTTTTTCCAGATAACCTGTGTTCTCCCAGCCCTCTTCCAGGATGATCGCGATCATTGCCTTCATCAGCAGAGCGTCGGTACCGGGAGATATCGCCAGATGGATGTTGGCGAGCCTTGCGGTTTCGCTCTTTCTCGGATCGATGATCACCAGCAGTTTGTCGGGATTTTCGGCTATCCCGGTGAGCACCCTGGGAGCCTGCGGCATCTGATGACTTTGCATGCCGTTCCAGCCCCAGCCGACCAGCATTTCCGTTTCATGTTCGTCGGGGATTGCAATGTTGTACTGTTTTCCCAGCATCCGGCCGAACACCCACCAGGCGCCGCTGAACTCCTGCCCGGCGGAAGAGTAGAGATATTGCGACCCCAGGGACCGGAGCAGCGACAGCCCGAAAGCCGCTTCAAAATGACCGCCCTGTGAACTGGCCCCCATATAGGCCAGGCACCTGGGGCCGTGGGTATCGACTGCATTTCGCATCCCGGCGGCGATCTCTTCGGTTGCCTGATCCCAGGATACGACTTCAAACCCTTTGCCGACCCGCTTGAGGGGGCTGGTCAGACGGCCTTTCGGATACTGGTAGTTCAGTATCTTCATTCCCTTGCGGCAGGCATATCCTTTACTGCGCGGATTATCCCTGTCCGGTCTCACTTTCACCATCCTGCCGTTCTCGATAAGAATTTCCAGGCCACAGTTCTGCGCACATAAAATACATCCGGTCTTTCGCCAGTCTTTCATTCATTCCCCCTTGTAGTGATTTGAACGACAGTTCCGATGTAATCGTTCACCGGTATGCATCAAAAGACTGCATAACCCGGATCTGTAACCGTTCATCCAGCTTTGTAGGTTGGGCTGTGAAGCCCAACGTTTTTTGGGATGTTGGGCTTCACAGCCCAACCTACGGGGCTCCTTATGATTACTTAAACGACAGTTCCGATGAACGGGATCGATATATAATTACCCCTTGCAGGAGCGGATTAAAAGAGGCATAAATGACAAATACCGTGGAAAAATGGCCTTCGCGAGTATAAGGCATGCATTTTTAACCGGCATCATGATCAGGAGATACGCTATGAATAAACAACAAATTTTCCGTCTCATCATTTTCCCTGTGCTCCTGTTGCTCTGGGGTTGCATGGACAACGCCTTACACTTTCAGGTGCGTTATGCCGAGGTTTCAGGATTAAAACAGGACGATCCGGTATATTTTGAACAAAACAAGGTCGGCCAGGTACAAAAAGTCACCTACACCCAACAGGGTGATTATCTGGTTGATGTTAACATCTCTCCGGAATTTAAAAACGCCGCTACCGTCGATTCGCAGTTTTTCATCGATATCGATCCCCAGAATCAACACGGCAAGGCCGTGACCATTGTCCAGGAAAAGCCCGGCGGGGGCGTTCTGACGAAAGGCGCCATTGTTCAAGGCTCGGTCAAGGCCGGATTTCTGGATGACGTGTTGAACAATATCAAGCGCAACGCCACTGTTGCCGAAAATGAAATGCGGGAAGCGCTGCAACAGCTGGAAAAATCGCTGAAAGCGACTTCAGAGAAACTGGACAAAGAGATGGTAGACGTACTGAACGATCTTTCCCGACAATTCCATGCGTTTGGCGAGGAAGTGAAAAAGGTGCCGGACAGTCAGGAAGTAAAGCAACTGGAACAGTCTATCAAACTCTTCGCCGATGAGTTCAACCAGGCGCAGGAGAATGTGCGCGATCACATCCGGGATGAGGTCCTGCCGCAACTACGTAAAGAACTCGACCAGCTCCGCCGGCAACTTCAAAAAGAAGGCCGGGACAAGGAAATTGAAAATATTGACAAGGAAGTCAATGAGATGATTGCGATATAGGCAGGAATCGGGAGTGCCGGATCTCGCTTAAGGGTCCGATCACACCGATTCCTGAGCGAGATCCGGCGCACCCGTGATGGGCAGCAGAACCGTGAAGGTCGCCCCTTTCCCGGGCTCGCTTGTCACCAGAATTTCTCCCCCATGTTTTTTGACAATCCCGTAGCTGACCGCCAGGCCGAGGCCGATTCCCTTGATTCCGGGCTTGGTGGTAAAGAACGGCCTGAAGATCTGTTCCATTCCATCGGCTGTGATGCCAACCCCGGTGTCCTTGATGGTCACCGCCACTTTATCACCTTCCTGCCTGGTTCTCACCGTGATGACTCCGCCGGATTGAAGACAGGCTTCCGCCGCATTGGTCAGCAGATTAAGAAAGACCTGCTTGATCTGGTCGGCAACGGCGAATATCTGCGGCAACTGTTCTGCAAGGTCAAGCTCCACGGCAATCCGCTTACTCTTGAAGTCGCTCTTGAGCAATAGCAGCAATGCGTCGAGGGACCTGTGTACATCCATATGAATTTTCTTCCCTGAAGAAGGTCGGTAAAAATCCTGAAGGCTGCGGATTAAATCCTTTATCCGATAAACTTCGCTAATAGCTACGTCTAAGAGTTGCCGATCCTCTTCAGCCAGGACCTCGATCTTTCTCTGGCCGCTGAGGATGGTCAGAATGCCTTGCAGGGGGTTGTTGATTTCATGGGCGATGGAGGCGGAGAGCTTGCCTATGGCCGAGAGTTTTTCCGCATGCAGATACTGCTTCTGCGTTTCAAACAGTTCAACGGTCCGCTGCTCGACTCTTCGTTCCAGCTCATCATTCATGGCCTGGAGCTGATCCTCGGCCATTTTGCGCTCGGTTATATCATGGATGATGGCAAAGTCGAATTCTTGATTTTGGAAGAAGATTTGCTTTACATGGACTTCAACGGTTCGGACCGCTCCGTTGGCCAGGCGGTGAGGACCTACAAAGTGGCCTGCCTTACGGTCCCGCACCTCTTGTATTCTAGCGGAGATCTCATCCTGAGGAAGGCAGCTGATCTGATTAATATTCATCTTCCGCAGATTTTTCCGGGTGTAGCCGTAGAATTCCGATGCGGCTTTGTTGGCGTTGAGAATGTTTCCATTGACCGGATCTACCAGGAACATGATTGCGCTGTGCTGTTCGAACAGGAGGCGGTACTGTTTTTCACTGGCCTGGAGCGCCTCTTCCGCCCTTTTGCGGCCGGTTGTGTCATACAGGGACAAAACCAGTCCGGTGACTTCGCCGGTCTGGTCCTTCACCGCAGTGAGGGTCCAATCCCAATAGGTCACTCCCCATTCCGGATGGTCGGGAAACACGAACGGTTTATCGTGGACCTCAAATGGTTCACCGGTGTCCCGAACCCTGGTAAAGATCGCCTCGTTCTCGGCGTGAGGATAGAGGATAAAGTGATTTCTGCCGATCATCTCCTCAGAACGGTAGCCGCAGGTTGCCGCATAGGTTTTGTTGACGCGGACGAAGTTGAAGTCGCGGTCGAGATACACGAGGTATGAATTTTTCGCGCCGTCCATGACGGATTGCAGCACGTTGCGCTCACGGAGCAGTGCCTCATCCGCCAGCTTATGGTCGGTTATGTCCTTGAAATAGAAGACTATGCCGCCACCCTTGCGGGGGATACAGCGATTTTGAAACCATCGGCCCAGCGGCTCGTAGAAATTCTCGAAAAGCCGCGTCTCTCCTGCTGCAGCCAGTCGAAATTCTTCTTCCATTCGGGAAAAAAGCGTCAAGGGGAACACTTCCCGGCAGTTCGTGCCAAGAAGTTCATTCCGGTTAACCCCAAGAACACGTTCGGCTGTGACATTGATGTAGATAAAACGCAACTCTGCATCACAGGCAAAAAAACCGTCTTCGATGCTTTCCAGGATGGTCGTGAGTTGTTGCTCTACACTTTCACTGCGGGCAGGGTCTTCTCTCATTGAACCCGAACCTTCATAAACTATTTATGTACAAACAGATCAAGGACAACCGATTCAGTGTAACTCAATAGTCAGGAAGTGTGAAGAATAATCTGCCTCGACGTCAAATATTCGCCAGGGAGAATGCACGGCCGGGGTTCAGGAAAATATTTCCTTGGCTTCCCGTAATCGCAGGGAGTTCAGTCCGTCGGTCATCGTTTCGGTGACAAAGTGAAGTTCCGTTGTCTCGCCGTCTATTGTCGGCAGGATCGCCATATTGAAAGCACTTTCGACTTTGCCGAGTTGACGGCAGAACAGCAGGTAATTCGACTTGCTGCGGTAGCCCGAACTGACCAATGCAGGATAACTGTCGCCTTTTGCATGCAGAAGCAGGCGATAATGTCCGGCAAGCACGGTCAACCACTCCGCATAGAAGGTGCGGGTGTTCTCCTGCAGTTCCTCAACCTGGTCCACCAGTGCCCGGATATCGACCGGTTGGCCGCTTTTTTCAGCGACAACGGCGGCCTCTAGCGTCCTGCGACGGGTGAGGAGGTGGTTTTCGGCAAATGTTTTCAAGCCGTTCTCATAATCTTTCAGCTTCCAGAAATAAAAGACAAAAAATATCGGGATAAATATCATCCAGACCCGGGGGGTCGGCTTTTCCATAACATGCAAGGCCAATTGCCATGCCATGGTTTCTTCGTTGGCGAGGATCAGTTCCTTTCGTTGGTCGAGAGCGGTGGTATTCATAGATTTATCTTATTGATCGAGAACCGTCTTCAGATAATTCTCAGCTTCTTTAACCTGGACGACATCGGTGTAATAATAGCGGGTCGGATCAATCCCATTACTCTCCAGATACTGCGACATCCTGTTGAGGATGCCCACCGATTCGGTCAAATAGGGCAAAAAGACATAGACAAAGACTAAACAGACGCTGAGGGATGCGGTTAATTTTCCGATTTTCTGCAACATGCTCGTTTCCTTCTTCATCGATTCCTTGCAGCGCCGGTCGGGAGAACTGTCTCCCGACCGGCTTCATTCATTGGTAACCATTCATTGAATGATCAGCCTCATATCTTCGCGGTAATTTCCGGGAAGACCAGATAAAACATAATATAGGCCATGGCCAGTGTCAGCGCCATATTGAAACTCTGACCGCACACATAGAGAATAAGCGGCTTGCCGCCTTTGAAATATTTGGCGAGTTCCCTGAAGTTGGTGGACAGACCGATAGCCGCAAAGGACAGAGCGAAGAACCAGTCACGCAGCAGCTTCGTTCCACCTTTCACTGCGCCATTGTCAAGCAGCGCGTCGGCCATTCCTTTGCTCAAGTTGCTGTCGAGCAAGGAAAACAGCACGGAGGCAGCAAGAAAACCGAGGACAAACTTGGGGAAACGGTGCCAGATCTCTCCGGCCCCGACAGTCTTGCCGGCCTGTTTCTCCACTCGCATACACCAGTACAAGGCGATACAGAAAGCGGTGACGCCGATCATGACATTCTGGATCATTTTGATCGTTGCCGCCACATACATTGCTTTCTCGCCGAGAAATGCGCCGGCTGCGGCAACCGCACCGGTGGAATCGATGGTTCCGCCCATCCAGGCGCCGCCGAGAATTTCCGGCATACCTACCGCCTTGATAAAAGCGGGCATGGCAATCATCATGATCGCGGTAAAGACCAGCGACAAGCCGATGGCTAGAGTCAACTCCTCTTTTTTGGCGCGGCAGGCTGCTGCCGCGGCAATGGCAGCCGACGTACCGCAGACCGACATATCGGCGGAGACGACGACGTTGAGGGTCTTGGATTCCATCTTCAGAACTTTCTGGCCAAAGATGAAAGTACAGACCAGGACGATGGGGGTGACAACCCACGCAACAAAAATTCCGGGAATGCCGATGGCCAGGATCTTGCCGAACAGGACCTCGCCACCGAGCAGAACCAGACCGGTCTTGATAAAGAATTCAACCTGGCAGGCCGGCAGCACCCACTTGGGTGTGCCGATGCTGTTGGCAATCACCATACCGAGAAGAATACCCCAGGCCTCAGCCCCAAAACCGTACTGCTTGGAAATCGCCTGCCCGCCGAGCATATAGGCTAAGACTGCAACCAGGAAAACGATGACGAACCCCTTGGCGAAATCCGAGAAGCTCTTCTTCATGAGAACTATTCCGGCGCCGAAAATCACGATAAAGAAGGCGCACAAGCCGATCAGGCCGGGAATATAATTATAGGCTTTCTGAGTGGTTTTGGCCTTGGCGGCGGAGGATTTCTTTTCGGCTGCCTGCCAGTCCTTGATTTTTGCTGCTGCAGCATCATTGAGTGCCGGATCCTTGAAAGCCGCAGCCGCAGCCGCCTCTTCAGCCTGCCCTGCTGCGGCCAGAGCCGCCGCTGCCTTGCCTTTGGCCTCTTCGAAAGCAGGCATCGCCTTGTCGTTCATCGCCTTGGCCTGGGCTTCCGATCTGATGAGCGAGTCGACCGGATTGTCTTTCCATGAACCGGGGGTTTTTGTCCAGTGGGTAACGAATTTACCGAAAGCGGTACCGGTTCCTTTCAGTTTTTTCTTGTCGGCTTCCGCGTTATACCATGTAATGGTCTTGAAGGGAGCCCTGGCAGCCTCGGCCGACTGGATCTGATTTGCCGCCTCGATCTTCGTGGCAAACTCCTCCTTGGGGCCAAAGCCGAAATAGGCAGTGAGGCTCACTGCAATGATGAGAAAACCAAGCCAGATAGCGAGGTAATCCTCCTTCGTCCAAAGATCTGACCAGCTGCTCCGGCCATGATCCACAACAATGTTCGTGTCTGTTTGAGCCATTTACGGTGTCTCCTTGTATTCGGTTCTTTGTTTGGTCTTTCGACCACATCTTTTGCTAGAGCTCTTTCCAAGAAGGATGCCACCCGCATATAAAATTAAATATTGCATGATTACTGATATTTATTCAGATTCATTTAATGCTTTACGCCAACCTGGATTTGCACCTGCAAACTGAAGTTTACGGCACAAACAACATCCTTCGGTTTGCATCCTCTTTTTTCTTTACAATCCGGGTAAGTCTGCTACAGATAGAGCATCGTCAGCCTTTTCCGGGCGGCAAATACTCTTTCACCTTTCAAAACCAGTACAGATGAATCTTCCCCGACCCTACTCCCTGCAAAGCAAGTTTATCCTCAGATTGATCGGCTGCCTCATTCTGATCAGCGTCATCAATCTGACCGCCCTCTATTTTTTCATGCAGAAAACCCTTGAAGAGGAGGTCAGCACCAGGGCGACCATTGTCCTGCAGCAGGTCGATGCGGTGCAGAAATATGTGCAGACCAGGCTGCGCCCGAAAATGCTCGATGTACTGCCCGACAGCTTCATCCTCGAAGCGATGTCTTCTTCGTTTATTTCCCGAAGCGTCATGGAAAAAGCCCACCCTGCCGATTCCGACTATGTCTATCGCCGGGTGGCAATCAATGCCCGTAATCCGGTCTTTGAAGCAAACGAAGTCGAGCGGGAACTGATCGCCTATTTCCGTGACAATCGGGACGTGGAGCTTTGGCAGGGTCTCAAGACGGTTGACGACCAGAGCGTCTTTGTCAGAGCCCGGCCGGTGAAGTTTGTCGAGAGCTGCATGCTCTGTCATGGCAAAGCTTCGGATGCCCCGATAGAGATGACACAAAGGTACGGGGAAAGAGGTTTCGACCATGACCTCAACCAGATCAGCGGAGTCGACCTTGTCGGCATTCCGACCACGCGGTATGCTGTAAAAAACATGGCCGATTTCACCCTGTATGTCGTGGTGTATCTGATCATCACGGCTCTCGTCCTGGTCATGATCTATTTGACCTTTCAGCGTGTGGTTCTGGTGAATTTCCGAACTCTTACCAGCCAGTTCAGGAAAAACTTCCATGACCAGAAGGGCGAGGAGCTGCTCCAGAAAGTTGAACACGGCGATGAAATCGAAGAAATGATCGAAGGCATGGAGGGGCTCAGCCAGCACCTGTTTGAAACGGACCGGCGCCTCAAGGAATATACCGCCGATCTGGAACGGGAAGTCGACCGGCGGACAGAACAGCTCTCGCTGGAAAACGATACGCACAAGAAAGACCTTACCATGCTGGTGAGCGTCCTCGGCGCCCTGAAAATCAGCAGAAACCGACCCGAGCTCTGGCGTAATGCCTTACCCCTGCTGGCCGACAGGTTTGTCCTTGTCCGGGCTTCCTACGTCTGCACCTTTTCCGGCAATCAGGATTTTACCTGGCCACAGGATGCTGAGCCGCCCGTGTTGCCGGCCGATTACGTCGAGCTGCTTCTGGAGCCGAAGTTGCGCTTCTCCGACAACAGGGTCATTGTCCCAGTCGGCAGCAGCGACGACAATATCGATGGCCTGCTCCTGCTCGAGCGGCCGGAAAATGTCCCGTTTACCACCGGCGAAGCGGAGATGCTCACAGCGGTCGGCCGCCAGCTTGGCATTGCCGCGGAGAACCTGGCGGCGCTTGACGCCCTCCTCAGTCAGGCCGACAACCTGCAGACCATCTTCGAGGGCATCCCCGACCCCCTGCTGCTCCTGGATCTTGGCGGGTCGGTCATCATGGCCAACAACGCGGCCAACCGGCTGATGGAAGAACTCTCCTGTCAGGATCGGAGAAGGGGCGTGATCGATTGTCTCCTCACAGCGGATAATAAAGACGGCATGGGACAGAACAATGCTCGACAACTCACCGCCCCGGCAACGCGGGAAGTGGAATTGGACAACGGCCGAAGCTTCATCGTCAACACTATCGGCCTTGCCCGCGACGAAAACCGCGCCCCGAGAATTGTCGTATCCATTCAGGAAGATACCGATAAAAAGAAGATGCTCCGCCAGTTTGTCCAGGCCGAGAAAATGGGCACGGTCGGCAAGCTTGCCGCAGGGCTCGCCCATGAGATGAACAATCCTCTCGGCGTCATCCTCTGCTATGCCGAACTGCTGAAAAAAACCCTGCCTGGCGAGCAGCACCAGACCGACATCGATGTAATTATCAAGCATACCAGCCAGGCCCAGGCCGTGCTCCTCGACCTGCTGAACTTTGCTCGTCCCAAGGTGTCGACCCATCGGGAGACAGTTATCGGCGATGTGGTGGAAAGCGTGATCGGGGTATTTAAAGTCCAGGCGGCAAAAAAGGGGGTGGCCCTCTCCTGTCATCGTGACGATGCGGGAACGGCTGTCCGGGTCGAACCGCAGGTGGTTGAACACATCATCCTGAATCTTCTCCTCAATGCCCTCGACGCCCTGCCGGAAGAGGCGGGTATAATCGCCGTCGAAATTACCTGCGACCATGAAAAAAGAGGCCTGCGCCTGACCGTCTCGGACAACGGCAGCGGTATCGATCATGCGATTCTACCGTCTATCTTCGATCCGTTTTTCTCGACCAAGGATGTGAACAAGGGTTCGGGCCTTGGCCTTGCAGTCATTTACGGCTATATGCGTGAACTGGGCGGCACCATCGAAGCACGGAACCGGCAGACGGGCGGAGCGGTTTTCGAACTGTACTTTCCAATCACCGGAGGGCGTCTCTAGTGGAGAAGAAATGGAGAAAAAGATAAAAGTGCTGCTGGTCGACGATCAGCTTGATTTCATCAACGGCCTTGCCAGGCTGCTGATGGCCGGGTTTCAGGATTTTGATGTGATTACCGCAGATGGCGGCAAACCCGCTTTGGCCCTGCTGGAAAAATCGGAGGTCGATCTCCTCATCACCGACCTGCAGATGCCTGAGATGAACGGCCTGCAGCTGATGACGGAGATCCACCGGCGGTACCCGGCAATCAAGGTCATCATTCTCACCGGTTTCGGCACCATCGAAAAAGCGGTCGAAGCGGTCAGACTCGGGGCATACGACTTTCTCACCAAACCGGTCGCCTCGGAACAGCTCTACCGGACCGTCGGCAAGGCCGCCGATTTTATCCGGCTGGAATGGGAAAACCGGCGTCTCCGCGAATTGCTCGCCGGCGGCGGCAAGGAAACCCTGCTGGGGGGAAGCAGCGTCATTCACCAGGTGCAGCAATCGATACAGGCGGTTGCCGGTTCCGACTATCCGGTGTTGATCCAGGGTGAGTCGGGAACCGGCAAGGAGCTTGCCGCAAGAATGGTACACCGTCTCAGCCAGCGTGCCAAGAAACCCTATGTCGCGGTCAACTGCCCGGCCATCCCCGACTCCCTTCTTGAAAGCGAGCTCTTCGGCTATAGCCGGGGAGCCTTCACCGGGGCCGACCGGGACAAGGAAGGTCTGTTTCTTGCCGCCAACCACGGCACCCTGCATCTCGACGAAATCGGCGACATCTCGCCGTCAATGCAGACCAAGCTCCTGCGCTTCCTGCAGGAAGGCGAGGTCCGGCCGGTCGGCTCGACCCGGACACTTGCGACCGATGTGCGGATCATTGCCTCCACCAATCAGCCGCTCGAGAAAAAAGTCGAAGAGAACAGCTTCCGCGCCGATCTCTTTTATCGCCTCAACGTTATCGCCATCCACATGCCGCCGCTCCGTGAGCGCTCGGAGGACATCGCCCTGCTCGCCCGATATTTTCTGGAAAAGACCCTGGCCGAGATGAATATCAATGGGATGACGATTGAACCGGAAGTGCTCTCCTATCTGTCGACCAAAGAATGGCCGGGCAATGTCCGCGAACTGCAGAACACCATCAGAAGGCTGGTAGTTTTCAGCGGGCGGGAAAACATCACCATGGCCTCGATCCAGCGTATCGAAGCCCCCGGTCAGCCGACACCCGCCGTCCTCGGCGAACTTGGCCCCTATAAGAGCATGAAGACGTTGATATCCGATCGTTTTTCCCGCAGCTATATCGAACAGCTCCTTACAGCCACCTCCGGCAATGTTTCGGAGGCATCCCGGGTCAGCGGACTCTCCCGGGTTGCCATCCAGAAGCTCGGCCTGCGGTTGGGAATAGACCTTGGAAGGTTCCGCTAGTCAGTGTCTGGCCATAAATGGCTATTTTGCCCTAACTCTTCGTTGCTCTCAAAATTTAATCCTCGGAATATCAAAGATATGCCTGCGGTTGCCTGCGGTTAAATTTATCGATCGCCTCGATTTAGAACAAAATATCTCATTTCTGGACAGACACTGGTTACACCATCGTCGCACTGTGTATTTTCACCTTGGACTTTTCGGCAAAATGTCTGATAATACTTGATACGGAGCCACCGGACCGGCTTCCTTCATAGCCGGCAGGTGCCGCAATTACAGTGGATGGCTGACAGTTTTCGCCGATTCACGACTCTTCACCATGGCCCAAGTGGCTTTATGATGCAGCCTCAAAGCGATGTTTCGGTTTTTTTCATTTTGCTCAGGAGATCTTTATCAATCGCTCTGATATGGACGTTCCTGTGCTTCATCGCCGCGTTCTGGAATATCGCAACGGAGCAGAAGAAAACCATAGACCTGGCCCAAAGAGAAGCCAGGACGGTAATCGACAAAGATCAGGCCTTGCGTTTCTGGGCGACCGACCATCATGGCGTCTATGTACCCGTCACCAAAGACACTCAACCTAACGACAATCTCAGGCACATCCCGGAACGTGACATCACCACCCCAAGCGGCATGCAGCTGACATTGATAAATCCTGCGACAATGTTGCGTCAGGTAATGAATCAATATGGCGACATGTACAGGACCAAAGGCCATATAACCAGTCTCAAGCTCGTGAATCATCTGAATAAACCGGATGAATGGGAAACGAAAGCCCTGTACGAATTCGAGACAGGCAAGGAAGAAGTAATGTCGGTGACCCGTATCGAAGGCAATGAAGTCGTTCGCCTGATGAAACCGATATACACAAACGCCGGCTGCCTCGAGTGCCACGGCAGCCAGGGATATAAAGAAGGAGATGTGCGGGGCGGGGTAAGTGTTTCGATTCCTCTCGCGGGATATCGGGCAATAGAAAAGAAGTCCCTGCGGGCGATGTATATCACTCACAGTTTTTTATGGTTATTCGGCCTCCTGGCCATTGCCTTGATTTTCACCCGCAGCAAAAAACGCAGAATCGAACGGCTGGACGATCTGCAGACCCTTGAGGAGCAAAGCGAGAAAATCAAGATATTTGCGTATTCCGTCGCCCACGACCTGAAAAATCCGGTGGTGGCCATCCACGGCCTGGCAAGTCTTTTACGTAAAAAGCAGTTTGATAAACTGGATGATAAAGGCAGACAATACTGCGAGCAGATTGTTAAATCCTCCGCTCAGCTCTCCGCTCTGGTCGATCAGATCAATATCTTCATTTCCGCCAAGGAACAGCCACTGACGATTGAACTCCTCGATTTCCAGGAAATATGTAATACGGTCAAGGAAGAATATGCGGCTCAGCTGCAGGCAAGGCACATAGAGTGGAGAGAACCGACCCGGGTTGACGGGATTCGGGCCGACAGGATCGCGATCACCCGGATTATCAGGAACCTCGTTGACAACGCATTGAAATACAGCGGCGAGAACCTGAGTCGAATCACTATAACCTGCGAGGAGGCAACCGACCGTTTCACCATAAGTGTTGCCAATGACGGCAATCCGATCTCCCGGGAGGCCTGCCGCAATATCTTTGTCAGGTTCAAACGCAACTGCGACGACCGGAAGGTTCAAGGCACAGGTCTGGGTCTGGCAATCGTCAAGGAACTGGCAGGGCTCCATGGCGGTGACGTATGGGTGGAATCGGACGGTAGAGAGGGTGCGGCCTTTTTTTTCACTCTTGCCAGGACAGGGCCGGCGGAAACGAAAACACGATTTTCCGGCCCAGCTTTTATGGGTGGCAGGACTCCGCCGCAGAAATCGGAATGAGGCAAGGAAAGAAGTGAAATATATCGGAACAGTTCTCGGCGTCCTGAGAAAAGCCATCTGGGTCATCATCGGAATTATTATCCTGGCCGCTGTCGGACGCTACCTGAGCATGCAGGAGGGAACCCCACCCGGCGCATCGCCGCCCCGAGAAAAAGCCATTGTGCAAACGGTCTCCTGGAGCGATGTGGACCAGGCGGTGGCAACCGCCGTCACCGCCGCGAGAACAAGCACGGAGACTTTTGCCACCGAAAAAATCGATGAGTGGCTTGACGACCTTATGGTCCGTGTCGACAACGATTTCCTCGAATGGTATTTCAACTATTGGACTCAGCAGTTGCTCGGCATTGAAGGTATCTGGCAATACGGCGTAAACAGCTTCTTTGCCGGCCAGCCGACCGCCGCTGAAAAACTGACGGAGGAGATTCAGGAAGAATTTGCCAAACGGGTCCTGCGTCCACAGATCGCCGAGCTTGTCCTTCTGCGTATCGTCCGCGAGAGCGCCACGCATTATGTCGAAGAACTCCGAAATAACCTTGCAGTTGTGCCAGGCACCTATAAAATTCCCCACGCCGACTGGGACCGCTATCTGGAAGGAATCGCCCTGACCGCTTCGGGGACCGACGGCAACCGTGAAACCCATATCACACTGAAAGCCCTGACCTTGACGACTGCCGGAGGAACCGTCCTGCTGGTCGGCAAGCTGAACCTCCTCGCCGGGAAACTTTCCGGCAAGATCATGGCCAAATCGGCGGGCAAGGCGGCAGCCCAGATCGCAGCCAAGACCGGGGCTAAAGTTGCCGCGCAAAGCGGCGGCAAATTGCTTGGCCCCATTGTCGGTATCGGCGTGATTGTCTGGGACGTGTGGGACCATACTTTAACCAGAAATGAAAATCGGCCGATTTTGCGGCAGTCGATTGCCGACTATTTTACCGAACTGAAGTATATTCTTCTGCATGATACCGAGGACGGCATCATGGTCACCTTCAACGACCTGGAAAGACAGGTGCATGCCGCTCTTCCGGCATCCGCCGGACAGCCTGCCGAGTGACTGACAGTTCCGGAAACACCAGACGCTCTGCCCGCGAGATCTGGAGAACGAATCTCGGCAAATATGGAAAAATTACTGTTTTTTTAATGTGCCTGGATTATGCTTTGCCGGGCAAGGAAAATTGATTACCGCAGGTTGTTTCTGCCGATTTTCAAAGATTGATAAAGGAACAATAACCACCGGTGGTTTCGCAAAGATAATCATGGCAGAACTTCCCTCGTCTTTTAATAAACGCAATGTATATATGCGTCTTCGCCCACTTTTGCGCTGGATTCTTAAACTGCGCAGTTCCCCCCGGGCTATCGCCGGAGGGCTGGGGGTAGGCGTGTTCATCGCCTTTACTCCGACCATCGGCATCCAGATCTTCCTGGCGATTATTGTCGCAACCATCTGCAACGTAAACCGGCCTGCGGCAATAGTGCCGGTGTGGATAACGAATCCGGTTACCGTCGCTCCCGTCTATTCTTTCAACTACTGGCTAGGCTCCCTGATCTGGCCCGGCCCGCCGCTGTCCGAGGTTTCGAAGATGTTCGTCGATATAGGCCGTGCCTTGACTCACCTTGATTTCTGGGACATTATGGAGCCGATTATCGCCATGTACCATATGAGCGATGAGATCCTCATCCCCCTGATGATCGGGAGCATCGTTATAGGGCTGGTGCTCGGGTTCCTCACCTATATCATTTCCCTGAAGCTTCTTTCTTTCTTTTTTTTCCGCAGAGCCCAGAAAAGGCTGTTGAACAACAAACCGAAACGGTAGCCTTCAGAAAAGCCTACCCCTTTCCCAGGTCCAGCGCCTGCCGGACCTGGGTGGCCAGTTCGATTCGCGAGAAGGGTTTCTGAATAAAACTTACCTTTTTATCGAGCACGCCTTGGGTGGCAATGATATCGGCTGTGTAGCCTGACATGAACAGACACTTCAGGCCGGGTTTGTCTGCCAGTAGTTTAACCGCCAGATCCCTGCCGTTCATCCCCGGCATGACAACATCGGTCATCAGCAGGTGGATCACCCCGGTGAATCTTTCGGCGAGATTTACTGCCTCCTGAGGATTTGCCGCCGCCAGCACGGTGTAGCCCAGGCGCTGCAGCATAATTGTGGTCATTGCCAGAATCGTCGTCTCGTCCTCCACCAGCAGGATGGTCTCCTCGCCACCTAAAGCTTTTTCGACAACACCTTCCAGTGGCGACATCTCCATTGCTCCTTTATGTCGAGGCAGGTAGATCATGAAGGTCGTTCCCTCCCCCAGTTCGCTGTACACATTGATAAACCCGCTGTTCTGTTTCACTGCCCCGTACACGGTGGAGAGTCCAAGACCGGTTCCTTCGCCAACTTCTTTGGTGGTGAAGAACGGTTCAAATATATGGGGCAACGTCTCCTTGCTCATCCCGCAGCCATTGTCGCTTACCGCGAGCCGCACATACTCTCCCGGAATATATCCGGCATGGGTGACGCAGTACTCCTCGTCGAAAGTGCTGTTTGCCGTTTCCACCGTAATTTTGCCAATACCGGCGATGGCTCCCCGGGCATTGACACAGAGATTGGCAAGGATCTGATCGATCTGGGAAGGATCCATTTTGATCGACCACAGTCCGCTGCCGGGCATCCAGACCAGATCTATGCCCTCTCCGATGAGCCGCCGGAGCATCTTGAGGATTGCCTCCACCACCTCGTTGAGGTCGAGCACCTTCGGCACAATCGCCTGTTTGCGGGCAAAGGCCAGTAATTGCCGGACAATCTCGGTCGACCGCTCGGCTGCGACATGAATTTGTTCGAGGTTACTGTAAACCGGCTCTCCCAGGTCGACCTCTTCCATAGCCATCTCGGCGTGACCGATAATCACCGCAAGCATATTATTGAAGTCGTGGGCTATACCTCCCGCAAGTTGACCTACAGCTTCCATTTTGTGAGCCTGCTGGAGCTGCGCCGCAAGCCTCGCGTTGTCCTCTTCGGCCCGCTTGCGCTCGGTGATATCCTCAGTGACCGAAATGAGATATTCCGGATAATCTCCGAGGGCATGGCGAACAATCGACACAGTGAGATAGATCCAGACAATCGACCCATCTTTGCGGATATAGCGTTTTTCGAGACTGTATGCCTGTATTTCCCCGGCCAGTATGCGACGAATGTTTGCCAGATCGGGATCGAGATCATCGGGATGGGTAACATCCTGGAATCTCTTTTGAAGCAATTCCTCTTTTGTATAGCCGACAATATCGCACAGCTTCCGGTTGACCCTGAGCCATCGTCCGTCCACCGCAACATGGGCGATTCCCACCGCTGCCTGCTCAAAAGTCGACCGGAATCGTTGTTCATTTTCTTTCAATTCGCGGAGAGACAGGACACTGCTGAGTGCATCGGCCAGACGGCGGCCGATCTCGTTGAAAAGATTTTTTTCTTCCTCAGTCCAGATGCGCGAAAAGGAGCACTGGTGCAACCCGAACACCCAGGGCTCCCCCAATCTCGGATAGAGTGGCGTAATCATCTGAGACCGGACGCCAAACCTCTCGGCGGTCGCCACCGGACGGTCGGTCCCCTCGACATATACTACCGGTCCATCCGATGTCAGAGCCTCCCGCAGAGTTTGCGCTTCAGCCGGAGACAGCGGCACATCCGTGTTCAGCTGCTTTGCTCCCGGATATTCCGGTCTGGTCACCTCCACCGGCACCCGAAAAGACGGCGCATCGGGATTACAGGGATAGAGGAGCCAGGCGCGATCACAGTCGAAAATCGAAAACACCGTCTGGACGACCTTCCAGAGCATTTGCTCCGCGTCGGTCTCAAGTTTCATCTCCCGATCGACGCGCGCCAGATTTTCGAGAAAAGCCAGATGTGATTTACGTTGTTCCTCCGCCTGCTTTACGTCGGTAATGTCGTGGACGAAGACAAAAAACAGCCCTTCCGGTTCTTTGATAAACTGGGCACTGATCTCGACATCGATGACCCCGCCATCCCTGCACCGGAGCCGGGACTGAAAACGGGTGCTGCCCGCTGCCATGGACAAATGGATCTGGGCCACGACCTTTTCGGGCGATTCGGCAGCTTCGAGATCGGATACGGAAAAGCCGAGTATTTCCTTCTGGCTGTAGCCCAGCATTCTGCAGAGGGTGTCGTTGGTGTCGATTATTCGCCCGGATATATCCCCTACAAAAAAACCGTCGAGGGTCGTGCCGGTGAGTGTATCATATTCCTGCTGCTTGCTGCGGCGCAAGGTGTCTATCAACTCCTGCGAAGTTTTTCGGCCTTTCAGATAAACAGCAATCAAGACCATGATGACAAGCGAAGTAAAACCGGCACCGAAAAAGAGCACCCTGCGCTGCGTTGAAATCTGCTGCATGACTTCTTCGAGCGGACTTTCCACATAAATAATGAGCGGAATTGTATCGTCATGAAAATGACGAAAGGCGATGATGTGCGGAATTCCGCCGGAAGCAGCGGGATCTGTGAGAACTCCCTCAGGCTCCCGCAGCATCTGCGCGAGCAGGTGGGGGGATATTTTTGTGCCGTGCAGCGTGGCGAGATCGCGGGAACGGCTGACCAGGGCGCCGCCTTTATTGATGATCGTTAAGGCACTTTCCCCGGAAAGCTGCAGGCGGGAACCAAATTTCATCAGTGCCTGCTGTTTGACGGAGATGGCTATTACCCCGAAAAATGCTCCATTTTCGTCGTAAATCCCCCGCGACAGGGTCAGCGTGTGGCGCTTGGTGACACGGCTGAAGGTCGGCTCGTCGATATAGAGTTCATCCTTGCCGCCGTCGGCAAAAATACGGAACCATGGTCTATCGCCAAGGGAAATGCCGGGCTGCACATCCTGTGCGTCGGTGTACTCCAGATGACCATGGCGATCAGCCTGGACGACCAGGATCTCGTGGTTCTCCAGGTGTCCGCCGCGCAGCATTTCGACATGGTCGGCAAGAGTGTTCGGTTCTTCGACAACGGATTTTCGCAAAAACAGGAGGGTATCATCGAAATCCTCTAATCTGCCGCCGATAACGGTCTCGTAAATCCTCGCCTGATCAGCCATCTGGTTGCCGAATGCAGCGAGCCGCACCCGTTCCTGACGGTTTGCCTCGAAGGTCACGGTACCGAGGAGAGCTCCCGCCACGGCCAGGCTCATCACCAGCCAAATGATTTTTGTTACGATCGACCCCTGCTTTCTGTTATACATCTTCATCATTCCCAGTCGAAAAAGGTGAATGCCGACCCTTCACCCCCCGCTCCCCCGATTCTAATCATGGACTTCGGTAAGTCTACACCTTTTCATCCTTGGGAGTGAAGACAAATTCCAAGCCTCGCAACTCCTCTGTGGAATTGGTTGAAGGCTCTGCTCAGATGTATAATTTTTTCTTAATGAGCTTGAAGTAGCGCCTGCTGACCGGAATTCTCTTGCCTGAACGGGTGACGATCTTTGCCAGACCCGCCTCGAGAACAATGATCTCGGCGATACAGTCGAGGTTGACGAGGTATTGCTTATGACAGCGAAAAAGCTGGGTCCGCTCTTCCAGAACCTTGAGGGTAACTTCGGTGAAGTATTCGGCGTCGGCCGTCGCCGCATGGACTCCGGCGAATGTCGTGGCGATGAATTCCACCTCATCCAGATCGATAAGCCGGATCCGGTTGCCTAGCAGGCACGGTATTCGGCGAATTTCTTCCGTCTGGTAGACCGGCCTGCGGTTTTCACCTATGGTCTGCTGCAGTTTGGCCACGGTCTTGGTCAATCGGACGGGATCGACCGGCTTCAACAGATAATCGAGGGTTTTTTCCTCAAAAGCCTTGAGGGAATACTGGTCGTAGGCAGTGACAAAAACTACGTGGGGCATAATCTCCCTGGTAACCATGTTGAGCAGTTCGAAACCGCCCACCACCGGCATCTCGATGTCGAGAAAGAGCACCTCCGGGCGCAGCTTGTTGATCATCTTCAGGGCATCTATGCCGTTGCCGCAGGAACCGACCACCTCAATTACTCCGTTTTCGGCAAGCAGTGCCGCCATCTCCTCCCGGGCATGGAGTTCATCATCGACAATCAGAGCACGAATCATTGTTATCCGCATCCTCCTTCCGGAACTGTTATGGCTATTTCCGTCCGCTCCTGCGGGATGCAGGTTATTTCCAGGCCGTGATTTTTCCCGCAGAGATTTTTTATCCGCTTCTCGACGATATTCAATCCCAGGCCTTTTAAGCCCCGCTCGATGAAATTGCCGGCGTTATCCTCGACCGTAATGCGAACGCTCCCCGACTGCCGAACGACAGCCAGGCGGATCACTCCCTGGCCTAGCATGGCGGAGATGCCGTGCTTAATGGCGTTTTCAACAATCGGTTGCAGGGTAAAGACCGGCAGTCTGAGCGACATCAGGGTCGGATCGATGTCCATCTCCAGCTGCAGCCGGTCTTCGAAGCGGGCTTTTTCGATCACCAGATAGGATTGAACGTGATTCAATTCTTCCTCGAGGGTGGCAAGATCGCCGGTTTGTTTCAGGTTCTTCCGGAAAAAATTGGAAAGATGGAGAAGCAGATCCCTGGCCCGATCGGAGTCCTTGCGGATAATGGCGATGATGGTGTTGAGCGCGTTGAACAGGAAATGCGGACTGACCTGGGCTCGGGCGAGTTTCAGTTCGGCCGTGGTCAGCAGGTTCTTCTGTTCGATATAGCGGGAATAAAGGAGCTGGTCGGAGAGCAGTTTAGTGATGCCTTCGCCGAGGGTCCGATTAGTCACGAGAAAAAGTTTGTTTTTCGGTTCGAAGAGGTTGATGGTCCCGACCAGTTCGTTATCGACTCTGAGCGGCACGGAAAGAACGGACCCGAGCGGGCAACCCTCGGAAAGGCTGCAGCGCCATTTCTTTTCCCCGCCGTCGGCGTAGACGATCCGGTCCTCGCGGATCGCCTTCTTGACCTGAGACGAACTGATCCCCGTGCCGATGAGGTGATGGTCGTCGCCTTGACCGACAAATGCGAGGACTTTTTCCCGGTCGGTGATTGCCACCGCCCCTACTCCGGTTTCTTCCCATATTACCGAAGCGACTTCCTGGGCCGTTTCATTATCCAGGCCCCGCCCCAGGATGGCCACGGTTCTTTCCGCCATTTTCAGGGCCTTGGCGGAAAAAGTCACACTCAGTTCATCATACATTTTGCGCTGGTCGCGGATAATACTGACGAAGATGGCCGCACCGCAGCTGTTGGCAAGGATCATCGGCAAGGCGATAATCCTGACTAAAGCAACGGCCTGATCAAACGGCTTTGCCAGGATGAGAATGATGACCATCTGGGTCACTTCGGCCACCAGCGTCGTAAGAAAGGCGACCGTCGGACTGAGGAGTCGGTGCTGCTGATAGCGGCGCAGCAGATAAAGATGGACGAGGCCGCCGATAAGTCCTTCCATCGTCGTCGAAATGCCGCAGGAAACTGCGGTAAAACCACCGAGGGAAAAACGGTGCAGGCCGGCGGTGAGCCCTACTGCCCCGCCGAGCAGAGGACCGCCGATGATGCCGGCCAGCACCGCGCCGATGGCCCTGGTGTTGGCGATGGCGCCGCTTACCTGCAGGCCGAAATAAGTGCCGAGGATCGAAAAAACGGAAAAGATGAAATACAGCAGCAGCAACTGCCGAGGATGCAGGGTCTGGATATGAAAAGAGCGGAAAAACGGCGACTTGGTGAAGAGATAGGCGATAACGAGGAAGACCGACATCTGCTGAAGGAGAGCAAAAACATTATGAAGCGAGAATGTCAGCAGATCCATGAATACCTTTCAAATCGCAATCTTTGTTCCAGGGTGATCTTACCCTACCACACTCGGCATTGCGGGAAAATGAAATTCCCCGCCCGGCTCTCTCGGCGAGAGCCCGGGGGAATTTCTTCTTGGCGCGAATCATTGTACCGAAAAACCATAGAATTGCGGCAAGACGACAATGGAAGCGAGAACCAGTACCTGGATGATGATGAACGGTACCACGCCCCGGTAGATATCGACAGTCCTGACCTCCGGCGGACAGACCCCTTTCAGGTAGAAGAGGGAAAAGCCGAAAGGCGGAGTCAGAAATGAAGTCTGCAGGTTCATGGCAATCAGGATGGCGAACCACATCGGGTCAAGGCCGATGACATTGGCGATCGGCAGTAAAATAGGCACGACGATATAGGAGATCTCGATAAAATCGATGAAAAAGCCGAGCAGCATGATGGCGAGCATGGCGAGGATAACAAAACCCCATTTTTCCCCCGGCAAGCCGGTCATGAACTGTTCAACAATGAGATCGGCGCCGGTATAGACAAAAACCATCGAAAAAGCCGTGGCGCCGATCAGGATGGCAAACACCATGGCGGTAATCATCACCGTCTGCTGGGAGGCGTCCATGACGATCTGCCAGCTGAGTTTGCGGTACATGGCCGCCAGGATCATCGCCCCGAGAGCGCCTACCGCGGCGGATTCGGTGGGGGTGGCGATACCGACGAAGATCGAGCCGAGCACCAGCACGATGAGCGTCAAGGGCGGCACAATCGCCTTGAGCGCCCTCAGAATCGAGCCTTTTTTGTCTTCCTCGGCAACGATTATCTCGGGTGCCACTTTCTTGTCGATCAGGGCAATAATCACGATATAAACAATGTAACAAGCAACGAGCATCAACCCCGGCCCGATGGCCGCCTTGAACAGATCGCCGACCGGCAGCTGGAATACATCGCCGAGGATGATGAGAACGATCGACGGCGGGATGATCTGGCCCAGGGTTCCGGCGGCACAGATGGTGCCGGTCGCCAGTTTTTTCGAATAGCCGTATTTCAGCATGACCGGCAGCGAGATAACGCCCATGGCCACCACCGAGGCCCCGACCACCCCCGTCGAAGCGGCAAGAAGAGTCCCGACCAGCACCGTGCTGATTGCCAGCCCGCCGCGGACCTTGCCGAACAGAATACCCATCGATTCCAGCAGGCGCTCGGCCAGTTCCGATTTCTGCAGGATGATCCCCATCAGGATGAAGAGGGGCACGGCCATGAGGATGGTATTGGTCATGATCGAATAGATCCGGAAAGGCATCATCGAAAACATGCTGTAAAACTCTTTGGCAACGAAGGTGAAGTTCGGGTCGGGCGACAATTCGACAACAGCGGCAATCGCCCCGAAAAAAAGCGCCACGGCGCCGAAAGTGAAGGCTACCGGATAGCCGACCGCCAGGAGCACCAAAGCCGCGAAAAACATGATTATACCTGTCATTGTGCGCTCCTGAGCTGATGAATGTTTCTGAACACATAGCCGGTCGCACTCACCAGGAGAAACAGAAAGGCCAGGGGAATCATGCCTTTAATCACCCACCGGTAGGGCAGACCGCCGGGATCCTCCGAGATCTCATGGATCTGATAGGCATCCTGGACAAAATGAAACGAGCCGAACAGGATGAGCAGGGAAAGCGGCACCAGAAACAGCACGGTCCCGCCGATATTGATAAGCGCTCTGGTTCTCAGACTCATCCGGTCATACAGGAAATCCACGCGCACATGGGCCTCGTGCTGTAAAGCAACGCCCACCCCGTAGAGTATGATGATGGAGAACAGATGCCATTCCATCTCCTGCATGCCAACCGAACTGGCATGAAAGAGATAGCGCATCATCACGTCATAGGAGACATTCAGGACCATCAGCAGCAGGGCTATGGCCAGAATCTTGCCAATGCCGTCGACAAGACGGCCGATCGATTTTTCTATCTTTTGAAGCATGGAAGTTATTTCACTTTGAATTTACCGATATTGCCGTTCCGCTGCAGGCAACGGAACGGCCTCTGGAATGATACAGGCAGCGTGCGACCGATTGAAATTAGAGTTCCTGCATTATCTTGATATACTCGTATTCGGAAATCTCGGTCCAGACCCTGGCTTTCTTGGTATAAGCCTGCTGGGACTCGAGTACCTCCTTGAAGGTGGGATCCTGGGCGGCATACTCTGCCATCAGCCCGTCGGATGCCTTCTTCATCTCCTGCAGAACCTCTTTCGGGAAGGTCATGACCTTGATATTCGGGAATTCCGTCTTCATCTGTTCCCAGGCGTCGAGACTGTCGGCGAAGTTTTCGATGAACATGTCGGCGGTTGCCGCCTTCATTGCCGTTATCAGCATGGTTTTATATTCCTGCGGCAGTTTTTCGTAGGCTTCTTTATTCACGAGGAACTGCAGCTCTGTTGCGGGCTCATGCCAGCCGGTGTAGTAATACGGGGCAATCTTATGAAAACCCATTTTGATGTCCATACCCGGACCTACCCACTCCAAAGCGTCGATAGTGCCGCGATCGAGGGCGGTATAGAGTTCTCCCGGAGGAATATTGGTAACATTGACGCCAAGCTTGGCAAAGACCTCGCCGGCCAATCCGGGAATACGCATTTTCAGCCCCTTCAGGTCGTCCACCGACTTGATTTCCTTCTGGAACCAACCACCCATCTGGGCGCCGGTATTACCGCCGGGGAAACTCAACACATTGAACTTCTCATAGGTCTTCTGCATCAGATCCATGCCGCCGCCATGGTAGAACCAGGCATTCTGCTCATCGGCATTCATGCCGAAGGGGACGGTACAGAAAAATACGGTGGAAATATCCTTGCCTTTCCAGTAGTAGGAGGCGGAATGGCCCATCTCGTATTGACCGCCTTTGGTCATGTCGAGGATACCGAGGGCAGCCTTATGCTTTTCCGCTCCCTCGATCCGAATGGTGAAATTACCGCCGCTCATCTCCTCAACCGCCTTGGCCATGTTGAGCGGTGCGTTGGCAAATGGGGTGAGGGTCGACGACCAGGACATGGCCAGTTTCCAGCGCACTTTTTCCGCGGCCATTGCCGGGGAAGCGAGCAGAGCAAAAGCAACCATTGCGGTTGAAATACGGAATGCCAGTTTCATTGTTTTCCTCCTTTGTTGAGTTGTTGGGTTCCTCCCTTCTGAGAGTCCCTGCATGGTATCGAATCGGCCGACAGAAGGAAATGACCCGGTCGGCAAGTGGTCGAATACTCAATTATCCGGTTCGGCAGAGGGATATGCGGTTTTGTAATTTCATTGGTACACATCAAAAGACTGCATAACCCGGATCTGTAACCGTTCATCCAGTGCTCGAGGTTCGTTCAAGCAGGCCGCCAAGCAGGTAAGCGACCATCCGGGAGACTCCGATAGTGGGCTATGTGAGGTGGCCTGATCGGACGAAATGGGGTACTGGTGAACGGTTACCCGGTTTTTTTCCTCCGCCTACGACCCAACCAGTGGTTAGACAAGGCAAGATGTTGAGGAGATTACAGAAGTGTCTGTCAAGAGAAAATGAACGATCCTTGCGAAAACCGGAAAAGAGACCCCGGTGAAATGGCATGGACTGCGATGCTTGAATTTTTTTGCTTGAAATACTTTTTCATCTCATGTAGCGTGAAAAAAATGCCTAACGCTTTTTAGCGTATGCCAAGAGTTTTTTTCGTCACCACTTTGCAGCTCCTCTCCAGTTTCATTACTGAAGGAAACTTCTGCCGACGGTGTCAGAGGGAGATGTTGTTTTGATATTTTTTTCGGTAACTCGTCAGATACAGACAATACCACAATCAATGATGTTCTTGAAGCTACCACTCCATTCATCGCAGGCAATCTCCCAGGCAGGCTGCATATACGGCTTTTATTCCTTTTCAGACCGGTTCAGCCGGTCATTGCAAAGGCGATTCAGGAGCGTCCATACAATTTATGCCTAACATAATAAAGCATGATGCAGTCAACCGCATCCTCACATATTGACGCCTGTAACATCATTATGGGCAACAAGTTCGGTCTGCACCTCATCCTGATGCCCGGGGGGGGCAACTGGGTACATTCCGGCTATGAAAAAAGGGGCAATATTGTCCCCATTAACACACAGGAGTATCAGCAATGGCACAAGGAACAGTGAAATGGTTTAACGATGCGAAGGGATTCGGGTTTATCGAGCAGGACGGAGGAAAGGATATCTTTGTCCATCATTCCGCTATCCTGGCTGAGGGTTTCAAGTCACTCTCCGAAGGACAGCGCGTACGCTTTGAAATTGTCGATGGCCAGAAAGGCCCGGCTGCAAAAAACGTTACAAAACTCTGATTCGCCGGAGGATAGATCCCATGACGCCGTTACGAATCAACATGCCGATTTTCATGTTTTCGTTGCGGCTCAAAAAAATGCCGTCCAGGCATTTTTTCAAATCACGGTAAACCGATACATTTAAACCACATCCAATACGCCAAAAACCTTCACAGCAGCGGCAGCTTCCCTATTGCCGCTGCTCCTGTTCGTTCTCGACAATTGTCCTGACCCCGATTATCGTAGATCTTGCCGACCCTCCGCATTTGGCTATGTGAGGTGGCCTGATCGGACGAAAATGGGGTGCTGGTGAACGGTTACGATCTTGCCGGCCTTCCGCATTCTGGTATAATGGGGCCAATGAAAACACCATGGCATTATCAGGACATCATTGATCTGGAATATTTCTTCAACCGTGACAAGGATGCAGACGAAACCGAACTGCACGACCGGGACAGAAGCATCTACCTTGAAAAGCAGGCTCGGCCAGGCAGCGGCGGAGGCTCGACACCCTCGCGCCGTGAACTTATCCGGCTCTGGTTGACTGCAAGAATCGAAAGCGATTTTCCGGGGGCGGACCAAAGAAGCCCCGGAACGATCTTTCGCGACACCCTTCTTCTTGCCAAGAACCTCGCTTCACTCAAAGGTGTGCTGGTTGGTCTCATCGCCGGGCTGTCCTTTTTCAGCTATACCGGGACAACCCCGGTAAACGTCTTTCATTTCCTCCTTCTGTTTGTTGTCTCGCAAGTAGCCCTGACGATCCTCCTTTTATGCGGATGGCTGTTCCGTCTGGTGCTCCCGGCAATGAAGCTCCCCTCCTTTTACTCTCTGCTCTTTCGCGGGATGATGGACCGGCTTGCTTCGTTTCTCCATAAGCAGTGGCTGGGCAAACTTGGCGCAGACAAGCGGGCAAGTTTCGGCCAGGCCTTCGGTATCGTCAAAGCCCGCAGTTCGGTCTATGGCTCCCTCTTCTATTGGCCGCTCTTCGGTCTCGTCCAGCTCTTTGCCGTCGGCTTCAATGTCGGTTTGCTGGCGGCAACCTTCCTGAAAGTTGCCACCAGCGATTTGGCTTTCGGGTGGCAATCCACACTGCAGCTCGGCAGCGAAGCAATACACCGGGCGGTACAACTCGCGGCTTTACCGTGGTCCTGGCTCCCTCCCCTGGCCGGCAGTTATCCTTCTCTTGCCGAAATCGAAGGCAGTAAAATTATCCTGAAGGAAGGCATCTACCACCTCGCCACCCAGAACCTCATCGCCTGGTGGCCTTTCCTGGTGCTTTGTCTGATCTTTTACGGCCTGCTCCTTCGCCTTGCTCTTTTCGTGCTCGGCAGGATGGTCGAGGCTCGCGCCCTCCGGCATTTGAATCTCGATACCGCAGACTGCCTTGCCCTGGCAAGAAGGATGCTGACGCCTCTGGTTTCCACCCAGGCCGCACCGGAACGTGAACGGGAGAGGGGCGGCAGCGAAAACGGATGGGCTCACGAAACGGCCGAACCACAACCTCAGACGCACAACCTGCTGCCGCAGATATTGCTCATTCCGGACGATATCTTCGGCATCTGTCCTGCCGAAAAACTCGCGCCCCTTCTGCACAATCGCGGCCTTTCCATCAAAAGTGTGCACAAGTTCATGAGCGGCTATGAAGAGGATGAGGAAATCAAGGGGATGCTGGCCGACAGCTGCCGGGGTCCGGAAGAAGGAATCTTCATCCTGATGGAGGGTTGGATGCCGCCTTTAGTCGCTTTTCTCACCTATCTGAAAGAACTTCGCGGTATACTCCCCAGAAAGACCATGATCCACCTGGGGCTGGTCGGACGCCCGGTGCGAAGCGGCTTTACTCCGCTTGCCCCGCAAGATCTCAAGCTCTGGCGTAAAAAGCTGGCGGCGATCGGCGATCCTTACCTCCATACTTTTTCCCTTACCCCCGACAGGAAGCCATGATAACACCGGAATTTGCGATACTGGGCCATCCGAACGAAGGTAAATCTTCCGTTCTTTCCACCCTGGCCGAGGATGACTCCGTACGGGTCAGCCCTACGCCCGGCGAGACCACCGAATGCCGTTCCTTCCCCGTCATCATCGACGGCCGGGAAGTGCTGCGCTTCACCGACACCCCGGGTTTCCAGAATCCGGCAAGAGTCCTGGCCGAAATGAAAAAAAGGGCGAAATCGGGAGAAAACCCCCTGGTCGAATTCCGCAGATTCGCCGCAGGCATTCCGGAACTGCACGATGACTATGAGCTTCTCGGCCCGCTTGAAAGGGGCGCGGGGATCATCTACGTGGTGGATGGTTCGCGCCCGGTCCGCATCGTCGATAAAGCCGAGATGGAGATCCTCCGCCTGACCGGCAAACCCCGGATGGCGATCGTCAACGCCAAAGAACATAACGATGAATATCTCGAAGACTGGAAAAACGAGTTTCGCAAGAATTTCAACTCCAACCGGGTATTCAATGCCCATCGGGCGACCTATGCCGAAAGGATCCTGCTCCTTGAAGCGCTCAAATCGATCGACCAGGACTGGCAGAAACCGCTGTCGCTGGTAGTCGAAGCCTTCAGAAAAGACTGGGCGGCACGCAACGCCGCCACGGTCGATATCATCACCGGCCTGTTGACCGATTGCCTGTCGCTGCAGCTCTCGGAAAATGTCGGCTCGGAAAAGGAAGCGGTGCATAGCCGGGAAAAGCTGTTCCATACCTACAGCGAGACCCTGGCCCGCAAGGAAAAAATCGCCCACGAGCGGATTCGCGGGTTATTCAAACACAATATCTTCCAGTATGAATTGCCCCCTCACTCGGTTCTCCACGCCGACCTGTTCGATGAACAGACCTGGCAACTCCTCGGAATGACGAAAAAACAGGTAGTGATTGCCGGCGGACTCGGCGGCGCGGCCATCGGCGCCGGCGTGGAAATGGCCACCCTCGGCCACAGCCTGGGTATTTTTACGGCGGTGGGAACGGTTGCCGGTGCTCTCAGCGCGCTGTTTGGAGGGGAATCATTCTCCGGCAAGGCCCAGCTCATGGGCATCCCCCTGGGCGGCGAGCGGGTCCAGGTCGGCCCGGCCAAGTCGATCGACCTACTCTTTGTCCTGCTCAACCGCTCCCTGCTCTACTACCACCATGTCATCAACTGGGCTCACGGTCGCCGGGACTATAACAAGACCGGCCAGCCCCTCCTTGCATCCCATTCCTCGCAGGGGTTCACCAGCCGGTGGTCGGCCGGCAATATCAAGATCTGCCATGATTTTTTCAAGATTGTCGGCAGCAGGAGCAGTGATGGCGGAGTGAAGGAAACAGCCAGGTTCCGGGAGCTGCTCGGGAATACCCTGCAGGAGATTTCGGAAAGCGAGTAATCGCCAACTTCTTCTGGCCTTCGCCCGGTTCCTGAATTACCTTTTATTCCGATCAACATTCATAAACCGGAGCTCATCGCAACCACATCAGAGAGGGCGCAACGCATGGCACAGGTTATTAAAGGAGTTTTTCCGGAAACGAAAAAAACCGAAACAAAAAAAGACGAGAAGGCTGTCCCGAGCTATGTCCTGCGGGTTTCCATAGCCTTTTCCGATCCGCTCATCTGGCGGCGTATCCAGGTGCCCGGCGAAAGCACCCTGGCCCAGCTGCACGACGTCATCCAGCAGAGCATGGGCTGGAGCGACTCCCATGTCCATCAGTTCCTGGTCGGCAAGATCAGCTATGAACCCACCATGAAAAGCACTGTCATCCGCGAATCGAAACGCTTCGACGAGCACAAGTACAAGCTTTTCATGCTGGAGGAAGGCATGCAGTTCATGTTCACCTATCTCTACGGCGCAGGCGAGGGATGGGAACATGAAATCACCCTGGAAGAGGTCGTTTTACCGGCAAGGGAACTGAAACACCCTCTTATCATAGCCGGCGAAAGGGCCTGTCCGCCGGAAACAGTGGGCGATATCCATGAATACCAGGCGCTCCTCGCCGCTTCGGAAAACCCCGACAGCACAACCGGGAATCGCCTGCAGGACCTGGCTGGTCATCCCGATTTCGACCCTGCCCTCTTTGATCTCGAGGCGTCGCAAAAGCGGGTGTCGGTATTACGATAACACGTCAATTATATGAATGATACCAACGCAGCAGTGGGTGACCCTTTTCCTTTTCGATCTTTGATTGCAATCTTTTGGGTAACAACGGTTGACTCTGGAGAGAAGCAAGAGTATGATTAAATCATACTATTTCATAAGGAAAAAACAATGCAAACGGATAAAGCTGAAAGGATCACCATTACGTTGCCGTCTGAAATGCTGGCAGCGATCAAGGACAAGGTGCAGTCTGGAGCCTACGGTTCCACCAGTGAGCTTATCAGAGAAGCGATGCGCATGTGGCAGAGGAAAGAAGAAGAACACGAAACGCGGCTTTCTTTAATTCGCAACCGTCTGGTAAACTCGGCCAAAAGCGGTGCCCCCGTACCACTTGATGATGCTTTTAAAACAATCGAGCGGTTACACCAAGAGCGAATGACAAAAGTACCTTGATGAAAAAATATAATGTTTACCTGATGCCGGATGCGATCAAGGACCTTGAGGAGATTTATAGCTATATAGCAGACAAAAGTGGCTACCCTGAGAGAGCATGGAAATTCGTTGAGAAACTCCGCCAAAAATGCCACGAGCTGGAAACCGCTCCCCTGCGCGGGCAACAACGAAGTGACCTGATAGAAAATCTGCGGATTATCCCGCTCGAAAAAAAGGCCGTTGCAGCCTTTCTTATTGATGAAGAAACGCAGGCCGTCCTTATTCTCAACATATTTTACGGGGGCAGAGATTATGAAGCCCTTATAAACGCGTTCCCAAAAAAACCATATGAGTGAGCACGGGCGGTCGGGGCAACACCACTTCTTTTACCTACGACGACCGAGGTCTTATCACCACCAGTATGGATCCATTATCCGGCGGAGCCGCTAAAACACAAAATTGAAATGGCCGCTTTTAACCAAACTGGAGATAGGCGACAGCGGAAAGGCAAAGCAGAAAGGCCGGCGGCGCAAACATCTTCAGTGAATAGGGCCGAACCGTCAGCAGCCGCTTGACGATGCGCTTTGTCGCATAGAGTGAGGCAATCAGACCGCCGATGACTGTGATGAACTGAAGAATAAAGGTGGCATCGCGGCTCAGGATTCGGCTGGCTTGATACTCCCCGCCCATTCCGATCATGTCTTTTACATTGTCGGCCAGCAGCCAGATACCGCCGACGAAGATTTCCAGGTGCGCGGCCATAAAGGCACCAAGCACCAGCGGGATCATGCCGTAGCCAAGGATCGATGCAGTTGTTTTCCAGCCATTGCCGGTAATCCGCGCCATGATCTGCGACATGACCGCATAGCCGCCAAGATAAATGAGTATACAGGCAAAAAAGAAGATGCTCGCGGCAAAGGCCTGGCTATGGGGAAGGCCCATGCCATGGAGGATGCCCGGCCAACTCTCCAGGGCTCCCGGATACTTCTGGTTCATGGCGAACGGATAAAAAATGGCGGCCAGGCTGACCACCAGAACGCTATCCTCCAGACGCGGCGACTGCTGATTCCACAACTCCTGCGGAGCCAGACGAAGGTTGAGGTGAATTGAGTTCAGCTTGCAGTTCTTCACGCACTGACCGCACAGGATGCAATCCCGGTTGTTGTCCACCAGGAAGGGGTGGCGGAACATCGGACAGCCGGCAACTCCCTCGTCGCCGTTGTAGCACAGATGGTCGGTGCAGCGGTTCATGCACATATGGGTGTTGGAGCGGAGTTCGAGAATGGACGGCATCGAAAACAAGGCATTGATGGCACCCAGCGGACAGAGATACCGGCACCAGACCCTTCGCTTGAAAAACACGCTGAAAAAAAGCGAGCACATCGTAATTGAAGCGATAATCCAGGCCGTGAGCAGCGGCGACCCATACGCATCCCAGGTGATTTCAATCCAGAACAGGAGGATGCAGAGAAAGGTCATTATCCAGCCGGAATACTGCTTGATGAGCTTCGGGGTAGGCCGCTCCGGCTTCACGACATATTGAGCCAGCCAGCCTGGCACCGACAGCCCGCAGATACTGCACCATGTTCGGGCAAGAAAAAAGAAAGCGAAAATGAGCAGAGGCCAGCCCACCACCCAACTCAAGGTCAGACCGATATTTTTTTCGGCGGTCGCCGGACCAAAGAACAATGCCGCCAGGACTAAGGCCAGGAATAGACCGACCAGTATCCTGGGCAACACCGGAAAAAAACGGCTGGAGAGAAAGGCCCGAACAGGGGGCAGCCGCAGCAGATTGAACTCCCACTTGCCCTCCGACTTTGGCACCCCGAGAAGAATCTGATCGTTCAGGGGCTCGTGGCTTTTGCCGAGAATAACCGCCCGCTGAATGACGCTGGCCATTTCGGTCAAATTTCCCGGCCAGTCGTAGTGCATGAACATCCCCAGCGTCCGATCGTCCACTTCTTTAATGATCTTGCCGTACTGCCTGCTGTAACGCTTGAGATAGTACTGAACCAGCCGGGGAATATCCCGACGGTGCATCCGTAACGGGGCGGCCCGGAAATGCTGGTTCGCAACCAGGGCGTACAAAGTGGGCAGCAAACGGTTATGACCGTCCTCCTGCCGGTGCGAATCGGTGCAGATCAGGATAATCCTGGAGCGCAGCGCCAGATCGGTGTCGCCGCCTATTTTGGTAAAGGCCGCTTTCCGGATAATTGCGACAAGCTGCCGCTGAAAGTCGGGCTCCATATGTTCGGCATGATACAGGACTACCGTTCCCCCCTGCAGCCGCTCGAAGACTCCCAGCTGGTCTATCTGCGAGAAAGCAAAGGAGTCCCGCTCGTAGCCGAAAAGCTCTGCCTCCAGGTCCATGGGATCGATGTTACGGATATCTATTTCCGTGTAGGGACCATTCTTGCACGCGCTGGCGCGGTGGATTTCGTGGGCGACCATCCGCCGCCCGGTTCCCGCCTCGCCGGTCAGGAGAACCGGCGCCAGATTATCGCTGAACCGCCTGACTGCCCTCATGATCTGGCGGGCCAGGGTCGATTCGGGCAATCGAATCTCTCGACCTTTGTCCATGGCCGCTTTTTCCGGCAAGGGAGAAGGTTCCGAATCCGAAAAAAACGTGGGGTCCAGGTTGTGCCCGGTGCTTGTACGGCTTTTCTCTGTTTTTGTCAGGGAAGCTGCGTGATCATGATAAGAAACGCGCAAACGGCTGGCCAGGGCGATGCCGAGTTGACGCGCTATGACATCGTTTTTCAGCAGCACCGAGTTGAAAGCATCGGCATCGAAACACAGCAGGGAGAGGTCGGTAAGAGCTCGGACGTTGAGGCAGTTGCCGCTGCCGGTCAGCAGGGAGGTTTCGCCGAAGTGACCGCCTGCGCCGATACGACCGACGATTATCTGGCCGCCGCCCGCGACATTCATGGTCAGCTCCGCTTTCCCTTTGGCGACGACGTAGAATCGGCGGTCGTCATCGTCCTGCCGGTAGACGTACCGGCCCTGTTCGACCTGGAGCCAATCGGCGGCATCGAGAATTTTCTCGACCATTGCCGGATCGAGACCCTTGAACAGTGCGGACTTGAACAGGCTCAGCCTGAGTGTATCGTGTTCGAGCATGGGATGTAATCCGGATCCCTCATTCCAGTACCGAAAAAAGGCCAGCAAACTGTCCTGTCAGCGTACTTGAAATTACCGTTCATTTCACCGCAAATTGTTGGAGCCAATATTTTTAGCGCTCAGTCGATCCGGTCTCTCCTAAACTTTTCCTGCCATTCTTCCGATATCAGTAGAGTGATCGGCGAAAAGAGGTTTTGCCGCATGGATATCGATTTTCGGGGTAAGAATTATGGAATACACGGTGCAGCGGGGGGACACCATCGCCCATGTGACCAAGGTGATGGGCAGCGACTGGCGGAAACTGAAAGAGCTGAACCCGCAGGCCGTAGGCCGATCGAGCCTGAATGGCAATTGGTTCGTACGGGAAGGAGCCACACTCTCCGATCAGCCGAAAACCGATTTTGCCGCAACGCTGAAGCAAGCCAATACTCAGAAACTCGATTCACAGAAGGCGCCCCAAACGGCGGCGGCCACCGGCACGAATGAAGCGAAAGGTTCCGAAGAGTCGACTCATACCCTTAAAGCCGGGGAAACAGTCTGGGGTCTTGCGACCAAGAAGTACCATGTTCATCCTGAAGATATCATGAGACTGAACAACATCACCGATCCCCGGTCGCTGCAGATCGGTCAGACCCTGCGTATTCCGAAGCCCCAGGCATTGGAAAAAGCGGAAGTGGTGGCGAGCTGGTACGGCCAGTATCATCACGGCCGGCCGATGGCCAATGGCGAGCCGTTCGATATGCACGGACCGACCATCGCCCACAAGGAAATTCCGCTCGGCACCAGGGTCCTTCTCAAAAATCCCGCCACCGGCGAACAGGCAACGGCGACCGTCACCGACCGCGGACCGTACATCAAAGGCCGCGACGTCGACCTCAGCTATCAACTGGCCCAGCAGCTCTCCCTGGACAAACAAGGAGTAGGCAATCTTATCATGCAGGTGCTTTAGTGCCTTGGAAGAATTCCTGCCGGTGAATAGAGCTTGTATTCTCCGCACTTCATGCGGTGAATACCTTGTTCTTTTGGGAAAGATGAGTTTCGTAGGGTGCATTCCATGCACCCTCAACTGCGTGTTCCGAAAGCCGTAGGTTGGGCTTTGAAGCCCAACATCGCAAAAAACGTTGGGCTTTACAGCCCAACCTACAAAAAATACTCCGATGGAGGCGGTACAGGAGATTTTGCTGGGTGTTCCGCCTTATCCGGTTCGATTGCGCCACCACTTTTCAACCGATATTACCGGCAGAATCGATGCTCCCACCAGGATCGCCAGGCCAAGATCGGCTGGCATAAGGGGCGACGAACCAAAGATGCTGTGCACAAACGGCGCAAAAATGAACGTCGCCTGCAGCAGCAGGACCACGGTAACGCCAAGAAATACGGCGGGATTGCTGAACAGGCCGATCTTCAGTATCGATCCCTTCAGGCTTCGACAGTTCTGCAGGTAAAAAATCTGAAACATGATAACAGTGGTAACGGCCATGGTCTGGGCCTCGGCCATTGCGCGGTCCGCTGCCAGTCCGGCAGCCAGATTTCTCGAATACTCGAACTGAAACAAGCCAATAGCCCCCACCGTCATCAAAAAAGCGGCAATTACCGTTCGAAATATCACAAACCTTGTAAATACCGGTTCTTGCGGAGATCGCGGAGGACGCTGCATGACATCGGGTTCTTTCACCTCGAAGGCAAGAGGCAGGGCCAGGCTCACCGCCGCCACGAGGTTTATCCAGAGCAGCTGGACAGGCGACATCGGCAGGATCAACTCCTTGCCGACGGGGTCGAAAGGAAAGAATGCGACGGCGTAAATCAGAATGAACGCCAGGCCCAGGTTGGTGGGCAGCACGAACACCAGCGACTTGATGAGGTTGTCGTAGACCCGGCGGCCTTCCTCGACCGCTGCAACGATACTTGCAAAATTATCGTCGGTGAGGACTATGTCTGCCGATTCCTTCGAGACCGCCGTGCCGGTAATGCCCATTGCCACGCCGATATTCGACTGCTTGAGCGCGGGTGCGTCATTTACCCCGTCACCCGTCATCGCGACGACATGGCCTGAAGCCTGCAGCGCCCGAACAAGGCGCAGCTTGTGTTCGGGCGCCACCCGGGCAAAGACGTTGCTTTTCGCTGCGACCTCCTTCAATTCCTCATCCGAGACTTCCTGAATTTCCGCACCGGTGACGGCATTGTCGTCCGGGATAAGCCCCAGCTGTCTGCCGATGGCGGCAGCGGTGCCATGATGATCGCCCGTTATCATCTTGACGGTAATCCCCGCTGCGTGACAAGCCTGCACCGCGTCGATCGCTTCCGGGCGGGGCGGATCGATCATCCCCTGCAGACCGGCAAGCTCCATGGCGCCGGCGATACTCTCCATCTCCAGAGTCTCGACCGGACTCTCCAACCGTCTGACGGCAATCGCCAGCACCCGCATGCCGCGCGCCGCCATTGCCTCAACCTCCCGCAGCACTAAAGCCGAATCGATTGCCTTGCAGCAACGGAGCACCGCTTCGGGGGCACCTTTCATGATAATTTTCCGGGCTCCGACGGCATCGTGAAGAGTCGCCATGAATTGGTTTTCCGACTCGAATGGTATCACGGCGATCCTGGCGTATTTCTTCCGCGCCGCATCGACGTCCACCCCGAGTTTCAGTGCCGATGTGACCAAGGCCCCTTCGGTGGGATCGCCGCTCAGTGTCCACACGCCGCCGTCTTCGAAGACCACGGCGTCATTACAGAGCGCCCCGTACAGAAGCAGATCCCGCACCGCGTCGGGGAATTTCTCTATATTCCTGCCGTCTTGCCGCAACACCCCGGCAGGTTCGTAGCCCACCCCGGTGACATCGAATTCTCCATTCGGGGTCCAAAGAGCCTGGACGGTCATTTCATTGCGGGTCAGTGTCCCGGTCTTATCGGTGCAGATGGTTGTAGTGCTGCCCAAGGTCTCGACTGCCGGCAGTTTGCGGATGATCGCCCGACGCGCGGCCATGCGCTGCACGCCGATCGCAAGAGCGATAGTCACAATGGCCGGCAGGCCTTCCGGAATTGCCCCGACCGCCAGCGCGATCGCGAAAATCAGCGTGTCTTTAAAAGCAACTCCAAGGGCGACGTCTTGCGTCGAGAGACGCATCATGCCGACCACGACCATCACCACCGACACCGCCAGAACAAAAAAAGTAATAATCTTGCCTATCGACTCGAGAGCCTTGGTGAGGGGGGTCTGGAGGTCGGTGACTTCTTTCAGCAGAGTCGAAATGCGGCCGAGTTCGGTCTTGTCCCCGGTCGCCACGACCACGGCTGTGCCGGTGCCGTAGGTCACCAAGGTTCCGCTGAAACCAAGGCATAATCGATCGCCGATTCCGGCCTTCTCGTCAACGGCGGCCGGTGACTTCGACACCGGTACCGATTCACCCGTCAGCGCCGCCTCGTCGATCTGCAGATTGCTGATCGTGACCAGCCGGACATCGGCCGGAACCCTGTCGCCTGAGGCAAGAAGGATAACGTCGCCGGGGACGAGATCTGCGACAGGCAGGTCGTTCCGCTTACCGTCGCGAATGACGGCCGCAATCTCGGGAACCATGTCGCTCAAGGCTTCAATAGCCTTCCCGGCGCGATATTCCTGAAAAAAACCTATAATCGTGTTGATCACGACGACTGCGAACACCACCGAACCGTCGGTGATTTTGCCCAATCCTATTGCCAGCCCGGCAGAGCCGATGAGAACCCAGATGAGCGGGTTGTTGATCTGCCGCCAAAGCAGTTGCAACGGACCGTCGCCGGAATGTCGCTGAAGAACGTTGGGACCGTGGACGGCGAGGCGTCGATTCGCCTCGTCGGTTGCCAGCCCGGACTCGGAGGATTCGAGTATTCGGAATGCATCCTCGGCCGCCATATTGTGCCAGGCTGCTTCATCGTGCGCTGTCAGGGATTGATCTTGCATGATACTCCTCGTTTCTTCCTAACAATTTATTTCGTCAGTGCATAATTACTCTTACAGCACCACCTACGAGTCAGTCAATTATCTTCTCTTCATGTAACAGGATCAGCCGATACTTTCTGGACGCCATCCGTTTATTCGAGCAGGACATCGACTATTTTCTTGCTGATGCAGCAAAAAATAAGGTAGTCATTGAAAATTACCAATAAAACATAAAACAACATTTATTTGTTATCTTATTTTTTGGTTATGACGACCCCTCCGTCTCTTGACAATCGAATAACCCCGCTCCTCGAGTTGAGCCGACAGGATGTGCCCTTACGTTTACGTCTTCAATCCCGGCAAGCTGCCGTTCTCCTTTTTTCCCCCTGGCTGTTGACCATTCTCCTCTTCCGTCCCCTGTTTCGCGACCAGCCGGTTACCATGCTGGGCCTTCTCCCCGGCCTGGCGGCAGCGCTCCACGTGCAATGGCATCTGTCATATCACCTGGCAACCAACCATCGCCGTTTCGAAGAAGACCGACTGTATTCCACTCTGGGGGCGGCCAACTGGATCACCCTGCTTCGCGCATGCGCCGTAGTTACACTGGCCGGCTTCCTGCCCTTGGCCATCCAGCGGGATAATGGGCAGCTCTATCCCGATGCCCTGACCTGGGCGCCGGGTTTCATCTACCTCGGAATTTCCCTGACCGACCTGCTTGACGGTTTCGTTGCCAGGAGACAGGGACGCGAGACCGAACTCGGCAAACGACTGGATATCGTAACAGATGCGGCCGGACTGCTGGTTGCCTCGCTGCTGGCGGTGATTCTCATTCGGTTGCCGGTCTTCTCTCTTCTTGTGGGGCTTGCCTACTATCCGTTTATCTTCGGCATCTGGCTGCGGCAAAGACGCGCTCTTCCCGTGGTCGCCCTGCAATCGCGACCCTATGCGCGGATCATCGCCGGTTGCCAGATGGGCCTGGTGGGGATGGCGCTCCTGCCGATCTTTCATCCGGCGCTCACCTTCCTTGCCGCCTATATTGTCATGACACCGCTGCTGCTCGGTTTCTTAAGGGACTGGCTGGTGGTGTCCTGCCGGGTGAAAACAGATGCCGGCCAGCAGGCAAGCCTGGACCTTTGCGCAAAATCCATGATGATGAAAGCGCCATTGGCGCTTCGTCTGGTTATTCTTACCGGCGGGATCGCAACGTTCTTTAACCCTAACGTTTACCAGGCTTCGCTGTCCTGGCAACTGGCCCACAGCTTCTGCTGTCTGCTGGCAGGCCTTGGTCTCATGGGTCGCAGCGCTGGTCTTGCCCTGGTCCTGATGATCGCCGTCAACCAATCGCCATTCGGGATAACTGCAATTTCAATGATTACCTTCGGCACTGCCGCCGCACTGATGTTGACCGGCACCGGAACCATGTCACTCTGGGCTCCGGAAGACAGGATCCTCTACCGCAGATGAAATATTTGACTTGTTACAGGAAGGCCTGTAGAATCAACAAAGCGTTAGGGTTACCTGTCGGTGCAACCAGGCAATAGATCGAATTCCCTGAACCTCTTGCCAAAGGATCCCATGGATAATTGCCGCAAGGAAGATTGGTTCGACCGGTTGCCGGTCCAATCCCAGGAATTCCTGGACCGTCATCACCGGCCGCTGGTCACTGTTTCCTATGCCCAGAGCGTGGATGGCAGTATTGCAACCCGGAATCGTGAACAGCTGCAATTGAGCAGCCGCCAGTCGATGGTCCTGACCCATCGCATCCGCGCCGCCAGCGATGCCATCGTCATCGGTATCAACACCCTGCTGGCCGACAATCCCCTCCTGACAGTTCGCCTTGTCGAGGGGCCGAACCCCCAGCCGATCGTTCTCGACAGTAATCTGCGTATCCCCTTGCAAGCCCGGCTCCTTGAACGTACCGACCGCCGATGCTGGCTGGCTTGTACCGACAACAACAATGCCGGGCGGATAAACGGGATCGAAAATCGGGGCGCGGAAGTCATTCGCTGCCGCTGTGACCGCCTGGACAGGGTCGATCTGCCGAATCTGCTGCAACTGCTTGGCGAGAGAGGCATCAGGAGTATTATGGTGGAAGGCGGCAGCCAGGTTATTACCAGTTTCATCGAGGCACGCCTGGTGGACAGGATGATCATCACTATCGTCCCCCGCCTGGTGGGGGGCCTTCCGGTATTCGATCGGCCGGCGGTGGGCATCGGTTCTCTGCTGCGGCTGAATCCTGTCACCTACCAGTCCTGCGGCCCGGATATCATCCTCTGGGCCCAGCCGCAATGGCAGGAAATATGAGGCAGCATCGCCTGGAATTTTCAGAACCGGGGCGGGTCGTCATGAAAGTCGGGCCGGCGCCACGGCCTGGGGCGGATCAAGTCCTGGTGCGGACGCACTGTTCCGCCATCAGTCCGGGAACGGAGATGCTGGTGTACCGGGGGCGGTGGCCGCAAGGGGTCCCGGTGGATGCCACCATCGGCGCCCTGGCGGGAGCTTTTGCCTATCCTCTTTCTTACGGCTACTGCACGGTCGGACGGGTGATCGCAAGCGGCACGGCCGTCTCGGACGATTGGTCCGGCCGCCGGGTATTTGCCTTTCAGCCGCATCAGGACCTCTTCTGCGCCGCACCCGACACCCTCCATCCCATTCCCGAAGATCTGGACGATGAAACCGCTCTCTTTCTGCCCGGCATGGAGACCGCTGTCAACCTTTTGCTGGACGGGAGCCCCCTCATCGGCGAAAAGGTTGTCGTTGTCGGCCAGGGCATCATCGGTCTCCTCACCACCGCCCTGCTCTCCCGTTTTCCCCTGGCCGAACTGGCGACCCTTGATGCTCACCCGCTGCGGCGCGAGGCATCCATCCGTCTCGGTGCAGGCGTCTGCTTCGATTCGGAGGATCCGGCCTCTTTCTTGAGCTTGGGCGGAGACCCCGGCCAAGGCGGCGAGGCGGATCTGGTGTACGAACTCTCGGGCAACCCGGCGGCGTTGAATACCGCTCTTGCCCTTACCCGCTTTAGCGGCCGGGTGGTGGTCGGTTCCTGGTACGGGGCGAAAAAGGCCGAGCTGGAGCTGGGAGCTTTTTTCCACCGCGGCCGGGTTTCGCTTATCAGCTCGCAGGTGAGCAGTATAGCCCCCGAGCTCACCGGCAGGTGGCGAAACAGCCGGCGCCTGCAGTTGGCCTGGGAGATGTTGCGTCAGGTTCGCCCGTCCGGCTGCATCAGCCACCGGTTCGCCCTGGCCGAGGCGTCTTCAGCCTATGCGCTTATCGACCGCAGTCCGGGGGAGACGATTCAGGTCATCCTCGACCACCGCCAGGCGGACGAGATGTGAGATAAAGCAAGGAGGAAAAATCATGTACAGTCTTGGCGTACGGCGCCAATTCAGCGCCCGGCATTACCTGATCGACGGCGATTGGGGCGAGGAAAACATCGAGCATTCCCATCTCTACCGGATGGAACTGGTCCTGCATGGAAAGGAACTGGACCGTCATGGCTTTCTGGCCGACATTGTCGAGGTGGAGCGTCATCTGGATGATGTCACTGCCGGTTTCCGGGAAAAGACCTTTAATTCACTGCCCGCCTTTGCAGGCAGCAACCCCAGTATCGAACGACTTGCCGCCGTTCTCCATGACATTTTCAGAAAGAGATTCGAGTCTTTTCGCCTGGAGGCCATTACCGTCACCATCTGGGAGGACGACATCGCCTGGACCTCTTATCACGACACCCTCTGATGCGCATCGGCCTTGTCATCTACGGCAGTCCGGACACCCTCACCGGCGGCTACCTCTATGACCGGATCGTGACCAAACGGCTGCAACGGCTTGGCCACGAGGTGGAAGTGATCAGTCTGCCCTCCGGCTCGTATCCCAGACGGCTGGCGCTGGCTTTCTCTCCGGGGCTTTGCCGCCGCCTGTCAGCCGGAAGGTTCGATGTCCTCCTTCAGGACGAACTCTGTCATCCGTCGCTTTTCCTGGTCAACAATCGGCTTCGCAAGCGGACAGGCCTGCTTCTGGTGGCCCTCGTCCATCACCTTTTCTGCGATGAACCGCGACATCGCCTGCAGACCATGCTTGCGGCGATGGTCGAACGTCGCTTTCTGGCCTCGGTCGACGGCTTTATCCACAACTCGGCAACCACAAGGAGAAAAGTGGCGTCGCTGATCGACCACAACAAGCCCGAGGTTATCGCCTATCCGGCGGGAGACCGGTTCAGAGCCCCTCTTTCTGTAAGAGGTATCGGCAAACGGACTCACCGTCCCGGCCCTCTGGAGCTGCTCTTTCTGGGCATTGTGATCCCGAGAAAAGGTTTACTGCCGCTCCTTTCCGCACTGGCCGGAATCGACCGTGATGTCTGGCGTCTTTCTATAGCGGGAAGCCTCGACTTCGACCCTGCCCATGCCGCCGAGGCGCGACAGCTTGTCCGGCAACTTGGCCTTTCAGATTCTGTCCGGTTCCTTGGTCCTCTCGAAGATGACGAACTGGTTAAAATCCTGAGCAACAGTCATATATTCTGCATGCCCTACGCCTATGAGGGCTTCGGTATCGCCATCCTCGAGGCCATGGCTTTCGGCCTGCCGGCGATTGGCTGCCGAAACGGCGCAGCGGGCGAAACCATCAGCCACGGCACAAACGGCTACTTGCTGGCCCCGGACGACTGTGCCGGCTTGAAGCCGCTGCTGGTCCGCCTGCACCGGGATCGTGAGAAGCTGCGGCGGCTTGCCCTTGCCGCCTGTGCGACCTTTGCCGGTCGTCCGAACTGGCAGGACAGCACCGCAGCCATCGACAATTTTCTCAGGCAGATGAAGGGGGATGCCGATGCACAGGGAGAACTGCAATAAAGCTCAAGCAGCGGTGGATAAAACCGGCAAGAGTTTTGCTCCCGACTATCTTGCCGCCAAGAAAACCATCGATGACCGGGCTCTCAATCATCATGTCTGGGAGACTCTTTGCCAGGCTCTGCCGCAGACCACCGGCAACGAGCCGGTAAACATCCTTGAAATCGGTGCCGGTATCGGCACCATGCTCGAACGAATCGTCGATTGGGGGTTGTTGACGAATGCGTCCACCTATGTGGCCACCGACAGCGATCCCGGGCAGCTCGGGGCGGCACGGAAATACCTTTCCCAGTGGGCGGGAAGACGGGGCCATGCCCTGTCCTGGCCGGAAGAACATCGCGGCCGGCTGAGCACATCAAGGGCCGATATATCGGTGGCGCTCGACCTTGCCCGAGCTGAAGAGCTTGCGGACAAATCGGGTTCGCCGGGCCCGTTTCATCTGGTGATCGCCCATGCCGTGCTCGATCTGGTCGACTTTCCGGCCGTGCTGCCGCGACTCCTGTCACGGCTGACAAAAAACGGGCTTGGCTATTTCACCTGCAACTTCGACGGTGAGACCGTCTTTCTCCCTGAATGTGAAGGTGACGCGGAAATTATACGGCGCTATCATGCCTCGATGGAGGCACGGCTGGCCGGGGCAAGCCATACCGGCCGGAGACTGCTGACGTTTCTGCAACGTCCTGGGCTGGAACTCCTGGCCGCCGGCAGTTCGGACTGGGTCATTCATCCCCGGTCCCATCGCTATGTAACGGATGAAGCCTTTTTCCTGCACGCCATTATCGAAACAGTGGAAAGGGAGCTTAAAAAAAACCGGCGGCTGCCGGGACTTGCCGCCTGGGCTCGTCTGCGGCACCGGCAGGTGGAAACCGGCGAGCTGTCTTTTCTGGCCAGGCATCTTGATCTTCTGGTTCGCCGCCATCCTTGCCTGTCATGAAGCCCGGAAGACTCCGACTTTCATCGATGACAGGATTCCTGGCCGCCTTTGTCTTCCTCAGTGTTCTGCAGAACTTCGACTATCCGCCGGGCGATTCCTGGTCCTGGCGGCTGCTGCAACCGTCTATCGATGTCTGGTTGCTGCTCATCCTTCTCGCCATAGCGGCCAGCTGCGGCAAACTGACCCTTCGGGTGACCGTTCTCCTGGTATGGATACTCTTTCTGGCCCTGCGTTTGCTCCGCATCGGCGATACAGTCGTGCCCATGTACCTCAACCGGCCTTTCAACCTCTACATCGATTCCGGCTATCTCTTCGGACTCTACGACCTGCTCAAGACAACTTCCCCTCAGGGAAATTTCCTGCTGATGTCGTTAAGCGCACTGGCGATCATGCTGGGATTCGTGGCTTTAAGCTGGTACGCCTGGCAGGCGGCGGCCTGTAGTCTTGCAGACAAACGGCTCCGGATCTCAGTACTGGTCGTATCGAGCCTCATGGTCGGCGCAGCCTTTATCGGGAGGTGGCACCCGGCTGAAACGCCGGCCATTGTCCGTCTCGGCCGTGAGATCCTCTCCATCCGGCATCAGCTTGAAGAGCAACAGGCAATTGTCGCCCTCATAAAGAAAACCATCCGGACCAGGGGAGCGGAACCGATCTCACTCAAAGGCCTGGAGGGTGCCGATGTCCTGCTGTTCATGGTCGAGTCCTATGGCCACATCGTCTTCAACCGGCCGGATTACCGACAGGCGATGGAGGCCACCATGACCGGCTTTGCCGAGGTCCTCGATCGGCATGGGTTCATGGCGGTCTCGTCCTACCTGGTGTCGCCGACCTACGGCGGCGCATCCTGGCTGGCTCATGCCACCTTGGAGTTTGGCCTGCGGGTGGAAAACGATCTCGAAAAGACAGCGCTGCTGCGCTCTTCCCTGCCGCCGATTGCCTCTTCTTTCGACAAAAGCGGCTATCGTACGGTTTCGGTGATGCCCGGCACCCGCCTGGCGTTTCCGGAAGGAGCCTCTTACGAATATGAACAGGTCTATTATTCCTGGCATTTCGAGTATCGGGGTCCGGCTTTCGGCTGGGCACCCATGCCGGACCAGTTCGTGCTCGACTGGGTGCGTCGCCGCGAGTTCGCCAGGCGCGACCGGCCGTTCTTTATTCGCTACGTCCTGATCAGCAGCCACGCAGCCTTCAGTATCCAACCGCCATTGATTGCCGACTGGGACGCCATCGGCGACGGCAGTATCTACAATGACCGGCAGCCGGTCCATTATCCTGTGCACTGGCCCGATCTCAGAAACGCCGGGGAAGCATATCTTCGTTCTTTAGACTATGAATTTACTATCTTTGGCGACTACCTCGAACGGTATGTCGGCAGCGATACCCTGATCATCATCATGGGCGATCACCAGCCCAATCTGCAGCTCACCGGCTCCGGCCGGCCCTGGTCCGTGCCGGTGCATATCATCAGCCGGAATCCCCGGTTGCTGGAACCGTTCCGCAAGCGGAACTACACGCCGGGTCTCATTCCCGCCCAACCGCTCCCCCATGCCGGGATGGAGACTTTTATGCCGGATTTTTTGCAGGACTTCAGCGAGTGATGCCCCAATGCCGAAAAGTGCAGCAAAACCAGAAGCTTTAGTCTGTGGTGGCCTTCTCCTCATGCAACAGGGCCAGCAGCTCTGCCGCGGAAATCTTCCCGGCGACATCGGTTCCTTCGAGCAGGCTGTCGGCAAGATCCCGTTTTTGTTTATGCAGCTCGACAATCTGCTGCTCGATGGTATCCTTCATCACCAGCCGATACACAGTCACAGGTCTGTCCTGACCGATCCGATGGGCACGATCGGAGGCCTGATCCTCCACTGCCGGATTCCACCAGGGGTCCATATGGATGACAAAATCGGCCGCTGTGAGATTGAGCCCTGCCCCGCCTGCCTTGAGGCTGATGAGAAAGACATCGCCGGCGCCGTTTTGAAAGCTATTGACACGTTCCTTTCTTTGCGCGATCGGAGTTGATCCGTCCAGATACTGATAGCTGATCTTCTGGTCGTCCAGATAGTTGCGGATGATGGTGAGGTGGTCGATAAACTGGCTGAAAATGAGGGCTTTATGGTTATTGTCGAGAAGCTCGCGGAGGGTGTCGACAAAGACCCGCAGCTTGGAGGAGGCGATCCCGGCATCCGGCATGACCAGAGAGGGATTACAGCATAAGCGGCGCAGCTTCATGATCTCTGCGAGAATGCGTAAGTGCTGCTGTCCGGCCTCCTCTTCCTTGTGAGCCTCGATGGTCTCCAGGGCTTTTTGCCGCATGGCCTCGTAGAGCACCTGCTCCTCCGGGCTCATCCGGACTTCCAGGGTTATTTCGGTTTTCGGAGGCAATTCCTGCAGCACATCGCTTTTCAGCCGTCGCAGAATGAAAGGTCGAATCAACTTGCGCAACCTGTTGCGGGCTTCTTTATCCTGATCGCGCTCAATGGGAATGGCGAACTTTTCGTTGAACTTCTTAAAAGATCCCAGCAGGCCGGGGTTGAGAAAGTTGAAAAGCGTCCACAGTTCACCGAGATGATTTTCAAGCGGCGTCCCGGTGGTGATGATTTTGCATTCGGACCGCAGTCCCATCGCTGCTTTGGAGCGTTTGGTCTGCATGTTTTTGATGGCCTGGGCTTCATCGAGGATCACCGTCTGCCACTCTACCGAACCGAGCAGTTCGGCTTCCAGCGGCAACAGACCGTAGCTGACAATGACCAGGTCAAACGGCTGCAAGTCGGCGATGACCTGGCGGCGATCGCCCGGACCAAAGATGATGACGTTCAAGGTCGGCGCGAACCGACCTGCTTCCTCCTGCCAGTTTGAAGTCACGGAGAGCGGGGCCACTACCAGGGTGGGCCCAAGGGAAGCCCGAAGCAGGATCGCGGCGAGAGCCTGCACGGTTTTGCCAAGCCCCATGTCATCGGCAAGACAAGCGCCGACCCGCCAGGAAGACAACCGGGCCAGCCAGGAGAACCCGGTGGCCTGATAGTCGCGAAGACGGGCCTGCAGGGTCGAGGGCACCGGCGGAGTGACCGTCTCGGCCATATTTTTACAGTGCTCCTTCCAGGCCTTGTCGCTATGCAGCCGAGGCACCTCTTTGATAAGATCGTCCAGGGCTAAAGCAGCAGAGGGGGCAAAACGAACGCCCTGACCGTGACTTTCGGAAAAGGCCTGCAGTTCTTCGAGACGCCGGCGCAGCGACTTGGTGATGGCCAGGAAGGTGCCGTCGTCAAGCGGAATGAAGCGGCCGGTCGAGCGATCGATCTTTTCCAGAAGTTGGCGCAGATCGAGGGTCAGAGTGTCGTCAATCTCCAGGGAACCGGTGGCCTTGAACCAGTCGCGGTCCTTGCCGATCCTGAGGGAAAAATTGCGCGCGGGAACCTGCCGGCGAACCTTTAATTTTTCACCCTGGGGCCATTCCAGGACGACATCGTCGCCGCATTCCTTGAGTTCGAGCAGAAGCTCCAGCGAATCCTCGGGATCGTCCGCCTGCCAACGGTTATCGATCTCCTCCAGTCGCTTCAGGGTGGGACAGGCCTCTATGACTCCGGCCAGCCGCTGTTTTTCCTCGGCGAGATCCCGCACCGTCTGGACGGTTTTGCCATCCATCATGGCCATCACGCTTTTACTGCCCTTTCCCGGAGTGAAACTGGAGCCGCCGGCGCTGACCGGCTTGACCAGAAATTCCAGGCTGACCCCCTCCTTGTAGGGCAGTATATGGGCATGGGGCCGACAGTCTGCCGGAACGGTCGTTGCCCGGCCGGCCGCTTCCAGGTCGGAGTGGACGGTTATTACTCCTGAAAGGGTATCGACTACCTGCCTGGCAAGCTTTTCTCCGGCCTTGGGAATCGTCAGCCCTTGCCCCAACAGGTCGATGACCTGCTGATGTTCCGGTTTGAAGCGGATGACCCTGAAACGGGTGGGGGTGTCTTTCTGCACCAATATATTGCCGATACCACTGACAAAAAATGGAGTTACCGAGAGCTTCAGCTTACCTTTTTCTTCCCTGATGTGCAGCTCCGGCTCGGTTAACATGAGTTCGACATTTACTCCGGGGGCATCTTCAAGAAAAAGCAAGGGGTGGCCTACCAGGGCGGGCAGGGCCAGCTCCGGGTCAAGAACATATTCGGTCTTGCCGTATCGCCAGCCGGTCCGGTAATACTCTTCCTTGATGGCCCGGCAGACCTGGCGATCCCGCTCGGTAAGCCCCGGCATGGCATGGTGATCATGGTACAGGGTCTTCAGCGCCATGGGGCGGCCCTTGGTCCATTTGCCCTGGGCGGTCATCTTCTGCAGTCGCGGCGTTATATGGCAATAGCCATATGTCTCGTCGTAGCTGAAAAGCCAGATCAAGCGTTGCGCCGCAGCCGCCCCTGTTTTTTCATCCTTGTTCGGTGTGTTGATGTGCAGCAGGGCGGTTAAAGTTTTTTCCCACTGCGGCTGTAGCCTGACCAGGCCGACACAGCTTCTGGTTTTGCAGGACGCGTGAAGTTTTTCCGCCATTTCGCTGTTGGTCTTTTCATCTTCACCAAGGGCCGCAAGCAAAGAGGAAAGTTCGGCAGCCAGCCAGGGATAGCCGTTTTTCAGGGCCTTGTCCCTGGTCTTTTTGAGCAGGGGGATGTCGATTGCGGCCTTCTTGCCATCCTTCCAGAAAAGGAAAAGCTGGAAGAAAAGGATATGCAGCGGATTTTTAAACAGATAACGCAAATTGCCGACAAAAGGTTCGGGCCCGGTCTGACCGAGCCGATCGTGAAAAACCGGTGCCATTGTGGCCATGAGGGGAGCAAGCGGAAATCTGCCTTTTTCGGCAATAGCTATGTATTCGAGCGCTTCCTTGAGGGCGCCGGTTTCACCGCTCTGCAGCAGAGTCAGAAGACAAAAGATGCCGGTGGTGTTCTGCAGAAAGACTTTTCGTTTACCGGACCTTTTTTTAATCAGTTGGATAGATGCGTTGAAATGGGAAAGCGCCTCCTCATAATTTCCACCGATACATTCCAGCCATCCCGTCCAACTGTGGGGCTGGGTGGGTGAACTCTCTTTCCACTTGTCCAGCAACAGACGACAGGAAGAAGTGTCGCCCTTCAGCAGATAATGCTGAAGAAGCTGTAAGCCGGCAGAGTGAGAGACAATCTCATCGGCATATTTATCCTTGATATAGGCAACGATGTCTTCCGCAGGCTCCAGACAGATTTCCGCCGCGGCGAGCACATCCGCCAAAATGTCAAGCCTGATGGCAGGCTTTATTTTCTCGACGATGTCTGCGGAAAACGGCCGGTTAAGGACGGTAAGAAATGGGTTATTCTCATAATAGTCATCGGCAAAAAGACCATGCGCCTGACGAAACACCAGGTCGTGGACTATTTCCAGGGAACCGTGGTAGAAAAGGGTCATCTGAAAATCGGCCAACAGCCTCCGATATTCAAGATGATGGTAATCATTGGGCGGTTGGGTTGGCAGCGGCAGGTGTTTTTGCAGAACCTTGACAATGGCGGGGAAGGTATCTTCTTTCAGCGTCTCGTGGAATGCAAGGCGTCGAACCGACTCGGGACAGGTGAGGCCATACCGGGTTTTCATCAACAGGCCCTTGGCCTGCAACTCTTCCTCCAGTGATTTGATGCCGGTCACAGTAAATCGTCGTCCCCGATTATCGACATATCCCAAATCGTTCAGGCAGCACATGACGATCTCGATGTAACAGTCGCCGACAGTAACGGCGAGAAGCTGCACCATTGCCTTCCCTGCCGAGCTCAAGGCTTCATACTCGGGGATTTTCGAAACAGTGCCGATTTTTTGGTTCATAGCAATTCTTTCTCGTTGAAGTGGTTCACCAGGATAACTTGTTGGCAGTAACTTGCACGGCAGTCTGCGTCGGACTTGCAGCTTTGCGCACGACCGGCAATAATGTCCTGCAAAAGGCAAATCGTACCCGGAAAAAAGAAATAATGCACAGGGAAAAAAATGGCAAAAAACATGATAAGTTACAGATCGTTGACGAGGCGCTGGATGCCGAATATCTCACCGATGACCTGAAGCATCTGGCCGCTCTTGTCTGTCCGACAGTACCAGGGAAAAAAGCCGATCGCATCGAGGCAATCGTCACTGCTTTTGCCAAAGACCCAAAAGCAATTTTCGCCGGGCTTTCGCCACTCGCCCAAAATGCCGTAGCAGAAACGGTGCATACCTGGGACGGCGTTTTCGACAGCGGGATGTTTCGGGCAAAATACTCCGCGTCACCCTGGGTTGTGGACGGCAGCGGCCGCCATACCCCCAGCCGGGATTTGCTGTCTCTTTTCATACCTGGCGGACGCATACCAGACGATCTGTTAAAAACCTTGCGAAGTTTTGTCCCTGCTCCTGCTGAAGATACAATCAAATACGCCGAAAACGGACCGGATGAAGAATGCACGATCAGGGAGACTTCCCGGGCCGCTCTTGCCAACGCCGCCATGATTTTGGCCTTGGTGGCCGAAAAGAAAATCAAGGTCAGCACCAAAACCGGGCGGCCCACGGCGGCAACCGTCAAAACGATCGGCGAATTGCTCTACGAGGGCGACTGGTATAACGATATCGAACCCATGCAATCCTTTGCCTGGCCCCTTTTGCTGCAGGGCAGCGGATTAGTGAAAACGGATGGCACGTGCCTGGAACTGAATCAGGCCGGCTTGAAAGCGCTGAAAAAGGACATCGCCGGCGGGATTAAGGCGATTTTAAATAAATGGGAAAAGAGCTCCCGCATCGATGAATATTCCAGAGTCACGGCGATCAAAGGTCAACAGTCCAGCGGCGGGCGGACCATGACCAGTCCTGCCAAACGTCGGCCGATGATCAATAGGCTGCTGAGGGATCTCAGCCCCGGTAAATGGATCAATGTTAATGAGCTTGCCCGGCTTACCCAATCGAAGGCCGCCTACTCTTTCGAGATGACCAATTATGACTGGAAACTCTATTTCCTCGATCAACAGTACGGCCATATCGATTACCACAACACCTGGTCGCTGCTGCAGTTTCGCTATCTCCTAATATATCTGTTCGAATATTGCGCGACGCTTGGAACACGGAGCTCGAACAGCTGTTCCGGGAGGTTGAGCAACGTTCCACCGCCTTTGTCGAGGTCGGCCCGACAACCTTGATCGAATGCAGCCCGGAACTTCGCAAATACATCCTTACCGATAAAAAACTAAGCCAATTGTGCATGCCTGCGGGGGACAGATATCTCGTTGGTATTCCCGGCAAGGAAAAGCTGTTCGCCGGTGCTTTGGCCGCACTGGGATACACCATTGCCGTTGCTCGAGAATGAACCGGAACTGGAAACTCTGATCCGGCAGACAAATCTGATCGCACTACAGCGGAATATCCGAGACCGGGGAAAAAGTTGAAAAGCTGCTCGGAGAAAACGGAAAAGTCGTTGGAGTGCTCCTCTCATCCGGGAAAGTCCTTGATGCCGATGTAGTGTTCATGAATGTCGGTAGATGTAGCGGCCCGCAATGATAAACGTCCTGACCCGCAATCAAGTTACTCTGGGCCCCACAATAAATGAGAATAAGAATAGGCCCCGACCCACATTGCTGTACTAATTCGTGTGATTCTCAATTAAGGCTAAGCGAATCCCCAGACCAATAAACATAGAGCCTAAAACTCGGTCAAGCAAGGTAGAGAATTGACTGTTGTTGCGAAAAAAAATCGTTGTTCGAGCAGCAGTTAAAACGAGGACAGATTCAATTACCACGCCAACTAAATTTACGAGAAATCCGAGTACAAGAATCTGAGCCGGTGCGTGCCCCAGCTCCGGACGAACAAATTGTGGTAAAAAGGCCATAAAAAAAATGGCAACTTTTGGGTTTAGGATATCGATCAACGCCCCTTGCCTGAAGGCCTTCCAGAATGTTGGTTGAGACTGTTTTTTAACAGGAATATCAAAAGAAATTCCTTTAGACCTTAAAGCCTGTATCCCCAGATAAATAAGATATGCTGCACCGACATACTTAACAACACCGAAGGCCATGGCAGAGGTTGCAATGATCGCTGATAGGCCAAATGCTGCTGCAAAAATATGCACAAAAGACCCACTACATACCCCAAAAGATGATGCAATCCCAATCTTTCGTCCTTGAGCTATTGTCCTGGAGAGGATGTAGATCATATCCGGACCAGGTGTGATATTTATCACAATGGCTGCAGATAAAAATAATAACCAATAAGAGGATGATTCCATGTTAAATCCCGTTGTTGTCTTGATGTAATTGCTTCGTCATATTTCCAATCTAATAATACAACATGACACCTTACAACCGTACAAAGCTATTGGCAACCTTAGCTCTTTCAAATGGAAAGTAAGTTGACCTTCTTCCTGTTATCTTTCCGAAACCATCCGGTCAAAATGGGATAGGAGATATCTGGACTATGGTAACGCCAAAATCGCTGGTTTATCCAGTGCATTTTGGCGTTGGAATTAAGTATCATGTTTCCAGAACTCCATGTCCCCAGAACTCCCAGGTTTTCATTCTGTAAGCCGGGCACCGATCGTCCGGTCGGTATTGCGGATGGCAAGAATTGTCGTAAACGGTTCAGCTGCCGATGTGGTTGGGAAAAAATGATAAATCACCTTTGCTGGAAGATGGAAAAAAGTGTTCGTTAGCTTGCCGGTTACTATTGCTGTTCCCCCCGGCAAACGAGGCTTTCGGGATTGTCGACAATGATGTCGACCTTCGCCTGGTCAAGCCGCAGTATCCGGTTGGCCTCTGTCGCGAGAGTCGCCCGGCTCGCCCTGTCGAGAAGGAGAAAGGGTCCGGACGAGGCCTCCAGATCGCGATAAAGGGCGGGGGTACTGCAGCTCAGGTCGAAATCGTCCAGATCAACCATCCGCACCTCGGGGTTGCTATAGGTCCGTAGGTAGAGTCGGTGTTGGCGGAGGTCGAAGACCGATTGCCATTGGGTGCTGGCTTTTTTAACCTTGTCGAGTTCGGCATATGCCCATGCGACATCGTCGCCGCTCTCGCGGGAGGCAAATGCCTCGATCGATCGGGCGGCCGAGGCGAAACGGACTTCGGAGGTGGCGATGCCATACACATCCGTCTTCTGATCGGTTGCAGCACTGCTCTTCAGGGCGGCAAGTCCGACCGTGTAGGCGCTGTTCGTCAGGGCGGGAATCGGCAGATCGCTTCCGTGATGGATGTGCATCCGGCCGTCAAGCATGTCGACGGTGGCGGCGTTTCCGCTGGCATCCGCCAGAAAATAATGAATACCGTAGCGGCTGGTCGACATGATCCTAGTCTGGTCTAGCACGGCCAGGGCCTCCTCTACCGAGCCGCAGGTATCCAGCAGATATTGTTTGACATGGACCTGAGAAATGGTACCACGCGTGTCCGCAGGGTCGGAATCAGGAAAACGCGAACCCTCCAGCAATAAGGATGCGGCCAGGAATCCCTTTTCATTCACCCCGATGGTGGGCATGTCCTGCCCTACCCAGCCGATGGTCAGACTGCCGAACCGGGAACGCCAGCGTACCGGATTTTCAGCGCCGATTAAGGCGGCTATTGCACTTTTCTCCAATCCGCGCTTGTTAATTACCATGTGTCCTTTCCCGGTGTCCCAATCGAAACCATGCGCGACCAGGGTCTGCGATCGATCATGTAGTTCGAAAATGGTACATGCGGTCGCCTGCTGCTCCGCGGCAAACAGCAATACTGTGGCTGCTGCCAGAAATTTTAGGCCTTTGATCATTGCTTTTTTCATTTATTCCTTCTTGGTTTAATTAATGAAACTCGCAAGCACTAAGCAGAAACTAACTGATCAATGTGTTTGACAGAGCTGATTTCAGTGAAAGTTACCAGCCGGAAAATTACCTAAAACTGGCTATTCCCAAAAGTCAACGGTCGAGTAGACCGGTTTCTTTAAATAAAACAGCACATCCACAGCGAGTCTTTTGTTGACGCCTTGCCGCACGCGGCTAATACGTGGCTGCTATTTCGTTCTGTCCCTTCTATTATCACCGGCCCCTCTCAGAACCGTGCTTGCGCTATTTACACGGCTCCTCACATAGTATTCACAGGTAATCCGAACATACTGACCACAATCGTGGTTTTGGCAGTGGAAATCGCATCAGCATTTTATTGAATTCTTCCCAATTAAGGCAGCTCCTCTTTCCTCTACGGTTCAGCCACTTAAACAACAGCTTTTTCACTGCTTGATCAAATCGCATAAGTCCACGATAATTATCGGTTAATCCGTAGTAGTTAAAGTGCCCCCTCAGTTTGGAACTGACTATTTTCCAAATTTCCATGGTCTTTAAAGTCCTGGCTTCCTTCAACCATTCCTTGAAGATTCTCAGCTTGGCGACATACTTCTTGCGGGCAGTAACCTGCTTCATCCGAAACCCCGTGCCGTTCCGTCTTGTACCGCAATAGTGGGTGAGGCCAAGAAAATCAAATGTCTCTGCCCTTTCCCCTCTAAGTACTCGTTTGGATGGACCTATTTTTTCGATCTCAGGCGAGATAACTTAATTGCATTATAGCTGCTGCCATTTTTTTGCCGATGCATTTATAGACATGAGGTTGATTTGCCTCAAATTTCAAAAACTCATTTTCATTGATCTTAAATGTTTTTCCTTCTATTGATACTTCCAATGTTCCTTTGATTACAAACACATACTCATAAATATCACCTTGATGTGGTTCGCCAGAAGATACTGTATCGGGGTCGAGCTCAAAATAATAGGTTTCAAAAGATTGATGGGGGTCAAAAGGTACTAAAGGGAAGAGTCGACATGTTTTTGAGTCATCTGTTAGAAGAGGCCCACCACGAAATTGTTTTACTTCTACTTGAAACTCCCGTTTTCGTAAAAGAGCTGTGAAAGATAACCGTAATCCATTAGATATCTTGCAGATTGTAGCAATTGTTGGACTAGACTTCCCCGTTTCGATTTGCCGTAACATACTCTTGCTCACTCCCGTAAGCTCAGAAAGTTGATCGAGACTTAGTCCTCTTTTCTCCCTGATTTCCTTCAGGTTCTTAGAAACTTCCTTTACAGATTGTTCCATATAACACTCCTATTGACAATATGACGAACATTGATTAGCATTGCAATCATATGAATGCTATAAAGTACATGTGCGGGGAATAGAAATCAAGTGGAAGATATTGGTGATTTTAAGATCACATTTTCAATACAAATATCTTTTCAATCTCTTTAGCACTATTCAGGAGGAACAACATGTCTCAGGTTGGAAAACCGTTGGCCTTTATCCCCGTGCTTGCATTCATGTTGCTTGGAGTCTTTTGGGGAAGTAACTTCATATATATGAAATTGGCATCAAACCTATTATCGACTACACAGATTGTATTTTTCCGAGTACTTTTTGGTTTTTTACCAGTATTGATTTACTCATGGTTATCAGGAGCCTTGGCTTGGTCGCAACTCAAATATATTGGCCATTTTTTTGTGATGGCATTGATAGCAACCACGTTCTATTATTACTTCTTTGTTAAAGGGACGTCGCTTTTGCTTTCCGGTGTGGCTGGAGCAATATCTGGATCAATACCTCTATTTACTTTCATATTGGCTGTAATATTTCTTAAGGAAGAAAAAGTTAGTGCACAAAGAGTGATCGGAGTCTTGGTGGGATTGTTCGGGGTTTTTCTCATTGCTAGGCCATCAGGGCAAGAGTTGCTTTCAACCAACCTAGAAGGACTTTTTTATATAGTAGCCGGTTCATTAAGTGGCGGTGCTTCTTATGTTTACGCGAGAAAATATATAAGTCCACGGAAAATCTTACCATCTGCATTAACAACGTATCAACTTGGCCTTGCTCTCCTTCTCTTATCTGTAGTTACTGATTACAACGGAATAGGGAAAATATGGACAGATACACATGCATCTCTTGGCTTGGTAGTAGGCCTGGGGTTACTTGGCACTGGAGGGGCATATCTTATTTATTACTACATTGTCGATCATCTTGGTGCTGTAGTCGCATCATCTGTGAACTATATTCCACCAATTGTTGCTCTCCTGATTGGTAGCTTCATCGTGGGCGAACCTATTGAGTTTGTTGATTGTTTGGCTACAGCCATAATCTTTTTTGGTGTCTTCCTGTTAAAACGACGTTTATCGTAGAGTAAGATTGGTCGTTATGGCGGTTCTTATATTATTCTATAGGGACTTGCCAAAAAGTCGCGGAGGCTGTCGTTTCCTGTGAGAATGGGGAAACCATACCAGATTGCCGTGACCCCAATCAACGCGTCTGCCAGCTAACTTCACATGAGGCTTAGTCAACCTTTCAGAAAAAACAGTGCGAACTCATTGCAGCATCTTACAAATTGAAACAATTCATAACAAATTCACCACAGATTTTAAGGAGTTAGCGGATAATACTCTCGGTCAAGGTCTGCGCCATAAATCCTTTGCCGGCCTGCGTAAGTGTTTGCGGGTAGCCACACGCCCGTCTCCGGAAAACTCTGCTACAGGTTTATTTTTATGAATTATCGATTTTGTTTCTCATCGAAGCTCAAGATCCCGCTCTGTTATGCAGTAGCGATTCTCTGCCTTCTCTTTCCCTCCCAGGTCTTCGCCCGGTATGATCCAGGACTTCAGTGGCGCACCGTAACAACGGATCATTTCATCATTTATTACCCGGAGGGGCATGAGGCCCTTGCTCAGCGAGTCCTTTCGCTGTGTAACGAAGTCCATAAGGACGTCACCGGCTATCTGGGCATCGAACCGAGGCTTTGCCCGATCGTCCTCAATCCCGGCACCGATCTCTTCAACGGTTTCATGGCGCCTTTCCCAAACAGAATATCCCTGTACGAGGCTCCGCTTTATACGGTGCGGGGATTCGGGCCGGGGTCGGATATCCTGGATCTGGTCTTCACCCATGAATATACCCATTATGTGCACCTCACCACCCGTCTCGGCTGGTTTGGTGCTTTGACCAAGGTCTTCGGCGAAGGTCTTGCCATCTCGAACATGTTTTCGCCGGGATGGCTCGTTGAAGGTATTACCACCAATACCGAAACCATTTATACCGACGGAGGCCGAGGCCGCTCGCCCCTTTTCACGGGAGAGTTGATGTCGTTTACCGAGGGCGACGGCCTCTGGAATCTCAACGCGGCGGCAGTATCGCCTCCCTTTGCGCCGCCTGGGGGAAGGATCTACCTTGCCGGCTATCCCATGGTCGACTATCTTAACAAAACCTATGGCGAGGATGCCTTTGCCCGGTTGAGCAGGTATCAGGCGCAACATCCTCTGGGCGGATCGACCAAGGCCCTGTCCCACGTAACCGGCAAGGACCCGGAGCAGTTTTATCACGAGTTTTTGCAGGACTATCTGAATAATGCCCGGCAGGTCAAAGAGCAGGCGCTCGCCGCCGGTTTGCCGCAAGGCAAAATCGTCCTGGCGCAAGAGGATACCCTGGACAGTTTCGAAGAGCATTTCTGGACCGAAAATGGGACCATTATCGGGCTCAGGAGGGGCAACGACAAGAAAACCGCCCTGGTGGAGAAGTCTCCCGATTCGCCTGAGATCCTCTCCGAGATTGAAACAGGCAACCTCGCCAATCTTTCCGCGCGCAGGCTTGCCGACGGCCGCCTGATTCTGTCCGAAATATTCTATCATCCCTTTGGAGAGGGTCATATCGATACCACCGACCTGGTCATTTTCGATCCGAAGACCCGCGAGCGTACTCGCCTGACGAAAAACGCCCACATCTATTCCGCCGCCCTCTCCCCGGACGGCACAACCTTTGTCGCCACCAGAAAAAATGCCATGTGGATCGACCTGGTGCTCCTCAATGCCGACGGGACCGATGTCAGACCGCTTATCAGCAAAACCGGCATGTATTTCGATGCGCCGTGCTGGTCTCCGGACGGGACAAAGATCGCCGCAGTGGTGAAAAGCGGTCAAAATTCCGATATCGTCCTGGTAAACCCTGTGACAGGGGCGATGGAGCTGTTGTTCAAGTCGGATATCGCCGAGGATAACGAGCCGGAATTTTCACCGGATGGGAAATGGTTGCTTTTTTCATCGGATCGCAGCACCATCTGGAACATCTATGCCTGGAACCTTGAAGAAAGGAAACTTTTTCAGCTGACATCGGTGCCTTACGTGGCAGGCAACCCCCATCTCTCCAAGGACGGCGATACATTATCCTATGCAAATACCATCAGAGGGGTAAAACACGTCCACACCCTTCCTTTTACCCCGCAGACTGGAAAGCCGGTCGAGGTAGAAGTCGCCCAGGGTCTTGCCGAGCCCGACCTGCAGCGGCTGCAGCCTGATGTCGCTTTCAAAAGCTCAGCCGGCATCCCACTCAAGGCGTACATTCCCTATATCCATACGCCCTACATCAGTTCGGACGAAGAAGGTGTCCAGGCAGGTGTTTTCCTCAAGGGCGGAGACCCCCTGGAAATAAACAGTTATGACGTCAACCTGCTGTACGGCTTCGATTCGAACCGGGTCGGATTCGATATAAACCTTGCCAATAAATCCTTCTGGCCGACCTTGTCGGCCAGGCTTTATGACCTGCCCAATGAGGGCGATCCGCTGGGAGGCAATGAGGACGGCTACTGGTACAGGGAGCAGGGCGGCGAACTTTCCGCTGAAATCAACCTGATTCCCCGGATAACACCTTCTCTTGTCACCTCTTCCGTACGCGTCGGATCGCGTCTGAGGTCCTTCAGCAGTCTGGATGACGACAGAGATATCGCCGATAACAGCAACCGGTCGACCGCTTTTTTCGGTGACTTGAGCGTATCCAGACGACCGGATGCCGCCTCAAGAGATATGGTCTCCTTCTGGGGCCAGGATCTCTTTTTATCCTACGAGAAAGGGCTGTCGGAGCTGGGCGGCGAACTGCCCGGCTATAACAGCGTTGTTTCCTTCACCCAATACGTCCCGTCCTATTTCGAGCATCAGGGATTTGCCTTGACCCTCGTCCATCAGTCCCAGAACGGTCTGCTTACCTATGAAAAGGATTTGAGCATCCCCAGAGGCTATAACGATTTCGACGACGAGGGTGATCTCAACCTGCGCAAAAATCTCCTGATGACCGCCGAGTACCACTTCCCCATCCTCTATTCCGACAATGGAGTCGGAATGTATGCCTACCACAGCAATCTGCTGAAAGGATCGCTTTTTGTCGACTACGGTGCGGGATGGGATGGCGGTTTCGATTGGGACTCGTGGAACGGGAAGGCCAGGACTTCGGTCGGGGCGACTTTGACAAACAAAGGGGTTGTACTTGCGACTCTGCCGATCGAATACGGCATCGAGGTCGGATACAAAACCGAAGAGGAAGACGGCTTCGTAAATTTCATCTTCAAGATGGAGTTGTAACCACCTGTTCAATAACAAGGTCTGCTGCAGTTCTGCGGGCCTTGTTTACCAGAAGGTTGTTGAGCTTCCGGTAATGAGCATGTTAATCTGCTTGAAAGCATGGGCCAAAAACAAGTCAATCACCACGTTAAAGCGATTACGAGCTATGAAATCACCGGGAAAAACACAAACAAAAAAAGTACAGGAATCGAAAGCCTCAGGATCGGATGGCAATGACCACGGACGCATCGTCTCCCTAGCAACCGGAGACGAGTGCCTGGACACCACCCAACTGAACCAGCTGGAGCAATCGTTCAGAGAATGGGCGGAGGATTCCCGCCGTTCCGATGTGCGTCTTTCCAGGCAGCGCATCCTGCTCATTTTTCTTTTGATCAGATACACAGGTGCCAAGTTGAGCGAAGTCCTGGCACTCAACCCGTTCGAAGACATCGACTGGATTCGGCACACCGTGGTTTTTCGCGGCAGCGCCCTTGACCCGAGGGAAGTGCAGATTTCCCAAGCGCTGTCCAGCGAAATCCGGGATACTCTGGGCAATCCGCCATTTCAGCAAGAGTCGGGTACCGCGCTCAACCTGGACCCCGGTTTTGTCCGCCGCAAGTTCTACGAGCGGGCTCAGGCCTGCGGCTTTCACAAGCAGTTGGGCGGCCCGGAGACCATCCGCAAGGCTCGAGCCGTAGAACTCATGCGGAGCAACATGCCGTTACCGGCGGTGCAGATGATCCTGGGGCATTCGACCCCCAGCCTCACCTCGGCCTATGTCTCTTTTTCGAAAGAAGAAATTCAACTCGTTGCCAAACGTTTCATGGAAAAAGAGTCTTTGCGCAAAACTAGTGCGAGAAACTCTTTTTACGCAAAAATCCAAAGCATTACGCGAGGCGATATCCAGACTCGTGTGGACCTGACGACTATCGACGGTCATCCCCTCACCACGGTGATCACCAACGACAGCCTGGAGAGGCTGGGCTTGCGTCAGGGTCGGTTGATCACGGCCGAGGTGAAAGCGCCATGGGTTATCCTGCAGGGCGGTGAAAATGATCCTGCAAGCAGTGCGGAAAACAGGTTTAAAGGGATTCTGACAAAGATAACCAGGGGAAAGATCAATACGGAATGCGTAGTGCGGATTTCCGATGCAACGGAAATTTGTGCCATTATTTCCTCTGCGGGCGATTTGCTCCTTCAGTTGCACGAAGGGGACGGCGTCTGGGTTCTCTTCAACTGCTTTTCCGTGGTGCTGCATGTGGATTGAAAAAATAAAAAACCCGTCCCGTCCCCTCCCGGTTAAATCTTGATCTTCATTTTCCTGATAAAAAGATCGGTCCCGATACCGACGGCAAAAGCCCATGCCATGTTTGGTACGGCAAGGGCGATGCCGGCAATTAAAAGAGCGATAAAATATTCTTCATTGGTTCTGAGACTTCTCAGCAGCGGGCAGAGTTCCAACCCGGCAAACACCAGAAGCACCCCCAAAACCGACTGGGGAATTATCGCCAGAAGAGTAAAGCCAAGTTCGCCGAGCACCAGGGCGACGATCACGAAAAAGATGCCGATCATGATCGGTGCGCCTCCGGTCCTGGCCCCAAAACGGTAATGAGCGGCCAATCCGCCGGTGCCATGACACATGGGCACCGCTCCGAAGAATCCCGCCGGCAGGTTCATAAGCCCCATGGAAAAGGCGAATTTTCCGGCCTTGGCCTTATTCAGGTGGGGACTTTCCTTGAAGAGACTGAGACAGGTATCGGCTGTTCCGACACATGCATTGCCGATGGTCAGAGGAATCTGCGGGAGGATCAACATGATGAAGGCAGTCCAGAAATCAGCGGCGGTGGGATGAATGAGCCGCATTTCCGTCGGTCCAAGGGAGATTGTATGCCCGGAAAGTCCGCCGAGAGCAATTCCTGAAACAATGCCTACGGCAAGTGCGACGAGAGCTGCGGGAAAGCGTCTGTTGTCGAGAAGGAGGAGGACGAGGGCGAAGACCGCAATGCCGATAATCAGATTGACCGGGTATTCGGACAGGCTGCTCTGCATGCCGGACATGAAGAGATTTTTATCGATTATGAGTTCGATGCCTTTTTTAAGAAAGATCAGCCCCAGGGTCAGTTGAATGCCCCTGACAACCGCCTGCGAAAAAAGTTTAGCGATATGATCGACCATCCCCGTCAAAGAGAACACCAGCAGGATGACCCCGAAAATGATTCCCGAAGCGCCGATAACCGATTCGGTGATCACTGCCGGATAGGCGATGGCTATCGCCCCTACCGCCTTCAGCGGCTGCACGGGTATCGGCAGGCGAAAATAATAGCCGGCAATCAGGTAGAAGAGGCCAAAGGCCAGAAACACCGAGGAGGGGCTCAAACCGTTGATGAGGATCATGGCTACGACTATCGGCAGAAGCGTTCCCAGATCGCCGAATGCCCCCGCCAGCTCGACCCTGTCGAACCTGTGAATTTTGGCTTGGGAAAAAGTTCCATCATTTTCGGCCGGAGATGGAGTACCTTCGTCACTTAATGGTTCATCGGCGATTTTATTCATGAGATTCCTCTTGCACAATTGACTGAATTGAAGAAGACTTTTGCCCATACACGAAAATTTTAAAAAACGTGATAGCAAAATATAAAACTGTTGATATTCTTTTGTCAAGCTTTGCCGCTTTGATTCGCATGAACCAGGTGGCACTATCCCAAACAAACGCCTTGACAAGTGACACGGAACATGGCTAATTTGACACGAATATAACAATTTTCGTGTCACAGTTCAATATTCGGTTTCCCCAGGAGATCGCCATGGTTTTTCAAACCGCCGGAATAGAGGTACAACCCTGGATTCCACCGCTTGTTGCCTTCGTGATCTCATTTTTCACCTCGATGGGCGGAGTATCGGGGGCTTTTCTGCTGCTGCCTTTCCAGATGTCCTTTCTCGGCTATACCGCGCCATCGGTCAGCGCCACCAATCAGTTATTCAATGTTGTGGCTATTCCCAGCGGAGTCTATCGCTACTGGAGAGAAGGCAGGATGGTCTGGCCCCTTACCTGGATAGTGGTGGCCGGCACCCTGCCGGGTGTACTGTTCGGTGCCGTCGTGCGTGTTAAATTTTTACCCGACCCTCAACAATTCAAGGTATTTGCCGCAGCAGTCCTGCTCTATATCGGAGTCCGGATGATCCGTGATCTCCTTGGAAAAGGAAACAACTCCGGCAACCTGACCAAGGCCCAGAGCGAGAAGCGGTTTCAGGAGATGGTGAAGCGGCACCGGACGGGAGGAAAAGATACCGGGCAGCTTGATCCCGCCAACCAGTCGGCGGTCAGATTAACCCACTTCAATCTTCGCCGATTCGGCTATACCTTCTATGACGAACAGTTCGATGTATCGACCTGGGGCATCTTCTCGCTCAGTTTGATTGTCGGTGCTGTCGGGGGGATTTACGGCATCGGCGGTGGAGCCATAATCGCACCGTTTTTCGTGACCTTTTTCGGTCTTCCCGTCTATACGGTTGCCGGAGCGGCACTGATGGGGACCTTTGTCACCTCGATCGCAGGAGTTGCCTTCTATCAAATACTGGCACCATTTTATCCCGGCATGTCAATTGCCCCGGATTGGCTGCTGGGCATTCTTTTCGGGTTGGGCGGAATGGCCGGCATGTATCTCGGCGCCAGGTGCCAGAAGCATGTCCCGGCAAAAGTCATCAAGTGGATGCTGGCCGGTATCATCGTCTTTACGGCGCTGAATTATGCCATCGATGTTTTGAAGTGATCGATCCCATCCTGAAGGAAATCCTTTAACAGGTATAGGGCAGACCGTTTCCTAAGGAGAAATCATGAGTCCATCACTAAAGATTGGAAATTTACAACTCCTTCCTTAATAGCTTTTTTTTGTATTTCTCAATATTCTCCTGAATACTGCTATCCAGCTGCGGCTCAACGATATCGGTATACTTTACCATCTCTTCATGTAGTATTTTTGCCACAAGAAATCTTGAAAGTGGCTTGTCGTCGGCAGGTATGATATACCATGGAGCGTGGGGTAATGAAGTGTTGTTGATAGCCTGCTCGTAATGTACCCAGTAGTTCTCCCAAAGCTCTCTTTCTGTTAAGTCGCTGGGGGCGAATTTCCAGTTTTTGGTTTGTTTTTCCAGTCGTCGCAACAACCGCTTCCTTTGTTCTTCTTTGCTAAGATGCAAAAAGAATTTAAAGACCAATGTGCCGTTCTGAACAATGTGTTTTTCAAAGTTACGGATCTGATCAAAACGCTTATCCCAGAAATCGCCTGGAATATCGTCTATATTTTCGATGCCGGGAATATTTTCGTTGAGCAGATACTGTGGATTGACTCTGGTTACCAGCACATTTTCGTAATGGCTTCGGTTAAAAATGGAGTATTTCCCTTTTTGCGGCAGCGCCACATAATGCCGCCAAAGATAATCGTATTGTAATTCCTTGGTAGTAGGCGATTTGAAACTATGAACTACTACCCCCCTGGGAAAGAAATATAAAAAAGTCAAAAACGTCCCCTTGTTCTCCGGAAGGGAGTGCGTTTGCGGTGGTTAAGGCTGCTATTCACCGCATGATTTGCGGTTTTGAATAGCCTTTGCGGCAAATACTCGCTATAATCACCGCATATGATACGGAGATTATGCATGTGGATATTTGAAAAGAAAGACTGGCCAAATTTCATCTGGGACGATAAAGCCCTTGCGTCGTTGCTCGCCGAGGCTCGTCACCGGCAAGGGCGTTTACTGGGTAAGATGGAGGTGTTAGGTTTCCCTATCCGGCAGGAGGCCAGCCTGAATATCCTCACAACTGATGTTGTGACCTCGTCGGCCATAGAGGGCGAAAAACTTGATACGGATGAAGTCCGATCTTCTATTGCTCGAAGATTAGGTATTCCTCTTCAAAACGACAAGCCTGTCGGTCGCGATGTTGAAGGGATTGTTGAGATGATGCTGGATGCGACGCAAAAATTTGATCGGGCTTTAACAGCGGAACGCTTGTTCGACTGGCATGCGGCTTTGTTTCCGACAGGTCGAAGCGGTATGCACCGCATCACCGTTGGTGCTTGGCGACCCGCAGAAGCAGGCCCGATGCAGGTTGTGTCTAGTCCAATAGGGCGTGAGACGGTGCATTATGAGGCGCCAGAATCATCCAGTCTTGATGCGGAAATGACGAAGCTTCTCTCATGGTTTGAAACTGACCTGAAGCTTGATCCTGTGCTTAAAGCGGGTATTGCCCATTTATGGTTTGTCACTATTCACCCATTTGAAGACGGCAATGGGCGGATTGCGCGTGCAATTGCGGATATGGCTCTGGCAAGGGCAGATGGGACGTCCAGTCGCTTCTATTCTATGTCCAGACAAATTGAGCAGGAACGCAAAGCATATTACACACAGCTTGAGAGACAGCAAAAAGGCAGTGTCGATATTACATCTTGGCTGTCCTGGTTTTTAAATTGCTTTACGCGCGCTGTTGTTAATGCAGAAGATACACTGTCCTCGGTTCTTTTTAAGGCGGAACTGTGGAACCGGATTAATCCTGATCCGGTGAATGAACGACAGCGCCATATTATTAATCCCATGCTCGACAATTTTAAGGGACACATGACCACATCGAAATATGCTAAATGTACCAAATGCTCATCCGACACCGCACTTAGGGATTTGCGGGAACTCGTCGCCCGCCACATTCTGATTCAAAATCCGGGCGGGGGACGAAGTACAAGTTACCGCCTGATCACGGCAGAAGAACTGGAGCAAACTGGTGATAGGGTTATGTCCACGTCACATCTATCAGGTTATACATGATGATTGATGCTGGACTGCCCCCCCGGCAAAACCTGGCTACCTTTTGCACCACCTGGCTGGGCTCCGTACAAACCGTGGACGAGTGTATCGGTAAGAACATGATTGACAAGGACGAGTACCCGAAGACAGCTGAGATGACGAAGACGGTTATCATCGAGCCGCACACAGGCTCGCCTTCAGAATTATCGTAGAGAGCCCACTCATCGACAATGAGACAGTCCGATCAACAATACGGTCTGTCTCATATTTTTTTGCGGGGTGATAGACGAAAAGAGGAGGAATTGTTTTTCTTTAAAGCCATAAATCTGATAGATTAAATGGATGGGGTTGGCAGCAATATCAGCACCTCCCAACCATTGATCGGCCACACGTTTGTGACCGGAAAAGCTGTTAACGGCCAATGTAACCAAACAGCATCCATGCCACAGAGATTTCTTTTCTTTTTCATGCTCCTGGTGTCTTTTCTCCTTGTATCCTGCGGAGAAAGGGAGGAGGCGGTCGAAGTATCCCTGGACAAGCGTCAAGAGATTACCTTCAGGCCGCAGTTGCCGGCAATAACCTATGCCTACCTCCCTCAATACTCAAACACCGAGTCCTTTCAGCGCCATCACCGGCTGGTTGAATATCTTGCCAAACAGACCGGCCTGCCCATACGGCAGGTATTCCCGGACTCCTTTGCCGACCACATCAGTATGTTCGGCCAGGGAAAGATCGATATCTCGTTCTCAAACCCATTCATCTACGTCAAGCTGGCCAACCGTTTCGGCGCCAAGGCCCTGACCAGAATCGTCGAGGAAGACGGGCGGGCGGAGTTCCGTGGCCAGATCATTGCCCGCAAGGACAACAAGGCAATCCAGTCGATTGAAGATTGCCGGGGCAAGTCATGGGTGGCTGTCGATCCCTCCTCCGCCGGAGGATATCTGTTTCCCCTCGGCCATTTCGTCGACCACGGCCTGAATCTGCGTGATTTCAAAGAAGTCGTCTTTGCCGGCGGAAGGCAGGAAAATGTGATTCTGGGGGTATACGCCGGACTCCATGATCTGGGCTCGATCCGTGAAGGCTCCTTAAGAGTGGTGGAAAATAAAATCGACATCGATCAGATCAAGGTGATTGCCAGCTCCAGATGGTATCCCGGCTGGGTCTACGCCTACAGCCCAAGGCTGCCTCAGGATGCGGCGGACAAAATCAGAACCGCCATGCTCCAACTAGATTATGAAGATCCCGGGCATAGGGCTCTCTTCGATGCGGCAAAATTCATCGGTTTTATCCCTTCCGACGATCGGGACTTCGATCCCGTTCGCGAGCTCAGTAAAAAGGTAGGGCTGAATCTTGAGTAGATATCTGCTGAAATTCATTCATGGCCTGAGGTTCAGGACAAAAATCACCCTGGGCATGACCTTGATGCTGGTCTTCTGCGGCCTCTCCATCGGACTTATCCTTTCCGGCATGTCTTCGCGGGCTCTTCTCGAGGAAGGGAAAAAAAGAGGCATGGCTTTGACCTCCGGCCTGGCCTTTCGCCTCGCCGAACCCCTCCTGGCCATGGATTTTCTGCAGATGAAAAACCTCATCGACAATGTCCACAGCCAGTATGACGACGTCATTTATATTTTTCTGACCGATGCCGGCGACAACATTCTGACCCATACTTTTTCCGGAGGATTCCCCACCGATCTTCTCCAGGTCAATCCGGACAGCCGGCAGGTGCAGCCGTTGCTTCTGGCCACCGAACGCGGTCTTGTTTACGACTTCAAAGGCAAGGTTGTACTGGAAGGCAAAGACCTGGGCATCGTCAGGCTTGGCCTGTCGCGAAGCGACATGGACGCCCAGATACGCCATCAGCGGTTGATCAGTCTCATCAGCACCATGGGGGTGGTGAGTCTTGGCATTGTCCTGGCCCTCTGGTTTGCCCGCACCGTAACCTTCCGCCTCAACCGGCTGAGAAAATCGGCGGAAGAAATCGTCAAAGGCAATCTCAATGTTCAAAGCGGCTTTTCCCTGGAAAAAAACTGCTGGGAAATAAAGGAATGCGGCAAGGCAGACTGCCCGGCCTATGGCGATGTCCAGCGGCGCTGCTGGTATCTGCCCGGAACGATGTGCCCCAGCTGTCACGACAAGAAATATCCGCTCAAGATAGAGAGTTGTCGGCAATGTCCTGTATTTAAGCACAATTTCGGCGATGAACTCCAAGATCTGGCCGAAGCTTTCGATGTCATGGCCATTACCATCAAAAACCATATTGAAGAGCTGACCGAGCGGGAGAAAACCATTGCCAAGCAACAGGGCCTGCTCAAGACCATCATGAATGTGACGCCCGATTTCATAGCCCTGCAAGACAAGGATCTGACCTACACGTTTGCCGGCAAGGCTTTCTGCGAACATTTCAACCTCAACGAGGAGGACGTGGTCGGCAAAACCGATTTTGATATCTTTTCCGGGTCTGAGGCCGATCTTCATTTCCACGAAGACAAGCAGATACTCCTCACCGGCCGTCCGCTTGTCAAGGAAATCACCTTTAAGCGGCCCGATGGGCAGAAATGGTTTCATGTGGTCAAGGTCCCGGTCTACGATCAGGATGACAGCATCGGCGGCATCCTTTTGACCGCGAGAGACATTTCCATGCTGAAAAAATTCCAGGAGCAGCTTATCCAGGCGCAGAAGATGGAAGACCTGGGCCGTCTGGCCGGGGGGGTGGCCCACGAGATCAATACGCCACTCGGTATTATCCTTGGTTACAGTCAGCTCCTTATGGACGATATCAAGGATGAAGAGCTCCTGAAGGATATAAAGGTCATTGAAAAGCAGACTAAAATCTGCCGGAAGATCGTCGCCGACCTTCTGGGCTTTTCCAGGCACTCTCAATCGGTCAGAAAAGAAGTCGACGTCAATGAGTCCATGCAGGAAGTTATAGAACTGGTAGAGAATGGCTTCTTCCTGAACCGCATCAAAATCATCCATGCTCCCGATGAAGCTATTCCGCCGCTGACCGGCGACAAGGAACGGCTCAAGCAGGTCTGGCTGAACCTGCTCAATAACGCCGCCGACGCCATTGGTCAGGACGGGGTGATATACGTCCAGTCCAAACGCGACGTCAACGGCGAAGGGCTCGAAGTCAGTGTGGCCGACACCGGCCAGGGAGTTGAAAAGGAGCATCTGAGCAAGATCTTCGATCCGTTCTTCACCACCAAGCAGGTCGGCAAAGGGACGGGTCTCGGGCTTTCCGTCTCCTTCGGGATCATCAAGGAGCATGGCGGCAGGATCTCTGCTTTAAGCCCTCCCCCGGCGCAATACCTGCCCGAGGGTTTTCCGCGGTCCGAGCATTACGGTCCGGGAACCGTTTTCATTGTCGAACTGCCCCTGGACCGCGGAGACAGGCTCAGATCAGAGTAACGATATTGAGACACAACAAAAATTCAGCGCCTGCGCCAAAAAGTCTCCTGCCTCGGGTTCCCCACCAAGAAAAAAATGGGCACTCTGATTTTTACCTGATCGCGTAATATGTCAGGCTTATTCCTGTCTGGAAAACCGGCAAAAATACCTCTTGCGCATTTCAAACACTTGTTTTATTCTTTTGTTTAAATCATAAGTTTAAAAACCAGTGAGGAAAAATGTCGGACCATTCAGCACCCACCAAAGAGAGAATCCTCGCAGCGGCCGGAGATATCTTCGGCAAAATGGGTTTCAAGGATGCCACGATCCGCAGAATCGCCCAGGCCGCAGAGGTCAACATCGCCGCGATCAATTACCATTTCCGCGACAAGGAAGGGCTCTACGGCGCCGTCCTCGAGGATGTCTTTCATACCGGCTTCACCCGCTTTCCCGCCACCATGGAACCGAACGCGGAGGCCGACGCCGGACAACGGCTGCGGACATTCATCCGGGCTATGTTCTACCGGCTGCAGAGCGGCGAAGGCTGGGGCGGCATTTCCGGCAGGGGCAAGCTTATCGCCCGGGAATTGCTCGATCCGAGCCCGGCCTTTGAAGCCGTTCTCGACCGTTATATCAAACCGCATAAGGACCTGCTGACCGCCATCATCATCGACATCATGGGTGTCAATCCCGGCCTGGAGAAACTGCTGCCCTGCGCCATTTCCATAATCGGGCAGTGCATCTACTATGCTTTTGCCTCCTCGGTAATCAGGAAAATCAGCGCGGACGATGCGCCCACGGAGGCCAATCTCGACCGGCTGGCCGACTTTGTCTGGCTCTTTTCCCTGGGCGGGATCGAGGCGATTAAAAACGAAACGTTGTTACCACCGAAGGACGCGTCATGAAAAAACGGTTACGTATCATAATCCCGCTTGTCATAGCGGTTATTGCAGGCCTTGCCTTCTACAATTTCCGGCAGCAAGGCGATGACGGCGCCACTTTAAGGTTTTCCGGCAATATCGAGGTAACCGAGGCCCAGATGAGTTTTCGTATCCCCGGCAGGTTGGCGGAACGTCCGGTCGAAGAAGGCGATGCGGTCCAGGCCGGGCAAATCCTGGCAATTCTTGAAAAGAGCGACCAGATTATCGGCGTGGCCCTGGCCGAAGCCAATCTCGCCTATGCCGAAGCGGTTCTGGCCGAGCTTGCCGCCGGCAGCCGGAACGAGGAAATCGAAAGCGCTCAGGCGGAACTGAACAGAGCAAGAGCCGCGGAGCAGTCGGCAATAGTCCAGTTCAATCAGGCAAAAGCCGATTATGAACGATACAGCAGCCTGTACAAGGACGACAGTGTCAGCAAAACCGTCTTTGAAACCTACCGGAACAATTATAAAACTGCCGAAAACATGGTGAAGGAGGCAGGCGCCAGAAAGAAAGCGGCCGCCGAACAGCTCGACTTGCAGAAGGCCGGACCGCGCAAGGAGACAATCGCTCAGGCGGGAGCAAAAGTCCGGGTGGCGGCGGAAAGCCTCAATCAGGCCCGGCAGCAGCTTATCTATACCGAAATTACCGCGCCCATGGACGCCGTGGTGCTCAGCAAAGCCGCCGAAGTCGGGGAATATCTCAATCCCGCCGGACCGGTTGTCACCCTGGGGCGTTTAGACAAACCATGGCTGCGTGCCTATATCAACGAAACGGATCTTGGCCGGATCCGGCTGAACCAGGAGGTCAGCGTCACCACCGATTCCTTCCCCGGCAAGAGGTATCCAGGCCGGGTGAGCTATATCGGCAGTCAGGCCGAATTTACTCCGAAAACCGTCCAGACCTTCGAAGAACGGGTCAAACTCATGTACCGGATCAAGGTGGAGCTTGCCAATCCGGATCACGAACTGAAACCCGGCATGCCTGCCGATGGGGTCATCGACCTCACCGCGCGCTGAACAAGCGCCCTCACCGAGCGAGGCAATCCATGTTGCAGCAGCAGGCACCCCAACCGACAACCCCGGCTATCGCCGCCGACCGACTGACAAAAAAATTCGGCGAGGTGACGGCCGTCTCGGGACTCTCCCTCACCGTCTCTCCAGGGGAGATCTTCGGCCTGGTGGGACCGGACGGCGCAGGTAAATCGACCAGCCTGCGGATGCTCGCAACCATCATGGACCCCGATTCAGGCAAGGCCCGGGTCGCCGGTTTCGATACCGCCGGGGAAGCTGCGGCAGTGAAAGATCATCTCGCCTATATGAGTCAAAAATTTGGCTTGTATCAAGATCTTACGGTCGGCGAGAACATCGATTTCTACGCCGATCTCTACGGCATGAGCCGTAAGGGCAGGCAGGCGCGTGTTGAAGAGCTCCTCGATTTCAGCCATATGCGGCCTTTTATCGACCGCCCTGCCGGCAATCTCTCGGGCGGCATGAAGCAGAAACTTCAGCTGATCTGCGCCCTCATTCATACCCCGAGAGTTCTCCTCCTCGACGAACCGACCAACGGCGTCGATCCGGTGAGCCGCCGGGATTTCTGGCGGATACTCAACCGGTTGCGGGCGGAACAGGTCGCCATTCTCGTCTCCACCGCCTATCTCGACGAGGCTGAGCGTTGCGACCGGGTCGGCCTGATCGACAAAGGCAGGCTCATGGCGACCGGGACACCGGACGAGATCAAACGACTCATGGTCGGCCGGATCTTTTCGATCAGAAGCGGCAAGGCCCGGCAGATCGTCGACATATTGCGGGACGAGCCCATGGCCAAGAGTGTCAATCTCTTTGGCGATTCGGTTCACCTGGTCAGTGAAGAAGAAAGAGAAAGAGACACCGCAGCGAAAATCAAAAACCTCCTTGACCGCAAGCACCTCGAGTATGACCAGGTCCGCGAGATCCCGCCGTCGCTTGAAGATATCTTTGTCAGTCTGCTCGGCAAGGGCGACGCCGCCCCCGAGGCCGAACGGGATCGCTTCACCCTGTCGGACGAGACGGGAAATGGCGAAGAAGTGGCGGTACATGTTGCCGGCCTGACGCGGCAGTTCGGCAGTTTTAAAGCCGTCGACAACGTCGGCTTTATGGTAAAAAAAGGCGAGATCTTCGGTTTTCTCGGCCCGAACGGCGCCGGCAAAAGCACCACCATCCGCATGCTCTGCGGCCTGCTTGCCCCCACCTCGGGCAGCGGCACGGTGGGCGGCTTCGATATCATGAAGGAAGCCGAGAAGATCAAACTTCACATCGGCTACATGAGCCAGAAATTCTCACTCTACGAGGATCTCACCGTTACCGAAAACATCAATTTTTACGGCGGCATCTACGGTCTTGCCGGCAATCGCCTGGAAAAAAGGCGTGAGTGGGCACTGACCATGGCCGGACTGCAGGAGCACCGGAAGAGTATTACCCGCATTCTCAGCGGCGGCTGGAAACAGCGGCTGGCCCTGGCCTGCGCCATTCTCCATGAGCCGCCGATCATCTTTCTCGATGAGCCGACCAGCGGGGTCGATCCCTTAAGCCGCAGGCGATTCTGGGACCTCATCTATGCCATGGCCGACCGGGGTATCACCATCTTCGTTACCACCCATTACATGGAAGAGGCCGAATACTGCGACCGGATCGCGCTGATTTACGGCGGCAAAATGATCGCCACCGGCTCGCCCATGGAACTGAAAACCGAGGCGATGCAGGACAAGATCATCGACCTGCGCTGCCGGAACCCTCAGGATCTGATCGGCCCCCTGAAGGAATTACCGGAAATCCGCGATGTCTCCCTCTTTGGCTCGGGCCTTCATCTCGTCACTCCGGATGCCGGCAGCGGCATGGCGGCGGTCCGCCGGTTGCTTGCCGACCGCGACGTGGGAGAGGTGAATATGGAAGTCATCACGCCGAGCATGGAGGATGTCTTTATTTCACTTATCGAGGCGGTCGACCGGCAAACCGACCAGGCCGGGAAGGTGCAGGCATGAATTTTCGACGGCTTGCCGCGGTAGCCCGCAAAGAAACCCTGCATCTCCTGCGCGACTGGCGGAGCCTGACGCTGGCGCTCGCCATCCCGCTGCTTCTTATCCTCCTCTACGGCTACGCCCTTACCCTTGACCTGCGCAACGTCCCGACCGCGGTCTGGGACCAGTCGCGCAGTCCGGAAAGCCGGGAACTGCTCAGCCTTTTTCACAGTTCGCCCTATTTTACCGTGACCGCCTACCGCGACAATTATTCCGGCCTGCAAAAGGATCTCGACCGGGGGCGGGTTATGGTCGCCCTGGTTGTTCCAGCCGATTTCGCCGCCAAGGTCAACGCCGCAAAACCGGTGAAAATCCAGATCATCGGCGACGGCAGCGACGCCAACACCTCGCGGCTGGCGATGAATTACGCGGCAAACATCGGGGCCATCTACGCCCGGACGGTGGCCTCGGAACAGCTGCAGCTGCAAGGCAGGGGGGAACTGAAACGGCCGGTCGAGCTCGAGCAGCGCGCCTGGTACAACCCCGGCCTGAGGAGTCAGAACGTCCTTATCCCCGGGATCATCGCCCTGGTCATGATCGTCGTCGCCGCCCTGCTCACCAGCACAACCATCGCCAGGGAATGGGAAACCGGCACCATGGAACAGCTGATCAGCACCCCGCTGCGCGGCCCGGAGCTGATCTTCGGCAAGATTGTCCCCTACTTCTGTATCGGCATGATCGATGTGGCGCTCGCAGTGCTGATGGGCCATTTCATCTTCGATGTGAAGATAGTCGGCAACTCCGCCCTGCTCTTTGCCATGTCTTCGCTCTTTCTCACCGGCGCGCTGTTTTTCGGGCTGACCCTCAGCATCAAGCTGAAATCGCAGGTGCTGGCCAACCAGCTGGCGATCATTGCCGGATTTCTGCCGACGCTTTTGCTGAGCGGCTTCGTTTTTGCCATCGAGAACATGCCGCTGCCGCTGCAGTTCCTCACTTATATAGTGCCTGCCCGCTACTTCATCGCCATCCTGCGCGGCATCTACCTGAAAGGGATCGGCCTTGAGATCCTCTGGCTCAACGCGCTTTTCCTGACAATCTACGCGCTGATCATGATGATCATGGCCAACCGCAAATTTTCCTTCAAACTGGAGTAGGGCCATGCTGCGACGACTTTTATGCATGCTCGTCAAGGAATTTCTGCAGATGCTGCGCGATCCGCGGATGCGGGTGGTGATCTTCGGCGTGCCGGTGATCCAGATGACGGTCATGGCGTTTGCTTTGACCACCGATGTCACCGATATCAAAATGGCGGTGCTCGACATGGATAAAACCCCGGCCTCGCGGGAACTGATCGCCGCTTTCACCGCGAGCGGCTACTTCCAGATCTCCGCCTCGCTTACCACAGCGCACCAGATCCCGCCTCTGCTGGATCGTGCCGAAGTCCGGGCGGTGCTGCAGATTCCGGCCGGTTTCAGCAACAGTCTGCAGAACGAACAGACGGCAAAAATCCAGCTGATAACCGACGGCACCGACAGCAACAGTACCGCCATCGTCCAGGGCTATGCCGGATATATCCTCAGCGATTACAACGACCGCATGCTGCAAAAGCGGCTGGACAGAAAAGGCCTGACAGAACCGCCTGTACAGATAACCACCGAGACCCGGACCTGGTACAACGCCAATCAGGAAAGCCATGTCTATTACGTACCCTCGCTCATTGCCACCATGCTCTTTATCTTCAGTCTGCTCTTGACCAGCATCGGCATAGTCCGGGAAAAGGAGATCGGCACCATCGAGCAGGTCATGGTGACGCCGATCCGCGGCATCGAATTCATTCTCGGCAAGACCATTCCCTATATGATCACCGGCTATATCTCGATGTCCTTCATGCTCGTTATCGCCTTTCTCGTCTTTGGCGTCCATGTCAGGGGCAGCCTGCTGCTGCTCTACGGCCTGACCGGGATCTACCTCGCCGGCAACATGGGGATAGCGCTCATCATCAGCGGCAGCGCCGCAACCCAGCAGCAGGCGCTGCTCACCAGCTTTCTCGTGCTGATGCCTTCGGTCATGCTGAGCGGCTTCATGTTTCCGATCACCAACATGCCCGACCCGGTCCGCTACGCCACTGTCCTCAACCCGATGCGCTGGTATCTCGAAATCCTCCGGGGCATTGTCATAAAGGATGCCGGAATCACGGCCCTGCTGCCGGCGATTACCGCCCAGATGACCTTGACCCTGACATTCCTGACCCTTGCCGTCGGGCGGTTCAAGAAGACCCTGTCGTAGGAGGCGGGTCATCCGCCTCTTGCGAGATGCCTGGACAATACATAGACTCCCAAGAAGAGGAGAAAATCTCAATCCGAGGGGCCGGCCATGGAAAATCATAAGAAGGCAAACATATATCCCGGCGCCCGTCCCTGCCTTGCGAGTTCGGGAGCGATCTTCCTCGCCGCTCTTCTTTTGTCTGCCGTCTTTCTTTCCGCCTGCGGTTTTACCGTCATTCCCCCGCCTTCACCGTCGAATCCGGCACCGGTTTTCCTTCTCGATCACGGCGGGCATGCCAGCCTGGTTCTGCCGGCGGACAACGGCATGGTCCGGTACTCGTACGGCGACTGGGATTGGTATGTCCTGCGGCGAACCGGCGTCACAGAAGGGAGCCGCGCCCTGTTTCGCTCGACTCCTGCAGGCCTGAGCCGGAAAATACTTTCAGCCTCGCCGACGGCGGAATCTGTGCAAAGGACCCTGGGCATCGAGATTGAAAATATTTTCCTCATTTCGGCAGACGTTGAAAGGATCGCCCGCCTGAGAGATCGCCTGGAAGGCATCTTTGATCAAAATCGTCAGAGCCTGCACCACGATCCGACCTTCGACCTCGACTTCGTCCGTCATCCGGAGCCGTATTCCCTGGGCCACAACAGCAATACGGTCGTGGCCGAATGGCTTCGGGAACTAGGCGCAGAGGTCCGAGGGGGTGGGCCTTTTTCAAGGTGGACGATCAAGGAGCCTCATTGAATCTTCCGGAGAAGCCGATGATTAATCCGACATCACTCGGCAACGACAGGCAACAGGACGGTGAAGGTTGATCCTTCCCCCGGCCGGCTCTCGACGCGAATTTCCCCCTGATGGTTTTGAACAATTCCATGGGAGACCGATAATCCCAGACCTGTTCCCTTGGCGACCGACTTCGTCGTGTAGAACGGCTGAAAGATCCTATCCATTCTTTCAGGCTTGATACCTATGCCCGTATCCTTGATCGAAACGGCGATTCTCTTTTCTTCCTGCCAGGTGCTTATCGTGATCACACCGCCGTTCTCAAGGCAGGCATCCGCTGCATTGTTCAACAGATTAAAAAAGACTTGTATGATCTGGTCCCGAATTGCCAGGATCTGCGGGAGCCGCTCGGCATAGTTCAACACCGTAGTAATCCTTTTCCGCTGGAAATCGCTTTTGCACAACAACAGCACGGAGTCAAGGGACGCACGCACATCCATAAAGACCTTTAGGCCCGATGACGGACGGTTGAAGTCCTGGAGACTGCGGATCAAACATTTCATCCGGTAACATTCGCTGATAGCCAATTCCAGCAGCGCCATGTCCTCTTCTTCCAGTTTCGGTTTCTTCCTGAAGCTTTGGAGTATGGTCAAAATGCCCTGAAGGGGGCTGTTGAATTCATGTGCAATAGAGGCGGACAGATTACCGATTGCCGAGAGCTTTGCGGTATGCAGATACTGCGATCGTGTTTTTTGCAGCTCGAGGGTACGTTCTTCAACTCTTCTTTCCAATTCATCATTCAGATTCTGAAGCTGTTCTTCAGCCTGCTTTCGTGCAGTGATATCGACAAGAGTGCCGATGATTGCGGGAGTCCCTTCATAGATCGTCCGGGTGTTGTACACTTCAAGGTAAATGAGTTCCCCGTTCTTTTTTACCCCCCTGAACGGATAGTGTCCGTACTCTTCTTGCCGCTCAAGCCGCTTTCGAACGCATTTATCTACCATGGGCAGATCGTCCGGCAGGACGATATTCACGTAGCTCTTGTCCGCCAGTTCCTGGGTGGTGTAGCCGAAAATCTCGGCAAATCGGGGATTCATATATTTGAATACCCCGTTCTGCAGAACATACACCCCGACCATGGACTGTTCCGTCAAATCCTTGAACTTTTTTTCGGATTCCGACAACTCTTCTACGATCTGGCTCAGATCCTCGGAGAGCAGCTTGTAGGAGCGCTGACTTTCTTCCAGAAGTTGTATCTTGCGCTCAAGCTTGATGGCCACCATTTCCGAATATTTTTTTAAGTAATCTTCCTCTTCCTTGATGAGCTCGGTTGTGGCGGCTTTCTCTTGTCCGGCCTTCTGCACTATGCACTCCACCTCCTGCCACAGATCGACAGGGTCTTGTGGTTTGGCGATATAGCCCTCGGCCCCCAGGGAGAGGCCGAGCCGGATGTCTTGCTCTTCGGTATAGGTTGCCGAGTAAAAGATGAAGGGTATGGACTTCAGGGTTTCGTTCTTTTTCAGATGTCTCAGAAAATGGAAGCCGTCCATCACGGGCATCAAAGCATCGGAAATTATCAGGTCCGGCATACAGGCCGCAGCCCTCTCAAGCCCTTCCCGACCGTCTTTAGCCTCAAGGACTTCATGGCCGTTTCTCTCGGCGATATAGCGAAACACCTTTCTGTCCTCATTATTGTCGTCAACTACCAGAATTTTCATCGGTCCGCCCTCGGATAATTTCATCAATTCTCTCCATGACGGTAAAAGGGGCTATCAATTTTTTCAATCCAGGCAGGAACGCACAGCAATAAATTCTATATTTTCACCTCATTGCATATTCTCACCGGCACCCTTATGGCAAACGTGCTTCCCTCCCCATAGCTGCTCATACTAACTATTGTACCTCTCAAGACTTCTGTCACCAGCTTCCTCGTCAAATAAAGGCCGAGACCGGTCCCCGCAACCTTTGACCTGAGTGGAGATTCAAGACGGACAAAAGGTTTAAAAAGCTGCGGCAGGTCTTCTTCTTTCATTCCGATGCCGGTGTCCGTAACCGAGATTTCGATAAAATCTCCGTCGAGTGCGGCGTGCACGCTCAGGCTCCCTCTTTCCGTAAACTTCACCGCGTTGCTCATGAGGTTTAACACGCACTGGAACAGCCGCCGCCGATCCGTGCCCATCTGCGCGTGGACCGCATCGATCTTGAGTTCGAGCCTTTTCTCACGCATGTCTTTTTCGACCCCCGTGATCGCCTCGGCTATGACATCATACACATCAAAGTCTTCGATAATCGTCTCGGTCTTGCCCGCCTCGATCCTGGATACATCTATCACGTCGTTTATCAATGCGAGTAGGTGTTTCCCCGATCTTAAAATTATATCAAGATTCTCTTTCTGGTCCGTGTTGAGAGGTCCCATCCATTCATTGAGAAGAATGCTGGAGAACCCGATTACCGAATTCAGAGGCGTTCTGAGTTCATGGCTCATCGAAGCGATGAACAGGGACTTCAGGTGGTCCAGCTCCTTGAGCCTGGCATTCGCCTCGGACAGCTCCCTCGTCCGGACGGCGACTCTCTGTTCAAGCTCTGCGTGCGCGGTTCGGAGGCTTCGTGTCATGTCGTCGATCGCTCGAGAGAGCACACCTATTTCGTCATTGCGGTGGGTCTCCGGCACATCCGGCCACCCTCCGTCGGCAATGGCGTGCGACGCGCCGGTCAAGGCGTACAACGGCCGCAGGACACGGGCGACGGTCAGGAAGCCGACGGCAAGCGACCCCAGAACGAGGAGTACCACAAGGCCGAGCGACAGATAACCGGCTTTGTAGACGCCGCCAAGAAAGTTCGAGGCCGGAAGCGCCGACACGATCAACCACGAGCTGCCGTGCGGTATCTGAAAAGACTCAACAGCCACGGCGATTCGACCAAGGCCTGCATCTTCGAATACGAAGGACTGCATGTCGGCCTTCCGTGGCCCCTCCACGATCTCGGGATATTGGCTCACATGGCGCGCGACTGCACGAACGACGGGGTCGCGGGCATCAATTGGTCGCAAGCGCTGCTGCAAACCTTTGGCGTCTACCGCGACGGGCAATACGCCGCCTGACGAAGCAATCAGATAACCGTCGCCGTCGACTATAAAAGCCCGTCCGGTATTCCCTAGGCGTTGGTGCCCCATAAAATCCGACAGGCGCGTCAGAATCAGATCCAGCCCGTACACGCCTACCAATTCCCCGCCGTTGCCGATTACCGGGGCGGAGAGCGTTATACCGAGAATGGGCTCAACGGCACCGATATATGCTTTTGTCCACACAGACGACCGTGTTTCCTTCGCTGTCTTGTACCAGTCCTTCCGGCGGGAGTCGAAGTATTCTCCGGACTTGCGCAATGTCGTTATCCGCCCTTCGAAAGTTGTGTTGTACTCGCGGATCACTCCCGCCTGAAATTTATCAGTCATCAGGATAACGTGCGTGCCGTTCTCAAGCCGGCCGGCAGAGACGATGCCGCCGGCTTCATTGGCGAAATACAGCCAGTCGACGTCCGGCTCGTCGCGCAACATGGCATACAACTCCCGCGCAAGGGCGTGCGAATCGGTCAACGCGATATTATGTTGCCTCACGGCGTTTCGGACGCGTGTCAGCATTCTAGATGGAACGTCCATCATGATGTCGACGTGATCACGGATGCTCGTCGTCATATGACGTATCAAGTGCTCGGACATGGTGTTCACGATCGTGTTGCCTGCCCAATAGCCGACGCCGATCAGCCCGAGGCTGAGCACCAGCATAATGGCCGCACCCGGAATGACCAGGCTATTACGCAAGGACGACGTTGATTTTACAGGTTTCATATCGGCGACTCGCTCAATCCTTGGCGCATATCTTCCTTTTTAAGTTGTTATCACTCTTTCTCCACCTTGAGGATATCCTGAATCGTTGCCACGACAGTTAAGGGATCGATCGGCTTTTCCAGGTAACCGTTGCAGCCTGCGGCAACGATTCTCTCGCGGTCTCCCTGCATGGCATGGGAGGTGATCGCTATGACAGGTATGGTGTCATTTATATCGGACGCTCTGATCCTCCTGGTCGTCTCGAGTCCGTCAATGCCGGGCAGCGCGATGTCCATGACGATGAAAGCAGGTCTCTCCCTGAGCGCGAGCTCGATTCCTTCTTCGCCCGTTTCAGCAGCGACAACTTCATAGCCGCTTCTCTTGAGTGCGTAGGTGATCAGCTTCAGGTTGTCTTTATTATCTTCAATTACCAGGACCTTCTTCATGGCTGCACCCACAGGAAAGACAGGAAAGCTTTTCGGATCTCCTGAAGAAACGCCTTACCTACCAAGAGCTATGTGATCCAATGCTGTTAGCTACCATCCCCAAAAAATTTGCTAATCTTTTACAGCGTTGTCAATAGGAGTCCCGGGAGAGGTATTTTGACATCGGGACAGAAAGAATTAAGATATCGAAAAGCGGGCCTACACCCTTCATCGCCCCTCACCCTTCACCTTTAACCACTGAAGCCATGATCAGAACAATTGCCACGGAAAAGAAACCGATTAAACTCTGGCTTGACGATATCGACCTCGACACTCTCCAGCAGGCGAAGAATCTCGCCAATCTGCCGTTTCTCTTTCATCATGTGGCGATCATGCCCGATGCCCATATTGGCTACGGGATGCCTATCGGCGGGGTTGCCGCAACCGAAGGCGTCATTATTCCCAATGCAGTGGGGGTGGATATCGGCTGCGGGATGTGCGCAGTACAGACCTCACTGTCCGCTCTTGATACACCGCAGCTGAAAAGGATACTCCAGGCCGTGCGGCAAACCGTGCCGCTCGGCTTCCAGCACCACAAAAAACCTCAGCCGGGAGGAAGGATGCCGGAATTCGGCCGTGGGCGTACGGAAAAAGAGCTGCCGATCGTTGCTCGTGAATATGCAAGCGGACTGCTCCAGCTAGGGACCCTGGGCGGCGGCAACCATTTCATCGAGCTCCAGCTGGGCGATGACGGGTACGTGTGGATCATGATCCACTCCGGCAGCAGAAACATCGGCTACCAGGTGGCCAATCACTACAATAAACTGGCGGGGATCTTCAACAAAAGCCATGGCGCTCTGGTTCCCGACAAATGGCAACTCGATTACCTGCCGTTACCTTCCGACCCGGGACAGCGATACCTGAGGGAGATGACGTATTGTGTGGAATTCGCCGCGGCCAACAGGGCGGCGATGATGAGCCGGGTCAGGGAGATTATCGCCGAATTCGAACCGTCGACAACTTTTTCGCCTCTTATCGACGTGGCCCATAATTATGCGGCGCTGGAGAATCATTTCGGCAGGGAGGTGATAGTCCACCGCAAAGGAGCAACCAGGGCGGCTAAGGGGGGGATCGGTATCATCCCCGGCTCCCAGGGCAGCGTCAGTTATATCGTTCGCGGCAAGGGCAATCCCGAGAGCTTTTCATCGTGCTCCCACGGGGCCGGGAGACGACTGGGAAGAAAACAGGCCCAGCGTGAACTCGATTTTACAAAGGAAGTTGCACGGCTGGAACAGCAGGGCATCCTCCACGCCATCCGCCACAAAAGAGATCTGGAGGAGGCTGCCGGAGCCTATAAGGATATTGCCATAGTTATCGGCAATCAACGTGATCTCATCGAGATTGTCACCACCCTCAAACCACTTGCTGTGGTGAAAGGATGATTTCGGTTTCATCGGGATCGAAATCGCTATCGGGATCGGGATCGGATAATTTCCTATCCGACGACTGGTTGGGCAAGGCTTGAAAAAGGGCGTTGGTAGCTTTGTAGGTTGGGCTGTGAAGCCCAACATTTTTTGGGATGTTGGGCTTCACAGCCCAACCTACGCGGCTTTTCGATTTCGATAGCGATTTGGATTATTTATCCATGGGAATCAAGGGGCGAGGCGGTCGATCGTCCACAAATCGGATCCTTCGGGCCTGGTGTAGCGAAAGCGATCGTGCAGCCGGTTTTTGCCGCCCTGCCAGAACTCGATCTCGACCGGTTCAACGCGATAACCGCCCCAGAAGGAGGGCAGCGGCACCTTCCCTTCACCGATCTTGGTTTTCATCTCCTGAAACTTCTGCAGCAGGATCTGGCGCGAAGATAAAGGATGGCTCTGGCTCGAGACCCAGGCTGCCATCTGGCTTTCTTTGGGCCGGGACATAAAATATTTAGCCGACTCGGCGGTGGAAATCCTTTCGGCCCGGCCGTTGATCATCACCTGCCGCTCCAGCTCAAGCCAGACGAACAGCAGGCTGACCCTCGGATTGCTCTTTATCTCCTGGGCCTTTCTGCTCTCAAAATTAGTAAAGAACACGAAACCCTTCCGGTCGAAATACTTGAGCAGCACGGTCCTCTGGCTGGGCTGGCCGTTGCTGTCGACAGTTGCCAGAATCATCGCTGTCGGATCGGCTATATCCGTACTCCGGGCCTGTTCAAACCACGCTGAAAACTGCAGCACCGGATCGGCATTGAGGTCGGCACGGGCCAGCCCACCCTTCAAATACTCCCGGCGGAATTCACTTAAGTCCACAAAATCCCTCTCAATCCAAAACAAAAAAAAAAGCCGCCGGAATCGGACAAAGCCCGATACCCGGCGGCGCAGCTTTCAGCGATCAACCTTCCTTAATGCCTTCCAGCTTCCAGTTCTGCGTACCAACCGATCGAGCCCACGTCCACTCTTCCTTGAATTTGACCGGAGTGGTCATACTGCCGGAGACCAGCTCGCCGCTTTTGTCGTCGACGACATAATCAAGCAGGTTGGCGGTGAAAAGAACGCTGACAAAATCCTCGCGACCATCGCTGCCGGCCTGGACGATCTCTATGGTACGAACGGCAATGGATTCAAGTTTATTGATCTGCCCGTTGCCGCGCATTTCCGCAAAATGTTCCTCATACTCCCTGGCCAGTTGATCGCCGAGAAGATGGCGATAAGACTCGAGGTCCCTTCGCATCCAGCCGGCCTGCACCTGAAAGAAGACGTCGGAGGCCACCTCTTTGAAATGGGCCGGATCGAAATCTCTGTCGGTTTCCATGATCTGTCCTATGCCGTCGTCCACCAGGTTTTCACCGATAACCGGGGTCGGCGGCGGTGGCGGCTGGGCGGAATTGGCAAAGCCGCCGCCGAACAGGTTGCTCGGCTGACTTGCCTCTCGGGAATATTGATTAGGGCTCTGATATCCTGCCTGACGGGCTTTGGCAAACCTCCTGTAAAGAAAAAAGGCAATACCGCCCAGAATCAGCAGGGGCAGGATGCCCATGCCCGATCCACCGGCGCCGAACATCGAACCTAAAAGCATTCCACCTATAGCGCCGCCCAGAAGGCCGCCCATTAAACCACGGCTGAAGGTGCCGCCGGGAGCAGCCCCAGGGGCCGGTGTCGCTGCGGGCGCCGGAGCTTTGCTCGGGCTCGATTTGAAAGATTTCCCCCCGATCTTTGAACGGGCGTCGGCATCGTCTACCCACATTGCCCCTCCAATGAAAGAGAAAGCGAAAAGCATCAAAAAAATCGGTGCCATCTTCTTAAAAAACGTCTTCATGGTCATTTTTTCCTTTATTTAGATTGATCATTTCCATACCTGGGCTACATTCATGACCGCTATATTATAGTACACTTAAACCAATATGCCAGAAACATCGGACCTCTCAAAGACGATTCTTCACATGCTGATCATCCATCCACCGCTGACTAAACCGTGCGAGCCGCCCGCCGCCCTTGCCTACCTCTGTGCAGCTCTTGCCGCCCACGGCCACTCGTGTTCGGTCTGCGACATGAACATCGAGGCGCTGGAATATATCTTTGCCACCGCAACACCTGCCGGCGACACCTGGTCCAATCGGGCAGTGAGGCATCTGGAAAAAAATCTCGCCGCCCTGCAGCAAAATGACATCTACCGCAATTTCGACCGCTACTCTCGGGCGGTGGCCGATATCGACCGGGTCCTGGAAATGGCGGGCAAAAGCTTCAACCTGCAGCTGTCTCTCGCCAACTACCAGGACAATGCCCGATCGCCGCTGAAGAGTGCCGACCTGCGCCAGGCCGCGGTCGATTACCGGTCGAATATTTTTTATCCCTATTTCAAAAACCGCCTGGACGAACTGTGCGGCCGAAAGAATTGCAACCGGATAGGTTTCTCGCTCAGCTACCTCAGCCAGGCTCTGTGCACTTTTGCGATGATAGGCTATCTCCGGGCCCATCACCCGGAAAAAACCATTATCCTCGGGGGCGGCCTGGTCACCACCTGGCTCAGCAACCCTCGGTGGAACAACCCTTTTGCCGATCTGGTCGATCATTGTATCGCCGGCCAGGGCGAGCAACCTCTTTTGCGCCTTCTCGGCGACAGCCAACGGATCGCTCATGCCGAGCCATCCTTTACGGCCCTCGCCCGAAATCATTATCTCTCGCCGGGATTTGTGCTGCCCTATGCCACTTCGGCCGGTTGTTTCTGGAAGAAATGCAATTTCTGCCCGGAAACCAGTGAAAAGAACCCTTATCGCCCCGTGCCGCCGGAGACCACAATCGCCGACCTGCACAACCTGACCGCAACGACCTCGCCGGTGCTTATCCATCTCCTCGATAACGCCATAAGCCCACGCACCCTTCGCGCCCTCTGCGATAATCCGCCGGCCGCCCCATGGTATGGTTTTGCCCGCATCGATTCGCTCCTCGACGACCCCGGTTTCTGCCGCCGCCTGCAGGCCGCCGGCTGCGTCATGCTGAAACTTGGCCTGGAGTCCGGTGACCAGGACGTGTTGAACAGCATGAATAAAGGCATCGACCTGAAGCAGGCGGCACGGGTTCTCGACAACCTCCACCAGGCGGGCATCGCCACCTATGTCTATCTGCTCTTTGGCACCCCCTCGGAAGGCCTTGAAGAAGCCGAGCGGACCAGGCTTTTTGTCGAAGAACATCACCAGGCGATCAGCTTTTTGAACCTGGCGATCTTCAACCTGCCGATCTGCAGCGGCGAAACCTCCACCCTTACGGTAACCGATTTGTATGAGGGGGATCTGTCCATCTACCGCAACTTCAATCATCCGACGGGCTGGGACAGACCTCAGGTGCGCCGCTTTCTCGCCGCCACCTTCAAGCGATCACCGAAAATCGCCGCGATCCTCAGGAGAGACCCACCGTTTTTCACCTCAAACCATGCGCCGTTCATGAAGATGACCGAATACTGAAGCTGCAGGCACAGAGAAGAAATCTCCACACCCGGACAAAAATTGGTGCAAAGCGCAGCAAGTGGGGCTACTCTCCCTCCGTACAATCGGGGCAGACAACCGGCTGCCGACAAACTAATACATACTCCACCGCGAAACGATAAGACAGCATGAATATCACTGGGATCGTGACGGCCATCCTGGCAGGTCTTTTTATGGGTACCATGGGGGTTTTCTCACGAAAAACCGGACTCGATGCCGAAGTTATCACCTTTTTCAGGCTGCTTTTCGGCGCCGCCTTTCTCACTCTTCTCCTCATTTTCACCCGCCGGTTGAGGGTTCTTGCGGTCTGGCCTACCTGGCCGGTTCTCATCAACGGCCTGATGCTCGCCGGGTTTATCATTTTTTATATCCAGGCGATGTACTTAACCAGCATGGCCAATGCCATCATGGTGCTCTACCTTGCGCCGCTGGTGGCCTCGGTAATCGCCCACTTTTTTCTCGGCGAAAAACTCAACCTGCCAAGCGCCCTGCTGATTCTCACGGCACTTTTCGGGTTCGCGATGATGATGGAATTTAAAATCGATTTCTCGTCCGGAACCAATCACCTCCTGGGACTTGGATTTGCCACCCTCGGATTGTGCTGCTATTCGGCGTTTATCCTTATCAACAGAACCATCCGCAGCACGGTTCATGTCTACACCCGGACTTTTTATCAGCTGCTTACCGGGGCTCTGTGCACGGTGCCGTTCTTTATCACCGATTTTCCGACAATAACCGGCACAAACTGGCTCTGGCTGCTTGGAGCAGGGTTTATCCCCGGATTTCTCGGCATCCTCTTTGCGGTGATAGCCCTCGAAAGACTTCCGGCGGCAACCTTCGGTACGCTTGCCTATTTCGAGCCGATTTTCGTCGTCATCCTCGGCTGGGCACTCTTTGCCGAAACCCTCAACAGTCTTCAGCTGGCCGGTTGCCTGCTCATTGTCGCAAGCGGAGCAGTCAAGGGATATCTTACCGCGCGAAACGGTCGGGCGACATGCAGACACCTGCCGCCGAACATGGAAGCACTATGAACATTTTGATGATTTCAATAGATTATCCGCCTGTTCCGGGCGGCATATCGGCCCACGTGTACGAACTTTCCAAGGCTCTTGCCAAAGCCGGCCACCGGGTATCTGTGGTAACCCGCCGGCGCACGGGCCAACCGCAACGATCTGCAGCAGACGGCTGGGAGGTCTACCGGGTACCGCTGAAATATATGGCTTTGGTCTACGGTCTGCAGCTGAGAAGTTTCGTAAGGAAACTGCTGCCTGAACTTTCGCCGGACATCATCCATATCCACGGCATGGGTCCGCTGGAATGGTACAATATCGACCATATTCCCTTGGCCTATACCAACCATACGTCAGGCTACCTGAAACGCATCCAGAAAGGCGGATGGCGGCGGATGGCGATGCTGAAAAGACATTTCCGTAAAGTCGACCTCTTCCTCGCCCCCAGCCGGGAACTTCTTCACGTCCCCTTCACCTTTCCGGCGCCAAAGAGATTTATCGCCAATGGGGTCGACGCCGGAAAATTCAGCCGTAACAATGAAATGCGGCGGACCATTCGCCGGAACCTCGGTATCGGCGAAGAGGAAATCGTCGCCGTCGTAACCCGTCGGCTGGTCGATAAAAACGGCGTTCTCTATCTGGCCAGGGCCACTGAAATCCTAAAAACGACCGACCCCGGAATCAGGTTCATCGTCATCGGCGACGGCCCGGAACGGACGGCGGTGGAAAAGGAGTTCAACCGCCACTGCGGCAGCCGGGCCATTTTTCTCGGCAGCAAGACCCATGAGGAGATTGTCGATTACTACAGCGCCGCAGACTTTTCCATCCTCCCTTCGCTGATGGAAGCAACCAGCATCAGCGGACTTGAGGCGATGGCCGCTGGCCTGCCGCTGGTCGGTACCGACGTCGGCGGTATCCCCGAGTTGATCAGGAACGGGGTGAATGGCTACCTCTGCCGGCCGGCCGACCCGCAAGACCTGGCCGACAAAATACATACCCTGCTCGGCAGGGATTTTCGCGAGATGGGGAAAAAGTCGAGAGAGATGGTGGATGAGCAGTTCGACTGGCAGCAGATAGCCCGGCAAACGCTTGACAGCTATCGTCAGGTCTTGAAGAAAGACTGAGCCTGCCGGCTTGCCGCAGGCTCATGTCGACTCTCAATGCTTTCGCCGGTTCAGGGGGCCGAGCACTCGACCAGCTCAAGAGAGAAGGTAAGAGCCTCGCCGGCAAGCGGCGGGTTTGCATCAAGTATGATATGGGTGTCGGTTATTCCTTTCACCACCACCCGCATGACTTCGCCATTGAGGCCGCCCATCTCCAGACGCATGCCTATTTCCGGATTGAGGTCGGGCGGCACCTGCTCGACAGGTACTTCCATAACCATCTCCTCTTTCCGCTCCCCGTATGCCTTTTCGACCGGGATATGAACAACCTTGGTCTCTCCGACCGTCATGCCCAGCACGGCCTCATCAAAACCCTCGATCACCTGGCCGCTGCCGACTGCAAACGTCAGAGGATCGTGGCCCTCGGAGGTGTCGAAAATCGTTCCGTCATCGAGTTTTCCGGTATAATGCACCTTGACGTTGTCGCCTCTTCTTACCTGTGTCATGTTTCTCCTTCAAGCCAGACGGCTCTTTATATTTAATAAATTCCTCACTATCGCCGCCGGCAGGGCGCAAAAAACAAAAATAATTTGCGCCGGTAAAGGCAAAAAGCCATCGCTATTCCGGCAAGTATGAAGATACGGTCGAAATCCCGAACCCCGCTACTATTAAACATCATCGATAAATATTCAACCGGAAAATCCGCGGGCGTGAGTGAACTATGTGTTCGAATTACGTTAGCCTTTTCTTTGCTCTTTTGCTTTCACAAACACTGTAGTAGGTTGCGGGCTGGGATGATCCGACCTCCGGCCATTTCGCAAATGCAGCATCTGGAAGCACCATACGCCAACACCCACAAGGGGTACTCTTTTCAGTCCCCCTTTGCGGGGGATAAGTACCTTGAGGCAGATTGTTTTCTTGTTAAAAAAACAAGAAAACAATCTGTAAGGTACTAAAATATAATAATCGAAACACCAATGAACAAGACCAAGATAATCGCCACCCTCGGCCCGGGTACCGACACCGAGGAAAGAATAATCCAACTGATTCGTGCCGGAATGAATGTGGCCAGGATCAACCTTTCCCATGGCGACCGCGCCAGCCATGGGCGATTCATCGAACTGGTCAAGCGGGCCAGGCGCACTGCCGGCACCTATACTGCCATCCTCCTCGATACCCGGGGACCGGAGATACGAGTGAGCGACCTGGCCCGGCCGCTTGACCTGCTCGCCGGGAAAACACTTACCATCACCGCCGATCACTCCTCCTGCTCCGACGATTGCATAGGGGTTAACTACCCCGGACTTGCCGACGACGTCCGACCGGGCACCCGGATTCTTCTCGACGACGGCAAACTCGCACTGGTGGTTGAGAGTATCGCGGCTGGCGATATCCTGACCCGAATCCTGGTCGGCGGCAGACTTTCCAGCCGGAAAAGGGTCAGTCTTCCCGATTGCGTGGTCAACCTGCCGTCTCTCACCGAAGAAGATGAAAGCGATATTGCCTTCGGTGTCATGCAGGAGGTTGATTTTATCGCCGCCTCGTTTGTAAGAAAAGCCGACGATGTCTGGGCGATACGCCGGATTCTTGAAGAGAATGGCGGCCGCCAGGCGATAATCGCCAAGATCGAGAACCGTCAGGGCGTTGACAACCTTGAAGAAATCCTCAATGCCGCCGAAGGATTGATGGTGGCAAGGGGAGATCTGGGAGTCGAAATGCCCGCCGAGGAAGTTCCCATCATCCAGAAACGGATCATCCGCGCCGCCAACCTCGTCGGCAAACCGGTGATAACCGCCACCCAGATGCTCGAGTCGATGATCACCTCCCCCACGCCCACCCGGGCGGAAGCAAGCGATGTAACCAACGCCATCTTCGACGGCACCGACGCCGTCATGCTTTCGGCGGAAACCGCGATCGGCGCCTATGCCATCGAGGCCCTTCGCTTCCTTGCCAGATGTGCCGTGATCTCCGAGTCATCCCTCGATTACGAGTCGATTCTTGCCGCGGGCCTCAGAAACCGGCGATCGACCGTCACCGATTCCATTTCCTATGCCTGCTGTGCCACCGCAGCAGATCTCGGGGCGGCAGCCATCATCACCGCGACGTCCTCCGGCTCAACTGCCCGGATGGTCGCCAGACACCGTCCCAAAGCGCCGGTTATTGCAGTGAGCCCGAGCCGGGAAACCCTGCGAAAGCTGCAGCTTATCCGAGGCGTCACCGCGATCCTCTCCGACTCTGCCCCAACCATGGATGAGCAGCTGCTGACCTCGGTTACCGTCGCCAGACAGGCCGGTCTTGTGCAAAACGGCGATCTGGTGGTGATTACTGCCGGCATGCCGATCGGTACGACCGGAACCACCAACATGCTGAAGGTGCATACCGTAGCCGAACTCTGCGTCACCGGCCAAGGATGCAGCAGCGGCACCGGTCAGGGCAGAATCCGGATCATCCGGAATTCCAGCGACTGGCAAAACCTGCCGAGGGAAGCAATTGTCGTAGTCAAGACCACCGACCAGTCAATGCTCTCCTCCCTCAGAAACGTCAAAGGGATTATCACAGAAGAGTGCTGCCTCACCTCCCACACCGCCATCTTCGGCAGGGAGACAGGCATTCCGGTTGTCGGCAATGTGACCGATGCCATGGAATTCTTTCAAAACGACCAGGTGGTCACCATTGACGGGGCAACCGGCAATATCTCCTTCGGCGGGGCGAACGCGCAATGAAGAAAAGCAGAACAATCGTGATCGGCGGCGGCGCTGCCGGCCTCATGGCCGCCGGCCGGGCCGCGGAAAGAGGGGCGGAAGTGATCCTGCTGGAGAAGATGGAACGCACCGGGCGAAAGATCGGCATCAGCGGCAAAGGCAGGTGCAATCTCGGCAACTCCTCGCCGCTTACCGATTTCATCACCCATTTCGACAAGAACGGCAACTTTCTGCGCGGGTGTTTCCAGCAGTTTTTTACCCCGGATATGGTCGCGTTTTTCGAGCGCATGAACCTGCCGCTGGTGACCGAACGGGGCGGCCGGATTTTTCCTGTAAGCGGCCGCGCCCTCGATGTGGTGAGAGCCTTGAACAACTGGCTGAAGGCAGGACGGGTCACCGTAAAAACCGGAGCACCGGTAACCGCTCTTCTGGTCCGTGACGGGCGGGTTAGCGGGGTCGTGAGTCTCGGCGAGGAGTTGCCGTGCGACAGCATCGTGCTGGCAACAGGAGGCAAATCGTACCCCCGTACCGGCTCGACCGGTGACGGCTACCGGCTGGCGGCAAGCCTCGGCCATACCATAATCCCTCTGCGACCGGCCCTTGTGCCGCTGAACAGTCCCGATCCGGCAGTCCGCCGGATGAACGGGCTTGACCTGCGCAACATTCAGGTCCGCCTTTTCATCGACGGCAAACGCCGCGGCCAGGATTTCGGCGAGCTTTCCTTTACCGGCTTCGGCTTGAGCGGCCCTGTCGTACTCAGCCTCAGCGGGATCATTGTCGATGCGCTCGACAGCGGTCACAAAGTGACCCTCTCCTTAGACCTGAAACCCGCCCTCGACCACACCAAACTGGACGACAGGCTGCTCCGCGACCTGGCCGGGCGCGGCGGCGAACCCATCGACAGCATCCTCCGCGGCCTGCTCCCCCGGGAAATGATTCCGGTCTGTCTGGAATCATGCGATCTGCCTGAGGATGTCGATACCGCACATTTCCCCGGCAAGTATCGCAAGCGTCTGGTGCAATGGCTGAAGGATTTCCGTATCGATATCGACGGCTATCGTTCTTTCGATGAAGCGATCATCACCGCCGGAGGCGTCAACCTGAAAGAGATCGATCCCCGCACCATGGAATCGAAACTGGTTGGAGGGCTCTTCATCGTCGGTGAACTGCTCGACCTCCAGGCCGACACCGGCGGCTACAATCTCCAGGCAGCTTTTTCCACAGGGTGGGTCGCGGGCTCGTTTTGTTAGTGCCTTAAGAAGATGGTCCGATCAATAGAGCGTTGAACGGAATTCCTCGAAGACCTGCTCAATCGGGATGGCAAAACCTATCCCTTCGGTATTGTTCAATATCATCGTGGTTACCCCGCGCGCATAGCCAGCCTCGTCGATGAGCGGTCCGCCGCTGTTGCCCGGATTAATCGCCGCATCGGTCTGCAGGTACACCTGACCGTTCTGTGAACGGAACCCGGAAAAAACACCGCCGGAAACAGAGTGCCGCAAGCCCACGGGACTGCCGATGACATACACCTTGTCACCCTGGCGAATCCCCGTCCCCGTCGGCGGTCGCTCGATAAAAGACCGTTCGCCGGAAAAGAGCGACATCAGGGCCAGATCGTAGGAATCGCTCACCAGCAGATAATTGGCGGCATGCTCACTGCCGTCGGCGAGCACGATTTTAATATCCGAAGGCTGAATCTTTCGATCGAGTTTTGCCAGCCTCTGCTCGCCTTCCTGGTACTTTGGCAGGATTTTGCTCAATTCCTCCTCGCGAAGATCGATGATGATGCCCAGTTGACTCTTCTCCGGGCCTTTGGGAATGCGGTTGAAATACTGTTTCATTTCGTCGATCTTTTGTTTTTCCAGTCGAATGAGCTCACGGCCGGTTTCCACCTTATGGCGGAATTCGGCAAGCTTTTGTTCGTCGAACCGAACCACGTGCCGGTTGGTGACGATGTAGTTTTTATTGATAAAAAAACCCGACCCGGTCCCCCAGGGGGCTTCGATGGATACCGTCGCATTTCTCGCCCGCTCAACGGCATTTCCCCTGTAGACAGGCTGCGCGGGATTACTGGGCGGCGGTGCGGATGCTCTGACCACCTCCGGTGCAACCGCGACGGGAGGGGCGTCCGGAACCTTGGCCAACTCCGCCTGGGGCTGACTGACCGGCGGGTTGCGTTGGCCGGTGAAATAGTAGGTAACTCCGGCCACAACCACTACCAGCAGCATGACCTGCAGAATCTTCATCCCCTTGCCCGAGGTTGCAGTCACTTCACCCGCCTTGTTTTCTTCTGCCTCTTTCAGTCTTTCCCGGGCTTTGAGGAATTTGCTGAAAATGACCCCGCAGGCCTCGCATTCGACGGTATCGAGTTGTACATGATTACACTTCGGGCAACGCATAGTTCTTTCCAGCTGGTTGATGTTATGAGAGAGATTCCCTAGACTATTCCGACTCTTGGGTTTATAGTAGCAGGATATGACACAATATTCAATTATCCTGTTTTTTCTCTTGAAAGTTTCACTGACAAAGCAATTATTCATCCGCAATGGCACTTATCATCAACCGGAACATCTCGATTCCCGATCATGAAATAGTCCTTGTGCCCATCCGCGCCCAGGGGGCCGGTGGCCAGAATGTCAACAAGGTATCGAGTGCCATTCATCTTCGTTTTGACATCCTCAACTCTTCGCTGCCCGATGCGTACAAGGAACGCCTGCTCGCCCAGAAGGACCAGCGACTGACCACCGAGGGAGTGATTGTATTAAAGGCCCAGCAACACCGAACCCAGGAAAAAAACCGCGAAGATGCCCTGCAACGGTTAGCCATGATTATCCGCCGGGCAATCGCCGTCCCGAAAAAACGAACACCCACTCGCCCATCTCTCACCGCGCGCAAAAAACGGGTGGAATCAAAGACCAAACGCGGCCGAGTGAAATCTCTCAGGAAAAAAATCACTGACGAGTAGTCGGTTCATAAAAAATTCAGGAAAAAAATCCACCACTATCTTATAGAAGGGAAAACCATGCAAAAACGAGAGTATCTGGACAATGCCGACCAACTGATGCAAAGAATACAAAAAGGTGCATTCCTCACCGTCTCTGCCGACAATGTCGTCAATACCATGACGATCGGCTGGGCCACTATCGGTTATATCTGGCAACGGCCGATCTTCATGGTTGCCGTGCGGGATTCTCGCCACACCTTCAGCCTGCTGGAAAAAACCGACAACTTTACGGTCAGCATCCCGGCAGACGAGAGCCATGACGAGGCAGTACGGATCTGCGGCACCAGATCGGGACGTGATCTGGACAAGTTCAGGGAATGCGGCCTGCGGTCCAAAGCAGCCCAGCAGGTGCAGGCGCCGATAATAGATATCGCCGGTGTCCATTATGAATGCCGAATCGTCTATAAATCAGCGATGGACAGTGCTTTCCTCGACAAAAACCTCGAACGGCTTTATCCGAAAAAAGATTATCACACTCTCTATTTCGGCGAAATTGTCGCCTGCTACGACACGGAATAACCTCCTGAAATTATTGTTTCAAGAGCAGGCACCGATATCGTTGCCGGCCCCTTGCCTCCCGGGGCCTGCAACAAAAACGGCCATAAAAGCATTGCATATTTCCGGCAGTCCTGGTATTAAGGCTGCTTCTTTCCGTTAGTGTCAGACCAGTACATGGGATTTTTTGAGTGAATTGCGCAAAACTGGACAGACACGAACAAATCGGCCGCTGAGAACGTTTAAGAATTCTCTTTGACAGAAGGCCGATTTTCTTTCCTGGGCAGGCTTTGCACAATAAGTTCTTCTTTTGGAATTAACCCACTCTCAATAGGTATTACCATGTCTTCCGATTATGACACAACCCCGCTTTCTTTCGTCGAATTGGGCTTTTCCGGTCCAGTCCTCCAGGCCATCAACGAGGCCGGCTACGAATGTCCGACCCCCATCCAGCAGGAAATGATCCCCCACGTCCTGGCAGGAAAGGATGTAGTAGGTCAGGCCCAGACCGGAACCGGAAAAACCGCAGCTTTTGCCTTACCGCTGCTCACCCGGCTGCAGACCGGAAATTCCCGAACCCCGCAGATCCTTGTACTAGCCCCAACCAGAGAGCTTGCCATCCAGGTCGCCGAATCCTTCGAAGCATACGGCAAGCATATCAAAAACCTGCGGGTTCTGCCGATCTTCGGCGGCCAGGACTACTCCATCCAACTCAAGCAGCTGCACTTTGGCGTCCAGATTGTGGTGGGCACCCCGGGTCGAGTCATGGATCACATCCGCCGCGGCAGCCTGAAAACGGAAACCATTCATAGTCTGGTTCTCGACGAGGCCGATGAAATGCTGAAGATGGGCTTTCTCGATGACGTGAAGTGGATCCTCGAGCAGCTTCCCGGCAGAAAACAGACCGCACTTTTCTCCGCCACCATGCCCCGCACCATTCGGGACATTGCCCATAAGTATCTCAATGAACCGGTCGAGATTACCATTAAAGCCAGAACGGTCTCAGCCCAGACGGTCAACCAGCGTTGCCTGATTACCAACGGGATGGCGGCAAAAGTCAACGCCCTGGCAAGAATACTCGAGGCAGAAGCCTTCGATGGCGTGCTTGTTTTCGTCCGAACCAAAATCCAGACCGTCGAAATCGCCGAACAGCTGGCGGCCCTCGGCCACTCGGTCGCACCTCTCAACGGCGATATTCAGCAAAGCCAGCGACTGCGCACCGTCGAGCAGCTGAAAGCAAAAAAAATCGATATCCTGGTGGCAACAGACGTAGCCGCCCGAGGTCTCGATGTCGAACGAATCAGCCATGTCATCAACTTCGACATCCCTTTCGATCCGGAAGCCTATATCCACAGGATCGGCAGAACCGGCAGGGCGGGCAGGAGCGGCGAGGCCATCCTGTTCATCAATGCACGCGAACGTTCCATGCTGCGGTCGATCGAACAGACGACAAGACAGAAGATCATGATGATGGATCTTCCTTCGACCGCTGCCGTCAATAAAAGACGTGTTGACGGGTTCAAGGCAAAAATTACCGCAGCCCTTCAGGAAGATACTTCCTTCTATGCCACCCTGGTTAACGAATATCTCGCGGAAAACGAGGTCTCTCCCGAGCAACTGGCCGCCGCGTTAGCTTTATTGGTTCAGGGCAACAGACCGCTGCTGCTGCCGGAACAGAAATTTTCCGAAGCAGCGTCTCTTCCCCCCGAGAGGCGTAGCAGCAACACCAGGAAACCACCGACTCGTCCCACACGTCCCATTCGTCCCTCGAGATCGGCAGCCATACAATTGCCGCCGGAGGAAGGCATGGAACGCTTTCGCATTGAACTGGGCAGCGAGCATGGCATCAAACCCGCCAATATAGTCGGGGCCATCGCCAATGAAGCCGACATCAACAGCCGGTTCATCGGGCGTATTTCCATTTTCGACACCTACAGCACCGTCGATCTGCCCTGCGGCATGCCGGAAGATGTTCTGCGTCTGCTGCACAAGAGCCGTGTCGGCAGCAAGACCCTCAAAATCCAAAGGATCGCGGGCGACGGCGAAGCCCCGACACAATCGGCGAGAGTGCAGAAACCGTTCAAGCGCAGCGGCAGTCCGACCGGTAAAAGCCGGAAAAATGCAGTTCAGGATAACCGTTCCATCTGAGACGGGATCATGCTCCACCACACTTTCTGCCACATTCCCGGTATCGGGCTGAAGACGGAAAAAAAACTATGGGAGGCGGGAATCACCACATGGGATACGTGGCGGAGCCCGTCTCCCGTCCGACTCTCCGCCATCATCCACGCCGATGCCGCTCAGACCCTTGAGAGGTCTTTGTCGGCTCTCGCCGACGATCCGGGGTATTTCACCCGGAGCCTCGGCAGTACCGAACCGTGGCGGATTTTTTCGCAGTACCGGGACCGGACCGTCTATCTCGACATCGAAACCACCGGGCTCGAAGATTCCGCCGAGGTGACCACCATTGCCCTCTATGACGGCAAAGAAGTGTTCACTTACATCAACGGCATCAATCTCCATGATTTTGTCGACGATATCCGGCAATATCAGGTCATCGTCACCTATAACGGCAAAAGCTTCGACATCCCTTTTCTCGAAAGATATTTTCGGATTCGACTGGATCAGGCCCAGATCGACCTGCGTCATGTGCTGGCGCGCCTCGGCTTCAAAGGCGGGTTGAAGGGCTGTGAAAAACAGCTGGGCATGAATCGCGGGAATCTGGATGGCGTGGACGGCTATTTTGCCGTTCTGCTCTGGTATCGTTACCGTGACTACAATGATCGCAAGGCGCTGACGACACTCCTTGCCTATAACGTCGAAGACACGGTGAACCTGGAAAGACTCGCGGTAGAAGCCTACAACCGCAATATTCTTGCCACTCCGTTCAGCGACAGCCTGCTCCTGCCGTTTCCCGAACCGCCCCCCAATCCCTACCAGGCCGATTACGATTGCGTCGAGACGATAAAACGTTCGCTGAGGGCCTGGTAAACGGGACCTGACAATCTAGAGGTCGATCACCATCCCTTCGCGGGCAAAGAATACCTCGGTTTTTCCGTACTTCCCCGGCAGACAATACACTTCAGCCAGCTCATCCAGGGTCGCATCGGCCCGGTCGGGATCGTGATGGAAGAGCGCCAGCCTTTTCACCCCGGCCCGGTTGGCTGCCTCAATGGCGTATTCCATCGCGGTGTGCCCCCAGTTGATTCGGGCACCGTACTCGGCAGCTGTGTACTGAGCGTCGTAAATGAGCAGGTCGGCCCCTGCGAAAAACTGTTCAACGGCAAGATTCTGTTCAATGGCGACCTCCTCACCCTCAAGGGCCATCGCCTCGTCATAGGCGGGATGGGCAGGATCGGTGATAAACAGATTGCGAAACGGCTCGGTATCGTAACAGGTGCAGACAGCTTTTTTGCCATACTCGAACCGGTAACCAAGGGCGGTGATCGGATGGTTGAGCAGCTTGGTCCTGAGCTGGAGGCCGTCGCTCAGATCGATGGAGGGATCCTCCTTCAGCCGAATGTACTCGATCTCGGAGGCCAGTTCGCCAAGGTTCACCGGAAAATATCGATATTTCATCTGACCGCCGACAACCTCTTCCAGGGGATCTTCCTCAAACGAAACCGGGCCGTATACTTTTAATTTTGTTCCCGGGATATAGATAGGGGTGAAAAAAGGATACCCCATGATATGATCCCAGTGGGTATGCGAGAGAAATATATCAGCCCTGATCGGTCCCTTCGGCAGGTCGTTGGCCATGATGGAGTTGCCGAGGGTTCGAATCCCGGAGCCTGCATCGATTATGATAAGGCGGTTGTCCGGTCCTACCCGCAACTCAATACAGGCGGTATTGCCGCCGTACTTCTGGGTTTTCGGCCCCGGACTGGGGATCGATCCCCGGACCCCCCAAAAACGAACCTTCATACGTTCTCCAATGTCAGCCTCACCTGAGGGTCAGATTTTCAAGAAAATCTCGGCTTTTTCAATCTCTTCGTTCACCCGTTCGCCGATACCGCCGAATTCTTCCCAGGTAAGGCCTACCGATTTCAAGAGAATATCGATCTCGTCGACCTTGGGAAAAGGATCGCCTGCATAGCCGTGGTCAAGAATATTGGTGTAAATATTGCCGAGGGCGACGAGAGCCACCTGCTGTCCCGATTCCCCTTTGAGAGTATCGGTTTCATGATGATAGCCGATGCACCGGGTGATGACCTGATTGAGTTTCCATTTATCGGCAATCATCAATCCGACCTCCTGATGGTCGATACCCATGACATCGAGTTCTACTTCCTTGAGCGGCAGCTGCTCGAATCTGGCGATGTTCAACGCCTCGATATACTCATCGCCGAAAGGAACCTTGCCGAGATCGTGGAGGAGTCCGCCCAGGAACAGCTCTTCCCGTTCCATGATCGGCAGGCCCTTTGCTTCCCCGAGCAGTTTTGCGCTGACTCCCGCACCGATGGAATGGGCCCAGAATTTGACCGTCGGCAAGGCTTTGGATTTTTTTGCCCCGGCGACCGTCCGGATGATGGCGGTACTGAGCGCCATATTCTTCACGGTGTTCATGCCCAGCATGGTGATTGCCCGGGTGAGCGAGGTCACCTTATTGACCAGGGAATAGTAGGCGGAATTGATGAGCTTCAGCACCTGTCCGGTCAGTACCGGATCAAGCGAGATCACCTTATTGAGTTCATTGGGAGAAGCATCGGTACGACTGCATATTTCCATAACCTTGCCGACGGTGGTCGACAGGCTCGGCATTTTTTCGATAAATCTCTCGATATCCCTTCTCTGCTTATCCTTCTGTATTGCCATGCAAGTATTGAATATTCAAATAGTTAAAACAACCGTAGGGGAGGTTTCTCCTGCTTTAGGTATTGTATAGGAAGATTTCCTTGCGGTCAAGGCTCGTCAGTGGTTTCAATTCAGGAGAAGTAACTTCTCATACATGTTTTTCTTCTTCCGCAGAACGACGAAAATCCACAGTATCCCGGTAGGTGAGAGTCTTGCCGCCAAAGATATCCAGGGCACTGCCGACCGTGAAATCGAGTCTCCCGCTGCCGGCCTCGTCTATCAACTGCAGATCCGCCCTGTCTCTGATTCCACCTGCATAGGTAGTTGCAATCGGGGTCCATTGCGCCAGTTTTTCGACCAGCGGCACCTCGATACCGGAACATTTTCCCTCTACATCTGCAGCATGAATCAAAAATTCGTCACAATACCCGGCAAGGTCGGTCAGCACCTCGGGCGAGATGGCAACGCTGGTGAATTTCTGCCAGCGATCGGTGACGATATAATAGAGTCCGTCTCTCTTGCGGCAGCTCAGATCGAGAACCAGTCGATTCCTGCCAACCGCCTTAACCAGTTTGTTCATCCGGTCGATATCGATCATCCCGTCCCGGAAAACATAGGAGGTGACGATAACATGGGAGGCGCCCTTATCGAGCCAGGTGCCGGCATTATCCGCAGTTATGCCGCCTCCAAGCTGCATGCCGCCGGGCCAGGCCCCGAGGGCCTCCTCGGCTGCGGCATCGTTGCCGGGCCCCAGCTTGATAATATGCCCCCCGGTCAGATTGTCCGACCGGTAGAGCTCGGCAAACCATGACGGTGATTTTTCGGCGACAAAATTGGTCTGCACTGCCTGCGGATTTGTATCGCAAAGCGTCGAGCCGACAATTTGCTTCACCACTCCGTCATGAAGATCGATACATGGTCTGAACTTCATCTTCTCGCTCCGAATGAATTTCCGAGGCGCTAAACAAAAGAAGCGGAATGCTCGTACAAGCATTCCGCTTCCTTATTTTACCACTTCGCTTTCATGCCGATAAACCGGCCCCAATTTCAGCCTTTCTTGATAAGCATCGTATTGGGATCAAGCATCAGGGTCGTACCGGGATCCAGTTTGCAGGAATCGCACTTAAGGATATCCAGCTTCATGTAGTCACCGACGGGCTTGATCAGCAACACGGTTTCAAACAGGCTGTCCACCTCGTGACAGGGCGCCGGCACGCCGTCCAGGCTGACCCGTTTGTCCTCGCGATGACTGACAGCAGAGAACCAGATCATTTTCAGGCCGCGCTCATTCATGAAATTGCGCAGCTCCTCGAGGGACTTCTTGTCATTGCTGGCAAAATCATAGCCATCGATGATCAGGCACTCGGGCTTGTATATGTTCTGCTTAACCAGATCGTCAAGCCGCTCTTCCAGGAGAGCCTTGCTGAAGGAACTCTCTTTGAAGGTCATGATCATTCGGTTCTTCATGATCTCCGGGATGGATTCGATTTTCTCCCCATCGGTCAGCAGGGAGAGAATATCGTCATACCAGGTGCGCGTTTTATCGACACCTTCGCCGATCGAAACATGCAGAACCTTGTTGCCCAGCAACATGCAATCGAGAGCGAACTGGACAAGAATTGCAGTCTTGCCAAGCCCGGCCCTGGCCATTACCAGTCCCATCATGGACTGAATCCCTCCACCCGCCTTACCTTCAAGGCCAAGAGCTCGGAGAGGATTATTCACTTTCAGCTCGTTGTTTTCCATGGCAGTTCACCTTTTATATTTCTTGTCTGCCTGCATCGGTAATGCAGCCATCAGTCCCGAACTTCGGGAGTACGTACTTTTTTTAGTTGTAGTCGGTAATGTAATCAATATCAAGCGTTCTTCCGCTCATCCTGATAGGCCTTGATCAATTGCTCGCTGACACCTTTCGGCACCGCCTTGAAAGTGGCAAATTCCATGGTGAACTCGGCTTTTCCCTGAGTAAGGGAGCGAAGCGCGGTGGAATAGCCGAACATCTCGGAGAGAGGCACTTCCGCCTCGACCACCGAATACGAACCTTCCTCGGTTGTGCCGATGATCATTCCGCGGCGCTGGTTGATGGAACCCATGACAGAACCCTGGAACTCGGTAGGCCCTTCCACTGCAACCTTCATGATAGGTTCGAGAATGACCGGTTTCGCCTTGAGGTAGCCATCTTTAAAGGCACCTATTGCCGCCAGCTGAAAGGCGATGTCGGAGGAGTCGACCGCGTGGTAGGCACCATCGTTGATAACACAGCGGACTCCGGTGATTGCCGCCCCGCAGAGCGAGCCTTTTTCGAGGCTCTTCTTAAAACCCTTGTCGCAGGAGCTGATAAATTCACGCGGGATGACGCCACCGACGATACTGTCGACAAATTCGTAATCGCTCTCGGTAGTCGGCTCGAGGTAGCCGGCCACCCGGCCGTATTGTCCGGAACCGCCGGTCTGTTTTTTGTGGGTGTAGTTGAATTCGGCACGCTGGGAAATAGTCTCGCGATAGGCAACCTGGGGTGCACCAACCTCGACCAGAGCGTCGTACTCGCGCTTCATTCGTTCAACATATACTTCCAGATGCAGTTCGCCCATTCCGGAGATGATGGTCTCGCCGGTTTCATGATCGACAAAGGTTTTGAACGTCGGGTCTTCCTTGGTAAAACGGTTCAAGGCCTTGGACATGTTGATCTGGGCTTTGTTGTCCTTGGGAATGATCGCAAGCGAGATAACCGGCTCCGGAATATGCATGGAGGTCATGGAACAGCTGATATCCTCCGAGGTGAACGTATCGCCGGACGCACAGTCGATGCCGAACAGCGCGACGATATCCCCGGAACCGCAGGACTCGATTTCCTCCATCTCATTGGAGTGCATCCGGCAGAGACGGCCGATTTTTACCTTCTTGCCGGTCCTGCTGTTGAAAACGGTATCCCCTTTGGCAAGCTTTCCCTGGTAGGAACGAACATAGGTCAGCTGCCCGTAACGCCCGTCTTCCAGCTTGAAAGCCAGCATTATGAGCGGATCGTCGGGGTCATTGGTAACCTTGAATTCTTTTTCTTCGTTTTTCAGATCGAGGGCCATATTGACGACATCGGTCGGACAGGGAAGAAACATGTCGACCGCATCGAGCAGCAGCTGAATCCCTTTGTTCTTATAAGCGGAACCAACCATTACCGGAGTAAAGTCAAGGGCGAGAGTTCCTTTACGGATGGCGTCGTAAATCATCTGCGTATCAACGTCACCGCCCTCGAGGACCGCTTCCATGAGCTCTTCGGAAAACATCGATATCTCTTCGAGCAGCGCCTCCCGCTTGGCCTGAGCCTCGGCCTGATACTCCACCGGGATATCTTTTTCTATGATGGTCTCGCCATTGGGCCCCTCAAAATAGATGGCTTTCAGGGTGATCAGGTCGATCATGCCCTTCAGCTCGCTTTCCAGCCCGATCGGGATCTGCAGCAGGTGGGCGTTCAGGTCCAGTTTTTCGCGGAGCTGCCGGGTCACCTTTTCAGGATTGGCGCCGGTACGATCGCACTTGTTGATAAAAGCGATACGGGGGACGTTGTATCTGGTCATCTGCCGGTTGACCGTGATCGACTGGGACTGCACCCCGCCGACCGAGCACAGCACCAGAATGGCTCCGTCGAGAACCCGGAGAGCCCGTTCAACCTCGACGGTAAAATCAACGTGTCCGGGAGTATCGATAATATTGATACTCAGATCTTTCCAGGAACAGTAGGTGGCCGCGGACTGAATAGTGATGCCACGCTCCCTCTCAAGTTCCATGGAGTCCATTTTCGCACCGACCCCATCTTTGCCGCGAACCTCGTGGATGGCATGTATTCTTTTGGTATAGAACAGGATACGTTCGGTCAACGTGGTCTTTCCCGAATCGATATGGGCACTGATACCTATATTCCTAACTTTCGATAAATCCTTATTCATGGCTGCTGTCCTCTACAACGTTGCCAACCGGCTGCAAATCCGGCCTCGCTTCTAACAAGCTATGGGAATAAATAAAAAAGTAAGGAGTCGCAGCACACCGCAACTCCTTACTCAACTGACTCAATCGGTGATATTTCAAGGTTTTCAACAACCTTTTACGATAAAGACTGGCAATACCACACTTCAGGGTGCAACATCGGATCTGCTTTCCCGAAATAAAACTACACCCGAGAACCCTTCCTATTACACTAACTGCAATTAAAAAACCACAAAAAAAAGCCATCCTACCAATTTTTGCCAAGTGAGGGCCTGTTCGCAAATAACATGGACAAGATTGCGCTCAGATTTGGGTCGAAAAAAAGAGGATGGCCCCCCAAACCTTGTTGAAAAAATCGATTGACAAACCCTGACATCTAATGTTAATAATAATCATTATCGAACGTAACAGTGAAGCCGAATGTTTTGCCTCACCATTATCAACCCAAACCTGCATCAGGAGGAACTATTATAATGAGTAAAACGATTGAAAACTTGAAGGCCGCATTTGCCGGCGAATCCATGGCCCGCAACAAATATACTTTTTTTGCCAAAGTTGCCCGCAAGGAAGGCTATCACTACATCGCCACCCTCTTTGAGGAAACTGCATTCAACGAGATGCGCCACGCCAATGATCACTTCAAGCTTCTGGGCGGAATCGGAGACACCGCCGCCAACCTCAAAGAGGCAATCGACGGTGAAGATTATGAGACCGAATCGATGTACCCGACCTTCGCCAAAGAAGCCGAAGAGGAAGGCAACATGGAGGCCGCCGTCCTCTTTACTCAGATCGGCAAAATAGAAGCGGAACATCGTGAAAGATATAAAAAGTTGCTGGCAATGGTAACCAACGGGACGGTATTCAAGCGAGACACCCCGATAAAATGGAAATGCTCTCTCTGCGGTTACACCTATACCGGCAACGAGCCGCCCCACAAGTGTCCTTCCTGTAAACACCCCAGAGAATATTACGAACCTGCGGACATGAATATTTAGTGCCCCTTGTGGGGTGTTAGTGCCTTACACCGCCAGCACATCCCCCGGTTGTCCGGAAAATGGACAACCGGGATGGTGAGGAGACAAAGAGACCCAGATGTTTGCAAGACTCATCCTCTCACTCCGGCGATCGATCGACTGGACCGTAATCCTGCTCCTGTCAGCCTGCCCGGCATTCTTTACCGGTTGCGCCCGTCCCCCGGCAGACCGCCAGGAAACCGTCGCCCTTTATCAGTCTCCCGCTCCTCCTTCCGTGCCTGCCATTTTTTCCCCGGCATACCTCGTAAAGGAACCTTCGCAGGAATTCAACAAAATAGGCACCCCCCGCGCCCGAGAAGCGCCGGGCAAAGATCCAGAGCTTTTCGTCGATCCCGGGAAGCCCTCCATCTATTATGAAACCCAGGATTTCCTCACCGAAAAAGGTCGTTATACCAACCTGATCTACCGGATCCATTTTCAGGAAGTTCCTTTGGACTGGGGAAAGATCAATCTCACCGCCGGTCGAAACCCCGGGCTCCTTGTCATCTACACCCTCGATGAAAATGCAGATCTCCTGCTGGTTACGACGGTGCAGACCTGTGGCTGCTATCTGGCCTTTCTGCCGACAACAGCACTGCCTGCCGAAGCTTTTCCACCGGACTGGCCAAAGGAACCCCAGTGGATCTATGGGTATACACTCCCGAGCAGAATAGGCCACCCCGGGTCAAACACAGATGACCGCATCGTTTTCACCCTGGCAAGCGAGACCCACCGCATCGTCGATGTGCAGGTTACCGGTGGCGACAGCCGGCAGGCGATCCCGGATCGAGTAGATATGGACCTGATGCCCATGCACGCTTTGTATTCTCTACCGTACCGGAACGGGACAGTATCTTTTTTCGAAACGGCAGGGTGCCGGGCGGGATATGTTAAAAACAATACCAAGATCCTCGAGCGGCTCCTGATGAGCTGGTGGGCGTTCGATCTCTACGTTGGCGAAGACAAGGCATACAGCATCCACGACAAGAGCGGTGCGGTTTTCTACACAAGCCTTAAATTCTGGGCAAGACAGGCTTCCGATATGAAGAATTTTCCTGAATTTCTTAGCTATTGGGGATGGAACCTGTAACCGGTTCGTCAGGTCGCCAAAGATAGTGTTCGAAATCGATCTTCCCCTGCACGCTGAAGACCACCCCCTCTCCTGCCAGAAGATTGCGCTGGAAATGATGATGCATGGAAGATCGGAAAGAGACTTCGCCGTTCCGGTTCACCACCCGATGCCATGGCAGATCGTATTTTTCGGAGCATGAGTGCAATATTCTCGAGACCTGCCTGGCCCCGCACCGGTTTCCGGCCTCAGCGGCGATCATCCCATAGGTTGTAACCTTGCCGAAAGGAATTTTACGGATAATAGCCACTACCCGGGCTGTAAAGATGTCGCTCATCGCACTCTTTCCTGCAAAAACGATTTAAAGATCCTTGGCTTGCTCTCCCCGGTAACGGAATGGCGGAAAGTCATTTGTCCTCTAACCCTCCCGCGCATTCCTCACACATGGTATGGGATATTCCGGGAGTGGTTCCTTTAAAAAAAAGACCTAGGATTTTAATGGCATCCTCAATTTCAAACCAGGAATTATCCCCGACATCAACCTTTTTGCACCAGCTGCACATCCTTAATAAAGACTCTCCACCCGTGGCATCGCCGGCAAGCATCGGAACCGGTTCCCGCTCTTCAATTTTTATCATTCGACACCGATACTCAACCCTGCCTTCCCCCATCGGGAGTATGTCCATCTCCATAAACCGGCGCAACGCAGGTGAATCGCACCTGAATGGCAATCTCAGTATCGTCCGGTCGGATCTTACTTTGTGCAGAAGCGTTGCATGGAGATGTCTCGTTCCCCTGTCATGAATGAAATCCCAGATCGATCTTTTCCAGATGTTTTCGCCGATCAAATGAAAACTGTCATTCTCTTCGGCAAAAAGATTCCACTCCGCGTTGAAGAAGATCAGGAAATCGTTTTGGTCTATTCGATAGACTACTTCATTTCTCATGTGCTTCATTTCTGTCCTCTGTGTCCAACGCATTCCGGATTCTTGTGGCCAGGTCTCCCACCGTAAACGGCTTCTGGATGAAATGAACACCCTTGTCGAGCACGCCGTGGTGGGCAATGACATTGGCAGTGTAGCCGGACATGAACAGGAGCCTGAGGTTGGGATAGATGGATATCAGATTCCTGGCCAGATCCCGGCCGTTCATCTCGGGCATGACTACATCGGTAAAGAGCAGATGAATTTCTCCGGCATGTTCTCTGGCCAGCCGGATCGCCTCATCCGGCGTGGCGGCAGGCAGGACTGTGTACCCCAGTTGTTCGAGCATCATCTCGGTCATGTCGAGGATCATCGGCTCGTCTTCCACCAGCAGGATGGTTTCATTGCCGGGTTCGGTTGGCTCTTCCTCTGCTTTTATTTTCTTTTCTGCCAGAATCTTGTACCTGGGGAGGTAGATCTTAAAGGTCGTCCCCTGTCCCGGCTCGCTGTAGACATTGACGAATCCATTGTTTTGCTTGACGATACCGTAGACTGTGGCGAGTCCCAGGCCGGTGCCCTTGCCCGTCTCCTTGGTGGTAAAAAAAGGTTCGAACAGGTGCGCAATTATTTCCGGTTCGATGCCGCAACCGTTGTCGCTCACAGCCAGCATGACAAACTCGCCGGGAACAAAGCCCGCATGGTCGGAGCAGTAGACCTCGTCAAAAACGACAGTATCCGTCTCGATAGTGATTTTGCCCGTATCACCGATAGCGTCCCGGGAGTTGATGCATAAATTCACCAGTATCTGATCGATCTGGGAGGGGTCCATCTTGACCAGCCCGTGTTTCCTGCACGGCAGCCAGGCCAGGTCGATGTCCTCTCCAATGAGCCGCAGCAGCATTTTCAGCATTCCAGCCAAGGTCTCGTTGAGATCAAGCACCTTGGGGGCTACCGTTTGCCTGCGGGCAAAGGCCAGCAGTTGCCTTGTCAGATCGGCGGATCGCTGGGCGGCCTCGCGTATGTTCTGCAGGCGGCCAAAGAGCGGCTGGGCCGGATCCAATGTTTTCAAGGCCAGCTCGGTGTGGCCGAGAATCACGCTCAGCATATTGTTGAAATCATGCGCCACGCCGCCGGCCAGCCGGCCGATTGACTCCATTTTCTGGGCCTGGAGGAGCTTATTTTCCAGGGTCTTGCGATCACTGATGTCCAGATTGACCACTATGCCGCCATCGATGTTGCCGTTTTCATCCAATACCGGCGTCGAATAGTTCAACAGGGTCTTTCTCTTGCCGTCAAAGGTTTCGATTTCCAGGAGTTCATCGACAACGGTGATCCCGTTGCGAATCGATTTCATCAGCGCCGAGTCATCGGCTTCAACCGGCTCGCGAGAGGGCAGACGCCAGGCTTTTAAGATACCGAGCTCGGAAACCGGTACATCCGGCTTTGCTCCCCAGATCTTCACGCCCATGGAATTGCCGCGCAGCAAGGTGCCGTCCTTATCGGCAAACCATAATCCTATGGGCAGGATCTCGAAGATCTTCTGCAGTTGGTTCTCTCGCCTGCGCAGCTCTTCTTCCGCCCGTCTGTGTTCGGTGATGTCGATGGTGTAACCGGCCAGGAGGTGTTTCTCTCCGAGGAGAATCGGGAACTTGATGGTCGTGTAGTTGCGACCGTTAAAGTTTTCTTCCAGACGAAGGATCTCGCCACGGGAGGCGACCACCCAGTCGTCGGCCGTTATTTTTGCCGCGAATTCGGCCGGGAATAGTTCGTCCATGGTTTTGCCGGTCATCTCGGAACCCGGAATGCCGATCATTTCCCGGTAATTTTCACTGGCATTCAGAGTGCGGCTTACGGTGGGGCTCACCTCCTTGATGAAGGCGTAAATGGGCGAGTGCTTAATAAACAAAGAAAGCAATTCATTGGTCGTCCGCAGGGCCTCCTCGGCCCGCTTGCGCTCAAGCAGTTGGTTATCAAATTCGGACACTCGGAGACCTACCTGTTTTTTCAGGGTCCAGGACCATAAAAATCCGGCTATTGCCAGAGCAAGCAAAGGGAAAATAATCCAAATCAAAAAATTGAACATTTTTAAAAGATTACGTGATTGTTCTTCATAAACGCCGAACCATTTATTATTGATCTCGTCGTATTTCCCGGTATCCTGATGCTCTGCCGCACCTTCACGATCCTCGGTAATTTGTCCGGCAAAGGGAAGGCGGTCGCCGGCAATACCTGGGGTATGCAATTGAACCAAAAAAAAATATAACCGCAAGCATTCTTCCCTGCAGGTTATTCCTGCCTGTCTTCATGGATCTCTCTCAACGTATAGCTCCTGCCATTGCTTCAATTCTACATTCCAAACTACCGGCCAAAACAGAACATATTATGGACTGAAAAAGAAACAATAGATAGAGGCTTTTTGCCGGAGGGATGCGCACCTTGAAGAATAGAATCGGAACTATAGATAATGACGGCAAGCGCGGGATATCAGTCGCCGTTGTCCTGGGACATATTTCCGGCAGGAGAGATCAATGTACAGATCCTGGCACGAAGTTCGTTTGCAAAGACCAGTCGCTGTTCGGGAGACTGATAATCTTCCATTTGATCGAGCAGCGATTCAACCCACCCGGGAATATTGGCAAGAACCCGATCGAAAGAGTTCTTTCTGTCTTCGTCACACTTATTGAGCGCCACCGGAATGGCAGTATCGTATTCGCGCAATTTTTCAGTACGCTCCTGCAACTGCTTCATCAATTGTTCCTGGGACTGAATGAGCTCGGCCTCCTCTTTTTTCAGTTGGGAGATGTCGGTGATAGTGCCGATTATCCGCAGCGCTTTTCCCTGGTTATCCCTTGTCACCACCTTTCCCCTGGAGAGCACCCACTGCCAGTCGCCGGCCTGGTTGCGTAAGCGAAACTCCGCCTCGAAGCGAGGACATTTCCCCTGGAGATGATCCTCACCCAAAGCAAACACCTTCTCCCGGTCATCGGGATGCAGGAGTTCTTCAAAAGACTTTATTATCTCTTTGTTAGTATATCCCAGGGTGCGGTACCAGTTGTCTCCGTGATAGGTTTCCCCGGTAACGAGATTGCGGTCCCATACTCCGTTGGATGAAGCATCCAGCGCCAGACGAAAACGATTATCGCTTTCAAGCAGCTGTTCTTCGATGAGCCGGCGACGGGTGATTTCTTTCTCCAGCTGATTTGTCTTCTCCATCAGCATCTCTATCAGACTTCGTTTCTCCAGACAGCGTCGAATTCTGAAAAGAAATTCTTCCATTTCAAAGGGCTTGACCAGGAAGTCGTCGGCACCGAGGTGCAAAGCTTCAATGGCAGTTCGTATGTCGCCATAGCCGGTGATAACCATGACCCTGGTCAACGGTGCCAGTTCTTTTACGGCCTTGAGCACGCCAAACCCATCGATGCCCTCCATCATCAGGTCGGTGATCACCAAATTAAACTGGAAATCCTGAATTGCCCTGATGGCGTCAACGCCGTTAGCCACCTCGGTGACTGAAAAATGCTCTGCCTTCAGTTCTTTTGTCAAGCATTTCCGGATGATATTCTCATCATCCACCAATAATATCGATGCCTCACCCATGTCCTTCTTCTATCCTGAGGTTACCAGCTTGAATCCATACCCGTCATGTCCAATACCATTCCATCGTCCTGAAGGGCCACGACGAACACTCTCAACGGAGTGATGAGCTCTGCGACGACAATGCTTAAACTATGGTGACATTTCCCGCTTTGGCAAGAAGTGTCCGCCCGGCAAGTTTCTGCGGGGGAAACCAGTGGGCCGATGCTCAAAAAGAAAATGAAAATCATAAGAAAAATCCCAAATTCATCGGCATCCCATCCCCCCGAAAGAGCTTGCCCGGACTGTTGAAAGTAGATATGATACAAACATTTAGAATATGAGTCGTAGTAATTCTTTGTATAGCTGAGGAGTCGTCACGAACAGTCCGGGAATGCATCCCAAACAAAATCATCAACAAAGGAAGGGGAAAATGCTTAAAAAAAAATTATTTCTGCTGTGTAGTATTCTGACCCTGGTTTTCGCCGGTCAGGCTCTGGGTGCCGAGAAACTGGTAAATGGAATCGATGCGAATTTCCCGCCATTTGCCTTTATAGACAAAACCGGCCAGCCCAGTGGCTTCGATGTGGAGGCCATGAACTGGATCGCCAAGGAGATAGGCGTTGAGGTCAGCCATCAGCCGATCGAATGGGATGGCATTATTACCAGTCTTCTCACCAAAAAGATCGATATCATCGCTTCAGGGATGAGCATCACCGAAGAACGTGCCCAAAAAGTCGATTTTTCCGTTCCTTACTGGGTCATCACCCAGGTGATGGTCACCAAGAAAGGATCCCCGCTTACCATCGATGAAATTCTGACCGGCAAAAAAACCGTCGGCGTACAGCAGGGCACATCCGAGGCCAAATGGCTGAAGGAAGAAGCGGCCAAAAAAGGCTGGAACTTTGACCTCCGCTACTACAGCTCCTCACCGCTTGCCGTCGAAGATGTTTTGAACGGCCGGATAGATGCGGCAGCAATGGACGATGCACCGGCAAAAGATGCCGTCTCCAAAAAAGATGTCCAGATCGTCGGTACCTTCGGGATGCATGAAGAACAGTTTGGCTATGCCGTTCGCAAGGACGATAAAGAGCTGCTTGAAAAAGTAAACGCTGCTCTTACCAAACTTATGGCATCTCCCGAGTGGAACGAATTGATCAACAAGTACGACTTGAACAAATAGAAAAATACCGGGACGGGCTCGTGTTTGTATGCTGCGGTGCCCGTCTTTTTTTTATTCATACGGCAGGAATCTTCATATATCCATTGTGCAGGTAATTTGATGTCAAATGCTTTATCCGTAGTCGTCGATTCCTTGCCATATCTCCTCCAAGGATCATTTCTTACCATCGGAATAGTTGTTTCCGCCATGCTCCTTGGCCTTGCTATCGGCATCTTCATGGCTGTCGGCCTTGTCTACGGCAACAGGTTTATCAAGTACCTGTTGACCGCATATGTCTGGATTTTCAGAGGCGTGCCGGTAGTTGTTCTGCTCTTTCTCTTTTACTACGGCCTCTTTAACTACCTGGGCTGGAATTTCAGCGCGTTTACCGCTGTAACCATAGTATTGGGAATGACAACAGGGGCCTATCAGGCCAATATTTTTAAGGGAGCTATCCTGTCGCTGCCCCGGGGGCAGTTCAAGGCGGCAATCGGCCTCGGCATGAGTGAGCTCCAGGCGATAAAGAGCATTATTCTCCCGCAGATCCTCAGAATGTCCATCCCCGCCTGGTCCAACGAATATTCCATCATCCTCAAGGATTCCGCCCTGGCTTTTGTTATCGGCGCACCGGAGATTATGGCCAGGACCCAGTTTGTGGCATCCCGCACCTACCAGCACCTGTCTCTCTACATTACTGCGGGAATAATTTATTTCCTGCTCACCTGGGCCGGCGTGATCGCCCTTAGAAAACTCGAAAAATATCTCCGCATTCCCGGATATTCCCACCATGGTAACCAATAATGACCGAAAACATCCCGATTCTCAGGGTTAACAATATTTCAAAATCCTTCGGCAGCAACACCATTCTCGACTCGGTGAGCGTGGCGCTTGCAAAAGGTGAGATAAAGGTGCTTATCGGCCCTTCCGGGGGAGGCAAAAGCACCCTGCTGCAATGCATCAACTGCCTGGTCGTGCCGGATTCCGGCGAAATCGAGCTTGAGAACGAGCACATTCATTTCAGCCGCAAACAGGACCTCTATCGGCTGCGACAGCAGGTCGGCATGATTTTCCAGGATTTCAATCTGTTCGATCACCTTACCGCCCTTGACAATATCACCATTGCCCTCCGCAAGGTGAAAAGGATGAACAAAAAAGAGGCCATGCAAAGGGCCCGGCTGGAGCTGGAACAGGTGGGCCTTGGCGACAAAGAGACGCTCTATCCGGCGCAGCTTTCAGGCGGCCAGAAACAGCGGCTGGCAATTGCCCGGGCGCTGGCCATGGATCCGAAGATTTTATTGCTCGACGAGCCGACCTCGGCCCTCGACCCAACCCTCATCGGAGAGGTTATCGCCGTCATCAAAGGGCTGGCTGTCAAGGGAATGACCATGATCATGGCCACCCACCAGATCAGCCTGATTTACAATCTGGCCGACGAGATACTCTTCATGGAAAACGGCAGAATTGTCGAACAGGGTCCCCCTGCCGCCCTCCTGTCGGCCGGCAACAAGAGCAAATCGCAAGGGTTCTGCGACCGGCTCAACGAACTTTCCGAGGTGGAGGGGTAGTGGAACTTTCTCCCTTTTATCAGGAACTGCTGACCAGTTTAAACCGCGGGCTGATCATGTCCATTGCCCTGATTATTCCTTCGGCTGTCGGCGGGGTCCTCATCGGCATCGTCGCCGGTTCGATCCGCACCTTTGGCGGGTCGTTCGTCAGGACGCTTGCCGACGCCTATGCTGCGGTATTCCGGGGCACGCCGCTGGTGGTCCAGCTGTTCATCCTCTATTTCGGCCTTCCCAATATCGGGATCTACCTGTCGCCGTATCTCGCCGCCGTTATCGGCTTTACCCTGTGCAGCGGCGCCTACCAGTCCGAATATGTGCGAGGCGCCCTGCTGTCGATTAAAAGCGGCCAATATCTCGGCGCCCAGGCTCTGGGTTTCACCACTTTCCAGGCCATTTGCTGGATTATCGTGCCGCAGGCGGTACGCCGGGCAATCCACGGCTGCGGCAATGAGATTATCTACCTGATCAAATACTCCTCCCTGGCCTTCATCGTTACCTGTATTGAACTGACCGGTGAAGGAAAAACCATCGCCACCGAATATTTTCGTTTCACCGAGGTCTTCACCATCATCGGCCTCTATTATCTTGGCCTGGTAACCCTTGCCATGCTTATATTGAAAAATATCGAACAGCGTCTGTATGTACCAGGCTTCGGCCACAACTGATGATCCTGTTTAAACCTTCGCTCTTACTTCTTTCTCACGAGATTGGCCATGATTGAATATTCACCCGTTACCGAAAAAATCAAGGAAGCCATCAGGCAGAAAATCGGCTTGGATTCCATTATCGATGCCCCTGAAAAACTTGCCGAATACGCCAGTGACGCATCGAAGATACAGTACCTGCCCGAGCTGGTGGTCTGTGCCAAAAGCGTCGGCGATATTCAGGCACTGATGGAACTGGCAAACATCCACCGCTTCCCGGTCACCCCGCGCGGAGGGGGATCGGGACTTGCCGGCGGCTGCCTGCCGTCACTCGGCGGGGTGGTCCTGCTGACCGGAGGGCTCAACCGGATCAAGAGTATCGATCATAAAAACTTCATCATGAAAGTCGAGCCGGGCGTCATCAGTCAACAGGTGCGCGAGGCAGCCGATGCGGCAGGATTGTTTTATCCGCCCGACCCCGCCGGCATGGACCTGAGCACTATCGGCGGCAATGCGGCGACCGATGCCGGAGGCCCCGCCTGTGTCAAATACGGCACCACCCGCGATTATATCCTGGGTCTTGAGGCTGTTCTGCCGGACGGCCGGCTGATTTCCACCGGAGTACAAACCAGAAAAGGGGTGGTCGGATACGATCTCACCAATCTGCTTGTCGGCAGTGAAGGCACGCTTGGCATCATCACCTCGCTGACCCTGAAGCTTCTGGCCAAACCCGCCGCCACCAAAGGAATGATGTGCGTCTTCAACGACATGGTTGCGGCGATGAACTGCGTGGCGGCAATCATGAGTCAAGGGTACCTGCCCAGCGCCATCGAATTTCTCGACCATAAATGCCTCGCCCTTGTCGGCGAGATGCTGCCCTTCGCCCTGCCCGGAGTCAAACCGTCGATTCTCATCATTGAAGTCGACGGCCCCCAGAGTCAGGTCACTGAAGAAATCGCCGCCATCTGTTCAATTGCCCAGGCAGAGGCAGCCATTGAAGTTATTCAGGCAGACAATGCGGAGGAGAGGGCCAAGATCTGGGCGGTTCGCCGTCAGGTCAGTTTACGCATCCACGAATATGCAAAACTGTACATCTCGGAAGATATCGTTGTCCCCCTCAGCGCCATAGCCGAACTGGTCGATGCCCTGCCTTTCTATGAACAGAAATACGGCATCGAAGTATTTGCCTTCGGCCATGCCGGCGACGGCAACATCCACCTCAACATAACCACCCAGGATCCTGACAAGGAAGGCCTGGCCCGTGAAGGAACCAGGGATCTGCTCGAATTGACCTTGCGGTTGCAGGGGACGATCTCGGGAGAACACGGCATCGGTATCGCCAAGGCCCGGTATCTCTCGATGGAGCTTTCAGAAAACAGCATCGAGTTGCAAAGAGACATCAAGAAGCTTTTCGATCCCAACCTGGTCCTGAACCCCGGGAAAATTTTTCCTGAACGATAAAAAGGCTATGACCTGCACTGCACATTCACCGAGGAGCAATCCCATTCGTATCAGCAAGAGAGTCCTCAACATTTCCCCTTCGGCCACCAAGGAAATGGCCCTTATCGCCGCCGGAATAGACGGCTGCGTCTCTTTAGGTCAGGGCGTCCCTTCTTTTGCCACTCCGCCGCATATAGTGGAGTCGGTTATCACAACCCTGAGGGAAAATCCAGGCAGCGGCCATTATACCCTGCAGACCGGCATGCCTGCCCTGAGACGAGGTATCGCCGAGTATCTGCGCCTGGAAAAAAACATAACCGTCGACCCGGAAAGTGAGCTCTGCGTAACCGTCGGCGGGATGGAAGCGTTACTTGCCACGGTCATGACGGTTGTCGACGAGGGCGATGAAGTTATTCTGCCCTCTCCTACCTATGCTTCCTATATCGAGCAGATTCTGCTGGCCGGCGGCATCCCCGTTTTCGTCCCCTTGACCAAGACCTGGGGACTGGACCCGGAAGCAATCGGCAGGGCCATAACCCCCAGAACGCGGGCGATAATGCTCTGCAATCCCGGCAACCCGACGGGGACTGTCTTTGCCGACGATGAAATCATCTCCCTCTGTAAACTTGCTGTTGCTCATAATTTCGTCGTCATCACCGACGAGGCTTACGACTACATGGTCTACGACGGCGCAATGCCGCTCAGCCCCTTGAGCATCGATGCATTCCGCGACAATGTTATCTCGATTTCTTCGTTATCAAAAAAATACGCCCTGACCGGCTGGCGAGTAGGCTGGGTGGCCGCCGCCCAACCATGGATGAAACAGATCATGAAAGTCCATGATGCCACGGCCATCTGTTCCCCCACCCCCTCACAGTTTGCCGCACTCGCCGCCCTTTCCGGCGACCAGCAGTGTGTCGCGGCAATGCGCGAAGAGCTGATCAAACGCAAAGAGCTCTGTTGTGCAAGACTTGATAAGCTGAGCAAATATTTTTCCTATGTGCCGCCCAAGGGGGCATTCTATGTGATGGCAAAATACCTGTTCTCAACCGCCTCCTCCCAGCATGTGGCGACCCGTCTGCTGCAAGAGGCAAAGGTTATCACCATCCCCGGCGGAGCTTTCGGCAAAGGCGGCGAGGGACACCTGCGCCTCTCGTTCGGCGGGGAATTGCAGGTGATCGATGAAGCCTTCGATCGTATTGAACAATGGTTGAACGGCGGAATGCAGAAGTGACCAAGGCCAAGCGAGTCATGAAATGTTCTCGGAATCTGCAGAAAATGTGTGAATGAGATATTCCACTTCAGCTCTTGCCTGTTGCATTGAGTAGCGGTAGATTGTTGGTTCCACCAAATTTTTTTCAAGGATGATTGCAACCAAATGTGCGGACGACTTGATTATTTTCTGAATGCGTTCGCAACACTCCGAACGGATGGCTCCAGGAAAAACTGGACAGGCCTCACCTATCATCGTTCCCCATACAAACCCTTTCTGCTTTTGGCTGTTCTCGATTTTATCGAATCCGGGATAATTGCCAGAAATTTTATTGAACCATCGTTTGAACTTGCGCAAAGTTTCCAGAATTATTGCGCACTGATATTGCCACCTGACCGGAAGGCGAGTATGTCCTATCCTTTTTATCACTTGGAGAGTGCCGCTTTCTGGGAATTGAAACCACAGCCTGGACTGCAGCACCAAAGGGGTTTGGCAATCTCGGTGAAACGTCTTCGACAACTGTACCTTGGTGCGCAATTCAGTGAAGATTTGTTTCCGCTCCTGCAAATGCCGAGTTCCAGGGAAAAGCTCCGCACGGTTCTCATAGATACATATTTTGCTGCTGAAATCCGGCCGACAATCCGTGAGTATTCAATCCTCAACTGTCAATCAACTTTATACTCCACCAGCCTGCTTACAACTCAAGAGCTGCTCCCGGCTTTTGGCTTGACAAACAACCCGTCCGCTCATGTCGATCTTGCAAGAGTCCGTGACCAGGGGTTTAGAAAAGCTGTTGTAAAACTCTATGATCATCGTTGTTCGCTCTGCGGTATTAAAATGCTTACCCCGGAAGGGCACACCATAGTCGATGCCGCCCATATCAAGCCTTGGAGTCTGTGTCATAATGATCACCCGACGAACGGCATTGCTCTTTGTAAACTCTGCCACTGGTCATACGACAAAGGGCTTATGTCAATAGATCAAAATTACCATGTGATGATTTCGCCTGCCGTTAAAAATGACCCTAACCTGCCGGGGCACATGCTCACACTGTTGGATCGTCCGATGTTCAGGCCGTCTGAAAGTCGATACTGGCCTGATCTGGATAACTTGGCCTGGCACAGGAGGGAGAAGTTTTCGAAGAGGTAGTTGAAAGAGGAAGGTTCACTCCTCATTTCCGAACCTCAACACATACCCAAGCCAGATATCGTCTGGGCGTAACCTGGATACCTGCCGGGAAAAATCTAGAATATGAAGGTCATGTGCTGAAAAAACTTTTTCAATATCCGCTCTTGACCATAAGGTGAAGACCCGGCAGTCGGCAGAAAGGGAGGTGCCGCTTCCTTCTTTCAATGTTATGAGGAGTATGCCTCCGGGGACGAGAGCCCGGCAGGTTGAAGTGAGGATTGCGGGCAAGGCTTCCGGCGAGAGGTGAACCAAAGATCCCGCAAAAACAAGGGCGGAAAATTGCAGCCCGGAAAAATCGTAGCTGGCAAAGTCGCCTTCTATGACAGGACAGCCGGCATGTTTTCTCGCCAGGGCGGCGAGGCTCGGGGACCGTTCGAAACCGGTTGGCCGAAAACCACGTCTCACAAGCCACAGCAGGTCTCTGCCGGACCCGCAGCCGATATCGAGGATTGTCGCCTCCGGAGTTAACCGCCCGGCAAGAGGCTCCAAAAATGCAGTGGGATCGATGCCGACTGTGGAATCGAAATAGTGTTGATGATTGTCTTCGTAGAAATTATCCAAGATTCAACCACATTGACTCTGTTTCGGTCCAACCTAAAATTTTCGTCTGCTCTTCTTCTTACCACAATTCATTTAGCATCAAATACATTAACTTTTCTTTTTCCCAAAAGTCATCTCTTCCCCAGGCTTGCCGTTGTCGTTGAGTCGCAAGGGGTGGGAGGGATCGGTACATTTCCAGAAATAAAAATCCTTGTTATTCTGTGACTGGACTAAAGTCGCCATGTTTGTACACCCGGCGGTCGGGCATGGGGCCTTCGGCGCGGCGGGGTCGATAATCGGCTTGCCGGGGCTGCCGTTTTCATCTCTGATCAGCGGGCAATTGCCCTTCTTTCCGGTGGAGCAGGCCCAGAAATAGTTGCCCATCCGCAGGTTGCTTTCGTAGCGAATGAGGTACCCGGTCTGACAATGGGGGCATGTGGGGCCGGTTTCCGGACGGTCCATAAAAGCCGCGCCGGGCGCGCCGTTATAGTCGGACCGTAACGGGCAGTTCTTTTCCTTGCCGGAAGAACAGACCCAGAAAAATCTGCCCCGCTTGTTTTTCGACTCCAGCCGGGAGAGGTGGCCGCCGCATGGGCAGCGATAGACCTTGCCCATCACCTCCTCGGAAAAGCGGGTGGCGAGCGCATGTTTCACCATGTTGGACATGCGCTTGGTCAACTCTTCGAGAAACGCCTCTCGACCCAGGTCTCCTTCACAGATCCTGTCCAGGGCATCCTCCCAGATCGCCGTCATGCCGGGGTTCTTCAGCGAGGGGTGGATCTTGTCGATAAGTTCCCGGCCCTTGGGGGTCGAGATGAGTGTTTTGCCGGTCTTCTGCAGGTATTCCCGATTTTGCAGCTCGGTGATGATATTCGTCCTTGTGGCGGAAGTACCGATGCCGGAGTTCTCTTTCAGTCGCGCCTTGATGACCGGATCCGTCACAAATTTATGGACTTCGGTCATGGCTACCTGCAGGGAGGCCTCGGTAAACCTGCTCGGCGGTTTGGTAAACTTCTGTTCCTTGTCGACTTTTGCTATCGTTACCCGATCGCCTTTGGCCACCTGGGGCAGAAACTTTTCCTTGGTCTGCTGATCGTTGAGCACCATCCAGCCCTGGTCCTTGATGGTGATTCCCGAGCCTTTCCAGAGTTCGTCCTGTGCCTCGACCATGATACTGCTCGAGAAGTATTTATAATCCGGATAGAACTGTTTCAAAAACCGTCTCGCCACCAGCAGGTAAATGTTCCGTTCATCCTCGGTCAGGTTTCTGGGGATTACTTCGGTCGGAATGATGCCGTGATGGGCCTCGGCTCCCTGCTTTTTGGTATTCCAGGCAGGGGACTGGATGGTAAGGTCGGCCTCCGCCGCCCCCTCGATATTCTGAGCCCTGAGGCACTGGACGATACTCGGGGCATCCTCGAACATCTCGTTTGGCAGGTAGCGGCATTCGGTGCGCATATAGGTGAGGGCCTTATGCCTTTCATACAGGCCCTGACCAAGCTCGAGCGTTTGTTTCGGCGAATAGCCGAACTTATCCTCGGCCTTTTTCTGCAGATCGGAAAGCAAAAACGGCAGCGGCGGCGGCACTGTCTTCAGCACATCCTTTTTGTCGACGACGATACCTTCTTTGCCGGTCACCTTCAGGCTGATTTGATCGGCAACCTGCTCGCTGATCAGACGCCCTTCGGCATCGAGACCGGCTGCGAGTTCGTCCGGATTCCAGGTGGCAGGAAAGCTGCCTTCCGGGTGATCGACTGTTGCCCGCAGAACCCAGTACGGTTTCTGGGTGAACTGCTCGATCTCGCGGTCCCTGCCGACAACGAGCGCAAGCGTCGGCGTCTGCACCCGTCCGGCGGAGAGTACGGTGTTGGACTGGCCGGCAGCAAGGGTTAGGCCCCGGGTGACGTTTATGCCGACAAGCCAGTCGGCATTGGAGCGGCAGATGGCGGCATCTTTTATATTTTTGAACTGGGCATTGTCTTTGAGGTTGGCAAAACCTTTTTTGATGGTTCGGACATCGAGGGCAGAGATCCATAACCGCTCTGCAGGGCCGGTGTAGCCGAGAAAATCGAGCACTTCGTCGACAATCAGCTGACCTTCCCGCTCGGGGTCGCCGGCATTGATGACTTTTTCCGATCTCTTCAGCAGATCCTCTATTACATGGAGTTGTTCTCTGGTCCGGGGGATCGGTTCGAGTATCCACTTGTCCGGGATGATGGGCAGATCTTCGGCCCGCCACTGTTTATACCGTGGATTGTACGCATCCGGATCGGCCTGTTCGAGGATATGGCCGATACACCAGGTGCATACTATATCCCCCTTGCAGTTGTAAAACCCCTTCCCTCTTCCAACTATGCCCAGGAAGGTGGCAAGATCTTTGCCAACGCTCGGCTTTTCCGCTATGAGCAGCGTTATTCCCATCTAGAACTCTTTTGATTGAAACATTTCATTGTCGTATGCATGGACCGACTGGTCCGGACCGGCAGGCGGCTCAATCTTCCGGCTCCGACTGGAAGAAAAACTTTCCTATCTTTTATTTATGTGTCTATATACAAAAACGCTGCTCACAAGGCATGAGTTAATTTCAGGCCCCACCAGCCTGTATCAATTTACTGAACATATTAGCATGGTGATCAAATGAAAAACTTTGTTTATGTAACCGCAATTGCAATTATTTGTCTGGCGTTGCCGAGTTTTGCAAAATCGAAAGACATAGAACATGTTATCCGATGCGAGAGCAATGATTTTGCATCCGAGCACTGCCAGCTTCCACCCGCCCCGAGAAATGCGGAAATAAAAGAAGTCCGGATGGTCAGACAGCATTCGACCAAGCCGTGTATTGAAGGAAAGAGCTGGGAAGCGGATTACGACGGAATTATCGTCTCAAGAGGTTGTCGGGCGGATTTCAGCATTGTCTATCAAATATCCGATCGTTCCGACCGACGCCATCGACAACCGGATTACTCTGAAAGGCATCCGTCCGAACGATCCGACAGATATCGGAACAAGGATGAATTCGACTGGGGACATGGTCCGTCATTCCGGCAGGAAGACCCGGCAGCTATTGTCCTGCGGTCATTTGAAGAAATCCTCAACCGCAGACCGTCACGGGAAGAATTCCGCGAATATCAATATCTCATTATCAATCGCAACTGGACCGAGCGCGATATTCGCGATGATCTTCGTCAACGGAGATCTCCGAGAAACCGATATTGAAAAAACAATATCGCTCCATTTGATTATCAGCCGGTGCAGCTCCTCCGGCAGGCCGCAAGCAGCATCCCATAGGGGTTCAACTACAGGTTTTATTAATGAAAATACGTCTACTCACTCCCGAAGAGTATCCCAAGGCTTCGGCTTTATTGCAGCAGGCATTTCCCCGCAAGGGACATGAGGCTCAATTAGTTGAAAAACTACGTCAGAACAAGAAGATCATGCATGAGTGGGTGTGTATTCATCGCAATACGGTCGTCGCCTTTATTGCTTTTACCCGGGCCTTTGATGGGACGAAGGTCTGCGGGCTTCATCTGGCACCGCTGGCAGTGAAACCGCAGATGCAAAATCAAGGGATCGGCTCCGAGTTGCTCCGCTTTGCCCTGAGGCAGGATGGCATCGGGGAAAGTACGGTTTTTGTTTTGGGTGATCCCAAATTTTATCGGAAATTCGGCTTTGAACGTTGTGCTTCACCTCTTTGCCCCTTTGATAAAAACAATGCTCGCTTCCTGAGTATGCGGAATACTTCAACCCGCCAATACACGGTCGGTTATGAGCAGGAATTCAAGGATCTGCTTTTCAGCGGGATCAAACGATAAGCCGGTCGCATTCGCCCTGATGCTTCTGCGGCCTCAACCCCACATTTGAGAGGATCAGAACTATGAAAGACGTTGTCATCGTATCCGGATGCAGGACCGCTATCGGCGCATTCGGCGGAACCCTTCGTGACTTGAACGGTGCCATCCTGGCCGGCATTACCATGAAAGAAGCCATCCGGCGGGCCGGCATCGATCCGGTCCTGATCGACGATATTCGCTATGGCTGTTGCATGGAATCTCCGGACACCTTGAATGTTACCCGGGTCGGCTCGCTGCTGGCCGGCATTCCGGAATCCGTTACCTCCGTCACCATAAACCGGGTCTGCATCTCGGGCATGGAGGCAGTCATCTCGGGCATGGCGATGATCCAGGCCGGGATGGCCGACATCATCCTGGCCGGCGGCACCGAGCATATGTCCAGCGTCCCCTATTCGGTTCCGGCGGCACGGTGGGGCTGCCGCCTCCAGGACCAGACCTTTGTCGATAATTTGATCCATGCCCTCCATTGCGGCTCCCACATCATCCCTCATCCCGAAGACGGTCCGGTCGACGCCACTCGACCGCCCCTCAGCATGTTCGTCGGCAAACCCTATATCATGGGGCACACGGCGGAATTCATCGCCCAGCACCTTGGGATCACCAGGCAGGAGATGGACGAAGTCGCCCTGCGAAGCCACAATGAGGTTGAGCGCGCCACCCTGGACGGTTCCTTTGCCGAAGAGATTGTCCCGGTGGAGGTCCCCCAGAGAAAGAAAGCTCCCCTGATATTTAACAAAGACGAACACTTCCGCCCCGGCATGACCATGGATATGCTCCGTAAACTGCCGTTGGCCTTTGTCCCCGAAATCGGCACGGTGACGGCCGGCAACTCCAGCGGAATCAATGACGGCTCCACGGGCATGGTCATCATGTCGGCCGACAAGGCCAAAGAACTCGGCGTACAACCCATAGCCAGGATCAAGGCAGTCGCCAGGGGCGGCTGTCACCCGTCGGTCATGGGGCTGTCGCCGGTCCCGGCTGTCCGCAACCTCCTCAACTCATCCGGCCTGGCCCTGTCGGATTTTGAGCTGATCGAGGTCAACGAGGCCTTTGCCGCCCAGTATCTGGGCTGTGAGAAAGAACTGGGTCTCAACCGCGAGATTACCAACGTCAACGGCTCGGGCATCGGCCTGGGACATCCGGTGGGCTCAACCGGGGCGCGGATCATGGTAACCCTGATGTATGCCATGAAAAATCGTGGAAAATCGCTCGGCCTTGCGACCCTGTGCGGCGGCGGTGGGGTTTCCATGGCATGTGCGATTGAAATGCTATAGGTCGGAGATACAAGGTGTATTTCACCGCTGGTAGACAATAAACTTGACTTTAGATCAACTTTTAATATACGTTTCTATATGCCGAAATTCGATCCTGCAACACAGCTCTCCAGCAAAGATGCATCTGAACTTATTCTTGAGGTCGTGGAAAACGGAGAGTTGATCTTGAATGTATCTGCGGTTCAAATAGTGACCGGGGTGGAATATATGGAAAATTGTTACAGTTGCGGAAAACCGATGAGGGTAATCAAGGACCAGCCTTATACCTATGATGAATGCGGCCTTGACGTGGTTCTGCACGGAATAACTCAATACCACTGCGAAAGTTGTGGCGAACATTTTGCCGCAATTCCAAGCCCTATGAAACTGCACAGGATTATTGGCATTCATATTTGCACGGAAAACAAAAGCCTCTTGCTTTCAGCAGAGATAACATTTCTTCGCAAGGAGTTGAGGTTAAAAGCAAAAGATTTCGCCAAAACTCTTGGTGTGACCGCCGAGGCAGTATCGAGATGGGAAAACGGCAAAGCGAGGATTGGCGAAGGGCACGATAGGCTGTTGAGATCAATTTATCTCATGGCAACAAACGATGCGCACGATAACCATGAGTGCAACATACTTGATATATTCCAGGGCCTTCCATTGAAACGGAAAGAGATCAAGACGCCCCATCAGATTAATTTCAACCCCCAGGAATGGCTTAAACAAGGGCCCGCCTCCTGTTCCTGCTGACCAGGAGGTTGTCCGAGAATGCCCATTTCCCCCATATCTTCATCCGAAGCAGCCGTCTATCGGCTGGCGGGCCTGATCGATGCTCGTCTGGCGATGCTGGATAGGCGGAAAAGTACATTTTCTCATAGCAATCCCTGTTCTGCAGGTGGTATCCTATCCTCTAGATGAATTTTAATTAGCGCCCTGAGGAAAATTATATGCTGACGATTCTGAATAATCTCCGCGCTTGCCTGGCGCAGGACCAGATGGCAGTCATGTGCACCATAGTCGAAAGCAGCGGCTCGGCGCCGCGCGGGTCAGGAGCCAGGATGCTGGTCTGCGGCAATGACCGGCTCTTCGGGACCATCGGCGGCGGCGAGCTGGAGGGACGGACTCTCGCCAAGGCAAGAGAACTTCTGCGGGGCGGGCCTGGCCATGCCCTGCTGCGTTTTGATCTCACCTCACTCCAGGCCGCCATCGGTGGGATGATCTGCGGCGGTGCCGTACAAATCCTTCTGCAGCGTCTGGAACCTGAGAGTGAGACTGTAGATTTTTTCCAGGATATGGCCGAGTCCCTGGACCAGGGAAAATCTCCGGTCCTCCTGACGATGATGCCGCAAAACCATTCGCCCCAGCTTCTGATGTATGTTGCCGGCAACCGTCTGCCGGCTCTGCCGCCCGAACTTCTCGCCGAATTGCTCAGCCGGACAGGCAAAACCTCCATGCCCTTCTGCCTTCTGCATGGCGAGACGAAGCTGCACGCCGAACCCCTGAGCCGCCCTCTCAGGCTCCATCTCGCAGGTGCCGGCCATGTCTCCCTGGCAACGGCCCGTCTCGCCGATTTTCTTGGCCTTGAGGTGACAGTCATTGACGATCGGCCGGAATTTGCCAATCATGAGCGCTTCCCGATGGCTCGCGAGGTGAAGGTCATTGACTCCTTCCGTCAATGTCTTGCCGGGCTGGACGCCAATGACTATGTGGTCATCGTCACGAGGGGACACCTGTACGACCAGCAGGTCCTGTCCCAGGCCCTGCGTACCGATGCCGGCTATATCGGTATGATCGCCAGCCGCCGGAAACGGGATACCCTCTATGCCGCCCTGCGCCGGGATGGTTTTTCCGATCAGGATCTTCTCCGGGTGCACAGCCCAATCGGCCTGCCCATAGGCGGTGAGAGCCCGGAGGAAATCGCCCTGAGCATCATGGCCGAGATTCAGCAATTCAGGTATATGAAGACGGAATGAATATAGCAGCCATCATCCTTGCGGCCGGACTTTCTTCGCGCATGGGGGACTTCAAGCCGCTCTTGCGCCTGGGAGGAAAAACCCTGCTGGAACATTGCCGGGATCTTTTTCAAGCTGTCGACCTTGCCGAGATAGTCGTCGTGGCAGGTCATTGTGCCGAAAAGACCGGCAACGAGGCGGCATCTCTCGGCATGAGATGGGTGAGGAACGGCGATTTTCACACCGGGATGTTTTCCTCGATCCGGTGTGCAGTCACAGCGTTGCCGAAGGATATCGATGCGTTTTTTGTCCTGCCGGTGGATATCCCACTGATACGGCCCGTCACCCTCAGAACTCTTCTGGCCTCTTTCTCCGATAATGATGCCTTGGTCGTATATCCGACCTTTGCCGGCAGGCGCGGGCATCCTCCTGTCATTTCCGCCACGCTGATCCCGGCGATCATGGACTATGAAGGCGCCGGCGGTCTGGAAGCTCTGCTCAGACAGCACAAGGGGATGGATGTTGCCGTATGGGATGAGGGGATCCACATGGACGCCGACACTCCGGAAGATTTACCGCCGTTGCAGCAACGGCAGGCCCATTTCGCCATTCCCACCCGTCGGGAAGCAGAGACCCTCGCAGAACTCCAGCTTTCCGACCGGGGGCTGGCCCACGGGCGCCTGGTAGGCCACGCGGCCCTCGCCATAGCCCGGGCGCTCGACGATAAAGGGATCGCCTTGAATATGGATCTCATCTACGGGGCGGCGCTGCTTCATGATGTGGCAAAGGGCCAGCCCCGGCATGAAATACGAGGAGCCGAGATTCTCTCTTCTTTAGGACTGTCGGAGATCGCCGAAATTGTGGCGTCACATAAAGACCTGGATGCACCGGCCAACGGCAGGCCGGCGGAGAAGGAGATCGTCTGCCTGGCCGACAAGTTGATTAGCGGCGCACGGCGAGTCCGGGTCGAGGAGCGATATGCCGAAAAACTTCTGTTATTCAAAAAAAAATCTGGAATGTACCAGGAGATTATGAGGCGAAAGAAGCGTGCGCTGGCCCTGAAGGCTCTGGTGGAAAAAGCTGCGGCCAATAGTCTGGAGTCGATATTGAAAAAGTCATTTCTTCAAAACTGATATCATAAAATAACCCGGCCAGGATAACCGGATCAGCTCAGAGGGCTTCGGTAGCCTTGGAAAACAGGACAAATCAGCAGGCGGGATCATGCAGGTGTGGTTTCGCGCCAGCAAAGGGAAACTTGCGCATATTCTTTCTTCTTCTTAAATTACTCTCAGATTGTTTCTATCCATTCCTTCAGCATAATTGAACTCTGTTTTCATTAAAAGGAGGAATTATGCGAAATTTATTGATCATTTCAGTTCTATCGCTCTTTGCTTTTGCTTCAACGACCTTTGCCTACACAACCGAACAAGCTGAAAAAGGTAAGGAAATTTTTGCTAAACAATGTGCCGAATGCCATGGGGCAAACGGAGAAGGAGGGATCGTGCCTGACGAGTATACTGACTATGCCGGAATGAAGGCTCCTCCGGTTGTCGGTGAAGGAAGGCTGCCCAGTATGAAAACTGCCGGTAACGCCTATGCATTCGTTAAATCACATATGCCCTTGCAGGCCCCAGGCAGCTTGAGTTCGGATGATGCGCTGGCCGTTATCGCTTTCGACCTGATGGCAAATGGGATTGAAGCCGATGGTCAGCCCTTGACTGCCGAAAGTGCAAAAGAAATAAATTTGCAAAAATAATTAAGCAACACTCCAGCTGGAGGAATGGGATAGATGAGAGTACTTGCATCGGTTGAGGGTAACCGTTCACCAGCACCCCATTTTCGTCCGATCAGGCCACCTCACATAGCCGACTATAGCTCGGCGGCCTGCTTGAACGAACCTGGAGCACTGGATAAACGGTTCCGGATCCGGGTTATGCAGTCTTTTGATGTGTTCCGGTGAACGATTACGGTTGAGGCGCAGGCACAATATCCAAAGGGGTTGCATCGGAAACTTTAATAAGTTAGGCTTTACCGTTGGTGAACCGTAATGTCGGATAATGTGAGCCGGAAGGATCACCAGGAAATCTCTCATCATCGGCATTTTTTTGGATTACTCGAATTTCAGGTCAGCTCAAGAATTGTGCAGATATATCGGAGGAGACAATGAAGACCATCGTCATTTTCGGAGCAGGAATAGCCGGATTGAGTGCCGCCCATGAACTCATCAAACTGGGATACAAAGTGTCTGTATATGAAGCCATGGATCAGCCAGGCGGATTTTTCCGAAGTGCCCGGTGCAGTCACAGCAATATGCCTTCGGAGTATTCCTGGCACGGCATGGGTCCATGGTATCACAACACCTTTGACCTCATGAAGCAAATCCCCTTTTATGACCGTGGAAGCCTCTATGATGCAGTTCTTTCCCGCCCTATCGACTTCGGTATTTTCCCGGATAACACAGAAGCCCATTTTTACGATAAGGGCTTGAAAAGTATCCCGGAAATGTTCGGGATGAACAAATGGGAATTCGTCAAATGGTCCTACATAATGCTGAAGACATGGACTTCCAATAACCGCAGCAAGAAAAAATACAGCAAATTGAATGCCGCTCGAGCATGGCAGCCATTGCTGGGGGATACCCCTTACAGAACCTGGCGTTCCTGCTTCGGCCCCTGGGTCGGGTCGGACTGGTCGAAAGTGTGCCTGCATACCACCGGAGATTTTTTCCGAAAGCAACTGATGACCAAACCGGCGCATTACCATAAAGCCGATCAGGACGGACCCGCATGGACGCAGGGCGCCGGAGACGGGTGGCTGCTGTTGAAGGGCCCCAGCAACGAATACTGGTTCAATCCCTGGGTAAAATATCTTCAGGAAAAGGGGGTGGATTTTTACTGGCAGAAGCCGTTGACGAAAATCGATTTTGACGGCAGGGAAATTATCTCTGCACATTCAGGCGATCACATTATCAAAGCCGATTACTATATCCTTGCCATCAATCCTTTCGTCACGGCAGAGATTTTAAGCAGAACACCGCAGCTGGAGAAGCAGGAAGTACTGAGATTATTCAAGCCTCTCATCCAGGACGGACCTCACATACAGGTATCTTTCAGGTTGGCTTTTGCCGAAGAGATTAACTTCCCCCGAGAGAGAGTCGCGGTAGTTGTCAGCGATTCGGAATTCAACCTTACTCTTTTCGCCGAAGAACAGGTCTGGAGCAAGGAGGTCGACCTGGGCAGAAATGTCAAATCTCTCTGGACAGGTACCTCCTGTATCAGCAGCGTTCCCGGAAGAATCTACCGAAAGCCGGTCAGCAACTGCACGAGAGAAGAATTCATCGAAGAAGTCAAGAGCCAGATTTTGAGCTGCAATGCCCTTGATACACTCATTCAACAGGCCAACGGCGGAAAATCGCTGAAGGACTTCCCGATCCTTGAATTCGAAGTCTGGCATGAGTGGGAATTTTCCGGTAAGGGAGTAAAGCATTTTCAACCCAAATGGGTCACCACCACCAACACCCAGCCTTATATACCATCCCAGAGAACCCCGGTTGCGAATCTCTTCCTGGCCGGTTCTCATACCGAGACACAGGCACATGTCTGGAGTATCGAAGGTGCCGTGGAAAGCGGCAGGAGAGCCGCAAAAGCAATAGACCGGCGAGTATCCGTTATTGACCAGTACTTCCCGAAGTGGCTCAGGATTATCTGCAGAATCGATGACCTCTTCTATGCAGTTAAAGGACCTCACGTTATCGATATCGCCATTGGAGTTATTCTGTTTTCCGCAGGGTGGTATTTCATGAAAAGCTGGTAAGGTTGTCAGGGTATCGATCGAAACTTGATCAAGCCATCTGTACCTACAATTTACCAGGCACGCCGGTTTGACAGTGATTACTGTAAAAAAAGGCTCAAGCCTAGCAATCAATGCAACCATAATTGATTCCTTCTTTCACTCCGTCTTCTCTCCGTGATCTGTAAGATATATCATACTGAAAAAATGTTGGAGAGAATACATAAGATCAACACCAAAAAGGAGACGACAAAATGAGACCAAATACAGAAGTCGAGCGGCATTCTGAAGGAAAAATTGCTAAAAGCATCGAACAGCAGACGGCAAAACTGCCCTCCGATCTGTTCCTCTGGGCGGGGATCGGCGCGATCGGTGCCAGTTTATTTCTGGAAATGTCGGGCAACACGGAGAAGGCCCATTGGGTCGGGCAGTGGGTTGCGCCCATTCTCCTGCTCGGAGTGTACAATAAGATTGTCAAAGTCGCAGGGTCTGAGAGCACGACCAGTTCTTTTTCATAAACGCTAGATCGGCTAAAGCGGTAAATGAAGGCTCACTGTAATCGACATCTCTGAAGATGATAGTGAGCCTTTCCTCATTCTTCGGAGAACCCATCATCATGAAGGGTTCTTCTGATCATGCAGCAGTCCTCTGCTCAACATGCATCAGAGGAGGGCGATGCATGTTTGGGTGTCCCGAGACGTCATCCTCATCCCAACGATGAAAAATAATTAGGTGTTCTCGTCTGTTTGAGCTTAAAATAAAAATCTTATTCTTGTCGGAAAGATGTCAGTGGCCGACACAAAGGAAAAATCTCATCGGGAAAAGTCAGGGATGGATAACAAAGACGAAAACATTGCCGCTCTGGAGAAGAGGCTGGCGGGAATGGAAAAGCACCAGACCGACCTGGTTGCTGAGAATGTTCTCTTGCGGCAACTCTATGAACGAGCACCGCTCGGCTACCAGTCTCTTGATGAAAATGGATGTTTTCTCACCGTTAATCAGGCCTGGGTCGATGCTCTGGGATATTCCCGAGAGGAGGTTATCGGCTTCAATTTCGGCGATTTCCTTCACTCCGACTGGAAGACCCACTTCATGGATAATTTTCCCCGCTTCAAAGCCATTGGCGAAATACTCGGCGTGGAATTCGAGATGGTCAAAAAAGATGGTACTTTTATCCTGGTTTCCTTTCATGGCAAGATCGGCAAAAATCTTCAAGGCGATTTTCAACAGACCCATTGCATTTTTCAAGATATTACCGAGCTTCGGCGGGTGCAGGAAGAATACAAGCTCTTTTTCGATCTCGTTCCGGATATGGTATGTATCGCTTCCACCGACGGTTACCTGAAAAAGGTGAATGGAGTCTGGCAGACGGTTCTCGGTTTTTCGGAAGAGGAGCTTCTGGCCGTCCCCTTTCTTGATTTCCTTCATCCGGATGACAATGAAAATACCCTTGCCCACATTAACAGCCCGCCGGCAGGCGAATCCACCATTCGGTTCAGCAATCGTTACCGCCATAAAAACGGCAGCTACCGGTGGTTTGAATGGCATGCGACACCCTCTGTCGGCAAGAACCTGCTCTTTGCCGTGGTGCGCGATGTCACCGAAAAGAAAAAAAATGAGGAGGCTCTGCGGGAGCTCAAGGAATTCAACGAGTACATTGTCCAGACCATGAACGAAGGTGTCGTGCTTACGGACAGCACGGGAATCGTGACCTTCATTAATCCCGAATTGGCGGCCCTGCTGGGTTATGGACCCAAGGAATTGGTCGGCAGGCCCTGGCTGGACTTTGTGCCGCCCGATCAGCAGGCCATAGGACGTGCTGCCGACGAACGGCGAAAAAGCCTTCAGGCAGATCGATATGAAATCGAGCTGCAACGCAAGGACGGCGAACGACTGCCGGTTTTGATCGGGGGTACCCCCAGAATTGATGCAAGGGGTCTGTTTGACGGCATGCTTGGAGTTTTTACCGATATTACAGGGCGCAAGCAGATTGAGGTGGCTCTGCGGGAAAGTGAGCAGAATTTCAGAACTTTATCCGATACGGGCATGGCATTGATCTGGACTTCCGGCGTCGATAAGCTCTGCAATTATTTCAATAAAATCTGGTTTGAATTCACCGGACGCACTTTAGAACAGGAAAAGGGCCACGGCTGGCTGGAAGGAGTGCACCCAGACGATATGCAAGGTTGTCTTGATATCTATGTCGGGGCGTTTGATCGGCAAGAGGAATTCAGCATGGTATATCGTCTCCGGCGGCACGATGGTGAATACCGCTGGTTACTTGACAAGGGCTGTCCTCGCTATAACAGTCAAGGTGCCTTCGTCGGGTATATCGGTCATTGTCTTGACGTCACAGAGTTGAAGCGGGCGGAGGCCGAGCGAGAAAAACTCCAGGTCCAGTTGATCCAGGCTCAGAAGATGGAATCTGTCGGACGGTTGGCAGGCGGCGTTGCCCATGACTTCAACAACATGCTCGGGGTTATCCTCGGCTACTCGGAAATGGCCCTTGATAACGTGGAGGAAAATAATCCGATCCATCTGCCTTTAAAGGGTATTCACCAGGCAGCGCTGCGGTCGGCCGACCTGACGAGACAACTCCTTACTTTTGCCCGGAAGCAAACCATTGCACCTAAGGTGCTTGATCTCAATAAAACAATAGAAGGCATGCTGGCAATGCTCAGGCGTCTTATCGGCGAGAATATCGATCTCGCCTGGCTACCCGGCAAAAATCTAGGGCAGTCAAAGTTAGACCCGTCGCAGATAGACCAGATCCTGGCAAACCTGTGTGTCAATGCCCGTGACGCTATACCGGACACCGGCGAGATTGTCATTGAAACATCAAGCATAGAAATCGATGACGGGTTTCATACGGCGGGATACGAAGAGTGTAACCCTGGAAAATACATATTGCTGTCTGTAACCGATACTGGTTGCGGTATGAATTCCGAAGAAACCTCTCATATTTTCGAGCCTTTCTATACAACAAAGGCAAACAGTGAAGGTACCGGTCTCGGATTGGCAACCGTCTATGGTATCGTCAGGCAGAACAATGGCTTTATCAATGTCTACAGCGAACCGGGCTGCGGCACGACGTTTAAGATTTATCTGCCGGAGCACCTGCCTGCAACCGATCACAGCTCCAGAGGAGAGGCTGTACAGAAAGTAACACCCGGCAGTGAGACCATTCTGCTTGTCGAAGACGAAGAAATGATCCTGCATATGACCACGAAAATGCTCGAACGTCTGGGGTATCAGGTACTGCCTGCTTCCTCACCGAACGAGGCGATTTCCCTGGCCCGAGAATATCCAGGTGAAATTCAACTGCTTTTGACCGATGTGGTCATGCCGGGGATGAATGGCCGGGATCTGGCGGCAAATCTGGTTTCGCTCTACCCTGGTCTTCAAAGGTTGTTCATGTCCGGGTATACGGCTAATGTTATTGCCCATCACGGGGTACTCGAAGAAGGTGTTCATTTTATCCAGAAGCCATTCTCTCGGAAAGACCTTGCCGTCAAGGTAAGAGAGGTGCTTGGGGGCTGATCCCCACATCAAGTACCTTCCTGATGAGTGCGGCAATGTCTTTCTTACCCAATGGTTTCAACGCAAACCCTTTGATTCCCGCCGACTTAGCTTTTTCTTCAGAGATAATACTGCTGAAACCCGTGCAGAGAATGATCGGCAAGCCGGGCCGGATCTGCAGCATCCTTCGAGCCAGGTCAATACCTGTCATCCCCGGCATAGTCTGATCGGTAATCACGAGATTAAACGCATCAGGTTGATTCTTGAAAGTGGTAAGCGCTTCAAGACTGTTCATCCGTACCGTCACCGTGTAACCAAGTCTCTCAAGCATCGTCTTGCCCATCTCGGCCAACATCGGTTCATCGTCAACAAGAAGAATCCGTTCGGTGCCGACAGGGGTCAGCTCGATCTTTTCGTTTTCCGGCAGACTCTGATCTGATAAGGATGGCAGGTTTATCTTGAAAACCGTGCCGACTCCGACTTCACTGTGGCAAGTGATAAACCCGCCATAGCTCTTTACTATTCCATGAACGATGGCAAGTCCCATGCCGGTTCCTTTACCGGTTTCCTTGGTGGTGAAGTACGGATCGAATATCCTTTCCTGTATCTCCAGAGGGATTCCCGAACCACTGTCCCTGATGGACAGCTGGACGAAATGGCCCATCTGAACATTGGAAACGGAGATCGCATCCCGTTGGGTAAGCGACGCATTACCCAGCGAAATAGCCAGGGTGCCGCCTGTCTCTTCCATTGCATGGTAGGCGTTGGCGCAGAGGTTCATGATTATCTGATGAAGCTGGGTCGGATCAGCCAGAATGAGGGAGGTCCCTGGATCTATATCCTGCTGAATGGCAATAGTCGCAGGTATTGTTGAGCGGAGCAATTTAATCGATTCTTTGACTATTTCAGCCGGCCGCAGCGGGATTTTCTGAGCTTCTGCCTGACGGCTGAAGGCCAGTATCTGTTTGACGAGATCTTTGGCCCTGTGGCCTGCCTGAATCACCTGATCCAGATCTTTTGAATCTACTGAGCCTGACGAGCAATCATCCCTTGCCATTTCCGCATAACCGAGAATGGCTCCAAGGATATTGTTGAAGTCATGGGCGATGCCTCCGGCCAAAGTGCCGATGGCTTCCATTTTCTGGGCCTGCTGGAGTTGAAGCTGTAGATTTTTTTTCTCTTCTTCGGATTGCTTGCTTTCAACCAGGACACCTATAAGCTGGGCCGAGGTCTGCAGCCTCTTCTTGGCAAGCTCGATAATCACCGGCGGCCGGGAGTCGTACGTTTTGGCCGTGCGAACGAGCTTATCGAAATCGACGGCATAGGAATCAGCCAGAGATTGGAGAATGACGGGATCGGTAGGCGGATCGCCATAACCGAAATTAATGACCCCGATGACTTCTTTACCGGCGAAGATGGGCACGCCATAGAGCCTGATTCCACCGCTGCATGCAATATCGACGGGTTGCCGACCGTCGATCACCTTTTTTGCACAATCCGTCCAGCAGGACTCATGGCACAGCCATTTCCCGGATGCAAGTGCCGCGACATTATCCTCTTCACCGCATAACTTACGCGAGGCGCCGTCCATTAACCGGCACCAGGATGAAGAAAATATGCCGAAGGCATAGTCGCCGTTCTTCTCGTAGATGGCGGAAGAGGTTTCAAGCAGCACCATATATTCGCTCGCTATTCCCCGCAGGATCTCCGGATCGACAAACCTGGCAATGCTACCGCCACGGTTCAGGGCGGTTAAATTCCCGTAACCCTGGTCGCAGTAGGGATCGGAGTTTTCCAAGGTGACAGAGGTTTCTTTCGGCGACAACATCCACTCAATACGTTTCAATGCCTCTTCGGCTTGTTTTCGTTCGGTTATCTCCTGTATAACGCCGCGAATCTTGACGGGCTTTCCTGTATCATCCCTGTCAAGTTCGGCAAGAGACGTTATGGTACGGCGTTCGCCGCTATCCCTGGCAATGATATCGAATTCTAAATTGTAAGGTATATTTTTCTCGATAAGGTCGATCAGGGCCTGATGGACCCGCTCTCTTTCAGGTATACAGCTCTCTACTTCTTCCGTGGTAAACACAAGAGAGCCGTTGTTAAAACCGTAGATTCTTTTCGCTTCCGAGGAAGCCCAGAATTCCTGGGTGCCCACACTGTATTCCCAGTTGCCGACCTTGCCGAGTTCCTGGGCCTTGACATATTTGGCATTGGCTTCTTCTTTCTCTTTTTCCATACGCTTGCGATGCTCGATTTCCTTTTCCAGAGATCGGGTTTTCGTGGCAACCAGGCGCTTGAGATACCACAGCCCTAAAAGAGTACCGATGAGCAAGAGAGGAACAACGATGGAGACAAGCAGCTTTATGTAATCGCCGACGGGGATTTTCGGTTTTGGTAATATTGGCGAAAACCATTTCTCATAAAGAGCCTCATAGGTGCCGTCGAGATAGAGTACCGCCAATCCTTCATTAAGTAACGCGAGCAACTGCTGGTTGCCCTCCCGGACCGCGAAACAGAACTTCTGTTCAAATCCGTCGAGCTTCAGGGTCACCGGCTTCAGGGAAGAAACGTGTTTCTCCCCAATCGGCACGATATTATCAATCTTCAATTTCCTGAGCATCTGAAAGCCGACAATCTGCTGAACTACAACTGCATCGTGCTTTCCTGCCGACAAAAGTTTAAAAGCCTCCTCAATCGATACTGTTGGGATGACGGTATCGGTCAGCTTTTTCCTCACGACATATTCATGAGCAGTGTCCCCGCGCATCACCAGCACTTCTTTTCCCATCAGGTCCGCGAGTTTTTCGATTCCAGCGCTCCCTTTCCTGACAAAGACAGTGCCGTTTAATTTCATGTATGGCGCGGTGAAATCAAACACCTTGTCACGCTCGTCAGAGTATGATACCAACGGCAGGACATCGAGTGCCCCATCCGCCAGCTCCTGTTTAAGCACATGCCACGAATCAACTTTAAATGAGACCGATAATCCTCCAGCCTTGACCGCAGCTTTTAAAAGATCGACGGAAAATCCATCGGCTGTGCCGTCCGGTTGAACTATTGCAAAGGGCGGATAATCTAATTCGCTTGCCGATTTCAGTACGTTCTGTCTGAGATTCTCAGACAGGGCTGTCGTAGGATGCAATAAAATACTCACAAGACCTGCCAACAACGACAGAATGCCAAGACGCAGATGTTTGTTTAAAAATAAATACATCATGGGAATTTTTATGGTTTGGATTGTCGGGAGAAATTCAATTTTTAATTGTACTACAGGAAAAAACAATAAGCAAAAAAGGTATCAAACCTCGACATCCCGTTCATTATTACCCACACATGGATAAACCAACCACGGCCTTGCTGGAGAAAATACCTGACGGGCTGGTTTGCATTCTCTTAAAATGCCTCTCTCAGGGATAGCGCAAAAACCGGATTATATATATGCCTGTCGACAATTACCCGACCTCTATGCACTCTGGACATCTTGCGAACCGGTTTTTGTCCTTGGCTTTAGGCCAAGCTGAATTTATATCCGGATAGTTTGCAGCAGCTGACGGATCTTTTTCTCGGTATCCGGTTGCGGATGCAGATCCAGCGCCGTAAGCAGATGCTGGTAAGCTGCGGTGTCAAACCCCTGCTGCAAACGGATCTGGCCAAGCTGATAATATAATTCCGGCAGCAACGGTGATTTCCGGTGGGTCGCCAGGGTGAGCTTGACCAGGCGGTTGGCCGGCTCGAGAAAACCACGCTGTTTGAGAATTCGCGCCGCTTCAAGGATGGTTTCCGCCTCAAGCTCTTGAAAATCCCGCATCCCGGCATCACCGGCAAGCGACACAAGCTGCCTGCCGTCAGCCGAAGCGATGGCGTTTTCCATCTTCTCCCGGAAGGTGAGCGCCTGCGGAGACCTGCGCTCTGGCTTGAGGCCCAAGAAACGCCCGATGGCAACGGAGTATTGCAGAAATGCCATGTGCCAGCGGGACTCACCAAGCGCGGCAACGGCCAGTCCGGCAAAGAATCCTCCCAGATGGGCGCCGTGGGCGACATTGCCGCCCGTCTGTGCCAGAACAGGCAGCAGATTGTCGATCACGACGTAGATGCCGAGTACTATTCGGGCCGGTATTCTGACCACATGCATAAAAATGGGAAACAGCAGAATAAATATTTTAACCTGATTTTTGGGGAACATGAGGAAATAATAGCCAAGTATTCCCGAGATAGCCCCCGAGGCCCCGACAAGAGGGATAAGCGAGTCGCCGGTGAAAACGGCAAAGCTCAAGGTGGCTATCACTCCCGCCGCCATATACAGCAGGAGAAATTTCATCCTGCCCAGTTGATGTTCGGCATTATCCCCATAGATATAGAGAAACAGCATGTTGCCCAGCAGGTGCAAAAAGCTGCCATGGAGAAACAGCGATGCAAACAGGCTGATCGCGTTGGGTGCGGCAGGTTTGAAGCCGTAATGAAAAAGCAAAAGATCATTGAGCGAGATCCGGGATAGCACCATCCGTATATGGGTTTCCGGAATACCCTGTTCCATCAGCATTTTTACGTATTCGACCAGCAGCGGAGTGGCTGCATCGACCGGCCGGCTACTGAGTGGAATGTTGATGAAAACAAAAATGGCGATATTGACGGCTATGATCCCCCAGGTCACATACGGGGTGAAGCGTTCGGGATTGGGGCTGTCGCCGATGGGCACAAACAAGGTAGTCTCCTTGTGAAATTATCGTGGCTTTAACCCTGAATGGTAATCATTCAAATGAAAATTGTTTTGCCTGAATGAGTTTGTTTGTCAAGAAAATGGGGATAAAGGACGGCAATAATCGAGTGGGGAAGTCCACTTCCTTGACACTCCCTGACCGACCATTACCTTGTCCGGTAGACCAGTTACCACGGACATTATTTCCCAGGACCAGCAAAGAATACATCGGGAGGGCCGGAAATGAAATCATCTCATTCAATCGTATTGTTCACAAGTTTTCTCGTCGCCTTGCTGCTGTCGGACGGATTCGGCACGGATAGCACGGCCGCCGGCGAGGCAGGAGGTAAAGACATAGCCATACGTGGATATGATCCCGTCGCATATTTCAAGGCCGGTGAAGCCAAAAAAGGTGATCCATCGCATTCCTTCAGCTGGCACAACCTGACATGGCATTTTCAGAACGAAGCACACAGGCAACTCTTTCAGGCAAATCCCGAAAAGTATGCTCCGCAGTATGATGGTTACTGTGCCTGGGCGATGACGGAGGCACGGAAGGCCGAAACCGATCCGGAAGTGTGGAAGGTCGTCGACGGCAAACTGTATTTGAACTGCAGCATGGCGGCCTATGAAAAATGGAGCAGGGATATTCCCGGCAACATCAGAAAAGCTGATGAGAACTGGGCAAAGTTCCACGAACAGTTCGAGAGTGGTGGCGGGTTATGAATATCCCTGGTCCGACCATTCAATAAACTTATGCAGTGAAACAGTTTCCCTTCACCCATTTCTCCGAAGCCGCATTGCCGTATATAGATCGGCTCAAGCGGTGAACGCTTCGGCCACACCATCAGTTGGTTTTTCGCCGCGATTGCGGTAGAGAAACATGAGAATGGCCAGATAGACCACGGGAAAGATGCCGCCGACAATGAAAATAGTATCCCCGATGATGCGCAGCCATTCGAACAGGTGCACCGTGCTGCTTTGAAAAAACTCCGGCTCGCGTGCATGCCAGTAACCATTGGCCACCGCATCGTAAAGCTGCATAGTCCCTATGGGGACGAGATTGACAAAAAGCATCAGAAGCAGACCGATATTGAGACTCCAGAAGGAGAGCGCCATTGCGCGGCCACCGCGGTGCGGCGGAATGAAGTAGCGGGCCACGAACATCAAAAAGGCCACCGCCAGCATCCCGTAAACGCCCATCATTGCCCCGTGGGCATGGTTGGCGGTAAACTGCGTGCCGATTTCATAATAGCTGACGATAGGCAGGTTGATCAAAAAGCCGAAGACGCCGGCGCCTAAAAAGTTCCAGAATCCCACCGCCACCAGGAACATGACGGCCCACTTGTGCGGAAACTGAGCCGTCGACACCTGCAGGACGCTGCCCTTGGCAGCATCGGTTGGCGCGCCCAGGCGCATGAAACGCCAGGCTTCCAAGGTCAGCAGCAGCAACGGAATAACTTCCATGGCCGAGAAGAAGGCTCCAAAGGCCATGTACATGGAACTCGTGCCACTGAAGTAAAGATGGTGCAGGGTACCGATGACGCCGCCGATGGAATAGAGAATGATATCCAGGTAGATGATGCGGGTGGCTACCGTCATCCGGACCACCCCGAGCAGCACGAACAAATAGGCAACCATGATAGTGGTGAACAGTTCCAGGAAATCCTCGACCCACAGATGAACTACCCAGAAGCGCCAGAATTCCATGACGGTATAATTGACATCCTTCCAGAAGGCCAATCCTGCCGCGTAGAAGAGCGGAATGGAGAGCGCGCTGTAGAAGAACAGCCAGGGCATGTTGCCGATGTGTTCCTGGCGCAAACGGCTTTTGAGGGCGCGAAAAACGATCACCACCCAAAAAAACATGCCGGTAACCAGCAGGATCTGCCATAACCGGCCAAGATCAAGATATTCCCAACCCTGGGTGCCCAGCCAGAACCAGGGGCCTTCGATGGTGATGAAATTTTTGATGCCGCCCGCCTCGCCCAGCAGGCTGCCCACCACTACCACCACGAGCGCACCAAACAGCGCGATTGCCAGGGCCGACTGGTGGCGGGGTTCGCTGCCGGCGATCATGGGGGCAAGGAATATGCCCATAGCCAGAAAGGCCGACGAAGTGAAGAAGAGAGCCAGCTGCAAATGCCACATGCGCGAAAGATTATAGGGTATCCATTCATCCACCGGAATACCGTAAAAACTGCCAGGTTCGACATGGTAGTGGGCGTTCAGGCCCCCAAGCAGACCCTGGGCCAGAAACAATCCGGCCACCACCAGGAAATACCAGGCTGTGGCTCGCTGGGAGGGAGTAAGGCGGACCTCGTCGGGTGGCCGGAAAGCGAGTTCATACCCTTTGGTGTCGGCGCGGTGCCAGCCCAGCAGATCGTAGCGGCCGATAAAGAAAAACAGCAGACCCGCTCCGCCGAGCAGGGCGATCAGGCTGAGAACGCTCCACAGCAATGCATCCGGCGTTGGCGTGTTGGCCGCCAACGGCTCGGGGGGCCAGTTGTTGGTGTATGAATATACTTCACCGGGGCGCTCGGCGGCTGACAACCAGGCCGCCCAGGTAAAGAAAGTCGTCAGGCGCCGGATTTCATCGGGCGCCGTAATGACTGGTCGTTTCAAGCCGCTTTGCTCATGAGTCTCGGTGAAGTAATTTGCGTAAAACCCGGTCAGGCTTTCGAAAGCCGCAACCTGAGAACCCGTCAGCATGAGCCGCCCGCTCTGCGGGTCGTAACGGTTCTGCTTGAAATCCTGCTGTACCGCGGCAATTGCTTCGCTCTCGGAGCGACCGGTCTGCCGGTGGAAATCCACCATGAGCAATCCCGCACGATGAAGGTATTGGGCGGTGAAATCCGGCCCCAGGTAGGCACCGTGACCGAAGATGGTACCATACTGCATCAGGCCGTATTTCTGAAAAATGTGCTGTCCGGCCATAATGTCGGCACCTGTAAACAGGATCTGCCCTTCTTGAGAGACCACCTCCGTGGGAATAGGCGGACTTTCATCGTAAACCATGTAGGCCAGGACCCCGAGAATTGAAAATCCGACAATAAAAGTCAGTATCGCTGCCCCTAACCATTTCGTGGATATCGTCATGTTTTTTCCATTTTCGGCCATATTCGAGTCTCCTGTTGAATTTGCGCTCCTGCCTGGTATGGGTAGACTCAGATAATCCTATCTTTTTGTTGCAGCATATACAAGGATATTTTTCCCTGCTTCCTTCTGCCCGCGCCTTTTATGTGTATCACCCGAGCAAACGGCGTCGTGCACTTCACAAAGCAATAGATAGGCTCGAGGCAAGCTTGAACCACGTCGAGTTATTAGTCCAGAAAAGAAAAATCTAGATCCTCATCCTCATCGTCATCGGCACCCTCGATTCCATATTCCACACGCGGTGGTCTCATCGCCTCCACGATCGTTGACGTCAGTTCCTTGAACTGGACATACGGCCAGCCTCGCAGGAAGCGGCAGCAATCATCGCTTGCAATATAATCGACGCCATCAGCGCTCGTGAGCCAACCACGCCGGAGAGCCTCACAGGCGAGGGCCAGTGTCTACTGTAAAGACCTTTGGCTGTCATTTCCGTCATCCTCGGCCGGCTTTTCATGAATACCAGCGAGCCTACCGGCGCAAGCATACAGATGAGACTTCAAAAGGCCTTGCGAACAAATTAGCGCGGCAACAGTGACATAACCCAACTCAACAAATGACTAATCAGGGCAAAAAGGCCAATCACAATCTTTTGCGCATACTGTAACACCTTTTCAAGAATAGAATCTTGATCTTCACCTGCGCTATGTTCCCTCTGTAGAATTGTCTTCGCCCTTGCCTCGGGATCAGGATGACTCGAAAGGAATGTGTGCTGTCTGGCTAAAGCTGCGAGTTTGTTAAGTGCTGAAACAGCAGAACTTACGTGATACCCTTCTGCTTCAAGAAAATCAGCAGCATATCGATCTGCCTGTCTTTCTTCATGTTGCGAGAATTGAGCATGGGTGAGTTGTTCGGCAAAACTGCCAATAACGGAACTGGCAATTTGACCAATTTCATTCTCCTGAGATGCCAATCCTTTTCTTAACGCACTTGTGGAATAAGCCATCACCACCTTCTTTCTGGAATGATTTTTCACTACATGTCCCATCTCATGACCGATAACAAAAAGAAGCTCTTCATCGTTCATAAGATCCATCAACCCAGCAAATACTCTTATGGTCCCATCAGCCATGGCAAATGCATTGACATCCTTAGTGAGATATGCCTTGAAATTAAAGGAGTACCCATCTTTTTTGTAATGATCTGCAACAAGCTTTCGCAGACGTGCATCATAGGGATTTCCAGTTGGAGCAACATGATGTTTACTATCCAAATCATAAGCAGCACTCTGTGCGAAATTTTTCACATCTTCGTCGGAGAGAGTCATGGCTGTAACAGCATCCGTTGCCGCATCTGTCATCACTGCAACATTTGTGTTTTCACATGAAACAAGAAACATCGAAAAGAGAGTGATGAGAAAATATCGGATCATGGAATAGCCCTTTAATAGCAAAATTGAGTATATTTTTGAGTATATTCATCAGATGAGCAACAACCTAATACAGCCAATTTATCTTGCAAGTTTTCATCGTTAACAGGCGCGACTGTTACTTTCGATCGGTTCGAATAAAATGGCACGCTAAGCCCTCGTTGCAGAGAACGAAATGGTCTGAACTTTCCCGAGTGCTTTGGGCACCTGAATTTGATGTTGATCTGGAATACAGCGACGGGTTCTGCTGATCTTAAGCACACGTATTCGATCCATTGCATTAACGCCACATCTGCGGTGCTGAAAGAACTGGCCCCAGAAAACTGAACAAGCCCTTAAGCTACCAATAATGCTTTTGTCGCCAAGACTTTCCGTAGGGCAAGTTCCGAAATGAGCGGACACTTTCTCGAAAAACAAGACAGAGGAACCGATAGGTAAATCCGCTTCACCCGCCTTGTGGGCTTTTCTGCGAGATCTCTCTCCTCTATATCATCGAAGACACCCTGAACCTCCTTCCTTCCATCTGCTTTTCTCAGATCCAGCTGAAGATTTGCCGACAAACTGGAAAACATTTTGCAAAACACAAATCGTCAGCAAGCTTTCTGATGCTGAAACATTCTGTAGCGACATTGGTCAAATCAGCTACAAGAGACTAAGAAATGCACTGCAGAGAAATCTTGAAACGGACAAGGAGGAATACGATATGATTTAAGAAATCCACTTGACCATGAAGGCTATCAGCAGCTCGATATCGGAGACCGTGTCAGCGTCAGCGGCGAAATGGATTACGACTTCCTTGAAGGACGTGAAATTGTCGCTGATTCAATTGTGACTCTGCAGGAATGACACAGACTCCATCGTCGAGACAACACCACAAACAGCCGGTGGGAAGGCGGCAGATTGCTTTTTTCCCTGCTGCTCATTTCGTACACGAAGGCGGAAGTGGCAATTGAAACCCTGATAATCTGGCGACGGCGACAAGTCGTTACTGACGCATCAATAGTCATCAGCACAACCTACTAGAGGTTCATATGCCCCGCAGACGTTTCTAATTATGCTTTTTCTAATGGCATGGGTGTCCGCATCCTTCCTCATTATACCTGCGGCCGGGGCTGAAATTTTCGATAATGTCAAGGAAACTCGTCTGGACAACGGCCTGAATGTCATTCTCATGGAAAATCATATCTCCCCCGTGGTGTCACTTCAGATCTGGTTCGTGTGGTGCAACATGCCACCCGCCAAAATCAAGTTTTTCAAGGCTCATGTCAACTTTGCAAATGCAGCCAACAATGAAACTTTATGATACTCTTCGACATTCAGGCATTACCATGACACTCTTTCAAGAATATCAAAAAGCAGCCATTCTCGTAATGCGTATTTTCAGGCGGGACTTGCAGCTTCATTTTTTCTGGGGCTTTACCTTGACCCTGCTCGGTGTCTATTGGTTTCCGCTATATGGTGCAGGTATAACGATCACTGTGATAAAAGAATTTTTGGACGTATGGAGTAAAGGCTCTTGGAGTTGGGGTGATTTTTGGTGGGGTGTCGTCGGCTCAGCGACAGCGCTACTGTTTTTATATACACGGGGTTGTATTGGGTGATAGTCAAGAGAACAAAACTGGAAAAATATGGCGAATTATTCTTGTCTTGTCTAAACTGTAAAGCCCTCATGGCCCCCGCCGCCCCCATAGCCCCGGCGCCGTTCAGGGTGAGCAGTTGGTATCTTCGAGTCAATAGCGGTTTCGATAAAGGTTGAAACGGATCAGGAAAAGAGGCGGCAGGGAAATATCAGTACATCGTCAGTCGGTACTTTTTCTACGGCGAGGGCGAAAATATCAGAAAATGCCAAAGTCAACTCCAGCAGCCAAAGTCTGTCCAAGCTCCTCCACGTAAGCCATGTCTTCTTTCGTGAGTGCGCCGACAACTCTTAGGTGTTCCAGCGCCTTTTTCCATTTGTAGCCTGCAGCAATTCGTTCAATTTGAGTAATAGCGCCCCTACCATCATTTCCAGCACACACGAAGACAACAAAGGGGAGGCCAATTGTTTTCTCCTGAGCAGCTTCAAAGGTTCGATCAAAGAAATCTTTGATCATGCCTGCCATAGTGCCGAAATATTCAGGGGAGCCGATGGCGATTGCATTGCAGTTAAGCAGGTCAGCAATATTGGCATCGCCAGCCTTTTTTAGAACGACGTTGATCTCTTGCTCTTTTGCTGCTCCCAATGCAAATCGACTTGCCATAGTTTCCATGGTGCCGCCTTGGGAGTGATAGATTACGAGAATGTTCTTTCGTTTCAAGGCGCATCTCTCAGCTGGTCGAGAATGACAAGATATTGATCCACCTTTTCGATATCCATAGGTCTGTAAAACTCAACGAGCGTTCTTATCACCTCCAGGCGGCTTGGCATATCGTAGACTTCAAAAATTGAGGTTTCTCCGAAAATCCTATGTGCCTGCTCCACAAGCATTTCTATATGATCGCCGGCCATCTCTACTCCTTTAGGCATTGCTCATGTTTGCGATAACCAGCTTGTACGGCTTCCGAAATTGAGAGCGGTCTCGGCATGGTGAAACCAGCTGACAGGCATTCGGGCATTTTTATTTTTTTGAGAGTAAACCCGCAACATGAAACGATTGCGGGTTTACCATGCGCTACGAGATATTCGGCTTCAGGCAGAAAGCAGGAGGAAATCCGGCAGGCCTTACACAACTCCGGCTTGGTAAGTTGCCCATTTGGCGTCGACCTGCTGCTGAATTTTACTTATTGCTTCGGTGTCCAGAGATTTGAATCTGTTCTGGGTGGCGAAATATGCGGTGACTGGCTTGCGTTCTTTCTCAAGAATCCGCTGAGAGGGACCGGTGAGCCTGAAGGTGCCGTTTTCGATTTCATAGAGGTCAAAAAGACCCGTCTCGACAGCGAGCTTTCCTACCTTGATGGTGTACCTCGAGTCGAATCCCCAACCCGGAGGGCATGGGGTGTGGACATGGATATATTTGGGGCCTGAAATGGTGGTGGCCTTTTTCACTTTGTCGTAGAGATCGAGGGGGAAAGCGGCGGATGCCGTGGCGACATAGGGGATGCCGTGGGCAGCGATGATGGCCGGGACATCCTTTTTCACCTGGAGTTTCCCTTTGATCGGCGTGGTGGTGGTGAGAACTCCCTTGGGAGTGGTTCCGGAGCGTTGAACGCCGGTGTTCATGTAAGCTTCATTGTCGTAGCAGATATAGATGATTTCCTCGCCTCTTTCGCATGCTCCCGAAAGCGCCTGAATCCCTATATCGCCGGTCCCGCCGTCTCCGGCCCAGGCGACCACGTTGACATTATCTTTGCCCAGCGCTTTCATGGCGGCGCGCACCCCGGTGGCGGCGGCGCCGGTCGAGGCGAAGGTCACATTGACACAGGGGAGCTTGGTGGATGCCACCGGGTAGAGGCCCTGGAGAACGGTGAGACAGCTGGGGGGCACTACCAGGATGGTATTCTTGCCGAGGGCTTTCAAGCCCATGCGATAGACGATGGAGAGACCGCAACCTGAACAGGCACGGTTTCCGGGATGGACGAATTCTTCTTCTGTCAGATTGAGTGTGGTTGTTTTTTCTGCCATGATGTTATTCCTGTAATTTGAGACCGATCCAGCGCGGCGTATCTTCGATTGCATTGGGCTCTGTGCATGATTGCGTCAAGGCAGAGAGGAGCTGCTGTGTCTTGATCTCTCTGCCACCGAGACCGAGGATATAGTTATGGATCACAGGTCTCTCCTCCTGACGATACAGGGCCGATTTGATGTCGCTGTAGAGCGGACCCTGATTGCCGTAGCTGAGAGCTTTTTCCAGAACGATGACACACTCCTTGCCGAAGAGGGCATGAACGATCGCCTGATCCGGGAACGGGCGATACATCTGCACGCCGAGAACGCCTATGGCGATACCGTCTTCTCTCATCAGATCGATGACATCCCGCAGCTGATAGGAGAGCGAGCCTATGGCAACGGCGACAAAGCGGGCGTCATCGCATTTATACTCTTCGACAAAAGGTGTCCCGCCCCGGCCAAAGAGCTTCTCGAAGTCGCGGTCGATTTCCTCATAGCTTTCAAGAGCTGCGCGCAGATCCTGATGCAGATTGTGTCGTATTTCGATATAACCGGGCTCCATGACTCCATCCACCCCCGGCCGTATATCGGGGAGAGTCACAGTGTTGAAGTTGCCGGGATTTTCCGGATCGAGGAAATTCTTCGGCGTGAAGACCGGCAGAAATGAATCGACTTCGCTCTGCTTCGGCTGGTCGAAAGGCATGTAAGTGTGGGAAAGGAGATAGCCGTCATAGCATACCATGACCGGGATACTGACGGTCTCTGCGAGGCGAAAGGCCTTGATGACGGAGTCGATGATCTGCTGGTGGTCGTTGGCGTAGAGCTGGATCCAGCCGACATCTCTCTGCGCCATGCTGTCCTGGTGGTCGTTCCAGACTGTCCATGGCGCACCGATGCCCCGATTGGCGATACACATGACGATGGGCAGCCGCGCGCCGACAGCCCAGTGCAGCTGTTCGTTCATATAGAGCAGACCATTGGCGCTGGTGGCGGTAAATGCCCTCGTCCCTGCGGTCGAGGCGGCGATACAGACGGCCATCGCACTGTGTTCGCTCTCAACGGGAATATACTGGGCATCGAGTTGTCCGGATTCGACGAATTCAGACAATTTCTCTGTCAGCGGTGTCTGCGGTGTGATCGGATAGGCGGCGATAACCTGGGCCCGTGAGAGTTTGACACCTGTCGCCGCGGCGACGTTTCCTGATTCAATAATATGCATGGTGCTATTTCTCCTTTGCAGTTTGGCTCGCTTCGTCCACCATCTCGATGGCATCGGCAGGGCACTCCTCAGCACAGATTCCGCAGCCCTTGCAAAATCCGAGGTCGATGGTGGGCGGAATGGTCTTGCTGACGACACAGTCAGGGCAAAAGAGCCAGCAGCTGAAACACGCCATTTTCCCCGTTTTTACCGGAATGCACTTTTCATGGTTTATGATGGGCCGCATGACTCGCCATGAGCCGGTATTGCCGCCGTCTCCCGGCCCCGGTTTGCTTCTCGATATCATCTCGCAGTAGTTTCTCTTTGCCATTTATTTATCTCCGACAGAGGTATTTTCATAAGCGATTTGTGCGGCCCTGGCGTTCAGTTCGGGTTTCTTGCCGGTAAATTCCTCGATAATCGCACGGGACAAGGTATCGATGTCGACAAGACCGCAAGCCTTTGCAAAGGCGCCGATTATTCCCGAATTAACTATCCCGGGCGGAAGCCCTGCCTCGACACCGTGAGTCGTGACGTCGGAAACGGCCACACGGGCTCCTCCAAAGTTGTATTTGGAGGCAGGCGGAGGGGCGTTGAGGATGACAAGGCCGTTTTCCTTCAGGCCCGCCACCACATCGACCTCCTCGAGCAGGGTGTGATCCAGCACAACCACCATGTCTGGAGTAGTGATGGGCGAGAGGTCATATATTTTCTCCCTGGAAATCTTCAAGGAGGTAAAGACCGGTGCGCCGCGTCTTTCGGTGCCGAAGGTAGGGGCCATGACAACGCCTTTATACCCTGAAGCAAATGCACCGTTTGCGACAATCTTGGCCGCGGTGATGGCACCCTGGCCACCGCGCCCGTGCCATCGAATTTCAATTATGTCATTTTTCATTTTCCACCGCTTATGAAAGTATTACCGAAGTCGCAAGAAAGTGCGCCATCGCGGGTCATGCTTTGCAGCTCTCTCTTCTGTTTTTGTGCGAGCAAACTTAATTTTGTCGCGACGAACTATCGTGTTGATTTTTCAGTTATATATTGTTGATTTTTTAACGGCAACGTGGCTTAATGTCAACAACTGAGCGCTCGATCAATTATTGGATCGGCATTTTTATGCTAATCACCGGTGCCTTTCGGGGTCGGCTGCTGCCTGAAAGGTGGGGTACTTCATTGAGGGCAGTGGCGGAAGACCGGCTGACACAGCAATACAAAAGCACTACTCACACTACTGTGTTTGGCTGATAAGACATAATGATTTCTTGCAAAAAAATGCTGATGGCCATTCGCCGGAGGCCCTTTGGCAAAAAACTGTTCCGCATTGTTGTGCACTCGAGGTGTCATCCATGGATACATTCTCTTCAGCCTGCCCGGGAATCCAGTCAGTGCTCATTGACAAACAAGCCAACACTTAAAGGATCATGATGGAAATTACATTTAGAAAAGCGGACCGACTCAAGGATCACCCTGACGAATCATCGCTGAGCTTCGGCACCAGGTTCACTGATTACATGTTTATTATGGACTATGAGAGCGAGAAGGGCTGGCACTCTCCGCGCATTGAACCGTATGGTCCGATGCTGATGGAGCCGTCAACCATGGTGCTGCATTACGGGCAGGCTATTTTCGAGGGTTTGAAGGCGTACAGGTCAGCAAGCGGCGCTATTCAGCTTTTCCGGCCAAAAGAAAACCTCAAGCGCCTCAACCGCTCGGCCGAAAGACTCTGCATGCCTGCTCTCGATGAGGATTTTGTCCTCAAGGCCATGGTCGAACTGCTCAAGATTGAAAAGGGCTGGGTCCCAGAGGCACCCGGGACATCGCTCTATATCCGCCCCGCCATTATAGCGACGGACCCCTATATAGGTCTTCGGGCATCGCACACCTACAGATTCTTTATCATCCTTTCACCGGTGGGAGCATATTATCCGGAGGGATTCAATCCGGTCAAAATATGGGTCACATCCCACTATGTCCGGGCAGTCAGAGGTGGGGTGGGCGAAGCGAAAACAGCCGGCAATTACGCTGCCAGTCTTTACGCCACGGAACTTGCCCACAAGGAAGGGTATACCCAGGTGATGTGGCTCGATGGCGTCGAGCTGAAATATGTCGAGGAAGTGGGCGCGATGAATATCTTCTTCATGATCGGCAATGAACTCGTCACCCCCATGTTGAACGGCAGCATTCTCTCCGGCGTTACCAGAGATTCTGTCATCAGGCTTGCCGAATCGTGGGGCACGAAAGTGACGCAGCGAAGGATCAGCATCGATGAAATTTATGCTGCTCATGACCAGGGAGAACTGAAGGAAGTTTTCGGTTCGGGAACGGCCGCCGCCATTTCACCTGTCGGCCATATCAAATATGACGGCAGGGAGATTATCATAGGCAATGGTGGGGTCGGCCCTTTTGCCGCACGGTTTTTCAAGGAACTGATGGATATCCAGTACGGCAGGACAGCTGATCCTTTCGGATGGGTTATGCCCCTTGAATAACAATGGAAATGGCATCTGGTTGAATTTTTCGGTGTTAACAACAGACTTGGGAGAAGGAATGGGTTCGGAAAAGATCAGTCAGCGAATCATCGGTATTATGGAACAAAGAGCGATCGGTATCGACAGCCTTGCGGAAGCGACAGGTCTGCATAAGGAATTTCTCGAAACAATGCTGAAGGAAAACGTCTATCCGCCTCTTGGTCCACTGATCAAGATAGCGCGTACCCTCGGGGTTCGCGTCGGCACCTTTCTTGACGACCAGAAAACGGCTGATCCTTGTATTGTCAGACAGGCCGAGAGACCGTCCAGGTTCAGTGTGCTGGCGGAGAAAAATAAGCCGGCCTCGCTGAATTTTTTTTCTCTCGGCATGGGCAAGACCGATCGTCATATGGAACCGTTCTTTATAGAAATTCTGCCGGAATCTGCAAGTCAGAAGACGCTTTCCTCGCATGAGGGAGAGGAGTGGATCGCGGTTCTCAAAGGCAGTATCGAGGTCATCTACGGCAAAGAGACGTACATCCTCGAGGAAGGCGACAGCGTCTACTATAATTCCGTGGTACCCCATTATGTCAGCTGCAGGGGCGGTGAAAAAGCCCAGATCCATGCAGTGATCTACATACCTGAATAGTGGAGGCGACATGGAAAAGATAAGTCGGCTACGAGACCTTACTCTAGGCCGGATCCTGGACGAGACCGTCGCGAAACATCCCGACAGCGACGCCATCGTCTACGTCGACCGGAATTATCGCCTGACCTACCGACAATTCCAGCATGCCGTCGATGAAATGGCGAAAGGATTGATGGCGCTGGGTGTGCAGAAAGGGGAAAAGGTCGCCATCTGGGCGACCAACATCCCGCACTGGGTCACTCTGCAGTTTGCCACAGCGAAGATAGGCGCGGTCCTGCTCACAGTCAACACCAACTATAAAAGCGCCGAGCTTGAATACCTGCTCGGCCAGTCGGAGACCGAAAACCTCTTTCTCATCGACGGCTACCAGGACACCGATTATATCAACACCATGTACGAACTTGTTCCGGAGCTGAAAACCATGGAGCGAGGGCGTCTGGTCAGCAGCCGTTTTCCTCACCTCAGGCGGGTCTGTTTTATCGGGCCGGAAAAGCACCGGGGGATGTATTCCATTACGGAAATCAAGGCGCTCTGCGTTATGGTGACTGAGGAGGAATACCGGGAGAGGCAGCAATCCCTGTCGCCCCATGATATCGTCAACATGCAGTATACCTCAGGGACCACTGGTTTCCCCAAAGGGGTCATGCTGACCCATCACAATATCGGCAACAACGGCTATTTTATCGGTGAAAACCAGCATTTTTCCGCAAAAGACCGGGTCTGCCTGCCCGTGCCGCTATTCCACTGTTTCGGCTGCGTGCTGGGAGTGCTGGCGGCGGTCAATCACGGCGCCGCCCTGGTCATCCTCGAAAAGTTTGATCCGCTGATGGTCATGACCTCGGTGGAAAAGGAGCGATGTACGGCGCTGTATGGCGTTCCCACCATGTTTATCGCCCTCCTTGATCACCCGCTGTTTGCAAGATTCGATTTCTCCTCACTGCGGACAGGTATCATGGCAGGGTCAAACTGCCCGGTCAAGGTCATGGAGCAGGTCATCGAAAAGATGAACATGACCGACATCACCATATGCTATGGCTTGACCGAGGCCTCGCCGGTCATAACCTATACCCGGATCGGCGACGATTTTCGGCTCAGGGTGGAGACCGTCGGCCGGGCCTTGCCCCATCTGGAGGTCAAGATCATCGCCCCCGACAGCGGTGTCACTCTGCCGCCCGGGTCCCAGGGTGAAGTGTGTTGCCGGGGCTATAATATCATGAAGGGGTATTATAATAATGAAAAAGCCACCCGTGAAACCATAACCGAAGACGGCTGGCTTCGCTCCGGCGACCTCGGCATCATGGATGAGGAGGGAAATCTCTCCATCACCGGCAGATATAAAGATATGATCATCAGGGGAGGTGAAAATATTTATCCCCGTGAGATTGAGGAATTTCTGTACCGGATGGACGGGATCAAGGATATCCAGGTAGCTGCCGTGCCGAGCAAAAAATATGGTGAGGAGGTGGGCGCCTTCATCGTGCGCAGAGAGAATGCGGGTATTGAAGCGAGTGATGTCGTCGATTTCTGCAGAGGCAAGATTGCCAGATACAAGGTCCCCAAATACGTGCACTTCGTCACCGGCTATCCGATGACGGCAAGCGGTAAGATCCAGAAATATAAACTTTCGCAAATGGCGGAGGAGATCTGGCCGGATAGGATCTGATTCAACAACCACCCTCGTGGCTGCCAGCTGCCATGAGGGTGGAACAACCGCACTGGTCAGAGAATAATCATCTCCGGTTTGGCATAGATGACGGCGAGAATCTTCGCCGGTTCTTCTCCATAACAGGAAATAATGTGCGGGACGTCGGATTCGTAAAAAATGGAATCGCCGGGGTTGAGTATGCCCTTATGATCAAAAAGACTGACCTCGACTTTTCCTTCAAGTACATAGATGAATTCTTCGCCGTTGTGTTCGTTGGCTTGAACCTCCTGCTCTTCTTTAGGGTTGAGGGTGACAAGGAAGGGTTCCATATGTCTGTTTCTTTTCTGCTGGCCGAGTCCCTGATAGCTGTATCCGCAGGATTTTGCATAGGCTGAACTGAACCGGGAAACCGCCGCGCCGTCCTCGCTTCTGACAATGCAGAACGGAGAGTCGCCGCTGTCGCCGAAAAGATCTCCCACCGGGACTGCAAGGACCTTGGCGAGGTTGATGATATTTCCCAGAGAAAGAGCGAGTTTATTTTCTTCCACTTTGGCCAGATCTTCCTCGGATATTCCCGACTGTCCGGCCAAATCGGCAGGAGATATTGCTTTCTCGAGTCTCACGCTTTTTATCTTTTCTCCGACGCTCATACTGTTCTTCGGCATTGCTTTATCTCCTTTCTAGTTCATCTGCTGCGTAAAATTTTTATGTCCATAATATAATATTGCAAATCTTCCGATTCTGCAACGATAGCTTCAGGTAACCGTCACAGATCCGGCTATTAGGGCTGTTCGGTAGAAGGTCTATTAGGTTCCCCGGTGTTCTGATGTTTTAAGTCGGTATTCGATACCGCCCCGGTTAAAACCGGTAACGCGCTGCTTGAAATTTCGGATTTCTGAAGAGCATCTTGAACCAAATTCGTCGGGTGAATGCGCGGCACAGGGAGGACATGTCGATCTGACGCTGCAAGCCCGGAACAGCGGTCTTGCCGGTGCTTTTGATAATGCGGCGTTCAAAGAGAGAGCCGACGATCTACTGAACCATCACGCAGAGGAAGACCTTGCGGCAGATCGCACCGTGATATCAGTGCCTGAGTCATTGCCGACTGGATGTTCTCCATACCACAGCCTCATTCAGGAGAAGTACTCGGCCATTCGGTACAATAAGGCTGCTAAAAGATGATCCGAAGGAATGTTCGAAAGAATGAAGGGTCGAGGAGTCGGGAGGAGCTGGAGATGCTCCTCGGCAGAGATCCCGGTCAAGGCCGGTGGTTGGTTCTGGATTGGGCACCTCTGCCTAGCCCATATAATAGCAGCAATCTGATAAGCTGTAAAAGTGACCGAAATCTCATGTATTTTTCTAGATTTCCAGAATTATATGCATGGCTGAAGCAAAAAGAGGTTAGCACACTGCAGCATTACTCACTGTCTGGGGAGCGAAATCACTTCTTCCGGGAAGATATTATCAGGAAAACATCTCAACCTATGAGGTGAGGTTGCCAATCTTTGCTTGCCAGGAGAAAGCTAGCGCCAAGAACAATCGGCACCAAACCACGCCGCCAAGGACCTCAAAAAAACACCACCAAAACACACCGTGTGGTTTGGTGTTCGCTTGATTCTTTAGTTGAATAGGATTCCCGCCTGCAAAGGCGCTATCTCACAATCAGCGCGAGGACCAGAATGCATAAATTTCTGGGCGGCCCTACGCTTCGCCGTGCAGATATGAGGAACAAGCAATTTTTTGGGAATCTTAGCGCCTTGTCTCTTTAAGGTACCTGGCGCGCGCTTCTAGTGCGGTGTCGGGGAATTCACTGAACACGCCGTCGACGCCCAATCGAAAGAACTGCAGGTACTCGAGCTGAGGGTCTCCCTCGTAGCTGCGGGCCAAGTGGCGCTTCTCGTTCCGGAACGTAAAAGCGTGAACGAACAGTCCCAGTTTATGTGCATCAGCGATCAGTGATGTGGGCTCCTGAGTGTTGGCATCCATCAAATCGGCCTTCCCGTCATCGTTGATATCTTTTAGCTGGTCGTCCGCATCGAGTTGGCCTTTCACTGGTACGATGTACGGTTTCCATGGACCGACCCCATCAGCGTAGGTTTTGATTTCGGCAAGCCCGACGGGCGTCACCATGTCGATGAAGAGACGTTGGTCGCCTGCTTTTTCCCAGTCGTAGGGGCGGTGATAGGGGGCAGCATAGGTGAGATCACCGGTCTTGAGGTCATAGCCGTCGGCGTCGATGAGTTGCACCATGCGCACGTTTAACCCTTTGGTCCGCATCTCCTTCAGACTGCTAGGCTCGAAGCTCTGCACGAATACGGGCGCAGAACTACTGTTCCAGTTCGCGGACTCGATGGCGGCGATGAGCTTGTCCTCGAGCGGCAGACCGAGGTCGCGATGATAGGAGGGGTTCTTTGTCTCGGGGTACAGGGCAATGGTGCGCCCGAGCCTGGTACTCTCCGCCTTGACCAGGTCGATGACCTCTTGCAGGGTGACCATCCGGAGCTTTCCGTTGTACTGTTGCGGACGATCAGTGTCTGTGGTCACGACTCCCAAGGTCTTGATTTCGGCGAGGGTGAAGTCATGGGCGAACCAGCCGGTCTGTGTCTCACCATCCACCTTCCAGTCCTCGTGTTTACGGCTTGCAAATTCCGGGTGACTGGCAACATCTGTGTTCATGGCCAGATTGGGGTAGTGGCTGGCGATCAGTTTACCGTCCTTGGTAGAGATCAGATCGGGTTCGATGACATCGGCACCGAGATCGATCGCTCTCTGGTAGGCCTCCAGGGTGTGCTCGGGGAAGTAGCCGGAGGCGCCGCGATGAGCGATCACCAAGGGTTGGCGGCCGTCGAGCGTTTGCAGCGGCAGGGGCCCGATACTGCCGCAGGCTGCAGCAAGCAACATGAAGCTCACCAGCGCCACCGGAAAGCAGGTCCAGCCCGCGTGGTAGATTTTCAGCTTGGTGAACTGCTCGGCCCGAACATCAAAAACCTTCACAAACTTGTTCATGATCATCTCTCAGTTTTGTGGTTGGACTCACTCTGCTGGACCCAATGGGTGCGAGTCATTATTAAACAAGCTTGTGAATTCGGCCTCATTTACACCGCGCAGCATGATACTTGCCTTCCGCGAAGGCCTTTTAAGGAAGTGGCCCATTCACGCAGGCTTGCCAGCCACCATGCACAAAGGTCGATTTATCGCACCAGACGGCAACCGGGTAGTAATCGCCCATCACTTGCTGGGCGCATGGCCCCTGGTCGTCCAGAGCTTTTCGGTCCGGGAGGTTCGGAAACGCGAGATCGAACGTGCAGCCGGCCGCCCAGGCATTTTGGATAGCATAGTGGAAATCGGTGGCAGGCAGCATGTTGCGGAAAACCACAAACTTGGGATACTGCTCATCGCCATACGGCAGCCAGTTGACATTGGGCCTCAACCAGTCCGGGCGCTGCCGATCGTCCGATATGACGACCGTATAATAGCCACCCTCAAGACGAGTTGTCAGATCGGTTGCGCAATCAACCAGCGAAAGCGGCGGCGCAAAGTCCTGTTGGCACATGGCCCAATAGCGCATGTCGACGGCCCGGAAGCCCCGCGACGGCTCCCAAATCGGCGAACCATCGAATGTGTCGGGGAAACCCGGAGCTTTGCCATGTATGACAATGATCCGCCCGGGTTGGTATTTATCCCCCGGCCACATCATCATGTATTTACCGTCCGGATTAGGCCATAGAATCGACGGCGGGTTTAACGGTGACGCAAACCACAGCCGATCGGAGGTCGGCATGCCTTCCTCGACGCTCATATCCACGTCCGGCGGAAAGAGAAATCGGGCAAAGTCACTCATATCCGACCATTTGTTGATCGGCCAGCAGGCCTCCGGCTGCATGCTGCCACCGGTCTGGCCATTCAGTGTGATGGTGGGCAGCGGCACCCCGCCCATCAGACTTTGACCGCTCAGGGATGGATCGGCGTCCGCTACGTACATCCGCAGGACGACCCAGACCAGGTCGGAGGAAACCCCGATGGTATTCCCCGAACTCGGGCTGGTGCGCGAGATGACGACCGTATATGTGCCGTTGCCACCGCCCGGTGGGACGAACGGGTTGGTGCTGCCCGGATCGGGGGCGATTTGGGCATCGTACAGATGATGTTCTGCGAGGTTGAATCCACTATTTGTTTTATTGGCAGCGTCGTAACCTATTGTTTCGTAAGCGGCGAAAGAGAAATACCGGATATTGGGATAGGTGCCCTGGATTGTCATTGTTTCGTACTGCGGATCAAAGGGCATGAGCCAATACCGGGCAGCACCGTCAGGCCCCTGCACATTACCAGACCCTTCGGGCGAGAGTTCGAGCGGCCAGGCACAGCCTCGATAATTAAAATCCTGGGCGCGAACGACATGGGGATTGAGCAGAAACACTAGAGCCATGAGGCAGCCGAAAATTCCGATCCAGTTAGAGGTTTTCATTGTTTCCTTCCTTTCCAGCCTGGGCCAGTGAGAGTTGGCATAAGGTCCTGCGTGTGTTCGCAGCCAACCGGTTAGGGATGGGTGAACGTGAGGATCCTCGGGGTCAGAAGTTCGGAGGCATTCGGCCCACTTGTTGTTCCGGGGGCGATGTAGTCGCGAAGACTGATGATGATCATCCCCTGAAGGGCCGGGTCTCCCTGGGTGGACATGCCGCTGATCTCCGTGCAGTTCGCCAATCCGCCGGGTACGTTAGCGAGTACGGCGCAGTCATCGGTAAAGTAGCGCACGAAGAACTTGCCGGTGCTGTCGACCGTGAACGCATAGACGTCCGCGGATCCTTTGAGTTGCGTGTCCAGGAGGGTCCCGTTCGGGACGCCCCCCATGATCGACGCGTCGTTGGCCGACAGGCCGACATAGATGGCGTTATCCGTTTCCGTGGCCAGGGTGGCGACCACGGCGTAGACCTCCCCGGCACCGGTCGGGCGGGGCGTAGAGAAGAAGTAGGCTGCCTCTTGCTGGTCGCCCAGGCAGTCCATGCCGATGTCGCGGCAGTACGGTCCGGTCCACCCGAAGTCACGTACCAGATCCCAGATGAAGGACGATGCCGGCGGCGGCTGCACGCAATCGGTACTGGTGAGGTTCGCATAGCTGCTGACGCTGTCACAGACCGCATCGACGAGGTTCTGCAGATCGCCCGCCAGGTAAGCCTCGCTGTTTGCTGTTCTCGGTGCAAAGACCAGCGATCCGTAGCGCTGCACGGGGCCAAGGGAGTCCGGGGCGCGCATTCGCAGCACCGTCAGCGGAGGATTCGCCCGCCAGGTCTCTGCAACATCAAGGTCGTCAGGGACGGCGTAACGGAACGCGGTGAAAAAATCGATGGCATTTTTGCCTAAGCCGAGCGGACCGATGGGTCCGAACTCATCCTGGCGGGGGATCTGCTCGGTGAAGATGTGGCTGTCCGGAACCCCCTGCGCCTGCAGTGCCAGGCGGACCGCGGTGTCCGTCGCGGCGCTCGGCGTGACGATAAAATACCGGATTTCCCCGAAGGGGTAGCCGGACTGGCGCTCCATAACTACGTTATTGACGACATCCCCGAGGGAGGAAAGAGTGATGATGCGGTGGGACTCGGGGTCGTCCGGCGGGATCGTGCTGAACAGGTACTGCATGGGGAAAGGCAGATCCGGCGTGTTCGCCCACTGGTCATAATCCTTGGGCCTCCACTGTCCGTGCTCACTGAATTCAAATGTCTGCAGCCCCATGTTGCGGCCCGGGGGCGGCATCTGGCCGTAAATCACCAGCGCCTCGCGTTGGTCAAGGCGATAGGTGACGCTGTATCCGGGATCCGTTTCGACAAACGCATTCACCAAAGCCGGATCCACATACTCTTCCGGCCATGATTTAACCACCGGTAGAACATAGGGGGCCGCGGGGTTGGCTCCAAAGCAGTTCTTCAGGATCGGGTAGGTACGGTCGTAACAGTCCTGCTGGGTGTAAAGCGCCGGATAGCCCTGGCTGACCTGGAAACCACTTGCCGCAAGGTCAGCGATGAGCTCCTCGGTAAACGCATCCGTCGTCGCTTGCCGGCCCTCCGGCGCAACGGCGCGGCCATCCGCCTGAGGAGGCAACGCAAATCCACTCAGAAGCACGGCCACTCCCATCAGATATCCGAATCTCGACATAGACTTGGTCATAATCCTCTCCTCTTTTTGGTTAAGCTTTACTGCTCGCTGAAATACGGGCCGAAATAGATCGCTCGATCCCACACCAGCTCGTTGCTGTCGGCTGAGACTCCGGTGGCAGGCTCCAGATAGTTACGGAACGCAACGAAGACGTCGGAGGCCCATGACGGCCTGGAGGGATCGATCTCCAGGTCGATCTGCGGAGAGCAGTCATCGTTGTAGGGCACACCGTTTATATCCGTCGGGTTGCCCACTTCCAGGCAGTAGGGTTCATTACCGCAGTGGCGCGCTATCTTCCAGGCATAGAGCATGTCGGCGTACTCATAACCCGGATCATTCGGCTGCAGATACCGGCGGGCGCTGTCACCCGGATTGCCGCCTCTATCCAAATCCGGATCCGTCACCGTCCCCAGCCCGATCTCGCGTCCTGTCCCGAAGACCGGCTCCACATACGCACTGAAACTGGTGTAGGCGGCCTTCCCTGTCTTGTAGTGATTGACGCCGTAGACAATAACGTATTCATCGACATTACTTCGCAACTTGAAGGGGGGATATGTCTGCCAATAGTTCGCGTCGCGGGTGCCTTGGTATGAAAACTGACCATTCTGCAAACCGGACCACGGCTCGTCAACGAGTTCAAGCTGTCCGGTCTCCAACAAGTCCTGCCAAAATCGGACTCCCAGTTCCTTATACGGCATCCCTTTCACTGCTTCCTCCTTGGCGAGGATCGCCTTGCCCAAGCTTTTAAGCGCGGGATACAGATCCATTTCGGTCTGCCCGGTGCCCCTCACCCGCAGGGTGGGAGCCGGATACGGATCGGGTGTAAGCTCATTTTTGGGCGATACCCGGAACGCTCGGAAGAGATCGTTGTCCGGGGCATCATCGATGCTGCGCCGGACATAATCCTCAAACTGGCTCTTGTCCGCCGGCACTGCGAATCGTTGCGCCGTGAGTAAAATGGATCCCGCCGGGCCGTACCCCAGCGGACCGATCACCGTCGAGAGGCGTTCGACATTAATAATCGCCTCGGGGTAGCCGGCAGCCAGCACGGCCTTGCGCACGAGCTTCTCCGTCTGCCGGTTGCCGGTGACGATGTAGACCACGGGGCGGTTGAAGGGATCGGAGCCGGTGGTGCGGATGGTATCATTATTGATCGAATCGCCGAATGCAGCACCGGTCAGGGTGCGGTTGTCGGTGACCGCGGCGCCGGCCGGCGAAGCCGGCCCCATGTTCACCCAGGTCTGAAGACCGAAATACCTGACAGGGGGAGGTGTCTGTCCAATGAGCACCATGGCCTCGTCCTGTCGCATCTGCCAGTTCATGGCGAAGGGGAGCTGATAGTCGACGTCATCTGGATTTGGCATCTGCAGAACAAAGTAGGCATTTGGCCAGGGGTTGTTGCCCATTGCGGAGAAATAACGGTCTCCGCCTTCGCAGACTTCCTTGATCAGGTCGAAGAAAGAGAAGGAACCTTCCTGTGACGAGAATCCGGCTTTCTCTATTTCGCCGAGGAAACGGGGGACGTTGTCCGGCGCCGACCCGGAGGGATTCGCCGCCATGGCGAGTCCCACTGTGGCCGATACTATCGTGATGACCACTACGAGTGATCTGCAGAGCTTTCCTTTCATGGTTTCACCTCCGAGTGATGAATCGCTATCTTGCGGTTGGCGAAAATTTCATGACACGGTCATAGAGCATCTCCGGTATGCCGGGTCCGATCCTGGTCGCGAGCTCAAGATAGATTCGGGTAAAGACACGCCTAGGAGAGTGCCTGACTCGAGCGTCAGTCGCGTGCATCCTTCAGGGACTTAGAGTTCAAGACATCGCACACTGCACCAGAAGGAAGACAGAAAGAATTGCGGACAGCAGTCTCTATGTTTTCATACTTCGACCTCCTTCACGTTTTTGTCCGATTTTCCTCGCTCACCATGGCGCAGCCTAGGTCGTCAATCCGGTGGAAGTCATGCCTGCCCGGCCTGCAGCCACTACGGCCCGGACAGTCGAATAGTCGTCAGTCACGCAGGGCTGCCCCCACCTCTCGTTTACCGCCGCCACCAGCTTGATGAGATCCGGGGCCAGACAGCAGTGATCAGATATAGTTACCTTTGCTATAAGATCCATATATACACCTGAGCCAAGCTTTAAAAATCAGGACACCGAGAGCAATCAACCGTACAGATAGCTTTCCCGTGTTACTCCCCTAGGATGATTTACATTTTAAGAAATGGAAATATGACAGAATGTTTTTTTCAGGTGTGGTGGTAGAAAAGATGTTATTTATGGACTATTTAGCAAAAATTGTGCCTTATTAGTATCAATTAACTGTATTTGAGATTTCAAATAGATAACCCTAACGTAGGTGTTTTAAAATACAAACTATTGTCCGTTTTTCAGGGTTTTTACCGCTATTCCGGAATAAAGGGTGCAGGCCACGTGTGAAGATTATCTGGTCCTTTCAATCTGAATTCACCACTTGGGAAATCAAAGATAATTCTAGAGATTATCAGCCGAGAAAATGCTCCATTTAAGTATTAGTACGCATTCCCTGTCAGCGCTCGAATAATTGGACCACTGTAGGTGCTAAAAACTACTTCCGAGATTCTCATGGCAGATCCGACATGGAATACTTAATAGTCGTGACAAGAATAAACCTCAGAAGAAATACAATCCAGGGACCAATTAATTGAGGAACTGCGAGCTCAACTGGATGCAAAAAATCAGGAAATAGACCAGCTGAAATCCAGGCTATCACCTGAGTCCAAGAGGCACGATTGCTGCAATGAAAAGATTTTGGCCGAGGAGACCGGAGCCGCACTCGCGCTGGCGGAATGGCGCATGCAGCGAGCACTGCTCGCAGGTCATTCATTCACCTTCGACTGGGATCCGACCACGGACCAAGTGCAGCGGTCAGACAGCTGCGCACCAATCCTCGGCCTTGCCGGCGAGGCCGCCATCCGCGACACCGGCCGTGATTTCTTTCAGCGTATTCACCCCGATGATCGCGATCGTTTCGTGCAGATTCTCCACTCGTTGACACCCGAGATGGCCAACTACTCGACAGAATTCCGAGTCAGGCGCGGAGACGGCGCTATGATTGTTCTTGAAGAAATCGGCAAGGCCCTTTTTGATGCCGATGGCAAGCCGGAGAGAATATTCGGCGTTGCCACCGATATCAGCATTCGCAGACAGTCCGAGGCGGAATTGCGACGGAGCGAGGCGCGCTACCGGCTGCTGCACGAGAGTCTGCGCGACGGGTTCGTCCAGGTGACGATGAATGGGCTAATTGTCGACTGCAATGAGGTCTATTCTCGAATGTTGGGCTATTCAACCGAGGAACTGCGCCTTCTTCATATATTCAGATTACGCCGGAACGTTGGCACGACATCGAGGTCACCATCGTCCGCGACCAGATCTTACCACGAGGATATTCGGACATATACGAAAAGGAATATCGCCGAAAAGATGGAACCGTTTTCCCTGTCGAGTTGCGGACAAAACTTATCCGTGATGATGACGGCCAACCGGCCGCGATGGGCCACTGTCCGTGACATTACTGAGCGCAAGAAGAACGAGGACGAGCTGAAGGCGCTGAACGATGAGCTGGAACGGCGAGTCGAAATTCGTACTCAGGAACTTCAGGAGACCCGTCCCGCCTCCTGCACATCGAAAAGCTGTCGGCGATAGGCCTTGAAGGGATGGCTATCGATCAGATTGTTCTTCACGGCCCAGTTCAAGAATGTGGCGGTATCGGTCAGCCGATGATTCACACTGGTTATGCTCAATCGTTGCTCAGGTGGATATTCTCGGTTCAGGATGGCTGATACTTGATTGGTCCTTATATCGAAGTCCGTTGATCCGTCTCGGTATCCTCTGGAGCACATCGCGGTATTTCTGCCGGTCTTCGACGGTGTAATGGCTGATCGGTTTGTCGCCGACAATTTCCATGAACCGCAGAAGATTTTTCTCCAGGCCGGAAGCGATATCGTAGCCTCGTTTGCTCTTCTCTTCCTTGATGTACAACTCGATCAACCGGCTCATGGTGATCTCATCTGGTTCCACCCGTGGGGGTGGATGACTCAGCGCGGTACGAGTCGATTCAGGGATGATCTGAGGCAACTGGTGATGTCCAAGGTTGCCGGAGTCCATTCCGTCGCCGAAGGATGCCTGGAACAATTTCAGGCGCAGTTCGGCAAAGTGTCGTTCGGCGGTGATCACGTACTGTCGGCAGAGTCGGTACGCGGTTGTTTTATCTCGGGTCCGGAGTGATTTCTTGAGTTCGGTGCGGTTCAGGAATGGCCGAAGCTCTTTCGGAACTTTCATCCGGAAATGCAAAAATCCCGTTGCGCAATGCGCAACGGGATTTTTGCTTATCTGCTGGTGCCGGGACCAGGAATCGAACCAGGGACACATGGATTTTCAGTCCATTGCTCTACCGACTGAGCTATCCCGGCAACTCATTTTGAGAGGCTTTTTTTACTCGACTTCGATTTTACTGTCAATAGATATTCTGTCGATTCGATACCTTTCTTGCTTTCTTATTGATCTTTGTGGATTGACAGTCCTCCGAGATCCAAATCGAAGTTCAATTCCTCGTCCATATCTGTGGTGCCTGAATAGCTCGACGCTTTCGGAGCACTTTTGGTGAGTGTTTCGGAAAAATCAATATCGTCGAGCGACAGCACGGTCTCCTTGGCAGGTTCGGGAGCGGGTGCAAAATCGTTATCCAGGTCGTCAAAGCCGAGGTTAAAGTCAAGGTCATCCATATCGAGGTCGCCGAAATTTTCCTTCGCAGCAACCGGTGCTGCCGCCCTTTCGGCTTCAACCATCTTTGCCGGAGGGGCTAGATCGGAGATATCCGCCAAAGCAGCCGGCATTTCCATGGAAAAAGACCTTTCTTCCTCGTGTTCTTTCTCGATACCTGTGGTTTCCCCTTTATCGGCCAGGGCCATATCGTCATCCGGAGCGTCTTCAAACTGGCTGAAATCTATTTCGATCTCCCCGTCTTCTTCCTCATAATCCGCAGCCTTACTCTTACCGGTCTCCACCTTCGATTCGCCTTTTCGGGCGTCGTCCGCGAATTCGATCTCCGTGTCCTGCTCGGGCGTATCTTCGATCAATATTTCAAGATCGTCATCGACATACTCCTCCATAGCGTCGGATGGTACCCCAAAGACATCAACCTGTTCGTCCTCCGTTTGCCGCGACTGCAATTGCAGAAACGCGGGAGCACTGGCCTGAAAGACGGAACCATGCAGACTGTCCGACACCGCCTTGATATTCTTTTTACATTTTACACATACTTCCAGATGATCAAAGGAGATATATCCACATTTGGGGCATCGCATATACTGGTACCTCTTCGTCTAAACAAGAGTTAGGTTAAGCTGGGATGAAAAAAATAAACGTCTCCTCAAGTATTGCATACTTCCACTATAAATATCAAGAGATATTAACCGGCAGAACACTTAACTCGCTGGATAAACATCAAGTTTTTATCCAGCAAGCGGAACGGGATCTTTGCAGGGCCGTGATGTGAAAATTTTCGCGAAGAAAATCCAGCTCAATATTTTAGTGGACACCAGCAATTTTGCCGCTATCGCTATCGGGATCGAAATCGAACAAGAAAATGCGATTCGATAACGATGGCGAAGTACGCTTAAGTCGGATGAACCCTAAAAAGACCAGTCCATACCTATATCGCAGGAGGGAGCGGAGTGGGTCAGCGCGCCGATGGAAATGATATCCACACCGGTCATGGCAATGGCTTCGACCGTCTCAAGACTTACTCCGCCCGATGCCTCCACCAGGGCTCGACCGTTAATGAGCCGAACCGCCTTGAGCATCATTTCCGGACTCATATTATCAAGCATGATGATATCCACACCGCACTTCAAGCATTCCTGAACCTGCTCGAGGGTATCGGTTTCCACTTCAATGCGGATGGTATGGGGAATCTGTCCCCGCACCTTCTCGACAGCCTGCTCGATAGAGCCACAGGCCGCTATGTGGTTGTCTTTGATCAGGACCCCGTCAGCCAGATTAAAGCGGTGATTCATTCCACCGCCGACCCTCACGGCATATTTTTCCAGCATCCGCAGGCCCGGAGTGGTCTTTCTCGTATCGGTAATGCGCACCGGGTAGACTTTGACCTTTTCGACAAAGCTTGCGGTCATGGTGGCGATTCCGGAAAGACGCTGCAGGAGGTTGAGAGCCACCCGCTCGGCCTTGAGAAGATCGACCACCGGTCCACTGACGGCAAGCAATGACATGTTCGGATGGGTGAGCGTCCCGTCGGCCACCGGATCGATGTTGATGACCGCAGGATTCTGCACCTTGAATACCTCGGCCGCCACACATTCCAGGCCAGCCACAATAAAAGAGTCGCGGGCCACCAGCCTGGCGCTGCCCATCTCATGTTCGGAAAAAATCGACTCGCTGGTGAGATCGCCGCGCCCCACATCTTCGCGGAGGAATTCACGGATCATTCCGTGCAACAGATTCTTATCCATCGCAAGCCCCTTAGATTAAACCTTTAAGTCGTTCTTCCGCTTCAATTATTTTAGCCATCGTCGCATCAAGGCCGGCCTTTTTCTCCTGCTCCTTGACGACCACCTCCGGCTTGGCGTTGGCCAGGAACTGCTCGTTGGCGAGCTTGCCATCGACCTGTTTGAGTTTGGCCTCTATCTTCTGGCGTTCGCGCGCCAGTTTTGCCAGTTCACTCTCAACATCGACCAATCCTTTAAGCGGCACAAAGATCTCGATGTCGTTAAAAATATAGGTTGCGGCATCGGCTGGTTTTTCAATGTCCTTACCGACGGTAAAAGCCGTCAGCCTGGTCATATCCGATATGGCCGAGGTAAAACGGGAGATGCCTGCCGCTTTGCCTTCATCGGCGCAAATGACAAACGCTTCGATTTTCGCCGACGGGTGGACTTCGGCTTCGGAACGGATATTCCTGATGCCGGTAATGATGCCCATCAGCAATTCCATCTGCTCTACCGCCTCTGGATTTTTCCATCCTTGCTGTTTTTCAGGGAACGGACTGGTGACAAGCATGGGCCTGTCGCCGGGCAGAACCGACCAGATTTCCTCGGTGACGAAGGGCGTGATGGGATGGAGCAGTTTCAGGATGGTTTCGAGCACGACGAGGAGCACCCCCTGGGCCTGCTGTTTTGCCGTCCTATCGTCGCTGAAAAGATCGGCTTTGATCCACTCGAGGTACCAGTCGCAGAATTCACGCCAGATGAACTGATAGTTGGCGGAGGCGACATCGTTAAAGCGATACTCGTCAAGGCCCAGCCGGACATCTTCAATGACCGACGCGGTCCTGCTGAGAATCCATTGATGAACCAAGGGCAGCTCGCGCGGCGCGGCCACCACATCTTTCACCGAGGCGGTGCAATCGCCGACGTGCATCAAGGCAAAACGGGCGGCATTCCAGATCTTGTTGACAAAATGGCGATAGCCTTCGATCCGGTCCTCATCGAGCCTGATCTCCCGGCCCTGCGCGGCAAAGGCGGTAAGGGTGAAGCGCATCGCGTCGGTGCCGTACTCTTTCATGACCACCAGCGGATCGATGACATTGCCGGTCGACTTGGACATCTTCTTGCCGTATTTATCCCGAACGAGGGCATGGAGGTAGACATCGCGGAACGGCACCTCATCCATGAAGTGCAGGCCCATCATCATCATCCTCGCGACCCAGAAGAAGAGGATATCGAAACTGGTGATCAGCACCGAGGTCGGGTAAAAGGTTGCAAGCTCTTTGGTCCGTTCGGGCCAGCCCATGGTCGAAAACGGCCACAGCGCCGAGGAAAACCAGGTGTCGAGGACATCCGTCTCCCTGGTGATTGCCTCCGACCCGCATTTGGGGCAGGTAACCGGATCCTCAGATTCGACAATGAGTTCGCCGCAGGCCGTACAGGTCCAGGCCGGGATGCGATGGCCCCACCAGATCTGCCGGGAGATACACCAGTCGCGGATATTATCCATCCAGCTGTAAAAAGTGTTGTACCAGGTTTTCGGATAGATGTTGATACGGCCGTCCCTGACCGCCGCCACCGCCTTGTCGGCGAGAGGCTTGACCGCCACGAACCATTGCACCGAGGTGGTCGGCTCGCTTACCGTTTTACAGCGATAACAGTGTCCGACGGCATGGTCATAGTCTTCCACTTTTTCAAGAAAACCGAGGCGTTCGAGATCCTCGACCACCTTCTTCCGGCAGACGAAACGGTCCAGCCCGCAATAGACGCCGGCGGCTTCATTCATGATCCCTTTATCGTCCATGACCTTCAGTCGCGGCAGATTATGACGCAGGGCGATTTCATAGTCGTTTCGGTCATGGGAGGGGGTAACCTTCAGGGCACCGGTGCCGAACTCCCTGTCGACGTGGGCGTCGAACACCACCGGAATCACCCGGTCGGTGAGCGGCAGTTTAATGCCGACTGTGCCCAGGTGACTGTATCGCTCATCCTCCGGATGGACTGCCACCCCGGTGTCGCCGAGCATCGTTTCCGGTCGCGTGGTGGCAACGACGACATGGCCGGAACCGTCGGCGTAGGGATAACGGATGTGATACAGCTTGCCTTTTGTGTCCTCGTGTTCCACCTCATCGTCGGCCAGGGCGGTATGGCAGCGCGGACACCAGTTGACGATATAATCGCCCTTGTAAACCAGTCCTTCTTTATAGAGGCGGACGAAAACTTCACGGACCGCTCTGGACAACCCTTCATCCATGGTAAAACGCTCACGCTCCCAGTCGCACGAAGCGCCCAGTTTCTTCAGCTGGTTGATGATCGAGCCGCCCTTTTCCCCCCGCCATTCCCACACCTTTTCAATGAAGGCATCGCGGCCGAGATCGTCTCGGGTCTTACCGATGGTTGCCAGCTGTCGTTCCACGACATTCTGGGTTGCTATTCCGGCGTGGTCGGTGCCCGGCACCCACAGGGTGTTGTATCCGCACATCCGGCGATACCGGGTGAGAATATCCTGCAGGGTGTTATTTAAGGCATGGCCGACATGCAGCACTCCGGTGACGTTCGGCGGCGGGATAACTATTGAAAAAGACGGCTTTCCTTCTTCAATTTTTGCCGAAAAACTGCCCTCTTCCTGCCAGCGGTGCAGCCATTTTTCTTCCACCTCGGCAAATTCATATCCCTTATTTAACAACTTTTCTTCATTCATTTTCATAGCTTGCAGGTCATTACCGGAATTGATTATTATCTCCGCCTCGAAGGCACACGTTTTTCGAGATTAACTGTGACGTTGCGAGAATTCAACAGTTTTTGCTGGAAACCGCAAAAAAGGCAGAAAGACAGGGGAATTAACCGGTGAATCGACATCTATAGAGTCACTTCAAACGATGATCGCCGGTCTCGCTGTTTACGTATTTGCATCCGGACGGGCTTTAGGATATAGTTTCCCAGGCCAAAAACCTCCTGTTTCGAATCATCCACCGATCAGTATAGACAATCGAGGAACCACATGACACAACATCGCCACGGCATCCTGGTGCTTGCCGCTATCCTGCTGCTTTTTTCACTGACTTCCAGTCTGGCGGCGCTGCAAAGCGAGACCGACCCGGAACCGGAAAACACTGTCTGGGCCTGGGCCGACAAGACCGGGAGCCAGCATGCGATCTTTATCAGTCGCCGGGTGGGAACCGAGTGGGAGGAGCCGATACAGGTTTCCAACAACAAAGGCATCAATGTCGTTCCTTCCGTGACCAAAACAAATGCACAGGATCTTTTTATCGTCTGGTCGGCCTTCAGCGGTCAACAGGCCCAGCTGCGCTACCGCCAGTACAATGAGGGTGTATGGGGTGAGGAAAAAGAATACTATACCGGTCTCTCCTCCAATACCGCACCTTCGATAAGCATCGATACTTCGGGAACGGTCTGGCTGGCATGGGCCGGTTTCAACGGCATTTCAGATGAGATATACTATTCCACCTGGGATGGGAATGCCTTCAAGACCGCACAACCTCTCACCACCAATGACGTCCCGGATATTCAGCCCATCCTCGCGATCGATGAAACAACAGGACAGCCCTGGGTACAATGGCAGCAGTATTCGGAAAAAGGTTATATCGCATTGGAGGCAACCTGGAACGGGTCGGCATGGTCCACGCCGGTTGAGACAACCCCTGCGGCAACGGCTAAACCCCCAGTTGAGGCAACCTCCATCGACACAGCCACCCCTGAAGATCTCCGCGTTCTCACTCTGAAAAAAGTTGTCCCAGCCGGAACAGCCGGAACAGCCGGAACAGCCGAAAAAAGCAGCCTGTCGACTAGAATAGCCGCCAAGAAGACCGGCAGAAAAGGCAACGATCTCGAGATCGAAATTCCCACGTTCGTAAAAAATCCCGAATCCGCCTCGGTCCATATCCCCGGATACACCATTCAGTCACTGCCTGTCCGGAGCGTAGTCCCCATCAATTAATAGTCCAGGCCCAGGTTTCCAATCAGATCAACATGAATACGAGAGAAAAAATGGCGACTACCGAACAAATAAAGAAAACCGGAACAAGAACATTCGTCCTGCTGGCGTGCGCTCTCTTACTCTGCCTGGCTCAGGTCGCCAACGGTGCCAACATCATCGCTTTCGGCGACAGCATCACCGCAGGACACAGCAGCAGGTCAGGCGGATATCCGCCAAAACTCGCCAGCCTGCTGAACGGTAACGAAAAACCGTCGATTGTCGCCAACTACGGAATCTCCGGCGAAAAAACCCCGGAAGGATTATCCAGATTCGATAGGGTACTCGCCTCCTTTCCTGCCAACATCATCCTGATCATGGAAGGGACCAATGACATCCGCGGCGGGATATCGGTAGAAACCACCCAGTTCAACCTGCAGGCCATGGTCAACAAAGCCAAGGCTGCCGGCGTAACACCGGTGATCGCTACGCTGACCCCAAGCGATCGGAATGGTTCGACAACCCTCATTCCCGAAACCTGGAACCCGATGATCAAAGCCCTTGCCAGCAGCAACGGCATCAAACTGGCCGACCAGTACGCCGCAATCCTGCCGGTATGGGGTAGTGCCAACGCCGACAGGCTTCATCCGAACGATTACGGCTATCAGATTATTGCCGATACCTGGTATGCGGCAATAGCCCCGATGATCACGTCGACAGGGGAAGTGAAAAGCAGCGGCGGCGGTGGCGGCGGATGTTTCATCGCCACTGCGGCCTTTGGCTCACCGGTTGAAAAGCACGTCGTGCTCCTGAAGGAGTTTCGGGACAGGTGTCTGCTGACCAATTTCCCCGGCCGGCAGTTTGTCGACGCCTACTACCGTTTCTCTCCGGCCGTAGCCGACTTCATCAGACAGCACGAATATGTAAATCTTGCTGCCAGGATTTGCCTCTATCCCCTGGTTGGGTTGAGTTATTTCCTGCTCAAGTTTTCTTTACCTGTGCAAATTGCCATGGCGGTTGCGATCGGGGTGGGTCTTGCCCTCTCCGGCCTTGTCTATAGAAGCCGCCGTCATGTTTGACCGCTTTTGCAGGAGGTTATTTCTTTCTTGGGTATAACCTCCTGCAAAAAACCGGCCTGTGGAGTAGCAAAGCCCGCTATTTGACGCTCCACGGTTCCGGCAGGAAAATATATTTGTACACCGACAGGGCGTAGCGGTCGGTCATCCCGGCCACATAGTCGCAGACCTTCCGATGGGCCGCCTTTTCATCCGCCCAATCCTCTTTCCCCACCCCATGTTCCCAGACGCCGTTTCTCAGGCGGACTATGCCGTTCTCAAGAAAATATCGATAGAGATCGGAGACGATCCGCTGCGCCTTGACAAACTCATTGTGCACCTTGTAGTAGGTATAGACTTTGTCATACAGGAAGGCGCGGAGGTCTGTTATCGCTTCAAGCATCTCGTCGCCTATATGCAGATTGCCGTCATTTGCCGAAAGTGTTTCGACAATCAGATCACGGACCATGGACCCGATGCGTTTGGAGTGCCTTTCACCCACTACCTTTTTAATGCGTTCGGGCAGGTCGGCTTCTTTCAGAATCCCGGCCCGGAGGGCATCGTCGAGGTCGTGATTGACATAGGCGATAATGTCGGCCAGACGCACCACCTGCCCCTCAAGAGTTACGGCAATTTCCGACTTTTCTTTCGGCAGAATGTCGGCGCGGCCCTTCGAGTGACGGACTATGCCGTTGCGCACTTCGAACGTAAGATTAAGACCTTTGCCATTATTTTCGAGAAAGTCGACAACCCGCAGGCTGTGCACATAATGCCTGAAGCCGCTCGGATGCAATTCGTTGAGCATTGTCTCCCCGGCATGGCCGAACGGGGTGTGCCCCAGATCGTGCCCCAGAGCGATGGCCTCGGTGAGCGGCTCATTCAGACACAGTGCCGATGCGATGGTCCGGGCGATCTGGGAAACCTCCAGGACATGGGTCAGTCGTGTGCGGTAATGGTCGCCGGTGGGAGCCAGGAAAACCTGGGTCTTATGCTTGAGTCGGCGGAATGTTTTTGAATGGGTGATACGGTCCCGGTCGCGTTGAAAAGGGAGGCGAATATCGGACATCTCCTCCTCTTCCTCGACATGACGGCCTGACGAATTTCTATTGAGCGCGGCAAAAGGCGAGAGGATGAGTTCCTCCCTCTCCTCAAGTTGCTTTTTGATGGATCTACCAACAACCGGTACAAAAGTCATAGCATTTCTCTTGTTACTCTGTTGTATAAAAATATGGACCGCAAACGGCCCTTTTTGTGCCCCGGAGAAGCCACATCCCTTTAAACCATGCCCCGCTTTTGATTTCAATAGGTTGGACGATGAAAACGATAATTACTTGACAACCGCACAAAGAGTAAGAACTACTATCATGTAAATGAGGCAGTACCAACGGAACGTTTCCATTTCAAATAATACAGTCTACTTTCAGCTTGAAGGAGAAGAAAATGGCCCAAATCACTCTCAAAGGCAATGAGATTTCAACTATCGGATATCTCCCCGCAATCGGCGCTCCGGCTCCTGATTTTAAGCTGGTTAAATCCGATCTCAAAGAAACCGTTCTCGAAGATTACCGTGGCAAAACGCTGGTCCTCAATATCTTCCCGTCAATTGACACAGGCGTCTGTGCGGCCTCCGTCAGAAAATTCAACAGCGAGGCCGTCAATCGCAAGGACACGGTGGTTCTTTGCGTTTCCGCCGATCTTCCTTTTGCCCATAACCGCTTTTGCGAAGCCGAAGGACTGAAAAACGTGGTCGCAGCCTCCGTCTTCAGGTCGCCTGAATTCGGCACGAACTACGGACAAACCATTACCAGCGGCGTGCTTACCGGTCTCCTGGCCAGATCGGTGGTGGTTATCGGTCCGGAGGGCAAGGTCAGATATACCGAACAAGTCCCTGAAATCGGTCAGGAACCAAATTACCAGGCAGCACTTGACAGCATCTGACAAACGGGGTCGACAGGCGCAACAGTATGAAATACTATTTTTACTACGACAGTCCCATCGGCAGGATGCTGCTTGTCGGCACGCAAGGTGTCCTGGAAGAACTCTATTTCCCGAATTCCACGGAAAAGAAGCAGGTGCCGGCGGAATGGCTCAAAGATGAAGCGGTGTTCGAAGAAGCGCTGCGCCAGTTGAATGAATATTTTGCCGGGGAGCGGCAGGAGTTCTCCCTGCAGCTCGCCCCGGCGGGTACACCGTTTCAGCAGCAGGTATGGCAGGAACTTCGCAAGATTCCTTTTGGCGGGACCGCCTGCTACCAGACAATTGCCGAGCGGCTGGGCAAGCCCAGGGCGTGCCGGGCAGTGGGCATGGCCAACGGCAAAAACCCACTGCCGATCATTATCCCCTGCCACCGCATTATCGGCAAAAACGGCAAGCTTACCGGGTTTGGCGGCGGCCTTGCGGTGAAGCAGCAACTCCTCGACCTGGAACGCGGTTTGGCTGTCTCTCCCGCCTAGATCCTGTAATAGAAAAACTCAGGGAGCAACCGGTATTTGACGCCAGCCGCCGCTACCGGTAAACTCCCTTGCGGCAAAACACCAGATCAAAGCTTTTTTGCCGGTCAAATACCCGTCGTCCTGTTTGGCCCTCTGGAAGAGCTTGATGCGGGCGGGAGTCACCCCGGATCCGCGAACGCCGAGAAGATCGACGGGAAAGCCGAGTTCTGCCGACAGATGATCGAAGAAGCCCGCACCTTTGGCATGCAGATCGCCACCCGCCTGAAAGACCAGAGCATGGCTGTCGCCAAGAAGAATGACCGGGCTCTTCATATCGCTCTCCACCGGTTTGCCGTCATCCTTGCCGGTAACCATCGCCAGTTCCAGTTCTTCCTCCGGTCCCGAGCCGCCGGCCATCTGGGTCAGATCGCCACGGATCGTCACTTTTTGTACTGACTGCTTGTATTGTTTTTTCGCCACATCGGCATACCAGGCCTCTTTTTTCAGCGCTTCCGCCGCCGCTTTGGCAAAAAGGGCCAGGCCTTCGCCGGAATAATGGGTGTCGGTCCGGCAGTAGAGCTGTGCTTTATCCCGGTTTTCCTGGAGGGTGGGCAGCAGGTCGATGACCTTCACTCCGCTTGCTGCAAGCTGCTCGTAAAACTCGCGGTAGAGCGCCAGTTCCCCGGCCGCAGCAGACTGATCGAGTGCCGGCGACAGCTTGTCCGGATAGATCAGGGCCTTGGGCGGAACAGGCATGAGATAGAGGGTAATTCCTCGGTCGGCCAGGAGTTTATTGTACTCTTCAATAGCCGGAAGCGGGTCGGCACTGCTCTTATCCCTGGCCTGGGAAGCAGTCCCGGCAGCCTCGCCCCAGAATTTGCCGGCGGCAAGATGCTGGAGCTCCTCCTTGAAAAACAACCAGCCGTCAACTCCGGCAACCACACTGCCGGTATCGCTCTGCTCGACCAGTTGCCGGCTGGTGTCCCGCAAGCCAGGCGTTGCGGCAAAGGCTGAAACGGCAACAAAGAGTGTCAGTACCGCCACTATCCTAATTATTCTTTTCATCGATTATTCCCCCCCAGTTCGGAATTTCCAGCTCCATCATCTCATCATCAAGCGGCGTCCGACGATAGCTGCCGTACTCCCCTTCAACCGCTTCCCACCCCGTCAAAGCCAGGGATACGGTGTCGCCGGGACGAAGAAAAGCAAGACCCGTGAGCCGGTTGTCGCGCATCCCCCAGCCATAGACCAGAGCCTGATCGGACGCGAGCTCACGCCCTTTGCCCTGCAGGTCGACCAGATGCATGGTCAGGATATTATCACGATACGGCACTGCTCCCGGCCGCGGCGAGCGCGAGATCGCGGCAACCACGCCGCTCACCTGGACACTTTCTCCGGACGGCGCGACATAGAAGCCGTTGTCCTTTTTTTCGCCGAGCTGCAGGTCGATCTTCTTCCAGTCGCCAAAGGACAGTTCCCGCTCGGCAAACTGCCAGATCACCAGCCGCTTGCCGGCCAGCCGGTCACGGCCGCGGGCCAGCTCCCCGGCCAGCATTTCCCTGGTAACATAGGCACCGCTGTCGTTTCTGGCAAGAAGGTCGATCGGCTGCTGCAAAAGATGGCTGAGCTGTTCGGCAAGCCCCGCACCGGTTCCCCAGCCCAGTCCGTCGGTCGAATAGATATTGGCAAAGGAATCGCCAAGCAGCAATACCGGAGCGTTTCTGTCCGGCTGCCAGAACTCATGCCCATCGGTCGTCACCTGGTTGACCCGCACCTCCTGATCGGCAAAAAGAGAGGACCTCTCAGGCAGAGTCAGCATCCGTGCGATATCGCCCTGTCCGACCACCGTCTGCGGCTGTGCCTGAAAACCGGCATTGCCCTGTACCTCGGGGAACTCTGCCGCGATACGACGGGCAAGATCTGCGGCCACCGCCTCCATCGCCCCGGGCAGCCAATGGGTGTCTGTGACGAGATAGGCATCCCCGTGTTTTTCGCTAAACTGCGTAAGCACTGGCCTGATGTCGAAGAGTTGCACGCCATTTTCCTGAAGGGAATTGACAAAAGCCTGCCATGAACGGTTGGCAAGCGGCTGATCGATTGTCCGGGCGGAGAGTGTATCCGGCTGGATGGCGGCTTTTACCGGCACCGGCATGACGATGAGTTGAATCCCTCTCCGGTCCAGCTGGGCTTTGAAGTCGACAATCGCCGTGACCGGATCGGGCTGTACGGGCTGCTCCCAGAGTTCATGATCCCCGGCCCTCTTCTGCAGCTGATCGGGATCGAGAAACGGCGGTCCGGTAAGGTACGAAAGACTTGGGGCAAAATGCAGTCGGCCGTCCCGGCCGGGAATCGCCTTTTCATTGCCCTGCCCGAGAAAACGCAGCATTACATACTGCAGGGGCGGCAGGAAGGCCTTACGCAACAGACTCTGCTCTTCAACCGTGGTTTCCAGGAGATCGATGTTCTCGAGAATAAGATGATTCCGGCGCTTGATCTCGGCGACGAAAGATCCCCCGAGGTGACTCGCCGGGCCGCCGATCCGGCTAACAGGGAAGACGGCCTGCGCCTTGTCGTATGTAAACTGACCGATCGGCACCAGAAAGACGGCAACCAGAAAAAAACCGGCCAACACGATAGTCAGTTTCCGGCTGATGACCGTCCTGCCGATCTCTTTTTTGGCGATAGCCTCCCTGCTCGGTATCTTTTTTTTCCCGGTCATAAATAAAAAAAATATTAAAAATTAAAATATATGAATGGGTTGTATGACTGCATGCTGAGAACCGAAACAGATACGATAAACACCAGCATCACCGTCGCAACCTTTACCGCACCCATCTCTTTCGACCAGTCCCAGGTCTGGGGCGCGCCCCAGACAACGAGGGCGGCAATTGCCATGGCCAGCAGGGAATAGGGGGTATAGAGCAGGCCGTCGAGGAGCAGCGACGAGACCGGCACCTCGACCAGGCCGAACATCGAGCCAAGGTAGTGCAGCGCTCCGGCAAAGGTTTCCGCCCGAAAAAAAACCCAGGCGATGAGCACCAGAACAAAAGTTGCGGCAACTCTCAGCCCTTTTGGCAGCATGAAATAGAAGGGCTTCCTGCCGATCAGCCGTTCACTGCCGAGGAGAAGGCCGTGGATTGCCCCCCACATCACGAAATTCCAGGAGGCGCCGTGCCACAGCCCGCCGAGGAGCATGACAATGGCCAGGTTCACCGCCGTCCGGGTCGGACCGTTACGGTTGCCGCCAAGCGGAATATACAGATACTCCCGCAGCCAGGTGGAAAGAGAAATATGCCAGCGCTGCCAGAACTCGGTGATCGAGGCCGAGCGATAGGGTGAGTCGAAGTTTTTGGCAAAGACGAATCCGAACATCAAGCCGAGGCCGATGGCCATATCCGAATAGCCGCTGAAATCGAAATAGATCTGGAAGCTGTAGGCGACAATACCGAACCAGCTGTCAAGCCAGTGCAGGGATCCGGCATCAAAGGCGGTATCGGCGATCTTGCCGCAGGAGTTGGCTAAAAGCACCTTTTTGGCCATACCGAGACTGAAAAAAGCCACTCCTCGGGAAAATTTTTCCAATGAGTGCACCCGGGACGCCAGCTGGTCGGCAACTTCCTGAAAGCGGATGATCGGTCCGGCCACGAGTTGCGGAAACATCGAGACAAAACAGGCAAAATCGAGAAAATTGCGAACGTATTCGCCATTTTTCCGGTAGACATCGATGGTGTAACTCATCGACTGAAAGGTATAAAAGCTGATGCCGAGGGGCAGGAGAAAACTGAGCACCGGAACCGGATCGAAGCCGTCGATGCCGAGGAGCGTGAAAAGTTGATTGTAACTCTCCAGGGCAAAGCCGGTATATTTAAAAAAACCGAGCAGGGAGAGATTGCTGAAAATGGAAATCAGCAAAGCCGTCTTTCGTCGCCGCTGACGGTCCGGACCGGAGAGGCCGATCACCAGCCCGCAACAGTAGTCGATCAGGGTGGAGACGAACATCAACAGGGTAAAAAACGGATTGGACCAGCCATAAAAAATATAGCTGACTGCCGTCAACAGGACATTCTTCCCCCGTTTCGGCATGCAGTAGTAGAAAAGCAGGCTCAACGGCAGGAAGTAAAAAAGAAAAATATGTGATGAGAAAACCATTGAAAAAGCTGATTGGAATTGGGAAATACGGCAACTTCAGGCTGCAAACGGCTCCTAACCTATACTTTTTATTCTGTCGACACAACAATTTTCACATGCTCTCCACCTGCAACGCTTTTAACGATTTCACCTTGACCCGGAAATCATCTATGCACTAGCATTAAAAGAGACTTCGAAAAAATCACAGACTACTCTTTTTACAAAAAAGGAGCCCGCCATGTCCGAAACACATGATGTGCAAATCACCCCGGGAATGCAAGAGTATATCGACCGGAACAACGTATATCTCGCGGAAAGGGCAAAATACATTGAGGAGACGGTCAAAAAATGGAAATTCGACACCATTGCCGTGCACGGCCTCTACTCGGTAACCGACGCCCTGAAAGATTATCAGGGGGCGATCATCGAACCGATCTTCATGAGCACCTCCCAGGCCTACACCGATTCAGACGAGATGGCCGCGGCGCTCGCCTATAAAATTCCCACCTGGTGCTATTCACGCATCGCCAATCCTTCTACCTATTATTACGAATGGACTTTGGCCCTCCTGGAAGGCTACGGCTTTGACGGCACCACCTCGTGCTGTTCGACCTCGTCCGGGATGTCCGCCATCATGACCGCGGTCCAGCCCTTTCTCCGGGTGATAAAGAGTGCCGGTGAGCCGCGTAATTTTGTGGCCACGGCGCAATGCTACGGCGGCACCTTCCAGCAGTTCACGGTCCGCCTCATGCAGGAGCGGAACATCGAATGCCGGTGGGTGAAAGATGCCACCAATATCGAGGAATGGGCGGCGAAAATCGATAAAAACACCCGCTTCCTCTACGGCGAACTTCCCAGTAATCCGCAGCTCGGCTTCTTTGATATTCAAGCTGTTGCCGATCTCGCCCACAGCCATAACCTGCCGCTTATCTGCGATTCCACGGTCGCCACCCCGGTTCTGCTCCGCCCCATCTGTCACGGAGCCGATATCGTCGTCCAGTCGGTGACCAAGAGCCTTTCGAGCAGCGGTTTCGGTATCTGCGGTGCGGTCATTGCCCGCAAAAACCTGGTCACGAATATCGACGACGCTCAGCTGAAAGAGGATTTCTCGCTCTCGGTGAAATACCTGCAGAACCGCGACTTCGGCCCCAATCTCCATCCGCTGCAGGCGGTCATGGCGTTAAACGACATGCGCACCATCCGCTCGAAGATGGATCTGATGAGCCGGAGCAGCGAGAAGGTCGCGGCCTTTCTGGCCGAACATCCCGGCGTGGAAAGCGTCCAGTATCTGGGCCTTGAGAACCACCCGCTCCACGACCTGGCAAAGAAATATATGTGGCTGGTCGATGCCGAATACGACGACCAGTACAACCGGCCGATCAACCGCTACGGCCACCTCCTGTCATTCTGCGTCAAAGGCGGCGTGGAAAAAACAAGAAAGGTGTTCGACAACCTGCAACGCATCTGGCGGGCCACCGACCTCGGCCGGATCAAGAGCGTCGCCACCATTCCGGCGATCTCCACTCACCAGCAGCAGGGGGAGGAGGGCCGGGCCCTGGCCGGCATACCCGGCAATATGATCCGGCTCTGTGTAGGCGCGGAACATCCGATGGACATCATCGCCGATCTCGACCAGGCCTTACATGCGGCAAAGTGAAAGGAACCATCGTCTGAGCAGAAACCAAGAAATCAGTACGATGAAGAGCAGAGAATCAGGTTGGCGACAGGGCAGTCATATCATTGCGCAGCCCTTAAGATAAATTTGAACAATTTCTGAAGTTGATCAGGTGATAGAACCCTTCCGACACTTCTCACCTCATCGTTAACGACCAACACCGGCCCGCCCATGGCGCCAAAAAGGCTTATTCGATGTCTATCAAAAATTCGCAGCAATTCGTATTCGAACCCGATTTCATCGGCGGCTGCCATTACATTCCTTGCAAATATTTCACACTTTTCGCACTGCTTGCAAAGGATCTGTATCTTCATTGCGCCCTCCATTGCCGATCGATCCACATTGCCGTCTCGACAAGGTTTCCGCATATATTCGAAGAAAGTGCCGGGTTCTTCACCCCCTTCAGCTGTGAGCTATCCGAAGGGGGGGATTGAACTCGATTCTAATGCATAAGACCCAGGAACACTACATCATCCGGCAACCATACATCATACCTCGCCCACCACCCATCATGCCCCTGCCGAAACCCTGGCCTATATAGGTCTCCAGACCGGCACCCTTTGCTTTGTCCTGCATGGTGGTCATCAAATCGAAAAGCTCCCCACTGACCTTTGAAACCGATGCCGGATTGGGATTGGTAGCCTGGACAAGAGCCTGCCGCTCCGCCTGCTTCATCATGATCTGTTTGCGCAAATCCTGATTTTCGTTGTAAAAGGTGTTCAGTTTAGCCTGGGTCTCGACATCGGGCTGTTGATACGCATACCCCGGCATCTGGGGGTGATGGTAGCCCATTCCGTATCCCATACCACCTCGCGCCGATGCAACTCCGACCGATGCAATACTCAATGCCAAGGCAATCGCAGCTATTTTCGTTTTCATGGCTATCTCCTTTTTTTGGTTTTGGTTATGACAAATCGAGAACCTTCTGCTTTCAGCTTCGATCCAGAGAAGCACAGCATCAGGCACTTCCCTCCCTTTGTTTTACAAGCAATCTAGCAAAACAAATGCCACAACCAATCAAATCGTGCAATTTTCTGAAATTACTTTATTTTATAGAAATATCCACTGCAACTGTCAGTCAAGAGAACTTACAGGTGGATACAAAATACCCGACAAGGATTTGTTCAGGAATTCCTGATCCCACTCCTTCTTCGGCGAAAAAAAGGCATCAACGGATACAAATGAACTGGGTGGGTAATTTTTATCCACCCGGCACACTGGTTTGGGTTGTTTTTATCCACCTTACGGCTTCGACCCTCTACATTGGGCCAGTATTCTTCAGCAAAAGAGTATGATAAATCAAATGCAAACAGAGGCACAGTTATTGCTTTAAGACGACAGTGGTGCTTATCCATGCACCCTCGAATGCAGTGAGACCCCTCCGTGGGATTCCGTACGAGGCCATTCCTGCGGCTGCGATGTTTCCTTTTAGAATCAGGCAGAGTGAGACTAGGGCGGGAATTTCCGTATAAGCGATTGAATAAAAACCAGAAATATGGCAAACTGTTTTTTCTTTGGTTCGCTTAACTCAGCGGAACCGATACAACACCAAGTGGAAAGACGATGGCGACAAGTTGCAGGAATAACATAAAAGCCAGGTGGAATATGGTGCGGATTGCCCTGGTGGTAATTCTGGCGCTCGGCCTGAGCCTTTCCCATGCCTGCGCTGCCCTCTCTTCCTCGGAACCACCGTCCTTCTGCAAATCGGGCAAGAGCATTGACCATCAGGAAGATCATGTAAAAAAAACATCTTGCAAACTGCGACCTTGCAAATCCGGCCAAGGCCGCGCCCTGCTGACGGAATCTGTTGAACTCTGCGATATTAAGGACAGTCTCCTCCTTCCGGCTACCATCCTTCCCGGCCAATTCGGGACAATCTCGGTCCCGAAGGATTATCGCCGGGCGGCTCGCACCGATTTTCTTCATCCCCCTCCCACTCATTCACCACCCATCTACATCAAGCACTGCTCTTTTCTCAGTTGATACCTGTAATTCCTGACCGGTGACTTCATCGGCATCATGAATTTATGGTTGTTATGGATCTGTTTTGCACCCGGGATATTCCCGATGCACTGACTTTCCTGCCAGCCCTTCCATAACTTTTTTTGGACTGAAGCAATGTATATGCGTCGCGTAATTCATTCTATATTTCTGATTTTATTAATTCTTATTGTATACAAGACAAATGTCTCGGCCGGCGTGGAGCAAGCGCTCCCCACTGTCGTGTCCGCACCCAAAACGGAAAACGACGATCCTGACAATACCAAGTTAACCCTGGAATCGGCTCTGCACATCGCCCTCGCCAACAACCCCGAGCTTGCCGCCAGTCAATGGGATGTTGCTGCAGCCAAAGGACGGGTTGGCACAGCTATGGCCACGGGCCGACCAACACTTGCCTTTGAGGGCGGATACCAGCACCATCTCGACAACCAACGGTTGATCTCCGCCCGATATAACGGCGAGCCAGGAGATTTCGGTGACGATATTTTTCGCGGCAATGTCATTTTTAAACTCCCAATTTACACAGGCGGCCGATTCACCAGTGAGCTCGAAAGCGCCGAACTGCTGAAGGCCGCAGAAGAACACAGATTGGTGCAGACCCGCGAGGAATTGATCTTCAATGTCTCAAGCACCTTCCATATCCTCCTTGGCCAGCGTGAAGTCATTCGTTCCCTGGAGTTTGCCGTTGGTGCCATGGAAAGCCATCTCCGTCAGGTCCAGGATCTTCTCGCCGCGCAAAAAGCCGCCAGAGTTGACCTGTTGCGCACTGAAGTTCGGCTTGCCAACTTGAGATACAACCTGGTTACCGAACAAAATGCTTTGTCTACCCAACGGCGCCTGCTGGCCAATCTCCTCGGAGTGACGTTCGATCCGGAGCCAATCCCGCCCGGCGAACAACCTGGAGAAATGGTTCCCGGTAGTTCAGATCCCGCCGAATTGATAGTTTTTGCCCTGCAGACAAGAGGCGATTTTCTGGCCGCCAGGACGCGGTTGGAAGCTCAGAGTCAACGTGTTGAAGCGGCTAAAAGCGGTTCACGGCCAACCGTTTCGCTTTTTGGTAGTTACGGATTGCGCGCGGATGATGCCGGTGATCAGGATGATATCGGCTCAGCCGGTCTCCTGATGACACTGCCGGTTTTCGACGGCGGACTGGTAGACGCCAAAGTTGAAACGGAACGGGCGGTCCTTGCCGCAAGCCAGGACCGGCTTAAAAAACTGGAATTGCAGATTCGCCGGGAAATTGAGATCGCCCTCCTTGATATCCGTTCAAGCAATGAACGGATCAATGCGGCCAGACAATCTCTCGAACAGGCAGGGGAAAGCCTGCGCATCGAGCAAATGAAGTACAGCCTCAGCTCCGGCTCAATACTCGACGTGCTGGATGCCCAATCGGCCCTCTTGCAATCGGAAACCAATTATACCCGCGTCCGGGTCGATTCTCGCATCGCCATGGCGCGCTTAAAACTTGCCACCGGGGAGAAGGAACAATGAAAAAAATGAAACGGTGTTTTCTATCAACGACTTGTATCGGTTTAATCTTCCTCGGGATTATGTACTTCCTTCCTGGATACGCCGATCAGAAGACGCCCGTCGAAGGACAAACGAAAACAGCGGAAGCCGGCAAAGCATCGGTCAAGATGGTGCCGACGGTCAAAGTGGAAACGGTCGGAACGGTGGAATTAACCAAAACCATGGAATTGACCGGCTCAGTGAGACCAACCAGGATCGCCAAGCTTGCCTCACCGGCCGAGGGGCCGGTTGAGGTCTGCGCTATCGGTGACTGTAAGGTACGTGAGGGTGACAGCGTAAAAAAGGGGCAAAAGCTTTTTCAGATAGGCAGGAACAAGGCGGCCGAGGCACAGCTTGCGTCTGCCCGTCAGGCCCTGCAGGAACAAACCGCCGAGTTGCAACGCATGGAACAGCTGGCCGAAGCCGGTGCCATCCCGGGAGCACAGGTGGACACTGTCAGGTCGCGTCATGAGAACGCCAAAGCCCAACTTGCAAAAAGCATGGAGAGTAATGCCGACTATTCGGTGACAGCACCCTGGGACGGAATAATCGCCAAGATCAATGTCACGGAGGGGGAGTATGTGGCGCCACGGGCGGTGTTAGCCGAGATTTTCGATCCAGGGAGTCTGGTGGTGCAATTTGCCGTCCCGGAAGCAAAATCAACCGAAGTTGCACTCGGGATGGCGGTTCTGCTCGAACTCGACGCCCATCCCGGTAAAACCCTCCAGGCTGAGATCACCCGCGTCTTCCCACATCTGGATGAGAAGATGCGGACTCGTACCGTCGAGGCGACCTTGTCAGGTTCAGTGGCCCTGATTCCAGGCATGTTCGCCCGTATCCAGGTGATCCTGACCATGATTCCGGATGCCATCACAGTGCCGGCCTATAGTCTGGTCGTTACCCCGGACGGCGGCCATACAGCATTTGTAGTGGAAAACGGAAAAGCGGTAAAGCGCAAGCTGAACACCGGCTTAGAGGTGAACGGCCGTGTACAGGTCCTTACCGGTCTGAAAGCCGGTGACCAGCTTATCGTCGCCGGCCAGGAAAAACTTAAAGACAGTGCAATAGTCAAGGTAATGAAAACGGCGGCCATTCCGACCGATACAACGGTTAAGGCAGGTGCCCGCTCATGAGAATCACCGAATATACTGTCCGTCGACGACTTGCCACCAGCGCCATTGCGCTGGCGCTGGTGGTCCTCGGTCTTTACGGGATGTGGCGCCTGCCGGTTAATTTTCTGCCGGACATGACCTATCCGATGATCAAGCTCAACATCTTCTGGAGTGGAGCCACACCGGAAGAAATCGAGCGCAACCTGGCCGATCCCATCGAGCGCCAGATGATGACGGTGGACGGCCTGGATTACCTGGAATCCATTTCTATTGAGGGTATGTACAGCTTGATCGCCAATTTCAATTACGGGCGGGACATCGATGTCGCCTATCAGGACGCCACGGCAGCCCTGGCACGGGTAGCGCGCAAGCTGCCGCGGGATATCGATCCGCCGGTAATCTTCAAAGCTGATCCGTCCCAGATCCCGATTCTGCAGCTCACAGTACGTTCTGATCTTTGGGATCTGGTACAGCTGCGGACCTGGACAGATGAATGGTTGCAGGACCAGATGCTGGCTGTTCCCGGCGTGGCCGGCACCGAGATCGTCGGCGGCCTGGTGCGGGAAATCCGGGTGCACTTGAAACCCGACGCCCTGGAAAAATACGGCCTCACCATCAGCTCAGTCCTTAAACGTCTGCGCGAGGAAAATATCGACCAGTTCGGAGGTCGTCTTACGGTCGGCCCCCAGGAGATCATCGCCCGCACCACTGGTGAGTTCACTTCGCTGGAGGATATCCGCAACGTTGTGCTGCTGCGTGACGGTGCCAACCGCGTCACCCTGCGGGAAGTTGCCGAGGTGGTCGATGCGCACCGGGAGGCGCGGGTCATCACCCGACTGGACCGGCAACCGGCAGTCAAAGTGAGCATCCTCAAGCAGGCGGACGCCAATACCGTGGAGGTGGCCCGGGCGGTTGAGAGGCGGTTAGCCAAACTCAAATCCGGCCTGCCTGAGGGAGTCGCCCTGGGCATGGTCGAAAACCAGGGTGTTTATGTGACTGATGCCCTCAACGGCGTCAGCACGGCAGCCTTTGAGGCGGCCATTCTGGTTATCCTGATCGTCTGGCTGTTCCTCGGTTCCTGGCGCCAGGTAGTGGTGATTATCATGGCCCTGCCCCTCATCCTGATCATGAATTTCGGCCTGATGCAGCTCGCCGGCTTTTCTCTTAACATCTTTTCCCTGGGCGGCCTGGTCATCGCCATCGGCGTACTGGTAGACAATTCCATCCTGGTGATCGAAGCCATTTCCCGCCGGCGGGAAGATAATCCGGGGGAACCTATCAACGATCTGGTCATTGCCGCTACCGCAGACATTGGCCCGGCAGTGGTTGCCGCGACACTGGCTTTTCTGGCATTGTTCGTACCCTTTCTCCTGGTACCGGGGCTGGTCAGTCTGCTGTTCAGGGAGCTCATCCTGGTTATCGCAGGCATTGTATTGATCAGCCTGGTCACAGCGATCAGCCTGACCCCCATGCTGACCGCTGTGCTGCTCGGCCATTCGATGGGCAGAGAGCGCAAAAGTCGTTTTGAGATTCTGGTCGACTTCATCACCACCTCTTACAGACGGTTGCTGGGATGGGTGTTGACCTATCGCTATGTGGTTATCGCCTTTTTTCTCATCATCCTCGCCCTCGGCGGCTATGCCGCAACCCGTCTGGGCAGCGAGTTTCTGCCGCAGATGGACGATGGACGGGTTATGGTCAAAGTCAAGCTGCCGACAGGCGCGGCAGTGGCGGAAACCGACAGGGTGCTTCAAGAAATCGAAAAGCAGATCGGTGAGGATCCGCGAATTGAGAGCCTGTTTACCATGGCCGGTGGTCGTGCCGTCGGAACCGTCACCTTTGAAATCGCCAATGAGGGTGAACTCAACCTGCAACTGCTGCCTCGCGAGGCGCGCGATATCAGCACCACCGAATTCATCCGGCAGTTGCGACCGATAGTGGCCAAAATACCGGCGCCGGGCGGCAAAGTAAGCGTGAGCCAGACCAAGGTCAAAGGCCTCCGGAAAATGGGGGATGCCGATATTGAAGTCAAAGTACAAGGCGATGATCTGCAGCAATTGTTCGAACTGGCCGGCAAGCTTGCACAAACCATGACCGGGCTGAACCAGTTTACCAATGTCTATGTTGCCATGGACCTGTCCAAGCCGGAGATGCAGATCGCTGTGGATCGAGTTCGGGCAGCGGAGATGGGGGTTTCGGTCTCTGAGGTGGCAGACTCTCTGCGTACTCTCGTTGCCGGCAGCTTCCCCACACGCCTGCGAGAGGGAGATAATGACTATGACATCCGGGTTATGGTGCCCGAGTCAAGCATCCGCCATCGCACCGACCTGGAGAACCTGCTCATTGCCACGCAGCAGGGTGGATTCGTCCGCCTTGGAGATCTGGCCACCGTACTTCCGGCAACAGGACCGGTGGAGATCGTGCGTGAAGACCAGGTCAAAATGGTGATCGTCAGGGGCGACGCGGTTGGCGTCAGTGTAGGTGAGGCCTTGTCGGGACTCCAAGCTGCCATGGCAGAGGAAAACCTGCCGCCAGGTTATCAAATTGCTTACGGGGGGCAGGCTCAGATGATGGCTGATATGACTCGGGATGTGCTGATGATCCTGGCATTTGCGCTGTTTTTTTCCTTCATCGTGCTGGCCGTACAATTCAACAGCCTCAAGCTGCCGGCCCTTATTCTGGGCAGCATGCCGTTTTGCCTGACCGGCTCGGTCGGTCTCTTGCTTGCTACCGGTTTTCCACTAGGCGCAACCGTCATCATCGGCATCCTTGTGGTCCTGGCGGCGGCGGTCAATGCGGGCGTGCTGTTGTTCACCTATGCACGTGGTTTGCAGAACACCGCAAACCTGCCGGTACGGGAGGCAATTCTCACGGCGGCTGAGTTGCGTCTGCGACCAATCGTCATGGTCTCAACCGCAATTTTGTTCGGGCTTATACCTCTGGCGATGGCCTTGGACGCCGGTGGAGACATGCTTCAACCCATGGCCATTGCCGCCATCGGGGGGTTGCTGATGGAAATCGCGGTAGCGCTTTTTCTGATGCCGTGCCTCTATTTCGTCTTCACGGATCAAGAGGGTGAGGCGGAAACGACGGTTTGAGAATTTCTAACTAAAGAAGGATTTCATGACAATGATACAACCAACAAAAATCAACAAACAACTTATAACCATGGGGGTAACAAAATGAAACGCTTTGGAATCTTTATCATCGTAGCCGGTTGCCTGGTGGGGGGTATGTTGGCTGCGTCTTACGGTCTAGGCTTATTTGACAAAGGCCTCTCGGCAAAGGAAGCCGCGGTTCCACCCGTTCATACCCAGGTGACACCAGGGGCCTCCGGTAAGGTAACGATGATCGATGTGGGCGCCACCGAATGCATTCCCTGCAAAATGATGGCACCCATTATGGAGGAGCTTGAAAAAGAATACGCCGGAATAGCCGATATCATCTTTGTCGATGTATGGAAAAATCCCGCAGAAGGCAGAAAATATGGTGTCCAGACGATTCCGACCCAGATTTTCTTCGATAATTACGGCAAAGAGGTCTTTCGGCATGTTGGATTTCTGGATAAAAAGCCGATCGTCGAGATACTCACCCGCCTGGGAGCAGTTCGCCCCGGACCGGGCATTTCCGTCGACTCGCCTCACAAGGAGGGTTAAAACAAATGCAAATTCATTAACCAATCACTACAGGTTGACTCCGAACCGTACGAAAATAGCATTGTCACAACAACTCAAATCAAGGAAGCATGTCATGATAAAAATGAAAATGTTCGCACTCTCTTTTGCTCTTAACAATGCGGACATCGAATTAGAGCCTATGAAACAAGCAAACACACCGATACGACAGGCGTTCCGGCAGGTTCCTCTTCTCATTGTAATGGCCTGCCTGATCGCCCTGGCGGTAAATCACTGGCGCGGGACACCGATCCCCCTCATCGGGGATTGGTCGGTGTCTGGGCGTTTTACTGATGGTGACGGCAAGGACCTGACTATCTCCCTCGAAGAAGCGCAACACTTGTTTGACCGGAACGCAGCCAGGTTTCTCGATGCCCGCCCCCAACCTCAATACGAAAGCGGCCATATCAGCAGTGCCTTGAGTCTGCCCTGGCAGGATGCAAACAACGCCTTCACAGATATCGCTGAAAAACTGGAAGACAAGGATACCCTCATCACCTATTGTGACGGCGAAAGCTGTGAACTCAGTCACGACTTAGCTGTGTTCCTGAAAGATATGGGATTTACTGATGTTCGGGTGCTGGTCAACGGCTGGACTGTATGGCAGGATGCCGGATTGCCGACGCAAAAAGGAGGTGCAGCCGATGACCAACAATAACAAAGGGGTCTATGAAACTGGAACCGGCGGCATCGTTCGGCAGAGCAGCCACCTTCGGTCTGAAGGGGTTTTCCTTATTTGCCGCCTGCTGCTTGGAGTGGTATTTGTTTATGCAAGCTATGACAAAATCCTCCATCCGCAAGCCTTTGCCCTGGCCGTTTTCAACTACCAGATCGCGCCCGATTGGGCCGTCAACCTGATCGCCCTGATACTGCCTTGGTTTGAACTGCTGCTCGGCCTGTGTCTGCTCTTTGGCGTATTGCTGCCGGGGGCAACCGTTGCAGGCACCGGTTTGCTGGTGGTTTTCCTCGTCGCCCTGATGTTTAATCAGATTCGAGGCCTCGACATTCACTGCGAATGTTTTTCCACTGAGATCCAGGAAGGTCCAGCCGGGTTGGGGACAGTACTCCGCGATTTTGCATTTCTTGCAATGAGCCTGTATCTGTTGATATTCATATTCCTTTTTAAACGCCGGAACAATAGATCATGACGATCAAAATCCCCGCAATCAAAGTAGAGAATGAGGAGTTATTCAATGCTGCGAACAATACTATTAGTCATCCTGATCTGTCGGTCCCCAAGCCTTGGCCATACTGTGACCACCGATCCGCGAACCGGGCCTAAGGCGTATCTTCCCGAAAACGTATACGATTCCAGACGAATCTGGAAGGGCTTGAAGTTGTGCATGAATTCGTTGTTCATAACAAAGGTGATGAACCGCTGAATATCCTCAAAGTCAACTCCGGGTGAGGCTGCACCGCCGCGACGAGTACGCGGCAGATTCTTCCCGGGGAGGAAGGACGTATTACAGTCAGATTCAATACCAGCAGTTACGGCGGACGGGAAAAAAAAGAAACGGTCCGAGTGCAGACCAACGATCCGGAGCAACCCATGTTTAATCTGGTCGTTACCGGAAAGGTCCTTAAATTCGCAGAAATCCGCCCCGCCCAGATCCGTCTTGAGGGCCAGGCCGGCACGCCACTGGCGGTTGAAGTGGAGATCCTGCCGAACAAGGATTATCCTTTTACCATTCTGGGGGTACAGTCCCAACGAAACGATGCCGTTCGAGGCGAGCTGATCGAACAATGCAACACCGCCACCAATCGCTGTGTTATTCGGGTGGAAAACCTGAAAACGACGAGCGGTCGCTATGCCGATACTCTTATCGTTCGAACCGACAATGCGGCACGACCGAGCTTAGCCATTTCCGTTGTCGGAATACTCCACTAAGAGCGGAAGTTGAAGATATAGTCACAAGATGATGAGCCAACCGGCAAGAGTCCTAGAGCAACACCCCTGTTGAAATCAGGACTGGCGATGGTACAAAACTTCTGTCGGTTGTGGCTGAGATCATTTTTCTTTTTTTGCAAAAGGCGCTATCCTAACCATTTTTCGCCACTTTATCTCACAGGAGAATTGTTATGAATATGCGAAAAATTACTTCAATGACCCTGCTGACCTCGCTGGTTTTCTTGCTTTTCAACTCAGTTGTCCTCTACATTGTGCCGGAGGGCAGGATTGCGCATTGGGCTCACTGGATACTCCTGGGACTGACAAAGGAGGAGTGGGCTGAACAGCACCTGACGGTTGGTGTACTCTTTCTGATTGCCGGATTTTTTCATATTTACTACAACTGGCCGGCGATCATCGCCTATATGAAGAACAAGACGAAGGAACTGAAGGTATTTACGCCTTCGTTCTCCATCGGCCTACTGGTGACCCTTGTGGTGACGGTCGGCACCTACTTTCACATCCCGCCGATGAGCACTCTGGTCGAAATCGGCAGTGCAATCAAAGATAGCAGTACGAAAAAATACGGAACGCCGCCATATGGTCGAGCCGAGCTCTCGACACTGAAAGAATTCGTGCAGAAAGAGCGGCTGGATCAGGAAAAATCGATTGATTTGTTAAAAGCGGCCGGTATTCAAGTGGAGAACACCGGTGAAAGCTTGAAAGAGATTGCCGCAAGGAATAAACTCTCCCCACAGCAGGTGTATGAGATTATCAAGCCGGCGAAAATAGAGAAGAGCGACGGCGTATCGCTGTCGGAGAATCCCCAACCGGGTTTCGGTAAAAAAAACCTGGCGGAAACATGTATGGAACTTGGTCTGGATCCGACCGCCATTGTCATGGGTCTGAAAAAATGGGGATCACAGCTGAGCCCGGATTGTCGATCAAGGATATAGCGGCAGGTGGGAGGAAAGAGCCCAAGGAAATCTATGAGGCAATCCGCACCATCGCCGCCGGTGAAGAGTAACGGTCGACCAGGAATTGTGACAAAATAATTGGTTGCGTAAAGGTGGCACGGTTTGGCTTTTGAGAATAGTGTATCAAGATATCCATAACAGCAGTACTTTTCATGAAGAATATTTCGACAGAGCCTCAAAACCCGAGATGACATCGAACAGCTCTTCATCGATGCTGCTTTGTCGCAAACGGTGAAATCTTCCCTCCAAATCTTCGAGCAATTCTTTAATATTTTTTTCGGCCCGCTGCATTGCCGCCAGGCGGCCGGCATTCTCACTGGCCAGGGATTCGGCACAGGCTCGGAACAGCGAAACGAAGAGATATTCGCGGATGAGCGCCCGCAAGGTCTCCGTGCCGCCACCGATAACCTCGGGAAGCTGATTCGTCGGCCATGCACGATCGGCCATCTTGCGCCGCCAGGTTTCATCGAGAGGCAGCAGACGCTGGCTGAATGGTGTATAGATTACGTCGGATCGTGAACGGTTGTAAAAGAGGTACAGTTCTCTCAGTTCATGAACTTCTCTGAGAATCCGCCCGACGAGAGAGGTTATGGCTTTCACCGAGTTCGGTACGGAGAAGAGGCCCAGCACGGCCAAACCTTCGTCGGTGAGACGGGCATGCACTCGCTCGCCGACTGCCCAGATCCGGGGAGAAGCCGGTCTCGACAGTGTTTGCAGGGCGAAATCAACCAATTCCTCATTAAACTGACCAACCAGTCCCTGATCGGAACCGAACACCACAGCTCCTATCCTGTCGCTGTCGGTGGTTTTATTTTTCGGCAGCGAGGCGCTATCACGCAGGCAGACTCTCAAACCCAATTCCACGGTGTGGAAGTAATCCGCCAGGGCGCTCACCGATTGTTCATACTCTCCCATACTGGAAGCGGCCAGGGCCTTCATCGAGCTGACAACGGACTGCAGGTCTTGCGCCCCACCGATTTTTCGGGCAAGACTTGCAATGGTGTCACTCACGGTTTCTCCTTTCGTGCCGGTGATGCGGATTCCGGCTGAAAAGCTGCAAGTGCTATGCGGGCGATCTCGATAATCGTTGCCCGGTCTGCCTCGCTCAGGGTATCGGCGGCAGCCAGTCGCTCGCAGACAGCTGCGGGGATGTCAGTTGCGGCTCTCTGCAGGACCTGCTCGGCATCCGCCATCCGTTCAAGCGGGATGCGATCGAAGAGGCCGGCGGTAAGCGCCAAGAGAACCGCAATCTGTATCGGTACCGAGACCGGTGAGAATTCCTGCTGTTTCAGACAAGCACGTATTCGCCTCCCGTGCTCTATAACGAGGCGGGTCTCCTCATCCAGCCTGGCCCCGAACCGGGCAAAGGTTTCGAGCTCCTCAAACTGGGCATAGGCAAGTTTCAAGTCCCCCGCCACTCCCCGATAGACCGCGCGCTGCGCCTTGCCGCCGACCCGTGACACCGACTTGCCCACATCGACCGCGGGCAGCACCCCCAGATCGAACAGGGACGGCGAAAGGTAGATCTGGCCGTCGGTGATGGAGATGAGATTGGTGGGAATATAGGCGGAAATGTTCTGGGCTTCGGTTTCAATGATCGGCAAGGCAGTGAGAGAGCCGCCGCCGAGTTCGTGCCGCAGATGGGTCGCCCGTTCAAGCAGGCGCGAATGAAGGTAAAAAATATCGCCGGGAAAGGCCTCCCGGCCGGGGGGACGACGCAGCAGCAGGGAAATTTCCCGATAGGCCCGGGCGTGTTGGGTGAGGTCATCGTAGACGATCAGTACATCCCGGCCAGCCTCCATGAAATACTCGGCAATGCTGGTCGCGGCATAGGGAGTGATGTAGGCAAGACCAGGCGGATCACTACCCTCGGTGACAACGACGACGGTTGCGGCCAGAGCGCCTTTTTCCTGCAGGACGGCGATGGTCTTGGCGACGCCTGCGGCCCGTTGACCGATAGCACAGTAGACGCACAACACCCCCTTGTCACGCTGGTTGAGGATGGTGTCGATGGCAATGGCGGTCTTGCCGGTCTGGCGGTCGCCAAGGATCAGTTCCCGCTGACCGCGGCCGATGGGGATTAAAGCATCGATCACTTTCAGGCCGGTCTGCAGAGGCACGGTGACAGGTGCTCGATCCATGATGGGCGGGGAAGGCCGTTCGATAGCCAGCCGCCTGCGGCAGGCCGGCGGTCCTTTGCCGTCGAGGGGGCGGCCGAGAGGATCGATAACGCGGCCCAGCAATTCCTCCCCTACCGCCACGTCCATGACCCGGCCGGTGCGCAGGACTTTGTCCCCCGCGTGCAGATGCCGATAATCGCCAAGCAGCACAATGCCGATATCGTGCTCCGTCAGGTTAAAGGCAATGCCCGATACCCCGCCGGGAAATTGCACCAGCTCCTCGAATTCCACGCCGGGCAGACCAGATACCGTGGCGATCCCGGTCGCAACGGACAAGACTGTGCCTACCTCTTGCACTGTGAGCGAGGGGGTAAAATTCTCCCGTACTTTGCGCATCCCGGCAAAGGTGTCGGATAAGAGAGTTCGCAGGTTTTCATCTGCCGGTTCAGCCATGACCGTCTTCCCCTCGGTCGAATTTCAGTTCGGATGGGCTTTTCGGATTTGCCTCGCCGAAATTTTCGACCGGAAGCTGCACACTCAGAAGTTCAGCTACACTCCGTTCGAGAGCAGGAAGATAATCGGCGATGCTCCAGGCCACCTCGTACCCGCTCACGCTCAAGGCTATGCCGCTGACCAGCTCGGGCGAGATCTCGAATTGGAGTTGACCGGCAAAGGCGAATATTTCCCGTACCTCCAGATCCAGGTACTGCTGCTGCTCCTCAGGCAGGGGGAAGGCGCTGCGCACCAGGCCCGGTCCCACAGCCGTCCCGAAAGCTGTCTGCAGCCTTCTTCCCTCTTCTTCATCCAGCGTCCGGCAGCGGCGGATGAAGGCCTCGACCATCTGTTTTTCCAGGCTTTCCGTTGCAAGGTCGCCAAGGGTCTTGCGGGCTATGGCAAAGACCTCTTCCCGGGTTCGCCGCACTATCTCGTCTTTCTGGCTGAGAAAATCATTATGCATGGCCTCCTGCTGCCTGATACGCAGTTCATCCTGTGCCCTTCGGGCCTCCTCGAAGAGCCTTTGCCGTTCCGCCTGGGCCTCGAGCGTTGCCTTGCTTAACAGGGCTTTGCGCTGCCGCTCGAATTCCTCGTTTTTCTCTCTATATTCATTACACTGCCTTTGAGCTTCGCCCTGTTTGGCCAGGGCGTCGGCCAGGCCTGCGGCGATCCGCTGTTCCCTGGCATCGATGGCATTGAGGGCGGGCGTATAGAGGAAGCGCTTCATCAGCCATACCAGTATGAGGAAATTGACGATTTGGGCGATAACGGTAAACCAGTCGATGAGCATGGCTCATTTCCCTCCGGCCTGGGCGAGGAAATGATTCCAGAAGGGATTGGCAAAGATAAGAATCATCGTTACCACAAAGCAGTAAATGGCGGTGGATTCAACCATCGCCAGACCTACGAACAGGGTCCGGGTGATGGTGGTCGAGGCATCGGGCTGTTGGGCCAGCGAGCTCAAGGCGGACGACAACGCCCGTCCCTCGCCAAGAGCAGGCCCGATAGACCCAATGGCGATAGTTATTCCAGCGGTGAAAATCGATACCATTGCAACGAGAGTCAGGCTATCCATAGGTTCTCCTTCCTGTGATGCAGATGTTGATTCATTTTTGGGCCTCGGCTTCCCGATCGCCTGCCTTATCGCCCATCGCGGCGGCGACATACACCGTGGCCAGGACGCTGAAGATATAGGCCTGGACCATCCCCGTAAGGAGGCCGAGGACGGTCATGATCATCGGAAAGATGAAGGGGGTAATGGTGAGAAGAATGCCGACAATCATCCCGCCGCTCATCATATTGCCGAACAGACGGACCGCCAGGGCCAGGGTTCTTGAAATTTCTCCGATAATATTGAACGGCAGCATGATGAGGGTCGGTTCCATGTAGGACTTGCAGTAGCCGATCAATCCACGATCTTTGATGCCGAAAAACGGTACGGCGACAAACACGCAGACGGCGAGGGCTACTGTTGTAGACAGAGAGCCGGTCGGCGGCTTGAAACCGGGGAAGATTGTGCAGAGGCTTGCAGCGGCGATAAAGAGAAAGAGTGTGCCGATGAAACCGAGAAATTTCCGCGATTCCCTCAGACCCACGTCGACGATCTGCTTTTCCACTGCAAGAACGATGATTTCGAGGAGGTTCTGCCAGCGCGAGCGTTTCAGCCCCGTGGAGAGATTCCGGGTGATCGTTTTCGCCCCAACCGCGAGAATAAGCATCAAGGCCCAGGTGAAGACTATCGTGGCGTTCAGTTTGACAAAACCGTACTGCCAGAAAATGAGGCCGTCGGGACTAAGCTGCATGACCGGCCTCCCGACCCAGGTTGCCCGGCCCTGCAGTTTTGCTGAGTCGAACGGCGAAAAAACGCGCCGCAAGAAAGCCAATAAGGCAAATCAGGAGCCTCTGCCAACGACCGCCGGAAAGAATATAAAACCCGGCCATGGCGATGCCCGTCCGCAGCAGGTAGCTTGCCAGAAACCACAGCGCCGGACGTGGTGATACAAGGCCTTTGCGTACTGTCCACCACAGGCCGCCATAGAAAAACACGCCGAGCAGCAGACCGCCCGTAAACGCCAGAAGAAGCAGCAAGGCTTCAGACATCGTTATCCTCCCGTTCCTCGCGAATTTTCTTGTCTTCTTTTGCTACCCAATGCCAGGCATTGAGACAACCGAGCAGCAGGCCGATGAGCAGCAAGGTGAGTGTCCAGGAATGAGGGCCGGGGAAGTGTCTGTCGAGCCAGATTCCCAGGGCCGTGCCCAATAGGGTCGGAACAGCGACCGACCAGCCGATCAGTCCCATCATCCCCAGGCCATACCAGATCGTCCGGGTAACGTGACGTCGGGCTTTCTGTTTACGCGCCGCTTTTTCGCCGACCTGCCGGATAAAGGCCTCCCGATCTTTTTCGGACTTATCTTGCCGTTTCTCAACCATGCTGCGACCTCACCAGGCGGCGGATGAAAACACTCTCCATTTTAGCCAGCACCTGGCGAACACTCTGTTCCTGTTCGTCAAGATTGCGGAATTCACGGTAGACCGCTTCGCGCAACAGGCCAAGATCATCACCGCCGATGGCGTTGCGCACCGAGACCAGTACCTCCGGACCTTTTTTGACCAGAATTCCTTCATCCACAGCCACGTACGACTCACCCTCGCCTTCCTTCTCGAAGAGAAGAATCCCGGGCACAAGTGGTGCGACACAATCGCGGCGGCGCGGCAGGAATCCCACCGATCCCCGGCAAGTTTCGGCGACGAGACGAGATATTCCGCCTTTTTCGGCAAAGATCCGGAAAGGCAGGAGAATCTTGAGGTGCATTAACACTGCTTCCATGTACGATCCAAGGTTGTGGTTCTCACCGGCGATCATTGTCCGGTTGTCCTTCACTGGTCAGCCACCTCCTCCTGCTTCACCCGCCCGGTCTTCCGCCTTGCCTCGACGATATCGCCGATCATATAGAGGGCACTCTCGGGACAGTCTTTACACTCGTCTCGCAGGATGCTCTCACAGCCGTCAAGTGCATCTTTAAGACTGACCAGCCTTCCCTTCAGCCCGGTAAACTGCTCGGTGGTATAAAACGGCTGGGTGAGAAAACGTTCCAATCGCCGGGCTCGCCCCACCGTGGCGCGATCGGCGGGCGACAACTGCTCCAGACCGAGCATGGCGATAATATCTTTTAATTCGGCATACTGGGCCAGGGTTTTGCGGATTTCACCGGCCAGAAGATAATGGCGTTCGCCGATAATGCCCGGAGTAGTCATCTTCGAACTGGACTGCAACGGATCGATGGCCGGATACAATCCCTCGCCCGCTCGCTTGCGCGAGAGCACGATGGAGGCCGAGAGGTGGGAAAAGGTGTGGACCGCTGCAGGATCGGTGAAATCGTCGGCAGGCACATATACCGCCTGGATCGAGGTGATGGCCCCTTTATCGGTATTGGCGATGCGCTCCTCCAGACCTGCCAGCTCGGTGCCCATGGTCGGCTGATAGCCCAGGCGTGACGGCATCCGGCCCATCAGACCGGATACCTCGGACCCGGCCTGGATGAAGCGGAAGATATTATCGATGAGCAGCAGTACATCGCGGTGCTCGTCGTCACGGAAGTATTCGGCCATGGTTAAAGCCACATGGCCGATGCGGAAACGGGCGCCGGGAGGCTCGTTCATCTGGCCGAACACCATAACCATGTTGGGCAGGACTCCAGCTGCCTGCATGTCGCGATACAGTTCCTCGCCTTCGCGACAGCGTTCGCCGATGCCGCAAAAGATGCTGACGCCGTGGTGCTGCCCGACCATGTTGTGGATCATCTCGGTGAGCAGCACCGTCTTGCCCACGCCCGCACCGCCGAAGAGGCCGGCCTTGCCGCCGCGTTCGAGGGGCATCAGAACATCGATGACTTTAATTCCCGTCTCGAATATTTCGGATTTGGTTGACCGCCGCGCAAGCGTTGGCGGGGCCTGATGAACCGTGCGCCACGAAAGCGCGGCCGGCTCGGGCAAACGGTCAATGGTCCTGCCGAAGACGTCAAACATGCGCGATAGAATTCCCCTGCCGACAGGGGCTAAAAGGGGACCGCCGGTATCCTCCACCGTCATGCCGCGGGCAAGACCCTGGGTCGGAGTCAGCGCAATGCCCCGGACGCGATGTCTGTCGAGCTGCGCCAAAACCTCGATAAAGATAGCTCCCCTGTTCCCAGCACGCAGCAAGGTGGAGATAGGCGGCAATCCGGCTTCGAATCTCACATCCACGACACTACCCTGCACCGAAACAACCATACCGGTGTTCTCTGGAGTTGATTTTTGCTCCATAGCAGTTAAAAGTAAGGCAGGAATGAGTTTTGAATACATTTGCGATCAGAATCGACACGAATCCATTTTTGTGCGAGGATCACTTAACTGACTCTACCTAAAAATTGATGCATATTCAACCCCACGGGTAGTTTCTTTTGGGGAAATGTTTGACAGTGACATCTATGTGAGTATATATTATTTCGTTGTTTAGCAAATCATACAATCAAAAGGACACGCGTGGAAAAAACACTGAATATCGCAAAAGCCCTGGCTGACGGCAATCGAATGAGAGTGATTGTCGCTTTGATGGAAAACAATGAGCTCTGTGTGTGTCAGATTACCGAGATGCTCCGACTCGCAGTTGCAACCGTCTCGCGACATATGAGCGTTCTTCAGAATGCTCGGCTTGTACAAAGTCGAAAAGAGGGGCGCTGGGTTTTTTATCGTCTTGAAGACTCCTTTCCCGGCTCGCTTCGACAGTGTCTTATGGAATCGCTCTGCGGTTCACCGGAAATCACGGCTGATCGCCAAAATTTGGTTACCATACTTTCGTGTGAACCCGATGACCTCTGTCGACACCAGAAAGAACGGAAGGAAAGTCGTGCCAATGTCTGAAAGCAACCCACTGCGAGGATAAGATTTCTGAAGGTTGCTTGAGCGTCACAATGTGAAAATAAGCAATGATTTTAAAAAGATGCCATCCATACTTACACACAAAGGATAAGCAAATGAACGAATCCATGAAGGAATTAATAGCAATCGGTGCCTCGGTGGGCGCGCATTGTCAACCCTGCCTTGAACATCATATCCAGGCGGCAATTGAACTTGGCATCAAGCCGGACGAAATCCGGCAAGCAATCGAGATCGGTCACAAAGTTGAGAAAGGGGCCATGGCCGCAATGAAAAAAATCAGCGAGAAAGTCTTGGCGGACCTTGACTATGCAGCCCCGCCGAAAAATGTGACAGAGCTCAGGATCTACGACCCTGCCATGTGCTGTTCCTCCGGGGTCTGCGGGCCGAGTGTCGATCCGGTGCTTGCCCAGTTTGCCGGCTCGCTGAAATTTGTAGCCGCTCAGCCGGGCGTCAGCGTCGAAAGGTACAATCTCGGCCAGCAACCCCAGGCCTTCGTGGAAAACGCAGAAGTGAAGTCGATGCTTGCCGGTGGCGGAGAAAAACGCCTCCCCTTTATTTTTATCAATGATCAATTGTGGCTTCAAGGTCGTTACCCCTCCAGGGATGAGCTGCTGCAAGCTCTGAAGATTAAAACTGAACCAGTCCTGTTCCCCGTCGCATCAAGCCCTGAGAATAGCCAGTGCTGTGGTGATGGAGGCTGCTGTTGATGAAATCATTTTTGTCCAAGGCTTCGAGATACATATTTTTTACCGGAAAAGGCGGTGTCGGTAAAACATCGATGGCCTGCGCAACGGCACTGGGCCTGGCGGAACAAGGCAAACGGATTCTTTTGATCAGCACGGATCCCGCCTCGAACCTGGATGAAGTCCTGGAGACGCCGTTGTCTTCCAGCCCCACGCCGGTGCGAAACGTTCCCGGTCTGTTTGCTTTGAATATTGACCCTATCAATGCAGCGAGTGAATACCGGGAGCGTGTCGTCGGACCCTATCGAGGTGTACTGCCCGACGCGGCTGTCGCCCAGATGGAGGAACAGCTCTCCGGGGCATGTACCGTTGAAATCGCCGGATTCAACGAGTTTTCAAAGCTGCTTGGCGATGACGCCGCCATGCGGGACTATGACCATGTTGTATTGGACACCGCCCCCACCGGACATACCCTGCGCTTGCTGAATCTGCCTTCTGCCTGGAATGATTTTATTGCCTCCAACCAGACCGGCAGCTCTTGCCTGGGGCCGATCGCCGGGCTGAAGGAACAGAAAATTCTGTTCGAGCAGGTGGTCGCGGCTTTAAAGGATCCGGTCAGGACCCTGCTTGTCCTGGTTTCCCGGGCTGAAGCCATGTCATTTCAAGAGGCCAAGCGAGCCGGCAATGAACTGGGCGAGCTTGGCCTGAAAAATCAACACCTGATTATCAACGGCGTGTTCACCCCTGTCTCCGACGACACGGTCGCTGCAGCTTTTGCGCAAAAATCAGCCATGGCTATGGATTACATGCCCGAAGAACTAAAGCACATGCCGACAACCCTGGTACCATTTCGTCCTGCGGGGGTCATGGGCGTGGCTGCCTTGCAAAGCGTGTATCGATCCCAGAAAGATGATCCGACTCCTGAAATAGCGGATCGCCTCCAATCCGAGGTGGACACCTTGTCGCGCAGGACCACCAAATGGCCGGCCTTTCTGCGGGAGCTTGAAGAGGAAGGCAGAGGTGTCATTATGACCATGGGCAAAGGGGGTGTCGGCAAAACCACCATGGCCGCCGCAATCGCCGCAGAACTTGCGCAACGTGGTCATGCGGTCGTGTTATCAACCACAGATCCTGCAGCCCACGTGGCGCAGACCATTGGTAAAGATCTGCCCAATCTTACGGTTGAACGGATCGATCCGAAAGTAGCAACCGAGCATTATGTAGCAACTGTGCTCGAAAAAAATCGAAAGAGACTTTCCGCAGATGACATGGCTCTCCTGGAAGAAGAAATGCGTTCTCCCTGCATTGAAGAAATTGCCGTATTCCAGGCCTTCGCCCACACCGTTGCCAAAGGGGCAAAGGGCTTTGTGGTTCTCGACACCGCCCCCACCGGACATACCCTGCTGCTGCTGGACGCGACCCAATCCTATCACCGGGAGGTTGCCAAATCGGTCGATGAATTGCCCGACGAGGTAAAAACGCTTCTGCCGAGAGTCCGGGACCCGAAATTTACCAAGGTGCTCATTGTTGCCTTGCCCGAAGCCACTCCAACGCATGAGGCTGCAGCCTTGCAGGAAGATTTGCACCGAGCCGGAATCGAACCCTACGGCTGGATTGTTAACCGCTGTTTTGCCTTCTCCGGGACCAAGGATCCCGCTCTTTCCGCCAAAGGCATGGATGAACTTACCTATTTGAACGAAATACTTGAGCGCCATGCTCGGAGAGCGGTTGTTTCTCCATGGGTCCCTCAGGAATTGAACGGGGCCAAGAATTTACAGTTTTTGTTTACTTCCTGAGCGGAATGGGCGTCTTTCACAAAGAACAGGGTCCAAAAAGCGGCCAATGGCCGAAGGAGACAAACATGTTACTGAGCGGGTATACGTTGGAAATTTTCAGGTCAAAATGCAATGCCGGAGCCCAGACCCTGCACTGTTTCGCACATCTGCACGATGATGTCGGGGAGGTTCTGCCGTATCTGAACACGGTGCTCGGCGGCTTTGGCTACATCCAGGAACCGCCGGCTCTGACCTTGAAGAGTTCAGGCAAACTGATCACCATTCACCCTCGCAAAATTGCAGTCAATGCCCTTCAAGATGAAGAACAGGCGGAAAAAATCGTCAGTTGGCTGCAACGCGAAATCAACAGCGCCTGGGAAAACCGAAAGGACATCGAACCCAGTGTGAAAGGGGCAAAGCAGCCGGCCTTGATGGATGTCCTTAAACTGCTGCCGAAAACCAACTGTAAAGAGTGCGGCGAACCGACCTGCATGGTTTTTGCCGTGCGGGTGATCGAAGGGGCGAAAGATCATACCAGCTGCCCGCCTCTGCGGGGAGAGAAGAAGGATGATCTGGCGAACTACCTTTCCCGGTTTCACTTCGATTAATCAGATCAAGCATGTTGAAGAGCACTCCATCGCTACAACAATCTGGTGTCTGAATAAAGTGCCGCTCCAAACAGGCAGACCGCTTACATTGCGGAGTATCAGCACTTCAAATAGGACCTTTCCGCCAGCTATCGTTTCTCGAGATGCGATTTCATCCCTTTGTTCATCTGTTCCGTCAGTCGTTTGTGAAAGATTTTTATCAGATTCAGGGCTTCTCCGGGATCCTCATCCAGCAATATTTGTTTCATTTTCTGCAATTCTTCCGGTGTGATTTGTATGACCATTATTCCTCCAATTTAATATATGATGGACTGACACCCCACAGGGGTACTCTTTTCAGTCCCCCCTTGAGGGGGACAAGTACCTCCAGCCTCAATCTACAATCTTTTTCTTCAACATTTTCCACTCTTCAAAGCCATTCTTATACCAATACATTTCGGCAGATACTCCCCATTGTTTCGCCTGCTTCAGAGCATGGTAGGCTCTCTGATTCCCGGTACAATAGAAAACGACTGTCTCTTTGTCGCCAATAGCTTTGAACAGATTCTCTCTCGTCATTTTGTTTCCAGGGTCGTTTTCAACAAAAAAAGGCAGGTTAACTGCCCCCTTAATATGGCCGAGGAAAAATTTTTGCTCAAGACGGTTGTCAATAAAAACAGCACCGTCTTGCAATAAACGATCTGTTTGCACAATGTCGATAATGTTTACATCGTCTTCAGCATGACCAGGAAGCACTGAGATAAGCAAACCAACAAAAGATGAGATGATTCGTAGCATTGCAGCTCCTTTCCAGTTAGATGTCATAAGCAGTTTTTTGAGGTGTGTCCGGAATGTCTGGAAGCCTTCCCGGCCAGCAGCGCCCTTGCCCGCTGATGTTTTCGGTATGACATGCCCCACTTATATCGCTTCGTTCTATCTGAATAGTCGTGTGGTGAATGTCGAAATGATGATGCAGGTACTCCGCTGTCTGATGCAAAAATTCATCACCGCCGCCGGATTCCATAACCAGATGAGCGGTGAGGACATTTTCAGTGGTGCTTGCCGCCCAAATGTGCAGATCATGGACGCATTGCACCCCGGGCAGCCCGGTGAGATAGTCCAACACAGCCGTCGCGTCGATTTGGGCAGGTACTCCGGCCATACTGAGGTGCATTGAGTCTTTCAGCAATCCCCAGCCGGCGACCAGAATGACGAGAGCAATGGCAATGGAGATGACCGGATCGAGGATATTCCAGCCGGTGTACGTGATCAGCAGGCCCGATACCACCACCCCCCCTGAAACCGCCGCATCAGCGGCCATATGCAGAAAAGCTCCTTTGATGTTGAGATCGTTTTTTCTCCCCGCCATGAACAACAAGGCTGTCGCCGTATTAATCACCACACCGATGGCGGCGACGATGGTAATGGTCATGCCATGCACCGGTACCGGAGAGTGCAGACGGCCGAGCGCCTCCCAGATAATCACCCCAATCGCCATACAGAGAAAAAGGGCGCTGATAAAGGAAGCAAGGATAGTTCCCTTTTTGAAGCCAAAAGTGTGCCTGGCTGTTGCCGAACGATTGGCCAGGGCCATCGCACCCCAGGCGAGGACCAGGGTCATAACATCGCTTAAATTATGGCCGGCATCGGCGATCAGGGCAAGCGAGTTTGATATTGTGCCATAAGCAGCCTCAATGATGACAAAAGCAAGGTTTAATACAATGCCGATGGCAAAAGCACGATTGAAGTTAGTAGGGGCGTGGCTATGGGCATGTTCATGCGCCATCGAGATCTCCAATAATCAAAAACTGCAAAATGAAAGCATATTGCACCTGTGCTATGGGGAGATGTGATTTTTTCGAGATACAAAAATCACTCACTGTTTTCTTGCCTGTTAAGAAAGTCCGGCAGGGTTTCTACGAAGGCTCGGATTGTATCTTTTCGATACCTGCGGAAAATGGTTCGATAGAATCGCCTTTGAGCGCTCGGGTCCAACCTTCCGCCATCTGACTGCGGCAGGAATTGCCGGTACAGAGATAGAGGATCTTGATTTTGGATGCCATGTTCTTTACCTTTTCTCGAATTTATGACTATTCAGCCATTCACTGATTTTCTCTTTTAACTGATCCCTGACCTGCCTGAAGACGGTCATTGTCTCTTCTTCAGTTCCCTCTGCTTCGGCAGGGTCAGTAAACGGCCAGTATAATCTGTTAGCCTCGGCGAGCCCCGGCCAGATCCTCGGACAAGATTCTTCCGCTTTGCTGCAGACTGTGATGACGAAGGAAATGGTTTCCTTGCCCAGATACGTTCCTACCCTCTTTGGTTTCTGACCGGAGATATCAATGCCTATTTCTTCCATGACCTTTATAGCCAGGGGATGGATGTGTTCTTTCGGAGCAAGGCCGGCACTGCAAGCCTCAAGACGACCTTCTGAAAGATGGCGAAGAAGGCCTTCAGCCATCTGGCTGCGGCAGGAGTTACCGGTACATAAAAAAAGCACTTTTCTCTTTTTTCTTTTATTGGTCAGCATAATGTTATGTTGGCATAAATGGCTGGACAATGAAATACACCCCGAGCAGGCCAATCATCGTCCCCGCCAGACGTCGGAAAAACCTGCCTCCCTGCTGCCAGCTGCTGCTCACAAGCAGACGCTTGACCATGGCTGTCGAACTGCCTGCAAACACTATGGGAATGCAATGACCGATAGCAAAAAGAAGAATAAACACCACGCCGGTGAATATCTTGGCCTGCACGGAGACGATGGCCAAGATCGGGGCAATAAAGCCAAAGGTGCACGAGCCGGACAATACCCCATAGGCCAGACCAAGGACAAAGGCTCCGGACAAGCCTTTCAGGGTTAATCGGGCCATGAGACCGCCCGACATCGAGCATTTCGCCACTCCGAGCATATCGAGGGCGACCCAGACCAGCAGCAGGCCGATGACAATAGTCCAATATGGTCCGACATCGCCGAGCATCCGGCCGAGCAGTGAGCAGGCGACACCTATGACCGCAATGGTGATGAAGAGCCCGGTGGTGAAAACAACGGCATAGAGGGTTGCCTTGCGTCCTTCGACCAGATGATTCTGGCCACCGACATAGCCGATGATGAGTGGAATAGAGGCCAGATGGCAGGGGCTGAACAGTACGCTGACCATGCCCCAGAGAAAGCAGCCGACCGCTCCGAGCAGGAGCCCCTGACCCATCCATGAATTTATGGTGAGAAAGACCTGATCCATGAAATTATTTGACCCCCAGTTTTTCAAGTTCGGCAACTATCGCTGCTTTGTCCATGAATCCTTGGTGCCTGGACATCTCCTTGCCCTCGGCATTGTAAAAAATCTGGGTCGGAATGACCTGGATTCCGTATTTCGGAGCAGCCTTGGGATTTACCCAGACATCGATAAAGACAATAGCAGCTCGATCCTTATACTCCTTCTCCAGTTCCTCCATGATTGGGGCCATCATTTTACAGGGGATGCAACTCTTGGCGCCGAGATCTACCATGGTCACCTTACCTGGGACCGGAGCCAGGAGTTGTTCCTCCGCTTTTGAGGTTGGAGCAAACACAGTCATTGCCAGTAAAAGGCAGAGTATACCTGTAACGATGCCAACAGGTGTATTGAGAGACAATCGCATTATTTTTGTCCTTTTTAAAGATACCTTTCGGCGTTTTTCATCACTTTGGCTATGTTTGGCTCAGTTACGGAGGTCTGACCTTTTTCAAAACCAAGATCGGACAAACGTAAATGGTTGACACTCTTGAATCCGGCTTCTTCCAAGGATTCTCTGGCACAGTCAAGGGGACACCCGTCGATTGCCAGGATGGAAACCGCCGCCTCGGTTGATTTGAGGATGCCGCTGACCCTGCCACCGATCCCGGCCAGGCAAAACATTTTACCGTGTCCGTCGCGGGTCAGGTTTCGTGCTGCCCGGTCCGCCAGTTCTCCAACATCGGCAGCGCCGGAACAAGAAAATATAAGGCGTGGACCAGTGCTTGCACTGCCGCAACTGCAACTACATGGTGTCTGCATCGGTATCATGGTGTTCTCCTAAGTTGAAATGTTCTGCTTCTTATTTTTTGGGACTGAGCATGTTTTTGACCTCGTTCTGTGATGGAACTTTGCCAACACTCTTTACTTCGCCATTGACAACCAGAGCCGGGGTCATCATCACTCCGAAGGCCATGATCTCATTGACATCGGAAACTTTTTCGATCTCATACTCAATACCAATTTCTTCGGCTGCAGCAACTGCGGTTTCGGTAAGTTTGGTGCATTTGGCACATCCTGGTCCAAGAATCTGAATCTTCATTTTTTCTCCTTTAATATTAACCAAAAAAGATCCCAAAAATCATTCCACAGATTGTGGAGAAGACGATTACGAGACTCGCAAAGACTATCGTTTTCTTGAGCCCCAACACAGTGTTAATGACCAGCATGCTCGGGAGACTGAGTGAAGGCCCGGCCAGCAGCAGGGCAAGCGCCGGCCCTTTCCCCATGCCATTGCCCATCAGTCCCTGCAGGATAGGCACTTCGGTCAAGGTGGCAAAATACATGAAGGCCCCTGCAAAAGAGGCGAAAAAATTGGCCATGAGCGTATTGCCGCCAACGGCTCTTGCCACCCATTCCGAAGGGATGACGCCTTCATGACCGACCCGGCCGAGCAGGAGGCCGGCAACCAGAACACCGAACAACAACAGCGGCAGAATCTGTTTTGCAAAGGTCCATGAAGAGGCAAACCAGTCGCCGACTTCACCTTTGTCGGTACTGGTGAATATCGACAGGCCGATAAAACCTGCGGTAAAAGCGATAATCGGTTGATCCGGAAAAAGAACTGCCAGAGCGATGACCGGAAGAGCAGTCAATCCGATCTTCCATGCCCGCATCTGAAACCATGAGATCAGAATAAGGCCTAAAGCTGCGGCAAATCCTGCAGTGATATACCATTTGGCGGCAAAGATCGTTGCCCAGATTCCGATTGTCTCCTGCGGTCTCCCCCAGTTTGCAAAAACCAATACACCGATCATTGCCGCAAAATAGAGGCTGGTCTGCCAGAGAGGTCGTTTGACCTCTTCATCCGGCATGGCCATCTGGATGGCGAGTTTGGCTTTTTCTTCCTTACGGAAGAAAAAGGCCATCGAGGCACCGATGATGATACTCAGCAGCACCGCCCCGACAGCACGGGCAATGCCCATTTGCGGTCCCAAGATTCTGGCGGTCAGAACAATTGCCAGGACATTGATAGCCGGTCCGGAATAGAGAAAAGCCGAGGCCGGGCCAAGACCTGCACCCATCTTATAGATACCGGCGAAGAGCGGCAGGATTGTACAGGAACAGACGGCAAGAATGGTGCCGGAGACAGAAGCCACGCCATACGCCATGATTTTGTTTGCCTTGGGACCAAGGTATCTCATTACCGAGGCCTGGCTTACAAAAACCCCGATCGCCCCGGCGATAAAAAATGCCGGGACCAGACAGAGCAGGACATGTTCCTGGGCATACCACTTGACCAGGTGGAAGGCTTCGAGGACAGCGTTGTCGAAACGGGCGATACCGACAGGAAGGAAATAGCATCCGAGAAAAACAGCGACGATCAGCAGCAGGTATTTGTATTCAATTTTCCAGTTCATAATGCTTGCACATTTGGCTTAATGACCATATTAACAACAAACAAATCTTACTTCATTTGTTGCGAATAACCTCAATGGAAGCTTGGATCACCGTTTCGACACAAGGCATCAGGTTGAGGATACAAGGCACCTTCAAGCGATAATAGACCTGTTTCCCCCGTTTCTCACTGGCAACAACTCCAGCCTGTTTAAGGATCGACAAGTGCTTAGAGATGGTAGAAAAATCTACATCAACATCGACAACTAACTCGCACACACACTGTTCCCCCGCAGCAAGACGCTCGGCCATCCATAGCCTGGTGGGATGCCCAAGGGCTTTGAACACGTTGGCTTTGGCCTCGACAAGGGCCTTTTCTCGTTCTGTCATCATGGCCTCCTTTTGAATTCCCTTGTATATTTGGTAAAACAACCAAATGTAAATGTCAAGATATTTTCTCCAAGAAAAACTGTTTATAAAGAATCTGCCTGGACAAATAATGTGCTGTCGGTCAGCAATCGCCTGGAAATCATCACCGGCACGGCGGAATTCACTCTGTTACTCCTTGCCGCACCATACCGGTTTCTGGTAAAGAGAGTTCCTGTAAAAAACCTCACCGGAACCCGAAATGAATCCACTCACCATCATCGGAATCGCCGTGGCCCTGGCCATGGACGCCTTTGCCGTAGCCATCGCCACCGGCGTCAGCCTCAAGCAGGTCAGTCTCCGCCAGACATTCCGACTCTCCTGGCATTTCTGCCTCTTCCAGGCAATGATGCCGATCATCGGCTGGGGTCTGGGGGCCTCCATGCATGGTTATGTTGAGGCGTATGCCCATTGGCTGGCCTTCATTCTGCTCGCTCTGGTCGGCAGCAATATGCTCAAGGAGGCGATTCTCACCGATGAAGACGAGGAGGATGAAAAAAAAAGCCCCCGGAAGGATTCGACTAAAGGCATGACTCTGGTCATGTTGTCGGTGGCCACAAGCATTGACGCCCTGGCGGTCGGCCTGTCGATGTCAATGCTCCGGGTATCGATTATCGCGCCGGCAATCGTTATCGGCATCGTTGCCGGGCTGTTCACCATTGCCGGACTTCATCTCGGCAAACGCGTTGCACAGCTTGCCTGGCTGAGTATCTGGGCCGAGATCGTCGGCGGTCTGGTTCTTTGGCTTATCGGCCTGAACATCCTGCGGGAAAACGGGGTGTTCCTGGCTATTTTTTAAAAGCTTCCTGCCTCCTGACCACCATCCTTACACGGTTATTCCCCTTCGATCACCGGCAGCCATACCACGCCCAATGCACCGGGGCCAAGATGCGACCCGACGGTCGGCCCAAAATAGGAAACGATATGCTCCTGATCGGGGAATGCCTGCTCGACGAGTTTCTGAACCGTCTCGGCCTTGGTCGCCGAGTCGGCATGGCAGAGACCCACCCGTATCTTTTTTATGCCCCTGTCACGGAGATCGTCCTTCATGTAATCGATCAGTTTACGTTGCGCCCTTGCTCCGCCAAAGGTACGGCTTTTCGCATCGACCCCTCCCCCGGTCATGCCAAGAATCGGCTTGAAACCGAAAAAATTGCCAAGGAGCGCGGCCCCCCGCCCGATCCGGCCGCCGCGGGCCAGGTAATCCAGGTTGTCGACCATGAAAAAAACCCTTACCTCATCGATGAGCTTGTCGATATGGCTTTTAACTTTGGCAAGCGGCCAGCCGGCCCGGATCTTATCGGAAGCCTCCAGGACCAACAGGGTTTCCCCCATGGAAACCTGGCGGCTGTCGATGAGCTCGATACGAAACTGGTTGGCCATGGCCGGATTGGTGCGGCGTTGCCTCAGGTAGGAATTGAAGTTGTTGCGAGTCGCCTGATTGGCGAGATCGAAGGTTTTGCTCATTGCTCTGGAAATAAATATTGCCAGGATGTCTTTCTCGGCGATATTGTCGAGGAAAAGCCGATGAAAATCCTCTCCGGAAGGCGGTGAGGTCACCGGGAAAGTTTTGGCGCTTTGCAGGAGGCGATAAAACTCCCGGGATGAAATATCGACACCGTCCCGGTACTCGCGCCCATCGATTTTTACGGTGAGCGGAACAACTGTAATATTTCTTTCCCGTGCCAGTTCTTCGGGAATATCGGAGGCACTGTCGGTAACCAGCAGGATTCGATCTTCCGGCTTGCCGGTGCCGACGGCAACGATGACCTTCTCCTCCATAAGCTTCTGCAGCAGAGCGGAAGCAACCTGTGCATCGAGGATTCCACTGCCGATTATCTCCTCCGCCGTCCTCTTTTCGTCGATAAACGTGAAAATCCTTCCAATCTTATCCTTTCCGACGAGTTCCTCTAAATATCCGGGGACGGCACGCGAAACAACTCTCTTGTACTGGCTCATGAAGGTCTCCTTCCAGGTGAAACTGCGAAAATACTCAATCCACTTGTCAAGCGGACAGCGGCAGAAAAGAGCCGGTCTGTCACCTCAAAAAATGATTTATCAAGATCATTTTGCCAACACTAGTCCATACCTTTTTCCTGAGCAACATTTATGTTTACGTAAACATAAAATTAAGCAAATACTAAATTACACGGAACGACGGAGAGATACCATGTCCTTTTTTTCCTATTAATTTTTCTTTGGTGATATTAGCACCTTAGAAAGTCGTTTCTTGTTTATTTACCCCTCAAGGGGGTGCTGAGGAGTGAGAATGAATTTCGTGAAGGTACTTATCCCCACAAGGGGGGACTGAAGAGAGCACCCCATTGTGGGGTGTTAGTGAGAGATAAGACTACTGCGCAGACTGCGGAATCCGATAATACATTTCCAGATCCGGTTCAAAGACATCCATCATCTGGCGTTCCCCTTCCAGTTCAGGATGATCGGCAAATTTTTCCAGGACCAGCCGCTCCGGCGGTGCAGCCACATCGTAAGTCTTTACAAGAGTCCGGTCGAGAACCGCCCACTCTGCCACCAGGACACGATTCCGGTCATATTCGCCGCTTTCGACCCTGTTCACCGAATAGGTGTTGACGACCAGCGCCCGCCGATAGGCACCAAGGGCATCGGGGGCCGGGATCTCCGTCGTCTCATCGAGATTGCCCTCGACCACAAGCTTCTCGGCAGCTGCCGTCTCTCCGGTGCGCTCTCCGGCCAAACGGCTGTTTGTTGCAATTACTGGGGGTTCAAGCGTCTGGTCATATACTGCCAGTCCGGCCAGGGTGCCGTGCCATCCGCCGGCCGGATCGCCAAAGATTAACGAATCGACAGTTGCCCCGGAAAAATCGACTTTTCCTGCCTTTTTACCAAGACTTTTCCCCTGGGCAAAAAGCTCGAGGCTGTCATCGGTTATGTTGACGACAAGGTGGAGAGGTTTGCCGGCGACAAGAAGTCCTGGCCATGAGACCGAACCGCCGGCGATGTCGACCAGAAGATTTTCTCCTTGCTGGGCAATTACCACTCCAGGCTTATCGCCCGCTTTAAGAGAGACGATCCGTCCCTGCTGGTCGCGTTCCGGGATGAGGGTAAATTCCACCCCGGCCCTGCCGGTTCGCGCCAATGCCGCGCCGATTTTTTTGCCCGCCTCACCGGTTTCACCCCAGCCGCCACCGGTTGCCAGCTGGAAATCCCTGGTGTAGAGGGCTGTGCCCCTGAGGTCGATATTGCTCTGGAAAAAACCCACCGGGCTTTTCTCGTCCAGCTGATTGGCGGCCTTCATGTTCTCCCAGACGAAGACCAGATGCTCTCGCGATGCGGGCCAGCTCTCGGTCTGGACCGGACTGTCCGCCTGCGCGATACTGTCGGCAAGGCTCGCTTCATTGCCGCCTTCAATCCAGAGATCGGGATAGAAATCGGCCCGGCCGTTGTCGGTCACCTTTATCCAGTCCTCAACGCTCCGCGCCTGTTCATCGAAGCGACCGATATAGATCTCGACCTTTTCGCCGCCGCCGCCGATCCTGTTGCCGCCATCCCCCTTCTCGTACGGCCCGGTGATGACAAAATAGCGGGGATGGTTGCTCCAGCGCGGGTGGTACACTTCGTAACCGCCAATGCCGGGCGCCCCGTTGATATTGACATTCCAGCTGCCACCGCCGGTGGCGCTATGCATCTGGACATTACGGTGCAGGCCATCGAAGATCCACAGCAGTTTGGAATTATCGGGACTGAGCGAAGTCCAGCATCCCTTGCCCAACCGTTGCCACTGCCTGTCCTTGGTCGACAATACTCCTGCGTCCGGCCAGGGGAAAAGACCGCCAATGAGTTCGCCGTCCCGCGAAAGCTGGATGTTCGACCAGGCCAGATTGGTTTTATCCCAGATCAGTTCCTTTTTTTCAGGTTTGTCCAGCGGGAACCGGTAAAGGGGCTGGGATGTGCCGTACTTGTTTTCCGGTTGCAAACCGGAAAAGCAGTAGACCCAGGTCGTGGATTTACGCAACAGGAGACTGGGCCGGGGATCCTGCCAGATCGCGACCGCGACGCCCGAGCCAAGCTCTTTCACCTTGCCGCTCTCCCACTCCACCAGATACATCTGTCGGGATATGCGGTTGCTGACGACCACCTGTGTGCCATCGGGAGTGATGAGCGGTTTGAAGTGATTGCCGACATTCGGCAACAACGGCCGTTCGCCCCGGCCATCGGCGGAATCATAGCCATAGAGCATGAGATTTTGGCCGTGGGCCAGAGTATCGGAGCCGTTTCCCTGATCCTGCAACCATACCAGCCGGGTATGTCTGCCGGTCCATTGACCGACCTTGTCTTTTGATTCGCCCATCGCCGGACCGGACAAAAATGCCGATACCAGCAACAGGATAATTATCCGCCAATATTTTTTACACTGTGTCATATCTACCTGCCGTTTTCCTTATTCTCCCGCATATGCAAAAGCTTCGCCGGGACTCCGGCCACCACCGCATAATCGGGAATATCTCTGGTCACCACCGAGCCGGCGCCGACGATTACCCCTCTCCCTATTTTTACCCCGTCCAGAATAACCGCCCCGGCCCCGATCCAGCTCTTTTCTCCGACGACGATTTCACCGCGGGAATAGACGCCCTGATCCATGATCGCGGGCTCAAGCCGGTTATGACGATACCGCCCGCCGCCGATATAACAGTTGCCGGCGATAATGGTCGACGCACCGATAGTTATGCCGGCCACCGAGGAAAAGACGCAGTTACAGCCGACATCGACTCGTTCCTCGAAGACAACATACCCGGTTTTCCCTTGAATGACACAATTGCGTGACATAATCACCCCGTCATGAAGCTGCACCCCGATATCGCCACTGCCGCCGGCGTCCAGGAAGACGTAATCATCAATCGCGACATTGTCACCAAAATCTATGCGGCCGGGATGCCGGACGATGAGCCCGCGTCCAAGAATGAGACCCCGCCCAACCGAGCGAAACAAAAACCTGGCCAGCGTCTTCCGCACGACATACCCCAGGGCGCCGCCAAGATTGGCACAGAGCAGGACATAAAATTCATAGATGAGCAGGCCGGGAAACGAAATATCGCCGGCCGCCTTTTTTTTATACCTGGCAAAGGAGGATTCGCCGGAATGAAGCTGTTCTGCCAGCGGAGTTTTATCGACTTGAGATTCTTTTGCCGTCACGCCATACTCTCCTACTCAAAAATTACCTTGGGGATCCGTATCAATCCCTCAAAGATGAAACTGTAGATTCCCAACATGACCATGGGGGTAAGAAAAAGGATCAGGAATCGCTGATTCACCACCGCATGATTCCAGCCATAAAGGATACCCAGCATCGGCAGAATGGGGAAGAGATAGCGCCCCTGGGCCTGAAAATCGACAGCCCAGGAGTGATACAGGGACACCCCGATCAATCCCCCGGCAAGACCGAGGGCAGCGACTGCCAGACCGCTGCCGATCAGTCCACCCCTCAGGAAAACGGACCCGAAAAAAAACACCAGCAGCGCCACTCCGGACCATCTGACCAGGTCGTAATACCCTTGCGTCCCGGAGATGGTAAAATACCCGTAGACCCCGACGGCGGTTTGGAACGACCGCTCGAACCACCGTTCGTTGACGACAACTTCCTGAAGAGTGGTCCCCCGGGCTTTACGGTAGAGCGAAACGTGCTTCTTATCCAGTTCGGTATTCGGATTATACCAGAGATGGGCGAGTTCCTCCTGCATGCCGACAATTTTTTCCTGACGGTCAAAGCCGTTGACCAGATTATCGGCGCCCATCCGCAGACCGAGTACGCCAAGGCCAATACAAGTGAGGAGTACCAGTCTCTTGATCGCCTCCTTCTTCTCCCAGTAGAATTCATTGGTCAAAAAGATTTTCGCGCCAAGACAGAGATAGAAAAAGGCCACGAAGGGATAGTAATTTTTCTTCAGGAGAAAAACAATACCGAGCAGAACGCCGAGAACGATTGCCCCGGCTACCTTCGCAAACCAGCCTTCTCCTTTAAGATAGCGATGCAGCAGGCTTTCCGGGTCGATCAATTCACAGGCGGCAAGAAAGGCAAAAAACAAGGCGAAAGCATCGGAGGTGCAGTAACTGAAAAGGTACCAGATCTGTGGCGAGACCATAAACGGCAGGGCAACCATCCGGGCATACCGGTTGCGTACGGTATACAACAGAATCAAGCCGAATAGACAGACATTGAACAATCGAGGGGAGAAATACTCGGGCAGTGTGAAGGCCTGGGCAAATTTTTCGAACTTGCCTGCGAACAGATAATACACCTCCCCGTTATTCAGACGCGACACCCCGTAAACACTGTAGGTTTGCCTGATTTCCGGGTCATCGATGAGGGGAGGAAGCCAGTTATCCTGGTAGTACGATGTTGCCGATGTATGGACATACTCATCCGGATGAGCATTCTCTGTGCTTATCGCGGCCATGACGATAATGAGCATCCAGATACCAAACAACAGAACCGGCACGAATCGCAGATCCTTCGCCAGCGGTCCGGCACCATAGATTACACAAAAAACGATGGCGGCGATGGCTATCAGCCGCAACACCAGCCAACCGAGATTATCCCCCTGCTTTACCGGGGAAAGCACCAGTTCGAAATGAGGGTCGATGCCGGCCGAATGAACCCGGAGCCCGTCATTGTCGATCCTCGACTCTTCGATATCGAATAACGGCACCAGCGTCCTTAATTGCTCCGAAGTCGCCAGGGTCACCGGCGCCCAACCTTCCTGCTGTAAAGCGATTTTCGAAAGTGTGGCCTCGCCTTTATAGTTGTGGGTATCGATGCGCAATCTGTCTATCTTTTCAATATCAGGCAGGAAAAGTGAGTATTTTTTTCGCTCGGGTGTGGCAATTACCAACGCCATGTTTTTTTCCGAATACAGTCGGTCGGCTCCCGCCCAATAGATCTTGAAATCACTCTTCTGCGCCACAGACAGTTCGATTTCGACATATGCCCTGTTGACAAAAAAGTGATAATACAATCCGCACATCAGGCAGCCGATGAAAACAACAAACAGCCGTTGCCGCCATCGGCTCATCGATTGATCCGCCACCTGTACTTGTTTTTTTTCAACACTCACGTAGTGATCCCCGAGGTATTTATTGAACAAAAAAAAATGCGGGAGAGGAAATCTCCCCTGCCCGCATTCGAACGCCTGGCAACACAGCTTGTACAGGAAAATTATTGTTTTGTCAGCACAGTCTCCCATCTGCCGTCTGTGGTTCTGATGGTGATGGTGGTGAAATCTTCATTGAGAAATTCGCCGATATAGATCGAACCGGTATCGTTTTTCAACTGCAGGGTATTTGTCCCCTCCGCCAGAATCCAGGTACCCCGTCCCCGTTTATGCTCATTATCGCCGGTTACGAAGATATCATATGTATGGCTGCCCACCGTATATAAATCGTACACCCCGCTATACGTTCGCCGGTCCGTCAAACTCCTGGACTGGGCGTTCCATTTGCCGACCAGAATTTCCGGAGTCGGCAACTTCGGACCGCTGTCGCCGCTCCCGCCGGCAAAGGCCAGAGCTACGCCGACCACGGCTGCTGCTCCGACCCCAATGCCAACCTTGGTCATTGTCGACCAACCCTCTTCGGCTACTTCAGCCGATCCGGCCGGTACGGTCTTCTTCCTGTCTGCAACATTTCCGTTTTTTTTCCGCTCTTTGATAACCGGATGTATCTCTTCGACTTCACTGGAATTCGCGGCCACGGATTTTTTGTTCTGACTTACCGCGGTCTTTTTATGATCATTCAAGACTACGACCTTTGGAGTCCCCGTCTGCCGTGATGGAGCCAAAACACTTGCCGGCTCCGCCGCCATGGACATGACAGGCACAAGCGGCAGCGCCGCAAGGCAGACAGAAAGACTCACAACGACAAGCTGTAGCCAAAACGGGTTATAAAGCAATCTTCTCTTCATCTTCGAATCCGAAACTTCAATTAAAAAAATAAACTTCCCCTGATAACTGACAAATTTTGTTTACTACACCTTCAGATGGGCCATTGCAACTACTATTTTCGACGACCTGGGGACTTGTTACAGGGGATGTTCGACTGCTAAACGGCAATTTGCCAACCAAGGCAATGGGCGTATCCGGCCAGGAGGTTACGCAGTGTAATATTTATTGTTGTAGCCCGTTTGGCATTGATAGGCTATCTTAACAGGAAGGCAGGTATCGAGCAGATTGAGACGTGTCGCGGGACATCTGCTACCACCACTCATACACCTCAACCTTCAAAACCAAGGATGCGCATATGAAAGACACAATCACAGCTGTACGGGCCATGGAGATACTCGATTCCCGGGGCAACCCGACGGTACGGGTGTTTGTCGAACTGAATGACGGCACGAAGTCATCGGCATCCGTTCCTTCCGGCGCCAGTACCGGCGAAAACGAAGCGATCGAACTGCGCGACGGCGATAAAGACCGCTATCTCGGCAAGGGCGTGCTTAAGGCGGTTGCCAATGTAAACAGCATTATCAGCCCGGATATTCTTGGCATGTCTGCAACCCGGCAGGTGGAAATCGACCGCAGAATGCTCGAACTTGACGGCACCGACAACAAATCAAAACTCGGCGCCAACGCTATTCTCGGCGTTTCCATGGCGGTAGCCAGAGCTGCCGCTCAATCCACGGGGTTACCCCTTTATCGCTATCTGGGCGGCACTTCGGCCCGGCGAATTCCCGTTCCGGCCATGAATATCATTAACGGCGGCGCCCACGCCGACAACAGCGTCGACATCCAGGAATTCATGGCTGTGCCGGTAGGTGCCCCTTCCTTTAGCGAGGGACTTCGCTATGTTGCCGAGACCTTTCATACCCTGAAAGGGTTGCTGAAAGACCGCGGCATGGCGACAAGCGTCGGCGACGAAGGTGGATTTGCACCTAACCTTGAGAGCAATGAAGCGGTTATGGACATCATTATGCAGGCCATCGAAAAGGCAGGCTATGTCCCCGGCCAGGATATTGCCATCTCCCTCGACAGCGCCGCCAGCTCATTCTCGACCGATCTGACCAGCGAGTACGACTTGAAACGGTCGGGCGGCGGCAAGATGAAATCCGCGGACCTCATTGAGATGGGGGCAAAATGGGTGGAAAAATATCCTATCGTCTCCTGGGAAGATCCCCTCGCCGAAAACGACTGGGAAGGATTTAAAAAATTTACCGAACGGGTCGGCCACAAGATCGATATCGTCGGCGACGATATTTTTGTCACAAATACCCAGTACATTGCCCGCGGTATCGAAGAGAAGACAGCCAACTCGGTACTTATCAAGCTCAACCAGATCGGCACCGTCTCCGAGAGTATCGACGCCGTGCGGATGTGCCGTGATGCGGGCTGGCGTTACTTCATCTCCCACCGCTCCGGCGAAACGGAAGACACTTTCCTCGCCGATTTTGCCGTAGCCATGGACGGAGGTCAGCTGAAAACCGGCTCCGCGTCGCGAAGCGAGCGGATCGCCAAGTACAACCGGCTGCTGGAAATCGAGCTGGAACTGGGCAGTTCCGCACTCTATTTCTGGTAAAGCTCAATGAATAAAGCCGCCTGCTCAATCCGAGCAGGCGGCATAACAGCCATGCTCATACATCCCATCGGAGTCATTCACACACCGTTTTATTCACTCGATATCAAGCCATACATCACCGCCTTCGACACCGTACCGCACAGTTGATCGGGCTGGCTGAAGGCTTCGCCTGAAGACGTTTCGAAGATGTTTCAGCAGGCAGCGCACCTATTTGCGAATTATTCTCAAAAAAGCAGCAGTCCCGCATTGACAGACATGTCATTCACATCCATTTTATTATATAATATCGGATAGCAGGAGATTTCCCGACCTTAACCTTGCAGGAGTTGCAGAGATGGCTGTATCACAAAAAGAACAACCGGATCCTCGTCGAGTTGCGGTTTTGCGCTCACTGCCGCTTGAGGTAAAAGAGCAAATTACCGGAGAGGAAGCGGAGGCGTTCATGTATAACCGCGAACTGCCCGACTCGCTCCTGGAAAAGCTGAAGGATTATCTCACTGAAGATGAGCAGTAAGAAAATCGTCACCTCCGTTCACCCCCACCCATGCAAAAGGAGAAATACATGACAGACCAAAAGCGTACCCCATGTCCAACCTGCCAAGGTAAAAAAGTCATTGAAGGAATATGCGAAGTAAGCTCGGAATGGCGAGGCACCAAGGACGACCTTGCCGACGATACGCAGTGTACTCCCGACCAGACATGTCCTACCTGTAAAGGCAAAGGTTACGAAGAGTAACTCCTTCACAAGCCGATCCGTTCATCAAGTCATTGCACTTGTGGACGGATCGGCGCTTTCCTCATCCCCCTCCAGCCTGCCGATACTTAAGGTGGTGTTTTCTTGAATACCTTCCGGTTTTTGTTTATTCTCATCTCTTCACCAAAAGCATCGGAGCCTTTTCACTGTCGGAGCCAAACAGCCATGACAGTTGAGCATCACCAGTCTCGTCCGGGAGAAAGAAAGCATGAGAGTGATTCAGGAATTCAAGGAATTTGCGATTAAGGGAAATGTCGTCGACATGGCTGTCGGTATTATAATCGGCGCAGCATTCGGAAAAATTGTTTCTTCCTTTGTGGGGGATGTGATCATGCCTCCCATAGGAGTACTATTGGGGGGCGTGGATTTCACCAATCTGGCGCTCACTGTAAAAGAAGCATCCGGTGATCTTCCTGCTGTAGTCATCGGTTACGGCAAGTTCCTCCAGACGGTGATAGATTTTACTATTATCGCCCTTGCCGTTTTTATCGGGGTAAAATTCATCAATACCCTCAAGAAGAAGGAGGAAGAGGCGCCAAAGGCACCTCCAGCCCCATCCACTCAGGAAGTCCTGCTTATGGAAATCCGGGATATACTGAAGGAGCGCAACTAAGATTGCCGTGCGAATCAACCAAGACGGAGGAACCCGTTCATTTACTCCGGACGGTTCAGGCAAAAAACGCTGAACCGTCCGATGTCATTAAACCGACCCGACAACATTGCATATTGTATCGTAGTACTCCAGGATATTATCTTTATTATCGGATTCCATTACGGCCATGGCGGTTCGGGGATGCTGGTTCATTGTGCCGGTGACCATATAGGGAATAGAGTAACCCCAGTCGATTTTCTTGCTCCACGGAAAGATCTCCTCTTCAATACATTGAATGATCGGTCGAACCCGAAATTTAGGGTTTTTCAAAAATGAAAGGAGCAGCTCCAAAGGACAGTTGCCGGCACCGCGGCCTATTCCATAGAGCGTGGCATCGAGATAATTCACACCATTGATTATCGCCGAGATGGTGTTGGCAAAGGCCAGCTGCTGGTTATTGTGGAAATGGGCGCCGATAATCTTTCCGGGCAGCCGTTCCATATATTTCTGCGCCAGGGTATCGATATCTTCGGAGTAGAAAGCTCCGAATGAATCTACCAGATAAATCACAGGTACTTTGCTTTTATTGAGGTCTTCAAGACATTCATTGAGTTCGCGCAGTCCTACTGTCGAAACCGCCATAAGATTAATGGTCGTCTCATAGCCCTTCTCCTGACAATGGTGGGCAAGAGCGATGGCAGAGTCGACCTGATGGACATAGCAGGCAATCCGGATCATATCGAGAGAGCTGTCGTTCGCCGCAGGTATATCACGCTCTTCTATTCTGCCGATATCGGCCATGGCCGAGAGTTTTATCTTTTTTTCGCCATCGCCGACTATCTTTTTGAGATCTCTCTCCTGACAAAACTTCCAGGGGCCGAACTTTTTTGCATCGAAGGCATCCTGAGAACTGAGATAGCCGATTTCCATATAATCCACTCCGGCATCGGCCAGGGCGTTATAGACATTTCGAACGAATTTTTCGCTGAACTGCCATTGATTCATCAATCCGCCGTCCCGGACTGTACAATCGATAACCTTGATTTCTTCTTTGAACATTTGACGCTCCTGTTTTCTTGATGATTCTGCTCTTCCGGTTGGAGACAGCTGGAAGAGGATCTTTGGTTTGATCGGCTTCTACATTGTTGTTCGTTTCATGAAAATGCACTATCTAACAGGAAAATTAGGAATTTTCAATATTTCGCCGAACGTATACTTGGTCAAAAGATTATTTTAGAAAATTTTATGAATATAATTACCAGTTCTTCAGTTTTTTCGACGGTTTCTTGTGTCCGCTCCACTGATTCAATTATTTTTTTGAACAAATACTCAATCCCTGAAGTTCTCGGCGGAAAATTCATTTTTCATTTGCTTTCGGGATATCTTTCCCCTACTCTCAAAAGACCTGGAAGTTCCATTAAGAAAGCACCTTTTAATGAGTCTCAACGTCAACTGCCCGCATGATACGAACTTACGCCAGGAACTACCCTTTACTGACCAGGACTGTTTTGTACGTTTTCTGCGTTGTAGCCCTGGTAAGTTTCGTAAGCTCCGGAATCCAGCTTTATTTCACCTTCCAACTTGAAAAACAGCACATCGTCTCGACGCTGGACAGCCTGCAGACCAATCAGGTCGAGACACTTGCCAATCACCTCTGGAATATGGATACAAGAGCAATGGAGATTCAGCTCCGGGGAATTCTTGAAAACCCGGATATCGTCTTTATCGAAATGGTCAGTGAACAGAATGAGAATCAGGTTTTCGGCACCAAACCGAAGCAGAATGAAGATCTGATTTTCCGCCGTTATCCTTTGCAACGAATTGGCGATACAACCAGCGATCTCGGCTCAATAACCTTTACCGCGACGACTGCGAACGTTAAGAACAAACTGATCTATACCACCTCAAGAGCGCTTGCAACCCAACTCCTGATCCTGTTCATTACCTGCTTTGCCATTCTTTTTCTCTTTATCCGGCTTTTCAACCGGCACATCAACAGAATCGTGCAATACACCGAGACTCTTCGGGTGGGCAGGCTGGATCAGCCTCTTACCCTCTCCAGAACGGAAAAGAGCAGTTCCAGGCCGGATGAACTGATGCATATCGTCAATGCCCTTAACGGCATGCGGGAAAGACTGCAGTCGGAGATCAAAATCCAGCAGCAGACAGAAAAAGATCTTACCGAAGAAAAATTGTTCTCCGATACCATTATCAACAGCCTTCCGGGCCTGTTGTTTGTCATGAATAATCAACTGCAGCCGATTCGCTGCAATAAACTATTCCTGGAAAAACTCCAGCTCACTGCCGACCGGCTTAACAGCCTCGATATCTCCTCGCGTATCGCACCGCAAGACTTGGAGAAAGTGGAAAAAGCCCTCGCCCGAGTCCTGCAGAGCGGCATACCTCTTTCCCTGGAAGTGCTCCTCATCAACAATGCGGGCAAACACGTCCCTTACCTGTTTACCATCTCCCGGCTGATCCTCGACAAGGCCCCCCTGATTATCGGTATCGGCAGCGATCTCAGTGAACAGAAACGCATCGAGGGTCAACTTCAGCAGGCTCAGAAAATGGAGGCGATCGGTACGCTTGCAGGTGGTATTGCCCACGATTTCAACAATATCCTTTCTGCCCTGATGGGCTTTACCCAGTTGGCGGCACTGGCCACACAGGGCGACGAGAAGGTGCAGAGATATCTCGGAGAAATAAGCAAAGCTTCTCTGCGCGCCAAAGATCTGGTTACGCAGATCCTTTCCTTCAGCCGAAAGACGGAGACGGAAAAAATATCCCTCCAGGTGAAACCGATCGTCAAAGAGGCCCTCAAACTGTTACGCTCCTCCATCCCTTCTTCCATTGAAATTCGCCGGAATCTGGAGTCGGACAAAGCGGTGATTGCCGATACCACTGAAATCCACCAGATCATGATGAATCTCTGCACCAACGCCTATCATGCCATGCAGGAGACGGGAGGTATCCTGTCCGTCAATCTTACCGATCGGCTTGTAACCGAGCATGATTTTTTCCCGGATATAAGGATGTCTCCAGGAGCATACCTTCATTTGGAAATAAGTGACACCGGAACGGGGATGAACGAAGAAACACGACAGAAAATCTTCGAGCCATATTTTACCACCAAGGATGTCGGTACCGGGACCGGTCTCGGCCTTGCTGTCGTCCATGCCATTGTCGATAAGTATCAAGGCTACATCTATGTCTACAGTGTTCCGGGCGAGGGCAGCTCTTTCAACATCTTCCTGCCGGTAACCGAGGCGGAATGCCATGCTCGGAAAAAGGCTTCCGGCCCTCCTCCCTGGAAGGATTTATGCGGCAGGGAAAAGATCATGGTGGTTGATGACGACAGAAACATCCTTCGGTATTTCGAAGAGATGCTTGTCCATTACGGCTACGCTGTGACATCATTCGCCGATGGCCGACTGGCCCTTCAGCATTTTCGAAACAGTCCCGACGATTTCGATCTGATTATCACCGACCTGACAATGCCGAACATTACCGGGGATAAACTTGGCATCGCCATGCTGGAAATCAGAAAGGATCTTCCGATTATCATCAGTTCGGGCTTCAGCCCTCATCTCAGCAGCCGGTATTTCCGCGACCAGGGGTTTATCGATTTCTTTCAGAAACCGGTAAACAGTATGCGCCTTCTCATTCGTATGAGGGAGATCTTCGCCCGCCGCGGAAGTATTTTGTCAATCTCAATGAACTCGTAGCTACGAAAGCAGCATTTTCTTCTATAAAAAATGGAAACTCCATGAAAATATGGGTGGACGCCGACGCATGCCCCGCGGTGATCAAAGATATCCTGTTCCGAGCGGCCGAGCGGACCCGAATACAGATGACACTTGTTGCGAACCGGCCATTGCGCTTTCCCCCATCGCCATATATTTCATTTTTACGGGTTGCGGCAGGTCTCGATGTCGCGGATAACGAGATTGTAAAAAAACTCTCTGCCGATGACCTGGTGATCACTGCCGATATTCCTCTGGCGGCGAAGGTGATTGAAAAAGGAGGGTATGCCCTCAACCCCCGCGGCGAGTTTTATTCTGCCGAGAATATCCGGGCCCGTTTGAGCATGAGGGACTTCCTCGACTCCCTTCGTGCCGACGGAATCGATACCGGTGGTCCGCCGACGCTCAACCAGAGCGACCGTCAACAATTTGCCAACCGACTTGACACCTTCCTGACCAGAGCAAGATCGCGTTGATCGATATCGGTTCCCTCCCATGCCACAGCCGTTCGGAATATAAATATCTAAAACCCGGTAATTCTCTGCTATCCTGACGTTAGAATAGATCCAATTCGTGCAGTCGTTTTCGCACTCGACAAACAAACCAAGGAGTCTCCCCGTGTCACTTGAGATCTGGCTCGCTTTCGTCACTGCTTCTGCCGTAGTCCTGATTATCCCTGGACCGACCATCCTTACCGTCATAAGTTACTCGGTCTCCCATGGTCGCCGGGCCAACATCCCGCTGGTCGCCGCAGTAGCTCTTGGTGATTCGACCGCTTTAGTCTTTTCCCTGCTTGGACTTGGTGTGCTTCTCGCCGCTTCTGTTTTCTGGTTCACAGTAATCAAATGTATCGGCGGCATATATCTCCTCTACGTGGGTATCGGAATGCTGCGCACCGGAATTGGTCCGACAGAAGTTTCTCCTCCCGCTTCGCCCGATTCTACCTGGAAACTCTTTGCCAACACCTATCTGGTGACCGCCCTAAATCCGAAAAGTATTCTATTTTTTGTTGCCTTCCTGCCGCATTTTATCAATCACACCAGATCGGTTACACCGCAATTGTGCCTCCTTGCGACTACTTTCGTCGCGCTTGCCGCGTTCAATGCAGGGCTGTATGCAATATTTGCCACCTCTGCCCGAAGGCTGCTCGCTTCGTCCCATGCGCAAAGACGTTTCAATCTTGCCGGAGGATCGCTTCTTTCCGTCGCCGGCATCTGGTCACTCTTAGCCAGACGGTTTTCGCCTTGACTCCGCTGTACATGTCCTCCCCCGATTCTCCGCTTTTTCTCACCTTCCACGGTGATACCCGGGATCTCCTGAGCAAGCCTCCAACCCGGGATATGACAATCGCTTACCCCCTTTCCCGCCGGGCTTCGATCAAGGACATACTTGAAGGTCTGGGAGTGCCCCACACCGAAGTCGGCAGGATTGTCCTTGATGGGGTGGAGCAGACTTTTGAGAAAATCCCGAAAAGCGGCGAGCACTTTGAAATACATCCGCTTTCCCCCGCCCTCCCGCCGACCATGGCCACAATCCTTCGCCCGGAACCGCTCGCCGCCTGCATATTCCTGGTGGATATCAACGTCGGCAGGCTCGCAGGCCTGCTGCGGATGGCCGGATCGGACGCAGAAGCAGTCAGTCAGGGAGCTGCCGATAACGCTCCAGTCACGAGAGCCGTTCGCGAAGGTCGCATTCTGCTGACTCGAAACAGAGATCTGCTCAAACAGCGCCTGCTTGTATTCGGGCATCTGGTCAGAAGCCAGGACCCGGACCGACAATTAGCCGAAATCGTCAATCTCTACCGGCTGCAGGACCATCCATTTTCCCGCTGCATCGCCTGCAACGGTCTGCTGACCGAAGTTGAAAAGGAAAATATTGTCGACCGCCTTCTGCCGCTTACCAAAAAATACTACCACCGGTTCAAACAATGCACAGGCTGCGGGAAAATCTACTGGCAAGGCAGCCATCACAAAAAAATGACCGATAAGCTTGACGGGATTCTCCGTAGATGAAAAATTTGGCTACATGTTTCTCAGGCAACACCGTTTTTCCTTGACATAACAAACAATATCAGCAAAAAATAGTCTTCTGCTCATTTCGTGCCGTACCATACGACAATCAACCGAGCAATCAAGTAAACACATTCTTCGGCTCATATTCCGTTATGACTATAGAAATGAGTAACACTTCGAAAGAACAGAAAGTTCCTCCCCCTCCCCCGGAAACAGGGCCTTACCTTTTTCCGATTATTCTTGCCATTTTTGGCCTCTGGTGCCTTTACGATGGCTGGTTTACATCGAATCCCGACATGAATGATCACCAGCTGTTCAACCGGTTGGGCAGCTATATCTTGTTGCCATGGTCTGCTATTGATTTTTATCACACATGGAAATCCGAACGTGCTGATAAATCGGTTGACAATAGAAACCAATGATACCCAATCGTAGACTCATCCTGCCTTATGCCGCACCATATTTTGCCTATGTTTTTATCGCTTCAGCTTTCGAACACCAACCAGTCGAGAGCAACTACCTCATTCGTTTAATCGTCGTCTCATTATTGATTGCATGGGCCTGGAAATGGTATTTTCCGGTAACGGGCCCCAAATCCGCACTAGGCTCTGTCGCAATGGGAATGATGACGGGGTTTGCCGGTTTCTTACTCTGGATTCTGCTTCTTGTTCCTTTCGTGAGTACGGGTGACAGCTTGCCTTGGTCTGACCACGCGTTTTACTTGAGACTCTTGAGTGCAGGATGTTTAGTGCCTGTTTTTGAAGAGTTTTTTATTAGAGGTTTTGTTTTACGTTTTGCTTTACAATGGGATCTTGAGAGAAAAAATGTTCAAGAGTATCCTCTCAGGAATGCTCTTGATGAAAAATCGGTTAATGATGTTGAACCAGGCAGCTGGTCATGGACAGCCCTTGCTGTTTCAACTGCCGTTTTTACATTCGGACACCATTCACAAGAATGGGTGGCGGCTGTAGCATTCAGCCTGCTCATGGCTGGTCTTTGGATCATGCGTAGAGATTTGTTGAGTTGCATCGTAGCCCATTCCGTTACGAATGTTTCTCTTGCATTCTATGTATTCACTACCGGGAAATGGAATTTCTGGTGATCGTTCGTGCCGAATTTCAAGGATCTCTGCAGAATAGTCTGAGCAAACATTATAATATCTTTGGTATCAAGATGCATCCGTTCCTTCATGGTGTTCTTACTGGATTATTACTTCAATCTGCCATTGGTCCTGTTTTTTTCTCCATAGTAGGAATCACCATCGACAGCAATTACATAAACAGCCTGTGGGCGATACTTTCGGTAACAATCGTAGATTATATATATATCAGCGTTGCGCTCATTGGTGCCGGCAAACTATCAAAAACGGATATCGGCAATACATTATTTCGGTTTGTAAGTTCTTTTGTCTTAGCCGGTTTTGGTATCCTGTTATTTTACAAGGGCATAGTGTTTAACGATTCAACAATTTCATCTCACGTATTATCATGGTCTCCGCTTACAAGTTTTGTGAGTTGTTTTGTACTCACAATATCCAGTCCGTTAACCATGATATTCTGGGGAAGTATTTTTGCTAAAAAAGCAATTGAACAAGGTTACAGTAAAAGATCATTACTCTTTTTTGGGCTTGGAGCTGGTGCTTCAACATTTATTTTTTTATCCATGGTTATGTTTATCCTCTCCCTCGTCAAATCAAATATTCCAACCATTGCCGCTCAAATATCAAATTGTATTGTAGGCATTGTTTTGATTTATTTTGGAATCAGCAGATCTGTGAAAATTGCTGCGAAGCCTGCATAAAGATCCTGGCACCTGCTCAAGAAAAATACCAAGCCATCACCTTACTTAGGGCAAAAGTTCCGGCAATAGATCCGACCCGGGGCAGCCGGTCAACTGCGATTCTCAGGCTTCCATTGATCTTGCAGGAGGAGTGACTTATTATGAGAATAATCATAGAATAAACACCGGCAATGGCTCGAATGTGGAGCCGATTTCTCAGATGACGAGAAAAAAGGACGAAAGTAAGCATGAATCTGGAAATATTTTCCGATTATATCTGACCTTGGTGCTATTTCATTACCGGGCGTATTGAAAAGCTGAAGAACGAGTTCGACATCCCGGTCCGTTGGCGGACATTCCCCCTTCATCCGGAAACACCTGAGGAAGGCCAACTCCTCAAAGACCTGTTCAGGACCACACCGGAAAAAATCGACGGCATGATGGCGCATCTGCGTGCTACCGCCGAACAACTCGGATTGCCCTTTGGCGCAAGGACCCGGACCTATAACAGCAGGCTGGCCCAGGAACTGGGACTCTGGGCGGAAGACCAGGGAAAAGGGGATGCATTTCATCTGGCCGCCTTCAGGGCTTATTTCGCCGATGGTAAAAATATTGCAAAATTTCCGGTACTTCTTGAACTCGCAAGCAGTGTCGGCCTATCCGAAGAAAATGCAAAAGATGTCCTCGTACGCCGCACCTACCAGGAAAAGGTGGACAAGGATTGGCAATATTCACGCTTTCAGGGCATCACCGCCGTACCGACCTTCCTCATGGGCCAACACCGACTGGTCGGCGCCCAAAGCTATGAGGCCCTGGCAGAACTGGTAACCTTGTATGGAGCAGTCGGCAAGAAGCAGACAGGAAAGTCCACACCAACCACACGGAGAGAGCAGGAATGAACACAGTGAAAGGAGATCTTATCGCCCTTGCCCTTAAAGGGTCTTTTGAAGTCATTGTCCATGGTTGCAACTGCTTCTGCACCATGGCGGCCGGAATTGCAAAAGTAGTCCAGGAAGAATTTCCCGAAGCCTATGCCGCCGATCTGGTTACCATAAAAGGCGACAGGAATAAACTCGGTGACTTCAGTTTTGCAACGGTCAAGCGTGATGACAAGGAAATTACCATCGTCAACGGCTACACCCAGTATCAATTCCACGACCAGGATGTTCTTGTCGATTATGAGGCCATTCGCCGTTTATTTGCGAAAATCAAAGTACAGTTTTCCGGTAAGCGGATCGGCTACCCGAAGATCGGCGCCGGCTTGGGGGGCGGGGACTGGCAGAAAATTTCGGCAATAATTGACGAGGAACTGGCCGGGGAGGACCATACCCTGGTGCTGTATTCCTCTTGATCTTCACCGAAGGAATCGGCAATATCGACAATCGATTCCGCAAGCTGGAAAAAGTGTGGGAAGGCCTTGAAAAATTTTGGCCTTCCCGTGTTTTTCTGAACGTTAGAGAGGTTCACTCGCCGCGTCCACCAGGTAGAGAATCGACCGGTAGGGTATCCCGCCGTGCAGCGACAGACCGATTTCACAGGTTTTGCTGGTTGAATAGCCTGCCTCGCAGGTACAGACATGATCCTTCAAATCCTTCAGGGCCGATTCGTTGAGTTCCGGAAAATTAAAGCCCCGATCCCCGGCAAAACCACAGCAGTAGATATCGGCGGGCATCACCACCTCCCTGGCACAGGCCCTGGCCAACTGCTCGAGTCTGTTTTCCAGACCCATTTTTCTGGTCGAGCAGGTCGGATGCAACGCCACCTTGACATCCAGTTGTCTCAACTTCAGCCGGTCCATGAGGAAGGTGAGGACGAACTCTATCGGTTCGAAAAGCTGCAGCCGCTTATCGAGCGTTGAGCGCATCCGGTAAAGGCAGGGGCTGGTATCGCAGAGCACGGGGATGGTGCCGTTTCCGGTGGCCGCCAGGAGGGCGTCGGACAGTTCCCGGGATTTTCTGTCGGCCTGTGCCATCAAGCCTTTGCTCTCAAAGGCCTGGCCGCAGCAGAGACGGTCGAGATTTTCCGGATAGACGAGTTCATACCCGGCCTTGTGCAAAAGCGATCTGGTCTTCACCGGCAGGGCGTCTCTTTCCTCGTCGTCCCGGGCCGGGCCACCCATGGCCCGGCTGGCACAGCTCGGGAAATAAACTGCTTTCAAACCACTGGTCGAGGAGACCGGCTCTCCGGCAATTTTCGGCACACCGGAGGGCATCTCGCGGTTCCAGAGCGGCAGCTGGTCGAATGTTGCCTTTCTGGCAAGTTTCGCGGCCGTCTCCATGAAGGGAGTTCCGGTCATCTTATGCAGCGAATCGACGGTGTCGAGGGTGGCGCTGATTGTTTTTGCGACCCCGCCGAAATTGCCGGCCACCCAGTCGGCGATAGTGTTGCCAAGCTTGCCGTTGGCCTCCTCCCGGAGCGCCTTGACCATTTTACCGGTATCGATGCCGACCGGGCAGCGAGTCGAGCAGAGACTGTCGGCGGCACAGGTATCTTTGCCGGGATACCGATAGGCCCTGGTGAGTTCTTTAACCTTTTTCGGATCGCCGCCAGCCGCCATTCTCCGGCTGATCTCCCGCCGTCCGACGATACGCTGCCGTGGTGTAAAGGTCAGATCCTTGGACGGACAAACCGGCTCGCAGAAGCCGCACTCGATGCACTTGTCGACAATTTCATGGGTCGCCGGCAGCGGTTTTAAATCCTTGATGTGGGCCATGGCATCCTCGTTGAGGATAACCCCCGGATTCAGCAAATTGTTTGGGTCGAAGAGAGCTTTAATCTCGCGCATCAGGTTGAAGGCCGCCTCGCCCCACTCCTTCTGGACGAAAGGGGCCATGTTGCGGCCGGTGCCGTGCTCCGCCTTCAGTGACCCGTCATATTTTTCCACCACCAGCTTGACTACCTCATCCATGAAGTCGCGGTATCTGTCGACCTCGGACTTGGCGGAAAAATCCTGAGTGAAAACAAAGTGAAGGTTGCCGTCCAGAGCATGACCGAAGATGATCGCCTCGTTATAGGCGTATTTCCGGAACAACGCCTGCAAGTCGAGAGCCGCATCGGCCAAATGTTCGCCGGGGAATGCGACATCTTCGATGATCACGGTGGTACCGGTTTTACGGACTGCACCGACTGCCGGAAACAATCCTTTTCGGATCTTCCACAACGCCGTGTACTCCGCCGGGATATCGGTAAAAACAATGGGGCGATCTGTCGGCAGGTCCTTGATTGCCTCGCAGATCCGGCTGATCTGAGCCTGCAGAATATCCGCCGACTCGGCTCTCGTTTCCACCAGGAGAGCGGTAACCGAGCCCCCCAGTTCCGCAAGATAACCGGGCATTCCCGGTTTTCCCTCGACCGACCGCAATCCGGCCCGGTCAATCAGTTCGGCGGCGGCAACCGGCTGTTTCTGCAGAAAGGGAATAGCCTGGCAGGCGGTTTTCACATCGGGATAGAAAATGAGGGCGCTTGCCTTGTGGCGATGTTCGACTACGGTTCGATAGACAACATCGGAAATGAACCCCAGCGTTCCTTCGCTGCCGATCATCAGATGGATCATGATGTCGAAGGGATCGTCAAAATCGACCAGGGCATTAAGACTGTATCCGGTGGTATTTTTAATCTTGAACTTGTAGCGTATCCGCTCGGCGAGCTGGGCATCGCCAAGCACCCGCTCCCGCAGCCGGCTGAGGCTTTCGAGAATCCGGCCGTGGGTCCGGCAGAATTCGGCCCGGCTCTTGTCTTCGGCGGTGTCGACAGCGGTCCCGTCGGCAAGAACCACACGCATGGAGTCAAGGGTCTGGTAGCTGTTCTGTTCTACGCCGCAGCACATGCCGCTGGCATTGTTGGCCAGGATGCCGCCGATCTTGGCGCTGTCGATCGAGGCCGGGTCCGGCCCTATCTTCCGGTCGAATTCGGCCAGGATGGCGTTGGCATGACTGCCGATGATCCCCGGTTCCAGCTGGATCTTCATGGCCTTATCGAATACCCTGTATCTGCGCCACCCCTGGCCCAGGCGCACGAGAATCGAGTCGGAGACAGCCTGACCGGAAAGGCTGGTGCCGGCCGCGCGAAACGTTACCGGCAGTTTCAGCCTGTTCGCCTCCCGCAGGATCAGCTGCACCTCCTTCTCGTTTTCCACGTTGATTACGATCTTGGGGATCAACCGGTAAAAACTGGCATCGGTCCCGTAGGTGAGCGTCCGAAGGGGATCGGTTATTATATTTGTTTCACGGATTGTTCCGGCAATCTTCTTGCGAAACTTTTCATATCTCTCTGAAAGCATGGGCGTACCTCTTCATTACCTGATAATTCGTGGGATTGTCGGCAACAACTTCCGCGCGATTGTCAAAAGGGAACAAAAGGGCTACAATCGGCGAACATCAGTTCTTTATCTCACATATCGGCAAGGAAGAATACTAAAAAGGAGAGGGCATGGTAACATCAATCATTCTCATGAACGTCGAACGGGCCAAAATCAACGAAGTGGCGGAACAACTTGAGAAAATCCCAGGAATATCCGAAGTTTACTCAGTGAGTGGCAACTATGATCTGGTGGCTGTTGTCCGGGTGGCAACGAATGAGGATCTGGCCAATCTTGTAACCACCAAGATGCATGCGATACAACCGATTCTGAAAACCGAGACAATGCTCGCCTTTAAAGCCTACTCCCGCCATGACCTTGAGGCGATGTTTTCGGTAGGAATGTGAGACCTGCCGACTAGCCGGGTGCACCTGTCCTGAGAGAAGTGCCGCTCGCTGACGCAGTGAAATGGGGAGCGCCTTCACCTGCTTAAAGGAAATGCGCCCCAATAATTCAAGATGAGCCGGCGGATCTTCGTTCATTCTTGAGGCAGTCGGTGCAGGTGTTCACAATAAACCGCGGGTCCGCTCCGTTTTCCAGGACATCCCGATAACTATGCCACTCTCCGTCATAGGGACTCAAAATCCTGCCGCATTCATGGCAGGCTTCAATCCCGCTCTCAAGCATCTCCAGCTGGTTCAAAGCATCCTTCAGTTCGGCCACCGATTCCGACAGTGAAGACTGGGTCCTTACCAGACGCTCCGCCACTCTGACCCGTGCCCGGAGTTCATTGTCGTTGAAGGGTTTTGTCATGTAATCGTCCGCGCCGGCGTCAAAGCCCCGAACTATATCGGTCTTGCTGTCTCTTGCCGTAAGCAGAATGATGTAGGGAGGGTTCACGACCTCCATCTCCTTTACCCGTCGGCATACTTCAACCCCGTCCAGTTCCGGCATCTCCCAATCGAGGATGGCGATATGCGGCGCATCGGCCTTCTGGAGGACTGCCCAGGCCTCGGTTCCATTGGTTACGCTTTCAACGCGATACCCCCAGTTTTCAAGACAAACCTGGACCATCATCCGGGTAGTAAATTCATCTTCAGCAATGAGTATTTTCACTTTCTCCCCCACATATTTCATCTTGAAGGCAAGCCGTTACAGATCCGGGTTACGCAGTCTTTTGGTGCGTACCGGTGAACGATTCCCTGCATATATCTCGTGTAATTATCCGGATTCTGCGACGTTTTGTCCATGAAAAAGTGACTGAGGAACTAACTGCCGCATATCATGGATATATTTATGAGTGCAACTTGACTTTTTACCATCGGAATGTCATTACATCAACAGGTAAACAGGTCGACTGATGTTCATGCAGCACGACCACTCCGGTATCTGCCCTGCTTTGAGTACCATCCGAAAACAGGCCGATATCTTCCGGCAGGAACAGATTATGACGAAACAATATCATTTTTCCCTGAAAACACCTTTTCGACCCGGCAATCATCCGGATGGATCGATCTCGTCCGCGGCTTTCTGGTTTATTTTCAGCAAAGAAAAGATTCTGGTGCAGATCGCAGAAGAAGATAAAGTAAGAGTTTGTTCCTTCTCACCCGAAGATCTTGGTCTCCCGGTGATTTTCACCAGGTATCTGGGGCGATATGGCGTTATCGACTGTTTTGTGGCGGAACTGGATGATATTCCTGCCGTTCCTCCAGCAATGCAGTTCCGCGGACTGCGCAGTCTGTTCGGCGTGATCGACGACGATCTTTTCAGCCTTGCCGGACGGGCAATACAAATAATCCACTGGCACCGGGAGCATCGCTTCTGCGGCAAATGCGCGACCCCGATGATCGACCGCCGGTCGGAGCTCGCAAGAAAATGCCCGAACTGCGACTTTATCAGCTACCCCAGGCTCTCTCCGGCGGTCATCATGTCGGTCGTCCGGGAAGACCGGATTCTTCTCGCCCGGGCTCCGCGTTTTCCAGCCGGAATGTACAGTACTCTTGCCGGTTTTGTGGAACCGGGCGAAACCCTGGAAGAGGCGGTCAGACGTGAAGTCAGCGAGGAAGTTGCAGTCAGTATCGACAACATTCAATATGTCGCCAGCCAGCCGTGGCCCTTTCCCCACTCCATCATGATCGGTTTTTCCGCTACCTATGCCGGCGGAGAAATCCGCATAGATGAAAAGGAAATAGAGGATGCAGGATGGTTCTCGGTGGATGAGCTCCCCCAACTCCCTGCCAAAATTTCCATTGCCCACCTGCTTATCGAAAATTTCATCAAAAAGAAGAGTAAGAAATCATGAGCTACAACCCAATAACCGTCAACGCACTCGACGCTCCGCCAAGCACGACCACCATAATCGGGACAAATCTTATCGAGCAGGCGGTCGAAGCCTCCCGGCGCAGCTCAAGGAAAAGAATTATTCTCCCCTTGCATAAACGCCCCGACTCCTCCCTGCACCGAATGCTGAACGCCATTCAGCCCTACAGCTATATCCAGCCTCACAGGCATCTTCATCCCCCCAAGGCCGAATCGATCATTATCCTGCAGGGCGCGATCCTCAGCTTTGTTTTCAGCGCAACAGGAGAAGTACAGGAAGTTCAGGTTATCGCCGCGGGGTCGTCGTCTTTCGGGATCGACAGCGAACCGGGAATCTTTCACACGTTTGTCTCCCTGCAAGAAGACACCGTGCTCTTCGAAGTCAAACCCGGCCCCTATGAACCCGGTTCAGATAAAGATTTTGCCGTCTGGGCACCTCGCGAGAACAGCCCGGACGCAAAAGGCTATATCGCCTCCCTCTACAGCTTTGCCGATCGGTTCGGCTGGAAGATCCCTAAGCAGGTTGCCTCCTCGGGTGAGCCGTCATTGTGATTTGAGACAGGATTTATCTTTCAATTTCCTTTTTCATGAGCTCGAATTCGTCCCTGGATATTTCACCGCGCGCATATCGCTTCTTCAGGATATCCTCGGCTGTCTCCTTCTCGCCTTTGCTTTTTTTCAGAATGGAGAGTAGCAGAAAGATGATGATGACCCAGAAAAGAAACATAAAAATGCCGCCGAACCACATGCCCATCCCCATGCCGTATTCGTCGTACCAGTGCATCATGTTATCCTCCTGCAATCGAATTAAGGGGGCTCTTGACTGGCTCAAGTGATCGCCACTCTGCGTAGCCGAAGAGCGTTGGTAATCACAGAGACAGACGAGAGGCTCATAGCAGCCGCGGCAATCATGGGCGACAAGAGAATGCCCATAAAAGGATAGAGCACACCAGCCGCTACCGGTACGCCCAGCGAGTTGTAGACAAAGGCGAAAAACAGATTCTGCCTGATATTCGCCATAGTGGCTCTGGACAGCTTCCTGGCCCGGACGATGCCGGTGAGGTCGCCTTTGACCAGAGTGACGCCGGCCGATTCCATGGCTACGTCAGTGCCGGTCCCCATCGCGATGCCGACATGGGCCTGGGCCAGAGCGGGGGCATCGTTGATGCCGTCACCTGCCATGGCGACCATGCGGCCTTCGTCCTGAAATTTTTTCACCGCCGCAGCCTTTTGCTCGGGCAGCACCTCGGCCACGACCTCATCGATGCCGAGTTTTGCGGCCACGGCTTCGGCGGTCGCCCGGTTGTCTCCGGTGAGCATCACCAGTCGCAGGCCTTCGTTATGCAACTGGCGGATGGCGGCCGGCGCATTCTCCTTGATCGGATCGGACACCGCCAGCAGTCCGGCGAGTTCACCATCGGCGGCAACGTACATAACGGTTCGGCCCTCCTTACGCATCTCACCGGCACGCTCAGCGAGAGTCCCGGTATCGACGCCAAAATCCTCCATCAGCCTCAGATTACCAAGCAACACCCCGACTCCTGCAACATTGCCGGAAACACCCTTGCCGGTATGTGAATTGAAATCGGCAGCCTCGGCCAGTTTAATCCCACGTTCATCTGCGCCCGCGACAATGGCCGCAGCCAGTGGGTGTTCGCTGGTTTTTTCGAGGGTGGCCGAGAGCAGCAGAAGTTTTTCCTCCGTCACATTGCCGGCCAGGACCACCTCGGTCAGTTTTGGCTTACCGAGTGTCAGGGTGCCGGTCTTGTCCACTACCAGGGTATCGATCTTGCGCATGATTTCAATAGCTTCGGCGTTCTTGAACAAAACTCCGGAGGTGGCGCCCTTGCCGGTGGCTACCATGATAGACATTGGCGTGGCAAGCCCCAGGGCGCACGGACAGGCTATAATGAGCACTGAAACTGCTGCGACCAGGGCATGGGCCAGACGCGGGTCCGGGCCGAAATAAAACCAGACCACAAAGGAGATGAGCGCTATGACAATAACTGCCGGCACGAAATAACCGGCTACAACATCCGCCAGCCTCTGAATCGGCGCACGGCTGCGCTGGGCCTGGGCTACCATCTGGACAATCCGGGCCAGCATTGTATCACTGCCGACCTTTTCCGCTCTCATGGTGAGCGACCCGGTGGCGTTGACGGTCGCACCGATCAACTTGTCCCCTGCCTCCTTGCCGATAGCAAGAGGTTCGCCGGAAATCATTGACTCGTCCACCGAACTTCTGCCGTCGATCACCACGCCGTCAACCGGTATCTTTTCACCAGGCCTGATCCTGAGCACATCGCCAACCTGGACATTTTCCAGGGCAACGTCAACCTCACTGCCGTCTTCATTGATCTTACGGGCCGTTTTAGGTGCCAGCCCCAGGAGCGCCTTGATGGCTTCACCGGTCCGGCTGCGAGCCCGCAGCTCAAGCACCTGACCCAGCAGGATAAGGGCGACAATAACCGCTGAAGCCTCAAAATATAACCCTACGCTGCCATCCGCTCGACGCGTGACGGCAGGGAAGATTTCAGGAAAGAGTACCGCAATCAAGCTATAGATATAGGCAAAGGAGACGCCCAGGCTGATCAGAGTGAACATGTTGAGGCTTTTATGGATCAGCGACTGCATGGCACGGACATGAAAGACCCAGCCGGCCCAGAGCACCACCGGCGTTGCCAGTATCAGCTCCAGCCAGCCGAGTGTCCGGGGAGAAGCCAGTTCTTCGATGAAATGGCCGCCCGGCAACATATCCCGCATGGCGATGAGCAGGAGAGGCACGGCGAGAATGGCACTGACGACAAACCGTTTCAGCATATATTCATATTCCGGATCTTTTTCATTCCCTTCAAGGGTGATTTCTTGAGGTTCAAGGGCCATGCCGCACTTCGGACATGAGCCTGCCCGGTCCTGCACGACTTCAGGATGCATGGGGCAGGTGTACTGTCTGTCCGAGGTGACTTTTTTCTCGTTCCGGGACATCTGCTTTCTTAAGAAGGCCTCCGGATCGTCTTTGAATCTGGACAGACAATGATCGCTGCAGAAATAGTAGGCCTTGCCGTTATAGTCGTAACGGGTAAATTGGTTTTCCCGTCCGGTCGACATGCCGCATACCGGGTCTGTAAATTTCTTCATGCCGGATTCGTGAGGTGGAGTATCGGTGGGTGTCATTTGGTTCTCCTTTTCCCGTAGAAAGGATTTCCTCGAAGCAGGAGCGGATACTGGAATTACTCTATCCATCCACCAGGGTTTTCGCAAGTTTCCCATCTTGTTTGTTTCACAGTCCGGCACACCATCTGCAAAGGATTCTGCTGAGAACAATATGAAAAAAACAGAGGGAAGTCACTGAATGACTGCGGGAATGGATGCGCGAGGATCCGGCATGTCAATTGGGCAAAAACAATCAGACACAGGTGCCGGAAGAAAACAAGGAAATGAACGGTTAAAATTTGGCGTACGATACCAGTTCGAGCAACAAAAAAAAAGAAGGCTTGAACCATTCTTGAAACCAAGAAACGGATCAACCCGCAAAGCGAAATCATCCCGTTTACGGCAAATCTTGAGGATTTCCCTTGAAAACAATCGGATGCTCTTGAAAATGAAGAATATTTTTAACCCCTGCCGGGAAAAAGCCAGGGGTTAGAATATCCTATAAAAACCTTTTTAAATCAGCGTTTTTTAACGTTAGCTGCTGCCGGACCTTTGGCTCCATCAACTACGTCGAAACTTACACGCTCTCCTTCCTGGAGCGATTTGAAGCCGTCTGCCAGGATCGCTGTGTGATGTACGAAGACATCCTTGCCACCATCCTGCTCGATAAATCCAAAACCTTTAGAATCATTAAACCATTTTACAGTTCCTTCAGCCATTGTAACTACTCCTTGTGCATTATGCGACCTTGTCGCACAGTTGTGTGGTCGGTTCCGTTCGGAACCATTGTGAACAAACTAAACATATCCTATCGATATATTTAGAAATTGAAAAAAATATATATACTCGATTGCCGTTTTGGGGAAATCTGGTGGAAGCAAGAATGGTTGATCTCTTCGAACTCATTGCTTGTAGAGTGTCCGGTCTGGATGAATTATCTGCGCCGTGCGCCTTTTTTAACTGGAGGCTTCGCCTCATTACAGACAAGCGTCCGGTTTTTGTACTCTTTCCCGTTCAAACCTTCCATTACCTTATGTCCTTCAGATCTGGTAGACATCTCGACAAAGCCAAAACCTTTCGATTGTCCGGAAAATTGATCGACAATAAGCTTGGCGCTGACGACACTGCCAAATTGGCCACATAATTCAGAAAGTTCGGGTTCGGTTATATTATAAGGTAGGCTACCTATAAAAAGTTTCATGCTGGTTCTCCTCTTTGAATTTATCAGCAAAAACTTTTAAGGTATCTATTAGGGCTACACTTCAAAGGATATCAAGAAAAGAATGTGCTATTTGCTTTTTTTGTTACGATACTCTAGATCATGTCTCCTTGTTTTACAAGGTAATTTTTGGTGAGGATCTTACAAATCGATTTTTTGTCTTCTGCCGTAATTGATTCCCGCAGCGGCGAACTAGATATCTCGACTGTCGGGCTGGAGCCATTTTCTGCCGACGATCATGTACAGCGTCACCGAAGAAAGGATCAGATAGCCGAACATCTGGGCATTTTTCGTCTTGAGGATAAAGGCGATTATCACAATAATCACAGCACTTGTGAGAAAAAACAACGGTTTGGGAATTCGCTTCAAGATCACCCGGCCGAAATGGGCGAAACGAACATGACTGACCATAAGTCCGACGGAGAGCGCCGCGAAAATCCACAGCCAGTCGGGATTGACGCATAAGGCTGCGCCGAGAACAATGAGCGCTCCGGCAGGACTCGGCAGTCCATTGAATATCCCGTCGGGCAGATCCGTTCGTTTTTTATCGACGGCAACAAAACGGACCAGTCGATACGCCACCCCGACAAAGAAAACCAGACTGAAGAACGTGGCATACGAGCCATCTTTTGCCAGTATGACATAGGCCGGAGAAAGGCCGAAACTGACAAAATCGGCGATGTCGTCCAGATATGGCCCGTATTTGGTCCCACCATGCTTGCTCGCCATTCTGCCGTCGAAAAGATCAAACAGCTGCCCTAGAATGATGGCAAAAATCGCCCAGGCAAAATAGCCGTTATGGGTAAGGATAAGACTGGCAATGCCGCAGAAGAAATTGAGGCTCGAGAGGATATCGGCATAAAGCCTGTTGGGAATAAACTTAAAGAATATCGATGCCGAGGCCAGGATAATACAGGCCAGCATCACTTCATTGACCATGTTTATAAAGCCGTTATTCTGATCCAGTAACGCGCAGTAGATGACCAGGGCAAAACAAATAATGGCCTTGATTTTGCCAAAATTGTTCGCCGCCCCTGAAATACGGAGAATGGATAGAATTTTCCTGGCAAAAAATTGTCCTAAAAACTCGACTCCCACCAAAATCCACACCAGCTCCGGCGACATCACTCCGGCATAGGCAAACCCGACCAGGGGGGGCAGGTAGGTCAGCTTGTCGCACACCGGATCCAGCCACTCCCCCAATTCCGTGGTAAGATCGCAGGTTCTGGCGACTACCCCGTCGACACCGTCCAGGATTGCGGCAAAGGTGAATATAAAGATAGCAAGGGATTGCAAGCTGGAATAGAAATAAAGGAAAAATCCGAATATGGCCATCCCCGCCCGCCAGTAACAGATAGCATTGGGATGCAGAAGCCAGAGATGCGAAAAGACAAACTCCTGCATCGACTTCTTGTGAATCGTCCGGGAGAACCAGAAATAAAATCCGGTCCCGAGCGAGGCTGCGGCTATGATCACCAGTAATCTTTCCATATCTCGTCTTGGTAAAAGGAGTGCACTGCGGGGACATACCGCCTTGTTAATTTTCGCCTGTTTACCATTTTGCCGGAGAAAAGTCCATTTCCGAGGCATCGGCAATGTGACTAAAGAACGACAACCTCCTAGAAACCGTCAATCATTCGAGTAAGACGGAATGTGTTGGCAAACACCGTGCGCAGCACCGCCACATAATTATACTGTGCCCTGGACAGACTGGTGATGGCATCCAGCAGATCCGATTCCCGCTGCAGCCCCTCATCATACTTGAGCTGGGTTATGCGCAGATTCTCCTCGGCCTGTTCAATTGAGCGGGTGGCCACTTCAACGTTTTCAAGGCTTACCTGAAAATCGATGTGAAGATTGTTCAGGTCGGTCAGGAAGATGTTTTTCAGTTCCGCAAGCTCATACTGAATGGAGCGCGACTCGAGTCTGGCTCTGGCAACTGTTGCCTCGGTGGTGTAGCCCTGAAACAGATTCATCGACAGCATCAGCTGAGCCCGCAGTTCCTCATCGTCGATTGCCCCGTTGCCGTTCAACATGTCGTCATCATACTTCCGGTAGCTGCCGATCACATCCACCCTTGGATAGTAGCCTCCCTTCTCAGCCTCGGCCTGGGCGGCGGCAGCGTCCACTCCCAGCTCCAGCGCCTTGAGTTCACTCCTTCCGGCCAGCATCCTGGCCACATAGTCCTCTTTGTCCACCAGCGGGGGGAGACGATTGAATTCGGCAAAGTCGAGGTCGTCGAGGTTGAGTTCGCTGCCCACCTGGCGCGAAAGAACGTTGACGCTTTTTTTCAAGCTTGCCTCTGCCGCTTTGGCGGTGATGTCGGCATCGTCATAATCAACCCGGAATTTGAGCAACTCGTTTTTACCGATAAGCCCAACCTGGTATCTGCTTTCCCCGTCCCGGTAGATTTTCCCCAGGGTCTGAAAAGCGGATTCGGCGACTTCGAGATTGGCCCGTCGCTCATACACCTCCAGATAGGCAAGGGCAACATTCAACTGCACGTCCTGCTTTACTCCCTGCAGCCTGAACTTTTCGACTTCATTAATAATTTCAGCCGACTGAATGTTATATCTGTCGCGAAACCCAGAAAAAACATTCCAGCTTATTCTGCCTACGGCGACGGAATTTTCTCTCGATTCAAGAAAGCTTTCATCATCGAGACGGTTGACGGTATAGGATGTGTCAACCCACGGATAATAGCCGCCTCTGGCCCGGATAATATCTTTTTCGCTCTGTTCGAGACGGGTCACGTACTGCTGGACGACCTCACGGTTGTTCAGGGCCAAAGCCTGCATCCCGGCAAGATCGATGGCATGGCCGACCGAAGCACAAGACACCACGGTAGCGATAATGGTCGCCCTCATGAGATTCACGGCAGCTGTTTGAGACTTAAATAGTTTCATCTGTTCGACTCCTTTCAAATCGTATGACAAAAGCAAGCAATGAGGGAATGACAAAAAGGGTAAACAGGGTCGACATCGCCAACCCGCCCAGTAAAATACTGCCAAGACCGCGGTACAGCTCACTGCCCGAACCGGTGGCGATAACCAGCGGGGACATAGCCAGGATACTGGTCGTGGCACTCATAAAGATCGGCCTGATCCTGGTCCGCGTCGCATCGGAAATAGCCTCAAGCCCGGCAAGACCGTTGAAGCGCACATTGTTCAATGACTGGTGAACAATCAGAATGGCATTGTTGACCACCGTACCGATAAGGATGATAAAGCCAAGCATCGCCAGGACATCGAAACCCTGGCGGGTGACGAAGGCATTGACCGCGGCCAGTCCGAGAAAACCTCCCGCTGCCGCGAGCGGCACGGTAAAGAGGATAATAAAAGGATACAGGAAATTCTCGAACAGGGCCGCCAGGAGCAGATAGGTGATAAGGAGGGCGAGCAGCAGATTCCACTTCAAGGCCTCGCCTGTTTCCAGCAGCTTATCGGCATTACCGCCGATGGTAACATCCACATCTTTCAGCTTGCCCTCTGCCGCAAGCGATGCCACCAGATCGTTTTCGATCACCTCCATCGCCGTCTGCAGCGGCAGATCGACGGGTGGAGTGACCTGCAGGGTGATAGTCCGCTTCCGCTCCAGGTGATTGATCTGCGGCATGGATTGTCCGTATTTCAGTTCCGCCACGTCTCCCACCTTGATCAGGTCTCCGTGATTGTTGACGATTGTCGCCTGCAGAATATTTTCCGGACTGTCAAATGTGAGGTCACTGCCTTTCACCACCAGATCTATCTGTTTTATTCCCTCCGGACTGTAATCGTCGATCTTGCGACCGTCCATGAGAATGTCGACGTACATGCCCAATTCTTTTTCCGACAGGCCGTTCGCAGCCAGTTTTTCCTTGTTGGCGACAACCAGAATCTCCGGATAGCTGGTTTCAAGAGATGGAATAGGCCGCACCTGAGCACCGGGTATCTTCTGCTTGACGGCACTGAAAAGAGTCATCGCCGAAGCGGCTATGGTGTCGATGCTTTCGCCGGAGATATTGACTTCAACCGTCCGTCCCTCGCCAAGCCCCTGTTCGAAGATGCCCGTCTGGATGCTGACCCCGAAGATTCCCGGGATCAAATTCATGATCCGGTTAAAGAGAGGAATCAGTTCAGCCGCCCGAGTTTCATGCTGAGAAATGGCGCCGAATAAAGTAAAGCGGTCGGCACCGACATAAAACATCTGCCTGATCTGCGGGAAACCGTCTTTGTTGTCTTCGTCGAAATGGGGTTTGGTCGCATCATAGATTTCATGTCCCATCTCTTTGAACTTGGCAACGGAATACCCGGGAGGAGGAATCAGGATATTGAGAACCAGGTTCCTGTTGCCCTGGGGCAGATACTCCGCCGGCGGTTTCAGAAGAAAAATCAGAAAAATCGACATGGCCGTAAAAAGAACCACCGTCAGCAACCGGGTGAAGGTGTTCTGCAGGCAGAATCTCGAGACCGCCATCAGTCCGCTCATAAAGGCCGGTCCCACGTAACTTCGCTGCAGCCGGTTGGGCTCTTTTTTTACCCCGGACCGCTTATAGAGCAGGTTGATCAAGGTCGGAATCACCGAGATCGACACCAGAAAACTGATGATGATGGAAAAGGTGATGGCAATGGCAATGTCCCGAAAGAGCTGTCCGGCCTCTTCCTGCATGAAAATTACCGGCAGGAACACCGCGACGGTGGTGGAGGTCGAGGCAAATACCGCACCCCACACCTCTTTGGTCCCTTCGAGCGCAGCCAGGTAGGCAGTCTTGCCGAGTTTTAAGTGACGATCGATATTCTCCAGAACGACAATTGAGTTATCGACCAGCATCCCGACCGCAAAGGAGATGCCGGCGAGGCTGACGACATTGAGGTTCCTGCCGGCCAGCCAGAGAAATATAAAGGTGCCGATGACCGAAATGGGGATAGCCACCGCCGTGGCAAGAGTTGTCCGTATACTGCGAAGAAAGGTCAAAAGCACAATGATTGCCAGCAGACCGCCGACAGCCACGTTCTGCTTGACCAGATTGATGGCGGTATTGATGTAGGCACGCTGATCATAGACCAGCTCCATCTGCAGTCCTTTTTCAGCGAGAATCCTCCCGTTCAGCCGGTCGACCTCCTCCTCCACCCGATCGCTCATCTCCAGAACATTGGCGCCTGTCTCCTTGCGCAGGCCGATGACAAGAATCTGTTCACCGTTATGGAGAACGGCTGCCGATTCCTTGGCATGCCCCATGTTGATCGTGGCGATATCCCGGAGATAAACTCTCTTCAAACCATCGTCATAGACAACTACATTCAAGGCGTCTTCAGCGTTCTGGAATTGACCGAGGGTACGGATCCTGTAGTTTTTCCGGCCGATGCCGAGTACACCCGCCGAAGTGGTGACGTTGGCCTGCTGAATTGCCCCGTTCAGCTGATTGATGGATATTTTATTCTGGGCCATCCTATCCATATCGAGGACGACATCCAGCTGATCTTCGGTGCCGCCGAAGATAAACATCGACCCAACGCCTTTGATCCGTTCGAAATGCTGACGGATATCGTTCTCAAAAAAGGTCAGATACTGGGTAATGTTCTTCGGGTTGCCCTCTTTCGGTTTGACCACCATCCATACAATCGGGGAACTATTGGCACCAGCCGCCTCGATGATCGGATTATCGGCATTGGCTGGATAATTCGACACCTCATCCAGCTTGTTGGAAACCCGCAGGAGGGCGTCCTCCACCACCGTTTCCAGCTCGAATGTTAAAGTGATCTCACCGAAACTGTTGTAGCTGGCACTTTCCAGTTTAGTCAGGCCCTGCAGTCCCTTGACCGCTTCTTCCTGCTTTTCGATAATCTCTTTTTCGATCTCGAAAGGAGTTGCCCCGCCCCATACCGTCTGGATGGTGATTTTCGGTGTCTCCACATCCGGGGTGAGCTGCACCGGCAGCTTGTTCAGGCCGATAATCCCGAAGGTGAGCACCAGGATCACCGCAACCGCCACGCTCACCGGTTTCTGCAAAGAATAGTGTACGATATCCATCAGATTCTTTTCATTTTTTCTCATGAACTTACGAAGTCAATGCCACGCCGTCTACAGTTCCCCTGCCACAACAACAGGTTGATCGGGTCTCAGCCGTTCGTTCCCCTCGATCACCACCGGCAGCCCGGCAACTACGTACGGATTGTCCACCCCCACCCGTTCACCAAGATAGGCGACAATATTAATGGGAAGAAGAGATGCTTTGTCGTCTTTTACGGTATAGACAAAATCCTTGCCCTGGAACCTGGTCACTGCCGCCCGGGAAAAGACGCTGAGGCTTTTCTTTTCGCTGCTCGGCACAAAGACTGTCGCCGACATGTTCTGGGCCACAAGCTCCATCGGTGGAATTTTAATCTTCAGAAAAACGTTCTTTGTTTTTACATCGGCTACAGGATCGATGCCGATGACGGTGCCGGCTGTGTGACGGCCGTAGGCATTGAGAACCACCTCGACACTCTCTCCAGGCCTTACAAATTGAAGAAGGTCTTCGGCAATCGGCGCGCGGACGAAGAGATCGCTGCTTGAACCAAGGCTAACCAGCTGCTTCCCCTGCTGCACCCAGGCCCCCGAATCGACATTCTTGCTGAGGACAATTCCGGCAAAGGGGGCTGTAATCACCGATCTGCGCTGCTGGATGAGCAGTTTGGCCAGGGTCTCTTCAATGGCCTGTCTGTCCTTGCGGGCATCCTGATAGGAATACCGCGCATCGTCGAAATCCTTTTCACTTACCCCGGAGCTGTTATAGAGTGTCTCCAGCCTTCTAAAATTCTTTTCGGCATGTTCGATCCGGAGATCAGCCTGTTCAATTCGGGTCTTGGCGAGGGCGATCTCTTTTTCCAGCAATTCCGTGTTCAACCGAACCAGCACATCGTCTTTTTTGACATGATCTCCCTGGTTGACCGAAACCTCCTCGACCAGACCGACCACTTCGGTGGAAATATCACTCACCCTCTCGTAATAAAGTACGCCGGTCACCGACTGGGTCGTCGCTACCTCTTCCCGGACCACCTGCCCTGTTACCACCTTTGCCGGCGGCGGTTCCTCGGCAAAAACCACCGAAGAAAATGCCAGAAGCATAATAATCGACACTATCCTGTTCAAAACTCCCCCTCCGATCGTTAGATTCTCCCAACTTCGCATGAGTTTTTTTGTCTTTCCTCTATTTTCGGGGCAATCTTCCCGAATCTATTTTTCCGACATCCTGAGGATGTTATCGGCAATCGCCCGGAGTACTCCGGCAGCCACCTGTTGTTTTTCCTCGGCGATGCCATGAACCAGTTCGGATCGCAAGCCCGCGAACAAGTTGACGACCTCTGCCCGCAATTTCTCTCCGTCCGCCGTGAGAAAGACGAGGCTTGACCGCCGATCGTCGGGGTTCGGCCGGCGAACGATCCTGTTCTTCTTCTCCAGCCGGTCGAGAATCCTGGTGATGTTGGCCGGGCTCTTGCCGGAAACCGTGCAGAGGAAACTCTGCGGCCTCCCGACATCCACCTCTATCTGCTTGAGGAGTTGCAGCTGTTCGACCGTCAGATCATAGCCCTTCAACCGCTTGTCGGCATAACTGCGCATCGCCTGGCCGGTCAGGGCAATCAGCCGCCAGAATGATTCTTCACTTGAGCCCATTATTGCCTCCTTAATATTTAACGCGTCAACATCTTAGATGTTCTTCATCCCGCTGTCAAGGGGCTGGAAAAATTGCCAAACCCGTTTCTGAGATATGGACAGAACACTCAACAGCCACTACAGTGATGTTCGTGACAAAGATTCCTCATCCCTTTATAAAAGCTCAACAAATCATCAGGAGAAACCATGCGGCACCTCATTCGATCCGTGTTGATGCTGTTCACCTTGATCCTGCTCAGCGGCTGCGGCTATAACACTCTGCAGGTTCAGGAAGAGGCCGTCTTCAAAGCCTGGGGCGATATTGAATCCACCCTGCAGCGACGGGCCGATCTTATCCCCAACCTCGTCGAAACGGTGAAGGGCTACGCCAGACATGAGGCTGAAACCCTGCAGGCGGTGATCAATGCCAGAGCGAAGGCAACCTCGGTCCAAATTTCCACCGACGACTTGAGCAACCCGACGGCCATGGCTGATTTCCAGCAGGCTCAGGGCGGTCTGACCTCTGCCCTCGGCAGACTCATGGTGGTGGTCGAGAGATACCCGGACCTCAAGGCCAATCAGAATTTCCTCGATCTTCAGAACCAACTCGAAGGAACCGAGAACCGGATAAATGTCGCCCGGCAGCGCTACAACAAGGCAGTTGAGGAGTTTAACGGGGCAATCCGCAGATTTCCGGCCAGCCTGACCAACAAATTTCTCCTTCATCTTGACCGTAAGGAATATTATAAAGCCGACGAGCAGGCGAAAACCGTCCCCAAGATAGAATTCTGACCCGGCATCGCTGAGATATCAATATGGTAAGAGGTAAACTCATTTTCTGGTGCACGCTGGTCCTGATCAACCTTATACCGGGCGGCAACCGGTTGGCACAAGCCATGGAGGTGCCTGCCCTGACAGCCAGGGTTAACGATCATGCCGACATACTCTCCAAGGCAACCGAGCAGCAGCTTGAAAGCGTCCTTGCCACTCTGGAGAGGGAAGAATCCACTCAGCTCGCGGTACTGACGATACGCTCTCTGGAAGGGGAAAATCTGGAGGAGTTTTCCCTGAAAGTCGCAGAAAAATGGGGTCTTGGCCAGCGGGGCCGCGACAATGGCGCCCTTCTGCTGATCGCCAGGGACGATCGAAAGCTGCGCATCGAGGTGGGATACGGACTTGAAGGGGTGCTTACCGACCTGATCTCCGGCAGGATTATTCGCGATGTCATCACTCCCCAGTTTCGTCACGGCAACTTCGATCAGGGGGTAATCGACGGCATCGGGGCGATGATCGGGGCTGTGCGCGGCGAATTCAATGGACAAGGCTCTACCGGAACCGATCAACGGGATTCTGATATTTTTGGCGGTATTCTGACCTTTTTAGCCTTTGTTTTCTTTGGCTTCGGCAGAATTTTCGGCAGAAACCGGGTTGCTTCATCTTTTCTCGGGGCAATAATCGCCCCGGTTATCGGTCTGCTTGTTTTTGGCTTTTCCTGGCTTATACTGCTTCTCATTCCCGCCGGCCTTGTCGCCGGCTTTCTGGCCAGCCTGATTTTCGGCAATATGCATTTTACCGGCGCACATCGGTCGGGCCGCGGCGGCTTCTCTTCCGGCGGTTTCGGCGGAGGAGGCGGTTTCAGTGGCGGGGGAGGCGGTTTCGGCGGTGGTGGTTCCTCGGGAGGATGGTAATGACGACTCCGGCAGAGCAGTTTTTAACGAAAGCGGAACAGGACCAGGTAACGGCAGTGGTCCGGGAGGTCGAAAAGACCACCTCCGGCGAGATTGTGCCGATGATCGTCTCCCGCAGCCACGACTATCCGTTGGCCGCCGCGCTGTGCAGCGCCATGACAAGCCTGCCGCTCTGTCTGGTGCTGACGGGGCTTATCGGCCCTTACATCTGGATCGGCCCGCAGAATCTCTGGCTGTTCCTTGGGCTTTCTGCCGTCTGCTACCCGTCCCTGTATGCGCTCGCGCTCCGTACGGACAAAATCAAGCGATTCTTCCTCAACCAGCGTCAGGCGGACCATGAGGTCCGGGAAGCAGCACTTGCTGCTTTCTACAATGAACGGCTGTATAAAACCCGGGACGAAAACGGCATCCTCCTTTTCATTTCGGTACTGGAGCACAAAGTGTGGATACTCGCCGACGCCGGGATCGACAAAAAAATCGATGAAGCAGTCTGGGAAAGTATCGTCAAAGACATGACTCAAGGAATCAAGTCCGGGCGTCGGTGCGAGGCAATATGCGAGGCGGTTCGCCGGGTCGGCCTTATTCTTCAGACGCATTTCCCCTATGAAAAGAGCGACAGGGACGAATTGCACAACCTCATCATCCGATAGGAGGCTGTCCGATTCTCGGACAGCTCCTAGTACAATCCGAGAAAGCCTCTGTTCACTCGTCGAGTTTAATGCGTAACTCGATTTCCTTGATTTCGGTATTGAGTTTCAAGGTCTTGATGAAGCCATGCACAGTTCCGGCAAGAGACTCCTGGATGAAATTTTTGATGGGAACTTTATTGCCGTTGACCAGCAGAGCCGTCACCTCCGCCGCGCCTTTCTGCCGGAGATAACGCTTTTCGATAAAAAGAGCTATCTCGCTTGCCTCATCGAGTCGAAAGACATAATCTTCCGCCACTCCTTCAAGGTCGGTGGCCACGGCAATGACCCCGTGCACCTCATCGCGCAGCCGCTGATTTAAATTGCGGAATACTTCTATCTTGGGAATCTTTCTGGCGGTCTTGAAACCTTCGCCGATGACTATATCGACATCGGGAAAATACCTGTGGGCCAGGGTTCTGAGGGAAAGACCTCTGTTTTTCGTCTGCAGCACCATCTGATCCGGGGCAACTATCATCACACTGTCCGCGCCTGCTTCCTTATGTTTGTAGGTGTCCGTGCCGGGAGTGTCGAACTCAATCCCCTCGTCATTGCTCGATTTGATTACCGCCACCCGGTAACCGAGCTTTTTCAACTCGGATACAACCTGTGTGGCAAGCGTGGTTTTGCCGCTGTCGTGCCAGCCGATAAACGTGATTATTGATGACATTTGATCCCCCGGGTAGTGCACCGTCTTAATCAATTGTAGGTTTATCCGACTTAATAATACTACTCCGACATATAATTCCATCTAATATCTTAAACTCAAGACCAATATTTTTGATATCTGGTGCCTGATATCCGGGAGCGATGGCATGTTTGCGAGTCGATTTTTTCTCCGCCAACGCTCTGAT
>Ga0209643_1000080_pt1 | contig 251234 bp, 249 predicted proteins | sample AutmiccBRH37_all_FD_187383 | JGI IMG/M metagenome (GOLD analysis project Ga0209643, IMG submission 187383) | Deep subsurface microbial communities from Mt. Terri, Switzerland - Autotrophic microbial communities BRH/37_all (SPAdes) (version 2) | ecosystem: Environmental > Aquatic > Deep... | reverse complement strand
CAGCGCTCGCTGCCGCCCGGTTCAACCCCGACCTCAACCAGACCTATAAAAGCCTGACCGCCCGCGGAAAGCCGCCCAAACTCGCCCTCACCGCCGTCATGCGAAAGCTCATCGTCCTCGCAAACGCACTCATCCGCGACAATCGAAAATGGACCCCAAAACCGAATTGACCAACACGGATACTCAGCATGAGCGCTTCTGAAGTTCGGACTCATCCTGAGCGAAGTCGAAGGATGACGCGGCAGCTCTACCGCCCGCAAGCCTCCCGGCCGACATCGTCGGCCTGGATCATATCCGCCACGCGGTACGGTTCATCCGTCGCCAGCAGGACCAGGCCGTCCCTGGCAAGGTCGTCATATTCGGACGCGTCGCCATCGGCGAGATACTGGTCGTCCAGCCGTTCGCCCTTGCGGCCCAGCGTGCCGAAGGCGGGTTCGACGCCAACCTGTTCGAGGCGGGCCCAGGCGGCGCGATCCGGGCGCTCGGTTCCGGTCCAGCCGATCAGGCGCTTCGCATTGACGCCCCGGCCCTGCAGTTTGGCAACGTCCCGGTCCCCGAAGGCGGAAGCGGTCATCATGAAGTCCGGGTCGATGGCGGCGACTTCGGCGGCCTGGTCGTCATTATAGGTGACGAAGATCACGTTCTCCTGCGCGCCGGCGGCCTTCACGGCGGCGGCGATGTTGCGGAAACTGGTCGTCGGCTTCTTGTCGAGTTCCATTACCGCGCCGGTCTTCCTGGCCCAGAGCAGCACGTCACTGAATTTCGGCGGATTGAAGCCGGTGCGGCGCCCGTCATTGTCTTCCAGTTCCAGCCCGCTCATCGTCTCCCAATCGGTATCGGAGACATAGCCCCGTCCGGTCGAGGTGCGGTTGAGGCGGTCATCATGCATCAGGGTCAGCACACCGTCCCTGGTTTCGGCCACGTCGATCTCGAACACGCGGATGCCGGCATCGAAGCCGTGCTGGAAGGTCTCGATCGCGTTCTCGGGGTAGCCTTTGTCCGGTCCACCCCGGTGTGCGGCAATAGCCATGCCACCATTCTCCCGAAGGCAGTCAAAATATTGCGGCAAGGGCAGGATGTTTGCTTTCGCCGCGGCGGCGCTGGCGGTCTCACCTGGCGCGTCCGGCGCCCCACAGGCGGCGAGCAAACCGAGGCCAACTGCGAAAAATGCAAATCTTTTCATGGTGCGACCCTCAATTCCTTGCGCTGCTTCCCCTGCGCGAATACACAGACTTCGGTTACAGGACAATGACGCCGACACGGCGATGAGGAGGATATGGCATGAAAGGTCTGATGCAGGACTGGCAGCTCACGACGAACACGATTCTTGAGCATGCAAAGCGGATCAACCCGACCCGCGAGATCGTCACGCGCCGCGTCGAAGGCAATATCGAGCGCACCACCTATGCCGATCTGTTCGACATGTCGAAACAGGTGTCGACCGCGCTGAAGGATGAAGGCATCGGCCTCGGTGACCGCGTCGCCACGCTCGGCTGGAACTCAGAGCGTCACATGGCCTCCTGGTATGGCGCCATGGGCATCGGCGCTGTGCTGCACACGGTGAACCCGCGCCTGCACCCCGAACAGATCGCCTGGATCATCAATCACGCCGAAGACAAGGTCCTGATCTTCGACAAGACCTTCCTGCCCGTCGTGGAAGCCATCAAGGACAATATCCCGACGGTGAAGTCCTTCGTCATCTATGCCGGCGCTGACACGATGCCGGAGAACACGCTGGGCGCGGTGCCGTTCGACATCTGGATCGATGGCCGCTCCAAAGAAGTCCGCTGGGGCGACTTCCCGGAAGATACCGCCTGCGGCCTCTGCTACACGTCCGGCACCACGGGCGACCCCAAAGGCGTGCTCTATTCGCACCGCTCCAACGTGCTGCACACGTTCATCACCATGCAGAAAGACGCCATCGGCATGGGCGCGAATGACGTCGTCATGCCGGTCGTGCCGATGTTCCACGCCAATGCCTGGGGCCTGACCTTCAGCTGCCCCGCGACCGGTGCCAACATGGTCATGCCGGGCGCTCAGATGGACGGCGCCTCAATCTACGAACTGCTCGACGGCGAGAAGGTCACCATCACCGCCGCCGTGCCGACCGTCTGGCTGATGCTGCTGACCCACCTTCAGCAGAACGATCTCAAGCTGCCGCACCTGAAGAAAGTCATCATCGGTGGTTCGGCCGTGCCGGAGAAAATCCTGCGCGCCTTCGAGGAAGACTATGAAGTCGACGTCGTCCACGCCTGGGGCATGACGGAAACCTCGCCGATGGGCTCGCTCGGTACGCTGCCGCCGCACCTGCTGGATGCCGACATCGACACCCGCATGAAGCAGAAGCTGAAACAGGGCCGTCCGCCCTACGGCATCGAACTGAAAATCGAAGACGATGAAGGCAAGGATCTCGCCTGGGACGGGGAAACCTCCGGTCGCCTTCTGGTGCGCGGTCCGGGCATTGCCAAAGCCTATTTCAAGGGCGCTGGCGGCAAGGTCGTGGACGACGAGAACTGGTTCGACACGGGCGACGTCGCCAATATCGACGCCTACGGAACAATGCAGATCACCGACCGCGCCAAGGACGTCATCAAGTCCGGCGGGGAATGGATCTCCTCCATCGACATCGAGAACATCGCGGTCGGCCACCCCAAAGTGGCGAACGCGGCGGCCATCGGCGTCTACCACCCGAAATGGGATGAGCGTCCGCTGCTGATCATTCAGCCGGTCGAAGGCGAAACGCCGACCAAGGAAGAAATCTTCAAGGCCCTCGAAGGCAAGATCGCCAAATGGTGGACGCCGGATGACATCGCCTTTGTCGATTCCATCCCGCTCGGCGCCACCGGCAAGATCAACAAGCTGGCCCTGCGCAAGACGTTCCACGACTATAAGCTGCCGACAGCGTAACGGGTCATGGATCTTGGCCTGAACGATAAAGTCGTCTTTGTCGCCGGCGCCAGCCGCGGCATTGGTCTGGGTATCGTTGAGGCCTGCCTCGCAGAAGGGGCAAAGGTCGCCATGGCGGCCCGTGGGGCGGAGGCGCTGGAAGAACAGCGCGCCCGCCTCGCCGCCCAATATGGTGAGCACAAGGTCTGGGCCCGGGCAGGGGATCTGCGCGACAGCGCCACGATCGACGCCATGGTCGAGGCCATCGAGCATGAGTTCGACCCGATCTGGGGCGCCGTCGCCAATGTCGGCCTTCATCCGTGTCCGCCCGGTTATGAAGTGGACGACGACACCTGGACGGCCGGTATCCAGCAGAACCTCGACAGCGCCTTCCGCCTCGCCCGCTCCTGCCTGCGCAGGATGGAACCGCGCGGCGAAGGGTCTATCCTGATGATCTCGTCCATTGCGGGCCTCGGCGCGCTCGGCACACCGGTCACCTATGGCACGTCCAAGGCGGCGATGAATCATCTGGCCAAGGAGCTTGCCCGCGTGGCAGGTCCGAAAGGCATACGCGTCAACGCGATTGCGCCCGGCAATATCATCTTCCCCGGCGGCGATTGGGAAGAGCGCTCCACCGGCCTGCGCGGCGACAGCTGGAACCGCTGGATCCGCCGCGAAGTGCCGCTGCAACGCTTTGGCAAGCCGGACGAAATCGGCTCCGCTGCGGCCTATCTGCTCAGCCCGCTCGCCAGCTTCATCACCGGCGCGATCCTGCCCGTCGACGGCGGCCAGACGAAATAGGCTTAGTCCTCTGACGGGGGCGTTTCGGGTTCCTGTATGCTGACCAGATAGGACAGCAACAGGTCCGCCGTTTTCGGACCGTACAGGAATTGCGGCATCCCCGGATGGCCGACCCTGACGCTTTGCCGGAAATCCTCGTTCAACGTCCCGCTGTCATAATCGGCCAGCATATGCCGGAGAGCCGGGGCATCCGGCCACTCGGCCTCCTCATTGTCGAGGCCATGACAGCTGGCGCATTCTCTCGATACGATGGCGCGTCCCCGTTCGATCTTGTCTGCCAGAAGATCTTCGGGCGAGGTCTGGATGACCGCAGCCTGCGAGGGCGCTGGTGCAGGGGTCTGCGCACACGCCATCAAGGTGAGCGGCACCAGAGCGGTCATTGCTCCACGCATCGTCATCTCCTTTCCGGGCCAGGCCCGGTCATTGCCCGATACAGGCGCAGTTCCGGTCCGTTGGACGATCAGCTGTCAGCCGGTTCCTGAATGCTTTTCAGATAGGTCAGCAGCACGTCTGATCCGAGTGGCCCGAAATGGAATTGCGGCATGTCGGGGTGGCCAACTTTAAGGCCTTCCTCGAAATAGGTGTGCAGCGTGTCCGCGTCATAATTGTTCAGCACATGGCGCAGGGCAGGCGCATCGGCCCGCGAGGCGTCCTCCTGATCGAGGCCATGACAATTCGCACAGACCGCAGACGCAACCCCTCGCCCTTCGGCGATCTGCTGTTCCAGCGGGACTTTCTGGGACTCCCGAACTTCCATCGCCTCACATCCCGCCAGAATAAAGGGCACAGCAGCAATCATCAGATAACGCATTTTCGACATCTCCCGGTTTATAATTGTTGTTGTTCTTGACTGTCTTCCTCATTCGCCTCCAGCGCAATCAGGGGTTTTGCGGATGGGGAAAGGGACCCTTCTCCCCCAGGCATCTTGTGCAACCGGTAACATTGGTAACATTTCAGACCGGGCAGGTGGGCGGCAGTTTTCTTGGTGGGTTCCGTGGTCGGCTGGGCTTGATACGGTTCATGCGTTTCTTGCCGTCAATGTGTCCTAGGAGGATTGGGCCTCGCGGCCAGCCTCCTGCCGCAACTGCTGAACGAGGCGCTGAAAGGCTGGGCGGATACGAGCTGAGTTCTGTTAAAAATGAAGGGTTTTGCCGGCACGCACTTGCGTCTCCGCTCGCCCGTGTTCCTCCGCCGACCGCTTCGCGGGTGAGGACAAGGGAGGGAACGTGCGGCAGGGGTATACTACACCGTGTGCAGGGGAGGTGGCACCGAAGGTGACGGAGGGAGGATACGCAGGCGCGGCGAGAGACGGCAAGAGACGCACGGAGACCGCAAATATCGCCCAAACCCCACTTCACGCACTCTTGATCCTGCGGGGGCGACAAGATCGCCGGGGCGCTGTATCCCTTGCCGCAGATAACAGGAGAGGGTTCCCCATGACGAACACGTCGGAGAATGGTGGCTGGCGCGGCATGTTTGCGGGCTTTGCGCTCGCCTTGGCCGTTTTCGGCGCCGTATGGTTCTTCATCGCAGCCGGGGGCACCAAGCTCGGCCTGTGGGACTGGAAGATCGGTTTCGGCAAGCTCGCCATGGGCTGGGGCCCGAAAATCGTCATGGCGGCGCTCGCCGTTTCGATGCTGGCGATTATCATTTCGCTGATCCAGGCGCCCCGCAAGCGGCCCTTCATGCTGGCCGGGGCCGCGCTTCTGGTCGCCGGGCTCTCGATGGGGCGCCTCTATGCCACCAAGGAAAACGCCAAACGCCTGCCACCGCTGCACGATGTCCAGACCGACTGGGCCGACCCGATCATGCCAACGCCTGCGCTGGTCTCCGCCCGCGCCGCCAGCGGTGGCTATAATGCCATTGAGGCCGCTCCGGTGATCGAAGACGGCGCCAAGGGCAACTGGCCCGGCATGGAAGGCCGCCTCGTCTCTGAAGTGCAGGAACAGGCCGAGTTTGATCCGTCGCGTCAGAAGAAAGAAGTCTCCGCGCCGTATCCACAGCTGCAGACGCTGGTCCTGCCTTCCGTCTCGTTCGACATGGCCTATCAGGCTGCGCTGGATACCGTGAACGACAAGGGCTGGACCATCGTCACTGCCGAACCGCAGGACGGCCGGATCGAAGCAACCGACACGACCTTCTGGTTCGAATTCAAGGATGACGTGATGATCCGCGTGCTGCCCGATGGCGAAACCGGCTCGCGCGTCGATGTCCGCTCCACCAGCCGCGTCGGCCTGTCGGATCTGGGCGCCAATGCGAAACGCGTGAAGCTCTTCCTCGAAGCGCTCGAAGCGCGGATCGGCTAGGCTTACCGGCCCTCGTTCAGGAAGCGGATGATCGCTTCGGGCAGGGCCGGGTCACCCACGGCGGAGATATGCGTGCCGGTGAGCGGCTCGTAGCGCGCGCCGCGAATGATTTCCGCCAGCGCCGGGCCGGAGCCATTGTCGGTGTCCTGGTCGCCGGTCAGAATCAGGACGGGCACGTCGAACGTCTCGAGCAGGTCGCGCCCTGTATAAAGCCGGGACGACAGCGAACCGAGATAACCTTCCAGCGAGCTGCCCGTAGCGGCGGCTCTGGCGCGCATCGTCTTGGCGGCGGGCGTGTTTTCGCCGGCGATTGCGGCTTCGATGGCGGCGTGGAAGCCCGTGTTGCGGTCCATGTTCCACTCGTCCGCCGCCGTGTCACCGATGCCGCCCAGCACCAGCCGCCCGGCCTTGCGGGACAGGAGATAATAGCGAAGCGTCGTCAGCGCGCCCATGGAATAACCGACCACCGCATAGGGATCGGCATTCAGATGTTTCATAAGGGCGATCTGGTCGCGGGCGATGGCATCGCGGGGCCAGCTTTCCGGCACATCCGGCACGGGCGAGGCGCCATGTCCGCGAAAGTCCGGCGCGACGACTGTGTAGCCTGCCGCAGCAATCTTCTGCGCGATGCCGGGTCCGAACCAGTTCATGTCTGCATTGCCGGTAAAGCCATGCAGCAACAGAACAACCGGGCCTTCGCCCCGCGTCTGGTAGCTGATCCGGGTCCCGTCGAAGGAGGTGAACGTATGGGTTTCAGGCACGGTGATGGCGGCCTCCTCGACCGGGCTGGCACAGGCAGAAGGCAGGGTGATCGCGAACGTCGCCATTGCCAGCGCCGCTGCACGAAAACGCAATGTCACCGGATTGCTCCTCCCGTTTCCAGCTGAGTTTCGTCCGGCACGGGCGGGGATGCAAGCGGGGCTGGATCATTGACGAGTTTCAGCCAGCGCGCCGCTGTGCCGATCGTCCAGCCCTGCGTGACCAGAGACACGGTGACGATGACGAACACGACATTGAAGAAGCCGACCGTGACAGGTCCCGGCGCAATCACGGGGTAGATCGCCAGCAGAACCGGCACGGCGCCGCGCAGACCTACCCAGCTGAGGAACACGTTCTCCTTGAACGAAAAGCCCATCCAGCCAACGCTGGCAAACACAGCCAGCGGCCGGGCGACCAGCATCAGCACGCCTGCGCAGGCAATCGCCGGCCAGAACTCCTTCAACAGGGCGCTCGGCGTCACCAGCAGGCCGAGCATCAGGAACAGAACCATCTGGCAGAGCCACTGGAAGGCCTCGTTGAAATCCTCGATCCGGTCGATGGGCCGGCGCAGATAGGCCTTCAGCATGAAGCCCGCGAGATAAGCCGCCAGGAATCCGCTGCCACCGAGAAGGGAGGTGCCGGAATAGATCGCCAGCGCGCCGGTAAGGGTCAGCGCCGGATAGGTTCCCATCGGCAGCGCCAGGCGGTCTGTCAGCCAGGCCAGCAAGCGCCCGCCAGCCAGACCGACCAAGAGTCCAAGTCCGGCCTGCTGGGCGAGGAAAAGAAGGAAGCCGGACAGGCCTTGTGTTTCCCCGGCAAACTGAGCCGCGACCAGCGTGGTGAGGGAGACGGTCAGGAAGATCGCCATAGGGTCATTGATGCCGGATTCCAGCATCAGCGTGTCCTTCAGCCGCTTGCGCAGGTCGATGCCGCTCTGCTGGACCAGAAGGAAGGTCGCAGCCGCGTCCGTCGACGCGACAGCGGCGCCAAGCAGCAGACCCTGCATCCATGGCAGGCCCAGGATGAATGTCGCGGCAAGGCCGGTCACCCCGGCAGTGATCAGTACGCCGAACGTCGCAAGGCTGGTGGCCGCGGCTCCGGCGGAGCGGAACACCGACCGTTCCGCCTCCAGCCCGCCTGCGAACAGGATCACCGCAAGGGCAATGCTGCCAAGTTCGAAGGCAAGTCCGAAATTGCTGAACTGGATCCCGCCCGGCCCGTCTTCCCCGAGCAACATGCCGATCACGAGTGCCAGCAAGAGGAACGGCGCGCCCGCCCGGCGGGCGACCGGCATCAGGGCAAAGCTGGCAAAGACGACCAGGCTGCAAAGGAACAGGAATAGCGCCAACCGGGCGGCCTCTCTCTCGGATTTCGGGATGCAAGAGAGATGGGGCGCCCACAGGAAAAGCCAATCCCGTCAGGGGTGTTTCAAGCCAGTATGTGCCCGGCAGGACACAAAATCGGCAGCTTAGCGTTCCTTCGGGGCCAGCTCATCGCGCAGGCAGGAGCCATTATGGCGTCGGACGGGTAAGTGTCAGCTCCTGGGCCAATCTTTTGGCAAACGCGGATTTGCGATGCGAAATGCCGATTTTGCGTGTTCCTGTATCCACGTCGCGCAGGGGCAATATCGTGATGTCGTCACGTCCATCTCCATGGGAGCGTGGTACAAAAGCGATCCCAAGCCCGGCAGCAACCAGCTCCAGAAGCTGCGTATCATTCATGGCCTGCGCGACTGGGGAAGCGAGGGAGGGGACAAGCTGCATATGATCCGCATTCGGGCAATAGGGCCGGTGGATCAGCGGATGCTCCCGCAGATCGGCCAGATGTAACCGGGACAGGGAGGCGAGCGGGTGGAACCGTGCGACAGCGACGCAGAATGGTTCTTCAGCCAGGGGAATGAACGTATGATTGCCCGGAACGCAGGCTTCCGACAAATAGGCAATATCGCTGTCTTCTGCGGTCTCGGTGAAAGTAAAGGTCAACGTCGCAGATTTCCGGCGTACGCGGCTCAGGTCCGGAGCGATCCCGTGAACCAGAACGTCGGGCGCGCAATGAAACCGGACCGTCTGCTGTGGCAGATCGCGCAGACGGGCTTCCAGCGTCGAGAGGTGGCTGACGCTCTGCTCTGCATCGGAATAGAGCCTGCGTGCCAGCGCCGTCGCCGTCAGGCCGGACTTCGATCGCTGAAACAAAGGCCCGCCCAGCGTTTCTTCCAGTTTCTGGATCGCTGCCGATACGGTCGGCTGGCTGACGCCGTTCGCACGTGCTGCCTGGCTGAAGGTCCCAGCCTCGAAGGCGCTGGTGAAGTAGCGCAATGTAGTCAGATCAATCATAGTCATTGACTATATCAAACATATATAAAATAGCAATAGACTGGGTTTTGGTGGGATCGCATATGGAATGCATCACAGCGAAAGGAGCTTTGAACATGCAACCGACCCCTATCCAGACGGACGAAACAATCATCGGGCAGGTACTTTCCAGGTTCGCTGCCGGCGATCCGTCCATCTTCGAACTGATTGCGGACGACGTGGATTTCCGCATCGACCATTTCCGCGACGAGGCGGATACAAGCTGGCAGCTGGCCAACTCCCGCGAGGCCCTGATGGGTGTGATCGTGCGGCTCGGGCAGGACGTCTTTCCAAAGGGCACGGAAGCGCTGGGAATTGATGTCTTCGCACTGGGAGATGGCTGGCATCTGACGCGCTTCAATCAGCGTTTCTTTTACGGTGAGAGACAGCGCGACGTCACCAGCGTAACGTTCATCATCTCACATGAAGCAGATGGTTTGCTGGATTACTTCCGCGAGAACGTCACGAATATTGTGAACGTCTAACGGTCTTTCGGGTCGAGCGCGTCGCGCAGGCCGTCGCCGATGAAGTTCAGGCAGAGCAGCGTCACGGCCATCGTGGCGGCGGGTGCCAGCAGCATCCAGGGCTTTTCCTCCATGCGGGAGGCGCCGTCTGAGATCAGCACGCCGAGCGAGGTCAGCGGTTCGTTCACACCAAGGCCTAGGAAGGACAGGAAGCTCTCCGCCAGGATCACGACCGGTATGGTCAGGGTCACATAAACCGCCACCGGGCCGATCACGTTCGGCAGGATATGGCGCAGGATGATATTGTGGCGCGGCACGCCGGAGGCGCGGGCAGCCTCGATGAATTCCTTGCCTTTGATGGCGAGGGTCTGGCCGCGAACGATCCGCGCCATGGTCAGCCATTCAATGGCGCCGATGGCGGCGAAGATCAGGATGATGTTGCGCTCGAAAACGGTCAGCAGCAGGATCACGAAGAAAATGAAGGGCAGGGCGTAGAGCACATCCACGATCCGCATCATCAGATTGTCGACGCGCCCGCCAAGGTATCCGGCTGTGGCGCCCCAGGTGACGCCGATGACGAGGCTGACGGCGGTGGCGACGACGCCCACAGTGAGCGAGATGCGCAGGCCGATCATCAGGCGGGCCAGCAGGTCGCGGCCTTGAAGGTCGGTGCCGAGGAGATGCATGTCCGTGAAGGTCGGCGCGATGGCGCGGGCATCTGAAATCGTGCGGTAGTCATGCACCCAGACCATCGGGCCGATCAGGGCGATCACGACCATGACACCCAGCACCCACATGGAGAGAACAGCGGCCTTGTTGCGGAACAGGCGCGCGCGGGCATCGTCCCACAGCGAGCGTCCGCCGGTGATGGCCTGGTTGACCGCTTCCACGCGGCCGGTCGGGTCGAGGACGGGATCAGCCTGGCTCATCAGTCGTACTTCACTTTCGGGTCGAGCACCGCATAGAGGATGTCAGCAACGAGGTTCAGGATCACGATGAGGGCGGCGTAGACGATGATCGCGCCCATCACGAGCGTATAGTCGCGGTTGAGCGCACCATTGACGAAGTAGGAGCCGAGCCCCGGCAGGCCGAACACTTTCTCGATCACGACCGATCCGGTCATGACGCGGGCCATGGCCGGGCCGGCATAGGAGATCAGCGGCAAAAGCGCTGCCGGAAGGGCGTGGCGCATGATGACCTGGCGCTCCGACAGTCCCTTGGAGCGGGCGGTGCGGATATGGTTCGAGCGCATCGTCTCGATGATCGAGGCGCGCATCAGACGTGAAATAATGGCAATCTGGGGCAGCGCCAGCGTGATGACCGGCAGGGTCATATTGTGCAGATTCATGCCGATATTCGGGTATGTGCCGAGGCCGCCAACGGCAAATATTCCCAGAGTTAGGGAGAAGATCAGGATCATGATCGGCCCGGTCACAAAGGTCGGGATGGATATCCCGAACATCGCGAGGCCCATGACCCCGTAATCGGCCGAGGAGTTCTGCCTGAGCCCCGCAAAAACGCCCAGCAGGGTGCCGAACGTGATGCCGAGAATCATCGCCAGCGTGCCCACAGTGAGCGAGATTGGCAGGCCGTCAGCGATCAGGTCGTTCACGCTCTTGCCGAGCGTCTTGTAAGATGGGCCGAAATCGCCTTGCAGCACGCCGCCGACATAGTCGAAATATTGCTGGTAAAGCGGCTTGTCGAAGCCGAACTTGGCCGCAATTGCCTGTTCCGTGGCCGCTGGCAGCTTGCGCTCGCCGTCAAAAGGGCCGCCGGGGGCGGCGCGCATCATCAGGAAGGCCATGGTGATAATGGCCAGCATGGTGGGGATTGCGATCAGCAGGCGGCGGGCAGTGTAGGCCCATGGGATCCGGCTGAGGGCGCGCTGCAGTGTGGACAAGGGGGCACTTTCCGTTGTTGTTGCAGGGCCAAAGCGACATCCTGTTCTGCCAAAACCTTGGCAGAAGGCATAACCTTCCTTAGCTAGGTATGCGAATCGATCAAGACCTCTCAACAGGCAGGACCTTCCAAAATGGCCGATATTCGCCGCGTAACCGACGCCTTTTCCGTGTCTCCGCAGATCTCCGAGCAGGATGTCGAGGAGATCGCTGCTGCTGGCTTCAAGACCATCATCGTCAATCGGCCGGACGGCGAAGGCGGCATCGAGCAGCCGCGAATGGGATCCATTCGCGCCAAAGCCGAAACCCTTGGGCTCGCGTTCGTTGCGCTACCCTTTTCCGGCGCTCCGACGCCTGAGATTGTCGAGCGAATGGGCAATATTCTCAACGAGGCGCCGCAGCCCGTATTGGCCTATTGCCGCACCGGAACGCGCTGCATCACGGCCTGGGCCCTGACCAATGCGGGGCAGGGGATGTCGCAGGAAATCGTCGACGCTGCCGCCGCCGCCGGGTACGATCTGACGAGCATAGAATCGCTGCTCTAAGGGCCGTTCCGTATGGTCGCAGATCACAAATGCGCCGCATTATGTGTGTTGTCAGTGAGCTGGCGGCGTGCGAGGCAAGAAACCGGCCGCGAACGGCCTTGTAAGGCTATGTTCGCCAGTCAGGAGAATACGGGATGACAGACCGGTTGTGGCTGACCGACTTCAAATACGATGACGGCTCGCTGCTCGTGAAGAAGACAGGTGCCCGGATTCCACTGACCTTCTCGTTGGTGAACGACGTTTTCACCTGGCTCACTTTCTATGCTGCGGCCCAATCCTGGCGCATCTGGCGCCGGATCGAGGGCCACAAACGCCCGACAATTGCTTTTTACCCAGACAAGCCGCGCCCCTGGTATTTCATCTGGCCGGTCATGCACGTGTCGGGCGCCAAACTGATCGACGATACCAGCAAGGCTGACATCGTGATGCAGTTTGATGATTGTACCGAGACGAACAATGAAATGCCCGCCGTTAAAGAAGGCGTGCGCCTGGTCAATTTTGCCTGCGACGACGTTTCCAAGTCCAAGGTCGCCGCGGCGTTCGAGATTGCCGCTGGCTATTCGCTGGCCGTCGACCCGACAACGTATCCCGGCCGTATGGTCGAAAAATCCGAGCTGAACGCTGCCCATGACGGGCGCGTCCTCGAAGGGCCACTGGACGCACCCGTGCCGGGCAAGACCTATCAGGTTCTGGTCGACAACGAGATTGAAGGCGGCCTGGTCGAAGACCTGCGCTGCTGTCTCGTCAATGGCTCGCCGATTGTCGTGTTCCGCAAGCGCCGTCCGCTGGAGCGCCGCTTTGCCAACGAGAATGTCGAAGTGCTGCTGGATGAGCCCCGCATTTGTTACACGGCAGAAGAAATCGGCATGATCGAGCGCTTCGCCAAAGAGATGGGGCTGGACTGGGGCGGCATTGATTGCCTGCGTGATCGCAACAGCGGACGTCTCTACATCGTGGACGCGAACAAGACCGACATGGGCCCGCCCGTGGCGCTCAAGCTCAGCTCCAAGCTGCGGGCGACCCGCCGCATGGCTCAGGCATTCGGGACGCGGTTTGCGCCGAAGCGGCGCTAGACTGTCTGCAGGCTGAATTTCGAGAAACTGCACATGGCAATACCCTATATCAAAGATATTGAGTTCGAGTACGGCGCCGCCCAGCAGATGACGCCGCTGATCCGCCGCGTGATCGCGAACAATCCTGGCCCATTCACCTATGTCGGCACGGGTGTCTACATCATCGGCCACGGCGAAGTTGCGGTGCTTGATCCGGGCCCGGAGCTGGCGGAGCATTTCGAAGCGCTGAAACAGGCGCTCGAAGGCGAAACCATCACGCACGTTCTGGTCAGCCATGGCCACTCAGACCATTCCCCGCTAGCGACTCCGCTGGCCGAATGGGCGGGCTGCAAGACCTATGCGAAGAATTGCGGCGTGCCGACCGCCAAAGGCGAACTGGGCAGCGCCGACGATCTCGGCTTCATGCCCGACGTGAAAGTCGGCGATGGTGATGTCATCTCCGGCCCCGGCTGGACGCTGGACGTAATTGAAACGCCCGGACACACTTGCAACCATCTTTGCTTTGGTCTGCGCGAAGAGAATGTCTGCCTGTCAGGTGACCATATCATGGGCTGGTCAACCACGGTTGTGGCGCCGCCGGATGGCGATATGGGCGACTATATGCGCAGCCTCGACAAGATCCGTGACAAGAATTTCGATGCGCTTTACCCGACACATGGTGACCCGGTGAAGGGCAAGGACTTCGTCCACCATTTCATCACCGAATATGCCGAACACCGCCGCGAGCGCGAGCGGGCCATTCTTTATCACCTTTCCAAGGGCGAAAACGCGATCCCGGAAATGGTGAAAGAGATGTACAAGGACGTCGACAAGCGCCTGCATCCGGCTGCAGCCATGTCTGTGCTGGGGCACATGATCGAACTGGTGAAGACCGGGCGCGTGACCACGCCGGACGAGAAGCCGACCGTGCGCTCACATTTCGATCTGGTGCGTTCCGTCGCCTGAGTAACCCTGTCTCTGGCCTGACTATCTCACATTGAGCCCGATTCTTCGGCCCGCAGAGAGGTAGTTTGCCGCTGCGACGATGGCGTCTGCATCGATCATGAAGTGGCGGTAGAGATCGCCGATCGTGCCGGTCTGGCCGAAATGCTCGACGCCGAGTGGCGCGGTACGGTGGCCCATGACCGATCCGATCCAGGCGAGCGTCGCCGGATGTCCATCCGTGACCGTGATCAGCGTGGCTTCACGCGGCACCCCGCCCATCAGGCGTTCGATCTGGCTGGTCGCATCCTTGTGGCCCCGCGCGCGGGCGCGTCGGGCGGCGGTCCAGCCGGAATTCAATCTGTCGGCGGAGGTAATGGCCAGCACGCCAATGTCGCGCCGGTCATTGCCGATACGGCCAGCGGCTTCGATGGCTTCCGGAGCAACACAGCCCTGATACGCGATGACGACTTCGCAATTCGGCCCGGGCTCGCGCAGCCAGTAGGCGCCGTCGACCACGCCCTGACGGAAGGCCTGATCGTCGCGTGCTTTCAGGCCCAGCTGTTCCAGCGGGCGTGTGGTGAGGCGCAGGTAGACCGACCCGCCGGTTTCGTCGCGCAGCCAGGTGCGTTCGTCCGGATCGTTCTCACCGCTGCGCTGGAGATAGTCGAAACTCCAGTCCATGATGATGGAAAGCTCATCCAGATAGGCGGGCTCGAAGCTGACAAGGCCGTCCTGGCTCATGCCAATCAGCTGGGCGCCGATGGACTGGTGGGCGCCACCTTCGGGCGCCAGCGTGACGCCTGAAGGTGTACCGGCGATAATGAAGCGGGCATCCTGGTAGCAGGCATAGTTCAGCGCATCGAGACCGCGGGCGACGAACGGGTCGTACACGGTGCCAATCGGTACAAGCCGCTCGCCGAACAGGGAATGCGACAGGCCCGCCGCGCCAAGCAGAAGGAACAGGTTCATTTCCGCAATGCCGAGCTCGATATGCTGACCCTTCGGCGAGAACTGCCATTTCTGCGTCGAGGGGATCTGTTGCTCGCGGAACGTGTCGCCCTTTTCCGTCCGGGCAAAGAGGGAGCGCCGGTTCACCCAGGGGCCGAGATTGGTGGAGGAGGTCACATCCGGTGACGTGGTGAGGATGCGGTCAGCAATCTCGCTGTCGCCCTTGGCCAGGGTATCCAGGATCTTGCCGAAGCCGGCCTGCGTGGAGAGGCTGCGATCGTCCAGGAAGACCGGGCCAATGCTCTCCACTTTCGGCGCCGTGAAGCGGCGTGCGCCAGCGGCAAAGAAAGGCACTTTGCCGAGGAATGTGTTCAGGTCCTCTTTGTCTTCGACCGTCGCGAGCGGCTCCCATTCTTCTCCGTCCGGCACGCCCATGCGGGACTGGAAGTCTGCCATCTGGGCCGGGTTCATCAGGCCGGCATGATTGTCCTTGTGGCCCGCCAGCGGCGTGCCCCAGCCCTTGATCGTATAGGCGAGGAAGACTGTCGGCTGGTCGTCCTTGATGCTGTCGAAGGCTTCTGCAAGCGTCTCGACGCATTGGCCGCCGAGATTGTTCATCAGGGCGCCGAGCTCGTCGTCATCGCGCCGGGAGAGGAGGGCTGTGACGTCGCCCTGATCGCCGAGATCCTCCATCAGGCGTTTGCGCCAGGCGGCGCCGCCTTGATAGGTCAGCGCCGAATAGTCTGCATTTGGACAGGACTGGATCCATGTTTTCAGTGCTTCGCCGCCGGGCTCCGCAAAGGCGGCCCGCTGCAGCGCGCCATGGCGCAGTACGACCGTACGCCAGCCAAACGCCTGGAAAATCGACTCGATCTTTTCCCACAGGCCTTCGTGCACCACACCGTCGAGGCTCTGGCGGTTATAGTCGATGATCCACCAGGTGTTGCGCAGGTCGTGCTTCCAGCCCTCTTGCAGGCACTCGTACACGTTGCCTTCGTCCAGCTCGGCATCACCAACCAGCGCGACCATGCGGCCGAGCGGACGATCCGCAGACCAGTCCTTGGCGGCCAGATAATCCTGCACGAGCGAGGCAAACGCCGTCTCCGCCACGCCAAGACCGACTGAGCCGGTGGAGAAGTCGACATCGTCGACGTCTTTCGTCCGGCTTGGGTAAGACTGCGCGCCGCCAAGCCCACGGAAATTCTTTAGCTTCTCGAGGCTCTGATTGCCCATGATGTATTGCATGGCGTGGAAGACAGGCGAGGCGTGCGGCTTCACCGCCACGCGGTCTTCAGGGCGCAGCGTGTGGAAATAGAGCGCTGTCATGATTGAGACCATGGACGCGCAAGAGGCCTGGTGCCCGCCCACTTTCACATCACCCTCGCCCTTGGGGCGCAGATGGTTCGCATTGTGCACGATCCAGGCGGAAAGCCAGAGAAGGCGCTGTTCGAGGGTTTTCAGATGGTCCAATTCACTCGGCATTACCTGCTCCCTGCTCTCGCTGTGTCACAGGTCACCCAACATGGTGACCCTTCGCTCTGCTGCCGACAATATCATCGGTGCCTCAGGAAATCCCGCTGATTCATGTTGCCATTTGTCCTCGTTATTATTTATTCACCTGTAATATTCAAGATTCGAGGTGGAAATGACTGCATTGGATAAAATAGACATCCGGATTCTGGACTCGCTGACAGAACAGGGGCGGATCAGCATTTCCGAGCTTTCGGCGGCGGTCGGTCTGTCGCAAACGCCAACGGTGAACCGGATCCGGAAACTGGAAGAGACCGGCGTGATCAAAGGATATCAGGCGCATCTGTCCGAGGCGCTGCTGGGCGGGGCGATTTCGGTTTTCATCTGGGTTTCGCTGGTCGACCAGAAAAGCAAAACCCTGTTCGCGTTCGAAAAGATCATGGAGCAGTCTCCGGAGGTCATGGATTGTTATCTCATGACCGGAGATGCGGACTATCTTTTGCGGGTTGCCGTAAACGGACTTGAGGAGTTCGAACGGTTTTTGACGGAACGGCTTGCTGGCCTGTCAGAGGTGACAAGAATCCGCTCCAGCGTTGCCTTGCGCCCTGTGGTTCAGAAACGCCGACCGCCGGAACTCTCAAGACAGGTGCAGGCAGACCCGCTCAGACAGCGAACCCGATGAAAGGCTTGCGCCTACATCGGTGTATCGCGCAGCTCTGACAGCTCGGGATAGTCCGCTTCTCGCTTCTCGGCGCGGGCCTTGAAGGCTTCTGCCATGTGCGGAGGCGGAAACATGGCAGCGTTCCAGACGCCGATATAGTCCAGCGTGTCGGCCGTGTTGTGATCGCGGCCGTAATTGATCAGAACCTTGCACCCCGTCACAGCCAGCGGGCTGTTCGCTGCGATCTCGTGTGCAACACCCATCACGGCTTCCATCATCTCTTCGTGCGTGTCGAACACGTCATTGACGAGGCCGATCTCTTTCGCCTTGGCAGCGGGCAGGCGCATGCCGGTATAGGCCATCTGCTTGACCCAGCCTTCAGGGATGTAGCGCTGAAGGCGCGGGAAGGTGCCGACATCGGCGGTCATGGCGATATTGGTCTCCATGATGGAGAAGAAGGCGTCCTTGGTGCACCAGCGGATGTCGCCAGCAGAGATCATGTCCACCGCGCCGCCGATGACGCCGCCATGCAGCGCGAACAGGACGGGCATGCGCGCCTCTTCCATGCAGGAAAAGCTCGACTGGATATGCCGGATATTGGAACGCAGCGCTTCGGCCATGATGTAGCGATCATGCTTTGGCGCATCCCGGTCCCCGGTGAAAACGGATGTGTCCATGCCGCCGGAGAAGTGCTTGCCGGTGGAGGAAATCACGATCACCCGCGCGCGGGCGTTCATGTCGATGTCGCGGATGATGTCCGGCAGCTCGTTCCAGAACGCCTTGTTCATCGTGTTGAACGCCTCAGGCCGGTTCATCCGGATGTGGGCGATCTTGTCCTCGATGGTGACGTCAAAACACTCGTACGCCATGGCGCATCTCCTCCGCTTTTTGCGCGAAGTGTAGCAGCCCCAGCCCTAGCGGCCAGTCATGACGGAAGGTCAGGTGGTGACAGCCTCGGCCCGGTTGGGGCGCATCAGAAGCTGGACGATGGCTTCATCCACGCTGATCTCGCCTTCGATCACTGCGGCGACCGCGTCCGAGATCGGCATGTCGACGCCATGTTTCGCCGCCAGCTTGCGCAGGACAGGCGCGGTGGCGACGCCTTCAGTGACGGCATTACGGGCGCCCAGAATGCTGTCCAGCGTTTCGCCGCGCCCGAGCGCCAGGCCGCAGCTCATGTTGCGGCTGGTCTCAGAGGAACATGTGAGGACAAGGTCTCCAAGGCCTGAAAGCCCCGCGAGCGTCTCACGCTCTGCGCCGAGCTTCAGGGCGAGCCGGGTCATCTCCGCGCTGCCGCGGGCGATCAGGGCGGCATGGGCCGAGCGGCCAAGGCCTTTGCCAAGCGCAATGCCGCAAGCGATGGCGAGCACATTCTTCACTGACCCGCCGATCTCCGCTCCCAGCAGGTCGTGCCCCAGATAGGGCCGGAATGTCGGCGTGGAGATCGCCGCGATCAGTTCGGTGCCGAGCTGCTCGTCTTCAATGGCGAGGGTCACCGCTGTGGGCAGGCCCTTGGCGACGTCGATGGCAAAGCTCGGTCCAGACATGACCGCCGGCACAGCCTCTGGCAATTCCGCTTTCAGAACGTCTGTCATGAATTCGCCCGTGGCAAGTTCGATCCCCTTGGAACAGAGGACGACCGGCGTGCCGGGCTTCAATTTTCCTTTCAGTGCGCGCAGCGTGGCGCGTGTGTGCTGGGCCGGGGCGACGGCGAACAGCGCGTCCATGCCGTGCAGGTCGGCCAGGTCACATGTGGCCTTCAAGTCGGGCTTCAGTACCACACCGGGCAGGAAGACGGTGTTCTCGTGGCACGTATTGATCGCCTCGGCCACGTCAGGCTCAAGGCACCAGATCACCACTTGCTGGCCCTCACGGGTCAGCATTTGTGCGATGGCTGTACCCCAGGCACCGCCGCCAATTACGCCGAACTTCTTGAAATGCGTTGTCATAGCCGGAATTTGGGCGAAACCGACGGTCTGGGCAAGCTGGCCGTGTCAGGCGAAGTCGAACGTGCCGGTTTCGCCTTCGACCGTGATCTTGACCGTTCGGCCAGCCGGATTGGCGTCTTCGCGCAGGACGGCGAGGGCAGCAGGACTGGCATTGGCCAGCGCACGGCGGCCATCGGGCAGGCGGGCGAAGATGATGCCCTTGCTCGGGCCTTCCTTGCCGTGCGTGACCGTGAAGGTTTCGAGCTTGCCGACGCAGTCCTCTGAACACAGTTCGATTTCTTCGGCCGGACGGGCATATTGAGCCACCGGAGTGAAGCTGGCAGGCTTCGCGGTGGAATAGACACCCACGGCCTCTTTGGTCATCCAGCCACCATTTGCCAGAACCAGGCCGAACTTGCCGGTATCAGTACGCAGCTTCACCGCCATCTCCGCAATTCCGTGCAGGGAGTAATTGTTCCCCGGCCCACCGAAGAAGGGCAGACCGCCGGTCAATGTTAGCGAGCGTGGATCTGTCTGCCAGTCGATGCCGAGCGCCTGTGCGGAAGAAAACACCGCGCACGGGAAGCAGGAATAGAGATCGAAATGCGCCATGTCGGCAGCGGTCTTGCCCGCTTGTCCGAGGGCGCGCGAGATCGCCGCTTCCATGGCGAATGAGCCGTCGAGCCGGGGACGGACGGAGATGAAATCATCACTGCCTTCGCCGGCACCATGCAGGTAGACACGCTTGTCTTCGGCGATGCCAAGTTCGTCAGCCTTGGAGGAACTCATCACGATGGCGGCGGCGCCCTGGTTCACGGCGTCCTGGGCGATGAACCATTTCAGGAACGGATCGGCGTATTCATAGTTCTCGCGCGACGGCGTCGAGAGGAAGTCGACGGAGTGTTCGACCGGGAATTGGGAATAGGGGTTGTTCGCGGCGACCGTGGTGAATGGCTGGAACAGCTCTGCCATCGCTTTGCGGCGCTGGCTGCGGGACTGGCCTTTGCGGGCGGCGAAAGCATTTTCGAACAGGGCGTAGAAATAGGCTGGCGCAATGATGCCGTGTTTGATTTCTTCGCGGCTCAGCATCATCGGGCCAGTGCCGCGATCCTCGTAACCGGCCTCGCTTCCATCGGTCCAGTCGATGTCGACACCATGCCGGCGGGCGCCTTTGGACGCCCGGTTCGCTTCAGAGCCTGAAATCAGTGCGCACTCGATCTCGCCGTCGAAAATTTTCGCAGCCATTTCATTGACCAGTGCCTGTGGGCTCTGGCCACCAACGGTCTCGTAGATCAGGTGTGCGGGGGAGGCGCCGATATCCCGGGCGAGCGTGCCGGGCAGGTTCGTGTTGTGCCCGTGTGGGTGCGGGGCGCCGCGGACGGAATCCTCAAAGATGCGGACGACGGCGATCATGTCGATGGCGCCCGTTACATCTGGCGCGCCTGTATCAATCAGGGCCTTCTTTGAGGCCTCCACCATCAGAGACAGGGGCGAAGGCGCACTGGCCGGGCCGGCCGTGCCGTCCCATTGGCTGAGGCTTTGCCCGACGCCAACAAGAACAGGAAAATCACCTTTGGCCATTGTTCGCTCCCGAAAATCTTATTGTCTGTCCCTGCTTATCGCGGAGACGGCAGCGTTTCGAGATGGGACGCCGGGGAAAGCCCTAACGTAAATTTCGTCAGGGCAGCCTTAGAACAGGTCGATGCGACCGGAGTCTCGCAAAGCGGCGACGACCTTGCCGACATCCTGCGTGCTGTCCTTGGCGGTGATCAGGACGCGGCCGCCCTCGACCACGACGCAAAGGTCCTTCACGCCGACCAATGCGACAACATGGGCATCATCGCAGAGGACCGTGCAGCCTTCGGCCCCGATGTTGATAGGTGAATTGGCGGTGTCTGCCTGACGGATCGCGCTGATCATGGCCCAAGTGCCGATATCGTTCCACTGACAGTCCAGTGGAGCATAGATGGCTGCGCGGCTGGTATTTTCCATCACCGCATAGTCGACGGAGGTGGATCGGACTGCCGCAAAGCATTCGGGATCCAGCAGGATATTGCCGTCCATCTCGCTTGCTGCCTCCAGAGCCGCAGTGGATGCGTCGAGAATATCCGGTGCCAGCGACTCCAGCTCACTGATCATGAGCGAGGCCGGGAACAGGAAGATACCCGCATTCCAGCTGAAGGCCGGGTCTGCGATATATTTCATCGCAGTTTCGAGGTTCGGTTTTTCCTTGAATTCGCTGACCTCGCAGAGGGCGCCGCCAAGGACTGCGCCCGACTGAATATAGCCAAAGCCGGTTTCGGGCCGGTCCGGCTTGATGCCGAACGTGGTGATAAAGCCGGATTTTGCCGTCCGGGCAGCTTCCAGAACTGCCGCGACAAAGACGTCCGGCTGGCCGATGAAATGGTCAGACGGTAGCAACAAAGCGAGGCCATCGGGGTCATTTTCGGCGATGTGACGGGCTGCGACAGCGGCAACGGCGGCCGTATTGCGGGCCATAGGCTCGAGGATCACCGCGCTGGGCTCGACGCCGATTTCTGCTAATTGTTCGCGGATCAGGCCTGCATAGCGCTGGTTCGAGATGATGATCGGTGGCGCGAAATCATCGCCTTCCAGGCGCTGGACCGTGTCCTGGAAAACGGTCTTGTCCGTAACCAGCCGATGGAACTGTTTCGGATGCGCCTGAACCGAAACGGGCCAAAGCCGCGTCCCTGCGCCACCGCACATGATCACCGGATAAATCCGCATTACAGACCTCTTGCCGTCCCCGAGCTCAAGCTTGCGCCTGATCAGGCACCGAGGAAGCCGTTCTCCCGAAGGTAGTTCAGGATCTCCTCGGCAGCGTCTTCGGGGCTACGGTCCACTGTGTCAATCCGAAGTTCCGGATTCTGCGGCGGCTCGTATGGGCTCGAAATGCCGGTGAAGTTCTTGATCTCGCCCGCGCGGGCTTTCTTGTAGAGGCCTTTGACGTCACGGGTTTCGGCGACTTCCAGAGGCGTATCGACATGGATCTCGATGAACTCGCCATCGGCCATCAGGCCGCGTGCCATCTGACGTTCGGAGCGGAAGGGCGAGATGAAAGAGACGAGCGTTATCAGGCCTGCGTCTGACATCAGCCTTGCAACATTGGCGACGCGCCGGATGTTCTCCACCCGGTCGGCATCCGTAAAGCCCAGATCGCGGTTGAGGCCATGGCGGACATTGTCGCCATCGAGATTGAACGTGTGCTTGCCGAGCGCAAAGAGCCGCTTCTGAAGCGCGTTCGCGATGGTCGATTTGCCTGAGCCAGAAAGGCCCGTGAACCAGAGCACCGCTGGCCTTTGGGCCTTTTGCTCGGCCAGCGCATCGCGGTTTACATCCATGGCCTGCCAGTGGATGTTGGACGCACGGCGCAGGGCGAAGTCGATCAGGCCGAGGCCGACCGTATCATTACTCATCCGGTCGATCAGGATGAAGCCGCCCATATTGCGGTTGACGTCATAGGGGTCGAACGCGATCGGCTGGTCGATTGAGATCGTGGTCACGCCGATCTGGTTCAGCTCCAGTGTCTTGGCCGGCATATCCGACAGCGTATTGACGTCGATGCCGTATTTCGGTGCGTTGATTGTCGCTGTGACCGTCTTTGCGCCGATCTTCAGAAGGTAGCGCCGGCCCGGCAGGAGTGGAGCTTCGCTCATCCAGAGGATCCGGACCTGGAACTGATCGGACACTTCGGCCGGGTCATCCGCCGCGACAAGGGCGTCACCGCGGGAGGCGTCGATCTCGTCGGCCAGCGTCAGGGTGACGGACTGTCCGGCAATCGCTTCGGGCAGGTCGCCGTCAGCTGTCACGATCCGGGCAATGGTGGATTGCTTGCCGGACGGCATGGACTTTACCTTGTCCCCGGGCCGGATGGTGCCGGACGCGATCTGGCCGGAGAAGCCACGGAAATCCAGGTTCGGACGGTTCACCCATTGGACCGGCATGCGGAACGCAGCGTTGCGGCGGCGGTCACCGACGGGCACGTTTTCCAAGTATTCCATCAGGGCCGGGCCCTCATACCAGCCGGTCTCATCAGAGCGGCTGGTGATGTTGATGCCGGCCAGTGCCGACATCGGGATCGGCTGGACTTCGAGGTCTGTCGCGAGTTCGTCGGCGAAGGTGTAGAAGTCATCGACAATGTCGTTGAAGACGGTCTCGTCGTAACCGACGAGGTCCATCTTGTTGACCGCCAGTACGAGGCGGCGAATGCCGAGAAGCGTGGTGATGAAAGCGTGGCGACGCGTCTGGGTGAGGATGCCCTTGCGCGCGTCGATCATCAGGATGGCGACATCGGCAGTCGAAGCGCCGGTCGCCATGTTGCGCGTATATTGTTCGTGTCCAGGCGTATCGGCGACGATGAACTTGCGCTTGTCGGTGGCGAAAAAGCGATAGGCAACGTCGATCGTGATGCCTTGCTCGCGCTCGGCAGCCAGGCCGTCGACGAGCAGGGCGAAATCTATATTCTCGCCTTGCGTGCCGACCTTCTTGGAATCTGCTTCCAGCGAGGCGAGCTGATCCTCGAAGATCATCTTCGAATCGTAGAGCAGGCGCCCGATCAGGGTGGACTTGCCATCATCGACCGAGCCGCATGTGATGAATCGCAGCAGAGACTTGTTCTCGTGCTTCTCAAGATAGGCAGCAATATCGGTGGCGATCAGATCGTCGGTGAGGCGCATCAGAAATAGCCCTCTTGTTTTTTCTTTTCCATGGATGCGGACTGATCCACGTCGATCACGCGGCCCTGGCGTTCCGATGTCGTGGTGAGGAGCATTTCCTGGATGATCTCTTCGAGTGTCGCGGCAGTGCTTTCGACCGCACCGGTCAGCGGATAGCAGCCGAGGGTCCGGAAGCGCACGGATTTCATGACTGCTGTCTTGGCCAGCTCTTCCGGCATGCGGTCATCATCGACCATGATGTCGACGCCATTCCAGTTCACCACCGGGCGTTCAGCGGCGAAGTAAAGCGGTACGATCTCGATGCCTTCGCGGCGGATGTATTGCCAGATGTCGAGTTCGGTCCAATTCGACAGCGGGAAGACCCGGATACTTTCGCCCTGGTTGATGCGGGTATTGTAGAGGTTCCAGGGCTCGGGGCGCTGCTTCTTGGGGTCCCAGCGATGCTCTGCCGAGCGGAACGAGAAGATGCGCTCCTTGGCGCGGGATTTTTCCTCGTCACGCCGTGCGCCGCCGAAGGCCGCTGTGAACTTGTACTTGTCCAGCGCCTGCTTCAGACTCTGCGTCTTCATCACATCTGTGTGGACAGCAGAGCCATGCGAGAATGGCCCGACGCCCTCCTTCATGCCATCCTCATTGATATGGACGATCAGGTCCATACCCATTTCCGCTGCCTTGCGGTCACGGAATTCGATCATCTCGCGGAATTTCCACGTCGTGTCGACATGCATCAGCGGGAAGGGGGGGCGAGACGGATAAAAGGCCTTCATGGCGAGGTGCAGCATGACGGCAGAATCCTTGCCGACAGAATACAGCATGACTGGGTTTTCACATTCGGCCGCAACTTCGCGAATGATGTGAAGGCTTTCGGCTTCCAGCCTGTCGAGGTGGGTCAGTTGAGGCAAAAGACGGGGCTCCGTTTGTTCTTGCGGCTCTATATGTGGTTGGCGGCCGGGGAGTGAACTTAATCTAGCATTGAGCACGCCTTATGGGAGGGGTCTTACAGGTGTCCGCAACAGCGTCAAACGTCCCGTCCCTGAAATTGCAGACACTTGGGAGGCTGAAGTTGAATTCCGGTAAGATTTTGTGCATAGCCGGAGGGCGAACGGATTTTGCCTTGGGACGCGCGTACGAAGCAGACTTTGTCGCAAATGCTCACAAAGTTTCATTATCCTGCCTGTTTTGCAGGGTTTATGGATCGCGGCGCAAAGAGTGGAGTAGATCATGTGTGGAATTGTCGCAATCTCAGGTAGTGCTCCGGTGGCTGGTCGTCTGATCGATGGCCTGAAGCGGCTGGAATACCGGGGCTACGACAGTGCCGGCATTGCCATTTCAGGCGCAGACGGGCTCGAACGACGCCGGGCGCCCGGCAAGATCGTGAACCTGGAAGCCGTCCTGCGCGACAAGCCGATGGACGGCACCACGGGCATTGCACACACCCGCTGGGCCACGCATGGCAAGCCGAACGAAGTGAACGCGCACCCCCACATGGCGGGGGGCGTGGCCATCGTCCATAATGGCATCATCGAGAATTTCCGCGAACTGCGCGATATGCTGCAAGCCGGTGGCCGCAATTTCGAATCGGAAACAGACTCCGAAGTTGTCGCCCAGCTGCTTGATCAGAAGATCGGTGAAGGTCTGGATCCTGTCGACGCGTTCGAGGCGACCCTCAAAGAGCTGCATGGCGCGTTTGCGCTGGCTGTGATTTTCGATGGGGAAGACGGCCTGCTGATGGGCGCTCGGCGCGGTAGCCCGCTTGTGCTCGGCTATGGCGAAGGTGAGATGTTCCTCGGCTCTGACGCCATCGCGCTGGCCCCGTTCACACGGGATGTAACCTATCTGGAAGAAGGGGACTGGTGTGTCCTGCGGCCAGACAGTTTCGACATTCGCAATGCCCGTGGCGAACGGGTCAACCGCAAGCGCGTGACGTCAGCTGTGAATGACGCGCTGATTGAGCGCGGCGAGTACGACCACTTCATGCTCAAGGAAATCCATGAGCAACCGGAATCCATTGCCCGGTCGATCATGCCCTATATTGACCAGACCACCGGCACGCTGGACATCGGCACCGTGGCGACAGCGGCCTTCACGGCTGCAGATCGCACGGTCGCGATTGCATGCGGAACCGCCTACTACGCTGCCTTCACGGCGAAGTACTGGTTCGAGCAGATGGCCCGCCTGTCGCTGGAAACCGACATCGCGTCAGAGTTCCGGTACCGCCAGCCCGTGTTGCCTCTGTCAGGGCCAGCCCTGTTCATCAGCCAGTCCGGAGAGACGGCCGATACGCTGGCAGCCCTTCGCTATTGCCGCGAGAACAAGACGACTGCCATAGCCATCGTTAACGTGCCGGAAAGCTCCATCGCGCGTGAAGCGGGTGCCGTCGTGCCGACCCATGCGGGGCCGGAAATCGGCGTTGCCTCGACCAAGGCGTTCACCGCCCAGCTGTCGGTCCTGGCCATCATGGCGCTCGCCGCAGCACGGGCTCGAGGGCATCTGCTGCCGGGAGACGAAGCAAAGGCCATCAAGAACCTGCTGGCCCTGCCGCGAAAAGTGGCTGAGGCGCTCGAGTCCCAGGACCAGATCAAAGAGATTGCGCAGACGCTGACCAAAGCGCGCGACGTATTGTTCCTCGGGCGGGGCCGGTATTACCCGCTCGCCCTGGAAGGCGCGCTGAAGCTGAAGGAAGTGTCTTACATCCATGCCGAGGGCTATGCGGCGGGTGAACTGAAGCACGGACCGATCGCCCTGATTGAGCGCGATCTGCCAGTGGTCGTGGTGGCGCCGAAGGATGAGTTGTTCGAGAAAACCATCTCGAATGTCGAGGAAGTCCGCGCACGAGGCGCAAGGATCATCCTCATCTCGGACGATGCGGGGATCAAGGCAGCAGGCAACCGAGCCGATCACGTGATCCGCCTGCCGGATGGTGATGATCTCACGCTACCGATCCTGGCCGCCATTCCGCTGCAATTGCTCGCCTACCATGTGGCTGTTGCCAAAGGCACGGATGTTGACCAGCCGCGGAACCTTGCAAAATCAGTTACGGTTGAGTGATTGGGCAGATGTTGCCCCGATACGCCCGTGTGATATAGACAGAAGGTCGGGGCGTTGGGCAGGCATGACAAGCAGGGAATTTCATGGCGTCTGACATCGAAGCTTTGGCGGGATTTGGCGATGTCCTGCTGATACGCCCGCGGCGAATTCAGGACATTCGCGGCTACTTCAGCGAGACCTACAGGGAATCGGAACTGGCCGCGTACGGTGTCCCAACCCGTTGGGTGCAAGAAAATCAATCGTTTTCAGCTCGGCGCGGCACACTGCGCGGGATGCACTTCCAGAAGCCGCCGCATGCGCAAGCAAAGCTTGTGCGCTGTATCACCGGCACGGTTCTTGATGTGGTAGTCGATCTGCGGCCCGGATCGCCTGCATATGGCAAACATGGCAGCGTGCAGCTTTCCGGCGAGAATGGTCTACAAATCTATGTGCCCGCCGGTTTTGCGCACGGCTTCTGTACGCTGACAGATGATTGCCGCCTGCTGTACAAGACTTCAGACTATTATGCCCCCGCCTACGACGCCGGTGTGGCGTTTGACGACTCGGCCCTCGGAATCGAATGGCCCTTCAGCACCGGGGAACTAGTCGTGTCGGAGCGTGATCGGAACTTGCCGCCGCTGGCCGATCTTGCAGGCGTATTCGCTCTGGAAGATGGGGAAGCCTGATGGCGCGATACATCGTGACGGGCGGGGCGGGGTTCATCGGATCCGCCGTCTGCTTCCAGCTGCTGGTTGAGGAGGACGCCGAAGTCATCGCGGTCGACAAGATGACCTACGCGGCCAATCCCGCAACGTTGGACCTGTTGGGCAAACACCAAGGATTCCGTCACGTACGCGCCGATATTCGCGATGCCGCCGCGATGGACGAACTGGTTAGCCGGGAGCAACCGGATGCAATCTTTCACCTCGCTGCGGAAAGCCATGTGGATAGATCTATCGATGGGGCGGGCGAGTTTGTAATGACCAATGTGGTCGGTACGTTCGTTATGCTCCAGGCCGCGCGTCGCCTGTACGATCAGCTGGACGCCGAGGCGGCAGACCGGTTCCGCTTTCTGCACATTTCCACGGACGAAGTGTTCGGCTCGCTGGGTGAAGCCGACCATTTCAGTGAAGAAACGGGCTATAATCCGTCTTCCCCCTATTCTGCCAGTAAGGCAGGGTCTGACCATCTAGTGCGAGCTTGGTACCGCACTTATGGTCTGCCGACCATCGTTTCTAATTGTTCCAACAATTACGGCCCGCGCCAGTTTCCGGAAAAGCTAATCCCCCTTATGATCCTGAAGGCACTGGCAGGGGAGGCGCTGCCTGTTTACGGCACCGGGCAAAATGTGCGCGACTGGCTGCACGTGGACGATCATGCCCGCGCGCTTCGCTTGATGGTCGATAAAAGTGAGCCCGGCGAGGTGTACTGCTTGGGCGGTGATTGCGAGCGGACAAATCTTGAGATCGTCGAGGCGATTTGCAACATCCTCGACCGCAAGCGGCCGAAAGACGCGCCGCACAAGCGCCTTATAGAATTCGTGCAGGACCGGCCGGGACATGACTTCCGTTATGCGGTGGACGCAGGAAAGATCACACGGGAGCTCGGCTGGACGCGTCGCAATGGGTTTGAAGCAGGACTGGAAGCGACGGTCGACTGGTATCTCGCGAATGAAGTCTGGTGGCGCCCCATCCAGGATGGTCAGTATCGCGGGCAAAGACTGGGAACCGCTGTATGACCCGGATCCTCGTGATCGGAAAATCCGGCCAGATGGCCCAGGCGCTCGCTTCACTGAATCTTCCGGATTTTGTCTGTGCAGGCCGTGAGCGGGCAGATCTGGCAGATGCTGGTTCGCTGGAGCGTGTCTTGCGCGAGATTCGACCGGACGTCGTGATCAATACCGGTGCGTTCACGAACGTTGACGGCGCCGAGAGCGAACCGGAGGCGGCGCGTGCAATGAACGTGACCGGCCCCGCGTCGCTGGCTGGCGCCTGCGCAGCAGAGGGAGTGGCCCTCGTGCATTTGTCCACCGATTGCGTTTTCGACGGTACGAAGGATGAGGCCTACACGCCGCAGGACGCGCCCCAGCCACTCGGGGTTTACGGGCAAACGAAGCTGGACGGGGAACACGAGGTGCTGGCGGCTTCGCCGTGCGTGCTCGTCGTACGCGTATCGTGGATATTCTCCCGCTTCGGGAACAATTTCGTCCGTACCATGTTGAGGCTCGCCGGGACGCGCGATGAGGTCGCTGTCGTGAGCGACCAGATCGGATGCCCGACGCATGCGCCAGCGCTTGCCGAAGGTCTAGTCCGCATCGCGCAGCAGGCTGCAGCGCCGGGCTTTGACCAATGGGGCACATTTCACCTAGCGGGAGCCGGCGAGATCAACCGCGCGGGCATGGCTGAGCGTATACTAGAAACAAGCCGCCGTCATGGTGGGCCAAGCGCGGCTGTGCGCCGGGTCCTGACGGCAGACTTTCCCACCCCTGCCGAGCGCCCGCTGAATGCACGTCTGGACAGCAGCGAAACGACACGTGTGTTCGGCGTTGCTCTACCGGATTGGCAGGAGGGGGTGGAGGTGACCGTGCCGGCGCTGCTGAAGGAGATAATGAGCCAATGAGGGGTATTGTTCTGGCGGGCGGCAGGGGCAGCCGGCTGCACCCGGTTACACGCAGCGTTTCAAAGCACCTGCTGACGATCTATGATAAGCCGCTGATCTACTATCCGATTTCCACGCTGATACTGGCCGGGATTTCGGATATCCTGATCATCTGCTGCCCGGAACATGTGGACGCTTACACGGCCTTGCTGCGCGACGGGTCGCAATGGGGCGTGCGGTTCACCTATGCAGAGCAGGACAAACCACGCGGGTTAGCCGAGGCTTTCCTGATTGGGGAAAGCTTCATCAACGGCGAGCCATGCGCCTTGGTGCTGGGCGACAATATGTTCTACGGAGCCGGCCTCTCCGGCATGTTGCGGGACTTGGTGGAAAGCCATTCCGGCGGAAGCGTTTTGGCATATTCCGTGAACGACCCAGAGCGATTCGGCATTGTCGAGCTGGCCGCTGACGGCAAGCCCATCTCAATCGAGGAGAAGCCGCAAAAGCCTCGCAGTAATTGGGCCGTAACGGGGCTCTATTTCTATGACTCCGACGTGGTCGAGCTCGCCAAACAGGTCAAGCCGTCCGCACGCGGCGAGTTGGAGATTACATCAATTAACGAGGCCTACCTGAAACGGGGCGACCTTTCTGTGTTGCGCCTGCCGCGTGGCACCACCTGGCTGGACGCGGGCACTTTCGACAGCATGTTGGAAGCATCGCAATTCGTACAGACCGTGGAGAAACGGATGGGGTTCAAGATCGCTTGCCTGGAAGAGGTTGCCTGGCGCCGGAATCTGATTAACGACGCTCAACTGAAGGCGTTGGCTGACGAATTTCGCAACGAGTATCGCGACTACCTGCTGCACATTCTGGCTGGGCAGAGATAGGCAGCGTTGGGCCAGGCAAAACTATCGCCCCCAAACTTGACCTAACGGGCAACCGGCACAATCCTGCTCATAAGGGGAACGTATCCATGGAGTCGGTTGCTAGGTGGGTGGGTTAAAGGACGAATTGATTATAGTCGGAAGCAGGCATGGAAGAGATCGAGTTTCAGGTCATCAAGATCATCGCGGAGAAGGGGCCGCAGATTGGCAAGGAACTTGCCGAGGCACTTCCACACGTGCCTGTGCTGGCCCTGTGGCAAGCCTGTTACCGCAGCCGCTCATTCCACATTTCTCACTTTGCGAGCTACTACCTCCGGTTCGACATCAAGCGGGAAGATCAGGTGCGGCTGAGCCCGTCCATCCTTCGCGACTTCCTCTCCTTCACTTTGTTTGCCCTGCCGGGGCAGCGTGACCAGATGATTGAGCGCCAAGGCATGTTGGCAAACATGCACCGCGAGATCAGCCGCGAGAAAATTTATTTGGCCCAGCTAGTGATGAAGCAGCTGTTCATTAGCCTAGGCCGGGAAGTGCGCAGTCAGCTGTGCGCCTTCATCGCCGGTGATCTAGCTTATTTCCTTGCCCATAACGAGCCGCGCGAACATGCCGCATCTGGTGAAATGGTGAAAGGTTCAGATATTGATATCGTCATTATCCTGAACGATTCTCTGCCAGACAAGATCAAGGCCAGTATCGATTCCGAGATGACGATAATGAAGAGCATGTACCTACGGCATCCCAGTTTCCGGCACGAGATCGACTTCATCTGTAAACGCAAATCTGTGATGGAAGGCCAGTTTCAGTATTCGGACATCCATGAAAAGATCGCCAGCAAGATTGCCTACGAATCCATGTTCCTTGGCGGCTCGCTAACGCTTTATATGGAGGTTCACGACGCTATGATGCGGACTGGTGTCGACCAGCTGATCGAACAGGATTTCGACCACGCCCTGAAAGACCGGAAGCATGCGATGCAAAAGCTGCTGCACTTTCCCGGCGATTCAATCGACGACGAAACCCGGTCGCTCTTCTACTTTTCGCAAGAGCGAGTGGAGTTCTCGTAAATTGCGCTTGGCGAACATTGGTGTTCCGTTCAGGATTAGTTGTGCAATCTCGGGCTAGGGCGCGAAAGGAATGATCGCGGCCGGCTATGGAACCAAAGGATGGAATCCTATGCAGCTCAGGCAGGATAGATCTCGCCGTTTGAAAATTGTGCTGGCTCTGGCTTTGGCTGGGCCTGCATTGGCGGCACTTGGGGCCTGCGCTAGCGGAGGGGGCGGAGGCGGGGGCAGCACGGTCACACCTTTGCCGCCGCCACCCCCTCCACCACCACCTCCTCCCCCGGCGTTCCCGCCTTCGATCGCGGAACCGTCCGCCTTCGAGACGCGCGAATACAATGCGACGATCGGCCTGCCCATCGTTGGAGCCTCCTCGGCCTACGCGATTGGTGCGACGGGTGCAGGCATCAAGGTCGCCGTCATTGATACCGGTACGATTACCGACCATCCAGACCTTGAGGGCGCCATCGTGCAGACCTTCGATGTCTGCGCCGACACGATCTGTAGCGGCTACGACGCGAATGGCGACCCTGCCACCATGATGCGCCAGTCGGATGACATGGATTCTGGCGGTCATGGCACGATGGTCAGCGGCGTGGTCGCGGCCCGACGGCAGGATGATTATACAACATCTGTCGACAACAATATTTCGAACGGAATTCAGGGCATTGCCTTTGAATCCTCTATTGTCTCCATCCGCGCGGATAGCCCGGGTAGCTGTGCTCGGACGGGAGAAGACGAAGGCTGCAATTTCAGCGACTCCGCCCTGGTGCGGGCTATTCAGTATGCGGTCGATCAAGGCGTGAGTGTCATAAACATGTCACTCGGCGGTGAAATCGATGCCAACCAGGATCTTGAAAATGCAGTGCGAAGTGCTGCCGCTGCGGGTGTCCTTGTCGTCATCTCGGCCGGCAATGAAGCCGAACCGGCAGGTACTGACGCAAATGGAAATCCGACCGACGCTGTCGGTGCAAGTCCGGGCGAACCAGCCTATATTGCTGGTGAAGCCAATTCCCTTGGGCGCGTTGTTGCCGTTGGTTCGATCGACAGCAGCCGTCTGATCTCTGACTTCTCCAATCGGGCCGGCAACGCCGCCAAGAGTTACTACATCCTCGCGCCGGGTGAGGGCATCGTCACAACCGGTCCGGATGACAATATCGTCTTCCCGGATAATCCGACCTGCGCGCCGGGCCAGACAAGCGACTGCAATGATGCCGATACAGAGGGCGACTACTATCGCGTTTCGGGCACGTCATTTTCCGCTCCCTATGTGGCAGGCGCGCTGGCGCTCTTGTTACAGACCTTCCCGAACCTCAAGTCTAATCCAGAGCTTGCGCTGCAGATCCTGCTGGATACGGCTGACGACTATGTCAGCACCGACATCGACGCGATCACCGGGACGACGGCAGGGGTGGGCGTAGATGATGTTTCCGGTGTCGGAATCATGAACCTTGTCGAAGCCTTCAGCCCGCAAGGCCAGCAGACGCTCGATTTCGGCGTCGAGAAAGTGTCGCTTGCGGCTGCCCTCGCGCCAAGCGGCGGCGCCTTCGGTGACTGGGCGTCCAACTCTGGCGCGCTGAACGGACTTGTTTTTCAGGACAAGTATCAGCGCGGCTTTGTACTGGATGCTGATGCCGTTTCCCGGCGTATCCCGGCAAGTGTGATGAGCAACCGTGTCGTCAATTTCGAGACCCGCGCAGACTGGGCTGCGGGTGAGACCCATGCCGTGCAAGCTGGTAATCTGGCTTTCAGCTGGACTCAGGCCCGGCTCTATGACGATCCGACGGCGCCCTATCAGGAAGACCCGCAATCGACCTTCCAGATGCGCTACAGCTTCGGAGCGAATGAAGTGGAAGTTGGCCGCGGCGGTTCGCTCACCAAGCTTGCCCCGGATATCTCGCTTCTCAATGAACCCGGCGTGGGCAATGCCTTTTCGACCGGAGGATCCTGGGCAAAGCTCAGCCATCGCTGGGGCAAGGATCTGGTCATGGACGTCTTCTCTGCGGAGCAGGCTGGGCGTAGCCAGTCAGGGTTCAAGTTCGGCAAAGACAAGCCGCGCTGGTCCTACCGGTTCGGCGCGTCCTTTGTCAGCGATGAAACCTCCGCGCTTGGCGGTACGTTGCAGCAGCGCTTCGGCGCTGAAGATAAGACCCAGATGACGGCTTGGTCGCTGGAAAGCGCCTGGCTGGCTGGTCAGCGCTGGACCGTGTCGTCCGGCATGGAGCTGGCGAGTGTTGAACTGCCGGGTGTCAATGTCAGCGACGTCTGGACCAGCCGCTGGTCTGTGGGGGCCAGCCGTGCGGCTGGACCGGGCAGGCTGAGCCTGATTATGGCCCAGCCATGGCGGGCAGAGCAGGGCACAATCGTGATCTACGCGCCGGTCGCGATGGATGCGAATGGAGCGCTTGTCCATCAGGTCATCGATGCAGGCCTTATGCCGAGTGGGCGACAGGTGGACTTTGAAACGCGCTACGGCTTCCGGTTCGGGGAAGACTGGGACGGCGAAATGTCTGCTGTTGTCTCCACCTCTCCCAACCATATTGCCGGAGCATCAGAGGAGGGGGCGTTATGGTTCAGGCTTTCGACAGACTGGTAGGTTGCGGGGTAGGTCTCGTGCTGCTGGCAGGGTGCCAGTGCCTGGCAGTGCCCTTTGCGTCCTGTCCTGAAGTCACGAGTGCGAAGGCATGGGTGAACCGCATGCCCTCTATCGGCGATGCGCCGACGAAACTGATTGTTTCGCTACAGGTCGAAGGTGACGCGCCGTGGATGCTGACGCCAGCAAAGGCCGACGCCGAGGGAGAACTGGCGCTGGACCTGGTTGCAGGTGGGAACTCCGTTCCGGGAACAGTGACGTACAGGCAACAACAACCTGCCCCGTTGCCGGAGACGATCCGGGTCACGTGTCAGGGCAATCAGATTGCATCCATCGACGAGATACTGATCGTCCAGTAGGGCCTTAATTTCAGGCCTAGTTCACCAACCGGGCGAGTTCGCTCGTGAGGTCCGTCTTTTCCCAGCTGAACGTGCCGGTTTCGCCGGGCGCGCGACCGAAATGGCCATAGGCTGCGCTGGAGGCATAGATCGGTCGATTCAGTTGAAGGTGGGTGCGGATACCTTTGGGCGAGAGGTCAAACAGGTCTCGGATTGCCTTGGCGATCCGGTCTTCATCCGCCTTGCCGGTGTCGTGCGTATCGACATAGATCGACAGCGGTTGGGCCACGCCGATGGCATAGCTGACCTGGATCGTGCAGCGGTCTGCGAGGCCAGCAGCCACGACGTTCTTGGCAAGGTAACGTGTTGCATAGGCAGCCGAGCGGTCCACTTTGGAGGGGTCCTTGCCGGAGAAGGCGCCGCCGCCATGCGGGGCTGCGCCGCCATAAGTGTCGACGATGATCTTGCGGCCGGTCAGGCCGGCATCGCCATCGGGGCCGCCAATGTAGAAGCGGCCTGTCGGGTTCACATAGAATTTCTCTTCCGGCGGGAACCAGCCTTCCGGCAGCACGTCCTGCACCACGGGGCGGATGATTTCGCGCAGCTCATCCTGGCTGACATCCTTGCCGTGCTGGTGCGAAACGACGATGGCATTCACGCCGACCGGACGGGAGCCCTCATAGCGCAGGGTAACCTGGCTCTTGGCGTCCGGTTCCAGCTGCGGGCGCTCACCTGAGTGACGCAGGGCAGCCAGCTTCTGCAGGATCTGGTGTGCATAGACGAGCGTCGCGGGCATCAGCTCCGGCGTCTCGTTCGTGGCGTAGCCGAACATGATGCCCTGGTCGCCAGCCCCTTCTTCCTTGTGCAGGCCCTGGCCTTCTTCCACCCCCTGCGCGATCTCGGCAGACTGTCCGTGCACGAAATTATCGATCGACATGTTCTTCCAGTGGAAGCCGTCCTGTTCGTAGCCGATGCGCTTGACCACGGCACGGGCCGCTTCGTTCATTTCATCCGCAGTAACAACAGCGCCATTATTGGTGCGGACTTCGCCAGCCAGTACCACCTTGTTCGTGGTGGTCAGCGTTTCGACGGCCACCTTCGCACTCGGGTCCTTCGACAGGAAAAGGTCGACGATGGCGTCCGAGATCTGATCGGCGACTTTGTCCGGGTGCCCTTCGGAGACGCTTTCGGAGGTGAATTCGTGGCTGGCAAGTTTCATGACTGCTTCCTTTTGGAGCTTATCGGGCGAAGACGACAGTTCGACCGGCATGAGAGAATACGCGATGTTCGGCATGGGCTTTGACGGCTCTGAGGAGGGCTGTGCCCTCCAGATGGCGGCCAGTCTCGATCATGTCGGCAGGTGTGTAGGTATGGTCGATGGATTCCGTGACCTGGGTGATGATCGGACCCTCGTCGAGGTTGGCCGTCACGTAGTGCGCCGTTGCGCCGATGACTTTCACACCGCGGGCATGGGCCTGATGATAGGGACGCGCGCCCTTGAAACTCGGCAGGAAGGAATGGTGGATGTTGATGCACCGCCCTTCAAGTTCCTGGCAGGCATTGTCGCTCAGCACCTGCATGTAGCGGGCAAGCACGACAAGGTCTGTGCCGGTCTGTTCTATCAATTCGAACAGACGCGCTTCGGCCTCTGGTTTCGTAGTTGCGGTGACCGGAATCTGATACCAGGGCAGGCCGAAATGGGCGAACTGGTCTTTCAGCGTGTCATGGTTCGACACAATGCCGACGACCTCGATCGGCAGCTCCTTGCGGCGTGACGCATAGAGCAACGTGTTCGCGCAGTGATCGGACTGGGAGACCAAGAGCAATGTGCGCATGCGCTGATCGGCAGGCGCAACGCTCCAGTCGGCATCCAGTTCTTCGCCTGTTTCTTCAAGGTCGCCCAACAGGCTGAGGGGGACCTGGCCGCCATCCGGTGCACGGAAGACCAACCGGGCGAAGAACTGCCCGGATCCGATATCGCCGAAGGTCCGGGACGAGGCGATGAAGCAGTCATGCCGCTCCATCAGCCGCGCCAGCGCTGCGACAATGCCGACCCGGTCCGGGCAGGACAGGGTAAGGATGTGCTCCTGCTTCATTTTCTGCTCGCCCTAGTAACGGTAATGCTCAGGTTTGAACGGTCCGACCGTGTTCACGCCGATATAGTCGGCCTGGTCACGGGAGAGTTCGGTCAGCTGAACGCCAAGCTTTTCAAGGTGCAGCATGGCGACCTTCTCGTCGAGATGCTTCGGCAAGGTGTAGACCTTGTTCTCGTAGGCGTGGCCCCGGGTCCAGAGCTCGATCTGTGCCAGCGTCTGGTTGGTGAACGAGGCCGACATCACAAAGGACGGGTGACCCGTCGCGTTGCCGAGGTTCACGAGGCGGCCTTCGGACAGAAGCAGGATACGCTTACCATCCGGGAAGGTGATCATGTCAACCTGCGGCTTGATGTTGGTCCATTCGAAATTCCGCAGGCCTTCGACTTCGATTTCATTGTCGAAGTGGCCAATATTGCAGACGATCGACATGTCTTTCATCGCGCGCATATGGTCGACCGTGATGATGTCGCGGTTACCGGTGGCGGTGACGAAGATGTCGAACTTCGGCGCGGCTTCTTCCATCGTCAGGACTTCGTAGCCGTCCATCGCGGCCTGCAGGGCGCAGATCGGGTCGACTTCGGAAACGGCGACGCGGGCGCCGGAGCCGGAGAGCGACGCAGCCGAGCCTTTGCCGACATCGCCATAGCCGGCCACGAAAGCCTTCTTGCCGGCCATCATGACGTCTGTGCCGCGGCGGATCGCGTCGACCAGGGATTCCTTGCAACCATACTTGTTGTCGAATTTCGACTTGGTCACGCTGTCGTTTACGTTGATTGCGGGGAAGGGCAGTTCGCCGCGTTTTTCCATTTGATACAAGCGGTTAACACCTGTCGTTGTCTCTTCGGAGACGCCCTTGATGCCCGCCTTGGTCTTGGCGAACCAGCCCGGCGAGGCCTCGAAGCGCTTGCGGATCTGGGCGAAGAGGTAGCGCTCTTCTTCCGAATGCGGCTTGGAGATGATCGAAGGATCCGCCTCAGCCTTTTCGCCGAGGATCAGGTAGAGCGAGGCGTCGCCGCCATCGTCGAGGATCAGGTTCGGCGCCGTGCCGTCATGCCAGTGGAAAAGGCGGTCGGTGTAATCCCAGTACTCTTCCAGCGTTTCGCCTTTATAGGCCCAGACCGGTGTGCCATTGGCGGCGATGGCCGCGGCGGCATGGTCCTGTGTGGAATAGATATTACAGGATACCCACTGCACGTCCGCTCCGAGGGCTTCCAGTGTCTGGATCAGAACCGCCGTCTGGATCGTCATGTGCAACGACCCGGCGATCTTGGCGCCTTTCAGCGGCTGTTCAGCGCCAAACTCTTCGCGCGCGGCCATCAGGCCCGGCATTTCCGTCTCGGCGATCGCGATTTCCTTGCGGCCGTAATCTGCGAGGGTGATGTCCTTGACGTGATACTGCTTCGCCATATCAATGTTCCTTTATACGTTTGTGCGCCGTTAGCATGCAGCGCGCACAAAGGCAACGCGCATGCCTGCGCGAGGCCCCGGGAAATGAGAAAAACAAGACATAGAACACCGCATAAACACCACATAAGGACCTTATAAACAGGGCCGGGGATGCGGGACGGAGCTGTTTCAGACGTGGACCATGCCGGCGCCATGAAGGCTGACTCACCGGGGCCTACGGACCCGGTCGTCGGGTTCTGCCTTGAAGGTCCAATCAGAACTGGCGTTCAGAAGCGCGATCCAGTCCAACGAAACTCAAGAGCGTGTCCTTGTGTTTCCTGCATCGACAATCAACCGCGGCATTGGTCCGGTTAGTCCTGAAAGAAGAACCGCCCCCGAAGGGCCCCTTCGGTAATCGGTTGCTGTTTTCCGTTCGTCTCGTAATAGACCTTTGTTCCAACGTCGCGGAAGACCAGTCCCACTTCGCTCTCAGAACGACCATTTTTTTCAAGAATACGGTCAGCGAGGAAAGTCCCGTATCCGCTTTCTTCCCAAGCGACCTCACCGGGCTGCGTGGCCGAGGCAAACAGGATGTTTGGCCGACTCTGGAAACGGACCATTCCTTTGGCCCCGCTCTTGTTGGGGGCATGTTTCAGGGCATTGCGACAGGCATCGACAACAAGCATCACTTGACCGCTCGCCTCTGTGAAACCGTCTGCGAGCCAGTCAATGGACACTGCCTCTCCTCTGAGCCTGTTCGCCGTGTCGGCCTCTGAGTCAGTCGGGATCAGATAGTTCACCTGGCTGGTTGGATCCGCAGCGCCGTGTCCGGAGAAATAGAAGAAAGCGACAGGCTGATTTTCTTGTGATGTGTCAGGGTCGGTTTGTTGCTGCAAAAGTGCATGGAAATCGGTAATCTCCGACTTCAATTTGTCCAGCTTCAGGTTTGTGCAAGTTCTCACCTGGAAACCGGATTGACTGAGGGCGTTCGAGAGCGTCTTTGCACTGATCGTCGGCTCGCTGAGCCTGCCCCAAGCTGACGTGATGTATCCGTTGTTGCCGATCAAAAGGGCGTAGCGCTTACGGGTATCACTCGCCATCGAGAAATCTCCGTCGCAAGGGTGTTCCTCAAGTTCACGAAGCCGGTCTGCAGCGATGTTGCCGGAATTGGAGTCGTCAACCGCGCAATCGACCAAACAAAGCGGCTCTCCTTTCACGTTGCGCAATCTGATTTCCGGATATTGCGCCAAGCCGCTGGATACCGCGACGGCTTCGCGGAGCTGTGCAAGCGCGCGGATAATGTCGCCCGGCTTTTTAAGCGCTTCACTTAGCTTTGTCGCAAACACGTCTGTGTCGAAAGAAGGGTCACCGACATCGGCGGAATAAAGAAATACTGTTTCAGCATCACCGAAGACATCAACGGCAAGCGTCTCGTCCGACCCACGCACCACCTGAAGGCCTTTGCTTTTGGGGTCCTGAAATGCGGCATTCATGATGTTGATGTTCGAGTTCTGACTTGGGTGACTGTGGAAAAGATCTCCAACGCTGAGAAGCAGCTCGTCGCCGCGCTCCGGGTCTGTGGCAGCCTCGGCCATGGCGTCCGCGGGCGCAATATATTTGATATCGCCGAACGCAGTGCCTATTCCCACATAGTAAATCAGCGACAGACGTGAATCCGGAACCTTCTGAAACCTCTCCAGCTCACTGACGAGTTCTGCTTTTTCGGCATTCTCGACATAAATGACATTAAACCCAAGCGCCCTGAGGCTTGTCTCAACTTTGCGAGACCCAGAATCCGATGCTCTCAGCGTTTGTTGCAGATTTTCGTACCGGGAATTGGAAACGATCAGTGCGTCACATCTGTTGATCGTGCAAAAGCCGCCAGACACCTTCTCGGCAGGGACCTGCGCTTCAGCTGAAAGTGTGCCAAATGCAAGGCTGATGATAAGGAATAAGAATTGTTCCGGTCTGAATTGCATTGGACACGTCTCCTCCACACACCATCAGTATAATTCAATACATCCGCTTATCCACTCGAACTTGACGTGACTGGTTCTCGCCTTCATGCTCAGGCGCCGGCTGCAAGCCCGTCGCGCGACTTCAGGCGTTGCAAGAGGTCACCCGTTAAACGCGCACACCGCTTCGATCACGCGGTCCTGATCGGCTTCGCCGAGATAAGGTTGTATGGGGAGGGCGAGGACGTAGCGGCTGGCTTCTTCGGCCGCGGAGGGGAGCGCGCCATTTTCCCGCTGGGGCCTGCCGTCCTGTTCGCCCTCAGGTCAGCGGATAAACGCGCGGAGGGGGGCGTTACGCAGATCTGGTTCCAGTGCCAGGTTGGCGCGTAGGCATCCTGCTTTCGCTTTTGCGTGCGTGGCCAAGATAGAACGGGAACCGTTCCATGACACACCAGAAGCTCGCCATCAGGTGAGGGCGTTCCCGCAAGGAGCCGGCACAAAATACCGTACACAGGCATATGCCTTCCGTCCGGGGGTGCTGACGGCAGGCGACCTCAAAGGGCCCCCAGTCGACGCGGGCGAGGATCACGTCCTGAAGAGTGGCGGGATCCCCGGCCCAGCGGCATTCGAACTCTGCGTGCCTCAGGCTGTCGCCGGTGGCTGTCGGGGGCTGCGGCGTGGATGCGGGCCGGACCGGCAGGACCTGAACATTGCCGTATTCCAATCTCTGAGCTCCTTCCATATCTGGTTGCAGACGGAAGGTGGGGTGAGATACATGATAAGTAAAATCGAATGAAACTGAATAATTCTTAGTTTTTTCCGTTCCTGGGTTTTGTCTTCTGGTCCAGTAGGTCGGCCGCGACATCCCTGAAGACCGGGCCCAGCTTCTGGTTATTCTGTTCCAGGGGAGAGCCCGTGCGCCAGACGAGGCTGATCTCCCGCCGGGCAGGGGGGGGCGATCGGACGGACGATCTGGTGCGGGTCCTTGCTGGCTTCTATCAGGGCGTAAAGGCTGGGAACAATGGCAATGCCGGCGCCCATGCCCGCCATCTGCCGGATCGCGTCGAGCGATGTGTCTTCATATTCCGTCGATACATGGGCTCCGGCGGCTTCCGCCAGTTGCTGAACCACCGTGCTGAGGCTGTGACCACAGCCCAGGCTCAGGATTTCCCGTCCCTTGAGGGCTAGATCATCAGGGGATCCGTCCCATCCTCGATCGGATCATCGGCGGCTGTACAGGCATAACGCCGCTCGTTGAACAGCTGCATGGATTCGGCATGAAGGTGATCTTCCGCCGTGGAGATGATCATATCGAGGCGGCCGTCTCCGAGCTTTTCGTCGAGGTCAATTGTCCGCTCTTCCCGGACGCCGAGGCGAAAGTCCGGGTAAAGCTGGTGCAGTTCCCGAACGGCGCTGGGCAGAAGGTAAGGGCCGATTGTGGGCAAGGTCCCGAGCCGGTAGCGGCCCGCAAGATCACCCGCGACCTGCCGGGCGACCGTTTTCAGGTCTTCCACCTGTGTCAGAACAATCCGGGCACGGCGTACGACTTCCGCCCCAGCCGGTGTGAGGACGGCTCCGGAACGCGCGCGTTCAATCGGGGTTACGCCCAGCTAGGCTTCTGCATCCGAAATCTGTTCGGAGAGGCTTGGCTCGCTCACCCCCAGCTGCAGGGCTACGTCACGGAAACGTCCTGTGTCCGCAACAGCCACGATGTATTGGAGTTGGCGAAGGGTTGGTCGCGAGGTTCGGAAAAACCTATCAAAAAGTAAGATACATTCTATTTGAACTATCGTGTATCTGGCGGCATATCGTGGACATCGCAAGAGAAAAGGAGACCAATCAAATGTATCGACTGACCGACGACCTCTGGACAGGGCGCCAGATTGGCCCGGCAGGTCCGGGCCGTGGCGGCCGGTTCATGGATGCCGCAGACAATCATCAGAAGGCGGAGGGCGTCTGCAAAAGCCTTGAGGAGACGCCATCCCAATACCGCCGTCGCAGGCGCCGTACGCGCCGGGTTGCCTGATTTCAAGCAGGTGCAGAAAGAAAGGGAATGGCAATGTCTGTCCTCAAAGACCTGATCACAGGTTTCCTCGAAGAAATGGCCGATTTTGCAGAGCCTCGAGAGCGAAAGAAGCGGCCACGCAAGGGCGATCTGGTTCCGGTACGCATTGGCTCTCGCAATGACGCCGAAGCGATAAGCCGCTGGGAGGGGGAGGGCGGACGCCTGCCCCGCCACAAGGGCGGCTTCGGCTTTCCCGGCGACTAGCGCGCCTCTCACCTGACCCCGGCCGGGGCCTGACCCTGAAGGGTTTGTTCCCGGCCGACACGATCCCCCCGGCAGGCACGGCCTGACTGGCTCAGCTCTCCGACCCCCAAACCCCCGCCGCCAGGCAGGGAAGGCCGTCGGCGGGGATTGTAATATTTCTGGCTGATCAACTGTCAGCCGCTCAACGCATAAAAAGCACGCTCAAAAGGATGATTGTTCATGACCAAAGTTGTCGCCCGTATCCAGGATTTCCTCAGACTTGAAAGCGCTGCCGGCCTGATCCTGATGCTGGCGGCGGCCCTGGCGATCGTGGCGAACAACACGATCGCCAGCCATTGGTATGGGGCCTTCCTGTCGACGCCCGTGACCATCCAGCTCGGGGCGCTTGAAATCGCCAAGCCATTGCTGCTCTGGATCAATGACGGCCTGATGGCGGTATTCTTCCTGCTGGTCGGTCTGGAGATCAAACGCGAGATCCTTGAGGGTGAATTGTCCTCCTTCGACAAGGCTGTGCTGCCCGCCCTGGCCGCCATTGGCGGCATGGCGGGACCTGCGCTGATCTATGCGGCGCTGAACCTGTCGTCCCCTGAGACCCTGCGCGGCTGGGCGATTCCGGCTGCCACGGACATTGCGTTCGCCCTCGGCATCCTGGCACTGCTGGGCACACGGGCCCCTGTCGCGCTCAAGATCCTGCTGCTGGCCATCGCCATTATTGATGACCTCGGCGCGATCCTCATCATCGCCCTGTTCTATACGGAGCAACTTTCGCTTCAGGCGCTTGGCCTGGCAGGCGCTGGCTTCGCTGGCCTGATCCTGATGAACCGGATGGGGGTCAAGCGGATCATGCCTTACATCCTTGTTGGCGTGTTTATCTGGGTCTGTGTTCTGAAATCTGGCGTGCATGCAACCCTGGCCGGCGTGCTGACGGCGCTCGCCATCCCCATTGCGGCGCGCAAGGAAACCGGACAGTCGCCGCTCCACAAGCTTGAGCATGGGCTTCATCCCTGGGTCGCCTACATGATCCTGCCAGTTTTCGCTTTCGCCAATGCAGGTGTGGACCTGCGCGGTGTGAACCTCGATGCACTGACCGGTGCGGTACCGCTCGGGATCGCGCTGGGACTGTTCCTCGGCAAGCAGCTGGGCGTGTTTGGCCTCACCTATGTGGCGGTGAAGTCGGGGATTGCGCGGCTGCCCTCCGGCGTGAGCTGGCTGCAGGTCTATGGCGTGGCCTGTCTCACGGGTGTGGGCTTCACGATGAGCCTGTTCATCGGCAGCCTCGCGTTCAGCACCGCTGAGGCACTGGATCAGGTGCGGCTGGGCGTCCTGATGGGATCTGTCGCCTCCGGCCTGCTCGGCTTTACCGTACTCCGCCTGGCCAGCCGGCCCAGGGACGCGCAGAATCTTCGCAGCCTGTCGGCACGGGGCGCCTGATGATCCTTCAGGTCAGCCGTTAAACGCGCACACGGCTTCGATCACGCGGTCTTGGTCTGCTTCGCTCAGATAAGGATGCATGGGCAGGGCGAGGACGTAGCGGCTGGCTTCTTCCGTCACCGGGAGGGTGCCGGCGGGTGGGGCCCAACCAGCGGCGAAGTCCTGCATGTGGATCGGCACCGGATAGTAGACCATGGACGGGATGCCCTGACCTGAGAGGTGGGCCTGCAAGCCGTCGCGGTTTTCGTGCTCGATGACATATTGTGCCCAGACGCTCTGGCCGCCGTCGATCACTTTCGGAACGCGGCGGACATGATCCTTCAGGCCCGCAGAATAGCGGTCGGCGACTTTCTGGCGCAGCTGGATTTCGTCAGCGAAGATTTTCAGCTTCTCCAGAAGGACCGCCGCCTGGATCGTGTCGAGGCGGGAGTTCATGCCGACGCGGAGCGAGAGGTATTTCGGGTCGTGATGGAAGTTGCGCTCGGCCGCATCGGTCGGCGTGACCTTGCCATAGACGCGCAGCGACTCGATCAGCTCAGCGAGACGCGAGTCGTTGGTGATGATCGCGCCGCCATCGCCATAGCAGCCTAGCGGTTTGGCCGGGAAGAAGCTGGTCGTCGCGATGTCGGCCCAGTCTGTCGGGTGCTTGCTGTTCAGCGTGCAGCCGTAGCCCTGCGCCGTGTCGGCGATCAGCTTCAGACCTTCGCGGTCACAGATCGCCTTGATGGCAGGATAGTCTGCCGGCTGGCCGAACAGGTCTACGGCAATGACGGCTTTCGGTTTCAGCTTGCCTTCGGCTTTCACGCGGGCAATTGCAGCGTCGAGGCTGGCCGGGTCCATGTTGTAGGTGTCTGGCAGGATGTCGACGAAGACCGGCGCGGCGCCGAGCCACGGCACGACCTGCGCGGTCGCGACGAAGGTGAAGCTCGGGCAGAAGACGGCATCGCCGGGCCTCAGGCCCCAGGCCATCAGCGGCAGGGCGAGGGCGTCTGTGCCATTGGCGCAGCTGACCGAGTGTTTCGCACCGCACCAGGCCGCGAGCTGTTTCTCAAGCTCGCCCACTTCCGGGCCCAGCACATATCGCCCGCTCTGCACCACGGCCAGAATGGCAGTATTTACGTCGTTTTCGATTCGCGTGCGCTGTGCTTGCAGGTCGATGAAAGGCAATGACATGATAAGGGTCCTCGGTCTTTATGGCGCCGTTGAAGCAGATTGCAGCGGAAGAACAAATCACGGCTAGTTACAACCTGTTTCCTCGCGGTTGCATGCGCACGTGCACAATGGTTTATGAAGACAGATTAAAGCTAACCGGGCAAGTCGCGTGTAAGCGGCAGATTCGCCCGAACGAGAGTAGATTGCGCCGTCACATTGATGTCGACGAGGTAGAGATTCCGCTGTGACGCCAAAGTTTTCAGTTATAATCGTCAACTATAATGCCGGCCCTTTGCTGCAGGTGGCAATCGATTCCCTAAAGGCGCAGACGCGAAGCGATTTCGAACTGATTCTGGTCGACAATGCGTCTTCCGACGGTTCGCTAGATAAGCTGGCCCTGGCCGGCCTGCCGGACTGCAAGGTCCTGCCGCAGACAGCGAATCTGGGTTTTGCCGCCGGAAACAATCTGGCTGTGGAACATGCCGCAGGCGAATGGCTGGTGCTGCTGAACCCGGACGCATGGGCGGAGCCGGATTGGCTGGACCGCATTGCTGCGGCGATCGATACCTATCCGGATGTCGCACAGTTCGCCTCGCTGCAGATAGACGCGAACGATCCTTCGCGGCTGGATGGCGCAGGTGACGCCTACCTTGGCTTCGGATTTCCCTGGCGCGGCGGCTTCGGTCATCCGGTGCCGGAGACGCTCGCGCCGTCGGAGTGTTTCAGCCCTTGCGGAGCAGGCGCAGTGATCAAGAAGGCTTCGTTCGACGCAGTCAGCGGATTTGACGAACGTTTCTTCTGCTATTGTGAGGATGTGGACCTTGGCTATCGCCTGCGGCAGCGGGGAGGGTGCTGCGTGTTCCTGCCGGATGCGCGCATCCATCATGTGGGCAGCGCCGTTTCTGGCCGCACCAGCGAGTTCACCATCTATCACGGCACGCGCAACCGTCTGGCGCTTTACCTGAAGAATACGCCGACCCCGTTGCTGCTCGCGACCGCGCCGGTGCATTTGGCGCTGACGCTGTATCTAATCGTGCGGGCCTGTATGACCGGGCGGCAGGCGGGCATGCTGAAAGGCCTGCGCGATGGTCTTGGCCTTGGCTTTCGGTGCCGGTCCGGGCAGTCATGGCGTGAAGTACGGCCCACGGCATCTCATGCGGAACTTGCCACGGCGATGGCCTGGAACCCGTTCACCATGTCGCAGCGCAAGGTGCATCTGTTGCCGCTGAAAAACGTATGCTCGGCCGAACCAGCCGTTCAGTCGATGCCGGGCAAAATAGCGGCGCCAGTCTCACCCATGGCGGCCATATCGTCCAGATTGCGCCGGTAGACCAGTTCGTAGGCGCGGTTCAGCTCAGCTTGCCGGCGGCTGCGGATCGCCTGGTCTTTCGGGGTGCGGTAGAGCGAGGTGACCTTGTTCACTTTCTCGAACCGGTTGCCCGTCGCATAACGCACCCACAGGTTCCAATCTTCCAGACGATCCAGATCGGCATGAAAACCGCCGCGCGTGTCGAACAGGGATTTGCGGAAGAGGATGGACTGAATCGGAATCATATTCTCCCGCGCCAGACGGTAGAAATCAAACGGTTCCGTATGGGTGGATGGAACACTGTGCCCGCTCTCGCGGATCGGTACGCCACGATCTGACACCACTTCCCAGGCGAGGGCATACGCAGCTTCCGCATCCGGATGATCGATCAGGCGCGATGCCAGGATCTCTACATGCTCGGCAAACAGCAAATCGTCGTTGTCCAGGAAACAGACGAGTTCCCCTGTTGCGGCGGCGACTCCGTCATTCCCTGCAATGGAACGACCAGGGCCGTCGGAAGCGATGTAACGCACGTCCGCACCATAGGCGCTGGCAATGGACTCGACCAGTTCGCGGGCATTGCGTGTACGGTCTTCCACGACCACGATTTCGAGGTTTGTATAAGTCTGGTTAAGCGCGCTGGCGAGGGCCTGTTCCAGGTAGGCCTGTTCGTCTCCGTGGGTGCGGATGACAATCGAGGCTTTGGGCAGCGCGCCCTGCGCAGGCGGCATGTGAGCCGTGTCCGCTCCTGGGCGGGCGAGATCGAAGTCGAACTCGTTGAATGGGAAGCGAGCGGCCTTATCCCGCGTATCACAGCCTGGGTTGCGGAAGTGGGCTTTCTGTTCCTTCACCTGCCGGGCGGCCCGGTCGAAGCCTTCGATCCGCACCGGGGCGGTCTCTGCCTTTCGGGCGCGGGCAAACAGTGTTTCCCCGCCGAGCACGTCGCGTGTGGAGCCATAGCGCTGACGCAGCAGCAGGTTGGCGGCCAATGATCCGGACAGCTGGTGCGGGCGCACGGTCGTGTCTTGCAGGTCCACATGGTGTTTCAGCACGGCAGAAGGCACATACCGCAGCCGCCAGCCCGCGCGGCGGTAGCGATAGGATAGTTCGACATCCTCGCCATACATGAAGATCGCAGGGTCGTAGCCGCCAATATCGAGATAGGCCGCGCGGCGCATCAGGACACAGGCATGGCTCGACCAGTTCGTCTCGAGCGTGACGGGGTCGTAATACTTGGGATGCTCGTGCAGGGCCTGGCGGGCTTCCCAACAGGCGACGGAGGGGTCGTCGGCCAGTGCTGCAGAGACGAGACGCGTCAGCAATGTGGGCGTAAACTCGGAGTCCACATTGGTGATGAGGACAAGGTCGTCCGTATTCATCCGGATGGCATGATCGTTTCCGACACCGTAGCCCTTGTTCGGGCGACGTTCCAGACGAGTTTCGCGGAAAGCACCACCATTCCGTGCAAAGAATGCTTCGACTGCTTCACAGGTGCCATCGGTAGAGCCATTGTCGACGAAGATGAGGGTAACCTTGTCCAGTGGATATTCGCTGGCCATCAAATGTTCGCAGAACGGAGCGAGCCAGCGTTCGGAATTGTAGAGTACGATGCTGATGGTGAGGCCCGGCCATTCTTTGGGCACAGCGCCATGGGCCGCCTTCCAGAGACCAATATGCCAGTCAGACATCAGTGTGCCGGGGCGCCGGTCAGCCAAAGCGTGAAGGGCCGGTTCCACATTGCGCGAGACACCTGCGAGAACGGCGGACGCGGACGTGCTGCCGCCGAGAGTGCGGTCCGCCCAGTTCTTCAGCTGGCGTAGCGGCGCCGTCATGCGCCAGAAAGTACTGGCGCGCATGTCTTCCAACGCCTTCTCGCTGGCATCCGTACGCGCCTGCAGGGCCCGCAGCTCGATTGCCATGCGGCTAAGCTCCGCAAGGGCCTCCGTGTCGCCGGTGCTCCTGTCGGTCACGTGCTCGGGCAGGTCGCTGGGGCCATAGTTGAAGGCCTCGACCGGTCCAAGAATCTGACCGATCACTGAGGCGCTGGCAGTGATTTCGGCGCGGATCCCGTCCATTGTGGCGGCGGAGTCTTCGCTCGCGGCGGCCGCGACCCGGTCCAGCCAACCATCGCCCGCATCTCGAGCCGGACGGGTGGGGTGACGTTCGGCAAAGTCCTGTATGAAACGCGCGCGCCAGTTTTCCAGCTCGGTACGGCTCGGCTCCGGCAGACCCAGTTGGCGGGCAACACCGATCAGTATACCGATGGGGTGGGCAAGAATCTGGTCCACGTTGAGGCACATCCGGGGCGCCCCGCGCGTGGCTGCCTCGGCGGCGAGGTAGCGACAGACGAGCGCAAGGCCGATTCGTTCCGGGGAGAGACCGGTATGAGCAACCATGAATGCCGTGTCCATTTGCGGCCGCGGCGTGAGAAGCAGGTAAAACGGGGACCAGCCCAGCCGGTTTACCGCCGCGCAGACAGCCGCCGCCTGCGCGTCGGCGCCCGGTTCGTTCAGCAACGCCAGGTCGTCGCCCGGAAAGGCGCCCGACAACGCCTCGTCGAGTCCCGCTGCCGGAGTGCTCGGTTCCAGCACGTCGAGCGGGGACAGGTAGGCGCGTTCACCCGGCAGGCAGGTGGCCAGATCGCTTGTCGGCCAGCTGGTGAGCGTCGGCTGCTGGTAGCCCGTGGCCGGCGCCGCGCCGAGCGCCGCCAGCAGCGCATCGAACAGAGCAGCGTCCCTCGGGGTAACCGGAAAACTGATGACCATCCTGCGGCGGTCTGCTTCCGGTCCCACGCATTACTCCTTCAGGTTCGCCTGTCCGGCATAAGGGCACCACCGGGGATAGACAAGCGCCTTTCCCACCCCCTTTTACCGGGCGCCCTGCAATAGTTTCCGGCCGCTTTGGCCATTCCGAGGCACGTCTATCCGGCAGGCCGGTGCTGCATGGAGGATGAACCCGCAGACTGAGCCCGAGGAGCCACCATGACCGATACAACCGACCGCCTTGCCCTGCCTTATCTTTTACCCTCCTAGGCGCAGAAGCATGTAACCCACTACGAAGCCTTGCGGCAGCTGGACCCGTTGGTGCAGCTGGTCGTGATTTCAGCGTCGGAGACCTCCCCACCCGCCGAATCTGGTGCCGGGGTCGTCTACCTCGTGTCGACCAGAGCAAGTGGGGAATGGATATCTGCATCGAAAGGGGACGTCGGCGCCTTTGTAGGCGGGCGTGGCAAATCATCGCGCCTGGGCTGGGTGGCGCGCCCTGATTCGGGAAGCGGGACGCCTGCTGGTGTTCGGTCCGGCGGGCTGGGCGCCGCTGGACGAGCTGTTCGACCGGGTGGGTGTGAATTCGGTCGCCGACGAAACCAACCGGCTTGCAGTGCGCGCCCCGGCGACGTTGCTCTGCCATGATGGAAGTAACCAATAGTGGATTTGAGCCGCGAAACGGTCGAAGACGTCGCTCGCTGATCTTGTCCACCGATTGCGAAGGAGCCAGGAAGTTTGCGCTTTTCGGTAGCGACGTGTTGGCTCTGCGCGGGAGTGATGATGGCACGGTATTCGTGATGGGCATTTCTATCGGGCGGAGACCGATGCTATTTCATTTCCCTGCAAGCCGCAAGTTTCCAGTACATGACCTGAGACCCTCGCGTCCCTCATTCATTTCGAGAGTCTAGCCCTTTCATAGTCCATGGTTTGAGGTGTGGCGAGCGCGTCGGGAGCGGCGCTCCCAACATGCACGAGCGACCGGCGCGCTGCGGGCGTCAGCCCGCCCAGCGATGAGTGAGGCCGGTGGTGGTTATAGTCATGTCGCCAACGCCCGAGGATCTTACGGGCATGAGCGAGGCTGTCGAACACTTCTTCGTTCAGGCACTCATCACGCAGCTTGCCGTTGAAGCTTTCGACGAAGCCGTTCTGCTGCGGTTTGCCCGGGGCGATATAGTGCCAGGCGATGCCGGTTTGGTTCTGCCATTCGAGGATGGCGCGACTGGTCAGCTCCGTCCCGTTGTCTGAGACGATGGTTTCGGGCCTGCCATAGAGACGGATGCAGCGATCCAGTTCACGGGCCACGCGGGCGCCTGACAGCGATGTGTCCGCCACCAGTGCCAGGCACTCGCGCGTGTAATCGTCGATCACGTTCAGCATGCGGAACCGCCGGGCCGGCCCAAAGACATCGGACACGAAGTCGAGGCTCCAGCGCTGCGACGGACCGTCCGGAACAGGCATCGGTTCGCGTGTTCCAGTCGCGCGCTTGCGGCCACGCCTGCGTTTTACCGACAGCCCTTCCTCCTTGTAGAGGCGTCTGAGCTTCTTCTGGTTCATCACGATACCCTCTCGTTCCAACATCACTTCGATCCGGCGATAGCCGAACCGGCGACGTGTCGCTGCGATCTCTCGCATGCGTTCGCGGATCTCAGGGTTGTCTGGTTCGGGCTCTCGCCGGACAGTCTTCGGATCGACGCTGACCAGTCGGCAGGCGCGGCGCTGGGAGATATCGTATTTATCAATCACCTTCAGAGCCGCAGCCCGCTTCAACTGGGGCGTCGTCAGTTCTTTCCCAGCAGATCTTTCAGGATCGAGTTGTCGAGCATGCTGTCAGCCAGCAGCTTCTTCAACCGCGCGTTCTCGGTCTCCAACGTCTTCAGCTTGCGGGCGTCCGATACGTCCATCCCGCCATACTTGGCCTTCCACTTGTAGAACGTAGCCGAGCTGACCCCGTGACGCCGACACACGTCTGACGTGGCCATGCCTCGCTCCTGTTCGGCCAGGATCGCGATGATCTGTTCCTCGGTAAATTTGCTCTTGCGCATTGTCTGTCTCCGTTGCGACAGACTCTCCATTCAAATGCGGGACCATTTGGGTCTCAGGTCATACACTCGGCCCGGTTGTCGCCGAGCCGGCCCGCCAGACTTTTATTGCTAAGATGGAAGCTGTCCCCGGGATGCTTGCAACTGATGGGCCAAGCTTCATCGCTCCAGTTGTGGAACGATATCTGTTAACGACGCAACAAGTGATCATTCTGACAGCGGGAACACTCTGCTTTAAGTTATATCGCAACGGAGTGCTGAAATATCATTCATTTCAGAATGCGGCCGGCGGCGGTGCGGCATACAAGGACAATTGTCTGAACTACGCAGCAGAAATGTTGACCGGCGACACGATTGGAATTGCGAGCTCGATCGCGCCTGATAATAGCTATGGCGGGCCAAATTCCAATGTTAAGTTTCAAAAATTCAGCTGATCCGGAACTGCTTTGTGACGGAGCAGAGATTTGTCCTTCATTCCTTGCCGCAAAATTGATTTCGTCAAAAGCGATCCCAAAAATTGTGAATACTCGGAATGGAATATGTGATTGGGTTTGGCGGGCGTGTTGGGTCCAGCTACCTCGAAGGATTTCTCAACAGTCAACCCGATTGCATGTGTGTGGGCGAAGTATTTACGCTAGGGCAGTTTGAACGAGTGGAAGAAAATGCGATCATTGACGGCGCCAGCCGGTTGTTTATGCGCATGAATGCCTCGTTATTCTGCCATGTTTTCGGGGACAGCAGGTTGACCGTAGATCGGGAAAACGGCGCCGAAGTCGCGGCGCTATATCCTTCGGCTAATCCAAAAGGCAAAACAAATGTGAGCATTGTGACCGCCATAGTTCGCAGAGGGAGCTGGATTAGAATCTCTGGACTCAAATTCCTGCGTGGCAACATCAGGATCGCAAAGGGGTTTTAATTGCGAATAGTTTTGCACATCGGCTTGGAAAAGACGGGAACGACTGCTGCCCAAGCATACTGGTCACAAAATTTCGATCGGAACCAGGAGCGAGGGGTCTGGTATTCGAAGTCTCTCGGAAGGCCGTTGCATACTCGTCTTGTGGTATATGCTTCGCGGGATTTTCTGGGCCCGGTTCTTGAAACACAGTATGGCATATCAGACGAAACTAGCTATCAGGAATTCAGGACAAAAACCGAAGCTGATCTTGAGAATGAGTTGCGCTTGGCTAGGGAAGCTGGCTGCAGTCATTTTCTAATTTCCCACGAATTTTTTCATAGTAAAATTCGCAATACTGAGGACATAGAACGAGTTGCCGACTTATTGAAGCGTCTTGGCGAAAGCGTGGAAGTCTTGTGCGTTTTGAGGCGCCCTGCCGATCTATTTGCTTCAACGATGAACGAATTTGTGCGAGCAAAGTACCCCTTGGAGCCGGATATTATCAACACGGTCGATCCTAAAAACAACTACTATGACTTTGCGGATTTGCTAGGAAATTGGTGTGAACAGCTCGGTGCGGATAATGTTCACATCATTTCATTCCATCGTGCGCCCGGCCAAAATGTATTGAACGCTTTGAACGAATACTTGGGTCTAGATACCGACATTCCACGAGATGCAGGAGTTAGGAACGAATCAGTCGACATTCGAACTCTTGCTATAGGGAATGCAGTCCGATCTCCCAGGATTGTGGATAATCTACTGAATCCAAACTTAGAGTTTTTCATGGACGAGTTGCCGTTCGAGTCAAAGCTGTCTCTCGGCAATGAACTTACAGAAGAGTTGAATCGACGGTTTGAGGAATCGAATCGGAAATTGTTGTCGCTATTTCCTGAGTGTCTCGTTGAGACAGACTTGCTCGCAGAGGTGCCGGATTACGATGGCAACTTCGAAAAATTGTTCGAATTGAAATCGTATTCTCCTTGGTTGACCTACATGGTTGAACGATTCAATCGGCAAATCTGGTATGAGCGCGCTCGTCATGCGTTGCTCGAAGTACAATTTGCAAAAGCGCAAGGCCGACCGGAAGATGCCGCGGAGGCTGCGAGCCGAACTCACGAATTTATCGTAAACGCCCAAGGTATCGGCTTGGAAAAAGTATTGATGGATTTGAGCCGGAAGCTCGAGTATGAACTACCACCTTGAAAAATATAATTGCGATAATGATCTCTCAAACGTCTCAACCGGGGCGGTATGCGACCGCTAAATGACCGGCTAAAATGGTGCAGTATCCATCTTGAAATTATTTCTGCATCTCGGCTCAGAAAAGGCGGGCAGCACGGCCGCGCAATCCTATTGGCAGCGAAACTTCGACGTCCACATGGCGCGCGGCGTGTGGTATTCCCGTTTCCTGGGTGATTTGAACCATCCGAAGCTGCCGATCTATGGCAGCAGGGAATTCATCGCGCAGGATCAGCTGGCGTCGGAAGGTGTGGTGGACGAAGCCTCCTACAACCAATTTTGCGCGGAGGTCGAGAATGGCCTCGCCGGGGAAGTGGCGCAGGCCAAGGCGGCCAACTGCCATACATTTCTTATCTCACACGAATTTCTGCACAGTCGCATCTATCGTGCGCCGGATGTGGCTCGTGTCGCCGGCCTGTGCAAGCGCTTGTTCGACGAGGTGGCCGCACTATTCGTGCTGCGCAAGCCATCCGACCTTTTCATATCGTCGATCAACGAGCTTGTGCGATTCAAATCCCCTGTTCGGGAAGGGATCCTCTCCGGTGTCAGTCCGAACAACCCGTACTATGATTTTGTCTCCCTACTGACGATATGGCAAAACGAGGTCGGTACCGAGAACGTACATGTGATCCCGTTCAGCCGCGTGCCCGGTAAGAATGTACTGAACGCACTAAATGGCTTTCTGGGCCTGGACATGGATATCCCGCGTGAGGAAAGCGCTGAGAATGAAAGCGTCGATGTGCGAACGCTCGCTATCGGCAATGCTGTGCGTTCTCCGCGCCTGATCGAAGGACGCGTGAACCCAAACACCGAGTTCTTCATGACCGGATTTCCAATGCGGGAAAAGCTGGCCTTGGGCAGCGAAATGGCTGCGGAGCTGAATCGCCGGTTTGAAACTTCCAATCGGCAGCTTCTGAAAATGTTCCCGGACGAATTGGAGGAGGGGGACCTTTTCGCCGATATCGGGCAGGGCGATGAGAGCGGCAATTTTCACATGCTGTTCGGCCTGATGCCGTATTCCGAGGGGCTGACCTTCCTGGTGGAGCGGTTCAACCGCCAGGTCTGGTTTGAGCGTGCCCGTACCGCCATAATCCAAGCACGCCATGCGCGTGCCCGCGCACGCCACACGGATGCCGCAATGGCCGCTGCACAGGCGCGCGAATTCATCCGGAACGCTGAAGGCGACGGCCTGGAGCAGGGGCTGGCCGAATTACGTCGGGCGCTGGACAAGGAGTTTCCGGAATAACCGTGCCGCGTGGCTCAGGGTTTCGTCCAGACCACCCGGTTCACATAGTCGATATAGCTGAGCACGGTGGTCAGCACCTTTCGGGAGACATTTCCGCCGTCATAGTCCGGAATTGGGCTTGCCATGATACCATGTTCGGCCATGCTGAGCACGGCGCGCACCGCCTCGACCACCTTGTCGGCATCCAGCGTAGACATGACCAGTGTGCCAGCGTCCATTCCTTCGGGCCGCTCGTGCGCATCGCGGATATTGACGCCGCGCAGGCCCAGCAACGCGGATTCTTCCGTCAGTGTGCCGCTGTCCGAGAGCACGCAGAGCGCATTTTGCTGCAGCTTCACATAATCCGGGAAGCCGAAAGGCGGCAGGAACTGGACGCCCTTGGCGGCGCGGCTGCCTTCGAGACGCTTGCGCGTGCGTGGGTGTGTCGACATTACCACCGGCACGTTATAGGTCGTGTGCAGATGTTCAAGGGTCGAGATCAGGTGTTCCAGCTTGGCTTCGACATCCACGTTTTCTTCGCGGTGGCTGGACACGATGAAATACTTGTTCGTTTCTAGGTTCAGCCGGCTGAGGATATCCGACACCTCGATTTTCGGTCTGTAGTAGTCCAACACTTCCGGCATGTGGGAGCCGGTCTTGATCACTCGCTCGGGCCGCAGGCCTTCATTGAGCAGGTAATTGCGCGCCTGCTCGGTCAGTACCATGTTTATGTCGGACAGGTGATCGACGATCTTGCGGTTTATCTCTTCCGGTACGCGCTGGTCGAAGCAGCGATTGCCGGCTTCCATATGGAAGACCGGAATTTTGCGGCGCTTCGCGGCAATGACGGCCAAGCACGAATTGGTGTCGCCATAGAGAAGGAGGGCTTCGGGCTTTTCCTCTTCCAGCACCTTGTCAGCCCGCTCGATCACACGGGCGACGGTCTCGGTCGCGTTGGCGCCGGCGGCTTCCAAGAAATGATCGGGCTTGCGGATTTCCAACTGGTCGAAAAATATTTCGTTCAGCTCGTAATCATAGTTCTGGCCGGTATGGACCAGCACATGTTCGGTCTCCCGGTCGAACAAGGAGATGACGCGCGACATTTTGATGATTTCCGGCCGCGTGCCGACGATGGTGAGGACTTTGCGCTTGGTCATTTATCAGGACTGCAGGGCGTCGTAGCCATTGGTGGGGGCGCTGTCTGACGCCAGCTCGTTGCGAATGTATTCCAGCGTCATAAGAAGGTCGGCCGTGCCCTGAACATCCAGACGTTCAGTGTTTTCAGATGTATAATCGTCCACGAGGCTGCGGCTCTCGTCGCCAGAAACGACATATTTGTCGTAGTTCAGGTCACGGCCGTCGCAGGGTACGCGGTAGTAGCGGCCCATGTCTTCGGCGGCGGCCATCTCCTCGCGGGAGACGAGGGATTCATGCTTCTTCTCGCCATGGCGCGTACCGATGACGCGGACTTCAACTTCTCGATCGAAAATCTGCATCAGCGCCTTGTAGAGCGTCTCGATCGTGGAAGCTGGCGCCTTCTGCACGAATGTGTCGCCCTGGTTTGCGTTTTCATAAGCAAAGCGCACTAGGTCGACTGATTGGGGTAGCGACATCAGGAAGCGCGTCATGGTCGGGTCTGTCACCGTGATCGGCCGGCCCGACTTGATCTGGCGCACAAACAGCGGAATGACCGAACCACGCGACGCCATCACGTTGCCATAGCGCGTCACGGCGATCACCGGGCCGCCGGTCTCGCTTATCATGCGCGCCTTCGCGACAGCGACCTTTTCCATCATGGCCTTGGAAATGCCCATAGCATTTATCGGGTAGACGGCCTTGTCGGTGCTCAGCACAACGACGCGTTCAACATCATTCTTTATCGCCGCTTCCAGCACGTTCTCCGTGCCAAGCACATTGGTCCGCACGGCTTCCAATGGGTAGAACTCACACGAAGGCACCTGCTTCAGCGCCGCGGCGTGGAAGATAAAGTCCGATCCGCGCACTGCACCCTCGACGCTGGAATAGTCGCGCACGTCGCCGATATAGAACTTGATCAGCGGATTATTGTAATGCTTTCTCATGTCTTCCTGCTTCTTCTCATCGCGTGAGAAGATGCGGATCTGCTTTGGCTCGCGCTGAAGGAGGTCGTTCAGCACGGTGTGACCGAAGGACCCTGTGCCGCCGTTGATCAGGACAGTTTTGCCTTTGGGCATGAATAATGTCTCCGGACGTCAATGGGTGTGTTGGGAATAGGGCGAAGCCTGGTACATGCGGTCAACCAGTTCGGGCCACTCTGGCGCGACGTAGCCGGTGGCTGCCCTGAAGGCATCAGCGTTCAGTGAACGGTCAAGCACGAAATCGTAATCAGGCTCGATCTCAACCTCATGCCTGTAGCGCTCGCGGACCAAGCAAAGCAAGTCGTATTTATTAATTGGCGTACTGGCGACCTGGTACAGCCCCGACAGGTCTGGATTCGGGATCACGATGTCACGTACGATATTGGCTAGTTCCACCGTGGGTAGCCCGGTGTAAATAGCATTGCGGAACCCGCGCACCTTGCCGAACTGGGACAGGAACCAGTCCACCAGCGAGACTGCCCGACCGATTTCATGTCCAATGATCGAGGTGCGCAGCGTGAGCGCATGGCTGGACCCGGTGACTTCGCCAAGATGTTTGCTTTTGCCGTAGAGGTCCGTTGCGTTGGGGCGGGAGTCTTCGGTGTAACCCCCATCAACCCCGTCGAACACACAGTCCGTGGAAAGGTGAAGGAGGCGCGCGCCGCGTGCCGCGCAGGCCTGGGAAAGGAGGTGGGGAAGGAGAGCATTCATATAAATCGTCAGCGGGGCGTTCGCGACTTCGTCGAGCTGTTTGATTATGCCAACGCAATTGACCACAAAGTCTGGCTTTGTGGTCGCGATAATCCGCTCCGGCATGCCGGGCCCCATCAGGTCTACGTCTTTAATTTGCTTGACATTTTTCTTTTCATGCAGCGCTTCGGGGATAGAGCGGTATGTCGCGGTCACCTGATGTGAGCCATCCCCGGACAACACATCCACCATGGTGTGACCAAGCATGCCGCCACCGCCAAGTATCAAGATGTGCATGGTTTGCCAGACTCCCTTGGCACGCAACCGGTGCCGGGCATTCATAACCCGATAGATAAACTCCTTTGCCCGCTTCGCCGTATGAACGCAACCCTGAGCCTGAGGAATCGGATAGCTGAAGGAACGCGGCGAAGTTGAGACATTTACAGCCGGCAGCGTGTCCGCTCCGGAGCACACTAATTGCCTTGACCAGAGTTTCGAGCGTGCATAATGAGACCGTTAGGAGCGGGTGCATCGGAGTTCCAACCAATTATGGCTCGTTCATCGATCCTGGTCGGCTTCAACGACCTGAAACGCTCTATTGTGAAATTTCCGGTTGCCGCCGCCATGGCCCGTGATGACCTGGTTATCCGGTTCGAGCGGACAATTCTGGGGCCCCTCTGGCTGCCGCTTAGCAATATCGTGTTCATCGCCGGCCTGACGATTGTTTTCGGCACCTTGTTCAAGGTCGACGTGGCAACCTATGTCGTCTATCTGGCCTCCGGGCTAATGATATGGAACTTCGTCTCCAGCGTGCTGACCAGTTCGCCTAACTATTTCGTGCAGAGTCAGGCCATCATGGAGGCTTACGCGCTGCCCTGGTCATTGCAGATTATCCGGCACCTGCTATCGCAGATTTTCTTGATGTCGATCCATTTTGCAATCTGGGTGATCATCGCGCTAATCTTCAAGCATCCTTTCACGACGCATACGCCATTCGCTCTCCTCGGGATCGGCATCGTCTTCGTGCTGGCTTATGGCGTTGCGCTGACCTTGGCGACGCTGGGCGCCCGGTACCGGGATCTGAAATTCGCAATCGAATCCGTACTGCCGTTCTTCTTCCTTCTCACACCGGTCTTCTGGCGCGCTGCAGACCTACCCGGAGAGCGCCCGGCAGTGACCACGTTCAATCCGCTCTTCCACGTGCTATCGATCGTGCGGGATCCGCTGCTGAACAAGTCGGTGGAACCGCTGTCCTGGATCGTAAGTGGGGCCCTGGCGGTGTTTTTCCTGCTGGTCGGCATCACAATGTTCGTCCGTGGCCGGCGCCGTCTTCTGCTGTGGATGTAAGATAATGACTCAGCTGACGTTTGAGAATGTGAGTGTGCGCTACCCGGTCCCCCTCGGCGGACGGGAGCGGTCAATCGTGACGGCCGCCGCCGCAACGGCCAGTTTCGGTCGTATCGCGGGAGACGTAAAGTCGCTTACCTATGTAGAAGCGCTGAAAGACATTTCGCTGGACTTCAAAACCGGCGACAGGATCGGCTTCATCGGCCGCAATGGCTCGGGCAAGTCTACCCTGCTGAAGACCGCCGCCGGCATGCTGGCGCCCCACAAGGGCGACCTGAAAGTGGATGGAATGGTTACCGCGATCCTCAAGCTCGGCGCGGGGGTCCAAATGGATCGCTCTGCCCGCCGCAATGTGCCGACACTGGCCAGGCTGATCGGCGTGCCGCGCTCTGAAATCGACGCGATGACGGCAGACCTCGAAGATTTCACGGAACTCGGCCCTTTCTTCGACATGCCGGTCCGTACCTATTCTGCCGGCATGGTGGTGCGCCTTATGTTCGGTGCGCTGACGTACAAACCGGGTGAGATCCTGATCGTCGATGAGGTGATCGGGGCGGGGGATGCCTATTTCATAGAAAAGGCGCAAAAACGTGCCGAAGGCATGTTCGCCGACGCCAGCCTGTTATTGCTGGCGACCCATTCTGGCCAGATCCTTAAAAGACTGTGTACGGAAGTAGTCTGGCTGGAGGGCGGGGAGATCGTGGAGCGCGGCGATCCGGAATCGGTTTGGCAATCCTTCCAGTCGCGCTTGAAGTCGGTCGGTCCAAGCGGAGCGATCAAGTAATCAGGTGGCGTGAGATCAGATCGCTGATCTGAGAAAGCCCGGTATTCTCCAAATTAGTCGACGCGACTTCCGTTCGGAAAATGTTTTCTGCCGGCGACGTATCCTTCTTAGGAATGGCGGACAGGCTGATCATTTCGCGCGGAATGTCGCGGAACGTGATGGACTTCGGATTGAGATACAGAGCGGCGAGAATGGTCTGGTCAACATGCCAGGATACCCGCTCGGGCTCCGAGATTAGTTCGAAGGCGTGCTGGCGCAGGCGCATGCCAAAGCTGCGTCCGCCTTCCGTCGGCGCCACGTAGACCAATGTTGCCGAAATATAGGACATCAGATTGAATGCAGCCTCGGGCGTGCGGACGAGGCCAGTATCGCACCCGGCCATGGCCTCTAGGAATGGGGTCGGGTCCTTGTTCAGAACCTGGTCCAGGTCTGACATGATGATCGGAACGTCGTAGAGTTTCTGCACGTCTGCCAACATGAGGAATCGCGAAAGTGAATAATAGGCTCGGTTGAAATCCAGCGCCATTGCGTTCACGTCCACCGTTTCATGTGATTGTGTCAGCGCAATGCCGTTCTCTCGGATCCGGTCCATCGCGCCGAAGGCTTCGGCGCTGGGGTTCACGATGTGGGCGTGGATGGCAAAACGGTTGTCTGCGAAATGCTGGACGGAACTGGCGACCGATTCTAGATACCGGCGGATGTATACATCGTCGCCCGCCACAAAGATGACGGCTTCCGGTTCGTAAAGCGGCCAGCTGCGCCCTCCCCGAATGACTTTGCGCGAGAACGGCAATTTCCGGTTGTGCCGACCTGATCCCGGCTGTTCCACAAGTCGGATGATGCCAGTGTGGGTGTATTTGCCGTCACCGCAAAGGACCTGAATGTTGCGATCGAAAATTTCCTGCGCCACGGGCAGGTTGCCAAGGCAGGCGAGCACGCTGGCATAGCCGTACCACACAATCGGTTCTGCGTCCGGGCAGGCGCTGGCGGCCTGCAGGAATTTTTCGGCCTGCGGCAAGCGCCCCAATTTGGATAGGGCAACACCTGTTCGGTAGAATAGATGCACCATGTTCAGGTGGGGAGGCGCGAGCTGCATTGCGTCGCCAAGTGTTTTGAGCTCTTCCTGAGTTTGCTCTTCAACACTGAGGCAGATGGAGAGAAAATTGACAGTTTCAAAACAGTGGTTTTCTTCGACTGCGCGCCGGGCATATCGCAGCGCTCGCTTGCTGTCGCCAGCCTCAAGCGTGGCAATCGAAAGGGCATGCCAATCCACCGAATTTGGAAATTCGTCGCTCATCTCATCAACGTGCCCGCAGTTTCGATCCCGCCCCGCAAAAGCCTTATCGGTGCAGGGATTGCAATGTTGCACATATAGCTCGTGTTGCACATATAGCTCGTGTTGCACATATACCTTGTGTTGCACTGAATTCCCGTTATTGAAGGAGGCCAATCTGGCATGTCTGCAGCAGGAAGGCTCCTGCAGGGCTGGGGGCCAAAAGTTGCGGTCGGAGGCACGGGGGCGTTCCGGGCGGAGGCGAAAGCCCCTGAAGAAATGGAGTGCACCGCACCATGGCCGATGTGCGATCCTTGCCCAGACGTACGGTCAGAAAGGCCTTGCGGGTTGGCCAGCACGTGCTGAGCCGCGCAAAGGGGCGTCCGGCACTTGGCGATCCACTGAACGAGGCCGAAATAGAGACCGTCGGCGCAATGATCGATGAGCACCGATACCTGGAGGACAATCCGGACGTCGCCGAGGCTGGAATGCGCGCCGCAGAACATTACGCACTTTATGGCCACAAGGAGCCGCGCGCAGTCGACACCCTGTTTGACAACGAATGGTACTGCAACGCCCATGGCGTGCCGCATTCCAGCGGGCTTGCCCCGATGGTGCATTTCCTGCGCGCGGGTCGCTGGGTTGGAATGACGCCGTATCCCGACTACCGCTCCTATCGCGAGCGACTTATGCTTTGTGGTTTCTCTCCGGAATTTTATGCGGCTAATACGCCCGGCGCGAACGGGTCATTGCTGCGTCCGGTGGAGCACATGCTGCTCAGTCAGCGTCACTTTGAGAAAGTACCACACCCCGACTTCGATTCTGACTATTATTTGAATACACACATCGAGCCGTATTTTCCGGTCCGCAATCCCTTTGTACATTACGCCATGATCGGCAGGGACTTGGGCAATGCGCCGCGGGCGCAGATGGCACCTGATTACCAGCTGCTAAAGGATTCGCGCTATGTGACGCCGGCGGATTGGCCGGGCGCCTTCGGCGCGCGCAATGCTGGCTTTTATCACCCCTACGGACGGTTTGCTAAGCTGGAGTCCCTCGCGGAAATTAAGTCACTCGGCTGGTTCGATGCAAACTGGTACCGGCAACGCTATGTGGGCCGGCAGGTTTCGGCAGGGGAGGCCTTTCTCGACTATCTGCGTCGCGGCCGGGCAATAGGCCATCTGCCCCGGGACGTGGACACGTCTGTTACCGCCCAGGAGGCAACTCTTCGGGATGGCGGCTTCGATGCGGATTTCTACACGTCTCACACGCCGGCCGTGCAAATCACCGGGGAAGACCCGCTGAAGCATTTTATGGCGCAGGGGGCGGATCCGACTTCGGACCCCGCGCCGTATTTCGAATCTAAATGGTATGCACGTAACTATCCGGGCGTTGCGGCCACAGGTTTGAATCCTTTTTATCACTTTCTCACGCTGGGCAAGATCATGGGCCATCAACCGAATCCCGCAGACGCAATGCTGGCTGAAGATTGTGCGCTAATGAAGCGCAATGGCTTCGATCCAGACTTCTATATCGCGTCGTATCCTGGACTTGGGCTGAACAGGGATCAGGCGCTGCGCCACTATGCGACGGCGGGCTGGATCGCTGGGCTGGACCCGTGTGGCTGGTTTTCGACCAAATGGTACCTGTCGAACTATCAGGATGTCCGGATCGCTGCGATCAACCCGTTCGCGCACTACATCCGCTACGGCAGGTTGGAGAGCCGGATACCGTCAGTGGCGGAGAACCAGAAAGCGCAACTAGATTTCTCAGCAGCCGAAAAGATCAAGGAATTGCAGCTGGCCGTTGTTATCGAACGAACCGCACGGCAGCGGGCTACGGCATTTGCGGCACAGCTAAGGGACAAGCTCACGCATGGCCGTATATCGGAAGCCGAGAGCATAAGTTCGAGCCCGGGTCTGCAGGATGTCTGCTCCCGCATGGTGGCACGCATGCTGCTCGCCTGGCTCGCTCCTGCGCCGGAAGAGCGCGTACGGGTCAAAGCCGAACTTGAATTCGGCATTATCATTCGCCTGCTGGAACAAATATCGGCTATCGGCCGTCAGCAATACCTCGTAAATCTGGACAGATCCTCGGCTCTCTGGCCGGCCTTGATGCGAATATCGCTGCACCTGTCTGGCAAGACGAATCATGTTCTGCAGACTGTGAAATTCCCTGGTGAATGGGGCATTCAGGAGATCGAGCGACTCCTGAACCTGCCGGCACTATCCGAAACCGTAGACGCTCCCCCCAAGCGGGAACTGGACGTGACGGTATCGCTTCTGCGCCTTGATGCAAATAATCTTGGGGACCAGAAAACATTGCGCCAGTGGATTTCGCACCTTGGCAGCGGGGCTTTTGTATTGCTGCATAGCGATACCCCAACAAAGCACAAGCAATCGGAAAGAGCGGTTGTGGAGCTGCTGGAATCATGCGGCCTGCGGGCTGTTGAGAAGCAAATCAGTAACAGCCTCACAGAGTGGCAAGTCTTCCCTTCTTGAGCGCCCCCTCAACCGGTGTGTAGTAGGAACTGAACGAGCTTTTTCTGGTCCGGACGGATCTTCCGCGTTCGTTCATGGTCTCCACGGCGGTGCGAATGGTCGTGGCGATCTGGTAATATGTGTCAGCTGACTCTATCGGCAGCAGATGTCCGAGATTCGACACGCGCAGCCGTTCACCAATTGCGCCGATATCGAAGGCGATGACGGGCAATTTCTGGTCCAGCGCTTCCGACAGGCGATAGGAAAAAGTTTCCGGGATCGTACCGGGGAAGAAGAATGCGTCTGCGCCGAAACGGAAAAACATGTCCTGGAACGTGTTCTCCAAGTATTCGCCCAGCACAGTTACGTTTTTTCGTTCCTTCAGATCTTTGTCCCGGTCGGTTACGCCGTACACAAAGAATGAGAAGTCCGGTTCGTGGCATGCGCAGTAGTCAGCTAGTTTGACCAGCCGGTTCGACCCCTTGTGTGCGCCCAGGGGGCCAATCACGCCGACTCGAATTGGATGGTCGAGCGCGCCGGATTTCGAATCCGGGCCGTCTAGCATGTCGTGGGGACGAAGCCAGAAATCCACGTCGGGATAGAATTCGCCGACCCGCTGAATCACGTCATGCGAAGGCGCGATCACGCTGGTTGCGGAGCGCAGGATGCGTGAAAACAGCTGCCGCCAGCTTTGAATATCCGGCCGGCCGAAATGGGCGGCCGTGCGGGCGATGATGCGGTTCTCATCGTCATCGCTCAGTCTGCCGACATATTCCCCATCCGGTCCGGAAAGGTGCAGGCGCGGCGAGATCGCCGTGTAGTCATGGCACGTGTAGTAATACGGGACGTCCGCTTCCAGTAGCGACAGGTAAAGCGACTCGATCGATTCCAGTGTTAGGCCCACTAGACCGTGTATGTGGGCGAATTCGATGCGTAGGTTGCGCAGCACTTCCGCCATGAGGCTAGGTCCGTCGGATAGGTCCACGGGACACATATCCTCGATTATATCGCCGAGGAAGCCAAAGCAAAGGATCTTGCGGAACGGGTCCACTTTCGCGGCCAGAACCTGGATCCCCTCGCTGCGCAGCATAGCGGCTAGGTCGCGCGTGTGGCGGGCCACACCGCCGCCCTCCAGATTTGTGATGAATAGGCAGGTGCGGTCGCCGCAGGCTTCCTTGATTCGGCTGAAGGCGTCGTGCTCGGAGACGGACAGGAAATCGCTTTGCCGGAACGTTGCCTGCGAGCTTTCGCGCGTTCCACGCAGCCGCCTGACCACTGTGTCGGAAATGCTTTCCCTAACCATTTCCTCCAAGAAGTACTCCATCGGGCCAGGGTCGGCTACCTGATTGGCGATGGCAGCAGCATGGCGCTCCAAGCGCTTGGTTTCCCCAAGTGTCTTTTCCAATTCCTCCATTTGCTGAGAATGCACAGGATGCTTACGAAAGGATTCGTAAGCCGTTCGAAGGCCTTGGGCGGCCTTGTCCACACGGAGCGCGGCTGAGGTGACAGACCATTCGATCTCGCTGAGGCATTCATCGATGCCGAGGAATTCATATTCCAGCGCGAGATCCACCCAAAGGTTTATGTCTTCGGCCAGCTGCCGGTCTTCCGGGAAACGGTGGCCGGAATCGATTGCCAGTCGGTTCAGCATGACAGTCGGCGTGGCGACGGGGCACATGCCGATGATTTCGGGATAGACATTGCCGGTTGTCCTGCCCGAGGAAACGACGCCGCGGGCCTGCGATGCCGCCGGGAAGTACACGTAGTAAGAAGTGTGCGATACTATTGCGCCTTCTTGCATCATAGCGGCCACCTGCCGCTCGATCTTCTCCGGCAGGAAGGTGTCATCGGCATCGATGAAACAGATATAGTCACCGCGAGTGAGATGGAGCCCGTGATTGCGGGCGCCGGCTGGTCCGGTGTTGTCTTGCCGCACATAGCGGATGCGCTGGTCGCTGGCGCAGAGGGCGACGAGGGTGGACATGTCCGCCGTCGAGCCATCGTCCACGACGATCAGTTCGAAATTCTGGTAAGTCTGGTTCAGTACGCTGTGCACGGAACGAATTGTAGTGCTAGGTTCATTGAAGACCGGCATAACGACCGAGACTAGCGGCATTTGAGTCAGGCTTTCCGCCAGCTTCTCCTTTGCGAAGCGCGCAGCCTTCGTATACGGAGTTTTTTCGAGGAATTCGGATATTTCCAGTAGGAAGGCGCGCATGCTGCCCCAGGGTTGGATTGTCGCCATATGGCTGCGCGAATCGATCATTTCCTTCCACAGAATATCGCCTTCCATCGTCGCGGCTGCCGTTTGAGTGCCTTGGCCGGGGTGGATGCGGTACAGTACCAAGCATTCGGGCTGGAAGTAGAAGTCATAGGTCTTCAGCAATTCGTTCCAGAACGCATAGTCCTGAGAATTGCGCCGGTGCACTTCAAAATGGCCCACATCGCGCATCACATGCATCGGTACATAGACCGTGCAGCCATTGATCATGCCGCGTGGCAGGCTCGTCGCGCCACCGTCAATCAGTTTATCTGCTGTGAACTGCAGCATGACGTAAGGCACACCGGAGCTGTTGATCAGAGCGTAATTGCTGAACAGGGAGGCATCAGTATTGCCGATTTGGGCATGGAATTCCACCTGCTTGCGAATCTTATCCGGCAGGAAAAGGTCGTCATGGCTGAGCCAGGTGAAGATATCACCCGTGGCATTGTCCAGGATCGTATTGAGCGCGGCCGCAACGCCGCCGTTCTCCTGTTTGATATAGCGGACCTTGTCCGGATGGGTCGCGGTGATGCGCTGGCAATAGCGGTCGGTAAAGCCGCCATCATCAGATCCATCATTGCATATGACGATCTCGATATTGTCGTAGCTCTGCGCCAGCGCGCTTTCCACCGCCAGCGGGAAATACCGCCCGCCATTGTAGACTGGCATGGCAATCGTGACCTTGGGCTTGCTCAGGTCGAATTTCATCATCGTGTCGTAATTTCTGTGATTTCCGGGCCCGACGCCTGCGAGCGTCGCGAGGCGCTTTTTTACGGCGTTTAACTGGCATGCGCAACTCGAGGTCGAGGTCAGACTGCTCGGAAATCCTTATGGTAATCTCGTGTCAGCCCCGTGACAGCCGAGATGGCCAGAAAAATAGTTGCATATGGAACTAAATGCCGCGGCGTAGTATAGGTCCAAATATGGATACTTCGACTTTCAAGAATCGCTATCACAATGCCCCGCGCGCTGCCGATTTCACCATCGATCAGGCCTGGGACACCTATAGTGCAGCCGAACATGACCGGTGGGACCGGCTGTTCCGCCGCCAGAAGGACGTCACCAAAGGACGGGCCTGTTCTGTCGCGCTGAAAGCGATGGCGGACCTTGAGCTGTCCCCGTCGGGCATTCCGGATATGGGGCGCCTGTCAGACCGGCTGGAGGCCATCACGGGCTGGCGCGTCGTGCCGGTGGCAGAGCTTGTGCCCGACGAGATCTTCTTCGACCACCTGGCGAACCGCCGGTTCCCGGCCGGCGCGTTCATCCGCCCGGAAGCAGAGTTCGACTATCTGCAGGAACCTGACATCTTCCACGATATTTTCGGCCACGTGCCGATGCTGGCAGATCCGGTCTTCGCTGACTTCATGGAAGCCTACGGCAAAGGCGGACAACGCGCGATGCGGCTTGGCCAGCTGCACAATCTGGCGCGGCTCTACTGGTACACGGTGGAGTTCGGCCTGATCCGGCAAGACGACGGCCTGCGCATCTACGGCGCCGGCATCCTCTCAAGCCCCCAGGAGACAGTTTTCGCGCTGGAAGACCCGAGCCCGAACCGCGTGGCCTTTGACCTGCCGCGCCTGATGCGGACGAAATACATCATCGATGATTTCCAGCAGACCTATTTTGTCATCGACAGTTTTGAAGCGCTGCTGGAGGCCTGCTACAAGGATTTCGGCAATGTCTATGCCGAGGTGAAAGACGAGCCCAATATCGAAGCGCACGAACTCATCGACGGTGACACGGTGATCCATCGCGGCACGCACGCCTATTTTGAAAAGGGTGGCCGGCGGGGCTGAATTCCCGCGCTGGGCTGGCCTGCACCTGTGCCTTCCTCGCTTGACCCCTGATAAAAAACAGAAGATCGAAAAGGGATGCATTACGCCCCTCGTATTCTTGTGACCGGCGGTGCCGGCTTTATTGGCTCATTCCTTTGCGAGCGCCTGCTGGAAAGCGGCGCCGAAGTTCTGTGCGTGGACAATTTCTTCACGGGCCGGCGCTCGAACGTGGCCCACCTGCTGGACAATCCGCGCTTCGAGATCCTGCGCCACGATGTGACCGTGCCGCTGTTTGTCGAGATCGACCAGATCTATAACATGGCTTGTCCGGCGAGCCCTATCCATTACCAGTTCGATCCAGTCCAGACGACCAAGACCAGCGTTCATGGCGCCATCAACATGCTGGGCCTGGCCAAGCGCACGCGGGCGAAGATCCTGCAGGCCTCGACCTCGGAAGTGTACGGTGATCCGGAAATCCATCCCCAGCGCGAAGAATATTGGGGCAATGTGAACCCGATCGGCATCCGCTCCTGCTATGACGAGGGCAAACGCTGCGCCGAGACGCTCTTCTTCGACTATCACCGCCAGCACAATGTGAAGATCAAGGTCGCCCGGATCTTCAACACCTACGGTCCGCGCATGCATCCCAACGATGGGCGCGTCGTGTCGAACTTCATTGTTCAGGCCCTGCGCGGCGACGACATTACGCTCTACGGCGACGGCCAGCAGACGCGCAGCTTCTGCTTCGTGTCAGACCTTGTGGATGGCCTTGTCCGCCTGATGAATTCCGACGATGCGGTGACCGGCCCCATCAACCTGGGCAATCCGGGTGAGTTCACCATGCGCCAGCTCGCTGAGACGGTGCTGGAACTGACGGGGTCAAAATCCAGGATTGTGAACCGCCCGCTCCCGTCCGACGACCCGCGCCAACGGCAGCCGGATATTACCCGTGCGAAAGAGACTCTCGACTGGGAGCCGACGATCCCGCTTGCCGAAGGCCTGCGTCCGACGATCGAATATTTCCGGAACGAGATTGCGGAACTGGCTTAGGGGCGCGGCGCTTACGCTTCGCGCATTCAACCGCAAATTTGATCCGCTGGTTTGCCCTTGCTTGCGCGGCGGGCATTTGTTTCCTGAAATCGACCCTCGATCGATTTCTGCACCTTTGGTGCACCGGGTCGGACAAGAAATGAATGGTGGGCCCGGCAGGATTTGAACCTGCGACCAAACCGTTATGAGCGGTCCGCTCTGACCAACTGAGCTACAGGCCCACCGTGGTTTCCGTTTAAGCGGGCACCGACCGGCTTGCAATGGGGCGTGTGAATCCGGTTGAAACAGGTAATGGAGTCTTACCGTTCTTGTGGTTAAAAGTCCGAAGGTGGGGCAGTTCTTGCATGGCGGGGAAGATGACACGCGTACTTGTGACCGGCGGGGCCGGATATATCGGATCGCATACCTGCGTAGAGCTGGTTTCGCGCGGGTATGAGCCCGTCATTGTCGATAATTTCGTCAATTCCTCGCCCACGGCCATCGACCGGGTGTGTCAGCTGACCAATTCGCGGATCGACTGGTATGAGGCCGATGTGCGCGATACGGCCCGCATTGCCGAGATCCTGACCAAGCACGAATGCGAAGCGGCGATCCATTTCGCGGGCCTGAAAGCGGTCGGCGAGTCGACCGAGAAGCCGCTTGAATACTACAGCGCCAACGTGATGGGCACGCATAGTCTGATTGAGGCGATGCTGCAGTCCGGTGCCAGCCAGATCGTGTTCTCGTCCAGTGCGACCGTCTATGGCGAGCCGGAATTCCTGCCCTATACAGAATCCCACCGCCTGCGCCCGACCAATCCCTATGGCAACACCAAGCTGGCCGCCGAGATGCTGCTGAACGATGTGGCAGGCTCCGGCGCTGTGACCGATATTGCGATCCTGCGCTATTTCAATCCCATCGGCGCGCATCCGAGCGGCATGATCGGGGAAGACCCGAATGACATTCCGAATAACCTGATGCCCTATGTGGCCCAGGTCGCGGTTGGCCGTCGTCCGCACCTGAATGTCTGGGGCAATGACTATGATACGCCGGACGGCACCGGCGTGCGTGACTATCTCCATGTTGTCGACCTGGCCCGCGCGCACGTTCTGGCGCTCGACCGGTTCAAACACACGCACGGACCGTTCACCGTGAATCTCGGCACCGGCAACGGATCGTCAGTGCTGGATGTGGTGCGCGGTTTCGAGGCGGCCTGCGGGAAATCGATCCCGATGAAAATCGCGGCGCGCAGGGCAGGCGATATCGCCGCCTTCTGGGCCGATCCGAGCCTTGCGCAGGAGCTGCTCGGCTGGAAAGCCGAGCTCACGCTGGACGATATGTGCCGCGATCAGTGGGCTTGGCAGAGTGGCAACCCGAACGGGTATGGATCTGTCTGACTCTCTCCTGATTGAGACATAATCGGAACAAAATCACCTCCCAGATTGTTCTTCAGAACAATCATACATTTCTCAATGGGAGATACTTATGCGCCGAATCCTGCCCCTCTTAGCCTCGTCCGCCGCCATGGCTCTGATCCTGCCGCAGGTTGCCTGCGCGCAGATGCCGAGCATGGCCCTGTCGCAGCAGACGGCCCCAGCCATGGTCGGCGCCTATGGCGCGCCAAATTCCATCCAGCCGGAAACGACGCTGGCGATTTCCGCCGAGGCGACCGTCAAGCGCGAGCCCGATATCGCCTTCATCAATGCCGGCGTGCAGGAAGATGCCGCCACCGCCTCTGAAGCCATGGCCGCGCAGGCCAAGTCCATGACCGGCGTGTTCGACGCGCTTGAGAAAGCCGGCGTCGCCAAGAAGGACATGCAGACGTCCAACTTCTCCCTCTGGCCGCGCTACACCTATGTCGAGACCAAGCAGAAAGACGGCACGACCCTCGGTGAGCAGAAGCTGATCGGCTACACCGCGTCGAACCAGCTGACCGTGAAAGTTCGCGATCTCGATAATCTCGGCAAGACGCTCGACAGCCTCGTGAAAGCCGGTGGCAACACGTTCAACGGCCTCGAATTCGCCCTCGATGAAGATGCTGACGTACGCGATGAAGCGCGCCGCAAGGCGATGACCGACGCCCGCGCCCGGGCTGATCTCTACGCTGAAGCCGCCGGTCTGCGCGTCATGCGGATCGTGACGATCAATGAAAGCGGCGGCTACTCACCCTCGCCCATGCCAATGGCCCGGATGGCCGAAGCCAAGATGGCTGACAGCTACTCGACCCCCGTCGCAGGCGGTGAAGTCGGCTATAGCGCAAGCGTCAATGTGGTCTTCGAACTCGGCCAGTAAGCCTCCGGGGCAAGCCGGATCAGACATAGCCCTCGGCAAGCAGGTCCTTCATATCAATGATGCCGACCGGCTTGCCGTCCGCTGTGACGAAGGCATTTGAAATCCGTCCCTCGGTGAAGGTCTTGATGACCGCAGACATGCGGTCGTCGGGCTTCAGCGTGCGCGGGTTGGCGGTCATTATGTCGGCGGCGGTGCCGGTCAGCTTTCCAGCCAGCATGGCGCGTCGAAGATCACCGTCGGTCACCATGCCGACCAGTCTATGATCACCGTCGATCACACCTACGCACCCTTTACGCCCTTCAGAGACCGCCAGGATCACGTCCTGCACACCGGCATCGGTGCCTATAATGGGCATCTCGTCGGTCCGGCCCTCGATATAATCGCCCGCCGTCTGGAGTGACCTGCCGAGCTTGCCGCCCGGATGACGGAAGCCGAATTCCTCCCGTGAGAAGCCCCGCCGGGCCATCAGCACGATGGTCAGCGCATCGCCCAGTGCCAGCGCCATTGTGGTCGAGGAGGTCGGCGCAAGGCCGTTCGGGCAGGCTTCAGCAACCACCGGCATCTGCAGCAGAACATCCGAAGAGCGGCCAAGCGTCGACTCAGCCGACCGCGTCATGCCGATCAGCGGGATGCCGTTACCCTTGCAGTAGCGCAGCAGATCCACCAGTTCCCGGCTTTCCCCGGAATAGGAAATCGCGATCACGACCGAGCCTGGCACGACCATGCCGAGGTCGCCATGGCTGGCCTCGGTCGGGTGCAGGAAGAAGCTCGGCGTGCCGGTCGAGGCGAGGCTGGCGGCGATCTTCTGGCCGATATGACCAGACTTGCCGACCCCCGCGATGATGATGTGCCGGTCTGTCGCCATGATGATGTCGGCCGCCTTGACGATGGACGGACCGATGCCGGCTTCCAGCTGCTCCAGCGCGTCGCGCTCGATGCGGATGGTGTCGCGGGCGAGCTCTATGTCGGATTCATTGGCCACGGGCGCTGCTCCTGCAGGATCTGTGGCGTTTTCCGGCAAGCCGGACGCGGTGACAACCCTACTTGGCCAGTTGGCGGCGGCGATACTCTTCCGGCGAGAAGGCTGGCTCTTCGAGGGCCGGGGCCTCAGCATAGTAGCGGCCGATGGATGTGCCGGTCGGGTCCAGGCTCTCGGCTTCGTCCTCATCAGGCTCTGCTGGCGCGGTCGCTTCGGCGACGGCGAGCACCGGTGCGGGCTCATCTGCGTCGCCCTGAGCGGGTTCGGCATTGTCATTTGCGGCCACCTGAACGGCCTTTGCAGCTGCCGCTTCGGCGGCGAGGATCATCGACAGCGGCTTGCCGTTCAGCATCGGTTCGGCAGCGGCATCCGGGCTCAGCGGTGTTTCGAGCGCTGCGAAGGCGAGGCGTGAGCGCAGCTGCGGATCGTCCGCCGGCAGGGCGAGCGAGTTGAATGCAGCTTCCAGCAGGGCTTCGACATGGCTGTCGCGGGCGCGGGCGGTGGTGCCGCCCAGCATCACGGCGATGATACGGTGACCGTCACGCTTGGCGGAGGCCATCAGATTGAAGCCGGATGCGCGGGTATAGCCGGTCTTGATGCCATCGACGCCCTGGACGTCGCCCAGAAGATTGTTGTGGTTCTTGTAGGTCCGGCCACCCCAGCGGAACTGTTCCGTGGCGAAGTAGCCATAATAGTCGGCATGGTCGGTCAGCATCGCGCTGGCCAGCGTGGCCATGTCGCGCGCCGTGCTGAGCTGGCGCGTATCGGGTAGGCCGGATGCGTTGACGAAACGGGTGTTCTCCAGGCCGAGCGTCTTGGCTTTCACCGTCATCAGCTGGCAGAAGCGGCTTTCTGTTCCGCCCAGACGCTCAGCAACCACCACAGCGACATCATTGGCAGACTTGGTGATCAGTGCGCCGATCGCGTCGCGCACAGTGATGCGCGAGCCGGTTTTCAGCTTCAGGTTCGAAGGCGCCTGGCTGGCGGCATAGCGCGAGACGGTCATTCGGTCGTCCAGGCCCAGCTCGCCGCTCTTGATGGCGTCGAACAGCATGTAGAGGGTCATGACCTTGGTCAGCGAGGCGGGATAGCGCGGCTCGTCCGCATTGCGGTCGTGCAGCACTTCCTTCGTATCGGCGTCGATCACGATGGCAGCGTACTTTTCGGCAAGGGCAGATCCGCCGCCGAAGGCCATCAGCGAAAGGATCGCTGCGGCACAAACGGCTCGGGTGAAGGCTGCGAAGGCACGCAGGGGCATTCGTGTACTCCCGAATTGTTAACCCAGACCCGCCGGGATTTAACTTAGAATCTCGCAAATCCCTTGACCACACCTTAACGGCATGAAGTGGCACGGATTGCAAAATCGTAATTCTGACGATGCAAAATATGTGCTGGCTGCCTTATGTTGCGGCGCACAATAAATATTGCGACCGCGAAGAAGCGGGTGTAATGTGTTTTCCTAAGGTAAGCGCAGGGCAAGTATAGAGGAACGATCTATGACCAAGGCAAAAACGGCTACGAAAAGCGCCAAGGCTGAAGCCAGCGCGAAAATGGACACCGCAACCAAGATGCTCGACGGTGGCATGGAACAGATCACGGGTTTTGCCGGCAAGTTCGGCGAATACGCTGAAACCGGCCTGAAAGCATTCGGCGAGCAGACCGCCGCTTCCACCGAGATTGCCCGCGAAATCGGCAGCCGTAACATGGACTTCTTCACGAAGTCGCTGGAACAGGGCGTTGAAGCAACCCAGGCGATCACGTCCGCGAAAGACGTTCGCGAAGTGATGGAAATCCAGGCCGGGTTTGCCAAATCCATGTTTTCGGCCTATACGAAAGAGATGAACACGCAGGCAGAGATTTGCATGTCTGCATGGCGTAGCGCAGCCAAGCCTTTCATGGCTTTCGGCGCGAAATGAAGTTCTCGAAATCGGGCCTCAGGGCCGGATCGTAGAGTGCTGTAGATTAGGAAGCGCCGGACCTGCTTGGTCCGGTTCTTTCTTTTCTGGGGCAAGCGTTTCGGTTCAAACCGAAAAGACAGCCCAAATCCCAAAAAGACAGGATTGGCGCGCTTACCAGATCGCGCTTAGATGCGGTTATGTCCCGCACCCCTGATCTCATCGAATTTCCCGCGCTCAAGCGCCCGGACCGGCCGAACAATTGGCTTGTCGCCCCGCAAGGCTTCGCAGGCCTGGTCAAAACCGATGCCGACGTGCCGGTGTTCGAAAAGACACCGAAGCAGGTGTTCGACGTGGTGATGGACCTGGTGCTGGAACGGGTCGAATGGCGCCTGCGCGCGTCAGACCCGGACACTTTGCGGATCTCCTTCATCGCGGTGACGCCGCTGATGAAGTTCAAGGACGATGTTTATGTGCAGGCGGTACCGGTGGAGGGTGAGCCGGGCAGGTCACGCGTGGCCATCTATTCGGCGTCGCGCATTGGGTATTCCGACCTCGGGACAAACGAAAAACGGGTCAATGAACTGCTCGGATTGATCGATGCGCGCTGAGCTCAGATGCCCTAAAAGCAGGCAGGTCATCATTTTGCCGCCTACGACACCTTCAATCTCGTCATGAACCGTATATCTTAAGAGACATGAGCAAGGGCATCCCGCACTATCGAATGAACGATCCCGAGCAGCCGGGCCCGCCAGGTGATGGTGGAACCGGTGATGACGGGATCGAATACGGCCTGTCCACGCAAACCCGCGTGCGGACCAAGAAACCCTCGCTCTATCGCGTGCTGTTGCTCAATGATGATTACACGCCGATGGAATTCGTCGTGTTCATTCTCGAGCGGTTTTTCAACCGCTCCCGCGAGCAAGCGACCCGCATCATGCTTCACGTGCACCAGAAGGGTGTCGGATTGTGCGGGGTCTACACATATGAGGTGGCTGAAACAAAAGTCGCCCAGGTGCTTGACCTTGCGAAGCGGCACGAACACCCTCTCCAATGTGTCATGGAGAAAGAAGACTAGACCTCTAACCCCGGAAGGCTCTTATTTTGCCACGCTTGTCCCCCTCCCTGGAAACGGCCCTCGAGAAGGCGCTTACCCTGGCTTCAGAACGGGAGCATGAGTACGCCACACTCGAGCATCTCCTGCTGGCACTGACTGAGGATGAGCACGCCAAGGAGGTGATGGGAGCCTGCAAGGTCGATCTCGAACTTCTGACGTCAGAGCTTATTCGCTACATTGATGAAGAACTGACCAGCCTGATCGTCGATGACGGCGAAGGCCGGGTGCAACCGACCGCTGCCTTCCAGCGCGTCGTCCAGCGCGCCATTCTCCACGTCGAAAGCTCCGGCCGCGACGAAGTCACCGGCGCGAACGTGCTGGTGTCGATCTTCTCCGAGCGCGAAAGCCACGCTGCCTACTTCCTGCAGGAGCAGGACATGACCCGCTATGACGCGGTCAACTTCATCTCGCACGGCGTCGCAAAACAGCCGGGCATGTCGCGCCCGTCCAACCCGCGCGGCGCAGAAGCGGCGGAAGAAGAAGCCGTCAAGCAGGGCCATGAGGCACTTGATGCCTATTGCGTAAACCTCAATGCCAAGGCACGCGCCGGCAAGATCGATCCCCTGATTGGCCGCGATGCCGAAGTGAACCGCTGTATTGAAGTGCTGTGCCGTCGCAACAAGAACAACCCGATCCTGGTAGGCGACCCCGGCGTTGGCAAAACGGCCATCGCGGAAGGCCTCGCCAAGAAGATTGTTGACGGTGATGCACCCGAAATCCTCGACGAAGCCATTATCTGGTCGCTCGACATGGGCGCTCTGCTGGCGGGCACCCGCTATCGCGGTGACTTCGAGGAACGCCTGAAATCGGTGATGAAGGAACTCGAGCAGCAGGAAAAAGCCATCCTGTTCATCGACGAGATCCACACGATCATCGGCGCTGGCGCGACATCGGGCGGGGCAATGGATGCCTCCAACCTGCTGAAGCCTGCACTGCAGAATGGTGGCCTGCGCTGCATGGGCTCGACCACGTTCAAGGAATACAAGCAGCACTTCGAGAAGGACCGGGCTTTGTCCCGCCGCTTCCGCAAGATCGACGTTGTGGAGCCGACCGTGGCTGACACGATCAAGATCCTGACGGGCCTGAAGTCGCGCTTTGAAGACTTCCACGGCCTGCGCTACACCAATGACGCCATCAAGTCGGCGGTGGAGCTGTCGGATCGCTACATCACCGACCGCAAATTGCCGGACAAGGCAATCGACGTGGTCGATGAGGCAGGCGCGGCTCAATGGCTGCTCCCGGCAAGCAAGCGGAAGAAGACCGTCGGACAGAAGGACATCGAGGCCGTTGTGGCCAAGATCGCCCGGATCCCCCCGAAACAGGTCTCGACCGACGATGCCGCAGCGCTGAAGTCGCTGGACACCGATCTGAAGCGCGTTGTGTACGGCCAGGACGAGGCCATCGAGGCGCTTTCGGCCTCGATCAAGCTCGCCCGGGCAGGCCTGCGCGAACCGAACAAGCCGATCGGCTCCTACCTGTTCGCGGGTCCGACCGGTGTCGGCAAAACCGAAGTGGCCAAGCAGCTCGCCTCCATCATGGGCGTCGAGATGCTGCGCTTCGACATGTCGGAATACATGGAACGGCACACCGTTTCCCGTCTTCTTGGCGCGCCTCCGGGCTATGTCGGGTATGATGAGGGTGGCCTGCTCACCGATGGAATCGACCAGCATCCGCATTGCGTCCTGCTGCTCGACGAAATCGAGAAAGCCCACCCGGACCTGTTCAACATCCTGCTTCAGGTGATGGACAATGGCGCGCTGACCGATGCCAACGGCCGCAAGGTCGACTTCCGCAACGTGGTCGTCATCATGACGACGAACGCGGGGGCATCGGATGCAGCCAAGAACGCCATCGGCTTCGGCGCCGGCAAGAAGGAAGACGAGCAGGGCGAGGCGATCAAGCGCCTGTTCACGCCGGAATTCCGCAACCGTCTCGACGCGATCATCACGTTTGGCGGCCTGACACCGGAAATCATCGACCGCGTGGTGGAGAAGTTCATCCTGCAACTGGAAGTCCAGCTGGAAGACCGCAACGTCTCCATCGAGATTTCCAAGGCGGCGCGCAACTGGCTTGCCAAACGCGGCTTCGATGCCGACATGGGCGCCCGGCCACTGGCCCGGACGATCCAGGAACACGTCAAGAAGCCGATGGCGGAGGAACTCCTCTTCGGTGAGCTTCAAAAGGGCGGCGTGGTGCATATCGACATCGACAAGAACGATGACAGCAAGCTTGCCTTCAAATACGAGGCTGAAAAGCCGAAGAAGAAACCGAAGCGCAAGGCGAACCCGACCGAGGAAGCCGCCAGCTAGACCGGCCGCGCCTGCCGCGACGTTATGGGGCCGTTCCGCAGGGGACGGCCCTTTTCGCTCTCGCCTCCCTGAACTGCGATGCTTATGCTCCCGGGAAAATCAACCGGGAGGAAAAGACGTGGCATCAAAGGTCGAAGGGCGGTGCGATCCGCGGTTTGAGGCGGTCAGGCAGGCGCTTGAGGAGAACCTCGCAGAGCGCGGCGAGGTCGGCGCCTCGGTCTGCTTGTCGGTGGACGGCGAGACGCTGGTGGATATCTGGGGCGGCATGGCCAATCCGGAGACCAATGATCCCTGGCAGGAAGACACGATCTCCATCGTCTTCTCCTGTTCCAAGGCGGCCACCGCGCTCTGCGCGCACATCCTGATCGACCGGGGCGAGCTGGACCCGAAAGCGCTCGTGGCAGACTACTGGCCGGAGTTCGCCAGGAACGGCAAAGAGAAGACCACGGTTCAGATGATGCTGAACCATGAAAGCGCCCTGCCGACCCTGCGCGATCCGGTGAAACCCGGCGGTTTCGCCGACTGGGATTACATGGTCCGCCGGATGGCGGACGAGGAAGCCTTCTGGGAGGTCGGCACCCGCAATGGCTATCACATGATCAATTTCGGCTGGACCGTGGGCGAACTGGTTCGCCGCGTGTCCGGCAAGTCGCTCGGCACGTTCTTCCGGGAAGAAGTGGCGGAAAAGACGGGCGCGCGCTTCTGGCTGGGCCTTCCGGAAACGGAAGACGTGCACATCGCACCGATCCGGCAATATGTACCGAAGCCCGATGATGAGCCCACGGAGTTTGCCATCAAGCTGATGACCGATCCGGACTCCATCCAGCACAAGAGCTTCCTCAATACCGGCGGCTGGGACTTCAACGACCGCAAGATGCAGGCGGCAGAGATTGGTGGCGGCGGCGGACTGTCGAATGCGCGCGGACAGGTCGCGATGTATACGCCGCTCGCCATAAATGACGGATCGCTGGTCTCGTCAGACCGGCTGATGAACATGACCATGGTCTCCACGGCAACGCAGCGCGATGCGACGCTGCTGATCCCGACCCGGTTTGCCTCTGGCTTCATGAAGTCGATGGACAATCGCGGGCGCGGGCTCGGTCCTGGAACCAGCGCAATCATGGGCGAGCGGGCGTTCGGCCATGTCGGCGCAGGCGGGTCGATCGGCTTTGCCGATCCGGAGTGCGGCATGGCGTTCAGCTATACGATGAACCAGATGGGCAATGGCATTCTGTTGAATGATCGTGGGCAGAGCCTGATCGACGCGGCCTACCGCTCGCTCGGGTATCGCACGAACGCACCGGGCGCCTGGGTCCGGTAAATCCCTGCCTTATCCGTAATTTCCGGATTCGCCTGTCACGTGTTACGCTCACTCCGAGGGCGGATGAGGAGTGAGCGGTATGCGCTATGCTGGCTTGTGCTCAATATTGTTGCTGATACCGGCGGCCTGCGATGACGCCGTCGGTGCAGGCTATGCCGGCGGCACATCCGGGCAGGTCATGGTACCGGCAGAAGATCTGTCCGATGATACGCTGGACGCACATGATCTGAAGGCTGAAACTGAAGTATCTGTTGCAGATGCGGCGGCGCGCGCTACCGAACTCGGCCTCTCGGAGGAGATGGATTATACGTGCGGGGATGACGGGACGACGGCCCATGTCGTTCTGTACGGCGCCGGCGAACTGGCCGCCATGTTGATTCCCGACCGCCCCCACGTCCCGCTTTATGTCGACTGCTCTCCGACGCGAGTCGGTCCGGAATGCCGCGCTGGTACGTTCACGGCTCTGATCAACACATTGGAAGACACGGCCACGTTCACGCTGGCCGAAGGGGACATGCCGCTTGCCTGCACGGTTCTCCAGCCTGAATTTCCGTCTGAGGCGGAATAGGCGGCTCGTTCAGCCGTCGTCTTCCGCTTCGCCATAGCCCTTGCGCCGTGTGGCGTGTTCGATCTTCTGGCGCGCGCGTTCGAACCCTTCGCTGCGGGCCGGCGGCGCCATGATCTCGGGCGGGTCGGTTTCCTGCAGGTAGATCGTCTGGCTCGGGAAGGCGAAGCCGGTGCCGGCCTTCTCGATGATCTCCATCACCGCCACCGCGAATTCTTCCTTGATCGCCAGCCATTCGCCCCAGTCCTTGGTGTGGGTGAAGGCGTAGATCAGGTAGTCGATGGAACTGGCGTTGAAATTGTCGATCCGCACAAACAGTGCTGCTTCCGGCGGCTTGGCGAAGCGGTCATCATTCCACAGCCAGGCTTCGATCTCGTCGCGGATGAATTTCAGTTGGTCTACCGTGGTGCGGTATTCCACGCCTATCACCCATTTGATGCGCCGATGGGTCATGCGCGAGAAGTTCGTCACGGCAGCGTCAGACAAGGCACTGTTGGGCACATAGACCGGGCTCTTGTCGAACCGGCGCACCAGGGTGGAGCGGAAATTGATCTTCTCTACCGTGCCCTCGACCACGCCCTCGGCAAGGATCCATTCGCCCGGCACAAAGCGCTTCTCTGAGATGATCAGCAGACCGGAGATCAGATTCTTGAACAGGTCCTGCGCACCAAGGCCGACCGCGATGCCGAACACGCCGAGGCCGGCGATCAGCGGCGCGATGGCAATGCCCCATTGCTCGGCCACGGCGCCGACGCCGAGAATCATCAGAATGATCTGCAGCGCCTTGACCATCCAGTCGACAACGGAGGACGACAGCGTGTCCTTCAGGCTGGTGAAGACATATTCGAACGCGTTGACGGCGCGTGCCAGCGTCCAGAATACGGCTAGCGTGACGACAGACTGGATGATCCGGTTGGCATAGACTTCCGCGCTCTCGCCAATGTCTACCATCTGCAGCGCGATATAGATGCCAATGATCACCGGCACGATTTTCAGCGGCGTCGCGATGGCCTTGACCAGGACGTCGTCCAGCTGGGTCTTAGTGCCGGCTGCGAGGCGCGTGATCCAGCGCACAAAGGTACGGGCGAACAGGCCGCGGATCACAAGTGAGAACAGCACAATGCCGACGATCGTGATGATCTGGCCATAGGTCAGGCCATAGGCGCCCTCATACCAGATCGAAGAGAGATAGGCCCAGGCATCGCGGGCCCATTGCGGCGCGTTCTGATCGAACCAGGCGGCCACTTGCTGAAGCTGCATGTTATTTTCCATGAACTCACCCTCTCATGGACAAGGCCCCACCCGAATTAGTGACGTAACCTGCCCCGGCTACGCTGTGAAGGTGGCGGGGGCACTTCGCCGTCGCGCCATTTTCCGGGCGCCAGCGGGCCGAGTTCCCACGCCCCGATCCGCATCCGAATTAGGCGCAGCGTCGGGTGTCCGATCGCGGCGGTCATGCGGCGAACCTGCCGGTTGCGGCCTTCTGTAATGGTGAGCTCGATCCAGCTGTCCGGCACGGATTTCCGGAAGCGGATTGGCGGCACGCGGTCCCAGAGATTGTCCGGTTCGGGCAGGGCGCGGGCCTTGGCGGGCGCGGTCAGGCCATCGGACAGGTTGACCCCGTCGCGCAGTCGCTGCAGCGCGGTCTCGTCCGGAATGCCTTCTACCTGAGCCCAATAGGTCTTGGGCATCTTGTTCGCGGGGTTGGCGATGCGGTGCTGCAGCGGACCGTCATCTGTCAGAATCAGGAGCCCCTCGGAGTCCCGGTCCAGCCGTCCCGCAGCATAGACGCCGGGCACGTCGATGAACTCAGACAAAGTGCGCCGCGTGGAGCCTTCCGTGCCCCGGTCGGTAAACTGGGACAGCACGTTGAAAGGTTTGTTGAAAAGAATGACGCGGGTCATCGGTCCCTACGCTGCCACAACCTCGTGCAGCGCCTTCAGCGTTGCCAGCAGATCATTGGCTGCCGACAGCGGCAGACAGCTCGGTCCGTCGCACAGCGCCTTGTCCGGATCGGTATGGAATTCGAGGAACACGCCATCGGCGCCAGCCGCAATGGCTGCCTTGGCAATGATCGCGACGCCGTCACGACGTCCGCCCGTCGAGGCGCCTGCGGTGCGTGGGTCGGCGCCCGGCAGCTGGACCGCGTGGGTCGCATCGATGGTCACCGGACAGCCGAGCTTCTGCATCTCCTGGATGCCCAGCATGTCGACGACGAGATTGTTGTAGCCAAAGCTCGAGCCGCGCTCGCAGAGGATCACGCCGACATCTGCGGCTTCCGCGATCTTGGAGACGATATTCTTGGTGTCCCACGGCGCGATGAACTGGGCCTTCTTGACCTGAACGATCCCGCCAGCGGCGGCTGTGGCGCGCGCGGTGGCGACGACGAGGTCGGTCTGACGGCAGAGAAAGGCCGGGATCTGGACGATGTCGACCACTTCAGCCACCGGCTCGGCCTGACCGGGCTCATGCAGGTCGGCGCAGATCGGCACGTTCAGCTTTGCCTTGACGCGGGCCAGCGTCTTCAGGCCGGCTTCCATACCCGGGCCGCGATAGGACTTGATCGAGGAGCGATTCGCCTTGTCGAAGCTCGCCTTGAAGACATAGGGCAGGCCGAGGGCGTCGCAGATCCGCTTCAACTCGGTTCCGACTTCGAGGGCGAGGCCCTCATCTTCCAGCACGTTCAGGCCCGCGATGACGGAGAGCGGCTTGCCCGTCCCGATGGTCCATCCGGAGGCGGCGTGTGTGAGGACGGTCATGGGCGGGTCTCCCTGTTGGCGTTTCGCAGCCAGATAGCCGAATTGCGGCGCCGCGCGAACCCGTTTCCGCCAGCGCGGGCGGGTTGTGGGCCAGAATCTGGGCTCAGAATCAAAGAAGCCGCCCTGATGAGGGCGGCTCCCGTGAGTCCCTTGAGGACAATGGTCCCGGCGGCGTTACAGCGCGCCGGTGAAATTCTCTAGGCTCTGACCGGAGGCTGCTCCAGCCAGACACCATAGGAATTGGACCATTTGGCCTCACCTGGTTTCTCACTCGACATGGATCACCTCCTTTCAGGCGCGCTACAGGCGCGTACTTGGTCCGGGACCACCCCAGACAGGGAGAAAGTAAGCATGATTTGCGCCAGCGAAAAGTTAAGAACGTGACTTTTTGGCCGAAATTCCGGGGATGAATGAAAAACGCCCGGATGCCGGGAAGACATCCGGGCGTTCACCAAGCGGGCAGGACGCCCGACTGGCCTTAATCGTACGCGAGGGCACCTACGACGAGGCCAATGATGGCGCCTGTCGCGACCGAGGCGAGGATCGCATCCCCGCGGTCATAATCGCGTGCCCAGTAATAGCCGGTCGGCGGGGCATACAGGCCGTATTGGTCGTAATCACGGATATACACGGTGCGGGGGTGCGGACGGTAATAGCCGCCAACCCGGTAAGGCGAGATGTAGCCCGTGCTATAGTAAGGGCCGGTCGCGTAGCCGTAGGTGGCATAGCCGCCGTAATAGCGCGGCGGGGGCGCGTAATAACGACGTGGCGGCGCACGATAGGCATAGCGCGGCGGGCGATAGTCGTGGCGGTCATAGCGTCTATGGTCACCGCGGTAGTCATGACGGTCACCGCGATAATCGCGACGATCTCCACGATCGTGTCCACGATCACCACGATCATGCCCACGGTCACCCCGGTCGTGCCCACGGTCACCACGATCATATCCACCACGATCCCCGCCCCGGTCTCCACGGCCAGGATCGGCGCTTGCAATCGGAGCGATGGTCAGGCCAGCAACGGCGAAGGCCGCCAGGGCTTTTCCGAATGTGTTCATCAGTTTCATGGCAGGCTAAGCCTCCGTTGAAGTCGCCGACCGTCCGTTTGGTTGGCAGGCCGTCTGGTTGTCGCGCATTGCGCATTGGGGCAAACCTACGATTTGCGGCCTGAACGCTCTCTGAACGGCGAGTTAAGGAATATCCATGTCCGAGTTTGGCGATCTTCGCGTATCGGAAGCCCTTGTTGTACCGGCCTGGGAGCTGTCGGAGGCCTTTGTCAGGGCGTCCGGCCCCGGCGGGCAGCACGTCAATAAAGTCTCCACCGCCGTCCAGCTGACCTGGCACGTCGAGGCCTCGTCCCTGCCGGCTGACGTAAAGGCCCGGTTCATGACGCTGTTCGGCAGCCGGATGACCAATGACGGGCGCCTGATCCTTGAGGCCAGCAGCCATCGCAGTCAGGTGATGAACCGTGAAGCGGCCCGCAAACGCCTTGCCGAGATGATTCTCAAGGCCAGCGTGAAACCCAAGCGCCGGATCCGGACCAAACCGACCCAGGGCAGCGTGCGCCGCCGGATTGCCTCCAAGAAGCACCGGGGCGAAATCAAATCCCTGCGCGGCGGTGTTGAGCGCGGCGAGGAATAGGGTTCAGCGCGCTGCGTCCAGGGCTACGCGCAATTTGTGCAGCAGCGGTAGCAGCGCCTGCCATTCGTCAGGCTGGAGAACGCCGAAGACCGATTTTGCCTCATCCAGCGCCCGGACAGATTGCCGGCGAAGCGCTTCTCCGGCTGCCGTCACGGCGGCGCGGCGGATGCGGCGGTCGTCCGGGTCCGGCTCAAGGGTGACTAGGCCTTTTTCGCCCAGCTTACGGATGGTGGAGGACATGGTTGGCTGGGAGACCTGAAGGGCGCTAGCAAGCTCGGTAATGGTCTGTTGCGCGCCGAGGCGGAGCAGGTGGTTCAGGACGGCGAACTGGGCCGTGGTCAGACCATCCGGCAGGCGCCGCGCAAAGGCGGTGTCGGCCAGATGCGCGATGATGTCGATTTCGGTCAGAACGGCGAACTCAATGGGGTCGTCCTTGAGGCCGGCAGGCTTGCTCATGTGAGCAGTCTCGATTCGAGCGGCCAACGCGGCGACGGCGCTTCCTCTGCAGCATAACCGAGACGGAAGAGGCCCTGGAGGCGGTCTGGCGCGGCGATACCGAACAGCGTGTGAATCTCTGCAAATGGCCCGGCCATTTCTTCATATTCCTCCAGCGCCTGCGAGAGCGGCTGGAAGCCGACGCCTTCCTGCGCGGCGGCAAGCTGCATCCGCACCCATGCCTGTCCGCTGGCGAGCTGCTGCGTGCGCGAGTTGCCGCTGGTGATCTGCGCGAAGGTCGATGCGCTGTCGATCAGGCCGTCATAGAAGTCCTTTGTGGCGTTCCAGGCGATCGAGCCGACCTCGTCCATCTTCTCCTGTGTCAGGATGCCCGCCATGTGGAGACCTTCCATCATCGGGCCCTTCAGGAAGATGCCATCCGGTTGGGCGTTGATTTGTCTGGCGCCTATGCGTGTCAGAAGTGCGCTTTCGTGGCAGGTCTCGGGCTTGCGCAGCTCGATCTCCCAGGCGCGATGGCAGATGTCTTTCAGCCTCGCGACGGTTTCCGGATCGCTTTCCGCGCCGCTGCCAACCGGCGCCAGTGTGGCGCTGGTCGCTGCCTTTATCCGGGCGAGCGTTTCGTCCGGCACGGGGCGGGACGGATCGAATGTTAGGCGGGCCGTGCGCCGCTGCAGGATCAGGCCGAACAGCGGGTCTCGTTCTACGGTGGCATCTTGCTCAAAGCGTACATGTGCGAGGGCGCGATCATCCAGCCGCTCGCCGGGCTCGCCATCCGGGAACGGCGTGATGTCGGCGTGGTAACCCTGTTCGGCCGCCGCCTGACGCAGCAATTCGAGGAAGGCGCCAAGACCGATGGTGATCTGACGATCCGGCGGGTCGGTCGCGGGCAGACGACGATCAAGGTCGCAGAACAGGCTGAGGCTGTCCTCACCCTCGAGCCGGATCTGCCAGGGCTGCATATTGTGCGGATTGGGCGCCAGGATGGCATAGGCCGCCGCATTCAGCCGGACATCGCCAAAGCCTTGCGCCGCCTGTTTCCACGGTTCCTGCGCCGGGGTGATGCGGCTCATCGCGGAGAGGCCCGCATAGGCACCCCCGAGAACGAGGACGCTGGCACCGCCGGTGATGAGAAGCGCGCGTCTTGAAATCATGGAAGCCTCCTGTTCTGGATAATGTATAGATATCTATATATTATCCAGAGTGAGCGGCAATCCGTAGAATTCCTAAGCGTGCGGGCCTATCCGCAGCAGCCGCCGGGCGAAGCGGGCGTTGTCTCTTCCACGCTGCCGGCGAAAACGTCCGGTGCGGCGCAGCCCGGGAAGGTGCCGAAATGGGTGGCGCCATCACCGACCACATCGAAGTATGGTGCGAAGCGCGTGTCCATCAGCATGGCCAGCGTGTTGCCACAGACCGGGAAAACGCGGCCGGCTTCGATCCGGTGCTCGGTGTCGAGTTCGAACACCTGCTCCATGCCTTCAATGCCGCCTTGGTAGATCACCGCCTGCCCGTAATCCTCGCAGGCCGGATCAAGGCCTTCCAGCTTGATGAGACGTGCGGTGACCGAGGCAAAGCGGATCGGGCCGAGTTTGCGGATCAGGGCGGGGTCGATGATACCGAGACGGCGATGGTTCACCGTGCGCGGATCGGTGAAGCCGGATTGTTTGGCAATGGCGAGGAAGTCGCCCCAGTAAAGCGCGCCGGAGAGGCATTCGCCGTAGAGGACCGGATCGGCGGCAAGGTCTGCCGGGATGCGGCGGTCGGCATAGACGTCGGAGAAGTAAAGCTCGCCGCCCGGCTTCAGCAGGTTGTGGGCCTGACGGAAGACTTCCGGCTTGTCGGTGCACAGATTGATGACGCAGTTGGAGATGATCAGGTCGAACGATCCTGGTTCCAGGTCCAGTTCGCCAAGCGTTTCGAGATAGCCTTTGGCGAAGCGTGTGTTCGGCGCGGCGTAGCCGAATTGCTCCGCATGCCAGGCCTCGTGTGCCTGTGCGACGTCCAGCTGGGCATCTGTCATGTCGACGCCGGTGACGTGGCCATTGGGGCCGACCAGCTTGGCCAGCGCAAACACGTCGCGCCCGGCGCCGCAGCCAAGGTCCAGAACTTTCAAGCCTTCCAGCACCGACGGGATCGCAAGGCCGCAGCCATAATAACGCCCGGCAACCTCATCATGCACAGCGGCGAGCGCGGCGGAGACGTGCAGGGCCGGACGGTCCGTCGTGGTGCAGGCATCGGTCTTCAGATCGCTCGTGCCTGACAGGGTCTCCCCGTAATAGGTTTTCACGATGTCCTGGATCTGGTTCATGTGGGGCTCCTGTACGCGCGATCTGTCTCACGCCTTGTTATGACGCCAGCGTTTCTCAGACGAATAACATTCCGGTGTACAGGGCTCAGGTGGAGCGGGCGCCCGGCTTCTTCGGCACTTTCTGCTTCCAGTCCGGCTTGCGGAAGCCGCCCGGCTTTTCGGCATACGGGTTCTTGCCCTGACGCACGAAGAGGCGGATCGGCACGCCGTGCAGGTCGAAGTCCTTGCGCAGCTCATTAATGAGGTAGCGCTTGTAGGTCTCCGGCATCTGGTCGCCGCGCGAGGCGATCAGCACGAAGGTTGGCGGGCGCGACTTCATCTGGGCCATGTAGCGCGGCTTGATCCGCTTGCCCTGCACGCTTGGCGGCGGGTGGCGCTCGACCGTGTGGCGCAGCCAGCGGTTCAGGTCGCCGGTCTTGACGCGGGCCGTCCAGTCCTTGTGGACCTGCACCACGGCAGGCATCAGGCGGTCAACATGTTTGCCGGTCAGGCCGGACAGGTAGACGACCGGCGCGCCGCCCGCGTTCGGCATCAGGCGGTTGGCCATTTCGCGGATGTGACGCGCAGCGCCGTCCTGATCCTTCACCGTATCCCATTTGGACACGACGAGGACGAGGCCGCGGCCTTCACGCAGGCAGAGGTCTGCGATCTGCAGGTCCTGCTTTTCGAGTGCATCGTGCGGGTCCATCACCAGCGCGACGATCTCGGTATATTTCAGAGAGCGGATGGTCTCGGCGGTGGACATTCGTTCCAGCCGTTCCTGCACCTTGCTCTTGCGGCGCAGGCCCGCTGTGTCGACGAGGCGCACGCGGCGGCCTTCCCATTCCCAGTCCAGCGTGACGGAGTCGCGCGTGATGCCCGCTTCCGGGCCTGTCAGCAGACGGTCCGACTGGAGCAGCTGGTTGATCAGGGTGGACTTGCCGGCATTCGGACGACCGACAATGGCCAGTTTGATCGGCTTGTCTTCGCGCGGTGGCTCTGGCTCCACGTCGACATCGGCTTCCTCGATCGCGGCGACGAGATCGTCGTCGGAGAGGGTCTGATCCTCGATGTCGATATGGGCGAGCTTTTCGAGGATGTCGTCACCGCCAAAGCGGGCATAGTCCTGCTCGGGTTCTTCCAGGGCTTTTTCGAAGGCTTCTTCGCCCAGTGCCTGGCGGATGGCTTCGTAGAGTTCGGCAAAGCCTTCGCCGTGTTCGGCAGACAGGCCAATCGGCTCACCAAAGCCCAGCGACCAGGCGTCGAGGACGCCCGCTTCGCCCTGACGGCCCTCGGCCTTGTTCGCGGCCAGCACAATCGGCAGGCCCGACTTACGCAGCAGCATGGCGAAGGTCTCGTCGTCCGGCGTGATGCCGGTGCGCGCATCGACCAGAAAGATGCACAGCTCTGCTTCGGCGATAGCGGCCTCGGTCTGGTCGCGCATGCGCGATTCCAGACTGTCATCGTGCACGCTTTCATAGCCTGCCGTGTCGATCAGGATCAGGGGCAGCGAGGCGAGGTTGCCCTCGGCTTCCTTGCGGTCGCGCGTGACGCCGGGTTGGTCGTCGACGAGCGCGATCTTCTTGCCGGCGAGCCGGTTGAAGAGCGTGGACTTGCCGACATTCGGTCGTCCGACAATTGCGAGTTTGAGCGGCATGGCAGGCCCGTTGCGTAAACGGAGGTCCGCGCCTGCCGGCGCCGCCCCCTACTTGATTGCGATCAGTTTTGCATCGTCCGTAAGTACGAGGACCTTGTCCTGCACGGCGATGGGTTCGAGGTAGACGCGGTCACCCAGTTTCAGCGAGCCGACCTGTTCGCCGGTTTGCGGAGAGAAAGCAAGCATCTCACCTGTCGAGGAAACGACGAGGATACGGCCAGAGGCGACGATTGGCCCGGAATAGGAGATGCGTTTCTTCTTCTTCTCTTCTTTCTCGAACTGTCTCAGCTGGGTCACCCAATAGGCTTCGCCGGTGCTGGAGTTGAGGCAGGCAAGCTTGCCGTCGGTTCCGATAACGAACATCTGCAGGCCGGTAATCGCCGGGGCCTGGGTCGAGCCGATGGGGCGGGTCCAGATGCGCTGGCCGCTGCGGCCATCAATGGCAATCGTGATGCCGGACTGGCTGGAAGCGTAGACGATGCCGCCGGCCAGGACAGGGTGCGAGCCAATGTCGTTGATTTCAGAGATCGGTGTGAAGCGGCCGGCGCTGGAAATGGCATCCGTCCAGAGGCGGCGACCGTTGGACGCCAGATAGGCGATGACTTCGCCCGAGGAATACGGCGCGATGACGAAGTCTTCCACAGCGGCGGGGCTGGGGCTTCCCAGAACGCGGGCCGTTTCCGTGATCGCCTGATCAGACCATTCGACTTCGCCGTCGGACAGTTTCAGCGCGTAGAGTTCATTATTGTTGGATTCGACGAAGATGCGGCCTTCCTTGATGGTCGGCGCGCCGGTCATCGGCGAACTCATCTCTTTCTGCCACTTCTCCGCGCCGGTACTGGCATCGAGCGCGGTGACATAGCCATAGCCACTGGAGGCGATCAGCGAGTCGCCTGCAACGGCGAGGCCGCCACCAAGGCTGTACTTGTCACGCTTGGACAGGCCTTTCAGCTTCGTGCGCCACAGGGTGCGGCCACTGGCGAGGTCCGTGGCAACGATCTGCTGTTCGGCGTCGAGCGTGAACACAGTGGTTTCGTTGGAGACCGGCGCTGCGGAGATGGCGGCTTTCTTGTCGGAGCCCTTTCCGACATTGGTGCGCCAGGCGATGGTCAGGGTCTCTGCGGCGGCAACGTGGCCGACGACTTTCTCGGCATTGGCGCCAGCCTGGGACCAGGACTTGATCTGCCGGGCTTCTGGCAGGGTGATGGTTTCGGTGGCGAGGTCCGGACTGGCCTCAACGGCCTCTTCCGACAGGACCATCGTGATCCGCCCGGCCTTGTCGGCCGCCTCCAGTTCCTTCGCCTTCTTGTTGCTAAAGTCAGGCATGTAAGCGCACGCGGTCACGCCCATCAGGCAGAGAGCGGCGCCAGCCAGCAGGAACTTGCGGGTAGGGATCATTGGCCGGTCTCCTCGGTCGTTTCGTTTGCCTCAGCGGGCGCAGCCTCTTCAGCAGTCCCGGCTGGGGCCGCTTCAGGCGGAACCGGGATTGCGGCAAGGGCGAGTTCAGCACGCCGGACCAGGCCCGGAGGCGCTGCGGCGTCAAATTTCAGGCGGTTGAACTCTGTCCGCGCGCGCGCGGCGTCGCCTTCGGCATAGGCTTTCGCGGCGATCAGTTCGCGGGCGAGGGCGCCGAGGGCGGACGGGTCGTCCTTCAAGCCGTCCAGCGAGGTTTCCAGTTCGGCCAGCGAAGCGGTGTCCGCTTTGGCATAGGCGGCCTTCAGCAGGGCGACGCGCTCAAAGGGCGTTCCGTCCGCCTTGCCGGCGGCCTGCAGGACGCGGATTGCGCCGTCGGCATCGCCGCTGCCTTCATACAAAGTCTGCGCCAGATAGTTCGCAGCCAGCGGCGACAGGCTGGAGTCCCCGTCCACAATGTCACTGAAGCCGGACTGGGCTTCGGCATAATCGCCTTCAGCCAGCTGGGCTGCGGCTGTTTCAAAGGCGAGCGCCCGCTCCGCGCGGAGCTTGGCGAAGTGTGGATGGATAATGAACTCGTTCGCCGCCACGGCGCCGATCAGAAGCGCTGCACCGCCATAGACAAACAGACGATAGCGCTTCCAGGCGGTCTCGATCTTGTCCTGGCGAAAGCTTTCGTCGACTTCTTCAAAAATGTCGCTCAAGGGGCCGCTCCGGTCGGTAGTCTGAACTCTGGCGGGAACCTAGACGTCGCCGCCGCTGGCTGCAACGTGCCAGCGCTGTTGGGGTCAAGGTTTTCGCAGGCTGTAAGTTTCGTCTTTTCCGGGGAAATTGCGGGTCCGGACGTCATCGGCATAGGCCTTTACGGCGGTTTCGATGTCGCTTCGAAGGTCGGCATAACGGCGTACGAATTTCGGAGCCCAGTCGAACAGGCCCAGCATGTCCTGTGTCACCAGAACCTGCCCGTCACAGGCGCCTGAGGCGCCGATGCCGATTGTGGGGCAGCTGACTTCGGCCGAGATCTCGGCGGCGAGGTCTTCCGCGACGCCTTCAATCACGATGGCGAAGGCCCCGGCCCGGTCTGCGGCGCGGGCTTCGGTGATGACCGTGTCGCGCTCGGTTTCGGTTCGGCCCTTGGCGCGGAAACCGCCGTCCACATTGACTGCCTGCGGGCGCAGACCAACGTGGCCCATGACCGGGATGCCACGCTCGACCAGGTGGGCGATCTGCTTGGCGGCATAGGCGCCGCTCTCGATCTTCACGGCCTGACAGCCCGTTTCCTTCATGATCCGAACGGCGTTCAGGAAGGCCTGATCTTCGCTGGTCTCGTAGCTGCCAAAGGGCATATCGACGACAACGAAGGCCTGACTCGATCCGCGCATGACGGCCTGGCCGTGCAGGATCATCATCTCCATCGTCACGCCGACTGTGGAGGGCAGGCCGTGGACCACCATGCCCAGGCTGTCACCGACCAGAAGCATGTCCACGTGCGGGTCCATGACTTCAGCCATCGGGGCGTCATAGGCTGTCAGCATGACCAGCGGCGTGCCGCCTTTGGCCTTTGCGATGTCCTTGACGGTCTTGCGGGTGGTCTGGGTTTGCTTCGACATGGCGTGCGGCTTATCCGCTCCGGCAGGCGCGGGCAAGAATTTCCGTTAGAATTACAAGGAAGTCATCTGGCCTGGCGCTGGGGCCAAACTAGTGCTGGGGGATGACCGAACGTCCGGCGCTGAACAGGATCGGGTGCAGGTACCAGACAATCGCCACGTAGAGCACGATGCCGATGACGACCGATCCGACATCGGCCAGCGTTGAGACCGGCGTATCCGGCGCGGGGCCATTGTCGCCGCGGCGCTTGACCATGATCCGGTCGAAAATCGCATAGGTCAGGAAGCTGCCGAACAGGAGGAACGAGTTCAGCTCTCCATTTGCGAACAGGTGCCCGAGTGCCCAGAGTTTCACCGCGACCAGCATGGGGTGCTTTGCCCATTTCTTGATCCGACCTGTCGGTAGCTGTGATGCTACGAGCAGGATCAGGGCCGGCGGCATGAGCGCGAAGTTCAGGTGCTGGCCCCAGGAGGGTGGTTGGTAAACGAGGCCCGCCGTGCGCGTTGCGTTGAACCCGACGCAGATCAGATAGAAGCCCACAATCGAGACGAACGTGTACGCCGCCATATACGGGCCGTAGCCCATCTTCTTCTTGAGGTCCTTGCCCGGCTCGCGTGAGCGCAGCGCCGAAAACACGTGCGCGCCGAAAAAGATCACTAGACCGAGAATGAATAACGTCATGACGAGGGCCTCCAAGTAGAAGGCTAAGCTGCATCGGGCTGAATGGGAAGGGCCGTTTCGGGGTGTGGCCAGAAGGTTGAAATGCGGCAAAAATACGCCTGTTGGGTGAGGGGGTGTGCTGTAGCAATACCTGCAGGTTGAGGTATCAACCTTTGGGCTTGACGATGCTATCCTCGTGAGCAAGGTGCAGCGTAAATGCGTTTGGTTTTTTGGGGATTGATACAATGAAAACGAGTTTCGCGGCACTGGCCGCCATGGTGAGTGTCGCTGCGTGCGCGACCCCGTACACGCCCATTCCGTATGACCGGGAAATTGCGGGTCTCGATCATGTGTCCGTGATGGACAGTAAGCTGCCGGAGAAGGCGACGACGCAGAAGCTGGCGACCAATGGGCAAAACATGGCCAGCGCCATGGCGGCGTCTGCAGGTCTTGCGGGCGTGTTGGTCGGCGCTGTGGCGGCCGGAATCGAAGCCGGTATTGAGGCAGGACAACGTGATCGGATGCTGGCGGTGTTGGACTCGGTGGACTTCGATGGCCAGGCGATTTTTGACGCTGCCCTGAACGAGTCCCTGGCCGAAGGCGGCTACGAGATCGACTCCGTACATTTTGACCGAAAGTCCACAGCGGTGCTGATCGAGACACCGGTCGCCGACGAAACGAAAGCCGGTTATGGATTTCTCGATGTTGCGGGCGCTGGTTATGGCTACCAACTGGTCGGCGGTAACACGGAATGGCGCCCTTTTGTGTCCGTCTCGGTTCGGATGACCGACCGGGTCAATCCGGGCAATGTGCTTCTGGAAAACAAGGTCGTTTACAACCCTGTCGCGACCCCCGACGTGATCGTAAATATCGCGCCGGATGGCGAATACAGCTTTGCCAAGATCGAAGATATGGAAAGCGATCCGGAGCGCACGGCCAAGGGGCTTGAGGTTGCGCTTGTCGAAACCGCGCGGGCGATTGCCCAACTGGCGCAGTAGTCATGCGGTTTCCTTTGATGCTTTGTGCGGCGGCGGTTCTGGGTGCGTGCCAGTCCACGCCACCACCACCGCCAGAGGCCGTAACGGACCTGTCCGGAAAGACCTGCCAAGCCGACATCAGCTTGGTTGATGCAATCGCGCTGACGCCGAAGAATCAGAAATCCTGGCAGGATGTCTTTTCGCAAGTGGGTCCTGAAACCCCTTGTGTGGGCGAGGGTGACGCCGCTGCAAACTATGTCGTTTTCGCACTGCCGGACTTTGGGCCGAACCATGTCATAACGGTCGGTGGTCAGAAACAGGCAAGGCGCACGCTCGCCCCGAAGATCTTGCTTCTGGACTGGGAAGGGACGGTGACCCGGGAGTTCGCCGCTGATAAGTACGACTATCGCGGCGGAAGCTATTCCGTGCAGTTCCGGCCCGGCGCGGATGACCGGTTCATCTTGGTCGAAACAGACTCAGCCCTTGTTGGCGAAATCGAGACCCGGTTTGAAACCCAGCTTCTGATGAGACAAGGCACTGTCGGCCTGCCGAACGGCGGTACTGCCAGCTATACGACCTATTCCGGGAAAGAAGGCGCCCAATCGCGGACCTTCTCCCATGAAGGGGTCGTGACGGTGCGGGTTCAGGCAATCAAAGGCAAGATCGGCTTGCCCGCGCCGTAGGATCAACCTGCGTCGGGCGTTTTGATCCAGGCTTCGACCTGGCCCTTGAGCTTCAGGGTCAGGGGTTTGCCCTTGCGATCAAGCGCCTTGCCGGCGGCGACTTTGATCCAGCCTTCGGAGATGCAGTACTCCTCGACATTGGTTTTCTCCACGCCGTTGAAGCGCACGCCGATCTCCTGCTGCAGCAGGTCGGCATTGTGGAACGGGCTGTCGGGGTCGACGCAAAGGCGGTCGGGAAGCTGATCTGTCATGAAGGCGGTTTTAACGCGGCTTGCGGGCGGAGCAAGAGGCAGCGGCAGAGGAGGCTTCCAGCACGTACGGCGCCCGTAAAGGCGCTTGAGAGTGGGGCTGGGTTTTTTGGGGTTGAATGCGGGGGTCAGGACTCTGGTGGAGGTAAACCCCTTGGGAGAGGGGTAGGGGTGAGGGGCCACGGCCTATCCGCGCGTGCAGAGCTTGCGGAAACTCCGTTGCCCCTCATCCCCAACCCCTTGCTCAGGCGAACGCAGTGCGTTCGCTTGCCTGCGCAAGCCCAAAGGAGAAGGAGCTTGAGCCGCGCGTAAGCCGGCACAAAAGCACTGCCATCCAAAGCCGCCGCCAGCCGCACATTCGAATGCGCCGCGGGTTTCAACCAGACAGGCGCTTCGGTCTGGCTGGGCACCCAGTCAATCGATGTGATGAACGCGCGCCCGCACGGGGTCACACTCCAGTGGTATTGCGTGCCCTTGCCATAGGCCGCCCGCACGGCTGCGCGCAGCACCAGGACCTGAACCCAGATCAGGGGCCAGATGAGGGCCAGGTGCAGCGGGAAGCCGGGAGGGGGGTGGCGCAGTGACATGCGTGAGAGCATGCACCGGACGCAAACCATGGTGGATTGATTTGCTCCCTGGGCCAATGACTGCGCCAGGATGGCGGGGCGGCTGTGGGGGACAAACCTGGGGCGATCCAACAGGTTAAACAGATACTTAACCACGCCAGCAAATTCACCGGACATGTCCACGGGGGATTAGGCATTCTGGGTTAGTCAGAGGGGACCAAAGCGGCGGACCCCATGCTGAGAACGACTGATATTCGAACGTACCGGAAGATGCTGCAAAACGCGCGTACGCCGGACGAAGCCGTGATGATGGAACAGTTGCGGGCCATTTCGCAGAATATTCCGGCACTCTACCTCCTGTTGACCGTTGCAATTGCCGCGCTCGGCTCGACCCTTCTGGGCAGCGCGCCTGACTGGCTGACAATCTGGCTTCCTGCGGCCTTCTTCGGATTTGCCACAATTCGCCTTCTGGCGTGGAGAAAGATGCATCAAGTCCTGATCGATCCGGACAAGGCGCGCCACCAGCTTAAGCGGATTGAATTTGGCACCATGCTCTTGTTCCTGGGGATGGCGCTCTGGATCTGGGCCCTGCTGCCTTATGCCAACCCTCAGGAGCGTCTGCACTTCTCCTTCTTCGCAGCGTTCACCGGGGCATCGTCGACCATTTGCGGCATTTCGCGCCCGCGCTTGGTGGGCGTGTGCCTTGCGATGACGCTGGCGGTTTTCTGCTTCCTGTTCTTCAGCATGTCTGAGCGGTTCTTCTATCTGGCGACGGCCCAGATCGGGATCACCTATTTCGTCTTTTTCATGGCCTCGCTCTCCTACAAAAGCCGGCTGGCGCAGTCTGTTGCGCTTCTGAACCGTCTTGATGTTGAGAATCGCCGGTCTTCAGAGCTGGCTGACACCAATCGCTCCATGGCCCTGACGGACATGCTGACGGGGCTGCCCAACCGGCGTAGTTTCTTTCAGGACGTGGATTCCTCGTATGGGCCGAAGGCAGACAAAATTCTGCCGGTGATCGGCCTGATCGACCTGGACGGCTTCAAGCCGATCAATGATGTGTTCGGCCATACGGCGGGCGATGCGGTTCTGGTTGAAACGGCGCGCCGCCTTAAGCAGGTGCTCGGGGATGGTGCCAGTGTCTCGCGCCTCGGCGGTGACGAGTTTGCCTATATCCTTCCGGCTTCGATGAGCCAGGAAGCGGTCGAGGAGATCGGCCAGCAGATCGTCTCGGCAATGAACGAACCCTTCAGCCTGCCGAGCAAGGAAGTCAGCCGCGTCTCGGCCTCGATCGGGTATTCCTCGCGATCCTTTCCGGTTCAGTCGGCACGCGACCTTCTGGAGCAGGCCGACTTCGCGCTGTTCCGGGCCAAGGAGCAGAAGGTCGGCCGCGCGATGGAATTCTCGGCCTCGCATGCGCAGACGCAAATGCGCGGCGCCGTCGTGCATCAGGCTCTGAAGAAGGCCGATCTCGATGTCGAGCTGCGACTGGTGTTCCAGCCGATCGTCAATTCCACCGATGGCGAAATGACCCGCTGCGAAGCGCTGGCCCGCTGGGACAGTCCGGAACTCGGCTCTGTGTCACCGATAGAATTCGTGGCGATTGCCGAAAAGGCGGGCATGACCCAGCAGTTGACCCAGGTCGTGGTGCGCAAGGCGCTGGAACAGCTGCACGCCTGGCCGGACCTGAAATCCATGTCGGTGAACCTTTCGGCGCAGGACATCATCTGCCGCGAGACCAGTGATGCGCTGGTCGCCATGTTCCTGACAATGCCGGAATCCGTGCGCCATCGCCTTGTGCTGGAAGTGACGGAATCCTCGCTGCTGACCGATCTGGAAGAGGCGCGCTACAATCTGATGAAGTTCCGCTTCCTCGGCCTGAAGATTGCCATCGATGATTTTGGTACGGGTTATTCCTCGCTGCGTTACCTGCAGGAACTGGAATTCGATATTGTGAAGATCGACCGCAGCTTTGGCGCGGCGCTGGATTCCAAGGCGCGGGGCCTCGGGCTGGTCGCGACAATCCAGCATCTGTGCCGGTCACTGTCTATCGAGTGCATCATCGAAGGCATCGAGACGCAACAGCAGCTGGAAATCGCTCGCAGTGCCGGTTGCCGCTATGTGCAGGGCTTCCTGTATTCTCCGCCGATTGAGGCCGCTGACCTGGCGCCTTACCTGACAGGCGAGAAGGGCTTCATGTCCTATCGTGAGATGCTGCAGCAACTTCCTGAGCGCGATGTTGCCTAGGGCTGCTGCCTGAACGGCTTACCTTGCGTCCATACTTGCCCGCTCACGGAGCGCGGCGCATGCTTCCCGCAACCTGGCCCGAAAGAGGCCCAACACCGGGAGGACTACATGAAAGATCTGGCAGGCAAGGTCGCCTTCGTCACGGGCGCTGCCTCGGGCATCGGGCTTGGCATCGCGACCGCGCTGGCGCAGGCCGGCGTCAAGGTGATGATGTGCGACATCGAACAGGACGCGCTGGACAAGGCGCTGGCGGACCTGAAGCAGACAAATGCCGATGTCGAAGGCGTGATCGCCGATGTTTCCCTGAAAGAGGCGCTGCAGGCGGCCGCTGACAAGACGATGGACCGGTTCGGCCGGGTCGACATTCTGGTCAACAATGCCGGTGTCGGCGGCGGTGGCAGTTATGGGGAATGGACCGATGCGGGCTGGAGCTGGACCATCGGGGTGAACCTGATGTCCGTGGTCTGGGGCGTCGAGATTTTCGGGCCGTTGATGGAAGCGCATGGTGAGGGTGGGCAGATCGTGTCGACCGCGTCGATTGCGGGCCTGCTGCCGGTGACCCAGCCGCCGTACAATGTGACCAAGGCGGGTGTCGTGGCGCTGAGCGAGGGTTTGCGCGCAGAGCTGGCCCCGCGCGGGATCGGTGTATCGGTCCTCTGTCCCGGCTTCATCCGGACACGGATTCTGGAGTCGAACCGTAACGTGCCAGAGCGCTTCGCCGGCGCGCGCGACACGACCCGAGAGGGAGCTGTCCCGCGCGAGTCCGAATTTGCGGACATGGCGCGCCAGGCCATCGAACACGGGATCGACCCGCTTTATGTCGGCGAACTGGTTCGGGAAGGCATCGAAGGCGACTGGCCCTATATCTTCACCGACAACACGTTCGAGCCGGCCATCATGGAGCGCTTCGCGAATATCAAGGCCGGCTTCGACCGCATTCGCGATCGCACCCCACGCCATTAGGGATCGCCCTGTCGCGCCTGCGGTGATTGTGCTAGCCCTGTCCTCCAGACCCGGGTGAACCGGGCAGTGTGGAGGGGGATGGAATGGCACTTGAAGTGATCGGCGCAGGCTTTGGCCGGACAGGGACGATGTCCCTGAAACTGGCGCTCGAGCAAATTGGTTTCGGGCCGTGCCACCATATGATCGAAGTGATCCATAATGGCGAAGCACAGACGCCGCTGTGGAACGATGCGCTTGCGGGCAAGCCGGACTATGCCGCGATCTATGACGGTTACAGTTCCGCCGTGGACTGGCCGACAGCCGCCTTCTGGCAGGAACTGGCAGACGTCTATCCGGAGGCGAAGATCATCCTGTCATCCCGCTCTGCCGAGAGCTGGTATGCCAGCATCTCCGAGACGATCCTTGCCACGGTCCGGGCGCCGGAGACCTGGCCGCCGCAGGCCGTCGACTGGTTCAGGATGGTGAGCAAAGTGCTTGAGCGCAGCTTCGGCGACGCGAAGACCAAGGACGAACTGATCGCCGTCTTCCACGCGCATGAGGCCGCGGTGAAGGCTGCCATTCCTGCGGAGCGCCTTCTGGTCCATTCGGCCAAGGATAGCTGGGACCCGCTCTGCGCCTTCCTGGGCGTACCCGTGCCGGCAGAGCCTTATCCACGCACCAACAGCAAGGAAGAATTCTTCCAGCACATGAAGGACGCGGACGAGATGTAGGCTTTGCCTGCCTAGTAACTCTTCGGCAGGCCCAGCACGCGTTCGGCGATGAAGTTGAGGATCATTTCGCGGCTGACGGGGGCGATGCGGGCGAGCATGGCTTCACGCATCATGCGCTCGACATGGTATTCGCGGGCATAGCCCATGCCGCCATGGGTCAGCACGGCGGTCTCGCAGGCAGTGAAGCCGGCTTCGGTGCCGAGGTATTTGGAGGCGTTCGCTTCAGCGCCGCACTCCTCGCCCTTGTCGTAAAGCCCGGCGGCCTTGTAGGCGAGCAGTTCGGCGGCGGAGAGTTCGGCCCAGCACTTTGCCAGCGGATGCTGGATGCCCTGGTTCTGGCCGATGGGCCGTCCGAACACGACGCGTTCATTGGCATAGCGCGCGGCCCGCTCCAGCGCGGAAAAGCCGAGGCCGATGGACTCGACGGCGAACAGAACGCGCTCGGGGTTCAGGCCCTGCAGTAGGTATTTGAAGCCCTGGCCTTCTTCGCCGATCAGGTGCTCTTTCGGTACTTCCAGATTGTCGATGAAGAGCGTGTTGCACTCCACCGCCTTGCGGCCCATTTTCGGGATCGGGTTGGCCTCGATCCGTTCACGGTTGAGATCGGTATAGAAGAGGGAGAGTCCAAGGTGCGGCTTGGCGCACTGGTCCTTCGGCGTGGTGCGCGCGATGATCAGGATCTTGTCGGCGCGCTGGGCGCCCGTCGTCCAGATCTTGCGGCCATTGATGACATAGCCATTATTGGTGCGCTCGGCCCGGGTTTCGAGGCTGGACGTGTCGAGGCCGGAATTCGGCTCGGTCACAGCAAAGCACATCTTCTCTTCGCCGGAGATGATCTTGGGCAGGCATTCCTGCTTCAGGTCCGGATTGCCGAATTTCTCCAGCGGCTTCGGCCCGAAAATGTTGAGGTGGATCGCCGAGGCGCCGGAAAAGCCTGCGCCGGTGCGCGTCACCGTCTGCATCATCAGCGCCGCTTCGGTCAGGCCGAGGCCCGCGCCGCCATATTCCTCAGGGAAGGCGATGCCCAGCCAGCCACCGGCGGCCATGGCGTCGCAGAACTCTTCCGGCCAGTTGCCAGTCTCGTCTGTCCTGGCCCAGTACTCGTCGTTGAACGGCTCCAGCGTTTTCTCGACGGCGGCCTTGATGGCCTGCTGGTCTTCGCTCATCGGGGCGATCTGGTGCATGGGTATCTCCTCAGTCTGGCGGGAGACTTATTCCGGCCGGGGCGGCACGTCCAGAGTCACGCTGGGACAGCATTGCCGCAAGGCAGACGAGGCCAAGCAGGATCGTCACGCCCAGTTGCAGATAGCTGGCGGTCATCGGGTCCACGCCCGCCTGCACCGCAATGCTGGAAACGACCCCTTCCTCGATGCCGTTGCCCGAGCCGTGCAGGAGGACGGCCGGCCAAAAGCTGCGGGCGCGCAGGGTGAGCCAGGCCATGATGAAGGACATGGCGACAAGCTGGAGTGGGAACAGGACCAGCGCACCGAGTAGCGGCGCCTGGCCGTAATTGTAGCCTGCGAGGTTCATCGGCAGGTGCCACATGGCCCAGATGACGCCGAGCACGGCAATGCCGCGGACCGCGCCGAGGCGGGCGATCATGTGATGCTGCAGGTGGCCGCGCCAGCCGAATTCCTCGCCGATGGCAACGGTGGAATTTACGACGGCGAAGAAGAGGGCGGTGGCCGCCATGTTGAGGGCGAAGCGGGCCCAGTCCTGCTCGCCGGTGCCGAGCGTCCACGGTCCCTTCAGGATGTCCGCGCCTGTGCCGGAGAAGGTGAAATAGGAAGAGCTGCCCCAGCCAGCGATCTCGCAGATGGTGAGGACGGCAAAGGCGATCATGGCCGGGAGCAGGGCGCCGAGGACCAGCCAGAGCGGATTGCCCGGCCAGAGCCGGACAAAGCGCCAGGCCTTGCGGTTGAAGACGAGGAGATAGGCCAGTGACCAGACGGCCGGCATGAACATGGAGCCGATCAGGTAGGGGATCATGGCCGGATCGTCCGGGTCCCCGACGAAGACAAGGCCCGCGAACTGGATCGCCCATGTGGTCAGCAGGAGGCTGGCGATGAATACGGAGAGTGCGCGAGCGCCCATCAGCATGAGCGAGTTCCTTTCAGGGTTTTGGGGGTGAGGGGAGGCCTAGCGGCGGGGTGCGATCCGCCTGAGGGCCCAGACTGCAAGCCAGCGCGTGAGGAGGAGCGAGATCACGAGACTGGCCAGCGCGATGGGCAGGAGCCAGGGACCGAGCAGCTCCCGCCCTGTGGACGGATCGTCTATGATGCCGATGAAAAAGAAATGATCGCTTTTCCAGAGGCCGACATGCGCGGGATCGCTGATCTTCAGGAGCGCGACATTGCCGATCATCAGCGTGAACATCCAGGCACCCAGGATGACAATCCCGGCCACGGCCGCTGACACGCTGTTTGCCACATTGCGCATGAGGGCGCCGAGCAGGTGCGGCGTGCGGCCGGAGGATAGCGAGGTGGCGACCGTATAGGCATCGCGGAAGGCGCTGGCATAATCGTCGGCCGGGCCGAGGGCGGCGAGGGTATCTTCCACGCTGGCGCCTGCATCCACGCGGTCGAGCACGTGGGAGCGCATTTCATCGACAATGCTGTCGCGGTCCGCGTCCGGCAGTGCCGAGAGGGCCCAGCGCAATTCACGCGCATAGGCCGCGAGCCGGGGGTGTTCTTTCTGTGTCATCGCCTCATTCCTTTTCCGGTCCGGCCTTTCCAACCAGGGCATTGATCCGTTTGCTGAGGTCGCGCCACTCTGTGGCCATGGCCCGGAGTTCGGCACGGCCCTGCACCGTCAGGGCGTAATATTTGCGGGGACGGGCGTGGTCCGGCTCGATCACCCATTCCGAGGTGATGAAACCGCCCGTCTCCATACGGTGCAGCAGCGGATAGATCGTGCCGTCCGCCACTTCGAGCCCGACCTCGCCGTTCATCCGGTCGAGGATTTCGAGCCCGTAATGGGCGCGTTCCCGCAGGATGGAGAGGAGGGCAAGCTCCACCACACCCTTGTTCATCTGCGTGCGCCGGTTTCCGGTCCGCTTTGCGTCTCTTGCCATATTTGTATCGCATGTAATCTTGCAATACAAGATAACTTGCAAAACCGGAGAGTCAAGCACCTGCTCCTGTGCACACTGTCAATCCGGAAGGGCGAGCGTGCGCGTGACGCCAATGGCCTTCAGGAAGGCCGTGTCGTGGCTGACGACCAGCACCGCGCCGTCATAGGCGCTGAGGGCGGTCTCAAGGGCTTCCACGGCGCGCAGTTCGAGGTGGTTGGTCGGTTCGTCCAGGATCAGCAGTTCCGGCGGCGCTGGCCGGGCGAAGGCGCAGGCAAGACCGGCGCGCAGCTGCTCCCCGCCGCTCAGCGTGCCGGTAACCTGCAAGGCATCCCTGTTGCGGAAGCCGAACCGGGCGAGCGCGGCATGGGCCACATTGTCCGACAGGCCGGGGTTCAGCCGGTGCATGTTGTCCAGAATGGTCTCGCCCGCGCCCAACAGACTGACATGCTGGTCGAGCAGGGCGAAGTTTTCGATGAGGCGTGTGGCTGTGCCTGCGGTCGGGGCGAGCGCGCCGGTAACGAGGCGCAGGAAGGTCGACTTGCCGGACCCGTTCGGCCCGGCCACGGCGACCCGTTCCGGCCCTGTCAGCTGGAAGTCCAGCGGGCCGAACAGGCGGCGGTCACCGAACGCCATCGCCACGCCCCGGAAATCGATCAGGCGGCGCCCGGAGGGCAGGCCGCACTTTGGCAGGTCCATCGTGATCGGCGTAAGGATTTCGACGCGCGCGCGGGCGGCATTGAGGCCGTCTTGAACTTCGGACAGCTGGCGCGCGGCGAGAATGCTGCCCTTGCCGCGAGAGGCTTCGGCGCGCTCCTGCCTTTTGTCGAGCAGCATTTTCGGGGCGTCGCTTCTGGCGCGTGTGACGCGGCCCGCCTTGTCGCGCTTGTCCTGGCACTCCCGTGCGAGCTGGGCATTCTGGCGTGTGCGTTTGTGGGCGTCGCTGGCGCGGGCGAAATCTGATTCTGCTGCCTCCCGGGCCGCTTCGCGCGCTTCAGCGAACGCGCTCCAGCCGCCGGAGAAGATCACCGTGTCGATGGGGGAGAGTTCGACGATGCGGTCGACCCGTTCCAGCAGGTCGCGGTCATGGCTGGCGATCAGCAGGCCGCCCGGCCAGGTGCGGATCAGGTTCATCACGGCCTTTCGGCCATCCGTATCCAGATTGTTGGTCGGCTCGTCCAGCAGGAGGAGATCCGGCGCATCCAGAAGCTGGCGGGCGAGGGCGACGCGCATGCGTTCGCCGCCGCTGAGGGGCGCGATGCTTGTGTTGAGAGGAACGTTCTGTAGGCCGGTGTCCGCGAGGGCCTGTTCGATACGGGTGGGCAGCGTCCAGTCTGCCTCAGCGGCATCCTCAACGCTGCCTTCGCCGCGCTCCAACCGGTCAAGACAGGCGAGGGCTTCGGTCAGGCCGAGCGCGCCGGCGAGGTCCAGTGTTTCGTCCAGCGATTGCTGCAGCATGCCGGCACGGCCGGGCAGGTGGATACTGCCGGAAGTGATGGCCACTTCGCCCACAATGGCGCGTAGCAGCGTGGACTTGCCACAGCCATTGCGGCCGACAAGGCCGACCCGCTCGCGGCCGAGCGAGAGCGTCAGGCCACGGAAAAGCGGTGTGCCGTCAGGCGTGGAGAGGGATAGGGAATCGAGCGTGAGAAAGCTGGTCATGGGAGGTCCGGGACATGAGAGGGAGACGCAGGGTGAGGTGCGGCGCGTTCTTCATTTCGGGCTTCCTTTTGCTTTCGGGCGGGGCTCGTCCGAGGCGCCGACTTAGAGGGACGGACGCGCCATTGCAAGCGTTTGGGAAAATTTTCGGGAGCGTTCTTATTATGCGACTGCGCCGATACGGCTCGGCGAGAAGCTCTGATGGAGCTCGCTCATCGGCTTGCCCAGCATCATATCAGCAATGATCCGTGCCGTGATCGGGGCGAGCAGGATACCATTCCGGAAGTGGCCGGAGGCAACATAAAGGCCCGGTACTGCAGTCTCTCCGATCAGGGGTGCGCGGTCCCGCGTGCCAGGGCGGATGCCGGCCCAGGTCTCGATGATCGGCAGGTCTGCCAGAACAGGACAGAGGCGCGCGGCACGGGCCAGCAGCGCCGAGATCGCCGCGGGCTCTGGTGCTTCGGTGGCGACGCCGGGCTCAACCGTGGCGCCGATGATCACGCGGTCGGCCTTTGGGGCGATATAGATCGTGCCGCAGCGCAGCGTGGTTTCCGGTGATCCATAACCATGTGCGACGGATAGCATCTGGCCGCCATAGCAATCGATCTCGTCCAGCGCCGGGTCCCAGTTCACGAGGCTGAGCCGTTCGCCGTTCTCTTCCACCTTGATGGCGGCTGTGCTCCAGCCAGCAGCGGCGAGGATCAGGTCGTGACCCTCCAGCGAGAGCCGTCCGCCGACGCTGCGCAGGGGCGCCGCCTCGCTGCGCAGCGTGGCCAGCGGGCTACGCTGCAGGGCCATGATCAGGGCACGGACGACGGCGCGATTGTCGACTTGTCCGTCGGTCGGCATCTGAAGCGCGGCGACCAGGTCTGGTGCAAGCGATGGCTCCAGCAGGTGCGCGGTGCCGGGGGGAAGTTCTTCATGTGCAATGCCGCGCGCGTCCAGCGCCCGGGCCAGTTTGTGCATTGCGGCGGTCTCAGCCATGTCGAAGGCCAGCGCCAGAGAAGGCCGGCCACTATAGCCAGACTCCGCATCGGCTGCGTGAGCAAGATCGATGGAGAAGTCCGGCCAGAGTTCCGCGCCCTCCATGCAGAGATCGAACAGGTGAGGGTGCACGCCTTCTTCGGCAGCGGCCTCGAAAGCAGGGGCCAGCATGCCTGCAGCGGCCCAGCTTGCGCCGCGCCCCATGGGAGCCGGATCATAGATGGTGACGGGGACGCCGCGCTTGATGGCCAGCTCGAACGCCACCGCGAGGCCAATAATGCCCGCGCCGAGTATGGCGACTTTCGGGGTGAAGCTGGAGTGCGGCGGAGCAAGGGGGGGCGGGTTCATGGCCCTTCCCTTAGTCGGTTTGAGCCTGGAGGTGAACTCTCCGGTTTGACGCGGCGGCAGATGGTCCCAGTGTGGGCGCCGTCTTCAGGCAGCCTGGCTCTGCGATTTCTGGTTTTCCCAGAAATCGACAAAGGCATCCGCCCATTTGCGATCCTGGAAGATGACGGTCTTGGAGACTTCGCCATCCGTACCAAACGCCGTGCGGACCATCATGTCCGGTGCGTCTTTTCCGGCCCGGTTACGGCACAGAAACTGCTGCACGAATGCGTCCGCCACAGTTGCCAGAAGCGCGACTTCTTCCGCCGTCTTCAAGCTGAGATCCACCACAATATCGGTCGTCATAGTCTTAAACCCCCATGTTCCCCGGGTTAACGATGAGTAAACACCAAACCCGCCGGATTTTGAAGTCCATTCCCTCCAAACGGGAGAGATTTTCTTCGCTGGTGCAAAAAATGGGCAAAAGGTCGCTACATTGGCTTGTTGCGAATTATTCTCAACCATGTTTGATGGCTCAAACACTAGAAAACAGGGCCGGATATGACCAGAATTCGCCTATGGCTCACTGCCGCAACCGTTCTGCTCGCCTCGTGCGGGAACTCAGGCGCGCCTGCCTCTGATTCAAGCAAATCTGTAGTGGAATCAGGGGACAAACCCCAAGTCGCGGGTGTTCTGAACGTTTACTCCGCCCGTCACTATGATTCCGACAAGGAGATGTACAAGCAGTTCGAAACCGAGACTGGCATCAAGGTCCGGTTCAGGGAATCGGGCGCGCCGGAGCTTCTCGAAACCATGAAAGCCGAAGGCGATGCGAGCCCGGCAGACGTCGTGATTTCGTCCGATGCTGGCACGCTGTATCGTTTCGAGGCAGCCGGACTGTTGCAACCTCTGCAGGATGCGACACTTGATGAGAAGATCCCGGAGCACTTCCGTCAGGCCGATGGTTACTGGTATGGCCTCGCCCGCCGGGTGCGTGTGATCGCTTATGATCCGGAACGCGTCACGCCGGATGAGGTGGCTCATTATAGCGACCTGGCCAGTCCGCGCTTCAAGGGTGAGGTCTGCATGCGGTCCTCGACCAATATCTACAACCTGTCCCTGATGGGCGAGCTGATTGGCCGGATGGGTCATGACGCGGCGCAGGCCTGGGCCAATGGCGTGGTCGCGAACTTTGCCCGTCCGCCGCAGGGTGGGGACATTACCCAGATCGAAGCGATTGCGGCGGGTGAGTGCTCGGTCGCGCTGACCAATCACTATTATTATGTCCGCCTGGCGACCGGTTCGCCCAGCGAGCAGGCGACGGCAGCCAAGGTGAAGCTGAGCTTCCCCGAGCAGGACACGACCGGCACGCACGTCAACGTCACCGGCGCGGGCGTTGCTGCCCATGCGCCGCACCGCGACAATGCCGTGAAGTTCATTGAATGGCTGGCCAGTGTAGACGGCCAGACTTGGCTGACCGGCGCGACCAAGGAATATCCGATGGTTGCAGGCGTTGCCTTGCCGGAAGGTCTGGATAAGCTTCCGGACTTCAAGAAGAGCGATTTCCCGCTGGACGAATTGGGCACGCACCAGTCCGAGGCGCAGGAGGTCTATGACACGGCCGGCTGGAACTGAGGCAGGCGCGTTTGGCCGATCTTCCCCTTCCTGTGCGCGCGATTCCGGCATGGCTGAAGCCGAGGCCCGGTGACGGCCCGGCCTTGCTGGCCGGTGCGATCATCGCTGTGCCCGTGGTGTCGGTTCTGTTTGCTGCGCTGGTCATGGGCGGCGGAGAGGCCTGGCAGCACATTCGCGACACGCTGATGGTGCCCTATCTGGGCGGCACGCTCGGCACGTTGGCGCTGGCGGCCTTCTTCATGCTGGTCTTTGCCGTGCCAGCTGCCTGGCTGGTGACGATGCACGACTTTCCGGGTCGGCCTGTGTTCGAGTGGCTGCTGATCCTGCCGCTGGCCGCGCCGGGTTATGTCCTGGCTTATGCCTGGGGTGACCTGATGGGCGTGGGTGGACCGATCCAGGATGCCTTGCGCGACCTGACAGGCTGGTCGGCTCGGGACTATTGGTTCCCCTCGATGCGATCAATGCCGGGTCTCGCCTTTGTCCTGGCGAGCGGTCTTTATCCTTATGTCTATCTGACCGCGCGGGCAGGGTTCGTCTCGCAATCCATCTGCGCGCTGGAAGCGGCACGCAGCCTTGGTGCTTCGCCGCTGCGCAGTTTCTGGAGCGTCGTGTTGCCGTCTGCCCGTCCTGCGATTGCCGCAGGCCTCGCGCTGGCGCTGATGGAAGTTGCCGCTGACTATGGCGCGGCGGAATATCTCGGCGTGCCGACGCTGACTTTCGGCATCGTGCGGGCGTGGAAGAGTTTCGGCGAACCGGCGGCGGCAGCTCGGCTGGCGGTGGTCCTTCTGGTTCTGGTCATTGGCTTGCTGCTGGCAGAGCGCTGGAGCCGGGGACGGGCAGGCAGCCAGCAAAGCTCGACCCGGTGGCGAATGGTTTCGCGTACAAAGCTGGGCGGCCTTTATGGTTGGGGCGCAGCCGCCTTCTGCCTGATCGGGTTCTCCATCGGCTTTCTCGTGCCGGTCTCGCGCCTTGTCTGGCGGGCGCTGGAGGCCAGCGAATATGTCGCCCCGGTCGGAGAGGCGCTGAAGAATACGCTCATCCTGGCAGGCGCGGGCGCCAGTTTCGCATTCGTGTTGGCTTTGGTGATCGCGCTGGCCGGACGCGGACGCGGGCCGGGCGCTGCCATTGCGCGGCTGACGGCTTCGTCTGCCTATGCCATTCCGGGCGCCGTGCTGGCGCTGGGTGCGCTGGTCGTTCTGGGAGGGCTCGGTTTGACACTGACGGGGATCGTGCCGGTGATCGCACTTGCCTGGGTCTATGCCAGCCGCTTCACAGCCGCCGGCGCTGAACCCATGGTCGCCGCGCTTGCGAGAGCGCCCGCCTCGCTCGGCCATGCCGCGCAAAGCCTTGGCGCCTCGCCCCTGCGCCGGGCCTGGGAAGTGGACCTGCCAATTGCCCTGTCGGGTGCGAGCGCCGGGGCGCTGATCCTGTTCGTGGAATCGCTGAAGGAACTTCCCGCCACGCTGATGCTGCGCCCGTTCAACTGGGACACGCTGGCGGTGCGCGCGAATGCCTATGCCACCGATGAGCGCCTCGCGGCGGCGGCGCTGCCGTCCCTGCTGATCACGGCGGCGGGTCTCATTCCTGTCATCCTTCTGTCGTGGCGCCTGTCGCATTCGCGGCCAGGAGAGCACACGCATGAATAAGAGCCTGTCCGCCATTGGGGTCAGCCGCGCGTATCACGGTGTGCGCGTGGTTGATGATGTCTCGCTGACGCTGAAGCCCGGCGCGATCACGGCGCTGCTCGGTGGGTCGGGCGCGGGCAAGTCGACGCTGCTGCGCCTGTTCGCTGGGCTGGAGCCGGTCGACGCTGGCGAAATTTGCCTCGGTGAGCGGGTCTTGTCGTCCACCAGCGTGACCCTCGCGCCGGACAAGCGCCGTATTGGCCTGATCTTTCAGGACTTCGCGCTCTTTCCGCATCTGAACACGGTTCAGAACGTTGCGTTCGGTCTGAAGTCGCTGGGCAAGGAGGCTGCCAGGGTTGAGGCGCTTGCCTGGCTCGCCCAGCTGGGCCTGACAGAGCGGGCCGAGGCCTATCCGCACGAACTCTCCGGCGGGGAACAGCAGCGCGTCGCGATTGCGCGCGCCCTGGCACCCAAGCCTGCCGCCATCCTGATGGACGAACCGTTCTCCGGTCTCGACCCAGCCCTGCGCGCCAGCGTGCGCGATGCCGCGCTGGAAGCCGTGCGTGAGGCAGGCATCCCGGCTTTGTTGGTGACACATGACCCTGTCGAAGCACTGGAGGCGGCGGATCATGTCGCGATCCTGCGAGGCGGCAAGCTTCGTCAGGAAGGCCCAGCGGCGGATATCTATCTGAAGCCCACCAGCGCGGATGTCGCTGCGGCGCTCGGCCCGGTGAACCGGCTGCTCGCGGGAGAGGTTCCGGCAGGACTGGCTGAGGTTCCGGCGGGATCGGAACTGGTTGTACGCCCGGAAGGCATCGTGCTGGATGCGGCCTCTCCGGTGCAGGCAAACGTGCTGGCCAGCCAAGTCACCGGGGCGATGAACCGGCTGGTTCTGGACGTGAGCGGGCATCGCCTCGTGGCGCTGGTGCCGCGCGATGTGGCCCCGAAAGCCGGTGAAAAAGCGGGAATCCGGCTCGATCCGGCGCTTTCGTTCATCTTCCCCTCAGCAAAAGCCTGACATTTCTGTTATTGTGTACCTTTCCCCTCGCCATGGCAGGCTGGGGCCCGTAGTTTCAGCGGGATAGGCGGCGAACGGAGACAGGCCTTCATGGCGCGAACTTTCCTGCGATATATTGCGATGGCAGCGGCCTCGCTGACCGTAGCGGTGTCTGCTTCTGCACAGGGCCTGATCCGGGATGCCGAGATCGAGGAAACCCTGCGCGAATGGACCAATCCGATCATCCAGGTCGCCGGACTCGACCCGAAAGATGTCGGGCTTTACGTCATCAACGACCCGTCGCTGAACGCGTTTGTCGCCAATGGCCAGAACATCCATATCCATACCGGCCTGATCATCGCGGCGGATTCTTCGCTGCAGATCAAAGGCGTGTTGGCGCACGAGACTTGCCACATTGCCTGCGGTCATACGGTTAGTCGTAGCCGCGCTGCAGGTGTTGCCGCGCGGCCCGCGCTGATCTCGATCGGTCTCGGCATCCTCGCCATTGCCGCCGGAGAAGGGGGCGCAGGCGCAGCCCTGATCGGTTCCTCGCAGCAATTCGCCGCCCTGAATTTCTACGTCCACACGCGGACGGAAGAGTCGATGGCCGACACGGCCGCAGTCTCCTACCTCACCCAGCTGGGCGAGTCGCCGGAAGGGATCGTGCAATTCTTCGAGAAATTCCGCGCTCAGGAAGTGATCTCGCAGGCCCGGCGCTATCCGTATTTCCGCTCGCACCCGCTGGCCTCCGACCGGATCCGGAATGTGCGCATGCTGGCCGATGAATCGCCGACGCGGGATGTGGCCCCCACCGACCGCGAACAGCACCAGTACGAAATGATGCGGGCCAAGCTGATCGGCTTCCTCGATACGGCCGGCAAGGTGCGCCGCGAATACCCGGACACCGACCAGAGCGAGCCGGCCCGGTATGCCCGGTCCATCGCTGCCATGCAGGCATCTGACATTCAGGTTGCCCTGACAGAGATTGACTCGCTGCTCGTCGAAGAGCCGGAAAATCCCTACTTCTGGGAGCTGAAAGGTCAGATCCTGTTTGAAGCGGGGCGTACCGCCGAATCCGTCGAGCCGCACCGCAAGTCGCTTGAGTTCAAGCCTGGCCAGCCTCTGCTGCTGATCAACTATGCCCGCTCGCTGAACGCGCGCGGCGAGCCTGGCGATGTCGAGCTGGCAGAAGCAGCCCTGCGGGATGCCCTGATCGCAGAGCCGGACAATGCCTTCGCGTGGCAGCAGCTTGCCATTACGCTGGAAAAACAGGGCCACAGGGCCGAAGCGCAACTCGCCACCGCCGAGTCGGCCTATGCTGTGGGTGACCTGGAACGTGCCAACATCTTCGCCCACCGCGCACTGGACCAGCTGGAGCGCAACACGGTGGATTACCGCCGCGCTGACGACATCCTGCTGATCACCGACCCGAACAATCCGGACAATCGCGATTTCTATAATCGCATGGCCCGGCGGGGTGTGAACCAGTTCTCGATTACGACCAGCGCGCACTGACTCTGTTCAACTTTCTGTCAGGACTGATGGACGGCCCGGCCGTTGCCATTATAGTTCCAGCGCAAAGAGATTGTGCCCTGACGGGCCCCAGAAAGGTAATGCTGATGATCCGCCCTCTGCTTGCGACCGCCGCTTTCGCCATGGTCGCCATGACGCCCGCCTGTGCTGACGGCTCCAAGTCGCCGGTTACGATGGAGCGCGCCGAGCTCGAGACGATTATTCACGAATATATCGTGACGCATCCGGAAGTGATCGAAGAAGCGATCATCGCCCTGAATGCCCGTGACAAGGCCGACGCTGCTGCGGCAGCACGGGCCGTGATCGCGAAAAACAAGGACGCGCTCTACAATCTTGATACGGATCATTTCATCGGTCCTGCCGATGCCCCGGTCACCGTGGTGGAGTTCTTCGATTACCGCTGCGGTTACTGCAAACGCTCGATGGATTACGTTCAGGGCCTGCCGGCGCAGTATGACAACAAGGTGCGAGTTGTCTTCAAGGAATACCCGATCTTTGGTGGCATCAGCGAAGACGCCGCCCTTGCAGCGCTCGCTGCCGGCAATCAGGGCAAGTACAACGAAATGCACAAGGCCCTGATGGGCCTGAAGTCGAATGACGAGCTGACCGACAAGAAGATCGACGAGCTGGCCACTGCGGCTGGCATCGATGTGCGCAAGATGCGCGCGGACATGAAATCCACCGCCCTCAAGAAACAGCTCGATGAGATGCAGCGGCTGGGTCACACGCTGAACCTTGGCGGCACGCCCGGCTTCTATATCGGTGACACCGCCATTGAAGGCGCCGATCAGAACGGGATCGAGAAAGCCATCGAAGCTGCCTTGAAGGGCTGACCGCGCTGCGGTCAGATTGGCCGCGACGTATCGTAGGGACTATCAAGTGAAAAGGCGGGGATCTGGGCAACCAGTTCGCCGCCTTCATCGTCTATGAGGTCATACGTTCCGCGCATCATGCCTGAGGGCGCAGCAAGCGGCGCGCCTGACGTATAGCTGAACCGCTCACCGGGGCCGAGCGTCGGCGTCTGGCCGATCACGCCCTCGCCATCGACAGCCTGAAGGTGACCGAGCGCGTCGATAATCTCCCAGTGGCGGCGGATGATCGTCCAGGTCCGGTCGCTCTCATTCTCCACATCCACCGTGTAGGACCACATGAACCGGCCAGAGGCGGGTTCTGATTCGTCGTACATGAATTTCGGGCGCACGCGGATGCGCACACCATCGGTGACCTGCTCATATTGTGGAGGGGGCGACCTGCGAGCCATTCGGTGAAATTGCCCCGACTTTGTTTACGCCCTGTTAAGGGCCTGGATGACGTCGGCTTCAAGGTCGCCCGCGTCTTCGAGGCCGACCGAAAAACGGATCCACGATCGGTCGAGGCCCATCGTGGCCTGTTCCTCATCGCTGAGCGCGCGGTGCGTCGTGGTCGACGGGTGGCAGGCCAGCGATTTCGTGTCACCGAGATTGTTGCAGATATCGACCAGTTCCAATGCGTTGAGGAAACGGAACGCCGCCTCCTGTCCGCCCTTGACCGACAGCGCCATCATCGTGCCGCCCATGCGCATCTGCTTCTTGTGGATCTCGTAGTGCGGGTGATCCTTGCGGTGCGGATAGCGCACAGCCGCAATGGAAGGGTGGTCTGCGATCGCATCGGCAATACGCGCGGCGGCGTGGGACTGGGCCTCGACGCGCAGTTGCATTGTCTCAAGGCCCTTCAGCACGACCCAGGCGTTAAACGGTGAGGCCGCCGGACCCATATGGCGCAGCCAGGGATCGAATGTCGCTTCCATCAGGGCGCTGTCGCAGAGAATGGCGCCGGCCATGACACGGCCCTGGCCGTCCATGTGCTTGGTGGCGGAATAGACGACGACGTCGGCGCCGAGTTCCAGCGGCTTCTGAAGGACGGGCGTGGCGAACACATTGTCCACCACGAGCAGGGCACCGGCCTTCTTGCAGAGGGCGGCAACGGCGGCGATGTCCACGCCGTCGAGCAGGGGATTGGCCGGGCTCTCGATCAGGACAAGTTGGCAGCCCTTGGCCAGTTCGCGTTCCCAGGCGTCCATGTCGGCGCCGTCCACGAACGTGGTCTCGATGCCGTATTTCGGCATCTGGTTGGCAATGATCCAGCGGCAGGAGCCGAACAGGGCCTTGGCCGCCACGACGCGATCACCCGACTTCAGCGGCGCGAGAATCGCCGAGGAAATCGCGCCCATGCCGGAGCCCGTCACACGGCAGGTTTCGGCGCCTTCGATCAGAGCGAGGCGCTGCTGCAGCATCTCGCAGGTCGGGCTGCCATAGCGGGAATAGACAAAGCCCGGTTCTTCGCCCGCCATGCGGCGCATCGCCTGTTCGGCGCTGTCATAGGCATATCCGGAGGTCAGATAGAGGGCTTCAGAGATTTCTCCATGCTCTGAGCGCATGAGGCCGCCGCGCACCGCCTGGGTTGCCGGTTTCCAACCTTTTTTGGCGTCTCCGTCAGATGCGTCTGCCATGGCAGCAAATTCCTTGTGTTTCCAGCTTTCGCCCTTATGCCTGAGAGGGCGAGGGGTGCAAGAGATGGCACAGGATACAGGTGTTCTTCCCGACCGGGAAATCGAGGCGCTGGTGGCTTCCGGCGCCATCCGTACCGACACGCCGCTGGACGAGGGGCAGGTTCAACCGGCCAGCCTCGACCTGCGGCTTGCCGAAGATGCCTACCGCCTGCGCGCCAGTTTCCTGCCGGGTAAGGACCGCACCGTCGCCGAGATGCTTCAGGAGCGGGGCATCCACCTGCACCGGATCGACCTGACCCAGGAAGGCGCGGTGCTGGAGACCGGCTGCGTCTATCTCGTGCCGCTGCAGGAGCACCTGCGCCTGCCGCCCGGCATTGCGGCGCGGGCCAATCCGAAAAGCTCCACTGGCCGGATCGACGTGTTTACCCGCCTCGTCACGAACCGCTCGCGCGCGTTCGATGAAGTGCCGACGGGCTATTCCGGGCCGCTCTATCTGGAAGTGAGCCCGCGCACCTTCCCGATCATGGTGCGCCCCGGCGACAGGCTGGCGCAGATCCGGTTCAAGAAGAGAAAGCCTGAGGTGATCAAGGAGAAGATCGTCTCCATCGACCTCGAGCCCCCGGCAGGTCAGCCGGCAGGCTATCGCGCCAAGCATCACTCAGGGGTCGTGGACCTGCGCGGTCTTGGCGCGCATGAGGCGGCGCAATTCTGGGAGCCGGTCTATCCCCGCGACGGGCGGATCGTGCTGAACCCGGAAGAGTTCTACATTCTCGTCTCCCGCGAGACGGTGAAGGTCGGTCCGAATGAGGCCGCTGAGATGGCGCCCATCGCACCGGAGCTGGGCGAGTTCCGCGCCCATTATGCCGGCTTCTTCGATCCGGGTTTCGGCACCAATACGGGCGGCAGCCGCGCCGTGCTGGAAGTGCGCTCGCGCGATGTGCCGTTCATTCTGGAGCACGGCCAGCCAGTGGCGAAACTGGTCTACGAACCCATGCTGGGCAAGCCGGCCGCGCTCTATGGCGGCAAGGGCTCAAACTATCAGGGCCAGGGCCTGAAATTGTCCAAGCACTTTCGGGTGTAAGCCGTAGGGTGAGTGGTTTCCATCTGGCTTTGCCCAGACCAGTTCATGATCCAAATATGTGAAACTTGCGCAACACATGCAATTTTGAATTACTTACGATGCGTACAATACTAGTCATGAGAATCTGATTTTTCACAATGGGCGATGGGCGTGATCATTAACTCCGAAAACGGCTTTTTTCTCGGGCGCCACAAGACGGCTGTCGAGAAGCTTTTCAAAGCAACATTCATGAACCACAAGGCATGGATGAATGCCGGCACGGCGGAATTGGCCATGCTGAGGGAATACATCCCCGCCGGAAGCACAACGATTGATATCGGCGCCAATGTCGGAGACTTTTCGCGCCGCTTGTCAGAACTTTCAGACGGCGGGCTGGTTCTGGCATTCGAGCCGCAATCTTTGCCGCGTTCGGTGATGACCATGGCGGGTTTCTTCCGGCGCCAGTCCCAGATCATGGTGCTGCCTCTGGCGCTCGGCGACCATGAGGGCATGGTGATGCTGAAAGTGCCAATCAAGAAGTCGCGCAATATCGGTGTCGGCCTTGCCCACATTGGTGACGAGAGTGACTTCAGCACCCGCTTTGATGTGAAGAAGGAGCTGGTGTCACTGACGACGCTGGATAGTGTGCTGGAACATTTCGATGTCGGTCCGATATCCTTCATCAAGATCGATGTGGAAGGCGGCGAACTTGGCGTGTTGCGTGGTGCGGACAAGACGATTGCCAAGCACCGTCCGGTGATCCTCTGCGAAGTCGAAGATCGTGAAAGCCGCTTCGGAACGACGGTGGAGCAACTGGGCGATTTTTTCCGTGCACGCAATTATGTTGCGCGCAGTATCCAGTCACACGAGATCATCCCCTTCGAGGCGCTGGAGCACAATACGGTCTTCACCCCGGAGCCGTAACTCCGGAGTGAAGCGAATGAGTGCGTGTCAGGCGGGTTCCTGCTCCATGACGGGCCAGTTCGGCCAGACGACAGAGGCGAAATAGCGCGCCTTCATCCGGTCCATATAGCTGACCAGATTCACATGTTCACGGACGATGCCGGTCAGCGGCGTGTCGAAGAATTCCGTTGCGCATGCGATCAGGACGGCGGCGACGCTGGCATCCGCGCAGGTCGGGGCGTCTCCGAACAGGAAAGGCTGATCGCCGAGATGCATGGCGATGGCGCCAATATCCCAGGTGGCGAGCTGCATCCGTTCCTCATCACTGAAGCGCCCTGTGCCTTCACCCAGCATCGTCGTTGCGACACCCTTGCGAGCTTCGCGGATCACGGTTGCGCGGGCGGCCGGGGGCGCGTCGGAGAAGAATTGCGACGGGCCTTTCTCGAAGTTCGCATCAATCAGCCAGCGCTCGCATGACATGATCTTCGACAGTTGCTGTTCGGCCATCCGTTCCAGCGCCCAGCTGGCGGCGATGTCCTTGCCACTGAGGCCCGCATAGAGTGGCTTGCCGAGCTTCTTCTCGAAATGCTGGCGGATGAAATTGCTGTCCTCGATCAGCTGGCCGTCATCGATGACATAGGGCGCCTTGTGCTTTGGCACACTCTCGAGATCGGCGATGGCGCGGGTGAAGTCGACGCCCAGCATCTGTAGCTGGATGTCGGCTTTCATGACAAAGGGGCTGGGCGAGGGGCAGTCAAACATTGGCCCCCATCCGTAAAGCGTAATCATCGTCTTTCTCCTGGTTCGGGTTGCGATGGAGGCTTGATACCGGAGGGCTGCTGACAGCATGATGTCAGCAGCGTGGCAGTAGGCTGGATTTCATGAGACGCACCGAACGATTGTTCCAGATCATTCAGATCCTCCGGCGCCGCAATGCGCCGGTGACCGGGCGCGAGCTGGCCGAGGAACTCGAAACCAGCCTGCGCACGCTTTATCGCGATATGGCAGAGCTGATTGCGCAGCGTGTGCCGATCCGCGGGGAGGCGGGCACCGGCTATGTGCTTGAGGCGGGCTATGACATGCCGCCCCTGATGCTGACGACCGATGAGCTTGAGGCCGCCGTGCTCGGCGCGCGCTGGGTCGCGGCCAGAGGAGATGCGCAGCTGGCACGCGGCGCCGAGGACCTGATCGCCAAACTCTCAGCCGCCGTGCCGCTGGACCTTCAGCCCGTCATCATGGATGCAGGCCTGGTGCCGATCAGCTTTCGAAAGCATTCGGAGGATTCTTTCGATGTGGGCACGGTACGCGAGGCAATCCGGACACAGAAGAAACTTGAGCTTGGCTATGCCGATGAGGTGGGGAATGTGACACAGCGCACGGTGTGGCCGTTTCTGATTGTCTATTCCGATGCGATCCGGATGATGTGCGCCTGGTGCGAGATGCGTCAGGATTTCCGGCACTTCCGGACCGATCGCGTGCGCAGTGTGCAGATGCTGGACAAGCGCTTTCCTGAACGGGTGGCCCGCCTGCGCAAGCGCTGGGAAGCGGTGCGCGAAGCAGAGCGTTGCCGCAAATCTACTCGTCCAGATTGAGGCGCATTTCGGTGATGTAAGGCGCGAAGCCGGCTTTCTCATAGGCGCGGATAGCGGGTTCGTTGGTCGAATAGACGGTGAGGCGGATTTCGCTAAGGCCGTTCGTTTTTGCCCACCCGGTGAGATGGTCGATCAGCAGCTTGTTGAGGCCGCGCCCGCGAAACTCCGGAAGCACAAACATGAAGCCCAGGAAGGCGTGGTGTTCATGCTGGATATAATGCCGGGAGCGCTTCTTCTCGGCATAGCCGGAGGCGACGATCTCACCGTCAATCTCTATGACAGCAACTTCGGCGTCTTCGGAATCGATCCGTTCGCCAATGTCGTAATAGCTGATCGGGTCAGGCTTGAGCGTGTGGTCATATGGCCGTTCTGCCGTGATGATGCCTTGCTCGAATTCCTTCAGGACCGGCAAGTCATCGCGCGTGGCGGAGCGGACTGTGGGGGACGGGGCGGGTCTATCAGGCATAGGCAGAAGCTTCTGTTCACGGACCAGTCGACCGTCACGGATGGGGCACCGGCAAGCGGTGCCGATGGGCGAGCGCCTGAAGGATCGCATCTTTCTCATTGATGAAAATGACATCGCCGTGCACTTGCACGCCGGAACAGCCCGCACCGCTGTCGGACAATATCAGAACCGGGCAGGACTGGTTCTCACTCCCCAACAGATCGACAAGTTCCGGACGCGGACGAGGCCAGTCAATCCGTTGGATGTCGATGCGCTGGTTCAGCTCAGGCCAACCCGCTATCAGCCCCTCCATCAGGAGGCAATGTTCACAGTAGAAGACTGCGCCGGGATAGGCCGGGTCCTCAAACGGGGCGTTCAGGAGGAACAGTCTGTCTTTCAACATGGCCGGCTTTCTATCGGGCGGCAACGAGATCACGATATCTGATCAACTGGCCTGTGCGCGTCTCATCTGCGCTGACCAGCTTGACCAGTTCGGCGGCGACGTCATCCGGTGAGGGCAGGGTCATCGGGTCTTCGCCGGGCTTGGCCTTGGCGCGCATGTCGGTGCGCGTGCCGCCGGGATCGAAAATGTTGACCCGCAGGCTCATGTTTTCGGTCTCGTCCGCCCAGCCCATCACCATGGCTTCAAGGCCCGCTTTCGACGCTTGGTAGGGCCCCCAGAAAGCAATGGGCTTGGTGGCCACGCTGGATGTGACAAACACGACGCGCGGCGCGGGCGCTTTGCGCAGAGAAGGCGACAGGACCGAGATGAGGCGCCAATTGGCTGTGAGGTTGACCTCGATCGTTTCCTCGAAGCTGCGCGGCCCGGCTGATTCCAGCGGGCCCAGCGTTCCGAGAATACCGGCATTGGCGACAAATCCATCGAGGCGGCCGAACTTGTCCGCGATCACCTTGCCCAGCGTGTCGATGCCCTTGGCGTCTTTCAGGTCCATGGGCACGAGGATCGCTTCATTGCCCATGGCGCGGATCTCATCGTCGAGCTTTTCGAGCGCGAGCTTCGAGCGGGCGACAGCGATGACGATGTCGCCCTGGCGGGCGAGATGCAGCGCTGCGGCACGGCCAATGCCGCGGGAGGCGCCGGTGACAAGAATGAGGCGTGGTTGGGTCATGTCGCGCGTCTAGCGCAGGGCTTACGCGTCGTCCAGCAGGGAGAGCTGACGCTCCTTGTCGCTCTCGTCATGGCCGTAATCGACCAGCGGGGTCGGGTACTCACCCGTGAAGCAATGGTCGGCGAATTGCGGCAGCATGTTATTGCGCAGCGGCTCGCCGATGGCCTTGTAGAGGCCAGGGACGGAGAGGAAGCCGAGCGAGTCGACTTTCAGCTCACGCACCATTTCTTCATGCGTGTGGATGGCGGCGAACAGTTCCGACTTGGCGGCCATGTCGATGCCATAGAAATCGGGGTTGATGATGGGCGGGCTGGCCGAACGGAAGTGAACTTCCTTGGCGCCGGCGTCTTTCACCATCTGGACGATTTTCTTGGACGTGTTGCCGCGTACGATGGAATCATCCACCAGCACGACGCGCTTGCCTTCCAGAACGGCCTTGTTGGGGCTGTGTTTCTTGGAAATGGCGCTCTGGCGGCCAACCTGGGTCGGCTGGATGAAGGTCCGGCCGACATAGTGGTTCCGGATGATGCCCATCTGGAAGGGGATGCCGGAGGCCTCCGAGAAGCCAAGCGCGGCCGGCACGCCGGAATCCGGCACAGGCACCACGACGTCGGCATCGCACAGGGTCTCAGCGGCGAGCTGATGGCCCATGCGGCGGCGGACTTCATAAATGGAACGGCCCTGAACAATACTGTCAGGGCGCGCAAAGTAGACATATTCGAAGATGCAGGGGCTCGCCGGGCGGGCCTGGGCAAATCGATGGGATTCGATGCCCTTGTCGGAGATGACGACGATCTCGCCATTCTCGATCTCACGCACGAATTCAGCGCCGATAATGTCCAGCGCGCAGGTTTCTGACGCCAGGACATAGGCGTCGCCGAGGCGGCCAAGCACCAGCGGGCGCAGGCCGACAGGGTCGCGGGCGCCGATCAGCTTCTTGCCGGTCAGGCCGACGAGGGCGTAGCCGCCTTCAATCTTCTGAAGGGCGTCGATCAGGCGGTCGAGGAAGCGTGGACGTGTGGAGCGCGCGACGAGGTGAAGGATCACCTCCGTGTCCATGGTAGACTGGAAGATCGAGCCGTCCTGAACCAGTTTGTGGCGCAGCTCACGCGCATTGGTCAGGTTGCCATTGTGCGCCACGGCAAAGCCGCCGCCGGCAAGGTCCGCAAAGATCGGCTGGATGTTGCGAAGCATCGGCCGGCCTTGCGTGGAATAACGATTGTGACCGATCGCGGCATGACCCGGCAGGCGGGCGCGCAGGTCGCCGCCAAAATGCTCGCCGACCATGCCCATATGGCGCTCGGACGGGAACCGTTTGCCGTCAAAGGAGGTGATGCCGCAGGCTTCCTGGCCACGGTGCTGCAAGGCGTGCAGGCCGAGCGCCGTCAGAAGGCTGGCTTCATGATTTCCGAAAATTCCGAAGACGCCGCACTCTTCACGGGGTTTGTCATCATCGTGATCAAAATGGACCATACGAGACATGCTCCTGCATGACAGACTTGCGACATGGGCCTATTGCCCGGTTTCCTCCTCGGAGGAAAGGGGCTCCTGCACTTCTTTTCCGACCTTTGCAGCTTCGATGTTCACATAATCGGCCACTTTGCGCAGTGACGGATAGGTCAAACCGTTCTGAATGAAGCTGGGAATGCGGTTCTGTTCGAGCACGAGACCCAGAATGACCACAAAGAAAACAAGGGCTACGAACCCGCGCAGCACGCCGAAAACGGCGCCCGCGACATGATCGAACATGCCGATGCCTTCGGCGCCGTGAATATTCTTTGAAAGACGCTGCCCGAGCCAGGCGATCAGCACATAAACGATGATGAAGGCGACGATCAGCAGAATCAGGTCGGCCGACCAGGAGGCCAGGTCCGGCGGCAGTAGGGCGGCCAGATCATCGTGGAAAAAGACGCGGGCATAATAAGCGGCCGCCAAAGCGCCGATAAAGGCACCAAGGGTTGCCAGTTCTCTCAGAAATCCACGGGCGAAGCCCATGATCCCGGAAATCACCACAACCGCCAAGGCGATACCGTCGAAAGCTGTAATTGAATCAGGCATTCAGAGCGTCCGGCGCGAGTAACTCTACGAGGTCGATTAGTCGTTTAATCGGAGTGACGGTCAAGCCGTCCACTGCGCTTGGCGCCCCTTCGGGCACGAACGCGCGTTCAAATCCGAGCCGCGCGGCCTCTTTCAGGCGCTGTTCCATCCGGGCGACAGGCCTGACCGCGCCAGAGAGAGAAACTTCGCCGAAGAATACGCTGCGCTCTGGCGCTGCATTGGCCGACAGGGACGTCAGCAGCGCGGCAGCGGCGGAGAGGTCTCCGGCAGGCTCCATGATCTTGTACCCTCCGGCCACGGAGAGGTAGACGTCCATGCTGGCCAGCGACATACCGCAGCGCGCTTCCAGCACGGCCAGCAACATGGCAAGGCGGCCGGAATCCCAGCCGACGACGCTGCGCCGGGGGGTGCCATAGGCGCTCTTGGCGACGAGCGCCTGTACTTCGGCCAGAACCGGGCGGGAGCCCTCCATCGCTGCGAACACAGCCGCGCCGCCTTCGGATTCGCCGTCAGCGCTGAGGAACAGGGCCGAGGGCTCCTTGGCCGGGGCGAGGCCATACTGGTGCATTTCGAAGATGCCAATCTCGTCCGTTGGCCCGAACCGGTTCTTGACCGCGCGCAGGATGCGGAACTGGTGGCCGCGCTCGCCCTCGAAATAGAAGACGGCGTCGACCATGTGCTCCACCACGCGCGGGCCGGCTATGTTGCCTTCCTTGGTGACGTGGCCAACCAGGACGACAGCGGCGCCGGACTTCTTTGCCCAGCGGGTCAGTTCCTGCGCACAGGCGCGGACTTGCGAGACAGAGCCGGGGGCCGCTTCCAGGCTGTCCGACCAGAGCGTCTGGATCGAGTCGATTACGACAAAGTCCGGTTCAGCCGCCTTGAGGGCCGAGAGGATTTTGCGCAGGTCTGTTTCGGTTGCGAGCTGGACGGGGCTTTCGGCCACTTTCAGGCGACGGGCGCGATCCTGGATCTGTGCGGCGGCTTCCTCGCCGGAGACATAGACGGTCTTCATCCCATTGCGGGCGAGACGCGCGGCGACCTGCAGCAACAGGGTCGACTTGCCGATACCTGGGTCGCCCCCGATCAGTGTCGCGGAAGAAGGCACGATGCCGCCGCCGAACACGCGGTCCAGCTCATCGACGCCCATGATGATGCGCGCGGGCGCTTCCGCCGTGTCGTTGAGGGCGACGAAATCCACCTTGTTGGAGCGTTTGGATCCGGTCTTGGGCGCCGCAAGCCCGCCCGGCACGCCAGCGACGGCTTCCTCGACGAGGGTGTTCCATTCCCCGCAGCCGACGCACTTGCCGCTCCACTTGGAGTGCACTTCCCCGCAGGACTGGCAGACAAAGGCGGTGGTTGCAGTTTTAGCCATGGTGTCTGGATAGGCGGGTTTGCAGGTTGGGGAAAGGGATCAGATGATCCTTCAGGCAGGCTCAAGCGCGGTTGCGGCGCTGACGCCATTGCACACAAAAAGCGCGACGCCTTCCGGTTCCTTGCCATTGGTCAAACGCACCGCCCGGGCTGTGCCACGGGCGTTGCCGGCGGTGAAGGCGAAGGTGCCGTCCAGCACGTCAACATTGCGTTGGTAGAAGGGGATGTAGCCGGACAGGAGTCGTTTTGAGAGCGTCGGGTGCAACTCGAACCGGCCCGTTGAGGCGCGTTTGGCGCCTTCGAACCGTCCGGTCAGCGAGACCGAATTGATCTCCTTCGTGCCCACGAGGCGAACCGGGAAACGAGCTGACGCGGGGATCGGGGTGAAGGCTTCCTCGGTCTTCTCGCCGTCGCCCACGACCGGCGCAGACAGCGGGTCATCCGACAGGAATACCCGCCAGGCCAGGTGCAGGCCTTCATAGCGCGTGAAGTCTGCCTGCTCGGTGCAGGTGTCGATCTGCCACTCGCCGTCCAGCCGGAACTTCTCGTATTGCAGCCAGCCCGTGAACGCGAGCGACAGAGCCGTGAATGCGACCGATATGTACTTGATGAAGTCCAGCATGGCGCGTCTCCCCTCGTGCCTGATCAGACTTCGTCACGGCTGAGGGACGATGGTCAAGACCTGTTCGCGAATTGAGGCGGGTTTACCCTTCCTTGGCAGCTGTGTGGGTAGAGAAAAATACGCAAAGGAGGGGGGGGGATGCGAATGGCGCTTCTTGAGATGTCGCTGGACCGCTGGGCGCTGCGCTGGGCGCTCTTCTGGGTTTTCGGCTGGTCGCTATTCTGCGTCTTCACGCCCATCGAGCTGGGCTTCGATGTGCTGCACTATCACATTCAGGACGGCTGGTCGGCGCTGAACGGGCGACTGACGCGCGATCTCGCGCCTTCGGGCATGCATTCCTACTTCAACCCGCTGACGCATATGGTCACCGAATTGATGATCCGCACGCTGCCAGCTGCGGGGGTGACCTTCCTGCTGGGCGCGGTACAGGCGTCGATCTTGATCCTTATTTACCTTATTTGCCGGCGGGTCCTGACATCCATCGGACATGAAAGCCGGGTCAGCGCCCTGCTGCTGGCGTTGGCGGGTTTCTTCAATTATTCGATGATGACGGTCACGGCCAGCATCCGGATCGACCACTGGGTCGCGGCGCCGTTTCTTGCCGGGCTGTTGATCCTCATGCCGGAAGACGGGCGCACAGTGACGTGGCGACGTGCAGGCCTGGCCGCGTTACTCGTCGGCATGGCGGCGGGTATGAAGCTCACCGCAATCGTTCAGGCCGCTGGTATTGCGGCCGCTATCCTGATTATGGTGCCGGGCGTTCGCGCGCGGATCGAGGCCGTGATCGCCGCTGGGCTCGCCGGTCTGGCTGGTATCCTTCTGACCGGCGGCTGGTGGATGTGGCGCCTTTGGACCGTGGTCGGCAATCCGGTCTTCCCGATGGGGAACGGCCTGTTCAAATCGCCTTATGGATTGCCGGAAAATTTCCGTGACTTGCGCACCGTGCCGGACTCCATCTGGGACGTGTTGTTCTTTCCCGTGAACGCGGCTTTCAGGCCTTATAACGAATATGGGAAAACCTGGATGCAAGACCTGCCCATAGGCATGCTCTATATCGGCATTGTTCTGATGGGATACGTCCTCTATCGCGCCTGGAAGACTGCACCGATGTCGCTCGCCCGACCGCCGTCACGTGTTCTGGTGATGCTGTTCGGCGCGATGATCGCTACGCTGGCCGTCTGGTTTCCGATGTTCATGGTCGGTCGCTATGCCATCGCGGTCTGGATGATCGCGCCGGTCCTGTTCGGGGCGGTTCTGATTCTTGTATGGCCAGCAATAGAGCAGGGGCTTCGGACATTCCTGTGCTTTGGCAGCATCCTGATCATCTGTGTCATTGGCGCCAATGTGACGCCTTTGCGCCGTTTGCCGGTGCAGAATATGTGGGGCCCGTATATTCAGGTTGATGTGCCGGCATTGATCGATTTCGAGAATGCGGAAGTCATCTTCACCGGGCCTTATCCATCCTCTTTTCTGGCGCCATACTTGCCGGCTTCGGCGACCTTCACATTTAATCAGACCCAGCCCTGGGCCGATGGGGGTGAGCATGAACTGAAGCGCATGGTACGTGAACGGATATCCGAATCGGACGGGCCGTTCATTGCCGTCATGGTGGATGTTGACGCGGAGACCGGGCTGGGGTCGATCCCAGTCATCTTCGCCGGCTTGCGTGATACGCTGGGCCTGATCGCAACACGGGAGACCTGCGCCGATTTCGTGACCAGCGCGGACAATGAACAAGCGCACTGGATCGCCTGTCCGCTGGTGAAGGCTGATTAGCGCTAAGGCCCAGGGGGCTGGTCGAGCCAGTCCATCGCGGTGTCGAAGTCCTTCCCGCGCGGCAGTTCGTGGTGGAGGTTCTGCACGACCATGATCTTGATACCGTCCATGCCTGCCGCTTTGTAGCGATCAAAGACGCTCCTGGTGTCGTCCTCGTTGAAGTCTTCTGTGCCGGTGAGGAAAACGAACCGGTTCATGCGCATGCGGGCGATGGCGACCGGGTCTTGTTCCGGGAAAGTGTTGACGCCGCAGATATACAGCGCGCCCTCAAACAGATCCGCGAAATAGTAGGAGATTATACTGGCCATCCGGCCACCCCCGGAGAAACCAGCGATATAGGTGCGGGTTTCGTCCGTGCGGTAATGGTTGCGGACATAGTCCGCCGAAGCGAGGGCTTCAGCCATGCGGCGTTGTACGGTCCGGTCATTGCCTGAATGGTCGACACTCACCCAGATCAGATTGCGCTGGTCGATCACGCGCTTCCAGGTGTTTGGAATCGCGCCTGACCGGGACGGACTGATATAGACCAGGATGCCCGCCGGCTTCGACGGATCATAGGTCTTTGGAACGTAGAGCTCGAATTCGATACTTGTGCCGGGTCTGAAGGCCTCTGAAAAGATCGGTGCCCATTCAGGCCGAAGCGCGCCTTCGGCGGGGACCTTATCCGTATAGGTGCCGGTCCGGGCCAGCGGTGCAGCATGCTCGGGAACCGCCGCGGGGATTATAACGGCGAGCAAAGTACAGGCGATCAGAAAGCGCTTCATTGTTTGAACAGCTTCGCACACAAACAACATGCACTCCAGCACCTGGATTTTACAGGTGTGCCGGATAAAAAGGAACGTCTAGATCGCCGGCTGGATCGGGCCTTCGGCGCGTCCGTGGACGAACTGGTCGACATAGGGGTTGCCGCTATTGTCGACTTCGGACGCCTTGCCGCGCCAGATGATCTTTCCCTCGAACAGCATGGCGACTTCATCGGCCACCTTGCGGGCCGAGGACATGTCATGGGTGATCGTCACAGCCGCCGCGCCGAGGCCGCGCACCTGTTCGATGATGAGGTCATTGATCGCATCTGCCGTGATCGGGTCGAGGCCGGTGGTCGGCTCGTCGAAGAAGATCAGGTCAGGCTTTGAGATGATCGAGCGGGCGAGCGAGACGCGCTTCTGCATGCCGCCGGAAATCTCTGCCGGATAAAGATCCGCCACTTCGGTGCCGAGGCGCACCTTGCGCAGCGTTTCGATGGCGTGGTCCTTGGCCTTGGAGCGGCTGACCACGCCGGAATTGATCAGGCGGAACGCGACATTCTCCCAGACGGTGAGGCTGTCAAACAGCGCGCCGGACTGGAACAGCATGCCGACGCGCTCGCGCATCCGCGCGCGCGACTTGCCGCGGGACTGGGTCACGTCTTCGCCATTGAACAGGATGTTGCCGGAATCCGGCGTCATCAGGCCGAGTGCATTCTTGAGCATCACCGACTTGCCTGAGCCCGAGCCGCCAATCACGACGAGGCTCTGGCCGGGCTCGACATCCAGCGATACGCCGCGAAGGACATGGTTCTTGCCGAAGCGCTTCTCGACATTCTGCAGGCTGAGAATGGGCGTGCTCACAGACCGATCTCCACGAAGATGGTCGACATGACGTAGTTCGTCGCCAGAACCAGAACCGCCGCGCCAACCATGGACAGGGTGGCCGCCCGGCCAACGCCCGTGGCGCCAGCTTTCGACCGGTCACCCTGATAGCACCCCATCAGGGCAATCACGCCGCCGAACACGACCGCCTTGATCAGGCCGGTGAGAATGTCGTTCCTGGTCACGAAGTCGAGCGTGTTGCGCAGGTAGACGGTCGAGTCGAAGCCGAGGGCCTGCGTGCTGACCAGCCACCCGCCCATCACCCCAATCACGTCCGCCACCACAACCAGAAGCGGCAGGGCGATCAGCGCAGCCAGGAAGCGCGGGGCATAGAGATAGCGGTACGGTGAGGCGGAGAGGGATTCCAGCGCATCAATCTGCTCGGTCACGCGCATGGCGCCGATCTCGGCAGAGATCCCGGCCGAGACGCGGCCCGCCAGCATCAGGCCGGTAATCGTTGCGCCGAGTTCCCGCGTGATGCCCAGCACCACGATGCTCGGCACGAATTGTTCGGCGCCATAGCGGCTGCCGCCTTCATAGATATTGAGGGCGAGGGCTGCGCCAATGAACACGGCTGACATGCCGACCACAGGCAGCGAGAAGAAGCCGATATTGACCATCTGCTTCCAGATCTGGCCGACATACCAGCGCGGCGTGAAAGCGGCTGCTTTCACACGTGCCGCAAATACGGCGAGCTGGCCGATCTCGCTGAAGAGGCCGAGTGTCGCTGCGCCGATCCAGGCCAGCGGATTGGGAATCCCGCGCTTACGGGTAGAGGCGTTCGACACGGGGTCCGAGTCCTGTAAGTAATTCATAGCCGAGCGTGTTCGCCCGCGCGGCCTGATCTTCGAGTTTGGCATGCGCGCCGAGGAATTCAACGCGCGCACCTGCTTTTGCGCTGCGCTGTGCCTTTGAGACATCAATCGTAGTCAGGTCCATCGAGACCCGTCCGGCGACCGGGCAGGGCACGCCGTCCAGCCAGCCGATAAAACAGTTCGAGGCTGAGCGCAGCACGCCATCGGCATATCCAAGACCGACCGTGGCCAGCGTCATGTCAGACGGCGCCGTGAACAGGGCGCCGTAGCCGACGGTTTCTCCGGCCTTTGCCTGGAAGACACTCAGGATTTCCGCTTCGAGGGTCACGGCTGGCGCCAGTTTGATGCGCGCTGGCGGGATGGAGCCGCCATAAAGGGCAATGCCCGGCCGGGTCAGCTGGTAGCCATAGTCCCGTCCGAGATAGCAGCCGGCCGAATTGGCGAGGCTGGCCGGTACGCTTGGGAACGCTGCTGCGATGGCGTCGAACGCTGCGCGCTGGGTCTCGTTCATGGTGTGGCCGGGCTCGTCCGCGCAGGCCAGATGGCTCATCACCATGACAGGCTCCAGCGCGTGCAGGGCGTCCGACGCGGTTTCGAGCAAACTTTTGGGCAGCCCGAGCCGGTTCATACCGGTGTCAAAGTGCAGCGCGCAGGGCAGTCCACCGGTTTCCGCCCAGAGCGCGACATGCGCCTCGCTGCTGAGCACGGCAATCAGCTTGTGGGTGCGGAACAGTTCCACAGTTGAGTGGCTCGGGCCGTTGAGGACAAAGATGGCCGGGCCGGGGCCGATCGCCTCGCGCACCACGGCGCCTTCTTCCGGATAGGCGACAAAGAACGTGTCACAGCCCGCTTTGGCCAGCGCCGGGGCGACCTGTGCGGCGCCGAGGCCATAGGCATTTGCCTTCACAACGGCGGATGTGGTCGTCTTCGGGTTCAGCGCTGCCAGCGTCCGCCAATTGGCAACGATGTTCGCAAGATGAACGGTGGCGCGAGGCAGGGACGACATAGGCCTGTGCGTAATCGGCTTCTGGTTGATTGTCAGCCCGGCAATGGCGGCGCCGGTCAGGCCTTTTTGCTGTGCGCGAGCCAGGCCGAGCCCTTCATGTTCCAGACCGGCGTGAAGAAGATCATCCAGATGACGAGCGCGATCATGCCGCCCGCCGGAACGATGGCGATCTTTTGCGGGCCGAACAGGTCAACCAGCGCGCCCATCAGGGCGGCGCCGAACGGGGCGCCAGCCATGAAGCCCAGTTGGTAGATCGACAGGACGCGGGCGAGCTTCTCCTTCGGCGCAGCGTCCTGCACGATGGAGCGGCTCATCGCGATGGAGATACCAGCAGCAAGGCCCCAGACGAACACGATGGCGAGGAAGCCCCAGTGCGGAATTGGCCACATCATCAGGAGGATGCTGATCGAGGCGAGGAGCTGCGCCATCAGCAGGAGGCGACCCTGGCGCTTGATCCGCTTGAAAATGGACAACACGACCGAGGACACGAACGCGCCCATCCAGAACGTGACGAACATGTCCCGGATGCCGTCTGGCCCGAAACCGTAGACGTCCCGGTTGACGATGGGCAGCACAACGAGGAAGGCGCCGATCACGAAGATGCCGACGCCGAACATCAGCGCAGTCATCGCCCACAGCTTGCCGTCAGACCGCACGGCGCTGAAGCCGTCGGCAATATCTGCAAAGGCACTCTTGATGCCCCGGCTGCTGCTGAGCAGCTGGCGCCCCTTGCCGAGCCAGAGCGCAAAGATCGCGCCCAGCGACAGGACACAGCCCTGTATCAGGAGCAGCTGCTGCGCCGGGATCGGTCCAATTCCGAAACCGCCCATCCAGTCCGGCATCTTGGTCATCTTGTCGGCATAGCCGCCAATGATGAGACCGCCGATCTGGGCCAGGAACTGCGCCATTGTGGCCAGCGTCACGCCAAGTTGCAGGGTCACGCCGGAGCCGACCCGGGCGCGGCGCTCGACGACTTCGTTCACGATGGAATCCCGCGCGGGCATCATGAAGGCGCCGACCGTGCCGATGGTCAGGCCATAGGCGATCATGGCGGGATAGGTGAGTGTGCCCTTCCAGACGAAGGCTGCCAGCGCCAGTGCCGGGGCCGCTGCCAGAAGGTGAAGCAGGATCAGGAGGCGCTTGCCGTCCGCGCGTTCAGCGACAACGCCGCCCAGCAGAAGGAAGATCACCGAAGGACCCGACAGCGCCATGTTGGCAAGGCCAAGCTCCAGTCCGCCAAGGTGCAGGTGCTTCTGGCCGGTGATGAGGTAGGGGAACAGGACCATCTGAAGGCCGAACGCCATGAACCAGCTGCACTGGACCAGAAGGTAAGCCGGCAGCTCGATCTTCACGACCCGGCGGATGCGCTGGGCGCGCCAATGCGTGGCGGTGGACAGCAGAGACGCGCCGGCGCCCAGCGCTTCGCTGATCCCGCTGACCGGGGAAGAGACGTCACCCGCCGCCTCTTCGGCCATTTCATCGGCAATAGTTTCGACTGGCTCTGTCATGCCATCTCCCGCGTGAGGCGGGACATTAGGTAGGCCGGGCGGCCATGGAAAGAGCGCTTCGCCACAGAATGGTCAGGTTTCACCCAGTTGCGTTGCGCCTCTCCCAACGGTAGCGTTCGTTGACCCGACGGGTTTTCAGGGTGGACCATGCGTATATTCAGACATCTCATCAGCTGGGCGCTCGCGCTGTTCCTGATTGCCATGTTTATTCAGGCAAATTTCGCGCCTCTGCCCGATCCGCAGGAAGGGGCGGTCAAGCTGTTTGATGCGCCGGGCCAGAATATCGTGTTCCAGACAATTGCAGATCGCTCCGGCGTGTCGCTGTTCGAACCGGCAGGCCGGTTCGTCATCGCGGTTGTTGAGCTGATCGCCGCTTTCTTCCTTCTTTTGCCTGTCACGCGCCGGTTCGGTGCTGTGCTGGCGGCGCTGGTCTGTGGTGCAGCCATTACGTTTCACCTGTCGCCCTGGCTTGGCCGTGAGGTTCCGCTGTCGCTGGACCCAGCCAGCACCGCGACCGATGGCGGGCAGTTGTTCATGCTGTCGATCCTGATGCTGGTGGCGAGCCTGCTCGTTATGGTGGTGCATCCGGGGCGTATTCGCGGCTGATCCGGCCCTCTGGGCTTGCGCCAGCGTTCCACCCCTCGTTAACCGTTTGGTGCGATTTTCCGTAGGTTCAACGGATACGATCGCACCATGGAATCTCTCGAACAGGCCGACAAACCCCGCATTGGACGCGCCCGGAACACGCTGTTCCGCCGGCTGGTGGACATCGTTTCGATGCCCTCCGGGGGCCGTCTCACGCAGCAGGACCGGCACATGGCGGCCGATATCCTGCTCGACATGCTGTTCCATGCCGACAATGAAGACCGCGCCATGTGCGCCAAACGGCTCGCCGGCAGCAAGGAAGCGCCCCGCCGCCTGCTGCGCTATCTGGCGCAGTGTCCGTATCCGATTGCTGCAGCGCTGTTGGCAGAGAATGAGGCATTCGATGCCTGCGACCTGCGCGACATTGCCATGACGGGCTCGCAGGAGCACAGATTGGCCATTGCGAAGCGCAAAGTCGTGCCGGGCATGGTCTCCGATTACCTTGCCGAAGCGGGGGAAGCGCATGTCGTGAAAGAAATGGTCGCCAATCCAGGCGCAGAACTGCCTGAGCAGGCTGTCGACAAGCTGGTCCGGCGTTCGCGGGACGAAACGGCACTGTGTCCACTGATCGCGGAGCGGCTGGAGACCATTCCCTCTCACGCACTGACCATTTTCTGGTGGGCCGAAGGCCCGACCCGCCGCCGTATCCTGCAGCGCTATGCGTCGGACCGGCTGGAAATCATCGATTCCTGTAAGGACGTGTTCGAAATGATGGCGGAAGAGGGCTGGGCCGACCCGGTCGCCCGCAAGGCCATTCAGCTGATCGAGCGGCGCCAGCGCAACCGCGCTGCCCTTGAGCGCAGCGAATTCGACAGCCTCGAAGACGCGATCAATTCTGCCGCAGTCAATGGTATGGACGCGCATACGGCACAGGAAATCGGTTACCTCTCCGGCGTAAAACCGGTCACCGCTGCCAAGATTCTGGACGATCCCGGAGGTGAGGCGCTGGCGGTGCTGTGCAAGGCAACCGGGGTGAAGCGGGACTTCCTGCCGGTCCTCTGGGTCGGCTTGCGGCGACCGCTGGAACTGGAGGAGGGGGTGATCGATCCCCAGTTCAAACATGTCGCCGAGACCTATGAAATCCTGAGCGTCGCCAAGGCGCAGACCATTCTGCGCTATTGGAACTGGTCGCTATCCTCGGCCTTCTCACCGGCCGCTGCGCAAAATGGCGCCGGTCTGCCGATGCCTGCGAATGAAGAGGCAGAGTTCTCAACTGCACAGCGCACAGCGCGTCTGGTTTTTGGCAGATAGCGGTTCAAAACTGTAAAACACTCTGTAACGGGCTTTTCAAAACCTGTTTCCCCCATTAGTCCCGTAGCCGATTAGGGTCATCGGAAAAGAGGGCTGCGCGTGGCGTATTTCCTGGGGCTGGTAATAGCTTTGGTTGCGTTTTGGCTCGGCATGTCCGGGCACAATACGCCGTTGATCCTTTCGCTGGGAGGGGTTTCCGTCGCGTTGACGTGTATCCTGGCCTACCGGCTGGACATTATTGACCGGGAAGGCTCACCCTATGTGCGCCTGTTCGGCTTCCTGGCTTACTTTCCCTGGCTCGCAAAAGAGATCGTGAAGGCGAATGTGACCGTGATCCGCGCCTGCCTGAAGGCCGATCTCGACATTGCTCCGGCGCTGGTGAAGGTGAAGACGATCTGCAAGTCAGATCTCGCCAAGGTGACGTTTGCCAACTCGATCACGCTGACGCCTGGTACGGTCACCGTCGAGATCGAAGGCGACAAGCTTCTGGTTCACGGCCTCTACGAACAGGACGCCCAGCCGGAAGCTTTCGCCGAGATGGACCAGCGTTCGGCTCGCGCCATTGATGGAAAGGGAGCTGCCGCATGATCGCCGCCGCGCTGATCGCGATTCTTATCGGTATGGCGCTGCTCATGCTGCGCGCCTTTATCGGGCCGACCCTTTACGACCGCATCCTTGCGGTGAACTCGTTTGGCACCAAGACCGTCCTGGCCCTCGGCCTGCTCGGCTTCGTGATGAAACGCCCCGAATTCCTCGACATCGCGATCACCTATGCGCTGATCAACTTCGTCTCGACGATCGCGATCCTCAAATTCTTCCGCTACCGCTCTTTCCAGGTTCCGCTGGTGCGCCGTGGCTCGGGAGGCAATGCCGATGGCTGAGTTCCTCACTGATATTCAAGGTATCTGGGAGATTGTCCGTTTCCCGCTGGGGGCGCTGATGTGCTTGGCCGGTGCGCTTTTGTGCCTCGTCGGCACCGTTGGCGTGCTGCGTTTCCCGGACATCTACACCCGCCTGCACGCCGCTTCGATCACCGACACGTCAGGCGCCGCTCTGGTGCTGATTGGCATGATGCTGTTGTCGCCCGGCTGGCTGATTGTCGCCAAGCTGTTCGCGATCTGCGTCTTCCTGTTCCTGACAAGCCCGGCGGCGTCGCATGCCCTGGCCAATGCCGCGCACACAGCGGGCGTTCAGCCGATCATCGGCCGGGTCGGTTCGTCCGACGCTGACGGGGAGGACGCCTGATGCACGCCATGTTCAACGGTGATTTCGGGGTAATCCTGGTCAACATCTTCCTTCTGGGCATCCTGTTCGCGGTCGCCATCGCGATTGCGAGGATGCGCAGCCTGTTCGCCATCGTGATGCTGTCGGGCATGTATTCGCTTGTTTCTGCGGCCTGGTATGTCGCCATTGATGCGGTGGACGTCGCCTTTACCGAGGCAGCGGTTGGCGCAGGCATGTCGACCGTCGTGCTGCTGGGCGCGATGCTGCTGACTTCCCGAACTGCGAAGCCTGAAAAGTTCTTCTTCCGCCTTGGTCCGTTGCTGGTTTGCCTCGCGACCGGCGCTGCGCTGATCTATGCGACGGTCGATCTTCCGGCGCTGGGCGATGCCACATCTGCCGCCAATGCTGGCGTTGGCTACACCTATCTCCAGGTCGGCTGGTTCGATACGGGCATCCCGAACATCGTGACCCCGGTTCTGGCCAGCTATCGTGGCTTCGATACGCTCGGCGAGACGACCGTGGTGTTTGTTGCCGGCCTCGCTGTGGCGCTGCTGCTGGGCTTTGGCGAGCGGTCGCTGGCCGAGCGCATTCGTAACGAAGGCCGCACCAGCAATCGCGGGTCGAAGAAGGCGCCAGCTGTCAGTGACGAGGATCCCGCATGAACACTGATCATCACGTCATTCTGCGCGTCGTCGCGAAAATGCTGATCCCTGTGATCGTCATCTTCGCGTTCTATGTGCAGTTCCATGGGGATTTCGGTCCCGGCGGTGGATTCCAGGCCGGCGTCATCATCGCTGTTGCCATCATTCTTTATGCGCTGATCTTTGGTGTTCCGGCTGCCATGCGCGCCGTGCCGCCGGCCTTTACGCGGTCGCTCGCAGCGGTTGGGGTGATGATCTATGCAGGCGTCGGCTTCTGGGCCCTGTTACAGGGCGGCCAGTTCCTGGAATACCAGGCCCTGTTCCATGAGCCTCCGGGTGAGCATCACGGCCAGCATATCGGCATCATGGTGATCGAGATCGGCGTTCTGTGTGGCGTGTCCGGCGCGATGCTGACGATCTTCTATGCCTTTGCCGGCCGCGTGGCCGAAATCCGCGACGAGGACTGGTAGACCATGCTGGAATTCCTGCTCGAACGCGCGAACTATTGGGTCGTCATCGTGCTGATGATGATCGGCCTTTACATCACCTACGCGTCACAGAACCTGATCAAGCGGATGGTGGGCCTTGGCCTGTTCCAGACCACGATCTGCCTGTTCTACGTGACCCTTGGCAAAGTTTCCGGTGGCACCGCGCCGATCCTGTTCGGCGCCGATGCGATTGAGCATCATGGTGCCCCGCATGGCGCAGAAGCCGAGGGCGGTCATGCTGCGCTCGACGCCGCGCTGGCCGCTGGCGGCGAACATTCGGGGCGTGTTGCGGAACTTGTGAACACCTATTCCAACCCATTGCCGCACGTCCTGATGCTGACGGCCATCGTGGTCGGCGTGGCGACCCTGTCGGTTGGCCTCGCGCTCGTCGTGCGTATCCGTGAGGCCTACGGCTCCATCGAGAACGACGAAATTCTCGAAATCGACCTTGAGACCGCACTGGCCCAGCATGCTGAGGCAGAGAAAGCCGCAAGCGAGGCGACCGCATGATCGAAGCCCTTATGAATGCTGCGCCGGCCTGGGCGCTGACGCATGCTGCGCCACTGCTTGTCATGGTGCCGCTGTTCCTGGCGCCGCTGCTGGCCCTTATGCCAAGCGGCCGGATCGCCTGGCTGATGGCGGTGATCACGACGGGTATCAGCTTCTGCTTTGCGCTGATCCTGCTGGGCCTGGTACAGACCTCGCCGATTGGCGTCGTGTCCTACGAAGTCGGCCGCTGGCCTGTGCCGCTCGGGATCGAGCTGAGGGTCGATGCGCTGAACGCGATGATCCTGCTGGTCGTCACCACGATTGGTCTTCTGGCCACGGTCTTTTCCTGGCCCACCGTTGTTGCGGAAATCAACAAGGATAAGCGGGCGCTGTTCTATTCTGCCTTTCTGGTCTGCTTTGCCGGTCTCAATGGTGTGGCGATCACGGGCGACGCGTTCAACCTGTTCGTCTTCCTCGAAATCTCGTCGATCTCGACCTATGTGCTCGTGGCACTCGGGGCAGGGCGCGACCGCCGGGCCCTGCCGGCTGCGTTCAACTACCTCATCATGGGGACGATCGGCGCCAGCTTCTACATTATCGGCATCGGCTTCCTCTACGCCGCGACCGGCACGCTCAACATGCATGACATCGCGACGCGCCTGCCGGAACTGGCAGGGCACCGCAGCGTGCAGGCAGGCTTTGCCTTCATCCTGGTTGGCCTCGGTCTGAAGGCGGCAATGTGGCCGCTGCATCAGTGGCTGCCGAATGCCTACTCCTACAGCCCCAGCTTCGTGACGATGTTCCTGTCGGCGACGGCGACCAAGGTCGCGCTCTACGCGCTGATCCGGTTCCTGTTCACGATCTTCCGGCCTGACTACGCGTTCGAAATCTCGGCCTTCAGCGCGGTTCTGATGCCGCTTGGCCTCGCGGCCATGGTCGTGTGCAGCTTCCAGGCTGTGTTCCAGAACGATGTCCGGCGCATCCTGGCCTATTCCTCGGTGGCGCAGGTCGGCTACATGATCCTCGGTGTCTCCATTGGGACCACGGCCGGTCTTTCTGCGGGTCTCTTCCACCTGCTGAACCATGCCATGATGAAGGGCGCGCTGTTCATGGCGGTGGCCGGTGTTGTCCTGACCTATCAGGGCACGACCATTCGCGACTTTGCAGGTCTTGGCCGCTCGGCCCCGTGGACGATGACGGCTTTCGCCATCGCCGCGCTGTCGCTGATCGGTGTGCCTTTGACGGCGGGTTTCCAGTCCAAGCTTCAACTCGGCTTTGCCCTGTTTGACCAGGGCATGTGGTGGGCCGTCGCGCTGGTCGTGTTCTCGTCCTTCCTGGCGGTGATCTACATGGGCCGCGTGCTGGAGGCGGTGTTCTTCCAGCCGCCCGCCAATCCGCGCAAGGCGCGTAAAGAAGCCCCGATCCTTATGCTCGTGCCGCTCTGGATCCTCGCTTTGGCCAATATCTATTTCGGCATTGCGGCGGACCTCCCGCTCGGACTCGCGCGAGACGCGGCCGCCGCAGCCTTCGGCGTGGAGGCGTTCCGATGAGTCCTGAAACCCTGATTGCCGCCGCGCTGGTCCTGCCGCTCCTGATTGCGGCTGGCATTGCCGTGATGGGCTGGTCGCCGAACCTGCGGGAAGGGGTTACCTTCATCGGCGGGGGCCTCTTGTTCCTGATCATTGTCCTGCTGACGATGCACGTCGCAGGCGGAGAGCGGCCGGAGCTGAACCTCGGCGAGGCTGCGCCCGGCCTCAGCCTCGCTTTCAAGCTCGAACCTCTGGGCATGCTGTTCGCGCTCGTGGCCAGCGGCCTGTGGATCGTGAACTCGTTCTATTCCGTCGGCTACATGCGCGGGAACCGTGAGCGCAACCAGACGCGCTTCTACATCTGCTTTGCCCTCGCCATCTTCGGCGCCATGGGCGTGGCGATGTCGGCAAACCTGTTCACGCTGTTCATCTTCTACGAGGTGCTGACGCTGTCGACCTATCCGCTGGTTGCCCACAAGGGCGACGCCGCTGCCAAGCGGGGCGGACGCATCTACTTGTTGACCCTGATGGGTACGTCGATCGGCTTTCTGCTGCCCGCCGTGATGTGGACCTGGGTTCTGGCCGGTCACAGCCTCGACTTCGTGCCCGGCGGCCTGCTGGCGGGTGTCGATATAAGCCCGGTTGTCGCCAGTGCGCTGCTGATCCTGTTCGCTTTCGGTGTTGCCAAGGCGGCGCTGATGCCGGTCCACTTCTGGCTGCCGAACGCCATGGTCGCGCCGACGCCGGTGTCGGCCCTGCTGCACGCCGTGGCCGTTGTGAAGGCCGGTGTGTTCACCATCCTCAAGATCTCGATCTTCATCTTCGGGGCGGACCTTCTGGAAGCGACCCCGGCGCGGGAGTTCATTCTCTGGGTGGCCTGTTTCACCATGTTGGTCGGCTCGCTCGTCGCCATGACCAAGGATAATCTGAAAGCGCGGCTCGCTTATTCGACCATCGCGCAGCTGTCCTATGTCGTGGCTGGTGCCATGCTGGCAGACCCTGCCGGCTGGATGGGCGGCAGCCTGCAGATCGCCGCACACGCTGCTGGCAAGATGACGCTCTTCATGTGCGCCGGTGCGATCTATGTCGCCACGGGCCTGACCAATATTTCGGACATGAAGGGCCTCGGCCGCAAGATGCCGTTGGTCTTCATCGCCTTCCTGATTGGCTCCCTGTCGATCATCGGCTTGCCGCCCTTTGGTGGGGCCTGGCCGAAATATGAACTGATGCAGGGCGCGATCGACCACAACAATACGTACCTGTCCTTTGTGCTGATCGGGTCGTCGCTGCTGAACATCGCGTACCTTCTGCCGATCCCGTTCCTGGCCCTGTTGCCACCGCCCGGCACCAAGGAGCCGAAGCCCTTCAAGCGCCCCGATGGCGCGCCGATGCCGACCGTCGTGGCCCCGCTGATCACGGCCGCGCTGTGCATCATCCTGTTCTTTGCCGTCGGGCCGATCTCGAAATTCCTTTCCCCGACTGTGGGCGACCGCGTCGATTATATCGCGGATGGAGGCCAGCCATGAGCGACCCGACTGACAATGGCCGCGACGATACCGGCCGCTTCGTGAAGCGGGCAGCGGAGTCCGTGCACAAGCTGAACACGCCGTCGGAAGAGGGCATCCACCCGCTGTCGCAGATCCTGTTCGGCTGGACCCACACCAAGGGCATTGGCAACATCATCTTCTGGGTGCTGCTGGCCCTGTCGGCGATCATGCTGTCGATCGACTTCTTCTTTCCCCGTCAAGACTATCTGAAATTTGCCAATTATGCCGGGTTCTACGGCATCTGGGGCTTTGTCTGCTTCTCCTTCGCCGTGATCATGGGCTGGCCGCTTGGCCACCTGTTGCGCCGGGACGAGAACTATTACGGCGATGCCAGCGGCCCGCCTTATGGCGTCGATCCCGACGCGCCGATGGCCGATGAGGCGACTGCGCCGCACCATTCTTCCGAGGGAGACGCGTAATGCCGACCATGCTGGCAAGTCTCAATCCCGGTTGGGTGCTGATCATCGCGGGCATCGCGAGCCTGTTCATCCGTGTGCGCGTTGTGCGTCAGGTCGTGACCATCGCCGCGCCGCTCATGGCGCTGCTGCTGCTGGTCTTTGCGACACAAAACACAGACCTGGCCACCGCCGACATGATGGGCCTGAAACTGGTCCTCTACAAAGTCGACAGCCTGAACTTCATCTTCAGCCTGGCCTTCCTCATCGCTGCCGTGCTGAATGGCATCTATGCCCTGCACAGCGACGACCGGATCCAGGATGGCGCCGCGCTGTTCTATGCCGGTGCCGCCGTCGCCGCGACGCTGGCGGGCGACCTGATGACCCTGTTCGTGTTCTGGGAACTGACGGCGATCAGTTCGGTCTTCCTGATCCTGCGGGCACAGACGCGCGAAGCTTACTTCGCCGCGATGCGCTATCTGGGTGTACAGGTCCTGTCGGGTGTTCTGCTTCTGGCGGGCATTGCCTATGTGCTGAAATCGCGCGGGAACCTGTCGCTGGAAGCCTTCACCGATCTCAGCGATCCGGGCGTCCTGTTCATCTTCATCGCGTTCGGCATCAAGGCGGCGTTCCCGCTGCTGCACAACTGGCTGCAGGATGCGTATCCAAAAGCCACCGTGGTCGGCTCGGTCGTGCTGTCGGTCTATACGACCAAGCTCGCCGTCTATGCGCTGGCCCGCATGTTCCCGGGGCAGGAGCATCTGATCTGGATCGGCGCCACGATGACCGTCTTCCCGGTCTTCTTCGCCGTGATCGAGAACGATCTGCGCCGCGTGCTGTCCTATTCGATCAACAACCAGGTCGGCTTCATGGTGTGCGGCGTCGGCGTCGGCACGCCGCTGGCCCTGAATGGTGTCGCGGCTCACGCCTTTGCGGACATCTTCTTCAAAGGCCTGCTGATGATGTCGATGGGCGCTGTGCTCTACCGCACGGGTACGGTGAAGGCGAGCCAGCTTGGCGGCCTGCATCGCTCGATGCCCTGGACGACCGTGTTCTGCATCATCGGCGCCATGTCGATCTCAGCCTTCCCGCTCTTCTCGGCCTTTGTGACCAAGTCGATGATCATCTCCGAAGTGGCCACGGCGGGTTATGCCGTGATCTTCCTGATGCTCATGTTCGCCTCGGCCGGTGTTCTGGAACACTCGGGTATCAAGATCCCGTATTATGCCTTCTTCGGCCACGACAGCGGCATCCGCGTGAAGGAAGCGCCGTTCAACATGCTGCTCGCCATGGGCATTGCAGCGGGCCTGTCGATCTTCCTCGGACTGCCAGCACTGGTGCCGGGCTTCGGCCATGAGTGGCTCTACAACCTGTTGCCATACCGCGAGGAGGCGATGGGCTATTCCCATCACCACCTGTTCTCGTTCAGCCACATACTGACCCAGTTCCAGCTGCTGGTGCTCGCCATCTTCGCCTTCGTCCTGCTGAAGCGCATTCACGCCTATCCGCCTGAGAAGCGCGGCGTGATCCTCGACAGCGACTGGACCTATCGCAAACTTGGCTATGGCCTGGTCGTCTGGGCCGGCACGGTCTGGGGCAAGGCAGGGCCGGCCATGTCGGCCGCCTTCTTCCGCGTCACCGGGCGGGCCTATAACTGGATCGAGGCGGCGTTCAGCCCGCGGGGCGAACTGGCGCGCGGCGGCGTGCTGAACGGCGCCATGGCCATCTGGACAGCGGCGCTGCTGGGCATCGTGTTGCTCCTGTCCTTTATGGCCGTCAGCTAGACAAACGCGCCTGAACCTGAAGCATTTATCCGCCCCGGTCTGAACAGGCCGGGGCTTTTTTCTGCTGTTTTGGGATTTACGTTTGGCTGGCGGGCAGTACGTCCAAGCCAGAATAAGTTAACGGGGACAGACAGCATGTCAGAAACCATCGAAGCCCGACCAGCCGAGCAGAGCGTGATCACGTGCGCGGCTCAGATCGTTGCGTCCTATGTCGGCAATAACACGGTTGCATCTGACGAATTGCCGGACCTGATCCGCCTTGTGCATGGCGCCCTGTCTGGGCTGGGCGAGCGCGTCGCCCGGCTGGACGAGCCCAAGCCTGCAGTGCCTGTTACGAAATCCGTTTCGGATACTTTCCTGGTCTGCCTGGAAGACGGGAAGAAGTTCAAATCCCTCAAGCGACACCTGCGCACGTCCTATGACATGTCGCCGGAAGAATATCGCGAGAAATGGGGCCTGCCAGCAGACTATCCAATGGTTGCGCCAGGCTATTCGCGCCAGCGATCACAGCTTGCCAAGAAGATGGGCCTCGGGCGTACAGACAAGTAGAAGATCACCGCCACGAATACTTATCATTACGGATGCGAAATGAAGTATTCCGGTAACCTTGGTTAATAAAACATCACAAAGACTCTTGATTCGGGGGGGCAACTCGCGCGATAGGTGATTCTATCGAATCACCACGGGGGTGGCTGAACATGACGAAACAGAATGTTTTCAAAGGTGTGACCGCTGTTCAACGCAGTCTGGTCGACTATTGGTGCCTGCTTTGCGAATCGGACGGCGTTCCGCGCCGCGAATCGGTCGATCCAGGGCACCTGCGCAGCATGCTGGCGAGCATCTCCATCATCGAGTTCGACGAGTCGGGCGCGGCGCGCTTCCGAATTGCCGGGTCCCGCCTGCGCGACCTGCTGGGCTTCGAGGCCCGTGGCCATAGTGTCGAAGATGCGATCGGCACGGCTGCAGAGACTTTCTCGCTCGGCCTGTCCGCCGCCATCGACCGCGCGGCGCCCGTCGGCGGAGTTATCGAAACCGGCCATCGCCTGCATGCATGGCTCCGTCTGCCGCTGGCCGGACCGGATGGCCGGATCAGTCAGGTGCTTTGCCATGACGAAGCGCTGGCCAACCGCCGCCTCCTGCTGACCACCCCGCCGTCGGGCAGCACTATCCACCAGAGATCGAGCCGCTTCGCCGCTTGATTCCCGTCCCGCGCGGGGCGCTACATTGCGCATATAGGAAAGTTATCCTACACTGCCTGATCTCGGGTAGTCTTCTGCCTGTTCCAGACAGCAGGAGGATACATGTCCCACTTCGACCCCCAGAAAGATGAAGACCGCGCCGATCTCGCCGCGGCCCTGACCGCGTTTGCGCTCGGGCTGAAAGCGGAGGACGTGCAGGGCGGCACACGCGGCTCAAGGAGCGGGGCGCGGGCCCGGCAGATCGCAATGTACCTGCTGCGCGCCAGTCTCGGCATGAGCCTCAGCCGCGTCGCGCGGGCCTTCGGCCGGGATCGCTCCACGGTCTCCTATGCCTGTCAGGTGATCGAAGACCTGAGAGACGATCCGGATTTTGACATCTGGATCGAGCAATTGTCGGTCGGCCTGTCCAGCGTTGCGGTGCTTGGCGCGTCGCCGGCCGATGGCGAGGTGGTTCGCTGTGCCGGGTAAACCGAACCGTATCCTGTCGGGTTGGCGGGCCCGTCGCCTGCTTGCCTCAGGCGGCATGATCGTGCGTGATGGCGCAGCGTTTCGTCTCTATCGGCACGCGGATGAACGAAGTTGCCGGTGTGGCCGGGTGCCCGCCCATGTCGTGGCGCGCCTCAAGGCAGAGGCAGGGCTGGTTCTGTTTCGGGGCGATCCGGATCGTCTGGTCCAGTCCAGCCTGCCAGACCTGCCCGAGCTGAAGCCCTTGCCGGTTCAGCCCGATCCGGGCGTGTGGCACAGGCCGCCGCGCAGCGTGCTGGAGCAGTTGGTCGATCAGGATTCCCAGGGTGTGCGCCTGCGTGCGGCGGCGGGCCGGTTCCTGGCGGACTATCACCTCGCAGCATCACCTGGACGGCTCCGCACCGATACGCCGGCGTCTCTGGCGGCGGCGCGGGCACGGCTTGAGCAGGTGGAGGCAAATCTTGGAAGTGTCCGGGTCGAAATGATCGAGATGCTGGTTCTGGACAAGTTTTCAGCCGTCGCACTTCGCCATGTGACGGGCGCGGAACCGGCTGTCGCGCTGGAGGCGCTCACGCGCCTGGCCGTGGTTCATGGACTGGCCGAACCGGATCAGCTGGTGGGCAGGGCCTTCGCGTCGGCCTGAATCCGGGCCAGCATGGAGGCGAGCCCGTTGGATCGCTGGGAGGTCAGGGCGCCGCTGACGCCGATTTCGTCCAGGAAGGCCTTCGCGTCGAAGGACAGGATCTCGTCTCGCCCGGCGCCGGAATAGAGTTGCATCAGAAGGGCGATCAGGCCGGACACGATCATCGCATCGGATTCCGCCCGCAGCACCAGCTTGCCATCCTCCCAGTCCGTCACCAGCCAGACCTGACTGGCGCAGCCGTGCACGCGCGTGTCTTCGGTGCGCTCACCCGGCTCCAGCGGCGGGTTGGCTTTGCCAAGATCGATGATGTGCGCATAGCGCGCCTCCCAGTCGTCCAGCCAGGAGAAGTCTTCACGGATTTCGGCGGCGGTTTCGGCGATGCTCATGGCCTGTGACATGGGGCATTCAGCCCCAAAAGAAAACCCCCGGCAGCCTGAGGCCCCGGGGGTGAAAGTTGAGAGAGATGGAAGGGTGTTACTGGTAGACCCCGCCAATGCACTTGCCGACATCCGCGAGCGCGTGCTCACCGATGCAGAAAGGTACTTCATACTGCTGGTTCGCCGCGGCGACGCACTGCTGCAGATTAAGGTTGGCCATGTTCAGGCAGCCGCGGGTTTCGCGTTCTGACATGGCGCTGGACATCTGGGCCGGGGTGGCGGCTTCGGAGCCCAGCACGCGGAAGGCGGCGAGTGTGGCGATCTGGTCTGCCACGGGCTCTTTGCCGTATTTCACGCGCTTGCGATTGAGATTGAGGCTGGAGGTGACCGCAGCCGGGAAGCGCACGGCACTCGCGGCGCCGGAGACATTGTCCCACAGCGATGGGGCGCCGGTGACGCCGGCCTGGACCAGGACGCCATCAATGTCAGACGCGCTGAATGCCGAGAGAAGCGGGGCGCTGGCAGGAATGCCGGCACGCTGGATCCGGTCGAGGCTGGACGCCTTGGCGCCGGAATTGCCGATCTTGGCCTTGGCCCAGCCGGCAGCCTGAAGCGAATAGGCTTGTTCCTTGACGAAAGCGGCGGCGCTGGTGAGACGGCGGCTGTCGGCTTCGGTGGCGGAGAGCGCTGAGCTGACGGCACTATCGCCGCCATTCAGCTGACGGGCATAGCGCACGTCATTGGCCAGGCCACTCATCATGACGTCGCGGCCGTAAAAGTCTGCAATGTCGCGCACGGCGGCGCGGTATTCAGGGTCCTGCGAGGCGATCAGGGCCGAATAGGAGATCCAGCCTTGCGAAAGCTGGTCGGGATTGTGCCCACCCAGCGAGGTAAGCGCGTTGTCGATATCGTTGGCAGAGCCAAGCGGTTTGGACTTCACGTCAGTAACTTCAGATTGGTAGGTGGCGTAGACGGCGGCCGATTTCGAAATCGCGTCGCCTGCCTTCTGCTCTTCCACTTGGGCGTCCTGTGCCGTAGCACCAAAGGCGCACCCGACAGCGATAACGATGGCCCCGATCATTCTGATGGACTTCATGTTCGCTAACTCCCTCACGCGTCACACGATACTGAATGCCTGAACTTCCCCAAGGGGGGAACCGCAGCTTGCCCGCTTCTTGCATTACAAATACAGCAAGGAACCGCAGACAGCTTCACAATGCCTAATGAATCTCACTGGGATATTAACATGTCCCCCCAAAAGCAGTTGCAGAGATTACGGTTTGTCCACCTTGGCTGGTTGGGCATGGTGCTGGCGGTTGCCCTTTCTGTTCTCGTGTCGCGCGAAAAAGAGGCGCTCTCGTTCGCCTGGTTGGGGTTGGCGGCACTTCCTGGTCTGACCGGCTATGCGCTGCTGGGCCGCGACCGGCTTTTGAACCAGTTTGCCCCGTCATTCCTGGTGATTACGTGGACCGTGTTCGCCGCCTTCGCGCTCGCTCTGAGCGGAGCGGCCATGTCTCCGCTGTCGGTTTTGTTCGTGATCGCGCCGCTTGTTGCGCTGAACCTTGGTAACTCTGCCATGGCAGCCGAAGCGTCGATGTTCGGCGCGGGCGCGTATTTCGTTGCGATCCTGTTGTCCGAAATCGGGATTCTGCCTCCTGGAGAGGCCGTTCCGGGCTTTGCAAGCGTGGCCCGGCTGCTGGCTTTTGCAGCCCTTGTGATCTCCGCACTGCTGGTCTGGTTCCTGGCCCGTGGGCAACAGCGCCTGCAGACAGCCGCCGACCAATCCGAGCCGGTGGAAGCCTCCGTTTCGCATCCCCCGCGCGCGACCATTCCGGTGCCTGCCGGCTCTGGTGTGTTGCTTCTGGATGTAACCCTGGATGGCATGGTGCGCGGCGCCGATGGCGACCGGATGGGCCTGCCCGGCATCGGGGTCGGCACCTGGTTGCGCGATATTCTCGAAAATGCCGATGCGGCGACCGGGCTTCAGGCGCGTATTGCGGTGAGCGGCGAGACGAAACTTCGCAGCGGCCGCACTGTCACCTTCTGCTCGACACCATATGAAGGCGGCACGCATGTCGTGCTGATCGACCGGGCGGGCGAAAGCGCTGAGCCGGCCAAAGTCTCTGACGCAGAGACCCGCGCCGATGCGGCCGTGAAACAGCGCACAGCTTTCTTCGCCTCTCTTGGGCACGATCTCAAAACGCCGCTGAACGCCATCATCGGCTATGCCGACATGATGCGCCAGAATGTGCTCGGCCCATTGCCGGATGCCTACAAGGACTATCCGGCCATCATTCATGACAGCGGTGAGGAACTGCTCCTGATGGTCGAGGACATGCTCGACCTCGCGCGCGCCGATGCTGATCGCCAACGTCTGGAGCCTGAACCGGTTGACCTGCGGGCGTCTGCCAAGGGCGTGATACGCCAATTGGAGAACCAGGCTGAACGCGCAGGCGTGACCCTGCGCCTGAAGGCTGGTGATGAAGATGTCTGGGCCCATGCCGATGCCCGCGCCGTGCGGCAGATCTGGCAGAACCTCGTGTCCAACGCGATCAAGTATTCAGACCGCGACGGCATCGTCATGCTGGACGTTCAGAACCGGGCCCATGCCGTGATCCTGTCGGTCACCGACAAGGGCGCCGGCATGACCGAGGATGACGTGAAACTGGCGCTGGAGCCGTTTTCGCAGGGCGAGAATGCGCGCGGCGTGAAGGGAACAGGCCTTGGCCTCGCGGTCGTCAAACGCTTTGCGGAGATGCATGGCGGCCAGGTCGACATTCAGTCGAAACCCGGCAAGGGCACGCGCGTCGCAGTCAGCCTTCCACGGGACCCGGAGACGGATGCCGATCCGATTGAACCAGCGACCGTCTGAGGCGCCTTTCCAGGTTCACTTGCCAGGGTTCCGGGCTGTCTTCAGTAGTCCCGATCGTTCGGCAGGTTCTTCCGCACCAACAGGAACAGGCCACCCAGTGTCCCGCCGCCGATAGCGAACAGCGCGATGGATGTGATAAAGTAGATCACGTCGCCCGGATAAGCCGCGTGTTGGATCAGGCCCATCAGGCCGCCAGCAAAGGCAATTGCCGGCGCCATAAGGATCAGGTCGCTGCTTTTCATGGATTTTCCCCTTCCGCGCATGGTTTCCAAAGCGTTAACTCCCGCTGGGAATCTGCAAGTGCCATGCCTGTTCACCCTGTTTCCCGAAGGACCCGCGCCATGATGGACCGCTTGCCGACACGCCTCTGGATCGAGGCCCTGATCCGCCGTGCGGAAGTCGCCGGGGCGTCCGGTTTCATCGTCCAGCATGGCGATGACGCGCGCGGGGACATTCTGGTGAAGGTCGCCCGCCTTAATGGAATGGCCGCCGCCTACACGCCTTCGATGGACATGGAGGGCGAGCGCATCTTCCTGAACCTCGCCGCTCAGGGCATCGGCCCGGACGAGCGCAGCGTGGATGAATATGTCGCCCGTGCCCGCAAGCGTGACAGCGATCTCTGGGTGGTCGAGATCGAAGACCGGGAAGGGCGCCACTTCCTGACCGAACATGTCGAGGAAGGCGCCTGAATTCTGTCGTGGTTTCAGGCCAATTCCTTTGCGCAGGATAAGCCTGCGTTAACTCTGCGCTAACCCCGTGGCGTCAGCTTGAAACCGAATTGAGCAATCGGGGCAGAGTGGGGTCATGCTGTTTCTCCTGAACGAACAGATCGTCGATGTGACGATCCCGGAAATCCACCTGTCAAAGCGCTGGAAAGTGCTTGGCTGCGGCGATCCCTCAAGCATGAGGGCACGCGAGGCGCTGGAGTTCGTGGCCCGCGTCGTGTCGGCGCATGTGAAGGATTGCGTACCGCTTGAGGTCAGCCTCGTGGAAGACCTGGCCGCGCTGATCATTGCCAAGACAGGCGCGAATGCGGCCCTCTTCCCGGTGACGGATGGCAAGGTGGGTGAGGCGCGCCTGACGATCCTGCCCGAAACCATCCTGGCCAGCCTGCGCGAGCGTCATGCCCATGAAGGCCTGGTCCCGGACCTCAAGGAAATCTGGCCGCTGGCCGCTTAACGGCCCACCTGACACCAGCTCTTCAATCCATGGTCCAGATCGGCTAGAGGCTCGGCCCAGAGAAAACGAGCCAATTCAATATGTCCCACGCTGCAGAAGCCGCCCGTCGGCGGACCTTCGCCATCATTTCGCACCCTGACGCCGGCAAGACCACGCTGACGGAGAACCTGCTTCTGGCGGGCGGTGCCATTCGCGCGGCCGGGGAAGTGGCTGCGCGCGGCGAAGCCCGGCGCACCCGGTCCGACTGGATGAAGATCGAACGCGACCGGGGCATCTCGGTTTCGGCCTCGGTCATGACGTTCGAGTTTCAGGACCTGGTCTTCAATCTGCTCGACACGCCGGGCCACGAAGACTTCTCCGAAGACACCTACCGCACCCTGACCGCCGCCGACTGCGCCGTCATGGTTCTGGACGCGGCGAAAGGCATCGAGCCGCAGACGCTCAAACTGTTTGAAGTCTGCCGCCTGCGTGACATCCCCATCGTGACCTTCATCAACAAGATGGACCGCGAGGCGCTGGAGCCGATCGACCTGCTGGACGAAGTTCAGGACCGGCTGCAGCTGGACACTGCGCCGCTCTACTGGCCCGCCGCCAGTGGCCAGCGCTTTGCCGGCATGATGGACCTGACGAAGAAGGAATTCATCCAGTTCGAGCGCCGCCCCGGCGAGCCGCCGAAGATCGGCGATGCCCCGCGCATCGCAGCGGATGACGCAACGCTGAAAGCCAATCTGGACGGCCACGTCTATACCGAACTGACCGAAGGCCTGGAAATGGCTGCGGGTCTGCTGCCGGAATTTGACCAGGAGTCATTCCTCGCCGGCCACATGACGCCGGTCGTGTACGGTTCGGCGCTGCGCCATTTCGGCGTGGCCGAACTGCTCCGCACGCTGCAATTGTACGCCCCGCCGCCGCGCGACCAGAAGGCCGAGCGCAAGGGCGAGCCCGTCACGATCCATGCCGCTGACAATACGGTCTCGGGCTTCGTCTTCAAGATCCAGGCGAACATGGACCCGAACCACCGCGACCGCGTGGCCTTCCTGCGCCTTTGCTCGGGCGAGTTCCGGCGCGGCATGCGCCTGAAGACGGCGGGCGGCAAACAGCTAGGCATTCACAATCCGCTGATGTTCCTCGCGCAGGATCGGGGCATCGCCGAGACCGCCTATGCGGGCGACGTGATCGGCGTGCCGAACCATGGCCAGCTGCGCGTCGGGGACTCCTTGTCAGAGAATGGCGACATCCAGTTCGCTGGCATCCCGAATTTCGCGCCGGAACTCCTGCGCCGCGCGCGCGTGAAAGACCCGATGAAGGCCAAGCACCTCCGCAAGGCGTTGGAAAGCCTCGGCGAAGAGGGCGTGACCCAGCTGTTCAAGCCGACCATCGGCTCGGACATGATCGTCGGCGCCGTTGGTCAGCTCCAGTTCGAAGTGATGATCGAACGCGTCGCCGCCGAGTACAATCTCGAAGTCGTGTTTGAACCGGCACCTTATAACGTGGCCCGCTGGCTGTCCTGCGACGATCCGAAAATTCTGGAAGACTTCCTTGAGCGGAACAAGTCTGCGTCCGGCACCGATCTTGACGATGCCCCGGTCTATCTCGCCAAGAATGCCTGGGATGTCGGCTACGCCCAGGAAAAGAACCCAGAAATCCGCTTCACCGCCACGAAAGAACGAGCGATCTAAGCGGGTCTATTCGCCGTCAGCGTCCGGTCCGCCGTCGAGTTCCTGAACGGGTTTCGGCGTGAACAGGGCTTCGTGGCGCGGGGAGATGCCGGATACGGACAGAAAGTCTTTACGGACATGTCCGCCGCCGCGCTTCAGTTCGCAGCGGCCTTCGCCGCCGTCGATTGCTGCGACATGACTCCACGCCAGGCACATTTCATCCGCAGCGCAGCTCGCCTGACAGGCCGTCGGCGTGTCCCCCGGCAGCACGGAATAGGTGGCGCCAAAGCGATAGATGCCGGGTTCCTGGCCCGTGGGCACGGCCTGTTCTGTCGGCTTTTCCGGCTTCCGGCTGGGTGCATCAGCAGCTGCTGGTGCAGCGATCAGGGCGAGCGCGCAAGCGGGCGCGAGGAGGGGTGCAAGGCGCATGGCGGCTACTCCATTTGTCAGCCTTCAGGATAAGAAGGCCTCCTTAATGAAGTGTTCGCCTCAGTCTGCCGGTTCAACAGGCCCGGCTAGCCAGCCAGCGCGTCGCGCTTTTCTTCAATCTCCAGCCATTCCATTTCGGCGGCTTCAAGTTCCTCACGCGCCTTGCCGACGCGGACGGATTTCTTGTTGAAGGCGTCGGCATCGCGGGCGTAAAGCTCGGGGTCCGACATGTCCTTCTCAAGCTTCGCGATTTCAGCTTGAAGCTTGGGCACCAGTGCGTCGATTTCCTTCTGGCGATGCTCGTCCTTGAAGGAAAGTTTTGTCTGAGGTTTCGGGTGTTGTGCACTGTCCGTCTTCGGTTTTTCCGCTTTCGGATCATTCGCGCCATTCTTCTGGCGCACACCTTTCAGCTGCTGCTGCGCATCGCTCCAGCCGCCTGCGGTGACAATCCATTCGCCGTCGCCAATCGGGCAGAGACAGCTCGTCACCGTGGCATCGAGGAAGGCCCGGTCGTGGCTGACCAGGATCAGCGTGCCTTCATAGCCGAGCAGCATGTCTTCCAGGAGGTCCAGCGTCTGCATGTCCAGATCGTTGGTCGGTTCATCCATCACCAGCAGGTTCGACGATTGCGCCAAACCAATGGCCAGCGACAGCCGGTTGCGTTCGCCGCCCGACAGCGCGCCGACGGGCTGGCGCAGCTGGTCCGGCGAGAACAGGAAGTCCTTCGCATAGGCCGCGACGTGGCGCTGGCGACCCTGCACCATGATCGAGTCGCCGCCCGCCGGGGCGAGGGCTTCCCAGATCGTGTCCTTCGGGTCCAGCGTTTCGCGCGTCTGGTCCTGATAGGTCACTTGCAGCGTCTTCGACTGTTGCACGCTGCCACTGTCCGGCTCGATCCGGCCAAGGAGGAGTTTCACCAGCGTCGTCTTGCCTGCCCCGTTCGGGCCGATAATGCCGATCCGGTCGCCGCGCAGGATCTTCAGCGAGAGGTCATTGACCAACGTCAGTTTGCCGTCCGGGCCGTCATAGTTCTTGGTCAGGTGCTTCGCTTCGATCACCTTCTTGCTCATCGAGTCCCCGGCATCGACGCTGAGGTCGGCGGTGGACTTGCGATCTGCCAGCGCCGAGCGCATCTGCGCGTGCTCGCTGCGCAGGTCTCTCAGCTTCGCGAGGCGGCCCTGGTTGCGCTTGCGCCGTCCGGTGACACCGCGCGCCAGCCAATGCTGTTCGTCCTTCAGGTGCGTCGTCATCCGGCGCAGCTGGCGTTCTTCTTCCACTTCGATCTGCTCGGCCCATTCGTCGAACTTCACATAGCCGTCCGGGCTTTTCAGAACCTTGCCCTGACGCAGCCAGAGCGTGTTGGTGGAAATGTTCTCCAGAAATCGCCGGTCGTGGCTGACCACCAGCACGACGCCGTTGAACGCTTTCAGCCGTGCTTCCAGCTGTTCGATCATCGGCACGTCGAGGTGGTTGGTCGGCTCGTCCAGCAGGATGACGTCCGGGTCTTTGGCAAACGCCTTGGCGAGCGCGGCGCGGCGCAACTGGCCGCCGGACAGAGTGGCCGGGTCTGCGCCCGCCTCCACGCCGAACTCCATCAGCTCGGCCTCGGCCATATAGTCGTTCTCAAGGCCCTCGCGGGCATAGTCGAGCACGGTCTCGAAGCCGGCAAGGTCCGGCTCTTGCGCGACGGCGGCATAGGTGATGCCCGGCTGGCGCCAGACCTCGCCCGTGTCGGCCTCGACCGTTTCGGAGATGATCTTCATCAGCGTGGACTTGCCCGCGCCATTGCGACCGACCAGCGCCACGCGTTCACCCTTGGACAAAGAGAAGCTGACCCCCGTGAACAGGGGCTTGCCGCCAAAAGAGAGGCGGACGTCGGTAAGGGTAATCAGGGGCGGTGCAGCCATGGCCGCGATGTAGCGCGCGCGAGGGCAGGGCGCTAGGGGGCGGCACCAGACAAAGGCTTCCTTAAACTTGAAGCTGTATATGGTTCGTTAGCTTGCCTGACCGGGTGGGCCTGACTGAGTTGTTTGGTGTTACATGCTGAAAAAACAGATTCTGCACGGCACATCCTGGTTACTTGCCGGTCGCATTTTCAGCAATGCACTCGGGCTGGCCAGCACATTGGTGGCTGCCCGCTTTCTGATGCCCGATGATTTCGGCGTGGTGGCAATCTCCATGGGCGTTTTCGGCATTGCCGGTGCGGTTGTCGAGCTGCCTGTAGGTGTGGCGTTGGTACAGTTGGAGACCGCGAAGAAGGCTGACTTCGATACTGCCTGGACGATCAATCTGCTCCGCGGTCTAATCGTGGCGGGCCTGATGGCTGTGTCCGCCTGGCCGGTCGCCATCGTGTTCAATGAACCTCGTGTGCTGGCGATTATTCTGGCGTTGTCATCCTATCCTGTACTGCTGGGCCTGCGGAATTCCTGGTTCGAGCAATATATTCGCGAGATGGATTTCCGCTGGGAGGCCCTGACAGAAACGCTGACCAAGATTGTCTCGTTTCTTCTCGTCCTTGGTATCAGCGTTTTAACCAGCAGTTATTGGGCCCTTCCGCTCAGCCTGATTGCATCGGGTGCCACAGCTGTCGTGCTGTCATTTGTATTGTCTCCGCGTTTGCCCGGATTCTGTCTGTCGGAATTCCGTACTTTTTTCGGGTTTTCCGTCTGGTTGGGGCTGGGCCATATTGCTGACAGTATCCGTGAAACGTCTGGAACTTTCCTGGTCGGTAAATTTCTCGGCACAAGCCGTCTTGGTGCCTGGTCGGTTGGTACGCAATTCGGAGATCGTCTCGAACTGATCCTTTACTCGCCCATGGAGCGCACATTGTTTGCTGCGTTCAGCTCCATTCAGAATGATGCGGCACGTCTGCGCGAAACCTTCCTGAAGGCCGTGCATACCGGCTTTGCGTTCATCGCCCCGGCTTGTGTCGGCATGGGGCTTCTCTCTCAGGAAATTATTGCCATCGCGCTTGGCCCGAAATGGTCGGTTGCCGGGCTGGTCCTTGGTTTTTCTGCTCCAGCCATGGCTTTTTATCTTCTGGCTGGGCTGGGAGCTTCGTTGGCAACGGCGCTTGGCCACACACGGAACCTGTTCCGGATCAAGATTGTGTCCGTTTGTCTGCACCTGCCCATGATCGTCATTGGCGTTCATTATGGGGGACTGGTTGGTGCTCTGGCCGCTTCGGTCCTAACGGCATTCATCTGGTTTATCCTGTGCGCATATGAGATATCCAGGATTGCTGGCATCACTATATCGCAACAGGTTTCTGCAATCGCTCGTTCCTCTATTGCGGCGTTGATCATGGCGGCAGTTGTCATATCTGCACGGAAGATATTTTTTGCCGACCCCGACAGCGCACTTCTCACAACTGTATTGCGTGCGGTCAGTTTGTCAGCTCTTGGAGCGGTAACATATACCGTCAGCCATTTTGCGCTATGGCAATTGGCGGGTCGGACAGCTGGTGTTGAGGCTGCGGCGCTATCTCTTCTCTCACGACGCCCTGCAAGGAACTGAGATCGTAAGTCCGGAAGTCAGGGGCGTTGACGATGCGGGCGATCTCAAGCGCAAAAGCGTGCAACATACTTTTATACTCTTCATTGCCGGCAACTTCTCTATCGACGACGTCGCCCAGACCGAGCGTCTTGTTGGCATCGAAGATGAAGGGCTCGCCATCAATCATGGTGTAATCGAGCTTCCCATAGTCGAGATTCAGTTTCTGACGCATCTCCAGTAAGCGCGGGTGCGGATTGAATTGTCTGCAGGAAATGTGTTCGTCTTCGGTGATGATCAGGCTCGTTGAGCGCTCTATGTTCTCATAGTGAATATTGCCAAGGAAAACGTATTCCCGAAGCACGTTCTTGTCGCCATCTCGTTCTGGCATCAGTTTCTGTACGACATGATGATCGGAGAAGTAGCGTTTCGGTACATCGCGCACACTATCGTAGATGCGATACTCATCCTTGGACCGGATAAGCGCCGTGCTGCTCAAGCCCAGCATGCGTTCGATGCGTGTGCGAATGCGTATCGCGAGGGAGCGTGAATTGTTTTCCGGTTGACCGCCATAGTTCAGCGTGGATTTCACGATGACAGGCCCGCTATAGACGCTCTTGCGCGTCAGCAAGCCATCGGCGTAGAGGTGCTTGCGGATGTCGATGGCGCCCGAATTGATCTTCTTACGGTAATTCCGGGAAAATTTGACAACATCTTCTGGAACGACAGAGCGGTCATAATGAACCAACAGCAAGTCAGCTGGAATGACTGTATCTGTGCCGTAAAGGTGTACCACTTCGATGCCGAGTTTATTCAGGGCATCTTCGATAATGCACACCATATATATACGGGCATTTCGCGGCGCGTCGCTACTATGCAGTATGGCTACGCGTTGACGATGGTAAGACACATTGGGCCCCTTAGGTCCATTCCGGAGCGGGGAACTATTATTCGATGGTGTTCAATATATGGCTAAAGTATCTGGTGGAATTTGATTGAATTTCGTTTCCACCATCTTGGGGTGGAGACGAGATGAGCGTGAGTCAGTCGGCCTGGAGGGCGGATCGGTATTCTATTGATGGTTCTCTGCTTGCTGCTAAGCTTCCAAAAATGATCATTTGGAGGGAACGGTATGGCTTATTCAGACAACGAGACCGCGTTCACACAGTTCGAGGCCCGGCAGATGTCGCCCGCCATTGGGGCGGAGCTGATCGGCGCAGACCTGACGAAGCCGACCGACACGCTGGTCTCGGAAGTGCGCGCGGCGCTGCTGCGCTACAAGGTCGTCTTCTTCCGCGATCAGGACATCACGCGCGCCCAGCATCTCGCCTTTGCGCGCAAGTTCGGGGAGCTGGAAATCCACCCCGCGACCCCGAAAGAGCAGCCGGACCGCGAAGTGCTTCGTATTGCCCACGGGCCGAACTCGCGCGGCGTCGAGAATTCCTGGCACTCGGATGTCACCTGGCGGGAAGAGCCCTCACTCGGCTCCATCCTGCGTGCCATCGAGCTGCCACCCGTCGGCGGCGACACGCTCTTCTCCAATATGGTGATGGCCTATGAGGATCTCGACGCAGACCTGAAAGAACGCCTCTGCCAGATGACGGCGGTGCACGACATCGCCCGCGTCTTCGCCAAGCGTCTCAACAAGGATGTGACCGAGCTGCACGCCAAATTCCCGCCGCAGGAACACCCGGTCATCCGCACGCACCCGGAGACGGGCCAGCGCGGCCTCTACGTCAACACGGCGTTCACGGACCATATCAAGGGTATGGACCGCAAGGAGAGCGACGAGCTGCTGAAATATATCTACTCCCGCGCGGCCATTCCGGAATACCAGTGCCGATTCCGCTGGGCGCCGGGCTCACTCGCCTTCTGGGACAACCGCGCCTGCCAGCACTATGCCGCCAGCGACTATTTCCCGGACGTGCGCATCATGGAACGCGTCACCATCGCAGGCGACAAGCCCTATTTCGACGCGGCGGCCTAAGGCAGCGTCGCGACTTCGTCCGACGTCAGCAACCGCCACTCGCCCTCGGGCAGGTCGCCCAGCGTGAGCGGGCCGAAGGTGGCGCGGTGGAGGGCTTCGACATGGTTGCCCGCGGCGGCGAACATGCGGCGGATCTGATGATAGCGTCCTTCGGTGATCGTCAGGCGGGCGGTGCGTTCGCCGGTCACGTCTAGCTGAGCAGGCAGAAGCGGTTTGTCCTCGCCGCGCAGCATCAGCGTGCCGCTGGCGAAGATATCCGCCTCATGCCCTTCGAGGGGGCGGGCGAGTGTGGCGTCATAGGTCTTCGGCGTGTTCGACTTGGGCGAGATCAGGCGGTGCAACAGCTTGCCATCATCCGTCAGCAGAAGAAGCCCGGTCGTCTCCGCGTCCAACCGCCCGACGGTCGACAGGGCCGGATCACGCTTCAGAAAGCGGGGCGGCAGGAGTTCATAGATAAGCCTGCCCTGATCGGCACGCGAGCAGGTGAAGCCCGCAGGCTTGTTCAGCAGGATCACCATGCCGGGCGCAGGGTCCAGCTTTTCGCCGTCGAAGCGGAGGTCGTCGCCAAAGCCCGTGACGCGGCCCCTGCGGATGGCGATCTCCATCTCTTTCCGGCTGCCATAGCCGAGATGGGCCAGGTATTTCGCGAGCTGGCGGTCTTCCTTCATCGTTTCGGCGTCATCTTTTCCGCTTGGGCTTCTCGGCGCGCATGATCTTGTAGCCGCCTTCGTCTTCCAGCATCTCGTGGCTCTTGAAGCATTCGCTCAGCACAGCCTCATAAGGCAGGTGCCGGTTGGCGACGAGCCAGAGCGTGCCACTTGTCTTCAGCGCGGCGGAAGCGGCGCGGATGAAGTCCTGTCCCAGCGTCGTGGAATCGGCGCGGCCGGTATGGAAGGGCGGGTTCATGATGATGAAGTCATACTCCGCCTTCGGTGCATCCTTCGTCACGTCGGCCCAGTGCGCCGTCCAGTTTTCGAGGCCTTCGAGGTTTTTCTGCTGGCAGGCGAGGGCGCGATACTCGGCCTCATAGAGGTCCATGCTCTCGACATGCTTGCAATTGGTCAGCACTTCGCGGCTGAGGAAACCCTGGCCCGCGCCAAAGTCTGCGCCGCGTCCGCGGATCCACTCCGGGATGCTGTCGGCCAGCAATTCGCTGCCTGCGTCGACACGGTCCCAGCTGAACAGGCCAGGTCGGCTCCACAAGGCCCCGTCGGCGACTTCCTGGGGCGTGTCGAACGCGATCCACTGTTCCGCCAGCGGAGCGTTCCAGTCTTCTGTCTTCACGGCCCAGAAGGCGCGGCACTTGTGCTTTGACAGGCTGTGCGTTTCTCCTGCCAGTTCGCCGAGGATCTTCTCACCCGTCTTGGCACCCAGCGTATTAGGCAGGCCAGCCATCACGACACCGCCGACGGGTGCATCGCGCATCGCCCGGGCGAACAGGGCGCGCGTCTCGTCACGCTGGCGCGGTGGCAGGATCAGGGTCAGCGCAGACGCCGGAAAGGTCTCTGTCTCTGGCGGCAGCACGGTAAAGCCAGCCGCCTTCAGGGCAACAAGGTCCGGCTTGAAACTGTTCTGACAGGTCAGCCGGTCTTTCGGCAGGCTCATCAGAAAGGGCACGGCCTCCGCGCGCAGACAGAGAATGCCGCCCGTTTCAGGCAACAGGTCGGCCTCTTCAAGGGCCATGGAAAGCGTATCGAAAACAGCGGTATCAAACATGGGCGCTCTCTACGCGCGGGAATGAAAACGTGCAATCGGGAGGATGCCGTTAAGGTTCCACCCGGTATCCGCTGCGGCTGGCGAGGGGCTGGCCGGCGGCGGTGGAGAAGGCCTGGCTGAGGCCGCGATAGAAGGCGATGCGGGCTTCGGCGGCTTCGCTGACCACGACGCTGGCATCCGCGCCAATCAGGCGGGCGGGCGTTTTGCCGTTATGGGCGATCACCATCATGTCCGACCAGAGATCTGCTGGCAGGCCGCCACCGGTGACTTTCTTCATCGGCTTTTCATCATCATTGCCGACCCAGACGCCGCCGACATAGGCGGACGAAAACCCGACGAACCAGGCGTCGCGCCAGTCCTGGCTGGTGCCGGTCTTGCCAGCCACGGCCCAGTTGGGGATCCGGGCGCGGCCGCCGGTGCCGATGTCGGAATTCACGACCCGGTAGAGCATGCCGTTCATCTCGCGGGCGAGCTCCTCCGAGTACACCCGGTCCCGGTCATATTCCGGCCGTTGGTAAAGGACGTTACCCCGGGAATCCTCGATCCGCTCGATCAGCCACGGGTCGAGGCGCAGGCCGCCGGACTGGAACGTGCCGAACGCGCGCGTCAGCTCCCACAGCGAGACTTCCTGACTGCCCAGCGCGATGGAAGGATACGGCTCCATTTTTGAGGTGATGCCGAAGCGCCGCGCCGTGTCGGCCACGCGGGCCGGGCCGCTCAGCTGGGTCAGTTCCACGGCGACCGTATTGATCGACCGGGCCAGCGCCTCGCTCATGGTCATCGGGCCGAGGAAGTTGCCGGTATAGTTTTCCGGTTTCCATTTATCGATGGCAATGGGGGCGTCGTCGAACACGTCATAGGGCGAATAGCCGTCTTCCAGCGCAGTGGCGTAGACGAACGGTTTGAAGCTGGAGCCCGGTTGGCGCACCGACTGGGTGACACGGTTGAATTCGGATGTCGTATAGTCCGTCCCGCCGACCAGCACGGCCACGCGGCCGGTCTTCTCGATCAGCAGGGCAGAGATCTGGCTTGCCCCTGCGCTGGTGCCATCTTTGGCCATGCGGTCGGCCAGTTGCTTCTGGATCTTTTCTTGCAAGTCCATGTCGAGTGAGACGGTGACGACCAGGTCGCCCGGAATGCGGGGCAGCATGGCCTTTACGCGCTCAGACGCCGCGTCGAGGGCATAGCCGAGCTGCGGGTCGTAGGTGGGCGGATCGATGATCACGATCTCCTGCGCCTTCGCCTTGTCGGCCTCGGCCTGGGTAATAAAGCTCATCTCGACCATCTGGCTCAGCACATAGTCCTGACGCTCTTTCGCGCCAGCGAGATTTTCGCGCAGGTTCAGCTTGGACGGCGCCTTGGGCAGGGCGGCCAGCAGTGCGGCTTCGGCCACTGTCAGCTTGCCCGGCTCCTTGCCGAAATAGTATCGCGCCGCCGCGTCGATGCCGTAGAGGCCTGCGCCGAAATAGACCCGGTTCAGGTATAGCGTGAGAATTTCTTTCTTGCTGAGCTGCTTTTCCAGCTCGCGTGCCAGTTTCACTTCCTGGGCCTTGCGCTTCACCGTCTGGCGGCTGTCGAGCACGAGGTTCTTGATCAGCTGCTGAGTGATGGTGGAGGCACCGCTCACCGTCTCCCCGGCGCGCAGGTTCGACCAGGCCGCGCGCGCGATGGCAGCGTCGTCGGCCCCGTCATGTTCATAGAAACGCTTGTCTTCCGCGGCGATGAAGGCCTGCGGCACGTGCTCGGGCAGCTGATCGACCGATGTGGCCCGGCCATAGCGCGGCCCGCGCACGTCCAGCGTGGCGCCCTTGCGGTCGATGAACTCCATGGCCGGCTCGCGCTTGACGGTCCACAGGTCCGCCACTTCGGGCAATTTGGGCATGCCGGAATAGAGCGAGCGCCATTTCCAGAAGCCCCAGCCACCGGCGCCGAGCAGGATGAGAAGGACGACAATCAGCGTGTAGCGCACAAGCCGGGGATGGCCGGAAATGAAACCGCCACCGGGAACCCTGATCACGCGCTGGGCCGGGGCTTTCTCACCCTTCAGAGCCATATTTGCCTGCCAATCGAATCATCGTTTCGGCAGCGTAAATGCGAGAGGATTACGGCAGTGTGAAGGCATATGCCCCCACTGGCGCAGCCATTGCGGTGGTGCGCGCAGATTTCTGCCCGGCTGACCCGACGTCATAAGGGCTGGCCCGTAGTGCTTTTGGGGAATTTCTGTTTTCAATGGAAACTGCAGAATGCGCCTACGGGCTGTCCGATGGCGCCACAGATGGACGGAGAGCCATGACAGGGACGGAAACGAAAACGCGGCCTGCAGGGGCCAAGGTTCAACATTTCGATGTGCTGATCGCAGGGGCCGGGATTTCCGGCATCGGCGCGGCCTATCACATGAATACGCAATGCCCGGAAAAGAGCTATGCCGTGCTGGAGAAGCTGGAAAGCTTCGGCGGCACATGGCGCTGGCACAAATATCCGGGCGTGCGCTCAGACTCCGACCTCTACACGTTCGGATACCGCTTCAAGCCGTGGACCGGCGTGCCCATCGCCACCGCCGACGAGATCCTCGCCTACATGGAAGAGGTGATCGAAGAGAACAATATCGGCGACAAGATCCGCTACGGCCACCAGATCGTCTCAGCGGAATGGTCGTCGAAGGACAGCCTGTGGACGGTCCGTGTCCGCATCCTGGCGACGGATGATGAGGCCGTCTTTACGTGCAACTTCCTCTGGATGTGCCAAGGCTACTATAACTACACCCATCCTTACACGCCCGACTGGCCTGACATGGACAAGTTCAAGGGGCAGATCATCCATCCACAGATCTGGCCGCAAGATGCCGATATGAAGGGCAAGAAGATTGTCTGCATCGGCTCTGGCGCAACGGCTGCGACCGTTGTTCCGGCGATTGCAGGCGAAGCGGAACACGTCACCGTGCTGCAGCGCTCGCCGACCTATTTCATTCCCGGACGGAATGAAAACGAGATGGTCACCGAAATGGCCCGTATCGGCATCGACTGGGACACGATCCACCGGGTCGCGCGCCAGAAAGTCCTGTTCGATCAGCATGACTTCACACGGCGTTGCCTGGAAGAGACAGAGACGGTCACGCAGGAACTGCTGGACGGCGTGAAGGCTTTCCTCGGTGAGGACTACCCGGTCGAAGAACATTTCACCCCGCGCTACCGCCCATGGCGTCAGCGCATCGCGTTCGTGCCGGATGGTGACCTGTTCCAGGGCATCGCCTCGGGCAAGGCCTCTGTCGTGACAGACGAGATCGAGCGCTTCACCGAAAAGGGCGTCCTGACCAAGAGCGGCAAGGAACTCGAAGCTGACGTCATCATCACCGCGACGGGCTTCAACCTGTCCGTCCTCGGCGATATTCCGTTCACAGTGGATGGTGAGCCGGTCGACTTCTCCAAGACGGTCACCTATCGCGGCATGATGTTCACCGGCGTGCCGAACATGGCATGGGTGTTCGGTTATTTCCGCGCCTCCTGGACGCTGCGGGTCGACCTGATGGGTGACTTTATCACCCGCCTGCTCAAGCATATGGACGAGAAGGGCGTGTCGCAGGTTCGCGTCAAGCTGCGCGAGGAAGACAAGGACATGGAAATCCTGCCCTGGATTGATCCCGCAGATTTCAACCCCGGCTATCTTATGCGTTCCATGGACCTCATGCCGAAGCGGGGCTCCAAATATATCTGGCAGCACACGCAGGACTACTGGAACGAGAAAGACGAGATCCCGAACATTGATCTGGAATCGTCCGAGTTCGAGTATTCCGGACAATCGGCGACGGCCAAAGTGCCTGCAGACGCCTGATTGGGCTGAAACCTTGAACGGCAACCCCTCTCGCCTCTGGCGGGAGGGGTTTTCATTTTCATCAATAGAATCTGTTCCTGTGAGCGGTAATCCGCACAGATTGACGTCCTGATCTATTGAAAATAACTGACCATAAGTTATTTGATGCTGTTCAATTTATAGAATTCAATCTAAAAGTAGGATTATGGGAATCAGGGAAGACTTTCTGCGCCCCCGCACCGACAGTGAAAATGCGGCTCGGAGGGCGGCCATCCTGGGCACTGCAGAGGCCCTGGTGTTGGAGTCTTCTGGCCATCGGCTCTCTATTGCGGCGGTGGCCGAACGGGTCGGCGTTTCGCAAAGCACGATTTTTCTGCATTTCGGCAATCGCGAAGGCCTTCTGGCCACGCTCTACACGCATGCCGGGCGTGTCCTGTTTGAAGATTTCATACACCGGCTCAAGCCCGGCATGTCCGATTTGGAGTTCTGTGAAGCCTTCAGCGACAGCTGGCAGGCGTTCCCGCTCTTTCAGGTCATGCGCCCGATGGTGATGCGGACGGTTGCGGAAAGCCTGTCGGAAGGCACGGTTCAGGCGGCTTTGCGGGAAGTGTTTGGCTTCCGGCACGATGCTGCCCCTGCTGTCGAAGAGGCGCTGGGGCTTGAGCCTGGGCAGGGCATATTGCTCCTCAGAAATCTGGCCAATCTTGCCTGCGGCGCAGCGCAGGTGGATGTGCAGACCCTCCTCAACCTGGAGAAACTGTCTGAAGACATCGCGAATTTCGTTCGGGCGAATGATTTTCGCGCATCTTTCCTCAGAGGTGCCATTTTGCTGATCAAAGGCATAAGGAACTGACGCGCGCCGGGTGACAGGGCAGTTGGCAGTTCCAATATTGCGGTGTGAATAGCGGCTCTTTGCCCTCTGCGGCTTGTGCTCGGGACCGGCTGGCAAGGTTCCACGGCTTCACTTCCGGCGGCTGACAGGGTCGTACTTTTCCAGACTTTTGACGGAGTGATGAAGGTAGAATGCCGATCCGCGAAGATTTTCAGCGTGCCCGGTCCGACCGGGAAAAGGCCGCCCGCCATGTCGAAATCCTCGACGCGGCAGAAGCCCTGCTGCTCGAATTCGGCAATGAGCGATTTGCGATTTCGGCGCTGGCTGACAAGGTGGGCGTGTCAAAAAGCACGATCTTCCTCTATTTCGCCTCAAAGGAAGAATTGCTCCTGGCGCTCTATTCGCGTGCATATCGGGCCTTCTTCGAGACACTCCGCCGGAAGCTTGACCCCGGCATGTCGGGCCGGGCGTTTTGCGAGGCCTTTATCGATAGCGCACTGGCCAATCCCACGGGTTTGGTGCTGCGGGCGCATCTGGCCCGAACCATTGAACGCAGCGTGTCGCTGAACAGCCTGATCACCTCAAAGCAGGAGATTCTGGATGCAGGGCTGAAAGTGGCTGCAGAACTTGAAAACGTGCTGGGCCTTGAACGTAGCCTTAGCGTCCGTCTCTTGATGGGCCTGATCAATCTGATGGCTGGGGCCGCGCAGGCGGATGTGCAGCCTTTCATCGATATGGAAGGGCTGCCCGATGATGTCGCCTGGCTGATCCAGGTTGCTGACACGCGCACGGCCTTCCTGAGCGCCGCAGAGTTCGCGTTCATCGGCGCGACAGGGCGCCCGTTCGATTAAGTGCGATTGACGGCGCGCGTTCCCGGATTCGTCTGTATGCAACTGAAAACCTGAAAGTTTCCGGCTGCTGCTACGGGCAACCAATCGCCCGTGCAAGGATGTTGCGATGCACTTCGCTGGTGCCGGAATAGATCGTCGCCGCGCGCGTCGCGAAATATTTCGTTTCGGCAAAATCGCTGAACGGGGCGGCTTCCAGCGCCACTTCGGTAATCGCCTGATGTAGCTCTGTCGCCAGCAGCTTGATGGCGGAGGAGGCGGGTGCCGGGGCCAGATCGCTGAGGCCACTGTTCATGCGGGTTTCGAGCGCTTCGAAATTGTCGACCTTCATCGCCATCTCCGCGAGCCGCATACGGAGCGACGAGCTGACCGCGCCCTGCGCGACTGCGCCTTGCTCTGCCGCCCGCAAGGCCCGGCGAAGCAGGCCTGTCGTCGTGTTGTTGCCGCGCGCGATTTCCATCAGCTGCTTGGCCGTTTTCCAGCCCTTGCCGATCTCCCCGATCCGGTCTGCTGCCGGGGTGCGCACGCCGTTGAAGAACACTTCATTGGTCTCGCAATCACCATCGATGAAGCGGATCGGGCGCACTTCAATGCCCGGCCGATCCATTTCGACCAGAAGGAAGACGAGGCCTTCGCCGCCATGCGAGTCCGGTTCGCAGCGGGCCAGCAGGAACATGTGTGTCGCCGACTGGGCAAAGCTCGTCCAGATCTTGCTGCCGGTCAGGATGAAATCATCGCCGTCGCGTTCCGCTTTCAGGGAGAGGGCGGAGAGATCGGACCCGGCCTGCGGTTCCGAAAAGCCCTGACACCATTCGTGGGTCCCGTTCAGGATCGCGGGCAGGTAGCGCGCTTTCTGTTCCGGTGACCCGGCCGCGATGATCAGCGGCCCGATGGTGCGTACACCCGAATTCATCAGGATCGGCGCGTCATTCGCGGCGGAGGCATTTTCGAAATACAGCCGCTGCTCGGTCGTCCAGCCTGCGCCGCCATGTTCCACCGGCCATGACGGGGCATACCAGCCGCGCGCGTTCAGCTTCTCGCGCCAGGCCTCGTTGGCCCAGTGTGCCGATTTAAGGCCCGTCGTGGCCCGGCCCGCTTCGCGCAGCGCATCGGTCAGTTCCGTGGCGAGAAAGGCATCCACTTCGGTCTGGAAATCGTCTTCCACGCGCGCTTCCTCCCAAGCGTGGGCCTGCGTACCGGCGTATTGAAAACTGCCATCCATGGCGCAGTCCCTTGAGCGGATCAGATGCGCCATTACCGCGCAGGCAGACCAGTGCAACAATCAGGGAAACTACGTGGGTGACGGACGGTCAGTCGGCGTACGGGCCGGATTTCAAACAAAAAGTTCATTAGGGTGAGGCGTTTCGTAATGTTAGCCCGCCCCCTGAAGCTGACTCGGAGGGGCACTATGAACACCAGACACTTGGATGCGTCAGAGATTCTCAGCAAGGTTCCCGCTGCCACGGCAGGCTTCTGGATCGTCAAGATCCTCGCCACGACGCTTGGCGAAGTCGGTGGCAACCTGGTCAGCATGAACATGGGGCTGGGTTACCTCACCGCCACCCTGATCCTCGCGTCCGTGTTCGTCTCGCTGGCCGTCATCCAGATTCTGGCCCGGCGGTTTCACGCCAGCCTCTACTGGCTAACCATTGTCGCCTCGACGACTGCCGGTACGACGCTGGCGGACTACGCGACCCGCTCCATCGGCCTCGGCTATACCGGTGGATCGATCTTGCTTCTGTCGCTGGTGATTGCGTCCCTGATTGCGTGGCGCTTCGCGCTTGGCAAAGTGTCCGCCGACCAGATCGCGGACCGGCGCACGGAATTGTTCTACTGGATCACGATCACCTTCTCGCAAACGCTCGGCACCGCGCTGGGTGACTGGTTCGCGGATACGGCGGGGCTTGGTTATTGGGGCTCGGCACTGGTGATCAGCGCAATTCTTCTTGTCGTTCTGGGTCTTCAGCTGCGCCGCATGGTCGATGGAGTCTGGTTGTTCTGGGCGGCGTTCGTTCTGACGCGTCCACTGGGCGCTGTCGTGGGGAACTTCCTGGACAAACCTGACCATGGCGGCCTGGCGCTTGACCGGCCGCTTATCGTCATCACGCTGAGTGTTCTGATGGTTGTCGTCATGATCATCCTGCCTCAGAAGGCGGGGCATCACAAAGCTGCGCCCGCCCCTGAAGCGGAGTGATCAGAAGCCCTTGGCTTTCACCCTGTCGCGGCCAGAGTGCTTGGCCTCGTAGAGGTATTTGTCCGCCTGTTCGATCAGGTCGCGCACGGACATGCCCGGCTCGTAGCGCACGAGGCCGAACGAGGCAGTCACGTCCTTGACGCTCTTGTCCGTGCCCTCGATCACCGTCTCGGAGTTCTTGAAGTTGTACTTGATCTTCACCAGCAGATTGTAGGCGGAGAACAGGTCCGTTTGCGGCAGGATCACCGCAAATTCCTCGCCGCCATAGCGGGCCACCATGTCCTGGCCCTTGATGTTCTGCGCGACGATCGAGGCGAACTGCTGCAGCACCGCATCCCCCGTCTGGTGACCATAGGTGTCGTTGACCCTTTTGAAATGGTCGATGTCGGCCAGCGCGAGACAGAGTTTGTGCTCATTCTTTTCGGCGAGTTTGAGTTCCTTCTCCAGCCGCTCATCAAAGGCGCGGCGGTTGGCAACAGAGGTCAGCGGGTCGCGCATGCACTGGTTCTGAACCTCTTCCAGCTCCTGATGGAGCACGGCGATCTGGCTCTGCGACTCTTTCAGGCCCTTGTTCAGTTCCCGTGTGGTTTCGGCCATGCGCCGGTTGTCTTCCATGAGATCGGAGACCAGCGCCGTCAGATCTTCTGCCGAGACCGAATGCGGCAGCTTCTCACTGACCTTGCTGAGCGAGGCGTCGAATTCGTCACTGTTCTGCACACCCTGCTGCAGGATCTGCATCGCGCTCTCGATTTCCTTCTCAATGGCGATGCCGATGGACTGGCGCGCCGTCATGCCGGTGTCTTCGACCAGGAATTCGGCATGAATTGCGTCAATATCGAAAGGACTGAGGCCACCATTCGAGGCAACCAGACGGTCGACCCGGCCGACCAGAAGCGAATCAGTGCCGTCCACATAGGCGTACCAGACGGCATAAGCCTTCGGATCCGGAGGGGTGCGATACTTCTGAATCAGGTCGAACGCTTTTGCCGCGTTGCGGAATACATGCTTCAGATCCGGCCCGACAGGGGGGCGTGAAACCTGCTCTGTTTTAGATGCTGTTGCCGTATCCATGCCGATTCACTCCCCACCAAATTGGTCATCCGTCCGTCGTCGGGGTTTACCGGGACGGGTTTGAAAGACGGTTAACAAGTGGCAGCGCGGGTGCACTAATTTCTGCCGACCGGCAGGATCTCACCGTCAGACAGGTGCGACAGTTCGTCCGTCTACCAATGTCTGAAAATCGTTCTCCGTAAGATAGTCAATCCGCATCGTGAGGGTCTTTTCAGGCCATTCCCGGCCGCCAGGCCTCGCGGATGTGGAGAGGCAAGCGCCCCGGCGCGACGGCGACGATGTCATAGCGCCAGCCGCAATCGGCGAGGGCAGGGTGGCGGGCCATCCAGAATTCAGAGGCGCGGTCAATCCGCTGCCAGGCTCGCTGGGTGACGCTTTCCGCGGCGAGGTCCAGCGTTTTGCGGTGCTTTACTTCCACGAATGCGACCAGTCTTCCGCGCTTTGCGATCAGGTCCACTTCGCCCATGGGCGTGCGCACGCGCCGGTCGAGGATGCGATAGCCCTTCACCTGCAGGAACAGCGCAGCCAGCCACTCCCCCTTGCGGCCCCGCTTCTCCGCCGCCTGCCGTTTCGCCTCAGCCATCGGCCTTGATCTGCAGGGCGCGCTGGTAGACTTCGCGCTTTGGCAGGCCGAGGGCTTCGGCGACGGCATTGGCGGCGGCCTTGGTCGGCTGGTCGGCGAGGGCTTCGCGCAGGGCCGCGTCGATCTGTTCCGGCGTCGCGGCCTGTTCCAGCGGCGGACCGACGAGCACGACGATCTCGCCCCGCGGGCCACCGGCTTCGGCATAGTGCTCTGCCAGTTCGCCCAGCGTGCCGCGTCGTGTCTCCTCAAACAGCTTGGTCAGCTCCCGCGCCACGGCGGCAGGCCGGGCAGGGCCGAGCACGCTGGCAAGGTCTGCCACCGCATCGGCGAGGCGCGGCCCGCTTTCATAGAAGATCAGGGTCGCCGGAACCGATTTCAGCGCTTCGATGGCTGTCTTCCGCGCGCCTTGTTTTGGCGGCAGGAAGCCTGCGAACATGAAATGGTCGCTCGGCAGACCGCTGGCGACGAGGCCCGCCAGCATGGCGGACGCCCCCGGCACCGGGAACACGCGATGGCCGGCCTCCAGCGCTTCATGCGCCAGTTTCCAGCCCGGATCGGAAATCAGCGGCGTGCCGGCGTCCGAAACCAGCGCAATCCGCGCCCCGTCGGCCAGCTTGCGCAGAAGTTCGGGTCTTCGTTCCGCCCCATTGTGGTCATGATAGGGGCTGAGCCGCGCCTTAAGCCCATAAGCGGACAGCAATTTGCCCGCCACGCGCGTGTCTTCGGCCAGCACTTCATCGGCTGCTGACAGCACGTCCAGCGCGCGAAGCGTGATGTCTCGCAGATTGCCGATCGGCGTGGAGACGACATACAGACCCGGAGCCAGTGACGGGGGCGGTTGCCCGCCCGGGCCTGGCCCCTTAGAGTCGCGCCAGCCGGGAATCGCCTGCGCGTCGGATGTTTCAGGAGATGACATTGCTGCAACCATTGCTCAGGACGATCAAAGCGCCAAGCCTTCTTCTCACGGCGTTCCTGTTCGCAACTGCATGCGCCAGCGCGCCTGCCCGTCCGCCGGTCCAGATTGGCACAGGTGGTCCGCGCGCCGAACCCATCACCGGGCCGACCGGCCAGACCGATGAGGGCGTCGATGTCGCAGACCTTGGCGAGCCTGAAGACCTCACCGAAGTGCGCGGCGATGGCGGCCTGACGCCGGCCTTCATGGAAGGGCGCAAGATCAAGCGCGCCGCCGTGCTGTTGCCCTTCTCGCACCCGAACGCCCAGGTCCGCGCCGAGGCCGAGAGCATGCTGGCCGGCATCGAGCTGGCGCTGTTCGAATATGCCGGCGACAGTTTCCTCATCATCCCGAAAGACACTGCCGGCAAAACCTCGGTCACCGAAGCGCGCCTCGATGAGACCGTGAAGGAAAAGGCCGACATCGTGCTCGGCCCGCTGTTCGGCGCCAATGTGAAAGCCATCAAGGACCGCGCCCAGGACAAGAAGATGCCGGTCATCGCCTTCTCGAACGACCGCACAGCCGCCGGTGGCGGGGCCTATCTCGCCTCGATCTCGCCGGAGGAAGAAGTCCGCCGCATGGTCGACTATGGCGTCGCCAATGGCATTCACAGCTTCGTCTTCCTCGGCCCGCAATCGGCTTATGGCCGCCAGATCGAGGCCGCCCTGCGCACGGAGACCTTCAACAAGGGCGCCGTGATGCTGACGTCTTCCTTCTTCGCGCCTGAAACCGGTGCGACGGAAGCCGCCCGTTCGGTGTCGCAGATCCTGAAATCCGAAATGGCTTCAAATCCGCGCGGCAAGGTGGCCGTGATGATCCCGGAGCGCGGCGTGAAGCTGCTCTCCATCGCGCCGCTGCTGCCATATAACGGCGTCGACATGACCCATGTCACGCTGATGGGCACCAGCATCTGGGATGACCAGTCCATCTGGCGTGAGCCGACACTGAATGGCGCCGTCTATCCCGCCCCGGATCCGGAAAACCTGATTGCCTTCCGCGAAGCCTATCGCCGCATCTATGGCAAGTCGCCGACTGATCTGGCCGCGGTCGCCTATGACGCTGCCGCGCTCACCGTGCGCCTCGCGACAGAGAACAACCTCAAATACAATGGTGTGACCGATCCGGATGGCTTCTTCGGCGTGACGGGGCTTTTCCGCTTCCGGCTCGACGGCACCAGCGAGCGCGGCCTGGCCGTGATGCAGATCCGGCCGACCGGCCCGGAAGTGATCGAGAAGGGCGCGACCCAGTTCGGCCCCGGCCCCAGCTGACCTTTGAGCCCGGATTCCTTCCAGCAGACCTGACAAACGGGGGTGTTCGGCCTGCATCCCTCCCTTGCACGAGTGTAATTCCCGCCCCACATGACGCCGCAGGGCAGGACTAAGAGCAACGGCGAGCCACGTATCCATGAGCAAGCGCGACTATTATGAGATTCTGAGCGTCTCGCGTGACGTTGACGCGAAGGGACTCAAGTCTTCTTACCGCAAGCTGGCCATGAAATATCACCCGGACCAGAACCCGGGCGATCATGAAGCCGAAGAGAAATTCAAGGAAGTTGGCGAGGCCTATGCCGTGCTGTCCGATGAGGACAAGCGCGCCGCCTATGACCGCTATGGCCATAGTGCCTTTGAAAACGGTATGGGCGGGGGCGGCGGCAATCCGTTCGGCGCTGGCGCCAATCCCGAAGACATTTTCCAGGACCTGTTCAGCCAAGTCTTCGGCGCAGGCGGCTTTGGCGGCGGACGCCGTCGCTCCGGCCCCCAGCGCGGCGCAGACCTGCGCTACGATCTCGAAATCACCCTCGCCGAAGCCTATGCCGGCAAGGACGAAACCATTCACGTGCCCCAGTCAGTCAATTGCAAAACCTGCGATGGCTCCGGCGCAGCCGAAGGCACCTCGCCCGAAACCTGCAACACGTGCGGCGGCCTTGGCCGCGTGCGCGCCCAGCAGGGCTTCTTCACCATGGAACGCGCCTGTCCGCATTGCGGCGGCAAGGGCAAGACCATCAAGAAGCCGTGCAAGGATTGCGGCGGGGCAGGCCAGGTGCGTGAAGAGCGCAAACTGTCCGTGAAAATCCCGGCCGGCGTCGAAAGCGGCATGCGCATCCGTCTCGCTGGCGAAGGCGAAGCCGGAGAGCATGGCGGCGGACGCGGCGACCTCTACATCTTCATCGATGTTGTCGAGCACGACATTTTCGAACGCGACGGGCCGAACCTCTACTGCCGCGCGCCGGTGCCGATGGCGACCGCTGCGCTGGGCGGCGAGATCGAGATCCCGACCATTGACGGCGGTCGCGCCCGCGTCGTGGTGCCGGAAGGCGCCCAGACCGGCCGCAAGCTGCGCCTGCGCGGCAAAGGCATGCCCTCGGTGCGCCAGTCCTCCCAGACCGGTGACCTCTTCGTCGAGATGTTCGTCGAAACCCCGCGCAACCTGTCGCCCCGCCAGAAGGACATCCTGCGCGAGTTCTGCGACTGCTCCGGCGCCGACTGCCACCCGGAAAGCGAAGGCTTCCTCGGCCGCATCAAACGCTTCTGGAGCGGCGACCACGAAGAGAAGCACCCGAACTAGGTGAGACGCGCCGCTTTGTTTTTGGGGGTGGCGGCTGTCATCCTTGCAATCTTGTTTCTAGGCCCCCTCGATTACGGCCTGCGCTACGCTCACTACAAGACCCTGACCAAACACGAGTTGGTGTCTGGCGCCCGGATTTATATTCAGAATCGTACGAATGGTCGTCAGCTGGCGTGTTTGTATGCCGTAGCGTGTGAAGGTGAAAAGGCCCGCCTTGTACTGATAGACGACCCGGTCGCATGGAATTTCGGGGAAGCCAAACGAAGCATCTGGCGTCGCCGTTTCGATGATTTCTGTCCGGGACGCACCACCAATTTCGGATTGCAGCTTGTTCCAATGGAGGGGGCTGAACCTGCCAGCCAGAGCACGGCTGTGGCGAGGTGGAGCTTCTTCAATGATCGCTTCATTCCGCGCCTTGGCAGGTTCCAGAGTGGCACCTTTAGTGATCAGCCTTGGGAAGAGTGCACGCCTGAAAAGGCGTTGCGGTTCTGAGTTTCTCACACGTCCTTAATTTGCCTGACGGGCAGGGAGCGCCCATCTAAAGGATATGTTCACGCCCATCAAAACCGCCCCGCCCGGAATCATAGCGCTCGATGCAACGGGCAAGATCACGGATTCCGATTACAAGACCGTCCTCATCCCGGCGATCGAGGCCGCGAAGAAGACCCATGACAAGATCAGCCTCCTGATTCGGTTCGGCCTGGAATATGACGGCTACACGCCGCATGCCATGCTGGACGACACGATGCTGGGCCTCACCCACTGGAACGACTTCAACCGCGTCGCGGTGGTCACCGACGTCAAATGGATCGTCAACGGCCTGCACATGTTCGGGCCGCTGATCCCGGCGACGACACGCCGCTTCCCGGTCGGCTCACTGGACGAAGCGCTGACCTGGACGGCCGGCTAGCGGCACCCCTCCGCCCAGTCGATCACGGTGGCGATCAGTTCGTGGCGTGACCATGAGAACGAATGGTCACCCGACAGGATCACGGCGGTCGTATCGATGCCCTTGTCGGCCTCATAAGCGGCAATCAGCGGCATCATCACCCGCTCGGCCGGAACGGACGTGTCCTTGTCGCCCCCGATCAGCAGCACGGATTTGCCCTCCAGCTTCGGCGCCAGCCCGCGCAGGTCAAACGCCTCGCGGTTCGCCTTCACTTCCGCCACGATCTTCTCGCCCGTCAGACCATGCAGCATCTGCAGGGAGTCGCTGTAGGCCATGAAGCCCGCCATGGCCTCGGGGCTCGCCTCGAACGCAGCCGCGTTTGCGCCCATGTCCGCCGGGGCGATGCCCGCGACGCAGGCGATCCGTGCGTCCCGCGCCGCGCCCTGCAGCGCCGCAAAGCCGCCCATGGAATGGCCGACGAGAAGGATCTTGTCCGGATCGGTCCGGAACTTTTCCGCATTGGCGCGCAGGTAATCCGTAGACGCTGCAACATCCTCGATCACATGGGTCAGCGTATAGTCGCCCTCGCTGCCCCAGGCGCCGCGATAGTGGAAGAACAGAACGTTGAAGCCATCGCTGCGCAGGTCCTGCGCCAGGTCCAGATTCTTCTCGTTGCCCGGAAAGCCGTGCAGCAACACAACACCCGGATGCGGCCCCGGCCCGTCCGCCAGATAGATCAGCCCGTTCAGCCGGTCGCCGCCACTCTGGAACGAAAGCTCCTCGATGGAGGGCGGGTAGGCAGCGTCATAGGTGGGCGCGGCTTCGGCCACGGTCTCTGTTGCGGGTGTCGCGCAGCCCGTGGTGAGCAGGGCGGCGCCGGTCAGCGCGGCGGAAAGAAGTGCGTGTTTCATGAGGGTCCTCCGAAGCGGGAACCATAAGCGGGAAGCCAGGCGCAGGCCAGAGCAAACGGGGCGGGGAAAGCGTCGCCCGAATCCCCCTCTCCTTTGGGCTTGTGAGGATCAGCGATTGCACTGCAATCGCCCGAGCAAGGGGTCAGGGGTGAGGGGAGAAAAGCGAACTTATCCTCCCGGACTCAAACCCGGCGCATCCTTCCGCGCATGCATCCGGCCCTTCGCCCTTACTATGATCATGTCATCCCGGTCTTCTGGCCGTGGCTCTGGCTGAACCTTGTCCGCTTTGCCCTCTGGCATTTGCGGACGGGGCGTGAGGCGTTGCTGGCAGTGGATTGTTTCGGCAATATCCGGATGGTCTTCACTGCTGACGAACCGGCACCGGATGATCTCTACACCTATGAAGCACCGCTCATGCCGCGCTGGGAATGCCCGGCGCTCGGTAGCGATCTGCCGGACTCTCTCCCCGCGCAAGGCGGTGGCCTGCTTATATGGTCCTTATATGGTGTTTATACGGTCTTTTATATGGTCCGCGAACGCGTGCGTGGGCCGCCCCTCGATCATTCTCCCCTGACGCGGGGAGAAGGTAAGAACGCCCACCGGACGGCCCCCGCCGCGCCGGCCCTTCGTGCTGCGTGAAACCTCAGGCGCCTTCGGCCCAGCGGCGGATCAGGTTGTGATAGATACCGGTCAGACGGATGACTTCCGGGTCCTTGTGCCCACGATCCGCAACCAGGGCCTGAAGCGACTGGTCGAGATCGAACAGCAATGTGCGCTCGCCATCGTCGCGCACCATGCTCTGTAGCCAGAAGAAAGACGACACCCGCGCGCCACGCGTCACTTCGCTGACAGAATGCAGACTGGAAGACGGGTAAAGGACAAGGTCCCCGGCTTCGAGCTTCACTTCCTGCGCGCCGAACAGGGTCTCGATCACCAGTTCGCCGCCGTCATAGTCTTCCGGCTCCGTCAGGAACAGGGTGCAGGAAAGATCGGTGCGGATGCGCTCATGCGAATTCTTGACCGAGCGGATCGCATTGTCGACATGCGCGCCGAAACTGTCGCCCACGACATAGCGGTTGAACAGCGGCGGAAAGACTTTTTGCGGCAGGGCTGCCGAGAGAAAAACCGGATTGTTGCCAATGGCGACCGAGATCAGCGTCTGCGCGCGCCGCGCAATCTCGCTGTCTTCCGGAAGCTGCGTGTTGCGCTTGGCTTCCGCCGACTGGACGCCGGCGGTCACCCTGCCATCCACCCAGTCCGCCGCATCGATCAGCTGGCGGATTTCTTTCACCTGGGGCTTGGTCAGGACTTGCGGAATACAGATCAGCATGGAGGAACTCTATTGAGGTGAGGAAAGGGCGGCACTCTCAGGCGCCGCCCCCTCTTTCGGATGATCAGAAGTCGATGTCCAGTGTCACAAGTGCCGAGCGGCCCGGTGCAACATAGGAGAACGGCGTGCCGGAACGGTAGAGCGCGTCATAGTAAAGCTCGTCCGTCGCGTTCAGAACGTTGAAGCTGACTTCCATCGTGTCGGTCAGCTGGTAGCCGCCGAAGAAGTCCACGCGCCAATAGTCCGGCACGAAGGTGGAGCCGGCCGCAACCGTGCCGCCGAACTTCTCGCTATTGTAGCCAGCCGTGCCGCCGAAGTGGAAGCGGTCGGTGAGCTGGTAGCGCGAGGTGAGCGTGAAGCTCTGTTCCGAGACATTCGGGAACATCTCGCCGATCTGCGATGCAATCGTACTGTCGGTGACTTCCGTCTCGAACAGGGTCAGGCCGCCGAACAGGCTCCAGGCGTCGGTGATGTTACCGGCCACGCCGAACTCGACGCCCATGACTTCCTGGTCCTGCGACCCGGCTGTCGTTGCGCCGCGGCCATTGGAAATCGGCACGCCGTCGCGGGTGATCTGGAACACCGATGCGGTCAGGTCGAAATGGCCGCCAAGATTGTATTTTGCGCCGAGTTCGAATGAATTGTTGTCCACCGGGTCCATCGCCGCGACGAGGGCGTCACAGCCGCCATAGTCCAGCGCGAAAGCGTCAAGCTGTTCGCAGGGCGGATTGGAGGCCGAGGAATAGCTGGCATAGATCGAGGCATTCTCGACCGGCTTGTAGACCAGGCCCGCATGCCAGTTGAGGAAGTCGGAATCGCTGCTTCGTTCCGGCGTCAGGCCGGTTGTGTCGGCGCTGTAGGTGTCGGCCCGGACGCCGATGAAGGCTTCCCATTGCGGGCTGAAGGTCAGCGTATCGAGGGCGTAGAGGGCGGCCGTTTCCGTCTTGATGGTCGGGCGGCCTGTGACTTCGGTATCGTTGCCCCACGGAATGGAGTTGTCCGGATGGTCGAGGTTGAGCAGCGGGTTGGAGGTCGCGCCGGTGCAGGGCAGTTCGGCGCATTCGGTGAAGGTGCGCTGACGGTTCAGCGTTTCCTCACGCGACAGTTCGATGCCGGTGACCAGCGTGTGGCCGATGGCGCCGGTGTCGAAGCGGAAGGTGAACCGGGACTGGTTGGTCCAGTAGTCGGTGACCGCATCGCGGCGCTTGGCATTGGCGCTGACCGTGCGGGCCTCTGCATTCGGACGTTCCGGGGCCGAAGCCGTGTAGGCGTTCTTGCTCTGGCCATAGCGCAGGACAGAGTCGAACTCGACCTTGGGAGAGATCACCCATTTTGCGTTGGCGGTGTAGACGTCGGCAAAGGTCTCGCCGAAGTCGCGGGAGAGGACGCCGTAGAAATTGTTCCGGTCGACCGCAAACGGGCGGTTGTTCGCAGTGTCGTAGGGAATGCCCCAGTCGGGCAGGTAATCGGTGGAAAGATGGTAATAGTCGAAGCCGAAAGTTAGGTCGTCCGTCGGGGTCCACTCGGCCGCCGCGGCAATGCCCCAGCGGTTGTTGAACACTTCGTCGCGCCCGGCGACTTCGGACTCGTGCATCATCGCATTCACGCGCACGGTGAACGTGTCGGAGACTTCGTGGTTCACATCGAGGGTCGCCCGGCGGGTGGCGTCAGAGCCGAGGGTGAACTCGACATCGCCCCAGTCGCCCTTGCCCGGCTTCTTGGAGACGAGGCTGACAGCGCCGCCGGTCGTGCCGCGTCCGCCAAAGGCCGAGGACGGGCCTTTCAGGACTTCGATCTGCTGCACGGCGAATGTTTCACGCGAGCCGACACCAGGATCACGTACGCCGTCAACATAGACGTCATTACGGGCATCGAAACCGCGGATGAAGATACGGTCACCGAACGCGTTGCCGCCTTCGCCGGTGCCAAGCGTAATGCCGGGCTGGGAGCGGAACAGGTCGCGGAAGGATTTCGCGCCCAGATCGTGCAGCGTCTCATCGGTGATGATGGTGATTGTCTTCGGCGTGTCCAGCAGGTCTTCGGTGAACAGGCCGCTGGCCGAGCGGATGGCGCGATAGGGCGCATCCGGGTCGCCATAGGGGTTGGCATCGGCGGTCACGTCGGTGACGGTGATGGTCTCGTTGCGCAGCTCCGGCTCTTCCGCATCGTCGGCGAAAGCAGGCGTAGCGGCGGCCATGGCGACAGCGGCATACATGCCGGCCTGCGCGCGGAGGCTTCGCGGTTTGCGAACAGCTTGTCTCATTTTTATCTCCCTGAGGGCCGCCCCGCGCGGCCAGTAAGGAGGCGTTACTAAGAATGAGAATGAATCGCAAGCGATAATGAGACTTATTCGCAGTCTTATTGTGTCGCATTTTTCCCGGGCTCAAAAGAAAACGCCCGATCCGCGATGGACCGGGCGTCTGGAGCTTTTTTCTGCCGTCAGGCAGGCGATCAGGCGTCGAGGCGCTCGATGATGATGGCCGGAGCCATGCCGCCCGCCGCGCACATCGTGATCAGGCCATAGCGGCCGCCGGAGCGCTCAAGCTCGTCCAGCGCGGTGCCGATCAGGATCGAGCCGGTCGCGCCGATCGGGTGGCCAAGGGCCATGGCGCCGCCATTGATGTTGACCTTGCTGCGGTCAAGATCGAGATCGCGGATGAACTTCTCGGCAACCACCGCGAAGGCCTCGTTGATTTCGTAGACGTCGATATCGTCTTTGGTCAGGCCGGCCTTTTCGAGCACTTTCTTGGCGGCCGGAACCGGGGCGTTCAGCATCAGCGTCGGGCTGTCGCCCATGTTCGCCGTGGCAACGATGCGGCCGCGCGGCTTCAGGCCGTGCTTGTCGGCATAGGCCTTGGAGGTCAGCAGGATGGCGGCGGCGCCATCGACCACGCCGGACGAGTTCCCGGCATGGTGGACATGGTTCACCTTGCCTTCCAGCTCAGGGAATTTCCGCGTCAGCAGATTGCCATAAGTGTTGCCCTGATCATCGACCGGAATGTCCATGTACATGTTGAACACGGTCTTCAGGCTGCCCAGGGTTTCCATTGTCGTGCCGGGGCGCGGGAATTCGTCATGGTCGAGGGCGAGCGTGCCGTCTTCATTATAGACGGGCACGATCGACTTCGCGAAACGGCCTTCCGCGATCGCCATGGCGGCGCGCTGCTGGCTGGTATAGGCGAGCTGGTCAACGGCCTCGCGGTCGATGCCTTCCAGCGTGGCGATGGCATCGGCGCAGACGCCTTGCTGGGTCTGCGGGTGGATCGCGCGCAGGTGCATGTTGCCAGCGTCGAGGACCGGCGGGCTTTTCGGGTCTGCCGTGGCAGCCGTGTAGCTCATCATTTCCGTGCCGCCGGCAATGACGCAATCTTCCATGCCGGACATGATCTGAGCCGCAGCGAGGGAGACCGACGTGATGCCCGAACCGCAGAAACGGTCGAGCGTGACGCCGGAGGCTTTCACATCATAGCCGGCATCCAGTGCGGCCATGCGGCCAAGGTCAGCGCCTTGCGAGCCGCGCTGGCTGCTGGTGCCCCAGATGATGTCATCGACCGTTGCCGTGTCGAGTTTGTTGCGCTCTGCAAGGGCGCCCAGCACGGTGGCAGCAAGACGCTGCGGGTGCAGGTGGGCCAGCGAGCCCTTGCCGACCTTGCCGATGCCACGCGGCGTGCGGCAAGCATCAATGATGAAGGCGTCAGCCATGATCAGTCTCCGGTTTCCTCAGTTTATATGGTGGCCGAGGTTTACGCGAACGTAAGGGGCAACGGAAGTCGTGACGCAGCGGTAGCGGACGTCACGTCAATTCGTTTTGAATAATGGCCTGTCTGTGAAATATTGAATTCATGACATGGGAGTCGAAACGCCGGGCGTCAGAAATGGCGGATCGGGGGCACCGCAAAGGTGCCATATTGATCTTTCTCGCCCTTATGGGCGGCCTTCAGGCGTTCGCCAGCGAGCGCCTCGTCATCCCGTTCGAGATGAACGAACAGGATCACATGGTCATCCATATGGAAGTGAATGGCGATGACCGGGCCATCGCCATGATCGATACTGCGGCCACCTTTCCGATGATCGACCGCCGCACGGCTCGCCTGGCCGGTGTGCTGGACCCCGGTGAAGACCCGGTGTTGGTCAACGTGTTGGGCCTCACCGGCGAAGACATCTTTCCTGTTGTCGAACTCGACCGCCTGATGGTCGGGAACGTTGTGAAGACGGATATTCCGGTCGCCCTGAACCTTGATCTCGACGTACTCGGCGCGGCCAGCGTCCTGCCGGCCAGCGCGTTTGAGGGCGATGTCATCGACTTTGACTTCAGCAATGGCCGCGTCATGATTTATAATGGCCGTCCCGACCGAAAACCCGGCCAGTCGCCAAGCGCTTTACGCTACGAGGAATCGAACGGGCTGATGTTCGTGGAGGTCCGCATCAATGGCCGCAAGGGCCGTGCGCTGATCGATACAGGTTCCAGCATCACCTATGTGAACAGCCGGTTCGCCGAAAATGCCCGGATGACCGCCAATGTCGAGAAGACGCAGATCCTGCAAGGGGCGACCGGCGGTGACCAGTCGCTACGCGTGTCTTCGGCCCGCTTATTCGCAATTGGCGACTATCGTGTCGCCCGGGTCGATGTGCTCGTGTCCGATCCGCCTTTGTTCGAATACCTGGGCATGCATGAGGAACCCGCCATGGTGCTTGGACTGGACCTGCTCTCAGCTTTCCGTATGCAGATTGACAGGCGCCGGCACCGCATTATTCTCAGCCTGCCGGACGATGGCCGTAACACGAAAACCCTGAACCTCAATGCACGGGACACGCGCATCCCAGCCTATTGATCCGGGCGCGCGTCGCCTAGAGATACGCCTTCCACATGAACATGTAAGCGCCGAAAATGCCGACCGCCATGACCAGTGTTGCAAGGGTGACGAGGCCTGCCACAGCATATTTCTGAACGGATGACCGGCACGCCTTCAAACGGTGGACCGGCGAAGCGCCCGGCAGCTGGAAACGGTCTTAGCCGAATGCGCCATAGGGGTGGGCAATGGCGAGACTGATGCCGTGCAGCGTGCGGGCGATCTCGTCCAATGGGGCGATGATCTCCTTGTGGATGCGCTCATAGCCATAGGCTGCGCCGCGTGCATCGCCGCCGGGTTCAGTCAGCGCCGCGAGCGGTGTGTCTTCGTCCCGGGCACGCGGGAAGATCTGGCTCAGCAGGTCGACCACTTCGGCAAACCGCATTTCGGCGATCATGCGCACCATGTCGCGTGCGCTGGCGTCATGGCGTTCTGACAGGCGCGGAAGGCCGCCGGTCAGCGCCAGGGCGCGCATCATCAGGGCCTGCCGTACGGCGTGGAGCACGTGCAGGTGCAGCCGGTTCTCATGGCGCTCTTCTGTAGACGGCGCATCCTGCAGCTGAGCCGTCAGGCGGTCGAAGCGGCGAAGGTCGATCGACATCAGGCTGGCGATCCGGTCGATCGAGATGGCTGTCTCGTCGGTGCGAAGGGCGTAGTAGACCGCGCGAAAGGCGGCGGCGCTGGTTTCGGTCTTCATCATGCGGGCATGCGCAATCCAGACGCTTGGATCATAGACGCGGGCATAGCCGCGCAGCGTCGGCAGGCTGGTCAGACCTCGTGCGCGGGCGGCGAGGAAAACCAGTTGGCGCATCCGGGGGCTGGCATCGATCAGGTCGACCAGCCGTTCGGTCTCGCGCTGCAGGGACGAACCAATGCCGGCGGCGGTGTTCACTGGAATGCCGAGTTGTTGCAGTGTCGCATTATGGGAAATCGCGCGCAGGGCGCGCGGGCCGGTCGGACCGGAGGCGCGGCGCTTGGGGCGGGAGCCGGCCTTGACCGTCAGCCCGCTGGAAAAGGCGCCAAGCAGGCGGCCATAATCCGGGTTCACAAACAGACGCTCGTGCCAGGCGCGCAGGGCGCGGTAGAAATCCCAGACAAGATCCGTGCGCGTATAGAACGGATCGGCCTTGGCGGTCTCATCGGCGGGCTGGAACGTGTGCACGGCCCAGGCGGCCATCGTGGTGCCGGCCAGCGCGGGGGTCGCGAAGTGGAGATAGCCGTCGCCGCCCTGGAAGCTCACTTCATGGCGCAGTTTCAGGCCGCGCATTTCGGCACCCGCCCGGGTCCACGGCGTCAGCAAATGGTCGAAGCGCTGGGTGAACGTGCCCGGCCAGGCGCCCCGCCCCATGGATTCGCCGTGCGTGTTGAAGATCAGCAGGTCGACATTGTTGCACTTCGCCGCCAGCGCGCGGGTGATCAGATTGTGGATGCGCTCAATCGCCATGTCGGCGGCGACTTGCCCGATGAACCGTCCGGCATCGGAGAAGCCGAGCTGGATCGAGAGATAGCCGCGCCGCTTCACATAGGAGAGGAATTCCGGCTCCTCCAGCAGCCGCTCAATGAAGCGTCCGCCGGTTTCCAGGGCTTCGGGCGTTTCGAACAGGGGCGAAATGTCCAGCATCTCGTCGACGCCGTACTGACGCGCCAGATAAAGCGCGCCCATGACGGTCGCCGGGTTCTCGCTCTCGGCGATCAGGAAACGGATGTCCGAACCGGCATCGATATGCTTCAGGATCTGCGCACACATCATGAACTGGCGCCGGGCGGTCGACTGTTCCATGAACAGGTCGCCGAAATTCACCTTCACAGGGTCTGATTTGCGGGCCTTCTGGGCAAGCTGGGCGAGCGCAACACGCCCAAGCTCGCGGTCTTCGGTTTCCAGGCCGAGGTCGCGATTGATTACGGTGCGGACCTGCGCCGCGTTGACCCGCAAGTGAATGCGTGCGGTGCCGAGTTGCTGGGCAGAGATCTCGGCGCGGAAGGCGATCAGCTCGGCGGCAAGATCGTCGCTGGCCTGCTCGAAGCCTTCGTCCAGTTTTGTCAGAATCTCTGACGCATTGATGATCGTGTGGCTACCATGATCGGTCAGCGCATTGGCGGCGGCGACCAGATTGTCAGCATCCGTCAGGTCCTTTGCGAACAGGTCTGCCTGCGACCGGGTGAGCTTGGCGCATTTGCGCAGATGGCTCGCGAGTTTGGCGAGCGCGCCCGCGTCCTTGAATTTCGCAGAAACCTCCTCGGCGCGGGCGGCGTAGCGCTCCAGCTGCATTGCCTTTTCGGTGAGGCGGAAGGTGAGCGATTGCGACCAGTGGATGTCCGCCCGGCCATCGAGATCATAACCGACCCAGCATGCCAACGTTGGCATTGAAGGGCGAAGACTGCGCCAGCGATCCGGGAACGCCTTCCTCGCGACACGGAGGATGAGGTCTGCCATCCGGCGCTGGGCTCCGGCGGCATGCTCAAGGGCGGCCTGGGCTTCCTCGTGCTCGCCATGCAGGCTGATTGACTGGTTCCACGCGCGGCTGTCGGTCTTGATGAGTTTTGCAAGCGCGGCGCGGGTTGCCTGGGTCGGCTTGCAGACATGGGCGGCAAAGGCGGCGCGAAGCTCTGTCGAGAGGGCAAAGGTCGGGTGTCCGGTGAAGACGATGCCGCCGCGTTGCTGAACGAGCGCCGCTTCGAATGCTTCGAAGCCCTCAGTCGCGATCGCTTCAAGCCGGGCGACGAATGGGGCCCAGGCCGCCTTCTCGTCCGCGCCGGAATGCTGGGCGCGAAAGCGGTCGGCGCGGTCGTCCATCAGTTCGAGGTGAACCTCATTGGCCAGCTTTGACAGGTCAGACAGGCTGGCCTGTCCGTCTTCCATGTCCCGGAACAGGGTCTGGGTCAGCGCGAAGACCGAATTGGTCATCGGGTCGATGTCGATGCGCAGGGCTTGTTCGCGCAGAAATTCCTGCGCGGTTTCAAGGGTTATCGGTGGCGGAGCAGAGTTTTTGGTCATGCCGCCACTGAAAACTGCCTTTCAGGTGAATGTCAAAGACAACCTGACCCAACGGCAATCCACAAGGTGCCGGGCAGAACACTTCTCGGAAAGTGTGCTGGAAAGCCTAGCGCCTGCGCATGAACTTGATGGCGCCGAACAGGCCGGCGAGTATAGACCCCACGCCCCCGAGGAACACGGCCAGCGGGTTGGCCTGGTCCGCAAAGGCAATGGCGCGGTTCAGGCCGGTCACCTTCACGGTCACGGTATTGTGGAAGGTGCGTAGCGGTACGGCCGGGCCGTCATCTATGGCATAGATGTCGAAGGTCAGTTCCTGATTGCCTGCGGTCAGCGGCGTCACCGACCAGCGCCAGGTATTCTCTGTCAGCGGCGAGATGGTCTGCTGCTCCGGGGTCATCGCCTTGATGGCAAAGCCGGAACCAGACAGGCGCGCTTCCACCCGCTTGGAGACTTTCGCAGTGCCTTCTTCGATATTGCCACGGCCCGGGAGGGCATCGACCGCCGTATCGTCGCCGGTCGCATCGATGGCCAGCACCGCCTCGAACGGCCGTTTGTATTCAGCTGCGGCGGGTGTCTCGTGCGCCACTGGAACGGTCTTCAGATTCTTGAGGAAGTCGTCGGCGGGATCCTGTGCCATGACATCCGGTGCGACTTCTATGCCGGCGATGTCGTCTTCCGCATCAAGCGAGCGGCTCATCGGGACTGGGAGAGATTCGCCTGAGAAGGTGGGCTCGTCCTGTTCTGAAGCCGACAAGGACCGGGACGCCATCTTGGTCTTCGCAGACTTTTCCATGGCCATGGCTTCCGCTTCAGCCGCAGGGGCGGCTTCCGGAAGGGACTCGATCAGCACATCGTCCTCGACATAGGCGTCTTCTGCTGCTTCCGGCGCTGGTGCTTCTGCCATGTCGTAGGACTGATCGGCGACCGCAGGCGTTTCAGCCTCCGGGCCGTAAATTTCCAGCAGGCGGGCGCCGCCAAGTCCTGCGACCACAAGGCCGGCCAGCAGGAGAAGGATGGAGAGAAATCTCATCATGGCGGTCACATGCTCCGTACGGTTAATTCGCGTCTGACCCTAGCAGAGGTTCAGGCGCCGGGAAAACTGTTCCGAGCCGATTCGTAAAAGGCAATTGCGGCAGCATTGGACACGTTCAGGCTTTCCATTGCGGCGCTGATCGGAATACGGGCCAGCTCTGCGCAGGCTTTGGCGACGCCGGGGCGCAGGCCGGGGCCTTCAGCGCCCAGAACAATGGCCAGTTTCGTCGCGCCGGTTACAGCTTTGGCGATGTCTGCCGTACCCTCACCAGCCAGGCCGACTGTGTGATAGCCCGCCTCGCCCAGCTGTTCGAGCGCCCGGGAAATGTTGACCACGCGGACTTCCGACACCGTTTCGATGGCTCCAACCGCGCTTTTGGCGACGATGCCGGTGATCGGCGGGGCATTCCGGGTCTGCAGCACGATGCCGCCAAAGCCGAAGGCAGCGGCCGAGCGGTAGATGGCCCCCAGATTGTGCGGGTCTGACACCTGGTCCAGCACGACGATTCGGCTGACCCCTTCATCGATCAGGTCTTCCAGCGCGACCGGCTCAAGCGGCTCTGCGCGCAGGGCCAGGCCCTGATGGACCGAGCCCGGCGGCAGGCGGGTGTCGATATCCTTGGCCGTCATGATCTGCGGCATTGGCGAGCCGGCGGGCAGGCGGCTGGCCGCATTCTCGGTCGCCAACAGCTCGATCAGGGTGCGATCCGGGTTGGCCAGAGCGGCCTCTACAGGGTGGATTCCCCATATCCAGACGCCTGCTGTGTCTCCGCCAGAGGCCTTGTGGTCTCCGTGGTGACCGCCCCGGTGACCAGACGGCTGACCTGCCTCATGAGGGCGGCCAGGGCGGCTGTGTGCATTTCGCCGTCTTCCATGGTTGCGCGGCATTTGAGGTTTCCTTATAAGGCCGCTTCCGGATTGGATCGGCGGCGCTGCGGCGCCTATGTGAAGCTCCGGTCGTTCGGCGTCAACGCCGGGCAGCCCGAGAGGTCCCGTGGAGGGATGGGTGAGTGGTTAAAACCGCCAGACTGTAAATCTGGTCCGCAAGGTACGCTGGTTCGAATCCAGCTCCCTCCACCACCTCGGACGGCTGCTGCCGACGGCGCGGGTATAGCACAATGGTAGTGCAGCAGCCTTCCAAGCTGAGTATGTCGGTTCGATTCCGTCTACCCGCTCCAAGCCTGGCCCTTTCAAACCGCTTGGTCTGAAAGTGTACCTCAGGCTACACATTCTGACATATGCACATCTGCACCCGTGATCCTTCAGGACTCCGGGTCAGGGCAGGACCAGATATCCAAGTGGGGCGGACCGGATACATGTCAGGCAAACCATCGGTCTGGACCATTGCGCTTGCGGGGGGAATCATCGCGCTCGCCTTTGGGGCCATCTCTGTTGTTGTGACCCTGAACAAGGATGCCCGCTTCCGTAGCCAAGCCCTGCGCTCGACGGCGGTTATCCGGACGATCGACCATATTGAGCTGAGCGCCGTGACGGCGGAAACCTCGCAGCGCGGGTTCCTGATCAATGGCAACGGGGCCTATCTTGACCCATTTGAGACCGCCGTGAGCGAATTGTACGGCAGCATCGCCGAATACGAGCGCCTGCTCGCAGGCATCGCCACGCCAAGCCAGATCGAAAACACGACGCGCCTGAAGGAAGCGGCTGACTTCAAAGTGGATGAGCTGCGCGATGTGATCCAGCTGTATCAGGGCGGCAATCATAAGGACGCGGTGGATATGTTCCGCTCCGGCCGGGGTGTTCGCGCGATGAACAGCGTTCGCGATATTGTGACATTGCTGGAAACGGAGGAACAGGACCTCCTCGAAGCAACGCGCGCCAGCGCAACCGCTGCGCGCAGGCAAATGGAAATCACCCTCGCCGTGCTGGCGCTGCTCAGCCTGTCCGGCTTCGGGCTGGCCTATCTCAACCATGTGCGCAGTAACCGGCTGACCGTTGTGGAAGAGCATGCCGTCGAACTGGCCGAGGCGCGCGAGCGGGCCGACCTGCTGGCGCGGGAACTGAACCACCGCGTCAAGAACCTGTTTGCCATCGTGCAGTCGATCATCAGCGCCACGGGCCGGCAGGAAAGCGATCCGGTCGTGGCCGCCTCGAAAGCGCGCCAGCGGATCCACGCCCTGTCTCAGGCCCATGCCCTGACCTCGACGCTGGATGCTCAGACGACAACCACGCTCGGCCAATTGCTGGAAAGCATCGTGCGGCCGCAAATGACCGAGCCGCAAAGCCTGGTCGCCGAGGGGCCTGTCGTGAAAGTGCCGGCGCAATTGGTCACGCCGCTGGGCATGATCCTGCATGAACTGACCACAAACGCCATCAAGTACGGAGCCTGGAGCGATGAGACCGGGGCGATCGCGGCCAAATGGGCGGTTGAGCAGGAGGGGGAAAAACAGATGCTGGTGCTCGAATGGACCGAATCGTGTGACCCGTGCCGGAAGGTCGAGTCGCCCGACTCCAAGGGCTTTGGCAGCCGGATGATGTCCATGTCGCTCGTTCAGCTGGGCGGAACGCAACAGCAGACGTGGGAGCCGGGCGGGTTGCGCCTGTTGATCTCACTGCCAACGGATGGGGAAATGACAGTTGTCGGACGGAACTAAACCGATGGGGGCGGGTTCAGAACGTATGTTGGACGAAATGACCATCCTGATTGTTGAAGACGAGGCGATGATCGCCTGCGATCTGGAAGACGTGGTCCTGGTCCATGGAGCAAAAGTCGCTGAGCTGTGCCTCGATCTCGAATCGGCCATGGACGTAGCCAGGGACGGCAAGTTCGACGCAGCGATCCTTGACTACAATATTGGCGGGAAGATCGTGTATCCCGTGGCCGACATCCTCTGGCAGCGTGGCATTCCTTTCGTGTTCAACACGGCAATTGGTGAACGCGAAATGCTGGAACAACGCTATGCAGGTGTAGAAGTCTGCCGAAAGCCAATTTCTGACCGGGAACTGATCGACGCGCTGGAGCGCGCCCTGCACGCCTGAGGGCAAGATCCGGAACAATAAGGCTCCTGCCACGTTGTCTGTTCAGACAGATAGCGGGCTGAACATGAGCTGGAAGATCGAAGCCGGTATTGCCGCACTTGCGCTGAGTACTGCAGCCCTGTGGGTAAGCAACGCGGAGCCTGTTCTGAATGAGCACCTGCCCGAGCGCCTCGATCATTTTTCCCGTGGGGACTATCTTTCCTTCGACCGTGACTTCACGTCGGGCGGCGTTCATTGTGACGTCGGCGTTCAGCGCAAGGACATCTGCTTTGGCGAGTCACCGTTTGAAAAAGCGTTGAAGCCGGGCGCGGACGTGCCAGCAAAGCTGCCGGATATGCCCGCGGAATTCTCCATCATTCTCAATACAGATCTCAAAGACGAGAATCTGGAAACCTGGCGGATCGGGTGCTCTCTCGTGCTGGTTCGCAGCGGAACGCGGGAAATCGTCGATGTGATGAAGCTGGAGGCGCCCTATCGGAAAGGCGACGTCTCGGTTCTGGCCTATAAGGCAATCGGGGCAGATACGCGCTGATTTGCAGGCGCGCCTTTCTCAATCACTTCAGCAGCAGAAAAGAAAAGGGGCGCCACAGCGGCGCCCCTTGATTTCGTTCGATTTGTGTCCTGATCAGGTGACGTTCCGTCCGTTCACGGCGCGAACCACGAAGGACAGCACCAGAAGAGCAAGGAAGACAAAGAACAGGATCTGTGCAATACCGGCAGATGCGCCGGCGATGCCGCCAAAGCCGAGAAAAGCGGCGACGATGGCGAGAATAAAGAATGCAATGGCCCAGCCGAGCATGGGGAATCTCCTCTTTGTTTGTTAGCATCAGCGCAATTGCCGATGTTTGAGTAACGGACAGGCGCGGCGACGGTTCCGGAAAAATGGTCGGGAACCAATTACGTTCCGCGACGTTGGATAGTCAGTATCAAGCGGAAAGGATAAATCATGAAAAAAGCACTCAAAATCGCTGGCTTTGGGCTCATCACTCTTATGGCGTCTGCCTGCAATACCATCGCGGGCGCAGGCGAAGATGTTCAGGCCGGCGGCGCGGTGATCGAAGACGCGGCCGATACCGTCAAAGACGATATCACGGACTAAAACCTTCGGGTCGATGAAAAAGGCGCGTCCCTTCCGGGCGCGCCTTTTTTTTGTTGCCACCTGAGGAGCCTGGAAAATCAGGCTTTTTTGTTTGCCAGCAGATGCACCGTCGCACGTTTCATGCGTGCGCGTCCGCCCGCGCCATTGGCGCGCAGGCAGGACCATAGGGACATGACCCCAGCCAGAAGCATGGCCGCGACCGCACCCGGTCCGCGCGGGCCTTTCAGCCGGGCAAACGAGCGCATCGTCACCTTCCAGGCGGAGCAGCTGGGAAGGTGCGAGATCGGCGATAAATGTATGGGGGACGAATTCTTCATGGCGAGACTACGCGCCAAAAGCGGCTTCGTTCCAATTGCCTTTCTGGAACCCATGCCAGTGCATGTGCGTTTGTAGAACCAAGCCCGGAAATCGGGCGTTCGTATTCAGGAAAACCCATCCATGAAACTGGCCGCGATCATCAACCCATTGTCTCGTGCCGTTCCGAAGGGGGCGTCCGACGAACTGAAAGCCGCGATCGCTGCGGCGGGGCATGAGCTTGTCAGCCTGTCCAGCACGTCGGACGATCTGGAGGCCAAGGCTCACGCCGCTGCGGAAAGTGGCGCTGATGCCATTGTCGTCTGGGGCGGAGATGGCACGCTGGCATGTGTGCTGACGATTTGCGGCGCTGATGGCCCGCCTGTGCTGACCTTGCCCGGCGGGACAATGAACATGCTGCCGCGCCGCCTGCATGGTGAGGGAAGCTGGCACGAGGTTCTGGACCGTGTGCTGGCCGATCCGGAAGAACGGGTCATCGCCGCCGGAGACGTCGACGGCCATCGCTTCTATGTCGCCGCGCTGTTCGGAAGGCTGACAGGTCTGGCAGAGTCGCGCGAAGCCGTGCGCAAGGGCCAGTTGCTCGACGCTGCGCAGACGATGGTGGATGGTGACGTTCTGAGCGTCGAGACACGGCTGAGCCTTCACTGCGGGCAGGCTGGCAATCCGGACAAGGCGCGCGGTCCTGCGATCGAGGCTGTCGCCGCTGCCGTGGCCCTGACGGAAGGACCCCATGCTGCCTTCGATGTCGCCTCGATTGACCCGTCGAGCGCCTTGGAACTGATTTCCACCGCCATGGATGCCATGATCCGTGGTTGGAGAGGCGCCGACGCTGTTGAGCGGGACGTCACAAGTTCGGTTACCGTAGAGGACCCTGACGGCTTGGCCATTCCATCCACGCTGGACGGTGAACAGGTCCAGTTTGAAACGCCTGTCGAGGTCCGACTGATCGAACGGGCCGCGAAAGTACTGTGCGCGAGGACGAGCCATTGAGGCTGGCGCATCTGGCGGATATCCATTTCGGCGCGGCGGATCCGAAAGTGCTTGAGGCCGCTGCCCGGCACATCGAACAGGCGGCGCCACATGCTGTGGTCGTTGCCGGCGACCTGACGCAGAGCGGCAAGCGAAGCGAGTTCGATGCCGCCCGGCAATGGCTGCTGGACCTTGGCCTGCCGTGCGCCTGTGTTCCCGGCAACCATGACACCCCGATGTTCCAGCTGCACCACCGGTTATTGCGTCCCTTTGCCCGCTACGAGAAGCGGCTGTCGGAGTTTGCGTTTCCACTGCGGGCGGGCGGCATTCATGTTGATGGACTGAACACAGCCCGAGGCTGGCAGGCGCGGCATAACTGGGCTGAAGGCTCGGTGGATCTGGGCGATCTGGAGGAACTGGTCAGCGCCCCCGCAAAAGCTGCCGTCCATCTGCTGGCCTGTCATCATCCTTTCATTTCGCCAACTGGTGCGCCGCTGCAAACGGCCACGCGCCGTGGCCAGCGCGCCAGCAAGCGGCTGGCTGGCAGCCCGGTTCAGGTTCTGCTGACCGGACATGTGCATGCGCCGCAAGCCGAAATCATCCAGGGCCCGGAGGGGGCTTATGTGTCTGTCACGTCTGGCACCTTGTCGATGCGGCTGCGCGATGTGCCGCCATCCTTCAATATTCTGGATTTCGACGGGGACGTCATGACCGTCACCGCACTGATGTATGCAGGCAACGCATTTTCCGGGAAAATAAAAAGTGCCTGGGATATCGCCCGGATGGAACAGTTACAGCCTCCGGGCGTTGTTTCTTCGTGAGTACAGAGAATGTGACAAAAGGAGATACATCATGCGTATGAAGATTATTGCTGCTGCACTTGTTGCAACCGGAGTGCTCGCTGCTTGCGATGCAAACAAGGGCCCGATGGAGAAGGCAGGCGAGTCGATCGACGAAGCCATCGATGATGCCAACGAGCCGGACACGGTCGGCGAAGCTTTGGACGAAGCCGCTGACAACACCGCCGATGCCATTGGCGATGTCGCGGACGATATTGACGGCGCCGTCGATGAGGCTGGCGAAGCAATGGAAGAGGCTGCTGATCCTCCGAAATAACGGGGCCGGCAGACCACAAACCAGGAAAAGGAGATAATTATGGCCACTCAGGCCCTCAACGTTACGAATCCCGATTTCAAAACCAAGAACGGCATTTCCGCCGCAGACCGCAAGAAGATTGCCGAAGCGCTGGGCGTGGTCCTCGCAGACACGTACATGCTGTTCATCAAGACGCAGGGCGTGCACTGGAATGTCACCGGTCCGACTTTCATGGGCGTGCACACGCTGACCGAAGAGCAATATGAGAATATGTACCAGGCCATCGACGGCCTCGCAGAGCGTATCCGCGCCCTTGGTCACAAGGCGCCGGCCAGCTACACCAAATATGGTGAGCTGTCCTCGATCCGCGATAAGGATGAAGTGCAGACCGTCCAGCAGATGCTCGACATGCTGATCGCAGACCACGAGACGGCCGTGCTGAACATGCGGGCTGCCACGGAATGGTGCGAAGCAAAGAACGACTATGTCACCGCCGACATGCTGACCGCGCGGATGTCCTGGCACGAGCAAGCCGTGTGGATGCTGAAATCCATGGCATCAAACTAGCTTTTTCGAGGTCCGGACTCTGTTCGGATCCCGCAAAGAACAGGCCCCGCGCCCCTCAGGCCGGGGCCTTTTGCTTGCTGGGCATGTAAAGTGAGATCGCCGTGCCCTCGCCGGGCTCCGAGGTGATTTCCAGCTGGGCCCTCAGCTGCCGGGCAAAGGCGTTCATCAGTTTTGACCCGAGCCCGCCCTGCGGTGCGTCCTCGCCGCCCACATCGAAGCCGGCCCCATTGTCTGTTACACTCAGGAGAACACCGCCATCGCGCCTGCTTTCCAGCGTGATCGCGATCTTGCCGCTTTGCCCATCCGGGAACGCATACTTGATGGCATTTGTCACGACTTCGACAATGAACAGCGCAATCGGAATGGCGTCGTCAGCGGGCCGCTCGATGTCCTCGTAGGATTGCGTAATCGTGATGTTCATGGCGTCTGTGCCGAGCGCTTCAGCCAGATGGTCGATCAGGCCCGTCAGGAACTGCCGCATGCTGACCATTTCGAGGCGTTCGTGCTGGTACAGCGTCTGGTGCACGATGGCGAGCGCATCGATCCTGTGGCGCGCGGCGGCAATGGCCTGGCGCGCTTCCGGGTCCTGTAACTGGCGGCCCTGCAGATTGAGGAAGCTGGTGACGATCTGAAGATTGTTCTTCACGCGATGATGGATTTCCTTCACGGCAGCATCGCGCACGGCGACGGCTTCCTTCAGGTCCTTGTCGCGCTGGTCGATATCGGCGGCCATGTCTTCCATGGCGTCGGCGAGTTCGGTGATTTCGGCCGGGGCCGAGCCCATGGCGTCGCCAGCGCGGAAGGTATAGTGACCTGCGCCATACACGCGGGCAATCCGGATAAGGCGCGTCAGCCAGCGCAGGACAAGGCTGTCAATCGCCAGCCAGACGGCAAGCAGCGCGATGGAAAACGCCATCAGGGGCAGGCCGAGCGAGGTCACCGGCTGTAGCGTGAATTCGCTCCAGAAGCCGGGCGACTCGCGAGAGATCACGGCGAACACGTTCGAGGCGCCGACAGGCTTGACCACCACGTCCATACGCGGTGCATCCTTGCGGGCGAGGACGAACATTTTCGCCGCCCGTGTTTCGGCGGTCGCTTTCACCCAGTCCGGGCTGACCTGAGCGAAGTGTTCGCTGCCGAACACGCGCCCGTCGATATCGGCAATCGCCACCTCGACGCCTTCTGGCAGGATACTGGCGCGGGCAAAGCCCGCCAGCGCCCGTGCCCGCAGGCCGATGGCGACGGACCCGTCATAACTTCCGTCTGGTTTGTCCACTCGCGCGAAGACCGCGAAGATCCAGTCTTCAGTGGTCGCGCCGTAGAAGGCATCTGTCCGCAGCATCGGCAATTCATGCTGCAGGCTGCGGTTCCAGTCGGGATTGGACATTTCGAAGCCGGTCTTGCCGGCGGAACTGCAAAGGGCCATGCCGTCGGCGTCGAAACGGATGACACTTGTCAGGGACGGCAGGCTGGGGCGCAGCTTGTCGTAGATATTCGCGCATTGGGTCGTGCCGACATCGTCCTTGAACAGACCGAGCAGAAGCTGGGCCTCATTGACCGACTGGTTCACGCCATCCACCGCTGCGCCAGCGACAAGCACCAGCTCGTTGCGGCGGGTTTTCAGGGCCTCGCGCGCGTCCATGTAGGCGCTGGCAGCGCCCAGCAGAAGCACCGGGGTCAGCGCGATCACGAGCGTGACGATCAGGCGCCGCCTCAGTCCGGATGATGTTGGCCGGTCAGCCACGCAGCGGTCAGACGTCGCTGGCGGCCGAGATGGCTGCCGCCTGATCCATGAGGTCGTCGAACGCTTCGCTTGCGCGCATCTTGTCGTCGCTGCTGAAGCTGCTCTGGTTGCTTTCCAGCAATTCCACGACGGCCTTTCGGGCGCGTGACACGCGGCTCTTGATCGTGCCAACGGCGCAGCCGCACACTTCTGCAGCTTCCTCGTAAGCGAGGCCGCCAGCGCCGACCAGGATCAACGCTTCGCGCTGGTCATCGGGCAGCCTGTTCAGGGCATTACGCAGGGCCAGCAGGTCCAGCCCGTCGCCGGCATTGGCCGGTGAGACCAGCGTCGCCTCGGCGACTTCCGGGGCGAGCGAGGTGCGGCGCCACGAGCGGCGTTTCTCGGAATAGAAAATGTTGCGCAGAATGGTGAAGGCCCAGGCCTTCATATTGGTGCCGGCATGAAAGCTGTTCCGGGCGTGCCAGGCTTTCAGCATGGCATCCTGCGCCAGGTCATCTGCCAGAGTCGCGTCGCCGCACAGACTGCGCGCAAAAGCACGCAGGTGCGGGATCAGACCGGTCAGCTCCAGTTTGAAGTCGGCATCATCAAGTCTCTCAAAGGGTTCGCTCATGCGGGGGCCTATGATGACTTGCTGTGGGGATCGGAGGCGCGTTTGCGATCTGCTTCTTCAAGCAGGCGCATGAAGTCGTCCGGGACGCTTTCGTGGGTCACATCATCGTACAATTGACGAAGCTGCTGTCCGAGGCGGTCACCGCGACGTTTTCGTTCCGTATCAGCCGGGTTCGGGCCGCCGGTCTTCTTTTCGTCCATTTCTACTGTCGCCTTGATAGAGTTACAGTCATTGACTGAGGCGCATGCGTGTCTGCGCCATTTGAGGAGTATAAATCCCCAATTCACCAAAGGTTCCGTGGGTATCGGAAAAAAACGCATAGGGCATGCAACCTTTTCCGGGCATGCGGGTTGTTAACGCAGTGTTGTTGGAGCTTTTCCCATGAATCTTGTACAGAATCTGGCGCCGCACCTGCCTTTCCTGCGACGCTACGCGCGCGCGCTGACGGGCAATCAGGAGAGCGGGGATGCCTATATCCGCGCCTCTCTGGAGGCGCTTGTAGCCTCTCCAGACAAAATGGCTGCCGAGGGTGACCCACGCGTGGCGCTGTACCGGTTTTTCCATGTCGTCTGGGGCACAACGGGTGCTCAGCTTGATGAAGGTACCGGTGGCGACGTCGCCACTGCGCGTCTGCAAAAACTGGCCCCGATCCAGCGCCAGGCCTTCCTGCTGACCGCCCTGGAAGGCTTTTCACGCAGTGAAGCCGCCCACATTCTTGGCGTCAGCGAAGGCGAGTTGGCTGAGCTGGAACGCGCCGCCATTGCCGAGATCGAGGCAGAGCTGTCCACCAAAGTGCTGATCATCGAAGATGAGCCGATCATCGCGGCCGATCTTGAAAGCCTGGTCGAAGACCTTGGGCACAGGGTCATCGGCAACGCGACGACTTATGACGAAGCCATGGCCATGGTGAAGTCCGAGATGCCCGGTCTGATCCTTTGCGACATCCAGTTGGCTGACGGCTCGTCCGGCATCGATGCGGCCAATGATATTCTCAAAGACAATGATGTTCCGATCATCTTCATCACGGCGTTCCCGGAACGCCTTCTGACGGGAGACCGTCCGGAGCCGACCTTCCTGATTCCGAAACCGTTCCAGGAGAACACAGTGAAGGCCGCGATCGGCCAGGCCCTGTTCTTCCATCCAGCCCGCGAAACGGCCTGACGGTCGAAGACCTTCCCGGAACGCAAAACGCCCTCCCGACCGGGAGGGCGTTTTTGGCTGGGCGATGCGCGCTGCGTTAGATGGCCTGGGCCAGCATGACGGCGCCAAGACCCATGATTGCGACCAGCGTACCGGCTGTAAGGATCCAGATCAGCCCGGTTCGTTCGCCCTGACGTGCTTCATTGGTTGTGATCTTTGCATTGTGCTGGGTTTGCATGACAGTCTCCTTTCGACACACCAACGCGCGGGCGCCGTGCGATGTTCCCTCGGGGATGCAGGTTTCGTGAGGCAGGTGATGCGGTAAGATCCGTATTTCCAACCGGCTGGCTGTCGCCATATTCGTATCCTGCGCAAACTATTGCTGCGCGGTGGGAACTGCCGGTCGGGATAACCGTTGATCCGGCGGAATCAGACGGAAAGGACCGCTCCCATGCCGACGACTTCAGACACCAAAAAAGCCGATGCAGACCTCAACGAAGACGTGAGCCTGCTCAAGGAAGACCTCGCCGCCCTCCGCAACGACCTGCAATCGATCTTCGGCGACCTCAAAGGCTATGCCGGCGCGCAGGCCAAGGAAGGCCTTGAAAAGGGCAAAGTGTTTGCCAAGGAAGCCGGCGAACAGTTTGAATCGTCGCGGGCCGACATTCAGGAACACATTCGCGAGAAGCCGCTGGCCGCTGTCGGCATCGCCTTCGGTGTGGGCGTTCTGATCGCCCTGCTGGGCCGGAAATAAGACGTGGACGCGACAAAGCTCCGCCTGTTTGCGGCCATTGTCGGCGTTCTGTTCGGGCTTGGCGGAACACTGGCGCTGTTCGTGGCGTCAACGCTGGCGCTCGCCGAACTGATCGGGATGATCGCTGCCACATTCGTGGTGGCGGCGGTCGCCCTGACGCTGGCGGCGATCTGCCTGTACCTCTTCTTCCAGCCCTTCCGGTCGGTCGAGGCCGAAGTCGACGAGATGGAGGAGGCGACCGCAGAAGCGCTGGCAGACCTGCCTTTCGACACGGTTCGCAACCTCATCCAGCAGCGCCCGATCACGGCTACTGCCATTGCGCTGGCACTCGGCTACTCGCTGATCCGCAATCCGCAGGCCGCTCAGCGGCAGGTCGAGCGCTTCTTTTTCTCGATGCTGTGACGAGACCCGCAGACGGCAGGCAAGGCAGTGACGCATGGGCGAGACATCGCGGCCATGCATCCCTACATTAAGCGCATGCGTTTGCCGATCATGGTTCTTTCCGCCCTTGGCGCCGGTCTTCTTGCCGGTCGCAAACTGCTGGGCAAGGAAATCACCGGCCGCAAGAACAAGGCGATCGAGGCCGCCGTTCTGGAAGCGCGCCACCGGATCCGGTCTGACACGATGGTGTTCGTGGCGCGCAGCTTCCGCCGCTTTGCCATCGCCACGGGCATCAAGCTCGCGATTCTGCTCTGGCTCTGGGGTCTGCATCATTTCGCCGGCATGCCGCGGCCGATCTTTGCGGGCATCATGACCGTGACGCTGGCCGCCTTCATGATCCGCGACCTCTGGGTCAATTATCCCCCCATCCGCCTCGTCCTGACCGAGCTGCACCGCCATGGCTGGCATCCGAAGCGGGCGCTGACCGAGACGATTGCCGCGCGGGTGTTCGAGGAAGTGCTGGCAGAGGCCGGGAACCAGAAACAGTCACGCACCGGCGCCATCATGCTGATGCTTGCCGGGGAAGATCGCAGCCAGATGCACCATGATGTGGCGACCGCTGTGGCAGCTGTCGCGCGAGCAACCTCGTGGGACGATATAAGGCCGTACGTCGTATCCGCGGCCATCCGGATCGGGACGCTGGCCCTGATCTACAGTGCCAGCGTCTGGGCCCTTGTCCGGCTCTGATCAGTTCAGGCCGAGTGCCTCGGCGATCACGCTCCAGTCGACCATCTTGAAGTTCTGCTCGTATTCCGAGACGGGGTTTGCATCATCCTGCACAACCATCAGGCCCATTGGCAGGCCCGGCAGCGGCGCGGAGGTAATATCCAGCCCGTCGGTGTGGCTCACGCCATCAATGCCGATGGCTTCATCTTCGCCGATGGTGAACACGCCGCGCGGGGCGTAGGGCGGGACGCGGTCATAGACGACATAACGGTCTGCTTTCTGCGCCGAGGCGACGAGATAGCCAGACGAGTCGTCCGCGCCAGTCCAGAGGCTGATGCCCTCGACATCCGCGACCAGGCCATTGCCAGCGGCGATCGTGTCCACGACGACCGGCTTGGCGTTCGCATCGTTCAGGTCCACGGCCCAGATGCCGAAGCCTTCTTCATCGACGAAGAGGCGTGCGTTGGCATCGTCGAACACACAGCCTTCGATCTGGGTGGGCACTTTCACGACGCGGTCGAGGGTCGGCGCGAGCGTGTCCACGGTTTCCCAGCTGGTCGACCAGATCTGGATCGTGCCGTCCTTGTAAGTGATGGCCACGCGATAGGTCTCGCCGGTCATGCCGGCGCAGATGCCGTAGGGCTCGTCCTTGTTGGTTGGCGAGTTGCCGATATGGCTGACTGTCAGCGAGTCCGGATCAATGTTGAACCACGAGATGACGTTTTCGGAATCATTGGAGGCGACCGCGATATTGCCGCGCAGGTCGACATTGTTGACCTGGCCGACCGGGATTTCCTGAAGTTCGCCGCCGTCGAGGGCGTAGACGTAAATGCCTTCATCCTTGTTGGTCGCGAGGATGAGGGAGCTGGCCGGGTCTGCGGTATTGACCCAGATCGCCGGGTCGTCTGCAAGGTCGCCCTCGCCGTTCATCGGCGCGGTTTCGTTCATCGCGAGGACCGTGGCGACCGGGCCGGTATAGTCCGCTGGTGCGGTGGCGCAGGCTGCGAGAGGTGCCAGTGCGGCGAGCCAGAATGTCGGTTTCATGTGAACATTTTCCCTGCATCGGATTGGATAGAGACGAACGCCGCGAGACGCGATCCGTTCCCTTCTGCGGCCAGCTTCTACCGGAGCCTGCCGAAGGTGTCAGCCTCCTTTTCAGGGCCCGTGCAGGGTTGTGGCCTTCAAACCACACTCTCTCGCTTTAGTTGCGTTTGACACGCAAGAGATACCCGTTCGTCATCTGACTGTCATGAGCAGGACCTAAGGCCCGCCTCAAGATCTCGAAAGAGATTCCATAGGGGTTCTATTCATTGGGAATTGTCATGAAACGTACATATTTCTTGGGGCGCAATCGTGCGCTTCTGGTCACGTCCGCAATCGCTGCCGTCCTTGGCGGACCAGCCTTCGCACAGCAGTCTGATGCGCAGTCTTCGGGGGAAGACACCCAGACCCTGGACTAAGGTGATCGTGGTCGGCCAGCGCGCCATGATGGAAAGCGCGGTCAACATGCAGTGAAACTCCGACACGATCGAAAGCGTGCTGACGAAAGATGGCGTTGGCCAGTTCCCGGACCAGAACGTTGCGGAATCGCTGCGCCGTCTGCCGGGCATCAACATTCTCGATGACCAGGGCGAAGGCCGCTTCGTTTCGGTTCGCGGTCTTGACCCGACGCTGAACGCATCGTCCGTCAACGGTGTTCGTCTTCCGGCGCCTGAGGCCGACACGCGCGCCGTCGCGCTGGACGTGCTTCCGTCGGAACTGATCCAGTCGATCCAGGTCAAGAAGACGCTCACCCCGGACATGGACGCCGATACGATCGGTGCTTCGATCGAGATCGAAACGACCAAGGGCTTTGACCGCAAGGACCCCTATGTGTCCGTGACCCTCGAAGGCTCTTACAACGACCTGAACGGTGAGACGTCGCCGAAGGCTGCGCTCGACTTCACCCTGCCGGTTTCTGACACGTTCGGCATCTCCGGCGGCTTGTCTTACTATGACCGCAAGACCTCGACCGATAACCAGGAAATGGCTGATTGGGACGTGACCGATGACGGTGTCGTCTATGCGAAGGAAGTCCAGTATCGCGACTATGACGTTGAGCGTGAGCGCGTTGGCGCGTCGCTGTCCTTTGACTGGAAAGCAACAGACACCACGACGCTTTATGCCCGTGCGATCTACTCCACCTTCGACGACACTGAGAAGCGTCAGCGCCTCGTCTTCAAGATGAAGGGCGAACCCGCCAGCGGCGACGCCAATTCGGCAACCTTCCTGTCTGATGACGGCAAGATCACCGTCCGCCGTGGTCTCAAGGATCGTTTTGAAGGTCAGATCATCCAGTCCTACCAGGTCGGTGGCGAAACCGAGCTCGACAACTGGAAATTCAAATACAAGCTGGCCTATTCGGACGCTGAAGAGCACGAGCACCAGACCCAGGACCCGACCCGTTTTGAGCAGACCTTCAAGAATGATGGCGCCCTTGCGGTCAAATTCGACTACTCGAACCTGGAGACCACCACGTACGACATCCTGACGGGTGAGGCGGATTTCCTCGACCCGTCCGCCAATGAATTCGTCGATCTCGAAAAAGTTGACGGTCTGTCGACAGACAAGGAATGGTCGGCCAAGTTTGACGCGGCCCGCACAATCCAGTTGAGCACCGGCGAACTGGAGTTCAAGACGGGCGCCAAGGCGCGTCTGCGCCAGAAGGACTATGCACTGACGCTCAACGTGTATGACGAACTGGACGGCTATACGCTTTCCGATGTCCTCGGCAGCCCGACCTATGGCCTCGCCGATATCGGCCCGATGCCGGATCTCGGCCTGGTGCGTGCCTATAACGCCGCCCATGACAGCGAGTTCGTCCTGAACCAGTACGATACCGATTATGAGTCCAATGCCGCTGACTACAATGTCGACGAAGACATCTTCGCCGCCTACGCACAGGGCTAAGGTCGCGACCGACACCACGACCCTTGTCGCCGGTGTCCGCGTCGAGCACACGTCCGACGATCTCGGTGGCAATCAGATCGGCGATGATGGCGACGTCATCACGGTCACGCCAGTCTCGTTCAAGAACGACTATACCGACGTCCTGCCGAGCGTGAACCTGCGTTACAAGCTCAGCGAAAACCTCGTTGCACGTGCTGCCTTCGCAACCAGCGTGGTGCGTCCCGGCATCGGCAAGATGGCGCCACGCTTCTATCTCAACGAAGACGACGAAGGCGAGTTCGGCAATCCGGATCTCGAGCCTTACCGGGCCCAGAACTACGACCTCAGCGCCGAATACTACTTCTCTGAAGGCGGCGTGATCCAGGTTGGCTATTTCTACAAAGACATCCAGAACTTCATCGTCGACCAGTTCTACAATGATCCGGGCACCTATCGCGGCATTGACTATGACAAGGCCTCGATCCCGATCAATGGTCAGTCGGCCACCGTCAGCGGTGTGGAGTTCAACTACCAGCAGGCGCTCGACTTCCTGCCAGGTCTGCTGGACGGCACGATCGTCGGCTTCAACTACACCTACACCGACAGTGAAGGCGAAGTTCCGGACGGCAATAACGGCACCCGCACGATCCCGCTGCCGGCCTCTGCGAAGAACACCTACAACGCCATGATCGGCTATGACAAAGCCGGCCTCGAACTGCGCCTCACTGCGGCCTATCGCGATGAGTATCTGGACGAGCTGGGTGGCGACGCCGAAACCGACCGGTACGTCCAGGATCACCTCCAGATCGACTTCACGACCAAGTACCGGGTCAACGAGCACTTCCAGGTCTTCGCGGACTTCGTGAACCTGAACGACGAGCCTTACCTGGCCTACCAGAAGGGCCCGGGCCGCGACCGTCTGCTGCAGTACGAGACCTATTCCTACACGGCCAAGTTCGGTCTGCGTTACACCTACTAGCGGCACATTTTCCGCTTAAAACATTGAGGCCGGCCCGGAGCGATCCGGGCCGGTTTTGTTTTGCCCGGGAAGGTGGGCGATCTGCGCCGGTCGGGCGCATATGTCCTCTTGGAAACTTATGATTTACGATTATGTAAAGTGTAAATCAAAGCCCGCTGAAGGGGCGGCCTGCGAGAGAGGCAAGCATGATCAGAGATAGCGCCAGAATGGAACCGCTTGTGAGCGAGGCGACCAGCCTGCTCAAAGCTCTCAGCCATCCGGACCGGCTGATGATCTGCTGCCAGCTGCGGGGCGGGGAGATGGCCGTCAGCGCGCTGGAGGCCGATCTCGGCATTCCGCAGCCGCGCCTGTCGCGCGAACTCGCCAAGCTGCGTGAGGACGGCGTGCTGACCGCGCGCCGTGATGTGCGGCATGTTTTCTACACGCTCTCAGACACCCGCGCGCATGCGATGGTGGATGCCATCTGCTCGGTCATGCTGGGCAAACAGGCTGATCCCGGCGTGCGGCTATCCAACGGTAAAAAGACACAGGTATGAGGATCTGACATGACCAACCCGAACGTCACCGCTTTCTTCGACGAGCCCACTTTTACGGTGAGCTATGTCGTGGCCGACCCGGACACGAAAGCCTGCGCCGTGGTCGATTCCGTGCTGGACTATGATCCGGCCTCCGGGCGCACGAACACCGGCTCAGCCGACGAGATCGTTGCCTTCATCCGCGACAGGGGCCTGGCGCTGGAATGGATCCTGGAGACCCATGTCCACGCCGATCACATGTCCGCCGCGCCGTACCTGCAGAAGACGCTGGGCGGCAAGATCGCCATCGGCGCCGAGATCCGCACCGTGCAGACCGTGTTCGGCAAGATCTTCAATGAAGGCACCGAATTTCAGCGTGACGGCAGCCAGTTCGACAAGCTTCTGGTGGATGGCGACACGCTCCGCATCGGGAACATGGAGGCCCTCGCCATGCACACGCCCGGACACACACCGGCCTGCATGACCTATGTCGTGGGCGACGCGGCCTTTGTCGGCGACACGATGTTCATGCCCGACTATGGCACCGCCCGCGCAGACTTCCCCGGCGGGGATGCCCGCACGTTGTTCCGGTCGATCAAGAAGGTGCTGAGCCTGCCGCCGGAGACGCGTCTGTTCATGTGCCACGATTACAAGGCGCCGGGCCGGGATGAGTATCGCTGGGAGACCAGCGTGGCGGAGGAGCGCGCGCGCAATATCCACGTGCATGACGGCATTTCGGAAGACGAATTCGTGGCCATGCGCGAGGCGCGGGATGCGACGCTGGACATGCCACGGTTGATCCTGCCGTCGATCCAGATCAACATGCGCGCAGGACAGCTGCCAGAGCCAGAAGACAACGGCTTGCGGTATATCAAGATACCGCTGAACGCGCTGTAGGTCCGGGGGAGCGGGCAGAGGCATGAAGCTTTCAGATCACCTGCCCATCCTGCAATGGGGCCGCACGTATAATGGCGAGACCTTCGCCAATGACATGATCGCGGCGGTGATCGTGACGGTGATGCTGATCCCGCAATCGCTGGCTTATGCGATGCTGGCAGGGTTGCCGCCGCAGGTCGGCCTGTATGCCTCCATCCTGCCGCTGGTCGTCTATGCCATTTTCGGCACCAGCAAGACCATGGCCGTCGGGCCGGTGGCGATCCTCTCGCTGATGACGGCTGTGGCCGCCGGGAAGGTGGCCGAGCAGGGCACGCCGGAATACCTGACCGCGGCGATCCTGCTGGCGGTCATTTCCGGCCTGATGCTGGTCGTGCTGGGCATTTTCCGGCTGGGCTTTCTGGCGAACTTTCTGAGCCATCCGGTCGTGTCGGGCTTTGTTACAGCGACGGGCATCCTGATCGCTGTCAGCCAGCTGAAATACCTGCTGGGCGTGCAGGCGAGCGGGCACAACATCATTGAGACGCTGGCCAGTATCGCCGGCCAGCTCGGCCATGTGAACTGGCCGACCGTGGCGGTTGGCGTGCCCTCTGTGGCGTTCCTGTTCTGGGCCCGAAAGGGGCTGAAGCCGCTGCTGCTGCGCCTTGGCCTGAAGCCGAATGTGGCCAGCATGGCGGCGCGCAGCGGGCCGGTTCTGGCCGTGGCGCTGGGCGGGCTGGCAGTCGTCGCGTTCGGCCTGGAAGCGCAGGGCGTGCGGATCGTGGGCACGATCCCCAAGGGCCTTCCGGGCCTCACCCTGCCATCTCTGGACCCCGGCCTCTGGCGCTCTCTGCTCGGTTCCTCCGCCCTGATTGCGATGATCAGCTTTATCGAATCCGTCTCCATGGCGCAGACGCTGGCCGCCAAGCGCCGCCAGCGGATTGACCCCGACCAGGAGCTGATCGCGCTCGGCGCCTCCAGCCTCGCGGCAGGTTTCTCCGGCGGCTATCCGGTCACCGGCGGCTTTGCCCGCTCGGCGGTCAACTTCGACGCAGGCGCGGAGACCCCGGCGGCAGGCGCTTTCACTGCCATCGGCATTGCGCTGGCCGCGCTGTTCCTGACGCCGCTGCTCTACAATCTGCCGCAAGCCGTTCTGGCCGCAACCGTCGTGGTGGCCGTGCTGAGCCTCGTTGACATCAAGACGCTAAAGCAGACCTGGGTCTATTCCAAGCGCGACTTTTCCGCCATGGCGGGCACGATCCTTGTCACCCTGCTGGCGGGCGTGGAGCTGGGCGTGACGACCGGCATTGTCCTCTCCATCGGCCTGCACCTCTATATCACGTCAAAGCCGCATTTCGCGATTGTGGGGCAGGTTCCCGGAACGCACCACTTCCGGAACGTGAACCGCCACGCGGTCGTGACACCGGAACACATCGTCACGATACGGATCGACGAGAGCCTTTACTTCGCCAATGCACGCTTCCTGGAGGATACGGTGTATTGCATCCTCGGTAACCGGCCGGACCTGAAGCATATCATCCTGATGTGCCCGGCGGTGAACCATATCGACGCCAGCGGCCTGGAAAGCCTCGAAGCCATCAATGCGCGCCTGAAGGATGCGGGCGTGCTGTTGCACCTCAGCGAAGTCAAAGGCCCGGTCATGGACCGGCTGAAACGCACGCATTTCCCGCAGGAACTGACCGGCAAGGTCTATCTCAACCAGTTCGATGCGATTGCCGATCTCGATTACGAGTGCGCAAAATCCGCCATCGAGAAGACCGGCAAAGTCTCCGACCCCACGTCCAGCCCGTGCCCCTCGCAATGCATTGCGGGCGTGCGGGAGATGGGGTGAGGGTTTTCTTCAGGGGATAAGCAACTTCTTTGTGCAACCGGGAACATAGGTAACATTTCAGACCGGGCAGATGGGTTACAGTTTTCATGGTGTGTTCCGTGGGCGGCGAGGCTTGATACGGTTCATGCGTTTCTTTCGGTCGATGTGTCCGAGCAGGATCGGACCGAAGTAGACTTCGTAATGATCTTCGCCTGTCCGGAAGATGCCCACCCGCTCACCGGTAAGGACTTCGGAGATGAACGGTTCAGCGCCGCGCCACTTGATGGTTCCGGCTGTTCTGACTGCGCGGGTTTCAGTGGCGCCGGGATAGTCCGGAGGTCTCAGCTTGCCATCCCACGTGCGTTGACTTGGCGTATAGATCGCTGCGGGAGGTATCTGGCCGAGCGCCTCATGCGGGCGCTCGTGATTGTAGGATTTCCGGAACCTAGCAAGGCGTGCGGCCTGAGCCCTGATTGTCCGTGAGGGTGGACTGGCCGCTTCGCGTTTCAGGGTCAGGTGCAGGCGCTCATGGCGTCCATTCTGCTGGGGCTTTCCAGGCGCGATCCGTTCAGGGAAAATGCCTATCTTCACAAAATTGACCGCCAGCCGGGACAAGCCACCAGCAGCAACAGACCCGAAAGGCGCGCCGTTGTCCGAACGTATGGCACCGGGCAGGCCGTGCTCATGGAACGCCCTGGCCATCAGGGGCCAGACCACATCATAGCCGGTCCGCTCGACCGGTTGGCACAAAAGCAGATACCGGCTCATCGCATCCGAGACGGTCAGCGGTTCGCAGCGCCTGCCATCGCCCGTGCGCCACCAGCCCTTGAAGTCAATGCACCAGACGTCATTGGGCGCATGGGCATCGGCAAACGGTGTCGTCATCGGCGGCACACGTCGGCGCTGGTCACGACCACGCCGCGTCCGACGCCGCTGATGAAGCGCCTGCACGCCGGCCGGACACGGTGGTGACACGTAGCGTGACGCGGGAGAATGCGGGCTTTCTCGCACCCGGTTTCCTGCGGGCGTTGGAGGCGGCCTATGGCGGCTCCGCGCTCGGGCGGCAGGAGCTGGAAGGCATGCTGGCGGAGGATGTGGACGGCGCGCTGTTCCTCCGGTCACGGATTGATGAGACGCGTGCGGCGATCATCCCGGCGCTGTGGGATGTCGTCGTGGCGGTGGACCCGCCCGCCACCAGCGGGCCGCGCGCCGATGCCTGTGGGATCGTGGCAGTTGGCCGGGCCGGGCAGGAGGCCTATGTGCTGGGTGATGCCAGCTCGCAGGGCCTGCGCCCGCTGGACTGGGCCGGGCGCGCCGTGGCGCTGGTGCGCCAGATCGGCGCGCGCGAAGTGATCGCGGAGGCAAACCAGGGCGACGAAATGGTGCGTCAGGTGCTGGAAACGGCGGGCTGTCCGGTGCCGGTGTGGCTGGTGCAGGCGCGCTTGTCAAAGCGGGCACGCGCCCCGCCGGTCGCGACGCTGTATGAGCAGGGCCGTGTGCACCATGCCGGCCAGTTCGGCGCGCTGGAGGACGAGATGTGTGCCTTTGGCGCGGAGGGCGTGAGCGCGTCGCCGGACCGCGTCGACGCGCTCGTCTGGGCCGTCTGGGCGCTGCTGCTGGACGAGGCGGCGGTTGGGGTGCGGCAGTTGTGAGCGCGTCAGGCGGTCAGTTTTCCAGATGCCCTGATATGCCCCCGCCACAACATCCATGCGGCAATATACGCCCACAATCCGAATATACGCTCGGCGAGCCTGACAAAGCCGAGATCGGTAACGGCGTCGCCATTCGTGGCGGACAGAAGGGAGGTGAGGCCAATCGCCGTTCCCACACCCACGACCAGATGTCCGATCAGGATGGCCGCAATCGGCGTCAGGCTCGCCAGCAGGCCGACCGCGCCGACGAGTTTGAGCGTACGTTCCCGGTGCAGGAAGGCAATCGACCAGAACAGGATCGCGAGCATCAGAAAGGCGGCATACAGAAGATAATATCGTCCAGCGAGTTCTGCCTGCAAGCCGATGGTGGTTTGTATTCGGGCGACAAGTGCAATTGCGAACAGAACGAACCCGGCCCGGTTCAGCGGTTTCTTCACACCCATCTCGTCGCAAAACGCCCAGATGGCAAATGCCGTCAGTGCCATGATAAGCATTCGTAAAGGTGCAAGCGAGGCGTCGAAATGCGTGAACAGCAGGGTCAGGAAGGCGGCTATGCCAAGAGCGATCGCAGTAACTTTCGTACTGTTGGAGTCAGCACGGCTGGCAATGAAGGACGGGGTCATGGAATTTCCCCCGCAGGAATTTGCGAAGGTAACAGACTTTTACGTGTTGCTTCACGCTACAAAGCGTCGCGCGCGGCAGACGGGGGACCTAATTCCCGGTGCGGAAGCTGCGGCGGCCGAAATAGGAACCGCTGGAGGCCGGTTTGGGGGCTTCGGGATCGGTGGGGTCCTGTGTGGGCTCGGTGACCATTTCGGCCTCGGCGGGTGTTTCTGCTTCCGGCTCGGCAGTCACTTCCGGCACGGCGGCAGGCGTCGTGCCATTCATCAGGCCACGGATCCAGGCGACGGCTGCGCCGGCGGTGGAGACTTCAAGGTCTGGCACGGTCTTGTCGAGGCGGCGGGCGAGGAGGCGGGCCTGATGCGCGGTCAGCGATTTCAGCTGCGCGTCGAAAATGTCCTTGCCGACGGCATCGCGCAGGGCCTGCATGACTTCGACCGTCTGGCCGGCGGAGATCATCAGCTTCTTGGTGAGGAGGCCTGCCGCGGCGGCGTATTCTTTCTCGCCGAGGGCGCTGAACGCCATGGCGAGGAGGGCTTTGAGAGCTTCGGCGCCCTGCTTGTGGTCTTCTGCGGTCATGCGAGGGCGGCTTTCACTTCGGCGAGCAGTTCACGGATCACCGGCAGCGCGTCGCCCGGCCATTTGGCCTCAAGCGTGGGGTTTGGCCCCAGTTCGATCGGGTTGCTGGCAAAGCCGGACTTCATCGGGATGACGGTCTTGAACATCGCGAATTCGGCTTCCTGTGAGGCGGCGGCTTCGCGCATGGCGTTCAGCACGACTTGCTGGTGCGGACTGCCATCATAGCGGGTCGCCAGCACCATGGGGAGGCGTTTCACGTCGCGGTCGCGCAGATTGTTCATCACATCGCCGGTGAACAGGTCGAGGCCCAGCGTGGACATGAAGTCCGGAATGGTCGGCACGATGATCAGGTGGCTGGCGGCGAGCACGGTTTCGGTCATCACCGAGATACCGGGCGGGCAGTCGCACAGGATGACGTCATACTTCGCCTTGAGCAGGTTGAAGTCGTCGCGCAGGCGCCGGCCGACCTGGTTCTGCAGGGCTTCCATGGAATAGCCCTGGTCGGTGAGGTGATAGATCAGCTCGCGCTCTGTCTTGCGAAGGCGCGGCGAGGAGGGGACGAGATCGAGCGGCAGCGCCTTGCCGCCGGAGGTCACGTCCGAGGCGTCGGTGACGACGAATTCCTCAAGCCGTTTCTGCTCGTTCGCTTCGAAGTTTTCGAGCAGCCAGTCAGAGATCGTGGCGTAGTCGGTGATGGCCTGGAACAGGTGTTCGTCGCCCTCATGGCCGAACACGAGCAGCGAGGCGTTGGCCTGCGTGTCGAGGTCCACCACGAGTGTGCGCCGCCCTTCGGCCGCGAAGGCCTCAGCCAGGCTGACAGTGGTGGTGGTCTTGCCGACCCCGCCTTTGGAGTTGGCAATGGAAATTACGCGCGCCGACATTCTTTCAGCTCCTCAACCCCACGATTCGGATGCTTCCGACAAAGCAGATTTGCGGACCTGTGGCTACGCCTGAGCGGGCTAAAAATGTGGGAAAAAGCAGCACTCATCCCGCCATATTAAGCAAGTTTCACATTGAAAAGGCTTGCCATTTTCCAATCCCATCCTCCCGGGACGCGCTCGCTTTAACTTCACGTCATCGAATGAGGAAAAGCGGGGCGGGCGCATGGCGTGGAACTGGGCAAGATGGGTAGGCAAGCAGGAGTTGAAATCGGCGCCGCCGCTGGTGGCGCTAACAGATCCGGGCGGCCCGAACTGGGGCAGCCGGGACGGCGGCGCGCTGACCCGCGACGGCTATCTGCGCAACGCCGTGGCCTATCGCTGCGTCCGCATGGTGGCCGAGGCGGCGGCGTCGGTGCCGCTGGCCACGGCGCATGAGGCGGCGGCGCAGCTGATCCGCAAGCGGGCGCCGGACCTGCCGGGCGCCGCCTTTCTGGAGGGCGTCTACACCCAGCTGCAACTTCACGGGAATGCGGTTCTGGGATAGAGGCCTTCCTGATTGGTAGTGAGATGGTGGGGCTGACACGGGTGCGTGACGAGATGGGGGCGTTTCCGTTTGTCGAGACGCTGGTGGCGCTGGCGGCTGAGGCTCATGCCGAGACTAGCGCAGATGGCCGCAGAGGGCGGTGGGTTTCAATCCCCCTCGGGACACCTTAACTGTAGGCCAGATAATTGTTCATCAGAAGGATTCGGCTCACTTGGCGATCGACCCCTATATCGTGCTCGGCGTTCCGCGCTCTGCCACTGAGGCGGAGATCAAGAAGGCGTACCGGACCAAGGCGAAAGCCTTGCATCCAGACACCTATAAGGACGACCCGAAGAAGGAAGAGGAATTCAAGCGCGTTTCCTCCGCCTATGAAATACTGGGCGACAAGGAGAAAAAGGCGAAGTTCGACCGCGGCGAGATTGACGGCGATGGCAACCCGACCGGCTTTCCCGGCGGAGGGCATCCGGGCGCTGGCCCCGGCGCGGGCAGCTATCGCTGGCAGAGCAGCTCGGGCGCGAGCCCCTTTGAAGGCGCACAGGGCGACCCGTTCGAGGATATCCTTTCCGGCATGTTCAGCAGCCGCTCACGGCGCGGCGGCCCCGGCCCGCAGAAGGGCCGCGACGTGCGCTACCGTGTTCAGGTCGATTTCGAGGATGCCGTGCTGGGTGCGCGCCGCCGCATGACCATGGCCGATGGCCGGGCGCTGGACGTGAACATTCCCGCCGGCATCGACACCGGACAGACGCTGCGCCTGAAAAGCCAGGGCCAGCAATCGCCCTATGGCGGCCCGCCGGGCGATGCGCTGCTGGAAGTGGACGTGCGTCCCTCCAGCATCTGGGAACGCGACGACAAGAACCTGCGCATGAAACTGCCGGTCAGCCTGAAAGTGGCTGTGCTGGGCGGCAGTGTGGATGTGAAGACGCCATCGGGCTCGGTTTCGCTGAAAGTGCCCGCAGGCTCGAACACCGGCGCGCAGCTGCGTCTGAAGGGCAAGGGCGTGAAGACGAGCCCGCCGGGGGATCTTTATGTCCGTCTGGAAATCGTGCTGGACAACCCGAAAGATGACGGCCTGCGCAAATGGGCCGAGAACTCCTGACCGGCAGATCAGCCTGAGCGGATTGCCTGATCCGTGTTAGTGTCGCCTGAGACTGCCCTGCGATGCAGGATGGTGGAGGGACAACGCCCTGCGGTCGATGTTCAGGCTGCAGACAGTCTTGTCCCTGTTTCCGTTGACGTAAAACGGGAGGAGATACGGCATTAAATCCCCTCTCGCGGTAAACTGATGATCGCGGATGCACGTATCAAGGGTGCGACAGCCAGGGCCGTTTCCCTGTCGCGCCTGATTACCTACATTCCACCGTTCCGCTCTGGAGAGACGGGCATGCTTGACCTGCTGACGAACCTTCTGAAGGCCACCTCTATCATCGCCCTGCGAGACGCCAATATGGCGGTTTTCGAGGCGCTGGGCTTTGCTGCGGCTTATTATGCGACGCCGATCGTGCAGGATCCGAACGAGCCGCGCATGATGGTCAATGCAGGCTTCTCCGAGGACTGGGAGGCGGCCTATCGTGCTGCGCCGGCAGGCAGTGATCCCTTGCCGGCCATTGCCCTGCGCATCGGCCGCGCCTTCCGGTGGGGCCAGCTGCCTGGTGACGTCATGCTGACCCCTGCGGAGGCGGATTACCTCGAAAGCCTGAAACAGTGGGGCATGGAGGACGGGATTGGCATTCCGGCCTATGGCTCGGGTGCCCGGGTCGGCTTTGTCGGTCTGGGACATCCGCTGCGTCCGGACGGGTTCGAGACCGCCGACATGGATTTGCTGCGCCTCGCCGCGCAGGCGTCCTATCTGCGCTATTGTGAGCTGATGGTACTGGACGCCGATCCAGTGCCGCGCCTGTCGAGCCGTGAACTCGACGTACTGCATTGGATGGCGCAGGGCCGGAGCAACGCGTCTATCGCCCGGGAACTGCAGCTGTCGCATGAGACCGTGGACACTTATGTCCGCCGTCTGTTTGGCAAGCTGCATGTTTCGGACAGGACCTCTGCCGTCGTCAAAGGCGTGACGCGCGGGCTGGTCATCGCGTCCGAGCCCCGGATCGAAGCGGCGATCTTCGATCGCGAGCCCGAGACGGACTGACGGGCGGCCCTATCCCAGGAGTGAGCGCGTCAGCGATCGAACACCGAGTCTGCGAACGTGTTGTAGTCTGTAAACTCCGCATCATAGGTGTGATTTTCGAACTCGTAGGGCCAGGCCTCTATGTACCGGATGCAGAGATCTTCTCCCTGCTGGAAGACGGCTGTGAAGTCATTGTTCGGGAAGCGTTCGGGCTGGTCCGAGCGGCCAATGATCTGACCATAGATGTCGCCTTCATACGTACGCAAATGGTCGGTCAGTTCGCTCTGATAGTCTGTGTTGCCAGAGAGCCACCACATGGCGACGCCAACCCTGTCTTCAAAAGTCCTGTCCGTGAGGAAGCTGTCCATGATCCTGATCGGGATGGAGGCGCGCCCGATGACATCATGCACTTCGAAGGCGAGCGCCTTGTCGGTGAGTTTGGCGGCAAAAATGCGGCTGACGGTGAGGCTGGCATCGACCCAGATGTCCTCGAACTGGTCGGCGGCGTCCGGTGCAGTGGGGTCGATCCCGGCGGCACGGATCAGCACGTCCTGACTGACCCCGTTGAAGTGACCCTCAAGCCCGTTGCTGGTCATTTGCGGGATATAGACGAGGCGTATGTTGCGTTTTGTCAGCAGGTACTGGTCGAGCCCGTCAGCCAGAATGCGGAGGCGGTCCTGAATGGTGGGATCCCAGTATTCGGGCATGTTCACAGTGACATCCCGGAAAGGCATGGCGAAGGTTTCGGCGTGATAGGTCGTGACAAGCCATGCCGGCGACATGGACAGGGCAATGACCGGTCGCGGCGAGCCATCCGGATACGTCGAGCCGTCATAGAGGTCCGGATCGGTCTCATCGACCGACGTCCAGCCGCCGTGAACCGCCAGGCTCCATTCCGCGCCTGCGGGCAGGCGGGCGAGCTGCGCATCGATTGATGTGAAATCGAAAATCCCTGGTGAGGGTTCGATCTCGGCCCAGTTGGCGGAGACGAGCGCGCCGCGAAACACGGAACTGCTGTCAGCGTTTGAAGGAATGGAGGACGCGAACACGCCTCTCGGCTTTTCAGCGAGCGACAGGTTTTGGGCTTTGTTGCAGGTCGCAGGGGGTGGGGGCGGAGGAGGCGGTGAAGGCGGCGGAGGAGGAGGCGGCGGTGGTGGCAGAGAGACGGGCGCGGAGGCGGTCGCGCCAGACCCACCGCCGCCACAAGCCTGAACGGCCAATGCTGCCGCCAACGCGAAATCACGAATTTTCACTGATGTTCCCCCAAAGTCTCTTTATGTCCGCCGATTTGATGGGCGTTGCCGGCGGAGTAATGGTCTTTGCCCGACCCGTATAACTGTTTGGTTACGAGAATCCGTCGCTGGAGACTGAACAAACCTGAATGTATGCGTTCACTTCACATTCAGAGCTGTGGCCCTATACGGCGGGGTATGAAACGGATTGCCGCCCTTTTTCTGGTCCTTGGCCTCGTCGCCGCGCCTGCCGCGATGGCGCAGGGCAGCGACTGGATGAACCAGTTCTCGCCCGGACAGGCGCGCGATTCGCGTAATCAGGGCCATACGGTGCCGCTGAGCCAGATTTTCAACAATCTGAAGAAACAGTATGGCGGCTATCAGCTGAGCGCCGACCTGTATGACAAGGGCAATGGCAAATCGGTCTATGAGATCGACTGGATGACCGGTGACGGGCGCAAGATGCACTTTGTTGTCGACGCGCAATCCGGCTCTGTCCTTGACCGGCGCGGCGCCTGACCCGACATTGACCTTTTCAGGGAGTAGCTGAGCCATGCGTATTCTGGTTGTAGAAGATGATTCGGACCTGCGCCGTCAGCTCGCTGATGTGCTGGGCCAGTCCGGCTATGCCGTCGACCTTGCGGCGGATGGCGAGGACGGCCACTTCCTGGGCGATACCGAACCCTATGATGCGGTGATCCTCGACCTTGGCCTGCCCAAGATGGACGGGGTAAGCGTGCTGAAGAAATGGCGCGCCGACGGAAAGTCATTCCCGGTGCTCATCCTGACGGCCCGCGATTCCTGGAGTGAGAAGGTGGCCGGGTTTGACGCGGGCGCCGACGATTACCTGACCAAGCCCTTCATCACCGAAGAACTTCTGGCCCGCCTGCGCGCCCTGCTGCGCCGCGCCGCTGGTCATTCCGCCGCGACGATTGAAGCAGGCAAGTTGATGGTCGATACGCGCGCTGCCCGCGCCATGATCAATGGCGAGCCGATCAAGCTGACCGCGCATGAATACCGCGTCCTCTCTTACCTGATGCACCATCAGGGCCGGGTCGTTCCGCGAACGGAACTTGTCGAGCATATCTACGATCAGGATTTCGACCGCGACTCCAACACGATTGAGGTGTTCATCGGGCGCCTGCGCCGCAAGATCGGTCAGGACCGGATCCAGACGGAGCGGGGCCTCGGCTACCGTCTGGTCGTGCCCGAGAACGAAGCGCGCGTTGCGGGCTGATGCCCGCCCGTGCTGAATGCCGGGCATGAGCGAGGCCGATTCCAAACCTGAGACCTTCCTTGACCGCTGGACCCGTCTGTCGCTGGCCCGGCGGATCATGCTGGCGGCGGGTGTCTGGGGGCTGGTTGTGCTGGTCGGCGGGGCGCTGGCTTTGTCGGCGGTCTACCGGGCGCAGACCCTGTCGCTGCTGGAAGACGATCTCGACCAGACGCTGGTCACCCTGACGCGCGACATGACGCGCGAGGGCGCCTTCCTGCCGGATGGCCGCGTCACCGATAACAGCAATGCCTTCCTGTCGACCGATTCCCGGTTCCAGACCCAGTATTCCGGGCGCTACTGGGCGATTGTCGGCGTCGATGAGACCGGGCAGGTGATTGGCGACCTGCGCTCGCGCAGCCTGTGGGACGAGCCTGTGCCGATGACCGCGCCCTTGCTGGCCCGCGCGCTGGCCGCGCCCGGCATTACCCAGTTTGGCGGCGCACCCGGCCCCGCCGGTCAGCGCGTCCACGTGGCTGCGAAGGCGATCCTTGTGGAAAACCGCGCGACGCCGCTGGTTCTGGTCGCCGCTTCCGACCGGGCGCAGAACGATGCTGCCGCGACGCGGTTCCGCAACATGCTGCTGGGTACGATGATCGTGCTGTTTGGCGGCGTGTTTGCCGCGATGGTGGCGGGCATCCGCTATTCGCTGCAGCCGCTGAAGAAGCTCGGCCACGATATTTCCGAAGTCCGCGAAGGCACGCGCCTGACGCTGCCGGATGATTACCCGTCTGAAGTGCAACCTCTGACGGATGAGCTGAACAAGCTGATCGGTCACAATCAGGAAGTGGTCGAGCGCGCGCGCACGCATGTCGGTAACCTTGCCCATGCCCTGAAGACACCGATTGCCGTGCTCAAGAACGAAGCCAAGGGCGACACCCAGCTGGACGATGTCGTGCGCCGGCAGGTCGATTCCATGCAGACCAATGTGGAGCATTACCTGAAGCGCGCCCGCATGGCCGCGCGGGCCGAGGCGCTGGGCGCGCGGACAGAGGTGCGGCCTGTGCTGGACGGTCTCGCGCGGATGCTGAACCGGCTCTATGACGCGCGCGGCATCGAGGTCACGGTGGAGGGCGGCGCCAATGCAATCTTCCGCGGCGAACAGCAAGACCTTGAAGAGATGGTCGGCAACCTGATGGAAAATGCCTGCAAATGGGCGGGTGCCGATGTCACCGTCACGGTCAGCGACGAACCGGACGAAATGCGCATCGAAGTCGATGATGACGGGCGCGGCCTGACACAGGCAGAGCGCGAAGGCGCGCTCAAGCGGGGGGTGCGACTTGATGAAACAACCCCTGGCACCGGACTGGGCCTGTCGATTGTCACCGAGCTGGCAGAGCTGCATAAGGGCGTGCTTGAACTGGACGAGGCCCCGGCTGGGGGACTTCGCGCACGCCTGAGGTTTCCGAAACGATGAACCGGCTCAATCTTGCAATCATTGGCAGCTGCCTGGCGCTTGGCGTGGCGGGCTACTTCATTGTGGGCAAGCCCGGCATGCCGGACGATCCGATGTCGAAGCGGCAGGAGGGCCTGGCCGAGAAGATCAAGACCGATCCGATGTCGCTGACGCCGGCCGAGACGCTGTCACGGCTGGAGCTTGCCACGCGCAAGGACCCGGCCAGCCCGCAGCCGCACTTCTTCATCGGCGAGATGCTGCGCGCGCAGGGCCGCTCGGAAGATGCCGCACGGGCCTATCAGTCTGCGCTGCGCCGGGATGAGGATTTCGTGCCCGCGCTGGTGGCGCTGGCCGATACGCTGGTGGAACTGTCCGGCGGCGGGGTCAGCCCGCAGGCAACCCGGCTTTACGGCCGCGCCTACCAGCTCGACGAGACCCAGGTCCGCGCCGGCATGTGGGCCGCCATGGGCGCCGCGCAGGCCGGCGACCAGGCCAAGGCCGAACAGGCCATGCGCTACATCTATAACAAGCTGCCCGAAGACGACCCGCGCCGCGAGCGCTTCAAAGGCATGATCGCCGCCATCGGCCAGGGCGAGGCGGCAGCGCCTGCGCCGGACGCTGCGCCGACAGAGTAGCGCTTACGCCTCTACCTCCGTGTCTTCCGCATGCCAGCGCAGGGCGAGGACGTTCAGGCCGTCCAGCACGTCTTTCAGTTCCGTGCCGCGCGGGGTGAGCGAGTAGGAGACTGAGGGCGGGATGGTGGGCTTGTAGTCGCGGTTCACGAGGCCGGCGCCTTCCAGCATGCGCAGGCGTTCGGTCAGCACCTTGGAAGAAATGCCGGGCATTTTCGCCTTCAGCTCGCCGAAGCGCAGCGTGCCCTGACTGGAAAGCAGCCAGAGAATGTAGCTGGTCCAGGGCCCCGAAATGGTCTGCAGCAGCGAATCCATGGGGCAGGCGCTATGTGCATGAGTCTTATTCAGTTTTTGCGTGGCCATCGAAAGTCGCCTGTTTGCTGCGTGACGTACCTGTTGGTCCTTTAGTTACTAATCGGAACCTACTTTTTCAAGGGAACTGCTTCGCCATATCTGCACCGCCGGCCAGGAAGGCCGAGAGAGATTTATGGAGCGCGTTATGTCGAAAGTCGGAATTGTGTACTTCAGCGGCTATGGCCACACGGTGAAACAGGCGGAAGCCGTCGCAGCCGGGGCGGCCTCTGTGGATGGGGCAGACGTCAGCGTCTTCCGCATCGATGAGAATGGCGACCTGCCGGAGGGCACGTTCGAGAAGCTCGCCGAGCTGGACGCCATCATCTATGGCAGCCCGACCTATATGGGCGGCCCGGCCTGGCAGTTCAAAAAGTTCGCCGATGCCACGTCCAAGCCCTGGTTCACGCAGGTCTGGAAGGACAAGATCGCTGCGGGTTTCACCAACTCCGCCTCGCTCAATGGCGACAAGGGTTCGACCATCCAGTACTTCATGACGCTGGCCATGCAGCACAGCCAGGTCTGGGTCGGCACCGGCATCATGCCCTCGAACACCAAGGCCCACGGGCCGGATGATGTGAACTGGACCGCTGGCTTTAGCGGCGCCCTGGCCGTCTCGCCGTCCGATGCGACACCGGAAGAGGCCCCTCGCAAGGGTGACCTCGAAACCGCCCGCCAGTTCGGCGCGCGCGTGGCCGAATCGGCTCTGCGCTGGGCACGCGGCAAATAGGGAAATGGGTGCGGCAGGTGAGATACATCTGCCGCACTCCCCTTTCGGCGCAGGGCAGACTATAAGAGGGGTATGCGCGCCCGAACCCGAAGACTTTACACGTTTGGCATCGCCGCCTTGCTTTTGCTGGCGGCGTCTGGCCTTGCGTTCGTGGCCCTGCGCCAGAACGCCAATCTTTTCTACACGCCGCGAACGCTGGCGGAGAAAGGCCTGCCCAGATCTGGCAGCGAAGTGAAGGTCGGAGGCTGGGTCGAGCCCGGCTCCCTGACCTATGCCGATCAGGGCGCGACCATGGTGTTCACCGTGATCGACAATAGCGACGCTAATATCACCGTCTCGTTCACCGGCATCGCGCCAGACCTGTTCCGCGAAGGGCAGGGCGTTGTGGCGGTCGGCAAGTTCGCGAAAGACGGCATCTTCGTCGCCCGCCAGATCCTGGCCAAGCATGACGAGAACTATCAGCCCCGCGAGCTGCGGCCCGAGGCCATCGGCGGATGATCGAAGCCGGGCATTTTGCGGCTTTCCTCGCGTTGGGAGCTGCCATTGCGCAGACGATTCTCGGCCTGAGGGGCGAGCGGCGCTGGGCTGGCATGACGGCGATTGCCGGATTTGGCCTGATGGCGTTCTCCTTTCTGACGCTGGTGCACGCTTTTGCCGTATCTGACTTCTCGCTCGCGCTGGTGGCCAAGCACTCCCACACGCTGAAGCCGATGCTCTACAAGATCGCCGGCACATGGGGGAACCACGAAGGCTCGATGGCGCTCTGGGCGCTGGTCACGCTGGGCTTCGGCGCGGCGGCCTCGGTGCTGATGAAGACCGACCGGGCGACATTCGAAGCGCGCGCGCTTGGTGTGCAAGGCTTTCTGGCAGCCGGTGCGATGGGCTATCTCCTGTTTGCCTCCTCACCTTATCTGCGGCTTGATCCGGCGCCGTTCCAGGGCGCAGGGCTCAACCCACTGCTGCAGGACCCGGCGCTCTCGTTTCACCCGCCAATGCTCTATCTCGGCTATGTCGGCTATTCCTTTGTCTTCGCGCTGGCAGCCGCCGGCATGATGGAAGGACGGATTGACCGCGTCTGGGCCAAGGAAGCGCGGCGCTGGTCGCTGGCGGCGTTTGTGCCCCTCACCATCGGCATCGCGCTCGGCTCCTACTGGGCTTATTACGAGCTTGGCTGGGGCGGCTGGTGGTTCTGGGATCCGGTGGAGAATGCGTCGCTGATGCCGTGGCTGATCGGGGCGGCGCTGCTGCACTCGGTCATCGTCACAGAGAAGCGTGAGAATTTCGCGGCCTGGACCGCACTGCTGGCCGTGCTGGCCTTCCTGTTCTCGATCATGGGCGCCTTCCTCGTGCGCTCCGGTGTGCTGACTTCTGTGCATGCCTTTGCCGTTGATCCGAAGCGGGGAACGATCCTTCTGTTCGGGCTGATGGCGTATGGCGCCATGGCGCTGGGCCTGTTCGCCTGGCGCGGACCGGGTCTCAAGGGCGCCAAGCCCTGGCTGGTCGGCAGCCGTGAAGGCGCCATGATGGCGAACAATATCGTGCTGGTCGTGGCGGCACTGACCGTTCTGCTGGGCACGCTGTTCCCGCTGATGGCGGAAGCGGCGGGGCGCACGATGTCCGTTGGCGAACCGTATTTCCGGCTGACCTTCGTGCCAATCCTCGCCGTGTTGCTGGTCCTTCTGCCGGTGGCGCAGAGCTGGGCCTGGGGCAAAGCCGACATGACGCAATGGACGCGCTGGGCGATTGCTGGTGCCGCTCTCGTGGCCGTGTTCGCAGCCCTCGGCGTCGGCCTCTGGAATATCTCGCTCGGCGCAGCTTTCGGCCTGGCGCTTGGCGTGTGGCTGATCGGCGGCGCGATCTGGGAGCTGCGGCGACGGGCGGTGACGCTGAAGCGCGTGTTCCGCGTCTCTCCGCGCGTCTGGGGCATGACACTGGCGCATATGGGCGTCGGCCTGTTCATCATCGGCGCCGTCGTGGAAACGACCGGACGCTATGAAACGACCGTGGCGCTGGCCGAAGGCGACTCGGGCGAGGCCGTCGGATGGACGCTGACGCTGGACGATGTCGGCTCGATCGAAGGGCCGAACTGGTATGCCGACAAGGCCGTGCTGACCGCCGTGAAGGGCAAGGTGAAAACCGTGCTGGAGCCGATGAAGCGCTATTACCCCGCCGCGCGCATGCCGACGACGGAGACCGCGATCTTCAAGACCGGCACGGGCGACCTTTATGCTGCGATTGGCGAGCAGCGCGTGGTAGACGGCAAGGCGCGCTGGGTGTTCCGGGTCTACTTCAACCCGCTGATTGACCTTGTCTATCTCGGTGTTCTGATGATCGGCCTTGGTGGCCTGTTCAGCCTGGTGAAGGTGAAGCGATGAAGGCGCTGCTGCTGTCCGTCATGATCGCGTTGGCGACAGATGCGCCGCTGCAGGACCCGGCGGAGGAGGCCCGTGCGCAATCGCTGATGCGGGAGTTGCGCTGCGTCGCCTGCGAGAACGAGCCGGTCTCCCAATCTGCGGCGCCGATTGCGGAAGACATGCGCGCCCGTATCCGTGACATGATCGGGGAAGGCTCGTCTGATCAGGAAGTGCGCGACTGGTTCGAAAGCCGGTATGGCGAATTCGTTCTGTTCCGTCCGAAGGGGCGTGGGCTTAGCGGGGCGGTCCTCTGGATCGGTCCGTTCCTGCTTCTGGTTGTGGGCGCCGTTATCGGCCTCCTCACCGCGCGGCGCAAACGTGCCGACTCAGCCCGGATCGAATCAGAAGACGCCTGATGCGCTTCATTCTGTGTGAACCATCAGGGGAGTGGGTTTGCCGGCGCAGACCCCCTGGGAATAGTCGTCAGGCTGGGTGGGGACTTTGCTTGACGTCTGTGTGGGACTTCGCATGCCACCTTGGCAGAAGGCACGCATGACGAAGTGGCGATAAACGCCGATGGGCCCGGGGATTGGGCCTTCTCAGCGCCGGCAACTGTTCAGGAACACGCGCGCGGAAATGCATCAGCCAGTCTGGCATGCATGAAATCAAGCGCACAAATCAGCCCCTGTTGATCTGTATTGTGCCTGAGTATGTATTGCGGGCATTTATACTTCAAGGATTTTTTTGGTTTATGAATCGTGACGGTATGAATAGATAAACTATGCAATTGAGTATTATTGAGTGCTGGCGCGGCGTGCCCGTTGCAGTTGGAATGACATCCATCAAGAGCGAAGGCCGACGCCATTGGCAGACAACTGGACGCAGGTGTGGGGTCCGAGCCGCCAAATCCGCCGACTGCCTGAATCCATTAGACTTACTGTCTTTTAATGACCACATTCGATTGCGTATGATTATGTAACGTTCACCGGACAAACGGCTATTTTTCAGCGAGTTGGAGAGAGAAATCATGAAACTTGGCATTTCTCGGCAGGCATTGGTTGCAGCACTTTTTGGAGCCGCAGCGGTTGGGGCCCTGTCGATCGCGCCTCAGATTCTCAGCCCGGAGGCGGGCGCACAGCCGATCGCCATCCAGGCGCCCCCAGGCGCGCCGATGAGTTTCGCGGATCTGATCGAGCGCGTTGAACCCGCTGTTGTCAGCGTCAACGTCGTCTCCGAGCGCAAGGTCAATGACACCGCCGACATGCAGCAATTCTTCGAACAGTTCCGCGGTCTGCCGGGGCTCGACGAATTCCTCGAACAGCGCCGCCAGCAAGAGGAAGACGGCGACGCGGAGCCTGAAACCCAGGAAGCGCGTTCGCTCGGCTCCGGCTTCATCATTTCTCAGGACGGCTATATCGTGACCAACAATCACGTGGTCGAAGATGCGGTTCAGATCGAGATCGTCACCAAGGACGGCAAGACGTATGATGCCGAACTGGTCGGCACCGATCCCGATACCGACCTCGCCGTCATCCGCATCAAGGACAAGGGCAAGTATCCTTACGTCCGCTTTGGCAATTCCCACAATCTGCGCAAGGGCGACTGGGTTGTCGCGCTCGGCAACCCGTTCGGCTTCAGCGGCACGGCAACGGCCGGCATCCTCTCGGCGGATGGCCGCGAGCTCGGCAATGAAAGCCCGTACACGGACTTCCTCCAGATCGACGCTGCCATCAACCGCGGCAACTCTGGCGGCCCGACCTTTGACCTTCAGGGCAATGTGGTCGGTGTGAACACCCAGATCCTGTCGCCCACCGGCGGTTCTGTCGGCATCGGCTTCGCCATCCCGGCGGAACTGGCCCAGGAAGTGACGCAGGCAATCATCAAGAACGGCCACGTCTCGCGCGGCTGGCTCGGCGTCCAGATCCAGGACCTCACCGAGGACATGGCTGAAGCTCAGGGTATGGAAGGGAATGACGGCGCGATCATCGCTGACGTGACCGAAGAAAGCCCGGCCCAGAAGGGCGGCCTTCAGCGCGGCGACATCATCCTGTCGGTCAACGGCCAGAAGGTGAATGACGCCACGTCGACAACCCGCATCGTCGGGCGCCTGATCGCCAATACGTCGAACAAGTTCGACATCATGCGCGGCGGCAAACGCCAGACGATCAATGTCGTGGTCGGCGAACGCGGCGACAGCCTGACGGCCCAGCGCATCCCCGCTTCGGCCCTCAGCAAGGACGGCGCAGAGAATGGCGATGAATCGAGCATGGATTCGCTCGGCGTCACCTTCATTCCGCTCGACGACGAGATGCGTGAGCGTCTTGGCCTCGACAAGGATGAAGCGGGCCTCGTGATTTCCGAAGTGGTGAAGGGCGGCGTCATCGACGAAGCCGGCCTGCAGCGCGGCATGGTCCTCCTGGAAGCCAACAACGAGCCGGTTTCGAGTGTTGATGTCCTGAATAAGGCCATCGATGCGGCGAAGAAAGCCAACCGGACAAAGGTTCTGATTGCCGTTCGCGTCGGTCAGATCACGGCCTACCGCACTATCGACATCAGCGAAGACAAGTGAGACGGATATGTTAGAGACTATTCAGGAGACTCCCATGCACGTGCTGGTGATCGAGGACGATGCCGAAATGGCCGGTTTCATCGAGAAGGTTCTCGTTGAAGCAGGGCACACGGTGGACAAGGCCGACGATGGCGAGCGCGGCCTTGAGAAGGCCCGCTCCGAAGAGTTCGACGCCATGGTCGTCGACCGGATGCTGCCCGAAAAGGACGGCCTGACCCTGCTGCGGGAATTCCGCGATGCAGGCGGCACCACGCCGGCGCTGTTCCTGTCGGCGCTCGGCGACGTTCAGAACAAGGTGCAGGGCCTCAAGGCCGGCGCCGAAGACTATCTGGCCAAACCATTCGCTCCGGCCGAACTGGCTGCGCGCGTCGAGGCCCTCGGCCGCCGCCAGCCCGGTCAGGAACCTCCGGTCACCGTGCTGAAAGCGGGCGACCTGGAAATGAGCCTGCTGACCCGCAAGGTCACACGGGCCGGTCAGAAGATCGATCTTCAGCCGCGCGAATTCCGGCTGCTGGAATACCTGATGCGCCATGCCGGCCAGGTGGTGACCCGCACCATGCTGCTGGAAAAGGTGTGGGACTATAATTTCGATCCACAGACCAATGTGATCGACGTGCACGTCTCGCGCCTGCGTGCCAAGATCGACAAGGAATTCGATGAACCGCTGCTGCATACAGTTCGCGGTGCCGGATACCGGCTGCAGGGCTAGACGGACGGGCAGGGCGCTGGCACCTAGCGAGCCATGAAACTCGCCCTGCCGTCTTTCCTTCGAACCACGACGTTCAAACTGGCGCTGCTTTACAGCGCCATGTTTGCGGCCTTTTCGGCGGCGCTGCTGGTTTATCTCTATTATTCGACGGTCTATTACATCCGCGTCGAGTCCGACCGGCGGATGGACCTGGAATTCGAACAGCTGGGCAATGCCTACTTCATTGGCGGCATGGAGCGCCTCAGCGAGTCCGTTCTGGAGCGGATGACGCTGAACGGGTCCACCTTCTATTACTTCCTTGAGGATTCCACGGGCACGCGCCTGGCTGGCCATTTCCAGCGGATGCCGACACATAATCCCGATCTCGACGTCCAGACGGTCTATTTCGATTTTGATGTGCCCGAGCCGGACGGCACCACGACCGTGCGCCCGGCGGCGGGGCGGATCGTGCGCCTGAAAGACAATGGCGGTGCCTTGCTGGTGGCGTTCGATACGGCGCAGCAGACAGCCATTGTCGGGCGGATCCAGCGGGCGATCTTCATCGCAGCGCCCATCGGGCTGATCCTGTCGCTTCTGGGTGGCCTGCTGATCTCTCGCGGGGCAGCCCGGCGCGCGGACGAACTGGCCCGCACGGCGGAGGCTGTGATGGGCGGAGAGCTTGGCCGCCGCGTGCCTCTGCGCGGATCGGGCGACGAGTTCGACCGGCTCGGCCAGCGGATGAATGCCATGCTCGACCAGATCGAGAAGCTGGTGGAATCGACCCGCAATACCGGCAACGCCATCGCGCATGACCTGCGCTCGCCACTCTCGCGCCTGCGCAACCGTCTGGAAGTGGCGCTGTCGGAACCGATGTCGAAAGAAAGCGCCGAAGCGACTCTGAGCGTCACCGTCGAAGAGGTCGACCGCGTGCTTGACACGTTCAACGCGATCCTGCGGCTGGCGCGCCTTGAAGCCGGGGCCGAAGGCGAACGCGTGCGCATGAATGTCAGCGATCTGGCCGAACAGCTGGCCGAACTGTTCGAGCCGGCCTTTGATGAGGCCGAATTGGTCTTCCGCAGTCAGATCACCAAAAACCTCATGGTTCTGGGTGACCGCGACCTGATCGGGCAGGCCCTGTCCAATCTGCTCGACAATGCCGTGAAATATACCCCCGCTGGCGGGACCATCAGCCTGACCGTGGCGCGCGGACCTGAAGGCACCGTAGACCTGACCGTCATCGACAGCGGCCCCGGCGTGCCGGAAGAGGCGCGGGCGCGTGTGGTGCAGCGTTTCCAGCGCATGGACTCGGCGCGCACCCAGCCCGGCAGCGGGCTTGGCCTCGTCCTGGTTGTGTCGGTCGCGGAAATGCATGGCGGCGAGTTTATCCTGGCCGATGGCAGCGGGCCGCCGGAAGCGCCGGGCCTGAAGGCGACATTGCGACTGCCGCGGGCATGAGATCTGTATGCTGAACGTAAAACCCATCGCAGAAACACCTTCCGCCGCGCTGGAGCTGGCCTCTGCGCGCGCGTCCTATCTTCGCCGCTTGTCCGGCCGTCCGCTGGAGGGCGACTGGCGCGCCGCGCTGAACACGGTTCGCAGCGTACGGACGCAGGACACCTCATTCGAAGATGCCATGCGCATCCTGCGGCAGGCCAAGCAGGCAGCGCACCTGTCGCTGGCTGGAGAGGATCTTTCCGGCACGCTGGACGTGATGGACATCACACGCGTTCTGACGGAACTCGCCTGCGAATGCGTCGAGTCGGCGCTGCATGTCGCGCTGGCGCGTCATGGCCTGAAGGGTGAGGGCATCTTCGCCGTCGCGCTCGGCAAGATGGGCGCGTTCGAGCTGAACTATTCCAGCGATATCGACTTCGTTATCTTCTATGAGCCGGACCTGTTCGATGGCGGCGAACGGTCACCCGGCGAGGCGGCGCAGCGGGTCGCGCGCGACATCGTGCGCATGTTCGATGAGATGACCGAAGACGGCTATATCTTCCGGACGGACCTGCGCCTGCGCCCTGATCCGTCCTCGACGCCGCTGGCCGTCTCCACCGCGATGGCCGATGTCTATTATGAGAGCATCGGCCAGAACTGGGAGCGGATGGTCTGGATCAAGGCCCGGCCCGCTGCGGGTGACCTGGCTGCTGCCGCACGCCTCATGCGGCGGATGGAGCCTTTCGTCTGGCGCCGCAATCTGGACTATTGGGCCATCGGCGACATCCAGGCCATCAAGCGGATGATCAATACCAAGGCCGGCGCGCGGGATTTCAATATTCCGGGGCCTGACATCAAGCTCGGCCCTGGCGGCATCCGCGAGATCGAGTTCTTCGTCCAGACCCAGCAATTGATCCTGGGTGGCCGCCGCCCGGAATTGCGTGACAATACAACGCTCGGCGCCATGGAAGCCTTGCGTGCGGGCGGTGTGGTGGCAGCCGAGACAGCGGCCCAGCTGTCCGAGGCTTATCGCCAGTTGCGCAATGTCGAGCACCGCATCCAGATGCGAAACGATGAGCAGACGCACACCGTTCCGAAAGACACCGAGTCGCGCGAAGCCGTCGCCTTCCTGTGCGGCTATGACACTCTTGCCACCTTTGACCGCGACTTGCTGGACACTCGCCGGATCGTGCAGGATGCATATGACAACCTGTTCGCCATGGAAGACCGCGTGGCCGACGAAAGCCGGCTCGGCAATCTTGTCTTCACCGGCGTTGATGATGATCCGGGAACGGTGGAGACACTGAGCGGTCTTGGTTTCAGTGACCCAAGCGCCGCAATCGAGACCGTGCGAGGCTGGCACCGGGGGCGGGTGCCGGCAACGCGCACCGGGCGTGGCCGCGAATTGCTGACCGCCATCCTGCCGCGCCTGTTGGAAGACATGGGCAAGACGGGCGAGCCGGATGAGGCTTTCCGCTGGTTCTCGCGCTTTTTCAGCGGGCTGTCCTCCGGGGTGCAGATCCTCTCGATGCTGATGGCAGAGCCGGACCTGCTGGACGATCTTGTCGCGACGCTGGCGCTCGCGCCGCGCCTCGCCGAGATCCTGTCACGCCGTCCGGACTTGCTGGAGGCGCTGGTCAGCGGTCAGCCGCCCGTGCGCCCGGTTCTTGGTGCGGACACAAGTTTCGATGCCGCGCTGGATGCCTGGCGGCGCTATCACCGGGAACAGAATTTCCTGACCGGCCACCGTCTGCTGCACGGTCTTATCCCGGCGCGCGATGCGGCGGAATACTGGACGGCGCTGGCGGACGATACGATCTGCGAGATGGCCGCTGCTGCGAAGTGCGAGACCGAGCGGCGCAATGGGCCTCAACCCGGCCGCTGGGCCGTGTTCGCCATGGGCAAGCTCGGCGGCAAGGAACTGACGGCGGGGTCTGATCTCGACATTATCGTGATCTATGACGCCGACCCGATGGAGGCGCAGACCTGGTACACGCGCTTCACCCAGCGGCTTATCACGGCCCTGACTGCCCCCACAGCGGAAGGGGCGCTGTACGAAGTGGACATGCGGCTGCGCCCGTCTGGCCGGGCGGGGCCTGTCGCGGTCAGCCTGTCGGCCTTTGATACCTACCAGAACCAGGAAGCCTGGACCTGGGAACATATGGCGCTGACCCGCCTGCGCCCTGTCACCGGGGATACGGATCTCGGACGCACGGTGATGAACATCGCCGCCGATGCGATCATCAGCCGTGCCCGGACCAATGCCGACACTATTCCTGCAGACATTACGGACATGCGCGAGCGTCTCTATCGTGAGAAGCCGGGCAAGGGGCTGTGGGATCTCAAAACGGCTGAGGGCGGATTGATCGATGTGGAGTTCGTCGTGCAGCAGGACATGCTGCTCAGCGGCAAGCGGGATGCGATCCTGGCGTCCACTCTGGAGGCGATAGCGCACGCGTCCCTCGACGCGGAAGAACGCTGTCTGCTGACCGGTGGGGCGCAGTTGCTGCAGGCTCTGCAACAGGTCCAGCGTGTGGCCATCGGTACGGAAACCCGTTCGGACGCCATGCCGGCTGGCCTTCGCGACCGCCTCTGCCGCGCTGTGGAAGCAGAAAGCTTTCAAGCGCTTGAAGTAGAATTATCCGCCGTGAAAACAAGGCTGCATGCACTCGCGGCAAAAAAACTTCAGCTCAGCGCGACGGAAAGCTGATGCCCTCTCGTTCAACATTCAATAGCCGCCGAGACAACAAGGCGGCCGTGAATAAGAGGAGTTACCCCTATGAAACGCATTTTTCTCGCAACGGTATCGCTGGCGGCAGTTGCCGCGCTCGCAATCCCGGCCGCGGCACAAGCGCCCGGCGGTGGCGGACAGATGGGACGTTCCGACATGATGAAGCAGCGTCTTGCTGCAATTGATCTGAATGATGACGGAACCATCACCCAGGCCGAGATGAAAGAACACCGCGATGCCATGTTTGACGGCATCGACATCAATGGCGACGGCACTCTGTCCAAGGAAGAGCTGACGGCGCATCAGGAAACCATGCGGGCCGCGATGGATACACAGCGCGCGACCCGCAAGGCCGAACGGTTTGCGGCGATGGACACCAATGGGGATGGCGTTCTTTCCGTGGAGGAGTTCTCGGTGCGCCAGGGTGGCCGCAGTATGAAAATGGGCGGCAAGCGTGGCGACTGGAAAGTCATGCGCGGTGGCATGTCCTTCGAAGGCCTTGATAAAGACGGCAATGGCGCCGTTTCGAGGGCGGAGTTCGAATCTCAGGAACCGATGCTGTTCACTCGCTTCGATCAGGATGGCGATGGTGTCATCGTCATCGACGAGATCAAACCGCCTCGCGATGGCAGACGGGGTGGCATGCCGCCGCCTCCGCCGGAAGACCAATAACAGGTCAGGCTCTGGCCTGATGGGCCGGGTGAACGCAAGCATCCTTGCAAGACCCCTTATCGCATTGCGCGCGTGCATTCGGCCCATACTGGAGTAAGCTCGGTTCCGTGGCTTTTCTATCGGATCTCGACCAGATTACACGGGCGGCAGCGGGGGACCCCTCTGCCGCTTCGTGGCTGGTTGATCGGTATTCACCTGGAGTAATTGGCCTGGCGACACGAATGCTGGGCGACCGGACAGAAGCAGAAGACGTGACTCAGGAGACGTTCATTCGCGCATGGAAAGCGCTGCCCACGTGGGAGCCGAGGGCGAAATTTTCGACCTGGCTGCACCGGGTTGCGTTGAACCTCTGCTACGACATCCTGCGCAAGCGTCGCGAATCCCTGCCGGGCGAGTTGCCCGAGATGACCGATCCTGAGCTGACGCCGCCTGAACGCCTGGATCAGAGCGAACGTGTCCAGGCGATTGAGGCGGCAATTGCCGCACTTCCTGAGCGCCAGGCGGCGGCTTTGACCCTCTGTGCACTGCAAGGACACTCTCAGGCCGAGGCAGCCGAAATTATGGAAACAAGTGAAGAAGCCCTGGAAAGTTTGCTGGCACGCGCAAGACGCAGCCTGAGAACCACATTGGCCGAACGGAGCGCAGCATGACAAAATCTTTGAACGATGCAAGGATCCTCGACCTGATTGAGGCGTATGGCGCAGACCCGGCAGCCTTTCCGGAGGCCGAGCGGGCAGGTGCCGCGCGCCGTCTGGCCGAGGCGCCTGCCGTATTCGCCACCGCACTGGCCGATGCGCGCCGTCTGGACAGCGCCCTCCGCCTGTTGCCGGAGGTGACCGTACCACCCGCCCTGCGCGCCAGCCTGCTGGCAAGTGCGCCGACCCCGAAGAAAGCCGTGCGCAGCGGCGCTGGCCTGAAGCGTTTCCTGCCTGCCTGGCTGCCGGCAGGGGCGCTGGCTTCGCTCGCCGTGGGCGTGCTGGTGGGCGTGAACGTCGCGGCGCCGGTATCTGTTGCCAGCGTCACGCCTGCGGTCGATGAAGCCGATTCCGTCATGTATGCCGCGCTGGGCTTTGGGGACTATGATTTGATGAGCGAGACCACCGAATGAACGAGACACCGAACACGACGCCCGTCTCTCCGCGCCGCGTGCCGCTCTGGCTGGTCATCTCGCTGATGGCGAACATGGCGTTGGTCGGTCTGGTGGCGGGGCTGCTGCTGCGCACCGGTCCGTCGCAGGTCTTGCCGGGCAGCCGCTCGCCTGAGCGCTTCGTCTGGGCCTCCCGCGACGATGGCAGCCGGAATGCGATAGAGATGGTGTTCCGCGAAGCCTTCCAGGCATCGGATGCAGAGCGCAAAGGACGGGAAGAGTCCCGCAAGGCGCTGGCCAACGCCGTGACAGCCGAGCCGTATGATTCCGATGCCGTCCGCAAGGCGTTTGCCGATCTGCGGAAGGCCGACGATTCCGTGAATGAAGTGACCCATGAAGCCATGGTGGACCTCTTCGCCACCCTGCCGCTGGAAGATCGCAAGCATATGGCGCGGATTCTCACCCATGGTCCGGGAGACCGTGGCCGCATGCGCAGGCTGCGCTCTGATGATCGCGGAATGCCCGGCGGCGGTCCTGACGGTCGGATGGATGGCCCACCCCCGCCTGATATGGAGCCCTGATCGGGCTTTCCTTTCTGCCGCTGGCGTTACACACTGGCGCAAAAGGCGGGAGGGCCGGATGAAAGACTACGCAGATTATGACGGGCTGGGACTGGCAGAGCTGGTTCGCACAAAACAGGTCAGCCCCGCTGAGCTTCTGGAAGCCGCCGTCACGCGCGCAGAGGCCGCGCAGGAAAAGCTGAACTGCTTCAGCGCGCTCTATCCGGATATTGCCAAAGCCCAATTGGAAGCCGGCACCGGCGACGGCGCGTTCGCGGGCGTCCCCTTCGTCACCAAGGACCTTGCCGTTCAGGTCAAAGGCGCGCCGCTGACCAATGGCTCGGTGGCGTGGAAGGGCCATGTCGCCACCGGCGACTCCGTGCTCACCCAGCGCTATCGCAAGGTGGGCCTCGTCTTCTTCGGCCAGACGACCAGCCCGGAATACGGCCTCACCACCACTACCGAATCCACGCTCTACGGCCAGACGCGCAACCCGTGGGATCTGACACGCACATCCGGCGGCTCGTCCGGCGGGGCCAGCGCAGCGGTGGCAGCGGGCGTGTTGCCCGTAGCGCAGGCGAGCGATGGCGGCGGGTCAATCCGCATTCCAGCCTCCTGCACCGGCCTGTTCGGCATCAAACCCTCCCGTGGTCTCGTGCCAATGGGGCCGGGGCGTACCGAAGGCTGGAACGGTATGTCGACTGTCCATGCGGTCAGCCGCAGCGTGCGCGACAGCGCCGCCCTGCTGGATGCCTGCCATGGCCGTGAGACCGGCAGCCGCTATGTCGCCCCCGCGCCGGAGCGCCCCTACCTGGAAGACGTGACCCGCGATCCAGGCAAGCTGCGCATCGCGCTATGGCGCAAGGCGCCCAACGGCACGATGCCGGACGCCGACGCTGAGGCAGGCCTCATCGCCACCGCGAAACTGCTGGAATCCCTCGGCCATGAAGTGGTCGAGACCGGACCGGAATTCGATGGCGAAGCGCTCGCCAAATACGCCCTGTTCACGATCTCTGCGAACATCGCCGCCGCCTTTGACGAGCGCTCCGCGATGCTCGGCCGTCCGGTGCGCCCAGACGAGATGGAGCGGATCACGGCCTCCATGGTCGGGCTTGGCCGCACGGTGCCGATGGTGGAACTGGCAAGGGCCAACAATCTCTTCAACGCCGTCGCCATCGACTATGAGCAATTCCTTGATGATGGCCGCTTCGATCTCACCCTGTCGCCAGTCACCCATCGCGCACCGGACAAGCTGGGCACGATGTCGCTGGCCCAGGACGGCGAGGCCATGGGCAAGGCGATTGCCGGCTTTGGCGCGCATTGCGCCATCTTCAACCAGATCGGCGCGCCGGCCATGTCGGTGCCGCTGCACTGGACGGATGCGACCGAAGACGCAGCAGGCGGCCTGCCGATTGGCATGATGTTCGGCGGTCGGCTCGGATCTGAAGGCCTGATGTTCCGTCTGGCTGGACAATTGGAACAGGCCCGGCCATGGGCGGGTAAGCGCCCGCCGCACTGGGTGGGCTGAATCAGACGAAACGGAAGACGATGAGTGAGCTGAAAACCCATTTTGGCGGATGCCATTGCGGCGCGGTGAGGTGGGAAGTGGATCTGCCCGACGCGTTCGAAGTGGAGGACTGCAATTGCTCCATGTGCGCGATGTCGGGCAACATCCACATCATCGTCCCGTCCAGCCGCTTCCGTCTGACACAGGGCAATGACAATCTCGCCGAGTACACGTTCAACACCGGCGCCGCGAAACACCTGTTTTGCCGGACATGCGGGGTGAAGAGTTTCTACATCCCGCGGTCCAACCCGGATGGGGTGGCCGTCACCTGGCGCTGTATCGACGACTGGCAGGACCTGAAGGTCACCGTGAACAAGTTCGATGGGCAGAACTGGGAACAGCACGCCCACACGCTGGTGCATAAGTCGCAGGACTGATCTGTCAGTCTGCGGCGTCCAGCAGGCGATGCATCTCCTCGTCAGACCAGCCGAAATGGTGGCCGTATTCGTGGATCACGACATGGCTGACCAGTTCGTCCAGCGTCACATCGCCCCGCGCGGCCCATTCGAAGATGATGGGCAGGCGGAACAGGTAGACGAGCGGCTGCTTAAGCGACGGATAGGTCACGCTCTCATGCGTCAGCGGTACGCCGGAATAGAGGCCGGACAGGTTCAGCGGGTCATCGATCTTCATCTCGTCGAGGATCTCGTCCTCGGCAAAGTCTTCAATGATGATACGCACAGCGCTGGCAGCGGCCTGCATATGCTCCGGCAGCAGTTTCAGGCAGGCCTCGGCTGCGTCGAGTATGTCTTCCGCTGACGGAGCGATGCCCGGAAGCTGGCTCACGCCAGTGTCACTGCTGTGCCGGAGACCGCCACCATCATCATCGAGCCGCCCTGGCCGATGACCGTATAGTCGAACTTCGTGCCGACAATGGCGTTCGCGCCCAGCTTGCGGGCTTCCTCGATCATCTCCGCCAGTGCCCCATCGCGCGTCTCGCGCAGCGTGCTCTCATAGGCATTCGAGCGCCCGCCGACGATATTGGTAAAGCTGGCGAGAATATCCTTGCCAATATGTGCCCCAACCACGACCTCGCCACAAACGACGCCGAGGTATTTCGTGATCTCATGGCCCTGAACAGTGGGCGTGGTCGTGATGAGCATGGTGTGCGGCTCCTGTCAGATTTCCGTTACTGGAAATATGGGGAGACCCGCGCCGCCATGGAAGGCCTGATTGCGCTTATTCCGCCTCATCTGTCAGCAATTCCAGCATCTTCAGCGCGCTGTCGGCGATGACGGTGCCGGGCGGGAAGATGGCGGAGGCCCCGGCGGCGTAAAGCGCGTCGAAATCCTGTTGCGGGATCACACCGCCCACGATGATGCGGGCGTTCGCGGCGCCTTCATTGCCGAGCGCGCGCTTCAGTTCCGGCACCAGCGTGAGGTGGCCGGCGGCGAGCGATGAGGCGGCGACAATGTCGACCTCTGCCTTGCGGGCGTCGGCGGCGGCTTCTTCCGGCGTCTGGAACAGAGGACCGATGACGACCTCCCAGCCAAGGTCCATCAGCGCAGAGGCGACGACCTTTTGGCCACGGTCGTGCCCGTCCTGACCCATCTTGGCGATGTAGACTTTCGGGCGTCGGCCATGCTTCTTCTCAAATGCTGCGGCGAGGCTGACGGCCGCTTCGGCCTTGTCATTGCCCTTCACGCCGCCGCCATAGACGCCTTTGATGGAGCGGATGACGGCCTGGTGGCGGCCCTGGCTGCGTTCGACGGCTTCGGAGATTTCGCCCACGGTCGCCTTGGCGCGCGCGGCGTCTACGGCCAGCGCGAGCAGGTTGCCTTCGGTGCCTGCAGCGGCCTTGGCGATGGCGTCGAGCTTTGCCGTCACTTCGGCTTCGTTGCGTTCGGCTTTCAGGCGCGCCAGCTTGTCGAGCTGCATCTTGCGCACGGCGGCATTGTCGACCTTCAGCACGGGGACGTCTTCGTCTTCGTCCAGCAGGAACTTGTTGACGCCCACAACCGTTTGCGTGCCGCTGTCGATACGGGCTTGCGTGTTGGCGGCGGCTTCTTCGATGCGGAGCTTCGGCAGGCCTTCCTCGATGGCCTTGGCCATGCCACCCATCTTCTCGACTTCCTCGATATGGGCGAGGGCCTTGGCGGCGAGGTCGTGCGTCAGGCGCTCAACATAGTATGAGCCACCCCACATATCGATGGTCTGGCAGGCGCCGGCTTCCTGTTGCAGGAAAAGCTGTGTGTTGCGGCTGATCCGGGCGGAGAAGTCCGTCGGCAGGGCGAGGGCCTCGTCGAAGCTGTTGGTGTGCAGCGATTGCGTCTGGCCGCCCGTGGCGGCGATGGCCTCAAGGCAGGTGCGGATGACGTTGTTGTAAACGTCCTGTGCCGTCAGTGACCAGCCGGAGGTCTGCGAGTGCGTCCGCAGGCTGAGGGATTTCGGGTTTTTCGGATTGAAATTCTCTTTGACGAGCTTCGCCCAGAGCAGGCGCGCGGCGCGCATCTTGGCGACTTCCATGAACGTGTTCATGCCAATCGCCCAGAAGAAGGAAAGGCGCGGCGCGAACGCGTCCACGTCGAGGCCGGCGGCGACACCGGCGCGGAGATATTCGATGCCATCCGCCAGTGTATAGGCCAGTTCAAGGTCTGCCGTCGCACCCGCTTCCTGCATGTGATAGCCGGAAATCGAGATCGAGTTGTATTTCGGCATGTTCTGCGACGTATAGGCGAAAATGTCCGAAATGATCCGCATCGACGGCTTGGGCGGATAGATATAGGTGTTCCGCACCATGAATTCTTTGAGGATGTCGTTCTGGATCGTGCCTGCCAGCTTGTCCGGCGTGACGCCCTGTTCCTCAGCGGCGGCAATATAGAGCGCGAGGATCGGCAGAACCGCGCCGTTCATCGTCATGGAGACAGACATCTTGTCCAGCGGAATGCCGGAGAACAGCGTGCGCATGTCATAGATCGAGTCGATGGCAACGCCCGCCATGCCCACATCACCCGTCACGCGCACATGGTCGGAATCATATCCCCGGTGCGTCGCAAGGTCGAAGGCGACCGAGAGGCCCTTTTGCCCGGCGGCCAGGTTGCGGCGATAGAAGGCGTTGGAGTCTTCTGCGGTGGAGAAGCCCGCATACTGACGGATTGTCCAGGGCTGGTTGGTGTACATGGTCGGGTATGGCCCGCGCCCGAATGGTGCCAGGCCCGGATAATCGTCGAGCGAGTCAATGCCTGCGCGGTCTTCAGCGGTGAAGGCGGTCTTCACCGGAATGCCTTCCGGCGTATCCCATGCCTCGCCGGTCTTTGCGGCAGGGTGCGCCGCATGCGGCGTGCCAAGGTCGAGTTTTGTGAAGTCAGGGAACTGGGTCATTGGGACGTCTCCAGATTCGCCGTCCATTCGGAAGTCGGGTGTTTCAGTACGAGGATTTCATCGGATGTGGCCACATAGGGCTGTCCGTTCTGGCCGACGGCGCCAAATGTGAGGGCAGACCCGTCTTGCGACCATTGGGCCTGCAGGACGATGACAGACACCTTGTCTCCGTCCTCGGTGGTGAAAATGGCCGGCAGGGGGCACGCTTCCAGCGCGGCGTCGCCTGCGGTTGCGTTCACAGAAGCGAATGTGGCGCGGTTCTCGCGGACGTCTTGCAGCACAGCCGGACGCCCTTTCACGCAAGGATGGGTTTCCCAGTTGTCGGGGGTGAATTCAAGCATGATCACAGGCTCAGCTCCGTTTGGGTCATCTCTTATCCTTCCGTGCGCGCACAGACGGTGTGGCTCGTCTTGTCGTGCATGGCGAGTTCGTCTGCCGTCAGGCGGTCGATCGTGAACGTGTATCCGACAGCATCCAGCGTTTGTTGCGCGAATTTGGCCAGGTCTTCATCACTATAGGGAACACCATCCAGCGATGCGGAATGGAAAGTGATTTCCTTGTAGATCGCGATGAACTGGTCCTTCGGGGTGGTCAGCTTGCCAGAGCCGGTGAAGTTGAAGACGAACTCTCCGGTTTCGAGCTGGCCGTTCGCGTCGGCATTCACCATGAACCGGCCTGCAGGTTCCACTGTCAGGTCAAAATCCATGATTTCGTAGGGCGTTGGCTGCAATTCATGACAGCGCCATGTACCAACCACTTCCGGGTTGGGCTTTTTGGCGCAGGCGACAGGAACGGCGAGCAGCAATGCTGCCAGCCCCATCGAAGCAAGTGTCTGTCCGGGCATCTTGCGCACGGCCTAAAGACCCAGTTCGGCTTGGGCGAGTTTCAGCGCGTGCAGCACGTCGCAGCCCATGAAGACCTGCGAGTCTATGCCGCTGCCTTCGTGCTTGCCGGCGATCCAGACATGTTGCGCGCCGGCGGCCTTGAGGGCCTGGGCGGTTGCATCAGCTTCCTCGGCATAGCGTGCGTCGCTTCCGCAGATGCAGGCGATGCGGCAGCCGGATGCCTTGAACGCGGCGGCGGCCTCTGCAGCCGATTGTGGCGGCACAGGCGCTTCCTTCGCAGCGAGGCCACCAGCAGCGAACAGGTTGCGGGTAAAGTCCGCCCGCGCGGTGAACTCTGCCAGCGGGCCGAGTGTTGCGAGGAAGATGGCCGGGGCCTTCGCCGCGGCGGCGGCCTTGTCACGCAGGGCTTCAAAGTCTGCACCGAGACGAATAGGTGTCAGCGCTTCGGCGGTGGCGTCGTCGCCCGTGGGCGGCAGCTCGGGCACGAGGGCTTGCAGCGCTTCGTCGTCGAGCATGGCGCCCGCGCGCACGTGCGCCGCGTCAGCGACGGGTGCGGAGATCTCTTCCAGCAGCGGGAATTCCGACACGCCTGTGATCGGGATCTTGCGCTTGCCAATATCCTTGGCGCGCGCGTCACGCTTGGCTTTCACGCGGGCCTGGAAGGCGCCGGACAGGAGCGAGGCAGCGAACCCGCCTTCGCCCTCAATGGCCTGGAACTCTGCCCAGGCGGCTTCGGCCAGTTCGTTTGCGAACGTCTCGGTGAACCATGCGCCGCCGGTCGGGTCTGCGACGCGGCCGAGCTGGCTTTCCTCCATGGCGATCAGCTGTGTGTTGCGCGCAATGCGGCGGCCGAGTTCTTCCGGTGTGCCGAGCGGCTCGTTGAACGGACGAATGGTCATGATGTCCGCCCCGCCAACCGCGCCGGCAAAAGCGGCGGCCGTGCCGCGCAGCATGTTGGTCCACGCGTCATAACGCGTCAGCATGCGGGCAGAGCTGTAGCCCTGCAGGCGCATCGGCGTCGCTGTCAGGCCAAGCGCCTCTTCCACACGCGCCCAGAGACGGCGGGCGGCGCGCAGCTTGGCAACGCCGATGCCGTAATTGGCGTCCAGCGCCAGGCAGAAGATTGTCTTCGCAGCGGCTGTGGCGATATCCAGGTGCGGCGCGAGACGGCGCAGCGTATCGACCGCCGAGGCGATCAGCGCGGCCAGTTCCTGTGCCTCCGATCCCCCGGCTTCGTGCACAGCGCGCGCGTCGATCCGGAAGAGGTTCGATGCCGGGTATTTCGCCACCAGCACTTTGCCCAGCATTCCGGCTTCGGTGAAGGCCCCATCAAGACCGCTGGCCAGCGTGCCGGTACGGGCAAGGGCGCCCAGCGGGTCCATGTTGTAGTCGAGCTTCGCGTCGGCCTTGTTGCGTGCCCATTCAGCCAGCAGGGCGGCTTCGCGTGTCCCAGACGTCATGACCGGATCCAGCGCAACACCGGCAATCGACGCGTCAACGCCGGTCAGCGTCAGATCAAAGTCCAGCACGCTCATGGCCTGGACGCCATTCCGGCCGGTCGCATCGACGCTCAGTTCGATCGAGCTGACGCCGCGCTCAAGGTCGCGCAGGATTTCGTCATGCGTCTGTTCGAGCGAGGCATGGGTAAAGGCCTGGCGGATATCCCAGGGCAGCCATGGGTTCGGCGCCGCTGTGGCTCCGCGCAGATACGGCGCCGCGCCGGGCGTTCCCAGCGGGTCTGTGGAGGCCGGAAAGTCGCTCTCGCGGTAGAGCGGGCGGATCTTCAGCCCATCTGCCGTGGTGCGGGTGATTGCATCGAGGCCGCGGCCCTTCAGGGCCTTTTCGACCGAAGCCATCCATTCGGCTTCAGTGGCGTCCGGGAAAGTGCTCGAGAGCGGGAGGATATGGTCTGACATGGTGGGAGTTATTGGCGCAAAGCTCTGCAAAAGTGAACCATTTCCTTGGCGTCATAACGTAACGGCTTGACCTGTTCCTCAAATGGTGAGATTGAGAACCATTCGCAATAAGGAGAAGTCGATGCGACAGGCAGGCGCGGTTTTGAAACTCATCACATGCGATGGATCCTCGAATTTCGATACAGACAGGCTTGGCGCGCGCAGCGTGGACGCGGAGCAGGAAGGGCGTGCGGGATCAAAACCGGCGGACACGCCCGCCCCGCGTGATCTGCCGCATGACAAGGGCGATGCGGCCCGCGGCGCGCGCCACGACCTGCTGAAGGACTGGATGGGCTCGCACACGCGTATCCTCGGCTTCTGGCTCGACCGGCTGCTGGAGGAGGGCGACGATGCCGAGCTTGTCTCCATGATCCACCGCCAGCATGCCTGGCTATCCATGATGCAGGTCCGGATGGAGCGCGGCTGACGCGGCGTTCCACTTGCCGCGCGGCGCTGAGGCGGCTTTAGTTTCCGGAGAGAAAAGACCGGGAAGGAAAGCCATGAGACTGAAAGCACCGCGCATCGCGCCCCTCACTGATTCGGAGATCACGCCAGAGCAGCGCGCTGCCCTGGGAGACCGGTTCAAGGGGGAGATCTACAACATCTTCCGCACGCTCGCCCGCGCCCCCAAGGCTTATAAGCGGTTCATGGGCTGGGGCGGGTATATCCTGTCCGACTATAATGACCTCAGCCCCCGCGACCGGGAACTGGTCATCCTGCGCACCGGCTTCAACTGGAAGTCCGGCTATGAATGGGCTCAGCATGTCCGCATTGGTCTCGATTGCGGCCTCACGGCGGAAGAGATTGAGCGCATCAAGGCGGGTCCGGATGCCCCCGGCTGGAGCGCCAATGACCGCGCCCTGCTGCAGGCGACCGACGAGCTGACCGGCGATGCCTTCATCACCGACAAGACCTGGGCAGCGCTCTCCGGCTTCACCGAGAAACAGCGCATGGACCTGGTGATGACCGTCGGCCAGTACACACAGGTCTCAATGATGCTGAACAGTTTCGGTGTGCCGTTAGATGATGACCTGACGCTGGACCCGGATCTCGCCAAGTGAGCCTCGGCGATGTGACCGGCCGCCTCGCGGGAAAGGTGGCCATCGTCACCGGCGCAGGGCAGGCGCCGGGCGAGACCATTGGTAACGGCAAGGCGATTGCGCGCCTGTTCGCCCGTGCGGGCGCCAGCGTGCTTTGCGTTGACCGGGACATGGCCCGCGCTGAAGCGACCGTCGCGGAAATCCTGGCCGAGGGCGGCGTGGCAAAAGCCTTCGCGGCAGATGTCAGCAATCCGGAAGACGCCACAGCCATGGCAGCGGCGGCAGAGGCTGCGTTCGGCCCGCCGGACATTCTCGTCAACAATGTCGGCATCGGCGCTGCGGGCGACGGGCCGCCGCACAAGCTGACCGAAGACGCATTCGATCGGACCCTGAGGATCAATCTGAAAGGCGCGTGGCTGGTCACGAAAGCCGTGCTGCCCGGCATGCGCGAACGAGGCGCCGGGGCCATCGTCAATATCTCCTCGCTCGCGGCCTTCGCGGGCGGATTCCAGATGGCTTATGAAGTCTCCAAGGCGGGGATGAACCGGATGACGCTCAGCGTCGCCACGTCCAATGCCTCGCGCGGCGTGCGCTGCAATGCGATCACGCCGGGCCTGATGGACACGCCCATGGCCATTGGCGGCATCGCGGCGATGCGCGGCATTCCGGAAGACGATCTGCGCAAGGAGCGCGCCGCCCGTGTGCCCATGGGCTTCATGGGTACCGGCTGGGATACGGCCCACGCGGCCCTGTTCCTGGCCAGCGACGAAGCGCGCTTCATCACCGGCGCAATCCTCCCCGTCGATGGCGGCGGCAGCGCCCGCGTAGGCTGACCCGCCCTTACTTGCCCGGCATCGGATCGATGGTCTGGATCGAACCGTCCTCGTTGAAGTGCAACTCGGTCATTTTCACGTTCCGCAGATGGGTTTTCCCGGAGAGTTGCGTGTCGTGATAGGCGAGATACCACTTGCCGTCTTTCTCGAAGATGGAGTGGTGCGACGTCCAGCCCTCGACCGGATCAAGAATCTTGCCCTGATACGTGAACGGACCATACGGATTGTCACCCGTCGCGTATTGCAGGAAGTGCGTGTCGCCGGTCGAGTAGGTGAAGTAGTAGACGCCGTCCTTCTTGAACACCCAGGGCGCCTCGAAGAAGCGCCGGTCATGATCGCCCGCCAGGATAGGCGAGCCGTCAGCGTCGAGGATCAGAACGTCTTTCGGTGTCTCGGCAAATTCCAGCATATCGTCGGAGAGTTTCGCCATATAAGGTGGGATGGCCGGGGCACTGTCGTCACCAAGGTCACCGTTCAGCGCATCGCCCGCGATGTACCCACCAGTCTGCCAGCGTTGCAGCTGGCCGCCCCAGATGCCGCCGACATAGATGTAATAGCTGCCATCATCGTCCTTGAAGACGGCGGGGTCGATCGAGTGGCTGCCGGCCATCGGCTCGGCCTGCGGCGTGAACGGGCCGACCGGAGAGGCCGACGTCGCAACGCCGATGCGGAAGATGTCGTCTTTGTCCTTGGCGGGGAAGTAGAGGTAATAGGTGCCGTCCTTGAAGGCGGCGTCCGGTGCCCACATCTGGCGGCCGACCCATGGCACGTCGTCCTTGTCCAGCGCGACCGGATGCACCGTCACCGGACCGCCGACCTCGTCCATGGACAGGACCTGATAATCGCGCATGTCGAAATGGCTGCCGAGGTCGTCTTCCGGCACACCCGCCTCATAGTCGTGGCTGGGGTAGATGTAGATCTTGCCGTCGTCCCAGACATGGGCGGAGGGGTCAGCGGTATAGATCTCGGTCACCAGCGGCTGACTGAGATAGGGGCTCGCCTCCGCCGTCTCAGCTTCGGGGGCGGGCGCCACCGGTTCAGACGAAGGTTCGGGCTTCGGGGCACAGGCGGCCAGGCCCGCTGCAATCGCGATAGCGCTAACAAAACTGATCGTACGAGATGACATGATTTCCTCCGGCGAATGATGTGGGATGTTTCCTCTGCCCCCACTGATCCCCGGATTGAACGCGGGTGTCAACGGAAACCGGGACCAGCCACCGACAGCTTCCCCCGAGGTTATGACTTGCCGGGGGCGGCTGGCGCGCTAAATTCGGGGTCAATGTATACACTGTTCACTTTGAGGGAAAATGCCCATGGCTCTGCCGCCCGTGCTCCAGAATCTGCGCCTGCCTGTTATCGGTTCGCCGCTGTTCATCATCTCCGGCCCGGAACTCGTGATCGCCCAGTGCAAGGCCGGGGTGGTTGGCTCTTTCCCGGCGCTGAACGCGCGTCCCGGCCCCGTCCTGCACGAATGGCTGGACCGGATCACGACCGAACTCGCCGACTATAACGCAAAGAACCCGGACCGCCCCGCTGCGCCGTTCGCGGTGAACCAGATCGTCCACAAGTCGAACGACCGTCTGCAGCACGATGTCGAGGCCTGCGTGAAGTTCAAGGTGCCGCTGGTCATCACTTCTCTCGGGGCGCGCAAGGACGTCAACGACGCGATCCATTCCTATGGCGGCGTGGTGATGCACGATGTGATCGACACGTTCTTCGCCCGCAAGGCGCTGGAGAAGGGCGCCGACGGCCTGATCGCCGTGTGTGCCGGGGCTGGCGGCCACGCTGGCAAGCTCTCGCCAATGGCTCTGATCCAGGAGATCCGCGAATTCTTTGACGGCCCGCTGGCTTTGTCCGGCGCGATCGGAAATGGCGGCGCAATTGCCGCCGCGCTCGCCATGGGCGCAGACCTTGCCTATATGGGCTCAGCCTTCATTGCCTGCGACGAAGCCAATGCGGTGGAAGGCTACAAGGATGCCATCGTGAAATATGGCGCCGAAGACATCGTCTACTCGAACCTCTTCACCGGCGTGCACGGCAACTATCTGAAGCCCTCCATCGAGGCTGCTGGTCTTGACCCTTCAAACCTGCCGGAAAGTGACCCGAGCAAGATGAATTTCGGCTCTGGCGGCAATACCGACAAGAAAGCCTGGAAAGACATCTGGGGCTGTGGTCAGGGCATCGGCGCGGTGAAAAGGCGGGGGCCCGTGGGCGACTATGTCACCCAGCTTGAGCGCGAATATTTCGACGCCATCGCTAAACTTTCGAAGCCGCGCACATGGGGCGCGAACACGGTTCCCGCAGGCTGAGACCTGCGGATCAAGCGGGTGTGATCCGACACCGGCAACTGTCGCGGCCTGTCGCAATACGGGCCGCGATTTTCTTTTCCGGGGCAAGTAATCCCCCCGGGCACGACAGCGCGCAAACTCATGCGCATGCTGATAGATTGCGTTTCTGACTTTGATGCGGCTGGCTGGCGCTGGCCGCATTTCGTGCCGCGAGAGCTGGCCTGCCATTGTGGTGGCCGGTTCTGCCGCGGCGAATACTGGCACGATCCGGACTTCCTGGATGCGCTGGAGGCCCTGAGAGCCGCCATCGGGCGTCCTCTGGTGATCAATTCCGGCCATCGCTGCGCGCTGTGGAACGCCCATGTCGGCGGCGCTGCGCACAGCATGCACCGCACAATCGCGGTCGACATCCGCCTCGCCGGGCAGGACCGGCACGCGCTGTTGAAGCAGGCTGAGGTGACGGGCTTTACCGGCTTCGGCCTCGGCCAGAATTTCCTTCATCTCGACCGGCGGGCCAAACCCGCGCGCTGGGTCTATTCGGGGAGTGCAGACGCGTGGCGGACATAGCAGGCCTCGCAGCCAGCGCAGCAGGCGGTGGCCTGTTCGGCCTCGTCGGCACAATTATCGGGCGCGTCGCGGGCGTCGTCGAAGCGCGACAGGCGCAGGCCCACGAGCGTGCCCGCTGGGCCCATGAAGGCGAGATGCAGAAGCTGCGCGCCGAGGCCACTGCCGCCGAGCGGGAGGCAGACCTTCGCGTCGCTGACGCCGCGGGTGCATGGGCGGGTCTCTCGGCCTCCATGGCGGCAGAGGCGTCGATTGGCGAGAGTTATCGCTGGGTGAATGCCGTGCGGGCGCTGACCCGGCCCATGCTGACCGTGCTGCTCTGGGCGATCACCTCCACCGTGTTCTTTGCCGCCGATGCGGCCGGGCGGGACGGCATTGTCGAGACGGCGACCTTTGCCGCCACTGCCGCCACGCTCTGGTGGTTCGGCGACCGGGGCCCACGCCGCGAGGTGCGTTGACGCGGGCGCCCGGCCCGGTCCATCCTCCCGGAAAATCTGCGGAGGAACAGGCACATGGGCGAGAATATCCTGGTCATTGACGAAGGCACGACCTCGACACGGGCCATCGTGTTTGATCGGGCGTTCAACCAGATTGCCCTCGTGCAGGAAGAAGTGCCTCTGGCCTATCCCGCCGATGGTTGGGTGGAGCAGGATGGCGAGACCATCTGGGAGAAGACGCTGGACGTCTGCCGCAAGGCGCTGACGGATGCGGGCGGCGTGGGCAACGTCGCGGGCATCGGCATCACCAACCAGCGCGAGACAACGCTGGTCTGGGACCGCAAGACCGGCAAACTGCTCGCGCCCGCCATCATCTGGCAAGACCGCCGCTCTGCCAGTGCCTGCGACGCCTTGAAAGCAGCTGGGCACGAACCCGCCGTTCAGGCTGAGACCGGCCTGCTGATCGATCCTTATTTCTCCGGCACCAAGATCACCTGGATCCTCGATACGGTGCTGGGCGCGCGCGACCGGGCCGAGGCGGGCGAGCTGGCCTTCGGCACCGTCGAGACTTTCCTTATCTGGCGCCTGACGGGCGGGCGCGTGCACGCGACCGACGTGACCAATGCTTCGCGGACGCTGCTCTATCGCCTTGGCCTCGGCGCGGATGGCGGCTGGAGCGAGGCCATGTGTCGCCTGTTCCGTGTGCCAATGAGCATGCTGCCGGAAGTGAAGCCGAACGCAGCCGATTTCGGCACTTCTGAGGCGGCTCTGTTCGGCAAGGCGCTGCCCATCCTGTCGGCGGCGGGCGACCAGCAATCGGCGCTGGTGGGGCAGGGGTGTCTTGCGCCCGGTATGGCGAAAATCACCTATGGCACGGGCGCGTTCCTTGTGGCCAATTCCGGCCCCGAGAAGCCTGTCTCGAAGAACCGCCTTCTGGGCACGGTCGGATATGAAGCGGCAGGCAGCGGCGCGATGGCGCTGGAAGGCTCCATCTTCAATGCCGGCACCGTGGTGAAATGGCTGCGCGATGATCTCGGCCTCATCTCTGACGCGGCAGAGAGCGAAGAGATCGCCCAGAAGCTGCCCGGCAATGGCGGCGTCTATATCGTGCCGGCCTTTACGGGCCTTGGCGCGCCGCACTGGAATGCTGATGCGCGCGGCACGATCAGCGGCATCACCCGCGCCACCACGGCGGCGCATCTCGTGCGGGCAGGGCTGGAAGCGGTCGCCTACCAGACGCGGGACCTGCTTGATGCCTTCGCGGCGGACGGCGTCGACATCCGTGAGCTGAGGGTGGATGGCGGCATGGTGGCCAATGACTGGCTGATGCAATTCCTGGCCGATGTCTGTGCCCGCCCCGTGGTGCGGCCTGACTATCGTGAGATGACGGCGCTCGGCGCAGCAGCGCTGGCCGCCATGCAACTTGGCTGGATCGACGCCGCAGGCTGGCAGGCCCGCGAAGTGAAAGGCGTTCGCTTCGAGCCAAACATGACGGATGAGGACCGGACCGCGTTGCTAAAAGGCTGGGCCGCCGCCCTGCGCCGCACACTGGCTTGACGCACCGGCCGCAAATGCCGGGCAAGATCGCGCTTTTCTTTACCTCCAAATGAAAAAAGGCGGACCCGGAGGTCCGCCTTTCCCGTATTCCGTTTCCGGAGCCTTAGAAGGTCCGGGAGACCTGAACGAAGGCGCGACGACCACGCAGGTCGTACTGCGTACCAACCAGCGGAACCTGACCGCGGAGGGTGGCTGCTTCAGCGGAGACTGTCGGCGGAGCATCGTCGAAGATGTTACGCACACCAACCGTGAACTCCCACTTGTCGCCGGACCAACGGACCGAAGCGTGGTGGTAGATGGTGGCTTCAGCCGTGTAGTCGACGTTGGCCAGGATGCCGAAGTAGGGCTCCTCGATGCCGTCGGCGGTATCTGCGTAGCGTGCGTTCGACGTACGACCGATATAGTCGGTCGCCCAGGTGTAGGTCCAGTCACCACGATCCAGTTGGACGCGGACGTCGCCAACGAAGCTCGGCTCACCAATTGTGCCGTTCGTGTCGTTGTTTTCGACGCCGTCAACTGTACCCGGAGCGAACAGGGCGGTTGAGGACTCGAGGGTCCAGGTACCACCACCATCAATGATCAGGTCACCGAAGCTGAACTCACGATCATAGCGGAAGTCGAGGTCGATACCGCGCTGCGTTTGGCTGTCAATGTTCAGGAACGTGTCGGTCACCGAGGTGATCGCGTTCGGTTCTGTTGCTGCGGTCGGCGAGTTACGTTCGAACAGGTCACAGAATGCGTTGCTCGCAAACTGGGACGGTTCGCCGAAGTAGCAAGCCGTCAGGATCGAGCCAGCACCGAGTTGACCGATCTGGTTGTCGATCTGGAACTCGAAGTAGTCGATCGCGAAGTTCACGTTGGCGAAAGTCGGTGTAAACACCGCACCAACCGTGAAGCTGTCCGAAGTCTCTGCTGACAGTGTGTCACCATTCCCGCCTGAGATGATCGTCGCAGACGAACCCAGACCAGTGTAATCGGCCGGGATACCATCAGCGGCACAGTTCGCACGGAGATTGTCGTCCGTTGCGTTCTGCCAATCGATACATGGGTCGATCGATGTTTGACCAAGGAACGACGTCTGAGCGTCCAGGTGCTGTTCGAACAGCGCCGGGGCGCGGAACGATGTGCCCTGGGTTGCGCGGAGGCGAACCGATGGGGTGATCTGCCAGTTTGCGCCGATCTTGTAGATCGAGTCCGAACCGAACGAGTCATAGTCGAAGGCGCGACCTGACACGTTGACGGTCAGTTCTTCAGCGAACGGAACGCCTTTCAGGAGCGGGATTTCGACTTCGGCGAAGATTTCGGCCACATTGTCCGAACCCTCTGTGATGCCAGCTGTCGACGAACCCCAGATGTCACCCGACTGGGTGAACTCGCCGGGCGTGTCGTTGATCGAGAAGTCACGGTATTCGAAGCCGATAGCGGCAGCTACTTTACCAGCCGGCAGAGAGAACAGATCGCCAGCCACGTTGCCGTTGATCAGCCACTGTTCGTACTGGGTGTTGCCCGTGTCGATGCCGGTCAGCAGGTTATAGACATCGCTCGAGATGTTGCCGGCCAGGAAGTCAGGATCCAGTGGATCATAGGTCGGTGCATCGTCGGAGTAGGTCCAGTCACCCGAGGTGGATGCAAGGATCTGGTTGCGAGTATAGTCTGCGTCCGACTTCGAGTAGTTCCCGCCGAGGTTCCAGCCCCAGCCCGTGCTTCCAATATCGCCAGCGAGCGATGAAGCAAGGTAGAAGTAGTCAGCATCGACTTCGGTGTTTGACGGCCAGAGCACGACCGGCTGGAAGGCAGCAGTATCCAGCGGGTTGTCGTAGCCCGGGTCGTTTGCGTAGGCGTAAAAGGAGCCGAAATACGAGTTGTTACCACGGATCGACGGGAAGAACTGGCGCCAGCCGACCGAAGTCGTTTGACGGTTCGTGAAGAGCACTTCCGTGACCGATTTGACGCCGCCGAGGATATTCAGGTCGAAGTCGCCGACACCGTAAAGGCTGATCAGTTCGTTCTCGTTGATGGCGCTCCGCGACAGTTCGTTCGGGTTCGTCAGGACATCTTCATAGAAAGAACGGCCCTGCGGGTCGCCAGGGATCAAGCCGTTTTCGCGCGGACGGTAGCCCGGCAAAATTCCGCCAGAACCGCCAGCAACAGTGCGACCGTCCGGGGACGGGATGTAGCGGCTGCCGAACACCTGGTCGATGACCGTATTCTGGTAAATGTTGGAGCAGTTACGGCCGCCGTAATCACCAGCGGTGATCGAGCGGTTGACGCGGTCGAGCAGTTCGCCGGTCGTCGGGTCTGTGACCAGGTCTTCCTTACAGTTCAGGTAGTCGCGGTCGCCGACGGCCAGTTTTTCGTTCATCGTGTACGATGCAGCCAGAGCGATCGAACCGGCGTCGAAGTTGAAGCCATAAGCACCGTTGACGCTCAACATTTCGCCGCCGCCTTCGAAAGGCTGCGTGATGTTGATGTTGATTTCAGGCTTTTCGACTTGTGTACGAGTCACGACGTTGACCACGCCGCAGACAGCGTCTGAACCGTAAGTGGTCGAGCCGGAGTCTTTCAGGATGTCATAGCGCTGGACGATCGAGCCCGGAAGGACGTTGAAGTCAAATGCGCCAACGGCACCGCGTGTACCAGCCGGGCCAGGGCGCTTGCCGTTGATGAGGACCAGGGTACGGGTCGTGCCGCAGCCGCGAAGGTCGACCGTGTTAACGCCGGTACCGCCGTCGACGACGTAGCCGCCGAACTGGTTGTTGATCTGGGTCGAACCCGAAGCGAGCGAAGAGCCCTGCAGAATCGAAGCGGAGTCGACAAGACCCTGCAGCGATGCCGTGTCGGCCGTGATAACCTGAATCGGCGAAGCGGAGCTGAATTCGTCGCGGCGCAGGAGCGAGCCGGTCACGGTGATTTTTTCCTGACGGGCTTCGCCGTCAGTCGAAGGAGTCTCAGTAACGACTTCTACGACTTCTTCGTCGGTGTCCGTTGCGTCCTGTGCCCAGGCAGCGCCGGACAGGGACAGGGCCCCGATTGCAGCACCGCACAGAAATGTGCGGCTGAAAGAGCGTTTGCTCGACATTATGTGTTCTCCCCCATGGAGTAACTGGATGTTGATATGACCTCACCAGACATACACGCCGGACGTGAATGCGGTTGTTGGCCAGCTTGCACGCAGAATGGCCAACGGCAAGGTTGTATGAATAGAATTTCATGATTGACGTGCCGCAGGCAAATTACTGTTGCATTTTGGTAACGCGGGCTTAGGTCAATCGGGAAATCAAGGCTGCCAAGGTAAACTTGACCTGCTAACGGGCGCTCTTACAGTGCATTTCACCCATCGGAGGAAACCTTATGAAATATGCGTTTTCGGCGCTTCTGGCTGCCGGATTAGCGGCTGGTGCGTCGGCCGAACCTATCCCGATCGAAGAATTTGCGATGGAACCTGCGATCACGTCGCTGTCCATGGCGCCGGAAGGTGACTTTATCGTCGGTCTGGTTGCAAAGCCGGGAAGTGATAATGGCGAACTGGCTTTGGCGGTTTGGGACATTGATGGCGAGATTGACACGTCCAAGCCGTTGATTCCGAACCGGATCACCCCCTCGAACAAGCGCGCCCGGTTCTACTCGGCTGACGCGATTGGCCAGGGCCGCATGCTGGTGCGCTCCAAACAGGCCTGGACAGGTCAGACCTACTGCCTCGAAGGCGGCGGTGCCGGCGCCCTGAAGACCTTTGTCTTCAAGACCTATTATGGCGACAAGAGCATTGACCCGAAAAAGTTCGACGCCGAGTTCGCGAATCTGGTCGACAAGGACGATAAGTGCGCCGAGCTCGGCGACGTTATCGGCCTGACCTCCACCTTGCCGCTGGATCCGGAGAACGTTCTTGTGTCCTCGCGCGACATGCAGCAGGGCACCCGCAAATACTACAAGGTGAACCTGAAGACCGAGGCGAAGACCTTTCTGTACAACGATGCAGGCGACCTTGGCATCGGCTATGTCGATCCGCGCGACGGCGCCGTACGCACCAAGCAGGAACTCGAGCCGATCGGCAACAATGACTACGAGATCCGCACCTATATCCTGAACCCGAAAACCGGGAGTTTCGACCGCGAAGATCCGCTGACCTACAAGGCCAGCAAGCGCTACCAGATGGATATTGACGGCTATGATGAGGCGACCGGCAAGTATTACGTGCTGACAGACCTCTTCTCCGACAAGACCCAAGTCTGGATGTATGATCCGGCCACCGACAAGTTCGATGACCAGCCGGCATTCGCTCATCCGGAATTCAGCGCATCCGGCGTCATTCTCGGCTCTAAGGCGCACAACTGGAACCAGCCGCTTGGCTTTACCTATGACGGGGCGACCCGCGAGACGTACTGGATCGATCCGGAATACCGCGGCATCGTTGACGGTCTGAGCGCCGTGTTCCCCGGCCTCAGCATCGACATTATGGACTCGAATGAGAACCTCTCTCGTGTCTTGCTTCGGACGTCGGGCTCCAATAGCCCACCGGCCTATTATCTGCTGATCGACAAGGCGAAACTCGGCGTGCTCGGCTCGAGCCGTCCTTGGATGCTCAAGCACAAGCTCGCGACAACCAAACTCATCTACTATACGGCCCGTGACGGTCTGCGCATTCCGGGTCTGCTGACGCTGCCGCCGGAGTGGAAAGAAGGCGACAAGCCGGGCGCGGCTATTGTGCTGCCGCACGGTGGTCCGTGGGCGCGTGACTATGCCGGCTGGGACGCTTCGGGCTGGACGCAGTTCCTCTCCTCGCGTGGCTATGCCGTGCTTCAGCCGCAGTATCGCGGTTCGGAAGGCTGGGGCCGTGAGCTCTGGTTTGCCGGCGATAATGAGTGGGGCCAGAAGATGCAGGACGACAAGGATGACGCTGCCGCATGGCTCGTCTCCGAGGGGATCGCACAGCAAGACCGTATGGCGATCTTCGGATACTCCTATGGTGGCTTTGCAGCCTTCGCGGCAACCGTTCGCGAAAACGGTCCGTTCCAGTGCGCCATCGCCGGTGCCGGCGTGTCGAACCTCGAACTGTTCCGCACCAAGGTGAGCGATAACCGCATCAGCCGCGCTGTGCAGGGCCACACCATGACCGGCATGGATCCGCTGGCAAATGCCGATAAGGCGAACATCCCGATCCTGATCTATCACGGTGATCGCGACGTGCGCGTGCCGATCCGTGATGGCCGGGACTTCTACAACGCCGTGAAAAACCGCGTGCCTGCGAAGTTCCTGCCGGTGAAGGACATGTTCCACCAGATGCCTTGGTGGCCGGAACATCACCGCGAAACGCTGACCGCGATGGAGGACTTCCTCGCCAATGATTGCGGCCCCGGCGGCCTCTAGAGGCGCATCAAATCAGAAGGGGCGGTCTGCGGGCCGCCCCTTCTTGCTTGCGGCGATGGCTTTTTCGTCTGGCTCGCATTGCCATTGTCCAAAGCTGACGCCAGATTCGAACAGAAGGCGTTGAGCTTGGACACCCCTGACAGACGTCGGTCCTTACCGGACCGCGCATATCGGGGGGGAGGCTCCGATTTTTTTAGAACTCACAAAACGTCAGGATACGTCATGACCCGAACCCAAACCTTTCTGTCCTTCATTCTCGGCACCACGATGATGACTGCCTGTGCCGGCATCACGCCAGAAGCGGCGGATGCTGCTGGCCCGGCTGAGCTGACCGCCGATGCGGATGATGCAGACATCGCAACGACCGAAGCAGCCTGGAGCCCCGGTGACGCATTCACCGGCCCGTATGAAGGTGTACCGGCGTTCGACAAGATGGACATCGCGCTGCTGAAGCCAGCCCTCATCAAGGGCATGGCGGCGCAGAATGCGGAGATCGACGCGATCACCGCCAATGAAGACGCGCCGACGTTCGAGAACACGATCGCCGCCATGGAAGACGCAGGCCGCGAGTTCAACCGTGTGCTGGAATACTACTATCTCTGGGGCTCGAACCTCTCGTCCCCGGAGTTCCGTGACATCGAATCCTGGGCCGATCCGGAAATTCAGGCCGTCGAGGACTCGATCAACCAGAACCAGGCCCTGTTCGCGCGCGTCGATGTTGTGCGCAATGGCGCCGAGTATGCGACGCTCACACCGGTCCAGCAGCGCCTGACGGACATCGTCTATCAGCGCTTTACCCGCAATGGCGGCACGTTGACGGGCGAGAAGGCCGAGAAATTCGCTGCGATCAACAAGGAACTTGCCGGCCTCTATGCGGAGTTCTCCGCAAACCTTTTGGCCGACGAGGAAGGCTGGGTCACCTATCTGACGCCTGACCAGACCGGCGGCCTGCCGGACTCCTTTCTCAGCTCCGCCGCTGCGGCCGCCGAAGCCCTCGGCAAGCCCGGCATGTATGCGGTGCGCAACACGCGCTCGTCCATGGACCCGTTCCTGACCTATTCCACCGAGCGCGACCTGCGCGAGACGGTCTGGCGGAACTATTACAATCGCGGCGACAATGGCGATGCGCACGACAACAACGCCCTGATCGCGAAGATCCTGAAGCTGCGCGACGAACGTGTCGAACTGCTCGGCTATGACAATTACGCCGCCTGGCGCCTCGAAGACCGGATGGCCAGGACGCCGGAACGCGCCTTCGACCTGATGCTGCAGGTGTGGAAAGCCTCCGTTGGCCGCGTACACGAAGAAGTCGCCGACATGCAGGAACTCGCCGATGCCGAAGGCGCCGGTATCAAGATCGAGCCATGGGACTATCGGTTCTACTCGGAGAAAGTCCGCAAGGCGAAATACGATCTCGATTCCGAAGAGGTGAAACAATACCTGCAGCTCGACAATCTGCGCCTCGCCATGTTCGACGTAGCCGGCCAGCTGTTCGGCTTCGAATTCATCCCGATCACCGATGGCTCTGTCCCGGTCTTCCACCCGGATGTCACCGTCTATGAAGTGGTCGATAAGAAAACCGGCGACAATGTCGGCGTCTGGTATTTCGACCCCTTCGCGCGTGACGGCAAGCGCTCCGGTGCATGGGCAACGACCTATCGCTCGCATGAAAGCTTCCGGGGCGAGACCAATGTTCTGGCCGCCAACAATGCGAACTTCGTGAAGCCTGCGCCGGGCGAGCCTGTGCTTGTCTCGTGGGATGATGCTGAAACCATGTTCCACGAGTTCGGCCACGCGCTGCACTATCTGTCGTCCAAAGTGGAATACCCGTCGCTGAATTTCGGCCTGCGTGACTATACCGAGTTCCAGTCCCAGCTGCTGGAGCGCTGGTTGTCGACCGATCATGTCATCAATACCTATCTCGTCAGTGCCGAGACGGGTGAGCCGATGCCGGCGGAACTGGTCGAGAAGATCCGCAAGGCCTCCACCTTCAATCAGGGCTTTGCGACGACGGAATATCTCGCCTCCGCCCTGATCGACATGAAACTGCACATGGCCGATCCGGAAGGCCTCGACCCCGACAAGTTCGAGCGGGAAACCCTCGACGAACTTGGCATGCCGTCTGAACTCGTGATGCGTCACCGCACCCCGCAATTCGGTCACGTCTTCGCAGGCGAAGGCTACGCGGCTGGCTATTACGGCTACATGTGGGCCGACGTGCTGACGTCTGACGCGGCAGAGGCCTTCGCCGAATCTGCTGGTGGCTTCTATGATCAGGACATCGCCGCAGCCATGGTGAAATACCTCTTCGCCGCTGGCAACTCGATGGACCCGGCAGAGGCCTACCGCCTGTTCCGTGGCCGTGACGCCGAAATCGGCGCCCTGATGCGAGACCGCGGCTTCGCGGAATAGGGCGAGGCCTCAGGCCTCCACCGACACGACTTCAGCCGGAACCGGATCATTCTCCGGTTCCGGTTTTTCCTGTCCGCCGACGCCCTTCGGTGACACGATGCGGCAGAGCACGAGATCGCCGGTCACGTTCACCATCGTGCGCGCCATGTCGAGGATGCGGTCAACGCCCATGACCAGCGGCAGGCCGACAAGGGGCACGCCAAAGCTCGCCGCCGTCGCCGCGAGGATCGCGATGCTCGCCCCCGGCGCCGCCGGTGCCCCGATGGACGCGCCGGTCAACGTCACCATGACGAGCGCCAGGTCTCCGGCTGCCAGCGGTGTGCCGGCAATGTCGGCCAGGAACATGATCGCCACAGACTGGTAGAGCGCCGTGCCCGCCATGTTGACCGTCGAGGCCAGCGGCACGACCGCCCCGGCCAGCGAGGCCGGCGTCTTCAATTTGTCGATTGCGGTCTTCATGGTCAGCGGCATCACTGCCGCCGAGCTTGATGTAGAGAAGGCCAGCAGCTGCACCGGTGCCACAGCGCGGACGAAGGCCACCGGGTTCATCCGGCCAAAGATGGTTACGATCACCAGATACATCACCAGCAGGCAGGCAAGCCCCGTCAGTACGATGCCGCAATAGGTGGCCAGATCCACCAGCGTGCCGATGCCATTGGCGGAAATCGTCTCTGCCATCAGGCCGAACACAGCCAGCGGCGCAAACCGCATCGCGGTTCGGATGACGGTCATGCTGACTTCCAGCATCGCCTCCGTCAGCGCGACCAGCGGGCGCGTCAGTTCCTTCTTGTCGGCGCTCACCATGGCGATGCCGACGAACAGGGAGAACACGACAATGGCCAGCATGTCCTGTTCCATCAGCGAGGCCGTGATGTTCTGCGGGATGAGGCTGGTAATCATGTCGGGCAGCTCCCGCGTGATCCCCTCCAGCGGAGACGGGGCCGGCACGGCCAGCTGCAGGTCATCCGGCTTCAGGCTCGGCGGCAGGGGCAGGCCCTCTTCCAGAGACCGCCCCGGCCGGATGAAGCGCGACAGCGTCACGCCGATCATCGTCGCCGCCACCGTCGTCAGCAGGACATAGACGATCAGCTTCCGGCCAATCGCCCGCAGCGCATCACCGCCGCCTGTGCCCGCAATGCCGAGGATAATGGAGCTGGCCGCCAGCGGGATGATCACCATCCGGATCAGCGCCAGGAACAGATTGCCCGGCAGGCCCAGCCAGCCGCCGATCAGGTCCGCCTTTTCACGCGTCACAAGCGCCAGGTCAGGCCCCAGCAGCAGGCCGACGCCGACGCCAAACATCATCGCGAGGATCACCTGCAGCCACAGCCGCCCCTTCACCAGCACATCCAGCCGATGGTTCAGGCGGTTGTATGTAAAACGCGGCTTCTTCTCATGCGCCATGGATCAGGTATCCCGTGGATCAGGGCAGAAAGCGGGGCTGGCAGCACCCGGCAGGGCTCCCCCCCACATATGACCCCAACGCGCACTTGGCCAGCGCGAACCTGGCGCGGCAGTTGATCCTGATTGTCGGGAGACTGGTGCCGCGAGGGAGAATTGAACTCCCGACCTCGTCATTACCAATGACGCGCTCTACCACTGAGCTACCGCGGCATTTGCAGTTGCGGAAAGCGGCGTTTAGCTTATGCCATTCGACATGAAAAGACTGTTTCGCCGTGAATTGCACCTGTCATGACAGACAAGCCCACTCCGGAAGATGAAAAAGCCAGACGGCTGGCCGAGGCATTGAGGGCAAATCTGCGCCGCCGCAAGGTCGCAGCCCGTAAATCCCCCGCCGATTCGGCCCGGAAATCTGAGCGGGACGGATGACCCTCACCCTCTCTTCGCAGGCCTATCTGGCGGCGCCGCACGAGATGCTTGCCGCTATTGTGGCCGAAGGGCCTTATAATCAAACGAAAATCCCGATCTTCGGCAAAATCCAGCTGTTGACGCGCCATGCGGCCATCCACGCGCTGCTGAAGGACAAGGACCTGTTCGCGGTCGACGCGCGCCATGCCGGGCACAAGGCGCCCTTTGCGCTGCCGCTGCTGCCGAAATCGCTGAAGATCATGGCGAACAATCTTCTGTCGCTGGACGATCCGGACCATGCCCGCCTGCGCCGCCTCGCCGATGCCCCGTTCCGCCGCGCTGCGATCCAGGCCCAGCGCCCGAAGATCGTCGCCTATGCCCACCAGTTGCTGAGCCAGATGGAGGCGGAGGGAAATACCGACCTCGTCTCCGGCTTCTGCCGCCCGCTGCCCCTGAAAGTGATCTACGGCCTGCTGGGCTTCCGGCCCGAGACCGAGGCGAAGCTTGACCGCTCGCTCAGCAACCTGACCGCCAGTGACGCGCCGCTCACCATGCTGTGGGGCCTGATGCGCCTCGGGGGCATCCAGAATCTCCTGCGCGAGGAGTTCCGCGCCCTGCACGAAAGCCCGCGTGAGGGCCTCGTCTCAGACCTTGTCCATGCCGAGGCCGACGGCCAGAAGATGAGCGAGGACGAACTGCTGGCCATGGTCTTCGTCCTGTTCGTCGCCGGGCATGAGACAACCACGCACCTCCTGTCCTCCGGCGTCTGGACGCTGCTCAGCCAGCCCGGCGCCGCCGAACAGGTCCGCGCCATGGATGAAGAGGCCCGCCTCATCGCCGTGGACGAGCTGATGCGCTATTGCACGCCGGTCCAGATGACCAAGCCGCGCTTTGTCAGGCAGGACATGGAGTTCGAAGGCAGGGCGCTGAAGCGGGGCGACCGGCTGTTCGGCTTCCTCGCCGCCGGCAACATGGACCCGTCCGAGTTCGACACCCCGGACCAGCTGGACCTCGCCCGCCGGCCGAACCGTCATGTCGGCTTTGGCAGCGGCGCGCACCTCTGCCTCGGTATCCACCTCGCCCGCACCGAAGCCGAAGCGGCGCTGGACGTCCTCTTCACCCGCTACCCGGCCCTCGCCATTGAAGGCGACCCGGCTGCCTGCAAATGGATCAGCCGTGCGGGCCTGCGCGGCCTGAAGCGTTTGCCGTTGCGGCTGGGCACGTGAGGCAGAAAATAAGGTGTGCGGGACGAGCCATCGCCACATGAGGTCACTGCAGAATGAGCATTGAAAGCAAATCCATCGCCGCACAGGCTGAGCTGCACCATCAGTACTTCCTTGGGCTGCAGCTGATGGTCGCCGTCGAAGAGTCGCGCCAGGTGGTTTTTGACTGGATGTTCCGGCTTTTCCGCCGCCAGCATGAAGAGAAGTTTCTGTCGAGCTTCGGCAAGCTCGGCCTGACCGGGCTGCCCCATGCCGTCGCCTGCGCGAAATATCATGTCCTGTCGAACGGCATGGGCGGCGTGGCGGTCGAATATATGGAGGAGAGCGACCCAAAGCCTGGGTGCGCTTTCGCTATCCGCGCTTCCTCACTCCGTGGTGGGGCTTCGAGCGACCTAGAGGTCTTCAGTTAGTTCAAAAACCGCTCGGCGAACTGCGGAGAGCGTTTCTGTCACATCCCGTACGGTCGTTGCCCATGACGCAACACTGATCCTTATTGCCTGACGTCCCTGCCACGTCGTTGGACCAAACCAGGCTGTTCCAGAATCCTGAACATGTTTCGCTATTCTCGGAGCGAGCGTTTCATTATCCGGCCAGCTTGCAACGACCTGATTAAGAACGACGTCGTTCAGGATTTCAAACCCTATGCCTTCGAGACCTGCTGCGAACAGTCGGGCATGACTGCAACAGCGGTCAATCAACTCTGCGACACCGCTCTTTCCAAGGCTTCTCAGCGCTGCCCAAACCTCGACGCCTCGTGTCGATCTTGAAAATTCGGGAACCATGTCCTTCGGAGCAACTGTGCCGCCCACCTTCAAGTAAGGCGCCTGTGTTGCCATTGCCATGTGAACGGGCTCCGGCGATTTCGTGATTGCAATGCCGCAGTCATAAGGGGTGTTTAGCCATTTGTGGCCATCGACGACCCAGCTATCTGCCCGGTCATAAGCCGCGAGCTGCCCTGCGGTCTTGTCAGACGCAGCCGCCCACAAACCAAACGCGCCATCGACATGTATCCACGCACCTGACTCCGCAGCGTTTGCCGCAATCTCCCCGATAGGGTCGAACGCGCCTGAATTCAGATTACCCGCTTGCAACAGAACGAGACAGGATGAATCCAGTTTCGGCATTGTACGCGCTATGACCCGGCCTTGAGCATCGCAAGGCACATATTCAATTTGCTCCGTACCAAAACCCAGAAGGGTGAGAGCTTTGATGGCCGTAACGTGGATTTGCTCACTTGCGATGATGCGAAGGGGAGGGCTGCCTTGGAGCCCTCGTTTCGAAATGTCCCATCCCTGCCGCGCCAGCAATGCATGGCGGGCGCCTGCAAGACAGGTGAAGTTTGCCATGGTGGCGCCGGTTGTGAAACCGACAGAAGACTGACGGGGCAAGCCCAGAATCTCCAACAACCAGCGCGATGCGACGGCCTCCAGCTTCACGCCAACCGGACTCGTGGCGTCATTGAAAACAATTTGATCCCAAGTCGACGTCAGGACCCTCGCTCCAAGCGTGGCAGGAAGCGTCCCGCCAACCACAAGACCGAAAAAGCGGCCACCTGTCGATGCGACGGTGGCGGGCGACCCAAAAGTATCGAGCTTCCTGAGTGTGCCTTCAACAGTCTGGGGTGAATTCGGCATCGGCTCATCGAACGCCTTCAAAGCGGTGAGATCATCTTTGGATGGTGCGACGTGCCGGTCGGGGATGCCGGATATATATTTGGCGCCGAGGTCTGATGCCAATGCGAGCGCGGCGCCCGACTCTCGAAGCGGGCTTGCATCCAGTAGGGTTTGTGGCATAGGAGTCTCTATCGATGTTTAGCAATATAGAAGAAATGCTATGCAGATGGTCCGGTCGTCAACCCATAATTTTTTGAAAGCGCTCTCCAATGAGAAAAGGCTGCAGATCCTTGAGTGGATATTGACACCCCGCGATCATTTCCCGGAGCAGCAGGATGGCGATCTTGTGGAGGACGGGGTCTGTATCAAGTTCATTACGGACAAGATCGCGCTCAGCCAGCCGACTGTTACGTCGCATATGGCGGTGTTGGCCGCTGCCGGTTTGGTCACTTCGAAGCAAATAAAGAACTGGGTATTTTACAAGCCGGACCGCTCTGCAATCCAGGCCGCGATGAAGTCGTTGCGCGACGGTTTGGACGTATAGGCGAGAAGTTCGTATATCCAGTTGGATGAAGTTCGACGCTCACCGGTGTCGCGCTCCCCATCCAAATCCCTCTGATATTCAACACATTCCGGCCCTCCCCATGCCGTGAAGGGCGGTATAAGACAGGTCCATGGACAGACTCGTTATTCAAGGCGGCCACGAACTGAATGGCCGCATTCCCGTCTCCGGCGCCAAGAATTCGGCGCTGAAGCTGATGGTCGCCTGCCTGCTGACCGATCAGCCGGTGACGCTCACCAATATGCCGAGCCTGGCAGACACGCGCTTTCTGGCGCAGCTGCTGGAGACGCTGGGCGTGGAAGTCTACTGGCCGAAGGGCGAGTCGACCTGCCACCTCAACGCTGCCGAGCTGAAAAGCACGATCGCGCCCTATGACCAGGTGCGGAAGATGCGGGCGAGCTTCAACGTGCTGGGGCCGCTGATCGCGCGGTCCGGCCATGCCACGGTCTCGCTGCCCGGCGGCTGTGCCATCGGGGCGCGGCCCGTGGACCTGCACCTGCAGGCGCTGGAAGCCATGGGCGCAGACCTGAAAGTCGAGCAGGGCTATGTGAAGGCCGCTGCCATCCATGGCCTCAAGGGCGCCCACATCAATTTCGCCATGCCGAGCGTCGGCGCGACCGAGCACGCCATGCTGACCGCCACGCTGGCCGAGGGCGAGACCATCCTCGAAAACGCCGCGCGCGAGCCTGAGATCGAAGACCTTGCAGATTGCCTCAACAAAATGGGCGCGAGGATCACCGGTGCGGGCACATCAGTGATCCGAATCCAGGGCGTCGATCACCTGAGCGGCACCACCCATGCCGTGATGCCGGACCGGATCGAGGCCGGCACCTATGCCATCGCGGCGGCGGCGGCTGGCGGCGATGTCACGCTGGACGGCTGCCCGGTTGAGGCGCTGGGCGCCATGATCGCCAAGCTGCGCGAGGCCGGCGTCACCGTCGATGCCGATGAGGCCGCCCACACGCTGCGCATCCGCCGCAATGGCACACGCCTCAAGGCCGTGAACCTCTCGACCCAGCCGCACCCCGGCTTCCCGACAGACCTGCAGGCCCAGTTCATGGCCCTGATGTCGCTGGCCGACGGCACGAGCGTTATCCGCGAGACGATCTTCGAGAACCGCTTCATGCACGCGCCCGAACTGACCCGCCTTGGCGCCGACATCAATGTGCGCGGGCAGGAGGCCATCGTGAAGGGCGTCCGCCAGCTCACCGCCGCGCCTGTCATGGCGACAGACCTGCGCGCGTCGGTCTCGCTTGTCATTGCAGGGCTTGCCGCAGAGGGCGAGACTGTGGTCAACCGGATCTACCACCTCGACCGGGGCTTTGAGCGGCTGGAAGCCAAGCTCACCGCCTGCGGCGCTGAGATTGAGCGCCGGACGGGGGAAGAGGAATAAACCGGGTCTGAAGGGGCTGGCATGTCTGAACTGAAACCACTCCGCCTTCTCGCTGAAGAGGCCGAGGATCTCGAGATCATTTCCGCTGCGGTGCAGGACGCCGTGGTGAAGGCCGAAAACCTGAACTACGAGGCGCGCATCCACCGCTTCTCGCTGGAGATCAACCGCTATCGCTGGGAAGAGGGCGTCACCCAGCGCCGCGACGGCGAACGCATCCGCTCGCTGCTGGCCTTTGACGGCGTGCTGGGCGTGCGCACCCGCGCGATCACCAAGGTCGACCCGGAACTGATCCTGTCGCTCCTCAACGTCACCTTCGATCCCGCCCCCGAACCACCCGGCGGCACCGTCACCCTCCTGTTCGCAGGCGACGGCGAAATCGTCCTGGACGTCGAAGTGCTCGACGCCACGCTGCTTGACAGCGACTATATCTGGAACACAAAGCACACCCCCAGCCACGAACGGCGCAAGCGTTAGGCCCTCACCTCCCATTGCTGCGCAATGGGTCCCTCCTCTCCCAGAGGGCTACAGCATTCACACATCGTGGTTGCATGGTTTGACGAAGTCTGATTCGTAATTGCCAAACGGGGAGGACGGCATGGATCGGACGTTGGGCCACTTTGGTGATCTGCGGCTGCAAAAAGGGGGGTC